>Ga0209167_10000006_pt1 | contig 415963 bp, 338 predicted proteins | sample Coa_R1_9_FD_187154 | JGI IMG/M metagenome (GOLD analysis project Ga0209167, IMG submission 187154) | Surface soil microbial communities from Centralia Pennsylvania, which are recovering from an underground coalmine fire - Coalmine... | ecosystem: Environmental > Terrestrial > Soil >...
CGGATCGCGATGGGAGTGGTCGAGGCCATCAACGGAAACCTCAAGACCTTGCTGCGCCGCGGCCGAGGGTACAAGAACCTCCGCTACTTGTTACTGAAGGCCCAGCGCATGGCGGTCACCCGCACGGAATTCGTCACCCTCAGGAAAGCAGCCTAAAATGCGGTCACTTACGAATTCTTGCGCAGAACCGAAAAACGTACCGTGCGGGAGATTCAAATAGCCGTTGGCAAATTCTTCTGGAATTTTCTTTGGAGAGGAAAATAAAATGCCAATTCCTGAAGGTGCGATGGATCGGCATGAAAGTAGCAGAACAAGCCCAAGCTGACCAGCGAGGCCAATGCGGAACAGTGCCGCCCCCTGGCGGGCGGGATTTCTATTTCCGGCACTCTAACACGAGGGATGATTACAATGAAATCGGAATACGGAAATTATTGGGATCAAGGCGTGAGTTTCATCAGCGAAGCTCATAAGGAACGCGGCAACGCAGTTCTCAACGACCAACTGTCCCAGCTTGAGAAGACGGGACGGATCGCCGCCTTGCCAAAACAACCTTGGTTCGCTCCTGCCAAGCCCACCGCCAGAAGAATCGGACGCCGAGCGATTCAGAGAACTGCACGCGTGCTGCTCGCGGCTCTGCTGGTTACTCTTCCTGCTGCCCGAGCACAGACGTCGAAACCGGCGTCTAGGAACGGCGGCCGAGCTTCCGCGAATGCCGCCCGTACCCTTGAGCTCTCACTGCACAGCCCTGAGTCCGTAGGATTCTCCTCCGAGCGACTCAACCGGCTCCACGCGCTGATGCAGAAGTTCGTGGATGAAAGGCAGATTCCCGGCATCGTCACCATGCTGGCGCGCCACGGTGAAGTGATCGACTACCGCACCTACGGAGTGCGCGACATGGCGAGCGGCGCCCCCATGACCAAGGACGCAATCTTTCGCGACTTCTCGATGACCAAGCCCGTGACGGGCGTGGCCATAGATGATCCTCTGGGAACAGGGCAAGTGGCTGCCGAGCGATCCGATCGCCAAGTACATCCCCGAGTTCGCACACCTGAAGGTATTCAAAGGTGTGGACGCCGACGGGAAGATGATCGTTGAGGATCCCATCCATCCGCCGACCATGCAGGAGCTGATGACGCATACCGCCGGATTCACCTACGGGATCTTCGGCAACACGCCGGTCGACAAGATATACCAGAGCGCGAACCTGCTTCGGTCAGCGTCACTGAAGGAGTTCATCGACAAGCTGTCGAAGATTCCGCTGCTTTACCAGCCCGGCACGCAGTGGGTCTACAGCGTCTCGTCAGACGTGCAAGGCTACATCGTCGAGAAGCTTTCGGGCCAGTCGTTGCCCGACTACGTGCAGCAGAACATCTTCAAGCCGCTGGGCATGAAAGACGCCGGCTTCTTCGTTCCCGCGGACCAACGCCATCGCTTCGCCACGCTCTACGACGTCGACGGCAAGGGCGAGCTGGTTACCAGTGGATTTGCCGGCGCTTTCGCCGCGCCGCCTCGGATGCCGTCGGGCGGCGGTGGGATGGTCTCGACGGCGGAAGATTACCTGCGCTTGGCGCAGATGTTGGACAATGCCGGCCAACTGAACGGCGTGCGGATCCTGTCGCCGGCGGCGGTGCGCCTGATGTCATCGAACCACCTGGCGGCCAATCTGCTGAGCGGCAAATTCGGGGCTGGCTCGCTGGTCATGCGGCCGGGCCTCGGATGGGGCTACGATTGCGCCGTGGAATTCGATCCCCTCGAACTCGGATCTGCCGGACGGCCAGGGAACATTCTTCTGGGGTGGTCTCGCCGCCACGTGGTTCTGGGTTGATCCGGCAAACGACATCGTCTTCGTTGGCATGATCCAGCGCGTGCTTGGTCCGACCAGTCCCCCTCTCCAATCCCTGAGCGATTCGGTTGTCTACCAGGCGCTCGTGAATCCAAAGATGTAGTGGAACCGGCCAGCGGCGAGGTTGACTCGCAGGAAAGCGAGGTTCCCTCAGACGGTGAGATCTTCCGCTGGGGATGGCTCTGGCGCGAGCCGATAGGAGGCGAGTTGCGCGTCGCCCTGGCGCAGCAGCCGCACGCGAGCCAGCGCGCCGTAGCGTTCCTCGAGCTCGGTATGACGCGAGTGCTCCGCGACAACCAGCGACTCCGGACCGAGCAGCTTGCCGCGCGCGAGTTGGCGCAGCGCGTGGTGATACTCGCGAATCTCCGTGTAAGGCGGATCGAGAAAGACGACGTCGAAGCGCGCGCCTTCGTTGCCGAGCCGCTCGAGCGCATCAAGGACGTCGCGGGTGACGAGGCGATACCCCGACGTGATCTCGAGCGCGTCAAGGTTCTGGCGAATGAGCGTCGCGGCCGCGCGATGGTGTTCGATGAAGACGACCTCCGAGGCGCCGCGGCTTAGCGCTTCGAGGCCTACCGCTCCCGAGCCCGCGTAGGCGTCGAGGAATCGCGCGCCGACGATTCCCGGGCCGAGCACGTCGAACAGCGTTTCGCGCAGTTGGTCAGAGGTGGGACGCAGCTTGCCGCCCTTGAGCGTCTGAAGCTGCCGTCCGCGATACTTGCCCGAGATGATTCGCATCGGAACCTTAAAGCTGATAGCTGACCGCTATTAAGCTGATGGCTCGCTTTTCACCCGACGCGCGCCAGCCGGTAGCGCTGCGGCCACGACTGGCGCAGCAACTGGGCGAACGCCTCGAGTTCCTGAGGGGACGGCGGGTGCTCGACGAATTCGTTGGCCTCGCGCTTCGCCCACTCCTGGATTTCCTGGTCCCGTAAGAGGTTGGCGATGCGAAACGCCGGGATGCCCGCCTGGCGCGTCCCAAAGAACTCGCCCGGGCCGCGCAGCTTCAAATCGATCTCCGCGATGCGAAACCCGTCGGTGGTTTCGGTCATGGTGCGCAGGCGCTCGTCGGCGACTTCGGTACGTGGCTCGGCGGCGAGCAGCAGGCAGGTCGACCGCGCTCGCCCGCGCCCGATGCGTCCGCGAAGCTGGTGCAGCGGCGCCAGGCCGAAGCGCTCGGCATGTTCGATGAGCATGACGGTGGCGTTCGGCACGTCGACACCCACCTCGACCACCGTGGTCGCGACCAGAACCTGTAACGTCCCCTGCTTGAACTCCTGCATGACGCGCTCTTTCTCGTCGCTCGGCAGGCGGCCGTGCAAGAGTCCGACGCGGAATTCGGGAAAAACGTTGGCCGACAGGTGTTCGTACATGCGGACGGCGGGACGCAGGTCGAGCTTCTCCGACTCTTCGATCAGCGGGTAGACGACGAACGCCTGCTCGCCCGCCTTCACTTTGGCGCGGATGAACTCGAAGGCGTGCGTGCGGTCCGGCTCACCCAGCAATTTCGTTTCGATGGGCGAGCGGTTCGGAGGCAGCTCGTTGATGACCGAGAAATCGAGGTCGCCGTAGACGGTGAGCGCCAGGGTACGCGGAATGGGCGTCGCCGTCATCACCAGGACGTGCGGTGTTGGCCCTTTGCGCATCAGCTCGTAGCGCTCGAGGACTCCAAAGCGGTGCTGTTCATCAACCACTACCAGACCCAGGCGCGCAAACTTGACGTCGGGCTCGATCAAGGCGTGTGTCCCGACGACCAGTGGCAGCGCGCCCTGGGCGATTCGGCGCTTGAGCGCCGCTTTCTCGCTCGGCGAGCGCGCGCTGATCAGCACGTCGACTTCGTAACCGAGCGGCTCGAGCAGATGCTTGATGTAGAGATAGTGCTGCATGGCGAGGATTTCGGTCGGCGCCATCAACGCCACTTGATAGCCGTTCTCGATCGCCAGGATGGCCGCCTGAATCGCGACGATGGTCTTGCCAGAGCCCACGTCGCCTTGCAGGAGCCGGTTCATGGGATGGGGCGCGCACAGGTCGTCGACGATCTCCTTGAGCGCGCGCTTCTGCGCCGCGGTGGGATGAAACGGCAGGATGCGCTTGATCGCCTGGCGCACGCTCGGGGTCACGCGGAACGGGATTCCTTCAACCGACCGGGTCTTCCGCCGTTTGAGCGCCAGGCCCGCGCCCACGTTGAAGAATTCCTCGAAGATCAAACTCACTTGGCCCGGAGTGCGGAAGCGCGCGAGCGTCTCGAGCGGCTGATCGCGCCCGGGGAAATGCGTCCGCGCCAGCGCCTCGCCGCGCGGCATCAGCTTGTTGCGCCGCCGCACCGACTCGGGCAGGCACTCGGCGACCTGACCTTCCACGCTCGCGAGCGCCGTCCAAAGCAGCCGCCGCAAAACGCGCGTGCTGAGCGCGCCAATCGCTTCGTAGATGGGCACAATGCGTCCCACCTGCAACGACGCTTCGGTGACGCTACCCGGCGTGCCCGACTCGGACGACTCGCCCTTCGGCTCGAGGTCCGCTTCCTGCACGATTTCGTACTGCGGCTGGATGATCTGCAGGTTGCCGACGCCAAAGCGGTCAGCTTCCACGCGGCCGTAGAAGAAGACGCGCTGGCCCGGGCGGAAGATTTTTTTCTTCTCGAGGTAGACGGCGTTGAACCACTTGCAGCGGATCATTTTCCGGCGGATGGCGCCACTCAGTCCCGTGGTGGGCGCCGGGCCTGCGCTGTCGCTGGCATCACGCGCCGCCAGGTCGTAAATGAACTTGCCGCCGCGCGTGCGCATCAGCCCGCAAGTGAGGACTTCGGCGAAAACCGTCGCCATCTGGCCGGCGACGAGATCGCGGACTGCCGTCACACGCGTGCGATCCTCGTAGCGGAACGGCGTGTAATACAGCAGGTCTTCGACGGTGCGGATACCGCGCGCCGCCATGAGTTCAGCGCGCATGGGGCCCACGCCCTTGAGATATTTGACTTCAGAACTCAGCGTCAGCTTGGAAGTTGGCATCGCTTAAGTGACTTGCCGGTTTCAGAGAGCCGCGGAAGCGTCCCCGGCGTCGGTAGTGGTCAGTTCCCGGTAGAGGCGGCTTTATGCCGCCAAGTTGGCGAGGTAAACTCGCCTCTACATCCGTCAAATTGACCCCACCGCGCCGGCGTCGCGCCCGGCCCTCGCTCGTCCTCACGTCGTAGTATACTCGGCCACTAAGGCCCAAGACATGACTCCAAGCTTTCGCCGCTGGCCGCGTTATCTGCTCGCCATTCTGCTCGGCAACGTGGCGTACTTCGCCGCGTCGCCCCACCTGCCTCCCGCGGCACGCGACGCCGCCGCCCAGATTGGCTGGGGCACGCTGGTCGACTTCGGCTTCTGCGCGGGCGTTTATGGGCTGCTGGAACTCGGAGTATTCCTGGTCAGCCGTCAACGCGGAGGGACAGACGCCAAACGGCCGGACTAGGTGATCCGTTCGGTCGCCTAACTCCTTATGCGCAGGGCGAATAGATCTCGCCGAACACGTGTAGCTCTGCTTTGATGCCTCCCATAAAAATAAATTCTTTGCCAAAAATCGTTTCCTCGGTTTAGATTATCTAAGTAGGGACTGATATTCGAATCTTTGCGTGAGAAAGGAGATCGAGCATGGCGGGAATGAATCTTGTTGACATTAGACCCCAGGTCGGTGAAGCTGCCGGGAAGGTGTGGCACGCGCTCTCCGAGCAAGGACCTCTGACGCTCGCGGAACTCAAGAAGAAGCTTAACGGGTCGAGCGAACTGGTCGGCTTGGCGATTGGCTGGCTGGCGCGCGAGGACAAAGTCGCAATCTTGCCGGAGAAGAAAACCCTGCGGATCGAACTGCGGTAAGCCGTTAAGTCTCGCGGCCAGCCGAGTAACACTGCCTGGCTGCACTTTTCCTCTAAACAATTGCTAGCTTGGGGCGTCCGGGGGGCGGACGTACGCGTGTCTGGCGACACCAACCCGGTGTAGCACCACCACCTGAGCGGCGAACCCGTGGCGAAGAGTTGAAGGCCGCCGGTCGAAGACCGGCGCCACCGAAGGGCTCACCGCTCCCGTCCATGGCATAGCCCGAGCAGGAGTTAGCGAAATCGCCGACTCTCGCCGCTCACGGCGCTAGCGAATCGGTTACGCCCCGGCGCCCGTACTCTGCACCGCTTTCTCGATGGGCGCATCGACGAGGTTGCCCCACTCGGTCCAGCTTCCGTCGTAATTGCGGACGTGGTCGAATCCCAGCAAGTACTTGAGCGCAAACCAGGTGTGCGAGCTGCGCTCGCCGATGCGACAGTAGGCGACCACCTCGAGGCCCGGCGTAACTCCCTGATCGCCATAGAGCTTGGCGAGCTCGTCGTAGGACTTGAACGTCCCGTCGTCGTTGGCGGCTTTCGACCACGGAATGTTGGCTGCGCCGGGGATATGTCCGCCACGTTGCGCCGTTTCCGTCATTCCTGGCGGTGCTATCACCTTGCCCGTAAACTCGTCCACCGACCGGACATCGACCAGATGAGCGCTCGACTTCTTGTCGACGATCTGGAAGACCTGGTCGCGCCGCGCCCGCAGACTCTCATCCGGCGCGCTGGAATTGTAGTGCGTGGGAGTAATCTTCGGTGCCTCAGCGGTTAAGGGCCGCTTCTCGAGCTCCCACTTCTTGCGGCCGCCGTTCATCAGCCGCGCGTCCTTATGGCCGAAGTACTTGAGCTGCCACAGCGCGTAGGCGGCGAACCAGTTGTTGTTATCGCCGTAAAGGACCACGGTCGTATCGGCTGAGATGCCGGACTTGCTCAACAACTCCTCGATGGCATGCTGGCCGAGCACGTCGCGACGCACGTTGTCCTGAAGCTGTGACTGCCAGTTCCAGCCCACCGCCCCCGCGATGTGACCTTTGTCGTAAGCGCTGGTGTCGACGTCGACTTCCACCAGCCGTACCTTGGCATCTTGCCCGTGCTGGGATACCCAGTCCGTGTTGACTAGGACTTCCGGATGCTTGTACTCACCCATGTTAACGACCCTCCTTTTTAATCTCTTGATTTTGAGCAGGTAATGTTGACTCGGCGCTTCCCCCGACGGCTTCAACAGAAGCCACTACAGATGCAGCGGCGCGCGTAGGCCTTCGAGACGGCCAGGTTAGGAATTGTATGGGGCACGATCTGTTTATATCATAGAGCCCGAGCTCTTTACAACCTCCACTGGCCAAGGCAAATCGTAACACCAGTCGCCTACAGTAAGTGGAGCAATCCCTTTATTATCAACGCGCTATCCCTTATAGAAGGTTTGCCAATCAGCTTGAGGCCCAAGCCGGAAACCGCCCTGAATCGGTTGGAAACGTATTGTGCTCGCAATCGGCCACCGCCTTCTCTTTGACTTCGAAGCCCGGGTTTGCTATAAAGATGGTCGCGGACCTTTTGCAGAAATGGAGAACCTGGGCCTTAGCCCTAGGTGTATCTAAAACCAGTGAAACGAGTTGCCACCAAGCGAAACAGGATTCCACTGCGCACCGCCCGACGCGCTCGCGTCCACGGTGCACGTGCCATCGCCCATTCGAACGGCGCCTCGCGCAAGACGCTTCGCGCCCGTCACGCCGCTGCCAAACCCGGACGCCGTACCCATAAGACGACCGCGTCTGAAAACGTGGTCATCGACGCGCGGCGCACCGATCCCTTATATCTCGCCGCCGTCAAGAACTTCGAAGTGGCGGTCCGGCATTTCCACGCCGAGCGCTTCGCCAAGGCGCGCCAGTTCTTCGAGAAGCTCGTCACCTCGACCTACCCCGAGGTCGCCGACCGCGCGCGGCTTCACTTGCGGCTTTGCGAACAGCGGCAGAGCCGTCCCGCTCCGGCGCCCAAGACGGCTCAGGACTACTACATCCTGGGCGTCGCGGAATTGAATGCGCGTCAACTCGAGTCTGCCATCGAGCATCTCAGCCGTGCCGGCCGGCTCGAACCAAAGGGCGGCCACGTCCACTATGCGCTGGCTGCGGCGCATGCCTTGCAACGAGACACCGAGGCGGCGCTCGAACACCTGAAGGCGGCCATCACGCTTGATCCGCGCAACGCCTTCCAGGCTCGCGACGACGAGGACTTCCGCGCCCTCGCTTCCGACTCCCGGTTCCAGAGTCTGGTGGGTTCGAACGGCTCGCACCCGGTGGACACCTCTTCCTAAGCGGCCATCTCTCCTGACGGTTTGAAGGGAACAGAACGGATGCAAGTGGTGGCCATAGGAGGGGGCACGGGGCTTTCCACCCTCCTGCGGGGACTCAAGCATCACGTTGACGAACCCGTCCGCCGCGCGCAGTTCTCCCCGCACATCACCCGCCTGACCGCTATTGTCACCGTCACCGATGAAGGAGGAAGCTCAGGACGTCTGCGCCGCGAACTGGGCGTCCTGCCGCCGGGCGACATTCGCAACTGCCTGGTGGCTCTCGCCGAGGATGAAGCGCTGTTCGCCCGCCTCTTCAATTACCGCTTCCCCAACGGACGCGGCCTCGCCGGACACAGCTTCGGCAACCTCTTCCTCACCGCGCTCACCCGCGTGACGCGCGACTTTGCCAAGGCGGTGCGCGTCTCGAGTGAAGTCCTGGCCATCCGCGGCGAGATTTACCCCGCCACGCTTTCCGACGTCCGCTTGAAGGCGCGGCTCCAGAACGGACGCACCATCGCGGGCGAATCGCGCATCAACCAGACGCGCGTCCTTATCGAGCGGCTGGAGATTGTCCCCGGCCGCTGCCGTCCGCTGCCCGAGGCGCTCGCGGCCATCCGCCAGGCCGACCTCATCACCGTCGGCCCGGGATCGCTCTACACCTCGCTCGTCCCCAACCTCCTGGTGAGCGGCATCCCTGGCGAGATCGCGCGCGCCCAGGCACTCAAGGTGTACGTCTCGAACCTGATGACCCAGCCCGGCGAGACGCTTGCCTATACTGCCTCCCAGCACCTGCGCGCCTTGGACGCGCACGCCGGACGCCGGCTCTTCGACGTGGTCGTCCTCAACACGCGCGCCCTTTCGCCCGCGCTCGAGAAGCGCTATGCGGCCGAGGACGCCGAGCCCGTGGTGCACGACCTCGACGCCGTGCGGGCCCTGGGCGTCCAGCCGGTGTTCGCCGACCTGCTCGAAGAAGACCACGTGGCGCGCCACAATTCCCGGCGCCTGGCGCAGCTTCTGCTCGGCCTCGCGGCGCACCGCGCGTCGCGTTAGCCTAGGCGGTTGCGGCAGCCTCCGCCATCCGCCTCCGCCGGCTAGGAAAAAGGCGCGACGTTCGTGGATCCGATGGCTAGTCACGCGGACGGGAAGGGACGACGAGTTCGTTGGTCCGCGTTGGACCCGCCGGGAGGGCAAGTCAAGTCAGGTCACTCCTCGCGCATCAGGATGGAAGGCTCAATCGACAACGCGCGTTGCGCTGGAATCCATGTGGCCAGCAGCCCCACCAAGGACATCGCCAGAACCGCGCCGGCCAGTACTAACGGGTCGCGGGAAGTGGCCTGATAAACGATCGAAGCCAATACCTGGCTCGCGAGAAGTCCGAGAATCAGTCCTGCCGCCGAGCCGAACGCCAGCAGCTTCACGGGGCGTCCCAGCGCTGCCTGCAAGACCACGCCGCGATCATCGTGAAAATGGGTGTGCCAATAGGCGTAGGTGAGCACGATATACGGAGCGCTGTTCGCGCCATGCTCATCGGCGGCGTGAAAGAAGCGGCCAAGATACGGCTGAATGCCTAAGGCGTCGAAGTAGTTCCCGGTTACTTCCAAGATCCAGGCGCTGGATGGATTGTTGCCCGTGTCGAGTCCAACCGGAGCGACGTTATAAGCCGCCAGGCTCTCAAAGCTGTGGTTGCGATCGCGCAGGTCGAGATAGTCAGGATACGAGTGATTCACGGCCTTATCGGGCCCGCGCTCGATGGCGTAGAGGCTCTCGGCCTGAGGCACATTCAGCGGGCGCAGGATCAGTGCGTTCAACACACCGAAAACCACGGCGTTGGCGCCTATGGCCAGCGCCAGCGTCACCACGGCCACAGCGGCGAATCCCGGGGACTTGCGCAAGACGCGTAGGGCAAAGCGCAGGTCCTGCGCGAGCGTTTCGAGGAAATAAACGCCGACCGCTTCGCGGGACTCCTCTTTGTATTTCTGGTAGCCACCGAATTCGATGCGGGCGCGTCGCTCGGCTTCGTCGTGCGAGAGACCGGAGCGTTCGAGATCCTCGGCGCGATGCCGGATGTGGGAGCGAAGCTCCTCTTCCATCTCCGTATCGATCGCAGAACGCCGAAAAAGACTGGCGACACGGAATCGCAGCGAGTCGAGGAATCTCATATCTCCTCCGGTTGAGCAGCCAGCGCTGCGCCGATGGCCGCCACCAGCCGATTCCAGTTGGCGGTCTCCTCGCGCAGACGCTTGCGTCCCGCGGCTGTGAGTTCGTAGAACTTCGCCCGGCGATTGTTCTCGGACGTCCCCCAGCTGGTCTTGAGCAGTCCTTGCCGAACGAGGCGAAAGAGACCCGGATAGAGCGCGCCTTGCTCGATCAGCAGCGCGTTTCCGGAAATCTGTCCGATGCGCAGCAGGATGCCGTATCCGTGCAGCGGGCCGAGCGAGACGGCGCGCAGGATCAGGAGATCGAGCGTGCCGGGAAGAATCTGAGCGTGGTCAGCCATGCGTCCTCCTAAGACGATTAGGAGTTTAGCGCAGCCTCTCCTAAGCTGTCAAGGAGAAAATTCTCGGCCGCCGGTGCGTGCTGCCGCTTCGAAGGCCTCGCGCCGCCCCTTGCCTCGCGCCCCTTGAACGGCGTACTATTAGCGCTCGCTCGAATAATCCGACCGCACTCCGGTGAGGAATGGCGAAAGCAAAGCCTCGACCGCCGGCGCCCAACCTGCCTCGCGAAGCGATGCCGCGCACCTTCTCGGTGCTGGTCCTGGCCGCGGGCCGCGCCACCCGCTTCAAGTCCGAGCACTCGAAGGTGCTGCACCGGCTGGCCGGGAAGCCCCTGGGCGAGTACGTGCTGCGCGCCGCGTTGGCCGCCCAGCCGGAGCGCACCGCGATCATCGTGGGGCACGAGGCGGAAGCGGTCCAGGAAGCGCTGGCGCGCCCGGGTGTCAGCTTCATCCAGCAGATCCAACAGCTCGGCACGGGGCATGCTGTGAGGATCGCGCGTGGCCAGCTCGAGAAGTGGCCCAGCCCCACGGTCATCGTGCTGGTGGGCGATGTTCCCTTGCTGCGCCCCCAGACGCTGCGGGATTTGGTGGACGCGCACTTGCGCGAGCGCGCCGCCGTGACGATCCTAACGACGCGAGTCGAGGATCCCACAGGGTACGGACGCGTGGTGCGTGCCCCGGCTAAAGGCCCCAAAGGAGCCACGCGGACGAAGCGGAGCGCGGCGTCCTCCTCCTCCGCCTCATCCAGCGGCTTGGTACGCGCCATAGTGGAAGAAAAAGTGGCGACGCCCGCCGAGCGTCGCATCCAGGAAATCAGCTCCGGCATCCTCTGCTTCTCGCGTCCCAAGCTGCTGGCGCGTCTCGACCAGCTCTCGAATCAGAACGCCCAGCGCGAATACCTGCTCACGGACCTCGTCGAAATCTTCCATCGCGAGGGCGAGCGCGTCGCGGCGTTCGAGGTCCTGGACTCCCGCGAGGTGCTGGGCGTGAACGATCGTGTGGAGCTGGCCGAAGTGGAGAAAATCCTGCGGCGGCGCAAGGCGGAAGCGCTGATGCGCGCCGGCGTGACCCTCGTCGACCCGGAGATCACCTATGTCGACGAAGACGTGGAAGTGGGCCCGGACGCCATCCTCGAGCCGGGGGTGATCCTGGCAGGAAAGACGCGAGTGGGACGCGGCGCGCGGCTCGGCCCGTGGGCGACCATCGTCGATTCCGAGCTTGCCGACCGCGTGACGGTACGCCAGTCGTCGCTCATCATCGGCTGCCAGGTGGCCGAGGACGCGGTCATCGGGCCGTTTGCCCACCTGCGCGATGGCGCCGTCATCGAATCCGAGGCGCGCATCGGCAACTTCGTCGAAGTGAAGAAGTCGCGCGTCGGCCGCCGTACCAAGGCTCTGCACCTCACCTACCTGGGCGACGCGACACTCGAGGAGAACGTGAACGTCGGAGCGGGCACCGTCACCTGCAATTACGACGGCGAACACAAGCATCCGACCACGATCGAGCGCGGCGTCTTCATCGGCAGCGGAAGCATGCTGGTGGCGCCGGTGATTATCGGGCGGGGATCCTACGTCGCGGCCGGCTCGACCATCACTGAGGACGTTCCGCCGGGGTCGCTGGCGCTCGGCCGCGCGCGTCAGGTCAACAAAGAGGGCTGGGTGGAGGAGCGCGTGCGCCGTCATGAGGATGAGTCTCAACCGGTGGCGTCGTCATCTAATCCGCCAGAGGACGAGCCGTCAGGAGTGCTCGAAATGGAGCCCACCAAGAAGCGCAGCGAGCCGGACCTGGAAGTCCGCGAGCTGGGATCTGTGACCGTGATCGAAATCCTGAGCGGGCTCACGAAGCCCGGCGTCGCGAAGCAACTCAGCCAGGCGATCCGCGACGCCGTCAACTCCCACCGCGCCCAGGTGGTGGTGAATCTGGCGCGCGTCACCCTGCTCGACAGCGCCGCCGTGGGAGAATTGGTCGCCGCCGTTTCCGCCGCCAAGCGTGACGGTGGAGTGGTGAAACTCAGCGACCTCTCGGCGGAGACGCTGCACATCCTCGAAGCCGCGAATCTTCACCATTTCCTCGAGATTTTCCCGCACGAGGCGGACGCTGTCGCGAGCTTCGGCCCACCCGCGGCGTAGTGACGCTACGCCTTCCCCTTCGGTCGAGCGCTCGCCCGCCGGTTCTCTGCTAAGATAAGAGTTCCGCCTTATCGTTGAGACTTGCGAATCAAGGGAGGTCGATTTTGGTTGCACAAGCAGAAGAGACAATCGCACCGCATGGCGGCCGTTTGGTATCGCGCGTGGCGAGCGGCGCGGATCGCGAAACTCAGCGGGAGCGCGCCCGCACACTCCATCGCGTGGTCATGAAGCCGCGCGAGGTCTCAGACGTCGTGCTGCTGGCGATTGGCGCGTTCTCGCCGCTCGAGGGCTTTATGAACTCGGCCGACCACCGCGCCGTGGTTGAAGAAGGGCGCCTGGCGAATGGCCTGCCGTGGACGATCCCCGTGACGCTGACCGTCGCACGCGACGTCGCTCAATCGATTCGTCCCGACCAGGAAGTCGCGCTGGCTGATCCGGCCGGGAAATTAGTCGGCACTATGCAGGTCCATGAAAAGTACGAGTACGACAAGGAGCGCGAGGCGCAGCACGTCTACGGCACAACCAGCGACGCTCACCCCGGAGTCGTCTACCTTCGCAAGTCCGGCGACGTGATGCTCGGCGGCCCCGTCACGCTGATCGATTTCCCGCCGCTCGAGCCCATCTACGAAAAATACTTCCTGCATCCCAGCCAGACGCGCGCCTTGTTCCACGAGAAAGGCTGGAGGACGGTGGTGGCGTTTCAGACCCGCAACCCGGTGCATCGCGCGCACGAGTACATCCAGCGCTGTGCGCTCGAGGTGGTCGACGGCCTGATGATCCATCCCCTGGTGGGTGAAACCAAGGCCGACGACGTGCCTGCGCCCATTCGCATGCGGTGCTATCGCGCCCTGGTCGACCATTACTATCCGGAGAGCCGCGTGGCGCTCGCGGTTTATCCTGCCGCCATGCGCTATGCGGGCCCGCGCGAGGCCGTCTTTCACGCCCTAGTGAGGAAGAACTACGGCTGCACGCACATCATCATCGGGCGCGACCACGCCGGCGTCGGGAACTTCTATGGCCCCTACGACGCGCATCGCATCTTCGACCGCTACCGGCCCGAAGAAATCGGCATCCGGCCCATGTTCTTCGACTTTACGTTTTACTGCCGGCGCTGCGGCTTGATCGTTTCGGAGAAGACCTGCCGTCACGACGCGAGCGACCGGCTGCTCTTGAGCGGCACCAAAGTGCGTCAACTCCTTGCCCAAGGCCAGCCCTTGCCCGTCGAGTTCACGAGGCCGGAAATCGCCGAAATCCTGAGGGAGGCGTACCGGGAGAACGCGTCGCAAGCGGCGCGCTAGGCGCGCGTACCAGCCGGGCGCAGAGGCAGGGAAGCCGTCGAAGGCCGGGCCGAGGGGCAGAGCTCGAAGAGCACTTCGCGAATCCTGTCGCGAAACGTTTCGATGGAGAAGCGTCCGTCAACGCTCTCGCGTGCGCCCGCCTGAAGGCGCGCACGCAACGCCGAATCGGCGAGCAGGCGTTCGAGGGTCTCGGCCAGTGCCGTTGAATCACCGGCCGTGAATAGAAGTCCGTTGACACCGTCTTTGACGATTTCGAGAATCCCACCGAGCCGCGACCCCACCACCGGCACTCCCCACTGCATCGCTTCGAGCGCCACCAGTCCCAACCCCTCGCGCACCGTCGAGGGCATCACCAGCACGTCAAAGGTTCGATAGTAAGGATCAGGGTCAACCTGATAGCCTGTCCACCGGATGCGCGACTCGAGGCCGAGGCCGCGCGCCAGCTCCTTGAGCCGGGCGAGATACGCTGCGTCTTCGGCGGAATTCGCGTCTGGCGCGCCAACGATGACCAGGTGAACGTCGCGACCCCGCTCGATCAGGCGCGCGCCGGCCTCGATCAGCACGTGGTGTCCCTTGCCGGGCGTTGTGCGACCGACGAGGCCGAGCACCGTGGCGCCGGCCGCGCTCGCCGCGATTACGCCCGATGCAGGGTTGTCAGGCGACTCGAAGCTGCGGCTGCGACCTGGTTTGCGCACCGGGCTGTAGATCACCTGCGTCCTCTTCTCCAGGCGGCGATCGTGTTCAAGCAGCGCGGCGGCTGCGGTTTCGGAACACGCAATGATCTTCGTGGCGCGGCGCGCGGCGCACGTCGCCACAAAGACGTCCGCACCGCGAATCATCGTCATGTGCAAGTGAAAGAGGGAAGGAAGCTCGGTCAGCCGGGCGGCCAGCACGCCGGCCACGAGCGTCCTCGGACCATTGATGTACACCAGCCGGACGTCCCGCTGCCGGATGATCGCAGCGAGCTGATAGGCGCAGTGCACGCTGCGCAACGGAAACGCCAGCAGGTCGGCGAGCGATTTTGCGCCCGACCGGTAGCGGCCCAGCGGATAGGTGAGGGTCTCGATGGAGCGGCGACGGAGCTCGTCGACGTACGGACCGTCTTCGGGAAAAGCCACCAGCGGTGCGAACTCGGGCGCGAGCGAGCAAAGCACTTCATCCAGCACGCGCTGTCCGCCCGCGCGCGTCGTCTGCTGTTCGAGAAACAGAATTCGTTGTGGCACGCTCGTCAAATCCAAAGGCAGTCACGGCGCCCGCACCGGCATCGGGGCTGATCTTGGCTCGCAGGCTCAGAGGAACGCCACGGCGCGACTCATGGGTACCGCGCCGGCGTTCCCGTGTCAACTGGATGCCGAAAGCGGCGCCGCCGTTATCTGTAGTGGTATCGTCGTTCGACCCTCGATGCCGGTGCACGCGGAACGCCACTCCACGCAGTTCAGGGGCGCGGTTCTGGCCTTTACAATTACTTGACAATTCGGGAGCAACACAGCGCGTCCCGGTGCTATCTTACAGGACGTGCTATCCAGGCAAGGATCGAACCGCCGTAGCTTGCACGGGCCGGAGAAACTGTCGGTAAGCTGAAGTGCTCATCGCGTCGGGCAAAAGGTCAAGTTAAGGAGCCGGAGAACATGAAGAAGTTAGCGCTGCTCGTGTGCTTGGACACCTTACTTCTTGGAATGATACTGACGGACGGCCGGGTACTTCGAGCCTCGGAAGCTGGTAACCCAGCGCCGGCAGGTGAACCCGGTGCTCAGCCCGTAATCAGCGGCCCTAATGCCTTGGCTGAGCGACTGGGCATTTCATTCGTCAACGGATCAACGTCGACCGTGGCAATCGAGCGGGATGGGAAGAAGTATCTGGTTGACCTCGTCGCGCGCACGATTCATGAAGTTGACGCGGAGTCCGCTCCCGGTGCTGCCGCGGCGAAGAAACGGCTCGTGGCCGGACAGCGCTCTGGCGCCGATATTTTCCAGCAGAAATGCTCGAAGTGCCACGGCGTTGACGGCAAAGGAATCAAGGATATCAAGACACCGAACTTTACCGATCCCAAACTGCTGGCCACTTTGACTGACGAGCAGATCGTTCAGACCATCAAGAATGGCAAGAAGGACACCATGATGCCGGCTTGGGCCGGGAAGCTGAGCGACCAGGAAATTGCCGCCGTCGCTCAGTACGTTCGGTCGTTCGCTAACGCACCGAGTCAGGTGGGTGGGGCTCAGGTCGTCAAGGAAAGGAAACCCGGAGTCTACGAACCGGGCGACGACGTCCTGATGAGCTTGCCTACCGGGCGCCGGCTCGAGCGGCATGGTTTCTACGTCAACTTCGCGCACCGTTTTCCGTACGACCCGGCGTTCTCCGGAACGGCACGCGGCGGCGCGCTCTTCGGCCTGGACGGCTTCGCCGTCCCTTCGTTTGGATTCCGCTACGGCGTGACGGACAAGTTCTCGGTCAGCATCTGGCGCTCGCCCAGTATCATCGGGCGTCCCATCCAGTTGATGGCCGCTTACAACCTCCTCGACGAGCACGACGGCAAGCCGTTGAATATGGCGGTGCGTTTTTCGCTCGAAGGCCAGAACGATTTGCGCAAGAACTTCACGGAAAACATCGAAGGAATCTTCTCGCGCAGCCTGACCTCGCACGCCCAGATCTATTTTGTGCCGACCGGCTCTTTCAACGACCGGCCGCTAGTGCAGGCCAACGGGTACGAGTCGAGCGGCGTTGCTGACTTCCCAGGGCATAACACTCTGTCGCTGGGCACCGGGCTCGCGGTGGACATTCGTCCCACCGTGGCTCTGGTCGCGGAGGTGATTCCGACCGTCGTCAACGGGCGTCCTCTGGGAATCCATCGTCCGGCCTACTCGTTTGGCATCCAGAAGAAGATCTGGCGGCATTCATTTACATTCGGATTCACGACGAGTCCTGGTACCACTGTCTCGCAGCGGGCCGGGACGCGCGCCAGCTTCCTGGGCGACCCGACGGCCGACAAGCCGAGCGGATTGGTGATCGGATTTGATATCACGAGGCAGATTTACTGAGAGCCGCCGGCACGCGCGTGGTCTAGGTGAGCTGGGTACTCCAAGCGAGTTTGGTACGTAGCCCGGAGGGTGTTATCACCGTTGACAGTCCCGCGTCGTGGGCACATAATAGCCCGCAACGTTCGAACTGATTGTTAGTGGCGTCGGGAAAGCAGAGAGCGCGAGCTCTTCGGGGGTTGGGGATACTGGGCTCCAGACCGGACTCGTTTTCGGCTGAGTGCGACTCGGCCAGCGTGAGGTGAATTGCAACCAGCGTACCGGACGATGCGCCCCTCTCGAAGGGGTGATGGACCGGAGTCACCGAGCGGTTCGCCAACTTAGGTCAGGAGGTCAGGCCTGTGAATCCTTCATCGAAGAAGATTGTCTTCTTCATTCCTTCCTTTTCGAGCATCGAGGCGACCGCCCCGCTTGGATTGCTGGCCATCTCCACTCCCCTGCTGCGCGCCGGATACACGGTTCGCATCATCGACTCGACCATTCACATGGATTACAAGGCGCGCGTACTCGAAGAAGTGAAGGACGCGCTGTGCCTCGGGATCTCCCTCATCACCGGACCGATGATCAGCGAGACGGTCGAGATCGCGCGCGCCGTGAAGCGCTGGAACCGCGATTTCCCGGTCATTCTGGGCGGGTGGCATCCATCGCTCTTGCCGGACCAGACGCTGGCGGCCGACTACGTGGATATCATCGCGCGGGGGCAGGGCGAAGATGCGATGCTCGAGATCGCGCGGCGCCTTGAGAATCACGCCCCGCTCGACGACGTCGCGGGCGTGGGCTTCAAGCGCGACGGCAAGCTGCATCTGACGCCGGAGCGCGGCCTCAAAGCGATCACCGCGATGCCGCCTAAGGCGTATCATCTCGCGGAGTTTGACGCCTACGAGAAGGTCTGCGGACGCCGCTGGGCCATGTACCTGTCGAGCTTTGCCTGCCCGTTCAACTGTTCTTACTGCACCAACGCCGGAGTCTACGGCCGCAAGTGGAACGCGCTGCCCGTCGAGCAGGTGGTCGAGGAAACCGTGGATCTGACGCGGCGCTATCGCCTGGAACTCTTGTGGATGGCCGACGACAATTTCCTGGTCGACCTCGAGCGCTCGCTCGCTATCGCCGAAGGACTGATCCGCGCCGGGTCGACCTACAAGTGGAGCATCCAGGCGACGACGAATCTCACGGCGCGCCTCAGCGTCGATGAACTGCGCCTGCTCAAGCGCTCCGGACTCCACCAGATCTGCCAGGGGATTGAGACCGCGTCGCCCAAAGTGATGAAGCTCATGAACAAGGGCTTCCAGGATATCGATTCCATCTACCAGTCGACGGAGCGCTGCGTCGAAGCGGACGTCATTCCTTCGTTCAACATCATCTTCGGCTATCCCGGTGAAGGTGTGAAAGAGCGCCGCGAGACTCTGAATTTCATGATGGACATCTGCCGCCGGTTCCCAGGCGCGGAGTTCTGGACCAACATCTTCACGCCTTATCCTGGCTCGCCCATCTTCCATCGCGCCACGGAGCTGGGCATCGACGTACCCAAGTCGCTCGAAGGCTGGGTGGATTATTTCCCGCGCTACACCGTCCTGCCGTGGCTCAAGGGCAAGGACCACCAGCGCGTCCAGACGATGCGCGATTATCTGCGCATCGCCTTCGACCGTGCGCCGATTGCGACCGACAGCCGCGGCCGGCTCGCGAGGACGATCACCCGGCTCACCGGCTATCCCGCGCGCTGGCGTCTCGACCATGATTTCTACGGCCTGCCGGTCGAGCTGTGGGTCAACCGCAAGCTGCACGGCATTCGCGCCCTGCCCAAGTCAAACGTGGACGCGAAACCTCTGGAGCCGGCCGCCGCGCCGAGTTGCTCATGAAGCACAAAGTTGTTCTGTTTTTCCCGCCCTACGATGGGCCGCCGCTGGGCGCGCCGGCGTGCCTCTTGGCTCTGGCCTCGCCGCTGCTCGATGCAGGATTCGAGGTGGCGCTCGTCGATGCGGCCATCACGCCGGACTACGAGCGGGTCATCGCGCGCGAGACGGAGGACGCGCTCTGCCTCGGCGTCTCGCTGCTCACCGGCCCCATGATCCGCGCCGCGGTCAAGGTCGCGCGGCAGGTGCGCCGGCGGAAGCCCGAACTTCCCATTATCTTTGGCGGCTGGCATCCCAGCCTGCTTCCCGATGAGACGCTGCGGCACGGATGCGTGGACGTGGTGATTCGCGGCCAGGGCGAGCTGACGCTCCTCGAAGTCGCCCAACGCCTCGCCGCGGGAACCGATCTCAGTGGCGTGCGAGGAGCATCGTTCAAGCAGGGCGGGGAAGCCGTCCACAATCCCGAGCGTCCGGTCGAGAACATTAACCGTCTGCCGTCGCTGGCTTACCACCTGGTCGACTTCGACGCCTACGAGCGGGTGCGCGGCATCCGCGAGGTCGGATATCCCTCGAGCGTCGGTTGTCCCTACGCTTGCAATTACTGCACCGACCAGGTGTTCTACAAGCGCCGCTTCAACGCCTATCGCGCCGAGCGCGTGGTGAGTGAAGTTGGCGACCTGGTGGAGCGCTATCACCTCGAGGAGATTGCTTTCCTCGACTCGAACTTCCCCGTCGACGTCAAGCGTGCGGTCGCGATCGCGCGCGGCTTGATCGAGGCGAAAGTGAAGTTCCACTGGACGGTGCAGGCGTCAACCGATCTGGTCTGCCGGATGAGCGATGACGACGTGAGCCTGCTCGTCCAAAGCGGCCTCCATCACATGGGATTCGGCACCGAGTCGGCGTCCGAGGAAGTCCTGGCGCTGATGAACAAGAAACACCAGCGCATTGCCGACATGTTCGAGACGGCGCGCAAGACCGAGCAGGCGGGCATGCGCGTGACCTTCAACGTCATCCTCGGCTATCCGGGCGAGACCGAGCAGGACCGCGTCGAAACGTTCCGCATCATGAGCGAGATCGCGCGGCAGTACTCGAACGTCAGCTTCTCGCCCAATGTTTTCACGCCCTATCCCGGTATCCCCATCTGGCCGCAATTGCGCGAGCTCGGAGTCCGCGAGCCGCAGTCGCTCGAGGAATGGGATGTGGTGGCGCTCGGAAACAACCTGCTGCCGTGGCTACAGGGCGAGACGCTGGCGCGTCTGCGCCGCATGATCGAGTATTTTCTGCTCAACAATCAGATTCGCCGTGCCACCGCCGACGTTCGTTGGTTCGGTCACGGCGTACGCCGCGCCCTGGGCGCGCCGCTGCGCTGGCGTCTACGGAACAATCACTACGCGTTTCCATGGGAATTATGGGTCGCAAGAACGACCGAGCGATTGGTGACGCGCCGGTCGCTCGTGACCGGACAGGAACTGCGGCACGGCATGGGAGAAGTCTGCTAGCGTGACTCTGCATGGTTGACGTCCTACTGACCCATTCCTATCACCTGTTTTATGACCGCAAGCAGGTGCGCAAGATGCAGCCGTATCCGCCGCTCGGGACGCTCTACGCGGCGGCGCTGCTGAGGCAACGCGGTTACTCCGTCGCCGTGTTCGACGCCATGCTCGAGGACCCCGAGCGCGGCTTTCCGGAGGCGCTCGAGCGGCACCGTCCGCGTATCGTCGCGATCTACGAAGACAACTTCAATTTCCTTTCCAAGATGTGCCTGAGCCGGATGCGCCAGGTGGCTTTCGGCATGGGTGAAGCGGCGCGCACCGCCGGCGCAACCGTGGTCGTGAACGGCTCGGATCCGTCGGATCATATCGAGGAGTACCTCGGGCGGAGCTTTGATTTCGTCTTGTTGGGTGAGGCCGAGTGGACGCTCGAGGAGCTGGTCAAAGCGGTGCTTGAGGATTCCGAGCGCGAGCCCGCGCAGGTCGCCGGCCTCGCGTTCCGGCGGCGTGCCACTGGTGAAATCTATCGCACGCCCTCGCGGCCCCAGCTTCGGGACCTTGACGCGCTGCCGCTCCCGGCGCGCGACCTGATTGACGTCAGCCGCTACCGCGAAGCGTGGAAGGCGCGCCACGGATTCTTCTCGCTGAATCTTGTCGCCAGCCGCGGGTGTCCCTACCGGTGCAACTGGTGCGCGCGGCCGATCTACGGCGAGTCGTTTCACATCCGCTCGGCCGAGAGCGTGGCGGAGGAGATGCAGCAGCTCAAAGACGTCTACGGCGCCGAGCACCTCTGGTTCGCGGACGACCTGTTCAGCATCAAGCCCCGCTGGGTCGTGGAACTGGCGGGCGCCGTGGAGCGCCGCAACGCCGCCTTGCCGTTCAAGATGCAATCGCGCATCAACCTGATGACCCCCGAGACGACGCAGGCGCTCAAACGTGCCGGCTGCGTTGAAGTTTGGATGGGCGTTGAATCAGGGTCGCAGAAGATTTTGGACGCCATGGACAAAGGCACGCGTGTCGAACAGGTCGCCGTCGCGCGCCGGCATCTACACCAGCAGGCGATCCGTGCTTGCTATTTCCTCCAGTTCGGATATCCCGGCGAGAACTGGCACGACATCCAGCAGACGGTCCGCTTGGTGCGCGAGACGCACCCTGATGACGTCGGCATCTCGGTTTCTTATCCGCTGCCGGGAACCAAGTTCTACGAGCGCGTCCGCGAGGAGCTGGGCGCGAAGCGGCAATGGGTGGATTCTGACGACCTCGCCATGATGTTCCGCGGCGGCTACACCGACGAATTCTATCGGGCGCTGCACGACGCGCTGCACGCTGAGGTCGAGACCTGGAGCCCCCCGGCGGCGAATGCTTTCAACACGCACCCGCGCGCCGAAGCGAAATCAGGGGAGTCGCGGAGCCTCGGCGAACACTGGTCGCGCGTCGAGCAGCTCGAGAAGACCTGCCGGAGCGCGGAGCCGACGTTTGCGCCCTCCGCCGCGGCGCCCCTCGCGAGCTTCACGTGAATCCGATGGACCTCGTCCTGACCCACGGCTACTTCCTCTATGAGGATCCCAAAGAGCTTCAAATCATGAAGCCCTACGTTCCTCTGGGGATTCTCTACATCGCCTCGCACTTGCGCGCCAAGGGCGTCGCCGTCGAAGTATTCGACACCACGTTCTCGAGCCGCGCCGCGCTCTTCGACCTGCTGCGCTCGAATCCGCCCAGCGTGCTCGGCGTTTACTCGAACCTGATGACGCGGCCGAACGTGGTCGAGATCCTGCGCGTGGCGAAAGAAGCGGGATGGAAGGCGGTGGCGGGCGGCCCCGAACCGGGCGCTTACGTCGAGGAATACCTCGCGGCCGGCGCTGACGTTGTGGTGATTGGCGAGGGCGAAGCCACGATGGAGGAACTGCTGCCCGCGTTTAAAGCAGGCGCGATCGGTTCCGCTGACTCTCAGCAGGCGCTCGCTCGCGTCAACGGCATCGCCTTCCGCGCTGCCGATGGATCGGTATGCCGCACCCCGGCGCGCGCCCAGATCCCGAACATCGACGCGCAGCCTTGGCCGCTGCGCGAGGCCGTCGATATCGAGCGCTACGTCCGCACGTGGCGCGAGCACCACGGCATGGGCTCGGTCTCCCTCATCACGGCGCGCGGTTGTCCCTACCACTGCCGCTGGTGCAGCCACGAAGTATTCGGTAAGACGCATCGCCGGCGCAAACCTGCGTCCGTCGTCGACGAACTCGCCTGGCTCATCGATCGCTACCATCCGGATATGGCCTGGATGGCCGACGACGTCTTCACCATCCATCACGGCTGGCTGTTCCAGTACGCGGCCGAGATGAAGCGGCGTGGCCTCAAGCTTCCCTTCGAGTGCATCTCGCGCGCCGACCGGCTGAACGCGCCCGTCATGGACGCGCTCGCCGAGCTGGGCTGCTTCCGCGTCTGGATTGGATCGGAAAGCGGATCGCAGCGCGTGCTCGATCGCATGGAGCGCGGCGTCACGGTCGACGAAGTGCAGACCGCCGTGCGGCTCGCAAAATCGCGTGGCATCAAGGCAGGCATGTTCCTGATGTGGGGCTATGAAGGCGAAGACATCGCCGACATCGAAGCGACGGTCGAGCACGTCAAGCAGTCGGACCCCGACGTGTTTTTCACCACGGTTTCCTATCCCATCAAGGGCACGCCGTACTTCGACGAAGTCGCGCCACGGCTCGTGAACCTGGCATCGTGGACGGAGGGTTCGGACCGCGACTATCGCATCCAGGGGCGGCACTCGCGCCGCTTCTACCAGTTCGCCGACCAGCTTCTGCGCTCGGAGGTCGAGCTCAGCCGGATGGGGAACGGCGGAAACGCCGCCGCTGGTCCCGCCATCGCGTCCGCAGGCGAGTTGCGCGAGAAGATTGCCCAGGCGCGCGCCGGATTGCGCGAGTCGTACGCGGAGGCTGAAGCATGAGCTCAGCGCCCGCGACGACGCTTGGCGCCGCGTCACCTCCTGCGCCCTTTGACGCGCTGGCTGCGACGTACGACGAGCAGTTCACTGACTCGCTCATCGGCAGAGCGCAACGGCAGGCGGTGTGGCAGGAGCTCGATCGCCTCTTTCGTCCCGGACACCGGATCCTCGAAATCAACTGCGGCACGGGCGTGGACGCGCTGCATCTCGCGCGCCGCGGCGTCGAGGTTGTGGCCTGTGACTCCTCTTCGCGCATGATCGAGGTGGCGCGCGAGCGATTGGGGCGAGCAGCGCGCGCGTCAGAATCCGGCGGTGCGCTCGGCGCCAAGGTTAAGTTCGAGATTCTGGCGACCGAGGAGATCGGCAAGTTACACGACTCCGGGGCGACGTTCGATGGCCTACTCTCGAACTTCGCTGGGCTGAACTGTGTCGAGGATCTGCGAGCCGTGTCGCACGACCTGGCGCAGCTCTTGAAGCCGGGAGCGGTGGCGGCGCTTTGCCTGTTTGGGCCGTGTTGCGCCTGGGAGATTCTCTGGTATCTCGGTCACGGGAACGTCCGCAAGGCGTTTCGCCGGCTGCGCGCATCGGGTTATGTGGCCGAGCTGGGCGACAGCATCACTGTGAGAGTGCGCTATCCGACCGTGTCGACCCTGGCGCGTCGCTTCGCTCCCGAGTTCCGGCTGAGGACTTGGAAGGGGATCGGCGTGGCGGTGCCGCCGTCCTATGTCGAGCCGCTGGCGTTACGATTCCCGCGCGTCCTGGGCTTGGCAGCAAGAACCGACCGCTGGCTGGCAAACGTCCCCGTGCTGCGCGGCCTGGGCGACCATGTGCTCCTCGTGTTCGAGCGCGTCTAGCGGATCAGCGCGTCGCGAGCGCCACGTGATTCTATGATTGTCCTCTACAATCCCAAAGCGACGCGATATCGCAACCGGCGATTTCCGCTTTCGGTCCTTTCGATTGCCGCCGTGCTCGAGGGCCGCGAGGACTACGTCATTGTCGACGGCAATCTCGATCCGCATCCCATTGAGACGCTGGACGGCATTTTTCGCGACAATCAAGTCGAGCTGCTGGCAGTGACGGTCATGCCCGGGCCGCAGACGGTGACGGCGGTTCAGGGCTCACGCGCCGTGCGCGAGCGGTATCCGCGCGTGCCCATCGCGTGGGGAGGTTACTTCGCATCGAACTACACCGAAGCCGCCTTGAACGCGCCCTACGTTGACTTCGCGGTGCGCGGCCAGGGCGAGGACACTCTCCTCGAGCTGCTCGACGCGCTGCGCGGCCGGTGTAACCTGCGCGAGATTCGCGGCCTGTCGTACAAAGACGCGGACGGCGCGCACCGGCACAATGCCGAGCGTCCCATGCAGCCGCTCGACACATTTCCCTGGTATCCCTACCATCGCATCCCGGTGGAGAAATATCTCCTGCCGACTTTTCTCGGCCGGCGGACCGCCGTCCACCAGGCGAGCATCGGATGCCCCTTCCGCTGCAACTTCTGCGGCGTCGTCACTTTTTCGGGCAGCCGCCAGAAGCTGGAAGCGCCGGCGCGTACGGCGGCGGTTCTCGCCCACCTCGGGAAGACCTACGGCGTCGACGCGGTCCAGTTCTATGACAATAACTTCTTCCTGCGCGAGGATCACGCGCGCGAGCTCGCCGAGCGCATCGCGCCGCTCAAGATGCGTTGGTGGTGCGAGGGCCGCACCGACATCATGAACCGGTACTCGGACGCCACCTGGGAGGCGATCCGGCGCGCCGGCTGCGCCATGATCTTCTTCGGCGCGGAATCGGGCTCGAACGAGACGTTGAAAGAGATGAACAAGGATTTGCGCGCCGAGGACACGCTCGCCGTCGCAGCGCGCATCCGCCGCTTCGGGATCGTCCCGGAATTCTCGATCATTTTCGGCAATCCGCGGGATCCCGAGGGCGACACGCGCGACTGCTTCAAGTTCATCCGCCAGTTGAAGCGGCTGAACCCGGATTCCGAGATTGTCGTCGAGCATTACACTCCGGTGCCGCAGCGCGCCCGCATGTACGGCGGCGTCGAGGACCAGATTCAGTTCCCCTCCACGCCCGACGAATGGGCGACGGATCGCTGGCAGCGGTTTGCTACGCAGAAGGATCCTTCGACGCCGTGGCTGCGCGCGCCGACCAAGCGCCTGATCGACAACTTCGAGCTGGTGGTCTCGTCGCGCTGGCCGACTGTGCAGGATATCCGCCTGCCGCGGTGGGGTCGCTGGACGCTCAAGGCGCTCAGCGATTGGCGATATCGGCTGGGCGTCTATTCCGCGCCCGTCGAGTTACGCTTCGCGCAGCGCGTCATCAATCTGCGCAAGCCGAAGGTGGAGAGCCTGTGAGCTCCGTGGCTGACGCTTGGAACCGGGCTTCGCGGACAGCGGTTGGGACGGCCAGCGTGCCCGTCGAGGAAGGGTACGCCCTCTGGGCGCCGAGTTACGACCGCGATCCCAATCCGCTGCTGGCGCTCGAGGAGCGTCAACTCGTGACGCTCCTGCCGGACCTCGACGGCAAGACGGTTCTCGATGTGGCTTGCGGCACCGGCCGCTGGCTCGAAAGACTCTTGATCCGTGGCGCGCGCTCCGGCGTCGGCGTCGACCTTTCGTCCGCCATGCTTGAATCCGCGCGTGGCAAGCGCGGACTTCGAGGCCGTCTGGTGAGGGCCGACGGTCTCCATCTCCCGTTCGCTTCAGCGAGCGCCGATTTCATGATGTGCGCGTTTGCCCTGGCTCATCTCGGCGACCTCGACGCGCTCGCGAGTGAGCTGGCGCGCGTGGCAAGGCCCGAGGCTGACCTTTTTGTCACCGACGTCCATCCCGCGGGATACGCGAGAGGCTGGCAGACGGCGTTTCGGGCGGACACGACGACCATCCGAATTACCACGTTCCTGCACACCGTCGGCGAAGTTCGCGCCGCCTTCGAGCGAGCGGGGTTCGAGTTGTGGCAGTTGCTCGAGGCGCATCTCGGCGAGCCCGAGCGGCCGATCTTCGTCCGAGCCGGGAAGGCGCATCGCTTCGATGAGGCCTGCCGCATCCCAGCCGTACTGATTTGCTGCTTCCGGCGGAGAACGCCGGAGGCTGAACGCCGGACGTGAGCGCTTCAGAAACCATTCCGGCCACCGAGACGAGCGCGGTCGAGGCGCATCGCATTCATACGCTCCCCGTTGTGGTTCTGTTCCCTCATAACCGCTGCAACTGCCGCTGCGTGATGTGCGACATCTGGCGCATCCGCGAGACGCGCGAGATTACCGCGGCAGACCTCGCGCCGCACGTCGAGGCGTTTCGTGCGCTGGGCGTGCGCTGGGTCGTATTCTCGGGTGGCGAGCCGCAGATGCATGCGGACCTCGCGTCGCTCAGCCGCTTGCTGCGCGCCGAGGGGATCCGCGTGACGCTGCTCACCGCCGGCTTGCTGCTCGAGCCGCAGGCGCGGCTGGTCGCCGGGAATATCGACAACGTGATCGTGTCGCTTGACGGGCCACGTGAAGTCCACGACCGCATCCGGCGCATCCCGAGCGCGTTTGACCGGCTGGCGCGCGGAGTCGCAGCGCTGCGCCGTCTGCGGCCCGAGATCGTGGTGCGCGGGCGGTCGACCGTACAGAAAGCGAACTACCGTTGTCTTCGCGAAACGGTGCGCGCCGCGAAGGCGATCGGCCTCAATTCCATTTCATTTCTCGCCGTTGACGTGAGTTCCGAGGCGTTCAATCGGCCGCAAGGCTGGACGGCGGAAACCCAAAGCTCGGTGGCACTGGACTCGAGCGAAGTGCGCGGGCTCGAAGCCGAGGTCGAGGCGATGATCGAGGAGTACGCGGACGAGATCGCTGCGGGTTACGTGGTCGAGAGCGCGGAGAAACTACGCCGCATCGCGCGTCACTTTCGCGCCCATCTGAATGAAGTGGCGCCGGTCGCGCCGCGCTGCAACGCGCCGTGGGTGTCCGCGGTGATCGAAGCGGACGGGACGGTGCGCCCTTGCTTCTTTCATCGTGCCCTTGGCAACATCCACGAGAAGCTGCTACCTGAAATCCTGAACGGCTACCAAGCCCTCGAGTTTCGCCGGACTCTCGACATCCGGACCAACCCCGTCTGCCGACGATGCGTCTGCTCGCTTTACCTGCCGCCTGACGACGTCCGCCAACTTGCCTGACTCCTTCACGGCACGGCCCGGATTTTCGCCAGCGCCGTGAGGCCGAGGCCGCGCCCGCAATCCGTCGCATAGACGAGAGTCTTCGAGTCCGGTAGCCACGCGGGACTGATCGAATTGCAATCCGCGTTCGTGAGGCGATGCTCATCGCTGGTTGCAATCTCGTCCGGGCGACTGAACTTGACGACCTGAAGCTGCCAGTTACCCTTCTCTTCCTGCGCGTAGGCGAGCCACTCGCCGTCCGGTGAGATGGCGGGATACCGCGCGCGCACGCCGGGCGGCGAAAGCAAGCGGACGAGTTGAGTCTTGATGTCGACGACGAAGAGCGCAGGCCGGCCGTCCGGCTGCGCGGCGAACGCCACGCGATGGTCCGGGAAGAACGCTGCTTCGAGGACGTCGGAGGTGGAGTCGACCAGCTTCTCTTCCGACTGTTTCGGCGCGAGATGGGCTGAGGATGGCGCGACCTCCGCGCCGGCTCCGATGCTCTTCACCCACAAGCTGCCGCGGCCTTGAGTTTCACGGATAAACGCCAGCCACTGCCCATCGGGCGAGGCGGTGGGTTGCCCGGCATTGTCGACCTCGAGCGTCGTAGCCAATGCGGCCGGATTCGCGTAGCGCGACGAGAATCGCACGATGCGGGAGCGAGTGGACGCCATTTCGACCCATTCAGCAGCCGACGTGGGATCGAGCGCTGGATGGAAAGTGTCCACGCCGAGGTCGAGAACATCGAGTGAACCTCGGAGAAGACGGCCCGTGACGTAGCCCTTCCATGTGGGCGACATCGTCGTGAACCCGAGCGCGCCGTCTGCGGCGGCGGGCTCAGCGGCCATCAGCGCCTCGGGAGTCGTGACGACACGCGACGCGTAGTTGTCAAACTGGCCGCGCAGATGACGCAGGTTCGTCCAGGCGCCGGCCATCGTGAGAGCGACGAAGATTCCCGCGAACGCCGGCGCCTCGTACGACCTCCAGCGCCGCCGCGGCTCGGTCTTCACGAGCTCCCAAAGAAGCATCAACCACAGCGCGGTCATCGCGTAGACCCTGGGGAAAGCGAGGATCGCGTGCCATCCCGCCGGCGCGCCTGGAGTGAACCGCTGAAGCGGCAGGCAGACCAGAATGTAGAGGACGACCATGCCCGCCGCTGCCTTCGCGCGTCCGCAGTGCAGCAGAGAGTCCAACATCAGAGTGATGGCCAAGATGAGAACGCAGAAGTGGTAGGCGGCCGGATGAGTCGACATTACGAGGAGCAGCGCGACGTATCCTCCGAACTCGAGCCTCTCCCGGGCCGGTTCAGAACGCGACGAGCGCATCAGCCAGAGGAAAGGCACGAAGAGCAACGCTTCGATGAGCGGCTGCATGATGGCGTAGACGGCCGGTAGATGCGCCAGCGGGTGAGGGTTCATTTCCGGCTCGGCGACGAAAAGCCGGCGCACGAGAGCGGTGAAGGAGTCCCAGTGGACGTCGTACGGATTGATGTCCTCGCCCTTGAAGGCGCGTGGCAGCACTTCAACCACGTAGTTCCTCACGGTGGGAAATCCGAACAGCCAGACGGCGGCGAGTCCCAGGGTCGCACACGCGAGCAGCAGCGCCAGAGTCGCCCGCCACTGCTTCTTGCGTAAGAAATAGAACACAAAGAAGCCAGGATAAATCCTCAGCGCCGCGGCGAACGCCAGCGCGACGCCCGAGCTTGCCGTGTGGCCCTCGAGATACAGCCACGCCCCGAGCGTCAGCAGGAAAAGCAGCGCGACGTGCTCCTGGCCGTACAGGAAATTGTTACGCAGCGGAATCACCGCCAGAAAAACGAGCAGGGCGACGCGTCGCGGGCCGAGTGTCGTCATCCGGCTGAGCAGGCAACCGGTGAGAACGAGCAGCAGCAGGTTGAGTGCGAGCCAGCGCTGCTTCGCCTGAAGCGGCGGGAGCACGGCGAACGGCAGGACGACGAGCGCGGCGTATGGTGTCGACGGAATGAACTCGACGATCCGCGGCTCGATGCCGGCGTGATCCTTTTGCCGCTGGAACCAGATCCAGTCGTAGACGCGATTGAGCGAGTATCCCTGGCGATAGAGCCGCGCCGCGAGATAGTAGTTGGGGAAGTCGGTGTTCAGCGAGCGCCAGGCGGGCAGGAAGCCACGCCAGAGAAAAAGTGCGGCCAGCAGAACGAGCAGCACCGTTTCGATCGCGCGTCTCGAACCTGAGACCACAAAGCCTTGCTTGCCATTGCCATCGTCACGGGCAGCGGACGCCGAGGATCGCGTGCTTTCCGGGGGCGGCAGGCTCATGGCGCGGGCGCAACCCTGAGTCTGCGGATTTTCGTGGCGCGAAAAGATCTGGCCTCAGGGCGCAGCCCGTTGTAGCACAAATGTCGCGCCTAAGGACAGGCGATTGTCACGGTGAGAGTCTTCCTTCCTGCGGAAACAGGTGGAAGGCGGCGATAATGGCGGCCAGGTCGACGCCTGAGAAGTCGCGCGCCACCCAGTCGGCGTGAGCGAGTTCGTCAAGCGGACGGCTGTGGGCGAGCGCCAGGCACGGCATGCCGGCGGCGTGAGCGGCGCGCACGCCGTTCGGCGCATCTTCAATCACCAGACACTCGCGGGCGAGGAGCGTGGCCGGCGCGGCATCCTTGGGGCCGGCTTCGCGACGAAAGAGGGGCAGGTTACGCAGGGCTTCGAGCGCCTTCAAGAAAATGTCGGGCGCGGGCTTCGAGCGCTCGACGTCATCCGCCGCGACGATCAACTGGAACGCTTCGCGCAGGCCGAGGTTCGAGAGCAGGTGTTCGATCTCGCTGCGCAGGCTGCCGCTCGCGATGCCCAGGGGATACTGTGCGGCGAGCGAGCGCACGAACTCGACGGCGCCGGGCACGGCCGGCAGCCCATCGCGGATCTCGTCGGCGTAGGCGCGCTTCTTCCACTGGACGAGCTCGTCGCGCCGCGCCGCGTCGACGGGACAGCCGTGGCTGTGATAGAGATGTTCGACGATGCCGCGATCGTCGAGCGCGAGATAATCACGAAAGTATTCCGCCTCGGTAACCGTCCAATGTTCTTGCGCAGCCATCTGCTGTGTGAGTCGGAAGATCAGCGGCTCGCTGTCGACGATGACACCATCGAAATCGAAGATGATAGCGCGCAGCAAAGTCTTCTCCCTGGAATTGAGTGATGACGAGCCGGTCATGATACACTTAGCGCAGGACTTTGTGACAGAAGTTCCGAAACCGGCGGCCGGCAAACGGCACGGTGCGCGTCGTACGCATCCGAGGGAGCGCCGGGAAACAACCAAGCGCGGATGAACAGTCAGCTCAGCATTCCGATAGCGTTTGTGGCGGGAGTCGTTTCGTTCCTTTCGCCCTGCGTTCTGCCGCTGGTGCCGGGCTACGTCTCGATGCTGTCCGGCGAGTCGATGGAGGCGCTCAAGGCGCAGCAGGACGCGGCGCTGGTCTCGCGCATCTTCCGCAACTCGGTGGCCTTCGTGGCGGGCTTCTCGATTGTATTTATCACGCTGGGCGCGTCGGCCACCTGGGTGGGACACTTCCTCGTGGCGCAGCGGACCGTGTTCAACATCGTCGCCGGCGTCATCGTGATTGTGTTCGGATTGCACCTGACCGGCCTGGTGAAGATTCCGCTGCTTTATCGCGACGCCCGGCTCGATACGGGCGCACCACGACGCGGTCTGGTTGGCTCGTTCGTGCTGGGCTTCGCCTTCGCCTTCGGTTGGACGCCCTGCATTGGCCCCATCCTCACCGCCATTCTGCTGCTCGCGGCGCGGCGTGACACGGTGATCGCGGGTATGTTTCTGCTGGCCATCTACTCGGCGGGTCTCGCGATTCCGTTCCTGCTCACCGGACTCGGCCTCAGCCAGTTTCTGAAATTCTATGGGCGCTTTCGCAAGCACCTTCAGGTGGTCGAAGTGCTGTCCGGCGTGCTGCTGATCGCCATCGGCCTGCTGATGGCGTTCAACCGGTTTACCGTGCTTTCAGGATACTTGTCGTTCCTCAACCGGTTCACGCTTTAAGAGCAGTGACGAGTGACAAATGACGAGTGACTAGCGTTAGGCCCGAAAGACTCAAATGGGGTTTGGCGAGGACAACGGAGTCGTGGTGGGAGGCGCGCGAGGCGGCGAATGCATCAGAATAAGAGTGAGGGTTGCGCAGATCAGGAAATATCGAAATCGTCGGAACGAACCGAAGAAGTGGTTTAGAATCAACAAAGCACTTTTTGAAGACTGTGCAACTCCTTGCATGTCATTGATAATTAACAACTTGTAGCTTGGCTAGGTGCTATGTTATTGAAGAATAAGCCTGTTTTTCTCAGTTTCCGAGCGGATAGCGCCTGACCCATGCATCCTGTACTCCTCCATATCGGTCCATTCAACCTGCCGACTTACGGCGTTCTGCTGGCGGCGGCGCTGGTCGGGGCGGTCTACACGGTGGTACGCCTCGGACGACGCGAGGGTCTCGACCCGGGACGCCTGGTCGACTTCAGCACGTGGCTGATCGTCGTCGCGCTGGTGGGCGCCAAGGTGCTGATGATCCTGACGGACTGGGGTTACTACGCTGAGAACCCAGGCCAGATCTTCAGTTGGGCGACGCTCGAGGCGGGTGGCGTCTTTTACGGCGGGTTTCTGGCCGCGACCTTCTTCGCCGTTTGGTACATTCGCGTCTACAAGCTGCCACTCTGGAAGGTGTTTGACATCTACGCGCCGGCGATTGCGCTCGGCCAGAGTGTGGGACGCCTCGGGTGTTTCGCAGCAGGATGTGATTATGGCACGCGGACAACCTCGCACCTTGGCGTGATCTTCACCAGCGCGTACAGCCACGCCTTGACCGGAGTGCCGCTCGGAGTTCCTATTCATCCGACGCAGGTCTATGAGTCGCTCGCGACGCTGGCCATCTTCGGCATCCTGCTGTGGCGCTATCCGAAGAAGAGCCGCGACGGGGAGATTTTCGTGCTTTACTTGACGCTCTACGCCGTGGCGCGATTCCTTCTCGAATTTCTGCGCGGCGACGAGGACCGCGGGTTCGTGTTCAATCACCGGCTCTCGACCTCGCAGTTCATCGCGATTTTGGCGCTGGCCACGGCGGGGGTTCTGGCGGTATCCTTTTGGGGCCGGCGTTCGCGGCCGGTCGGCGATGTTCGGCCGGCGCTGCGCACGGCCAAGGGCAGGCGATAGGGCGTCGGCAAGGCAAGAGTTTCCGGCTACGGGCCGTCTAACGGTTGGTACTTCGTGTGCTGGGCCAAGGCCGGCTTAAGGAGTGACGATTGAACAAGAGTAAAGCGCTGGGTGGTGCCGTGGTCGCGATTGCGCTGGTGGTGGCGCTGTATTTCGCCAACCGCTACTGGATCGCACCCATCGCCGCCCGCGCCAAGGTCTCCGCGAGCGCTTCGAGTGACAATCCTCAAGCGCCGGATTTCGCCCTGCCGGAACTCAACGGCCAGACTCTCCGGCTGTCGGACTACCGCGGCAAGGTCGTCCTGCTCGACTTCTGGGCGACGTGGTGCGGTCCCTGCCAGATGGAGATTCCGGGGTTCATCCAGCTCCAGAACAAGTATCGCGACCAGGGTTTCACGGTGATCGGCGTCTCGCTCGACGATAGTACGGAACCCGTGAAAGAGTTCTATAACGAATTCAAGATGAATTACCCCGTGGCGATGAACGGCAGCAAGAAGGTTGACCTGCTCTATGGCGGCATCATCGGCTTGCCCACCGCATTCCTCATCGGCCGCGACGGCCGCATCTACGCCAAGCATTCGGGCGCGCAGCCCAACTCCGTGTTCGAGGACGAAGTCAAATTGCTGCTCGCCGTGCAAGGCACTTCGGAGGCCAAGGATTTCCACACCGAAGGCCACGCCGAAGAGGGCAGCAAGATTGAGCTCGCCACGCCGGAAGAGGTCAACTCGGAGATCCCCGGCGTCGATATCTCCAAGCTGACACCCCAGCAGAAGACCGACTTCAAGAAAGTGCTGGCGAGCCAGCAATGCAACTGCGGCGGATGCAAATACAATCTGCTGGACTGCCGCCGGCTCGATAGCACCTGCCCAGTCAGCCGCAAGGCCGCCAAGGAACAACTGGCACAGCTCCTGAAGACGGGGGTACCGCAGTCCGGCGACAAAGCCGCAGCACCTAGCGGCGGCGGGAGCTCCACCCCGGTTTCCGCACGACCCGCCTCCGCGAGGGAATAGCGCAGTTCTATTCTCAAAAATCGCTTCACCTTCCTTCCTCGTGAACGTAAGATGGCCTCTCATCTTGCACGCCTTTGTCTTGGGGGAGGACTCTACCGTGAAGAAGAAGACGCGATTCGCCGTCATCCTGGTCGTGGTGATGGCGGCCACACTCAGTGCGGTTCGGGCGCGCGCCCAGCAGTTTGACGAGAGCCTCTTCAAAGGCTTGACGTACCGCTCCATTGGCCCCTACCGCGGCGGCCGAGTGCTCGCGGTCGCCGGCGTTCCCGGAGATCCGGACACTTATTACTTCGGCGGGGTCGCAGGCGGCGTGTGGAAGTCGACGAACGGCGGCGCAACTTGGACGCCGGTATTCGATCGCGAGCCCATCGCCTCGATTGGCAGCATCGCCATCGCGCCTTCTGACCACAATGTTATCTACGTGGGCACGGGCGAGGCTTGCATCCGGGGCGACATCTCTTACGGCGACGGCGTCTACAAGTCCGTCGATGGCGGCAAGACTTGGACGAACGTCGGCCTGAAGGACACGCGGCACATCGGCAAGGTGATTGTCGACCCGCACAATCCCCAAGTCGTGTTCGTGGCGGCCCTCGGACACGCCTACGGCCCGAACTCGGAGCGCGGCATCTTCCGCTCGACCGATGGCGGCAAGACCTGGGAGAAGGTTCTCTACAAAGATGACAAGACGGGCGGCATCGACATCACGTTCGACGGCGCGAATCCTCACGTGCTGTTTGCGTCGCTCTGGGAGGCGTACCGGACGCCGTGGAGTCTCTCGAGTGGTGGGCCGGGCAGCGGGTTGTACAAGTCAAGCGACGGCGGTTCGACCTGGAAGCGCCTGGAAGGCAACGGACTGCCGAAGGGGATTCTCGGGAGGATCGGTCTCGCGGTTTCGGCGGCGAATCCCGACCGCATCTTCGCGCAGATTGAAGCCGAGCAAGGAGGTCTCTATCGCTCGGACGACGGCGGCGACAAGTGGACGCTGGTGAACGGTGACCACCGCTTCCTTCAGCGCGCCTGGTATTACATGCACGTGTTCGCTGACCCGGAGTCGCCGGATACGGTCTACGAACTCAACGTCGGGGCCTTCCGCTCGAAGGACGGTGGCAAGACCTTCGAGGTGCTGTCGGTGCCTCACGGCGACAACCACGCGCTGTGGATCGATCCCACGAATCCGCATCGCCTGATCGCCGGCAACGACGGTGGGGCGACGATCAGTGTAGACGGCGGCAAGTCCTGGACCAGCCAACTCAACCAGCCCACGGCGCAGTTCTACCACGTCATCGCCGACAACCGGTTCCTGTACTACGTTTACGGAGCGCAGCAGGATAACACTACCGTCGCCATCGCCAGCCGCACCAACGAGTCAGTGATCGACCGCCCGGACTGGTATCCGGTGGGGGGCGGCGAGAGCGGCTATATCGCGCCTGACCCGCGCGATCCGAACATCGTCTATGCGGGCGGCTATGAGGGCGAGATTACCCGCTTCGATAAGCGCACTGGCCAGGCGCGCGAAATTTCGCCCTGGCCTGAAGTCTCGGACGGCACGGGCGCCGCCCACCTCAAGTACCGTTTTCAGTGGACGGAACCTATCCTGATTTCACCGCACGATCCGAACGTCCTCTATTACGCCGCCAACGTGCTGTTCAAATCCACGGACGGCGGCACAACTTGGACCGCCATCAGTCCTGACCTCACGCGAAACGACAAGTCGAAGCAAGGGGTCTCCGGCGGGCCCATCACCAAGGACGACACGGGAACTGAATACTACGACACGATCTTTGCCGTGGCGGAATCGCCTTTGGAACGTGGCCTGCTTTGGGCCGGATCCGACGACGGATTAGTTCACCTCACGCGCGACGACGGCCAACACTGGTCTGACGTTACGCCCAAAGATGTGCCGGCGTGGAGTATGGTGAGCCTGATTGACCCCTCGCCGCATAACGCGGGCGGGGCGCTCATGGCCGTCGACCGCCACAAGCTCGATGACTTCAAGCCCTACATCTATAAGACCACCGATTACGGCAAGAGCTGGACCACCATTTCCACGGGTATTCCGGATGGCGCGTACGTGCACGCGGTGCGCGAGGATCCCAAGCGGCCTGGTCTGCTGTACGCGGGTACCGAAACCGGCGTCTATGTCTCGTTTGACGCGGGCGCGCACTGGCAGCCGCTCCAGTTGAATCTGCCGCGCGCGCCGGTTCACGACCTGATCGTCAAGGACGACGACCTGGTGGTCGCGACTCACGGCCGCTCGTTCTGGATCCTCGATGACCTGACACCCTTGCGCCAGCTCAGCCGCGAGATCGCGTCGACGAGCGCGCATCTCTATACACCCGAACTGGCCTACCGGGTGCGCGGTCCGCAGCCCCCCAAGCAGGTTGTCAACGCCGGGCAAAACCCTCCCCGGGGCGCGATCATCGACTACTATCTGAAGTCCGCCATCTCGAGCGAAGGCAAGGACAAGCCGGAGATCACCCTCGAAATCCTCGACAGCCAAGGCAAGCTGGTCCGCAAGTTCTCGAATCTCAAGAAAAAGGAGGAAGAACAGGCGCCGGAGGAGGAGAGTCCGGAAGAGGCGGAATCAAAGCCGCCTGAAATCCTGCCGGCGGCGGCGGGGCTGAACCGCTTTGTTTGGGACTTGCGCTACGAGCCGCCACGTGAAGTCCCCGGTCTGATGGCGGTTTTCTCAGACTACAAGCCTCGCGGCCCGCTGGCGTTGCCGGGGAAGTACGAGGTGCGCCTGACCGTGGCGGGAAAGTCACAGACGGCGCCCCTCGAGGTCAAGCTTGATCCCCGCGAGTCGGTTCCGGAGGCGGATCTCCAAAAGCAGCTCGAGTTGGGTCTGAAAATTCGTGATGCCGTGAATGAGGCGCACGACTCGATCAACCAGATGGAAGACGTGCGCAAACAGCTCCTCTCGCTGCGCCACAATGTCGCGGGTGACTCGAAGGATCAGGCGCTCATCACGGCGGCCGAAAGTGTCGACAAGAGGATGACCGCCGTCGAGGACGACCTGGTGCAGAAGAAGATCAAAGCCTCTGAGGACTCGTGCAATTATCCCGTCAAGCTGCGCTACAAACTGGTGGCCGTGGGACAAGTCGTGGATAGCGCCGACGCCGTCCCGACCGCCGCAGCCTACGAGGAATTCGAGGCGCTCCACCGGCAGCTCGAGTCGGAACTCGCCCTGTGGCACGGCGTCGTGACCGAGGATTTGGCGGCGCTGAACGACCTCGCCCGCAAAGAGAACGTCACGGCCGTCATGATCCCGAGCGTCCATGCGGAGGAAGCGGCTGCGGCGGCAGGAGCGTCGCATTGAATTCGATTGAGACGTGGAACCCGGAGCAAGTTGCGCGCGTCTAAGTTAAGACAGAAGCCGCGAGCCAGGAGGCGGCACAACTGGAGGGAAAGGAAGCTCGGATCAATCCTATGCGACAGGTCATGCGACGAGGCGGGTTCCTTCTGCTGGTGATGTGCGCGGCGTCAACGGCGGCTTGGAGTCAGGCGGCTCCGCCGGTCGTGGAAACGCGAACCGTACTCGCAACCGACGCGGGACATTCCGGGTCGACGGTCGAGGCGGCGGTCGAAGCCGAGATCGCCTCCGGGTATCACATCAACGATCACCATCCGAGCCTCGATTACCTGATTCCCACCGAACTAAAGCTCGATCCCTCGAAGCAGGTCAGCGTGGAAAAGGTCGTCTATCCCAAGGGCGAGCCCCAGAAGTTCGCTTTCGCGGACGAACCTTTGTCAGTGTATGAAGGAAACCTGGTGGTGGCGGCGAAGCTCAAGATCGCGTCAGGACTCGCGCCGGGCGTATATACCCTCAAAGGGAAGCTCGCCTACCAGGCGTGCAACGACCACGCTTGTCTGCCTCCCGCGAGCGCGCCCGTGACGCTGACCGTCAAGGTCGTCGAGCGCAGTGTTCCGCTGAAGCGTGTGAACGCCAATGTCTTCCGAACCATCAGCTTCAACTGAGCCCGGCCCAGGCGCCGCGCCGCCGGGACGATCCCGGCATCCCGTGCGATGGGTGGCCATCACGCTGGTCCTGCTTGCGGCGCTCGTCTGGGCGCTGAATCCGCGCCAGCCGAAGTTCACCCCTGCGCCGCTGGGCGCTCCGCCGACGGCCTGCGCCAGGCTGCCGCGCCAGTTCGTCGCGAGCGACGTCACTGAGCTTCGCGAGCCGCCGTTTCCGGCGTTGTCGCGCGAGCGGAGATTGCGCGCGCTCGCCCAGATGAATGCGGAAGAATGCCCGTGCGGATGCAGGTTGAGCGTCGCCGCCTGCCGCGTGAACAATCCCACCTGCAAAACGTCGGCGGAACGCGCCGGCCAGATCGTCGGTTCAACGCCGCTGTGAGTGGATGTGGTTGCGCACCGAGTGGTTAGGCGATTTGAATGAAGATCGGGGTTGTCTCTGACACGCATGGATACTTTGACCCACGCTTGCGCGAGCTGCTGGCCGGGGTCGAGGTGATCCTGCACGCGGGCGACGTTGGAACGCAGGAAGTCCTCGATGGGCTCGGGCAGATCGCTCCCGTCCGCGCGGTTCGGGGCAACGTTGACCCGCCGGAACTCAACCTGCCGCCCTCACTCAAGCTCAGCCTCGCGGGCCTCGGGGTCGAGATGCTGCACATCCTGCCGGTGCCGCAGTCCGAGGTCGAGGAGTGGGCGGATCGCACGCTCGAGATCGACGGGAAACCTCCGAGGCGCAGTGAAGCTTTCCTCGAAACCTTCGACGACGCGACCGGCGTGGTGGTGTTTGGACACAGCCATCAACCTTGCCTGGTCACGCTGGGACGCCGGCTTTTCTTCAATCCCGGAAGCGCCGGCAAGAAGCGGTTCGACCTCCCTCGCTGCTGCGGGCTCCTGGAAGTCCTGCCCAACGGCATTCGCGCTTCCATTGGAGTCCTCGAAAAGTTCGACGGATTCCTGCCGCATCGGGTTCAGTTGGATTTTGAGGATTAGCTCACTTGCCGCCGATTCTGTTTGCCGCGCGCCGCAGGCGATCGACCCCGCGCTCCCGTCCCAACGTGATCATCACATCGAATAATCCCGGCGCCACCGCTTGACCGGTCAGGGCCACGCGCGCCGCGTTAATCAGCAGTCCCGCCTTGACCGCTCGTTCTTCGGCCAGCGTCCGCAGGCATTTCTCCGTTTCCGCGAGGTCGAACGGCTCGACCTTCGCCAGCCGCTCCGCCAGCGCGCTCAGGTATTCTGCGAGCGCCGGATCTTTCCAGAACTTCTTCACTGCCTCGGGGTCGTATTCGAAATCGTCGGAAAAGAAGGCGCGGCCCGCGCCTGGGAAATCCTTCAGGCTGCGCGCTCGCGTCTGAAGCAGCCGCACTGAGGCCTCGAAGCGTGTGCGGTCCCGGCCGGCGAAATCGTCGCGCCAAAGTCCGGACGTGCGAAGTTCGTCTTCCGCCAGCCGCAACAGGCGCTCGGGAGGCAGGCGGCGGAGATACTCGCTGTTCATCCAGGCGAGCTTCTCGAGGTCAAAGACCGCGTTGGATCGCGAGACCGCCGTAAGCTCGAAAGCGCGGACCATTTCGTCGAGCGGCAGGATTTCCCGCGCTTCGGATTCGCCCGGCGCTTTGGGCGGAGTCCAGCCGAGCAGCGCGAGAAAGTTGAGTAGAGCTTCGGGCAGGACACCTTGTTCGCGGTAGGCGCCAACCGAAGTCGCTCCGTGTCGTTTCGAGAGGCGCTGGCGGTCAGGCCCGAGGATGAGCGGCAGGTGCGCGAAGACCGGTGTCGCCGCGCCGAGTGCCTGGTACATCAGGATCTGCTTAGGAGTGTTCGACAGGTGGTCGGCGCCGCGAATGACGTGCGTGACGCGCATGTCGAGGTCGTCCGCGACCACGCCCAGGTGATACGTCGGTTGGCCGTCCGAGCGCAGCAGCACGAAATCCTCGAGGTCGCGATGCTCCACTTTGATTTGCCCGAAGACCTGATCGTCAAAGGCCGTTTCGCCGCTGTCAGGCACGCGGAAGCGGAGGGCGCTCGTCCGGCCGTTGGCGCGGAGTTGCTTTCTCTGTTCTTCGGTCAGGTTGCGACACGCGCCGTCGTACTTCCATGGACGCTTCTGAGCTTCGGCTTGGGTGCGCTTGGCCTGAAGTTCCTCCGTGGTACAAAAACACGGATAGGCATGGCCCAGTCGCTCGAGCTCGGCCGCCACGGCGCGATAACGATCGAGCCGCTCCGACTGGTGAAACGGGCCTTCGTTCCAGGCGAGTCCGAGCCACTCGAGGCTCTCGAGGATGGCGGTCGTGAGCTCGGGCTTCGAGCGGTCGGCGTCGGTATCCTCGATGCGCAGAATGAAGACGCCGCCGTGGTGGCGGGCGAAGAGCCAGTTGTAGAGAGCGGTGCGTGCGCCGCCGACGTGCAGGTAGCCGGTGGGCGATGGAGCGAAGCGGACGCGGATGTCAGACATAAGCCGTCGAGTGTACTCCAGAATCTTCCCAGGGAATCAGTTGATAGCGTGCGTGAGCCCGCCGTCAACGCGAATGTTGGCGCCGTTGACGTAGTCCGCGAGTGGGCTAGCGAGAAACGCCACGACATTCGCCACGTCCTCGACGCGTCCCAGCCGGCCGGCAGGATTGGCGAGTGGGCCGGCGAGCAGGCGGCGCTTAATCTCGCCGAAATCGGCGCTCCATCCCTCCGCCGCACCCACAGCGAGAACCAGATCCTTCCATCCTGGCGTGACGATGGCGCCCGGAGTAACGGTATTGACGGTGATGCCGGTTCCCGTGAGCTCACGCGCCAGACTGACCGTCATGTTGACGGTCGCCGCTTTGGTCGCGGCGTAATCCGGCATCGAGGCGTTGGGGCTGGTCGCGACACCGCTCGCTATCTGAATGATTCGTCCCCAGCCGAGCTGTTTCATCTGCGTCGTGAGCAGCCGCACCATGCGCACCATGGAAACGACGTTGACGTTGTGAATCTCGGACCAGTCGGCCGGCGTCGCATTCGCCCAGCCGCGCCGAGGGAAGATGCCGGCGTTGTTCACCAAGATATCGACCGCGCCCAGCGCTGCGAGCGCGCGATCCACCACTTGCCGCGCAGTTTCGTCGCTCGCGAGATCGCCCGTCGCAACGAACGCCTTACCGCCCGCGTCCACGATCTCCTTGGCGACTCGCTCGGCGGAATCTTCCTTACGGCCATGTACGACGACCACGACGCCTTCGCCCGCCAGCGCCTTCGCGATGCTTTCTCCAATCCCGCCGCTGCTTCCCGTGACAAGCGCGCGCTTCTCCGCCAGTCGCAAGTCCATGCGCCCTCCTGCGCCGCGATTCCACACACCGCAAGCTCGAGTTCTCAGCTTAATGTCACGCCCATGCTCGAAGCAACTGGCGCGCTGCCATCGACCGATTCAAGTTTTGCTTATCGTTCGCAAAAGTTTTGCTTGGCCAAGGCTTTTTTATTTCTCTGAGAAAAACTATTTGTTGGACGGGAAGAATTCCAACCCCTTATCGTTCTTCGCTGGCTGTGAGTCTGCGAACATCGCAAACAAGTGAACGATGGCGTCGTGAGGAGAAAGGGGCGTGCAAGTCCATGCCAACATCCCGAACTGCCTGGATCGTTCTGGTGAGCATTGGTCTGATCGGTTCGACACCTCGCGCCACTAGCGCGCAGGAGAATGCCACAGCTTCAAACAAAGACGCGGCGACGGCCGCCCAGTCTTCGCCCGACCTAAACGAGCGCGTCGGGGAACTCGAAAAAGAGATCGAGCACCTGCAAAGCGAGCTGACGGCGGTGAAGAAGCAACTGAACGCCGCGCCCGCAGCCGCAGCAGCGGCGCCTGCCGCGCCCGCGGCTACTTCGGCTGCTGCTGCACCAGCCGCCAGCGCCGCGCCAGCTTCGCCGCCCACTCCGGCGTTGACTGCCGCCGCTCCGACAGCGGCTCCGGCCGCGCCCGCTGCGCCCACGCTGGCGGGTCTGCTGGGTCCGATGAGCGTGACGGGATTCGTCGATGGCTACTACGGTTACAACTTCGAGCATCCGCACGATGCGGCGTGTCCGGCGGGCACCGTTCCCAGCGGCTTTGCGACATCGTGTTCGAGCTTTCGTGCCTTCGACGGTCCTTCCCAGCAACTCGCGCTCAACATGATCGAGCTCATCATCGACAAGCCTCCCGAAGCCAACGACAGCCGTCTCGGATACCACCTGGCGTTCGGATTCGGCAATGCGATGAACGTGGTGAACGCGACGGATCCAGGCGGCCTGGGTTTCGCTCAGTACATCAAAGAGGGCTATCTTTCGTACCTCGCTCCATTGGGCAAAGGCCTGGACATCGATTTCGGGAAGTTCGTCACGCAGCACGGAGCCGAGGTGATCGAGACCAAGGACAACTGGAATTACTCGCGCGGCCTGCTCTTCACCTACGCCATTCCGTTCTACCACTTCGGACTGAGGACCAAGTACACGTTTAGCGACAAGTACAATATGTCGGCGTACCTCGTGAATGGCTGGAACAACATTGTCGACAACAATACGGGGAAGACGCTGGGCTTGCAGTTCGGCTGGAACCCGTCGAAGAAAGTCAATGTGGTGCAAAATTATATGGTAGGGCCGGAGGAAACAAACAACAACAGTAACATCCGCCAGTTGTGGGATACCGTCGTCACCTACTCGCCGACGTCTCGTCTGTCACTGATGTGGAACTACGATTACGCGCGCGGCGACCGGATGCCGAACGTCGCAAATCCCGTGTTCTGGACGGGGATGGCCGGTTACGTACGCTACGCCTTCAACGACCGTTACGCGCTCGCGACGCGCTACGAGTATTTCGACGATCACAGCGGATTCACCACCGGGACTGCCCAGCACTTGAACGAGTTCACGGGCACGTTTGAACGCAAGATCAACGGCGCGCTGATTACGCGGCTCGAATTCCGGCGCGATATGTCCAACCGCGACAGTTTTCTGAGAGGTACGGTGCCGGCGCGAGCTGAGAACACGGCACTCGCCGGCGTGGTCTACACCTTTGATCTCAAGGAGCTCAAGTAGTTGTTCTTTAACCCGGGCCGGCTGGGCCTGAGAATCTCAACCATCGTGGGGAGGAATTTATGACTGGAAAAGAGGTCATTGAACTGATCAAGAACGAGGGCATTCAAGTCGTGGATTTGAAATTCGTCGACCTGCCTGGGCTGTGGCAGCACTTCTCGATCTCGGCGCGGGAGTTCGGCGAGGAGGCATTCACCGAAGGCGTGGGATTCGACGGGTCGAGCATTCGCGGCTTTCAGATGATCAACGAGAGCGACATGCTGCTGGTGCCCGATCCTGAGGCTACGTTCATCGATCCCTTCACCAGCGTCCCGACGCTCAGTATCATCTGCGACGTGCGCGATCCTATCCACAACAAGGATTACTCGCGCGACCCGCGCCACGTCGCCAGGAAGGCGGAAAGTTATTTGAAGTCGAGCGGCGTCGCCGAGCGCGCCTACTTCGGACCGGAAGCCGAGTTCTACATCCTCGACAGCATCCGGTTCGACCAGTCATACAACTACGGCTACTACCACCTCGATTCCGAAGAAGGATTCTGGAACAGCGGCAAGGAAGGGACGAACGGCGAAAAGAACCTGGGATACAAGCCGCGCTACAAGGAAGGCTACTTCCCCGTGCCGCCCATGGACAGCCTGCAAGACATCCGGTCAGACATGATGTTGACGCTCGAGCGCCTCGGCGTCCCGGTGGAAGTCCACCATCACGAAGTGGGCACTGCCGGCCAGACTGAGATCGACATGCGGTACGACACGCTCACCAAGATGGCCGACAGCCTGATGAAGTACAAGTACGTCGCCAAGAACGTGGCGCGCCGGCACGGCAAGACGGTCACGTTCATGCCCAAACCTATCTTCATGGACAACGGTTCCGGCATGCACGTCCACTCGAGCCTCTGGACCAACGGGACCAACCTCTTCTTCAATAAGGATGGCTACGCGCAGTTGAGCGACGCCGCCATCCACTACATCGGTGGCATCCTTACGCACGCGCCGGCGCTGCTCGCTTTCTGCGCGCCCACCACCAACTCCTACCGCCGTCTGGTGCCGGGCTACGAAGCGCCCATCAATCTGATCTACTCGCAGCGCAATCGCAGCGCCTGCGTGCGCATCCCCGTCTACTCGCGCAGCGAGAAGGCGAAGCGCATCGAATTCCGCTGTCCGGATCCTTCGGCGAATCCGTACCTCGCGCTCAGCGCCATTCTGCTCGCCGGACTCGACGGCATCGAGCGCAAGCTGACGCCGCCCGCGCCCATCGACAAGGACCTCTACGAGCTCGAGGCGCAAGAGAAGGTCAAGGTCAAGTCGACGCCGGGCAGCCTGCAAGAAGTCCTCGGCGCTCTCGAAGAGGATCACCAGTTCCTGCTCAAGGGCGGCGTATTCACCGAGGATCTGATCGAAACCTGGCTCGAGTACAAACGCAAGAAGGAACTCGATGCGGTGCAGTTGCGGCCGCATCCCTACGAGTTCGCGCTGTATTTCGACATTTGAGAATTGACTGAAGTTTGGCGGGTGGCGTGCGACAGGCCAGTGTTCTCTCGTACGCCGCTCGTCAGTCTGTTATGCGGGCTTGAGGCTTGGGGCTTAATCCAATACCCCACGACCAGCACCTCAGGCCCAAGCCCGCTCCAGTCCTCGTCATTCGGCTGATGAGGCGTTTTTCGTCCTGCCGTGAATCAAAACGCCCTGCGGAATTCATCGTTGCGTGAATTCGTCGGTGTGAGTGAGGAATTCCGGATAGGCGCCGGCTCCTAATTCGTATAGATCCATACCTTGACGTTCCCCTTCGACAGCCACCCGCTGCGGGTAGACGCGATTGAGCAGCCAGTTGAGGGTGTAGCTCAGCGGCAACACGAAGCCGAGCAGTGCGGCGACGCCCGCGAGTTGCGCGAGCCACTGGCGCGAGTCGGCGCCCGAGGTCGCGGCGACGCCATTGAGCATCCCGGCTGGCAAGGGAGCGAACAGGCCGACGGCCATCACGCCCCAGATACCGCACACACCATGGACGGAGATCGCGCCGCCCGGATCGTCCACACCGAGCCGTGATTCGAACAACTCGACGCCGAGGGTGACGAGCACTCCCGCCACCAGGCCGATCACGACCGCCGCGGCGGGCGCGACGAACGCGCCCGCCGCTGAGCTCGACGCGAGTCCGCCCACCCATCCGTTGGCAGTGAGCGAAGCATCGGGCTTGCCGAAGCGCCGCCGCGTGATGAGCGCCGCGGCGAGGGCTGCTGACGTCGCGGCAAGCGTGGTATTGATTGCAATCAGCGCGACGCGCCCGGTCTCCGCGCCGGTGAATAAGATGGCGCCCGCGGAATTGAGTCCCATCCAGCCCATCAGCGTCAACAGGCAGGCGAACAGAACGAGGACGCTGTTGTGACCCGGGATCGCCGTGGGCACGCCCTCGAGCGTGTACTTGCCGCGCCGCGGCCCGAGGATCCAGGCGATCGAGAGCGCGGTGAGTCCGCCAACGGCCTGGATCGAGCTCGAGCCTCCCGCGTCGACGAAACCGCGGCCCAGTCCGTAATTCGCGCCGAGTGAAGCGAGCCAACCGCCGCCCCACACCCAATGCGCGAACAGTGGAAAGGTCAGTCCCGCGAAGACGGCTGTCGACGCGCAGGCCGCGCCCAGCCGCCAGCGGTCGGCGCCGCTCCCCAGCGGGATCAGCGCCGCGACACTCACGCTCAGCATCCCGAGCAATGCGGTGAGCGAAGCGCGTGAGCTCGTGAGATCGAGGCCGCGGAAGAACAGCCGCTCGCCCGCGATCCAGTTCCATTCTTTTCCTTGGACGGCGAACGCGTGCCCCGGCCCGCCCGCGAATCCTTGCCAGGCAAATCCGCACACGAAGTAGGCTAGCGCCGCGACCGCCATGATACAGAGGGATGCCATCATGGCGTGGGCCGCGCTGCGCGAGCGCCCGAGCCCGGCGTTGATCAGAGCCAGCCCGGCGCCCGCCAGAGGCACAAGAAGAATCAAAGCCGTCACGAGAGCCGTCGCGGTTTCGGAGAGCGGAACAGGCGTGGGCATCACTCTCTTTCTCCACGCAGATTCTGATGGGAACGCACAACCAGGACCAGTCCCAGCGCCTCGACACCAACTCCGGCGAGGATGAATCCCGCGCGTGCCGCGCCAAATCCGAGCAGCGCAATCGCCGCGAGCACGATCCACCATCCGGCCAACAAGAGTAGAAACCCTACAAGCTTCATTCGTCGGACTCCGCTTTAAGCTGTTCCAGGCTCGTTCAGCACCGGCGCTTCGAGAACAACAATATCACGGGCCGTTGCGTGCGCCGCATGTTCGCGCCCCCGCCTCACAATCGATTTTTTTTATTGTGCGTAGAAATCGAAATTCCATACGAAACGGTTATTTCCGCAATAGAAACTTTGCGTTGTACATCGGCGGCGGCGGCCGCTTACCATGCGGTTGCTTCGTGGAGACAACCCCTCTCAAGGAGAATGCGACATGGCGGAGAATGCCCCAGTCGAGATGAAGAAGACCCTGGGCTTGACCGGTCTGACGATGAACGCTATGGCGCTCATTGCGCCTGGCGCCTTCCTTTGGCTCACCTTTCAAATCCAGTCGACCACCGGCGTGACCGGACCCGCCATGTGGATCGGCATCGTGACGGCGTTGCTGCTGTGCCTCGCGACGGCCGTCTGCTATGCGGAGATGGCCAAGCTGTATCCCGGCACCGGCAGTTCGTACTACTTCGCCGAGCAGTCGTTCCTCAATCACGACGCGGCGTGGCGTTACGCGCGGCTCTCGAAGTTCATCGTCGGTTGGGCTTCGCACCTCTACTACTGGATCTATCCGGGCGTGATGGTCGGCGTCATGGGCATCCTCTGTGGATACCTCGTGGGGACGCTGTGGCCGAATTTCATGAGCGCCTCGAATCCCGGCCCGGCCTTCATGATGGCGATTGCCGTCGGCTTCTCCTTTGTCGTGGCTTACATCGCCTATCGTGGCGTAAACGGCTCGACGGCGGTCAACATCGCGATCAACGTGATTCAGATTTCGGCCTTGGTGCTGTTCTCCGTGCTTGCCTTGGGCTATCGGATGAACCATCCGCCGGGCAGCATCGCTTATCAGTTCGATTCGGCGTCGGGCGAGGCGTACAGCTACGAGTTTCTGACGCAGAAGACCACGGTCAACGGGCAGGAGACGGAAACCATCGTGCGTGATTCTGCGGGACGCCCCGAGGCCAAGCTGGGCGCCGATGGACAGCCGGTGCCCTATCACGTGAGCTACCCAACGAAGGACTCGAGCGGCGCTTTCCTCACGCATTCCAGCGCGTCCTCGGTGGTCGGGATACACAACTGGGCCTGGGTGTTCATTCAGGCGACGGTCGCGATCCTGATCCTCGTGGGATTCGAGTCGGTGACGGCGATGGGCGGCGAGGCCAAGAACGCCAAGCGTGACGTGCCCATTGCCGTCATCGTTTCGCTGCTGGTGCAAGGCGCTTTCTGCTATCTGTTCGAATACTTCGCCGCCAACTATTTCCTGAGCAGCGGCTATACGATGCAGAATGCCGCGGGTTCGGCGGCGCCCATCGGCGACATGATGATCATGGTGGGCGATGCGCTGCTTGGGCCAGGACGCGGCCGCATCTTCATGTTGTGCGAAGCCGCCACCGTGTTCCTGGCGCTCATCGGCACGACGCTCTCGTGTATGAACACCGGGGCGCGCGTGACGTATGCCATGGGCAAGGATCAGGAACTCTCGGGGAATTTCGGCATGCTGCACGGAAAGAACCTCACTCCGCACCGCGCCATCTGGACGCTGGCCGGGATCTCGGCGGTGATCGGCTGCTTCGCCGTCTCGATGGCGTTTGGTGACGCGAGCGCGCCGGCCGACGCCGCGATCCAGGCGCTGCCGCACGGCTTCTGGTCGAGCTTCGGATACCTGACGCACGACAAGATGGCCGCGCTGCCCAATTCTCTGCTCACGGTGACGCTGTCTTCGAATTTCGGCACCTTTCTGCTCTACGGCCTCAGCTGCATCATCTGTATGGTGGCCTACCACCGCCATCCGAAGTTCAGCGCCCTGCGACACCTCGTGATCCCCGTCTTCGGTCTGGTCGCCAACCTCGCCTGCATGGCGTTTTACCTGATCGGCCCGTTCATGGGATACGGCACGAAGATGGAGCCGCTGCTGGCCTTGGGCGTGGCGCTCGTCTGGGGTATCTACGGCGCGATTTACTTCGTGCGCGCCAGTCGAAGCACGGGACGGACAACCCTGGTCCCTGCCCGGCCTGAGACCGCCCAGGCGGTACGCGCCGGCGAAGGCTCGTGAAGTCAGGCGCGAGACGCGCGGTTTCTAAGTCCATATGAGGTACCACGTCTCGAGAGACACGGAGGAGTCGCGCCGGAATGCTTCGAGTGTCGCGGGCCCGCACCCCGCGTCGCAAAGTTCTATGCTCGACCTCGAGTTCACTGAACTCTCCGATCGCGGGCGAGTGCGCAAGCAGAACGAGGACTACCTCGGGCACGCGCCGCCCGCGTCGCCGGCCGAGTCGCGCACTCGCGGCTGGCTCTTTGCCCTGGCCGACGGAGTGGGTGGGCATCGCGGCGGCGAAATCGCATCGCGCGCGGCGGTTGAAAGTGTGCTCGCCGGCTTTCGCGCCGCGGCCGCCGGAGAATCTCCGTCGGCGCTGCTGCCCGAGTTGGTGCGTGCGGCCAATACGCGAGTGTATGAGGCCGGACTTGCTGCTGGTCTCGCCGGCATGTCGACCACCATCGTCGCCTGCGCCTTGCAATTTGATCGCGTCGTGGTGGCCCACGTGGGCGACTCGCGCTGTTACCTCATCCGCGCCGGGCGCGCCGCGGCGCTGACCCGCGATCACACGGTGGCGAGCGAGCAGGCGCGCTTGGGACTGCTCTCGCCCGGCGAAGCCGCCGAAGTTTCCACCCGCCACGTCCTCAGCCGCTCGCTCGGGAGCGGACTGTTCGTTGACGTCGAGACCAGCGACCATCAGGTGATGACCGGTGACGTCCTGCTGCTCTGTTCCGATGGCCTTTACGCCGGCGTCACCGGCGGGGACATCGCGCATCTGGTCACTCCGCGTTCGGACCTCGCGAGCGCGGCGCGCGAACTGGTCGCGCTTGCTAATCAGCGCGACGGCAGCGATAATATCAGCGTCCAGCTTGTCCGCGTTCGCAGCGTCGAACGTGTGGGCATGTTCCGGGGGCGGCCCTACCGGCTGCGCTGATCAGGGTTCACCGTTAGCCCGGCCGTTCGGCATGCACCCGCGCTGACGATGACTCCACTCCATCCTGGCGACCTGCTCGACCACTACCGGATTGAAGGCGTTGTCGCACGCAGCGGCATGGCCTCCATCTTCCGCGCCACCGACCTCCACACCGGCCGTCCCGTCGCTCTCAAAGTCCCCCATCCCGAGATGGAAAGCGACCCAGTCTTTTTCGAGCGCTTTCATCGCGAGGAAGAGATCGGCGCGAAGCTCGATCATCCCGGCGTGATGAAGGTCCACTCCGAGGACGGGCGCAGCCAGATCTACATGGTGATGGAGTGGGTCGAGGGGCGGCTGCTGCGCCAGATCCTCAACGAAGGCAAGCTGCCGGTCGAGCGTGCGGTGCGCATCGCGCTCGGCATCCTGAGCGCGCTCGATTACATTCACACCCACGGAGTCGTGCATCGCGACCTCAAGCCGGAAAACATCATGGTTGACGCGGACGATGGGATCAAGCTCATCGACTTCGGCATCGCCGCCAACGCCGGATCGCGCCGCATTACTTTCACCAAGCTCTCCCAGACCATGGGAACGCCCGACTATATTTCACCCGAACAGGTCAAAGGGAAACGCGGCGACGCGCGCAGCGATCTGTACGCGCTGGGAGTGATGCTCTACGAGATGCTGACCGGGCAGGTGCCGTTTCGCGGACCCAACCCCTTCGTCATCATGAACGACCGCCTGCTCAACAATCCCGTCCCGCCGCGCGAGATCGATCCTGCTATTTCGCCCGAACTCCAGGAGATCATCTATCGCGCCCTGGAACGCGATCCGAGCAAGCGGTACGCGAGCGCGCATGAGTTCGCGTGGGACCTCGAGCATCAGGACCAGGTGGGCGTGGCGGAGCGGCCCGAATTACGCGATTGGAAACGCCGGCGTTCGCCGTGGCCGAGAAGAGTCCTGTTCTACGTCGTGCTGGTTTTGATCCCGGTCATCATCTTCGGACTGCTGCTCTACGTGGCGCGCCACAAATAGCTGACCACGGACCTGCCGCGGGCTCTCAATTCTACAGAATGATTCGACGCGCTTTAGTGAGCAGCCTCGCGCCGCGCTGCCCCAGGAGCGAATCGTGTCGGGCGATAGGCTTCGATGGATCGCGACGTCGAGCCCGTGACGATGAGTTCCGCAATCAGTTGCGCGGTCACGGGCGCGAGCAGAATGCCGTTGCGGAAATGTCCGGTAGCGAAGACCAAGCCGTCGATTTCGCCGCGCCCCAGAATCGGCGCATGATCCCGCGTGTCGGGACGCAGGCCGGCCCAGGCGCGGCGGAAGCGGAGCCGCTTGATAAACGGCGCAAAGCGCGCCACGCCTTCGAGAATCGAGTGCAGTCCTTCGCCGGTTACATTCTTCTCAAATCCTACGTACTCCGCCGTCGTGCCGGCGAGGATGCGTCGCGGCGCACGCGGGACGAGGTAATGATGCCCGGCACGTACTGGAAGCGGCAACTCTACGGGCGATTCAAACTCGAGCATCTGTCCTCGGCACGGCTGCGTGGGCAACTGCATGCCGAGCGACGCCACGAGTTCGCTTGACCAGCAGCCGGCCGCCAGCACGAAGCGATCAGCGAAGAGCGTGGAGGTCGCCGATCCTGACTCGGCTCGCGTCTCGATGCTTTCGAGCCGGCCGTGCGTGACGTTTAGCCGCGTCACCGCCGTGTGCGTCATGAAACTGACGCCCAGCCGCGATGCGGCCTGCGCGACGGCGGGCGTGAGCCGTTCGTTGTCGACGCGATGATCGCCGGGCAGAAACAAACCGCCGGTAATGGCAGGCGCGAGTCCCGGGACCCGATCGAGCACCGCTTCGCGCGTCAATGGCTCGAGCGGCAATCCTTGACGCTTCTGGCAGCGGTAGACTTCCTCGAGCTCGCGACCGGCGGCTTCGTCGGGCGCGACGAGCATCGTGCCTTCCTCGTGGTATCCGACGCTTTCACCGGCCAGCGATTCGATCTCTCGGACGAAGCCGGCATAGAGGTCGCGGCTCGCGGCGCACAACTCGAAGAACGGCCCGAACTCGACCATCTCGCCCTGGGGAGAGATCATTCCCGCCGCGGCGCTGCTAGCCTCGCTCCCTGGCCCTTGGCGATCGACGACCATGACCTTCAGATGCTGCTGTGCCAGGCGGAAGGCGATCGCGCAACCCATCACGCCCCCGCCGATGACGATGACGTCGGCCGTCGGCGTCGAGCTGGTCGGATTCGCAAGGTCGGCCATTGATATTCAGTCTACCCCAATCCAACCCACATCGGAATCCGGCCGGCCCCGGTCAGGCAAGGAGTTTGTCGGCCTCAACGAGTTACCTTTTGTTTTCAATCATTTGGCTCAAATGGCCGGATTGGGGAGTTCGTTCCACTTCGTTAGCAGTCGAATTGCGGTATTGTTATCAATATCTTATGTAAAACTGACGACGAACAGGACAGTTCGTTTTTGAGTTCGTTTTTTGTTAACTTATTTAGTATCTTCACTTTATGTGATCTGCACCCCTCAAAAAACTATCTTTTTTCTCCGTCCTGAACCCCCTCTCTGCCGTCCTTACCACAGGAGGCGCAGGGCTCAGGAACGCGCCGTTTCCAAGACATCGCACCGGATCCACGATTGGGTTCGGAAGGTTCTCGCTGAGAGCGTGAACGAAGCGCACAGACTTCTCCTTCGAAGGGAATTCTTTGCGTGACTTCTGGGGAAAGTCACCGATAGGCTAGCACAGCGCAGCGAGGTCGTCAAGCGAAAAGCAGCGCCTGACACGGAGTGAGATGGGAGAGGAGACCCGGCGGGACGCGGTGGCGCTGTCGATGGTCATGATATGATGAACGTTCGACCTATCGGCCAATCTATGATCTGCCCCATCTGCCAGAAGCGGAAGGCGAAGCGTTTCTGTCCGGCGCGCGGCGATACCATCTGTTCAGTCGACTGCGGCACGGAGCGCGAAGTGACCATCGACTGCCCGTCCGACTGTCCGCACCTTATCGCCAGCCGCACTTATGACTACGAGCGCCAGGAGATCGACTGGTCGAAGATGCCTTTTCGCGAGACCAAGATCACCGCCGAGTTCGTCTCAGAGCAAAAGGAGCTGATCGACGCCCTGGCTTACGCCATCTGCTCCTATGCGGCGGAGAATCACCCGCTGGTCGACGCGGACGCCGTCCAAGTCCTCGGCTCGCTGGTCGAAACCTATCGTACGCTTTCGAGCGGCATCTACTATGAGAAGCCTCCCGACTACCGGTATCAGCGCGAGCTCTACGAGCGCCTCAAAGCTGCCATCGACGAATACCGCAAGACGCAGGCGCAGCGTACGGGTCTCGGCACCGTGCGCGATTCTGCCGTGCGTGACTCCTTGATTTTCTTCGCGCAGCTTGGGTATGCGCGCTCGAACGGCCGTCCCAAGGGGCGCGCCTTTCTCGATCTGCTGCGCCGCGAGTTCGCGCCGGGCGTGTTTGAGAAGCCGGCGTCGAACATTGTGTTGCTTTCCTGACCCGCACGCCGTCGCGGGCGGTGTCCTAAATCTGTGTTGCTGCCGCCACCGGCGTCGTGGTATCTTTCCTCCCCGTTTTCGAGCATAATAATACTGGAAAGGGGTTAAACCGATGTCCTCCAAGAAAGCAGGCCCTAGTTCGGTTTCTGACCCGGCACTGGGATCAAATTTTGCGGTAGTGTCGGCGTCTTTATCAAGCCCAACACTTGTGCCAGTGCTAGTGTATTCTTCGCCGCGCCCCGCCAGTGAAACCGACAGTTCTCGAACTGGCAGTTCGCCCACTCAGAGTCTCCGCCGGAGTAAAAAAGGTCACAGTCGGTGAGCTTGCAATCGATGAACACGACTTCATCAAGGATGAAGGTCTTCCCCTGGAAGTTTTGACGCCTGTAAGTTTCCACTTGGGTTTCTCCTCTCAGTTAAGCATTTCTTCCATCGTCCAGATGTGATCGGTGAGTCCGGCTTCCATTGCAGGCGTACACCGGATCGTGGAGTGTCTGCGGCAGAAATTGAACCAAGCAAAATGCAGGGCCAATGCCGCTCGCAGATTCTCCCATTTCTTGCTGAAAGCGTTCGTGAGTCGCGTCAGCCTGCGGATCGCCATGCGCATTGTAAGGTTCTGACACTCGACGTGCGACGTGCAAATCCTTTTGGGGTCGGGCTGGCCCCATACTGGCTTTGCAGTGACTTCTAGCACTCTGGCTGGTGAGTAGCGGTGTTCATCTTCGCCCGATGCTCCGTAAACCTTGATGAGTTGGGCGAAGTCCACCCGCGTTCCGAGGCAAGTATGGATTGCGTCAACGTAGGGCGCGAATCCGTCCGTTGTGATCTGAAACTTTCCTGCCGTTGCCCCGTCCAGCTTTTCCGTGAAGGCCATCGTGTCGCGGGCGGTGCGCTTTCCGAGGTGCCACGCGAGGATGAGCTTTGAGGTTCGCTCGATACCGACGAAACAATAAGCGTCTCCGCGTTGAGGATCGTCGGTCACGTTGCGCTTTTCCTTGCAGTACGAGAATCCCCACATTTCGTCACACTGGACATCCTTGACCGGCACCTGCCGGATGCGATCCTCTAGCAGCCGTTCGCAACGTTCGCCCGCTGCCACAAGCAGCCTCAGGATCGTGTCGCGGTGAACGTCGGTCAGCCGCTCGATGCTGCGAACCGACACGCCTTCAACGAGTAGCTTCAGAATGAACACAGCCTTTTCCATTGGCAGGTACATCCCCGCAAAGTGACCGTTATGCGGTTCGGTGAACGTCTTGGAGCACTGGCGACAGCGGAAACGCTGAGACCCCTTCCGATCCTTACCGAATTTCTTGCATTGAGTCTGGCAGTTGTGGCACGTCATTTTGACCCTTGCTTTCTTCGGGCCAGTGAGCCAGAATGACGGCGGGCCTAGAAACCCCGTCCTTTTGGCTTCGGCCTGAGGATGTGCCCCACGGGTGGTTAGCGCCATCCGTGGGGCTGTTTAGCGCGTGGACCTGGAGGGGATCAAACCCTCTACCGAAAGCCTCCAGTCGGCGACGGCGGGTATCAGCCCTCAGGCCCAAAGACGGAAAGGCCAGCGAATCAGCGCCCAACAAATCTGCTCGCTGGCCTTTTGTTATCATAACCATACTAATATAATAACGCGCGCGTTATGTAAAGTCAATGGAAAAGTGCGGGCGATTTCAGAATTTTGGCAATTCAAATAACGCTTGCGTTATGCCTATTTTGGGGGTAAAATTGTTCACGCTATGGGACTTCTTGTCCGCTAGAGGGGAGAACGTAATCCTCCGGTGGGTGAGGGATGAGAGGCTCTCAAAGCGCGACCGGGCCGCTCTGAATCAAAGGTTCGACCGGCTCACGCAGATCGACTTTCAGCTCGCGGTAGATACATTTCTGGCTGGCCCGATTTATCGGCAGGTTTATAAGCTGATTATCCACGCTGACGTAATGCTACGGCCCATGCTGTGTCGGGGGCCAATCGAGAACGAGACAGAGTACACTCTACTTTTGGGGGCGATAGAAAGGAACCGCCGCCTCCCACCGGGAGCCAAAGAGGAGGCCCAAGCAAACTGCGAAACTGTTATCCGTGATCCGAGTAGAAGGGAGAGACATGCCCGTATTCCAGCCACTAGAGGAGAAGACCGAGTTCCTGGAGAGAACGAGGGAACTGCGGGAAACGCTGAAGAGGGAGTTTAGCGATCCCGAGTATCGCTACGCCTACGCTGAAGATTTCCTGAACACTTGTGTCGCCACACAGATCAAGGTGATCCGCGAGCAGCGCGGAATGACGCAGCAGGACCTGGCCCTCGCAATCGGAACGCAGCAGGCTGGAATCTCACGGCTGGAGAACGTCAATTACTCCGCATGGAAAACCGAGACGCTCAGGAAGATCGCTCACGCCTTGGGTGTGAGATTGAAAATTACATTTGAGCCTTTTGGCACATTACTCGACGAGGCTAGCCATTTTAGCCGTGAAGCTCTGCAAAGGCCCGATTTTGAGCACGACGTGGCCTTCCAAGCGATTCAACCGGAGACTCCAACACGCGCAGTGGCAGAGGCTTTGCCAAACTTATCTGTCAACCAGACCGTGCCTGCTACGAACTGGGATCGCTTCATAGGTCCGGCGCTGGAGGCGTGGCAACTGGGGCCATTGGAATGCGGCGGATCGTGGGAAATAGCGGCGGGAAAGTTCACGAAAAACTTCGTTTTCGAGAGCGACATATTATCTGCTCTCGACTTATCTAATTTCGACCTTGAGCGTTCCTGGGTGGAGATGCTGCGCGACCGACTAGATCAAGACATTCGCCGCGCGTATCCTGACAAGGACAAGATCATCAATGCCTTCTTGCGAGCCCTGAATGAGCCTGCCGCCTCGGTTCAGGTAGAGAAGAAACCGCGTGTCGAAATAAAGCGGAAGTCGAAGAGCGAAATTGAGCGATCCGCATTCAAAACGAATGTGATACCTTTTCGCCGGGCCGCTTGAGGGAGACTGACTCCAATGGCAGAGGAACCGAAGAAAGAGCAAGAGATTGTTCAGAAGACTGTTATACCGCCGACTAACACGCCGCCGTTCTTGCCTCAAGTCTACATCAACGGTGCCCAAGTTCAGACGGGTTTCTTTGAGATAAGACTGATCCTGACGGAGACAATTCCCACAGGACCGAACGAGATAACCACCAAGGGACTTCTTTCCGTCATAATGCCGCCAGAATGCCTCAAGCTCCTCTATGAAACTCTCCGCAGGTCAATAGCCCAATATGAGGAGCAGTTCGGAAAACTCCGCAATCTCCCAAGCGAGGCACTCTCAGAATCTCCGTCTGACCCCCATCTGCCCGGCACCAGCTCAGGTGGTTCCTAGTGGCAGTCATCAGTCACACACAATGCCCACGCTGCCACGGCACCGGCCGACGATCCGATGACTCAGTATGCGCCACATGCCAGGGCACGGGCCAAATCCCGGTTCACGATACCCCAGACGATAAACTGCAAAAATAGCAACACAGATTTAGGACACCGCCCCGTCGCGCTGCGCGTTGACTTGCCGCAAGACTCTGTGTGAGAATCCGGCCTCGGCTTCAACACTCATGATTGGTCGAACGATTTCGCATTACCGCGTTCTTGACAAGCTGGGTGGCGGCGGCATGGGCGTCGTCTACCAGGCCGAGGACACCAGGCTCGGTCGCAGCGTGGCGCTCAAGTTCCTGCCCGAGGAGCTGGTGAAGGATCACCAGGCGCTGGAGCGCTTCCAGCGCGAGGCGCGGGCTGCCTCGGCGCTCAATCATCCCAACATCTGTACGATTTACGAAGTCGATGAGGCGGAAGGCCAGCCCTTCATCGCCATGGAGCTGCTGGAAGGCGAGACGCTGAAGCACCGCATCGCGGCGAAGCCCTTCGAGATCGAGGGAATGGTCGACTTGGCGATCCAGATGGCGGATGCTTTGGACGCGGCGCACTCGAAGGGCATCGTGCATCGGGACATCAAGCCGGCGAACATTTTCATCACCGAGCGCGGGCAGGCAAAGATTCTCGACTTCGGGCTCGCCAAGCTGACGCTGGCTCGGCGAGAAGTAGGGGATACGCTGGGCGCGAGCGCCCAGCCGACGCTGGCCAATGCGGCCGAGATGCTGACGAGTCCGGGTTCGACGATGGGGACGGTGGCGTACATGTCGCCGGAGCAGGCACGGGGCGAAGAGGTGGATGCGCGCACCGACCTCTTCAGCTTCGGGGCAGTGCTCTACGAGATGGCGACGGGTCGACAGGCATTCTCGGGGAGCACGGCAGCGGTGATCTTCGAGGCGATCCTGCGCGAGTCGCCGGTCGCGCCATCGCGACTGAATCCGCATATTCCGCCGAAGCTCGAAGAAATCATCAACAAGTCTCTCGAGAAGGACAAGCGGCTGCGGTACCAGACGGCGTCGGGTCCACGCGCCGACTTGCAGCGCTTGAAGCGCGACCTCGATTCAGGGCGTACGACGCCCGCCGCGACGCCGGAGAAGCCGGCCGAGAAATCGGTCGCGGTCCTCTACTTTGAGAACCTGAGCGGCGCGAAGGAAGACGAATACTTCCGCGACGGGATGACCGAAGACGTGATCACCGAGCTCTCGAAGGTGAAAACGCTGAAGGTTTTCTCGCGCCCGACGGTGCTCGTCTACCGCGACAAGCCGGTGACGCCCACCGAGATCGGTCAACAGCTCGGCGCGGCCTACGTGCTGGGTGGCAGCCTGCGACGCGCCGGCAACCGCCTGCGCATCAATGCTCAGCTCATCGACACCCACACGGATTTTCCGCTTTGGGCCGAGCGCTACGACCGCGAGTTGAAGGACGTCTTCGAGGTGCAGGACGAGATCGCGCGCAGCATCACCCAGGCGCTCAAGGTGGCGCTATCGCCGCAGGAAGAAAAAGCTATCGCGCGCAAGCCGACTGAGAATACCCAGGCCTACGACTATTTCCTGCGCGGGCGCAGCTACGCCCGCCGCCTGACTCGCCAGGACCTCATCTTTGCGATTCAGATGTTCGAGCAGGGGACTATCCTCGACCCGGACTTCGCTCTCGCCCACGCCAGCATCGCGCGCGCCTGCGGATTGTTCTACGAGTGGCACGAGAAGGACGCCCAGTGGCTCGAGAAAGGGCTGGCGGCGTGTGAGCGCGCCTTGGCGCTCGACCCTCAGCTCCCGGAGGCACTGACGGCGCGCGCCGGCATTTATGTGGCGCAGGGCAAGTATGACACGGCCATCCAACTGGCGCGCCGGGCCATCGAGCGCAAACCCGATTGCGAAGGCGCCTACTGGACTTTGGGACGGGCCTGCTTTGCCTCCGACCATTGGCAGGAGGCCGCCGACGTGGCCGCGCGCGCCATCGAGGTGAGCGGCGATGACTATAATGTGTACATCCCGTACGTCCTGGCGCTCGAGCGCTTAGGGCAGGCAGACACTGCCCGCGGTCTACGGCAACAGCAGATCCGAGTCATGGAACGACAGCTTGAAACGGTGCCCGACGACGTTCGGGCGCGCATTTTGCTTGCTGCGAGCTACGCTTTCTTTGGCGACGAAGCGGCAGCGATCCGCGAATTGCAAAAGGCCGTCGCGCTCCGCCCCGGTGACGCCAACGTCCTCTACAACGCGGCATGCACATACGGCATCCTCCAACGGAAGGCGGAGGCCCTGGCGATGTTGAGGAGGGCGAAGGAGGTCGGATACCGGTATTTTGACTGGGTGGCGCGCGACCCCGACCTTGCCTGCCTGCGCGACGAACCGGAGTTCCAGCAGTTGTTGAAAGAGGGCGGATACAAAGGGTCGGCATCGGCGTAGGCGCGTTCGGCGTGGATGGCGCCCGCAAGGGGACGGCTGCTCGAGTGGGTCTGACCGGTCGCGAAGTCGCATCCAACATACATACAACTGAGGACCATCCTAAGCTGCGGGAGCAGGAGTAGGAGTCTCACGAGACGACGCAGCATCAGCGATGTTCACTGGCATCGGTTATACTGAAGTCAAGCGAACGAGCAGGGAGATCTGGAGCCGGCCCTGCGCGTCAGGCGGTTCATGAGGCAATCGGACGAAGTACGGGCGGCAGCAGACATCGTTAAGATCGTCGGTGACTACGTCAAGCTGCAGAAACGGGGCGTCAACCTCGTCGGCCTGTGCCCGTTTCATCAGGAGAAGACCCCGTCATTCGCGGTGCACCCCACCAAGCAGATCTTCCATTGCTTCGGCTGCGGCGTGGGCGGCGACGTCTTCAAATTTGTGATGATGATCGAGCATCTGACCTTCCCGGAAGCGCTCGAGCGCGTCGCCGAGAAGGTGGGCGTCCGGCTGCGCGCGCGTGTGAACAGCGAGACGTATGACGCCCAGACGAAGGAGCGCGCTCTGCTCTTCAAGATCCACGAGGCGGCGGCCAAGTTTTTCGCGTCGCAGCTCGGGGGTACGGCGGAAGGACGGGCGGCCCGCGGATACCTGGCCGATCGCGGCTTGAGTGATGAAGCGGTCGGGCGCTTCCGGCTAGGCTACGCCCCAGCGGGAGGGCAAGCGCTGACCCGGCATCTGTTCGCGTTGGACTTCGAGCCGGCCATCCTCGAGAAGAGCGGACTCGTACTCCGCAATCAGGAGGAGAACCGGCATTTCGACCGCTTCCGCCGGCGGGTGATCTTCCCTATCGCCAACGAGTCGGGCAAGGTGGTGGCCTTTGGCGGACGTGCCCTGAGCGACGACCAGCCCAAGTACCTCAACTCGCCCGAAACGCCGATTTACAGCAAGAGCCGCGTACTCTACCATCTCGACCGCGCCGCGGGCGCCATTCGCCAGTCTGGCCAGGTTGTCCTGGTCGAGGGCTACATGGACTGTATCGCGGTAGCTTCAGCGGGCGTGGGTCGGGTGGTAGCCAGTTGCGGCACCAGCCTCACCGAAAGCCAGATCCGGCTGCTGGGGCGCTATGCGCGGCGCGTCGTCGTGAACTACGATCCGGACTCGGCAGGCGTCGCGGCGACCGAGCGGTCGCTGACCGGCCTGCTCGAGGAAGGCTTCGAGGTGAAGGTGCTGGCGCTGCCCGCGGGGCTCGATCCAGATGCGTTCATCCGCAAGCACGGAGCTGCCGATTATGAGAAGAGGCTGGGTGCGGCGCCGAGTTATGTGGATTACCTGACGGAGCGCGCGGCGGTGCAGCACGATTTGACGAGACCGGAAGGTCGCGTGGCTGCGGCCAATGCCGTACTGCCGCATCTCGCCAAGGTGCCGGATGCGATGCTGCGCTCGCAGCTCGCGCACAGCGTGGCGCTGCGGCTGCGTGTCGACGACCGGGCGGTTGAGGAGGAACTGAAGCGGGCGGCGGCGCATCGGGATACTCAACTGCGGCCTCAGTCGGTCGCGACGCCGGTGAATCACGCCGTCAAGCAACTGCTGCGGGCGTGTCTCCAGAGCGAGGATCTCGCCGACGAATTCGTGGTGGAGCTGGTTGAGAGCGGCGACTGCGAAGGCTTGGCGGGTGCGGACGTCTTCCGGCGCATTGCCGAGCTGCGGCGGCAGGGTGAAGCCCTGGAGGTGGCGCTGGTTGAAGAATCACTGGACGCCGAGGAACGAAACGTGCTCTACGAGAGTCTCTTCTGGCCGGGGGACACGCCCCGCCGGGAGGTTGTCCTGGGTTTCCGGCAGGCGCTACGCTTAAAGAGGGCGCAGCGGGAACACGAGAAGCTGCAAGCCGAGATCGAGCGCGCCGAGCAGGAGAAGGATAGTGCCAGGCTGGCTGAACTTTTCGCGGCTAAGGGCAAATCCTTCAAGAGATTGCAAGAGCTTGGGCGTCCTCAAAAAATGTTGGCCAAAAACCGAACGAACTAGTGTAGGATGACATCTAAGTACATGAAGGCGGGCCCGGAGACGCGGTATTCCTTGCTCAGTTTCGGTATACGGGAGGGCGGTACCGGCGGGGTGGCGACGTAGTGTCGCCATTTTTGCGTTGGGGCGCTTGGGCGCGGGCTCGGTCTGCCTCTTGGGGGTCTTAACCGTTGGCTTTTGAGGATAAGTACGACCAGGTCAGTAAGCTCATCACTTTAGGCAAGGAGAAGGGATACCTTCTCTACGACGAAGTGAACGACCTTCTTCCCTCCGACGTTCATTCACCCGAGGATCTGGATGACCTGCTATCGGTGTTTGACAGCGAGGGCATCGAGGTGCTCGAGGCCCCGCGCGTGAAGTCCGCGGAAAAGCTCACCCTCGACAAGGCCGAGGAAGCCAAGCCCGAAGAAACTCCCGAGGACGTCGAACTCGACCTCACGCCGGGCGCGCTCGACAAGACCAACGATCCGGTGCGCATGTATCTCCGCGAAATGGGTACTGTGCCGCTGCTGACGCGCGAAGGCGAAGTGGAGATCGCCAAACGCATCGAGCGCGGGCAGCTCAACGTCTTCAAGGCGCTTTCCCGCTCGCCCATCGTCATCCAGGAGATGTTCACGCTGCGCGGGCATCTGCAGAAGATGGAGCGCTCGATCAAGGAAGTCGTCGTCTTCAACGACGACGAGCTGACGGAAGACAAAGTGGCGGAGCGCATGCGCGAGGTCATCGCCGCCGTCGACGAGATCGAGCGGCTGAACAAGCGGCTGATCCAGATCAAGGCGAAGCGCGAGTCGATTCCGCGCACCAAGCGTCCGCGCGATTACCGCCGCTATAGTATGGGGGAGGCGCGGCACCGCATCCTGATTTCCAAGCTTTTCCGCTCCATCGAGTTCACCCACGCCGAGCGCAAACGGCTGATCGAGCGCATCCGCGAGGCGGTGGAGGAGATCAAGCCGGTCGAGCGCGAAGTGAACCGGCTGGAGAAGCGCCTGGAGGGCGCGCGCAGCAACGGCAACAAGGACCTGAAGAAGGAGCTGCGGCAGTATCGCGTCCGGCTGGGAGAGATTGAGGAGCACAACCAATCCTCGGCGGGCGACTTGCGGCGAACGCTTCAGACCATCATCAGCGGCGAGCGCGAAGCGGAGGCGGCCAAGCGCGAGTTGATCGAAGCGAACCTGCGCCTCGTGGTCTCCATCGCCAAGAAGTACACCAACCGCGGCCTCCAGTTCCTCGATCTGATTCAGGAGGGCAATATCGGCCTGATGAAGGCGGTGGACAAGTTCGAGTACCGGCGGGGCTATAAGTTCTCGACCTACGCCACGTGGTGGATCCGGCAGGCTATCACGCGCGCCATCGCTGATCAGGCGCGCACCATCCGCATCCCCGTCCACATGATCGAGACGATCAACAAGCTGATTCGCACCTCCCGCCAGCTCGTGCAGGAGTACGGCCGCGAGCCCACCTCGGAAGAGATCGCCAAGCGCATGGATATTCCAGTGGTCAAGGTGCGCAAGGTCCTGAAAATCGCCCAGGAGCCCATCTCACTCGAGACGCCGATCGGGGAGGAAGAGGATTCGCACCTCGGCGACTTCATCGAAGACCGTGGCGTGATCTCGCCCGCCGAGGCTGTCATCAACATCAACCTCAAGGAGCAGACGGATTCAGTGCTGAAGACGCTGACGCCGCGCGAGGAGAAGGTGATCAAAATGCGCTTCGGGCTGGATGACGGCAGCGAGCATACCCTCGAAGAAGTCGGGCAGAGTTTCGCCGTCACCCGCGAGCGCATCCGCCAGATCGAAGCCAAGGCCCTGCGAAAACTGCGGCACCCTTCGCGCAGCCGGAAGCTGCGCGCCTTCCTGGACGCCACGTTGCGCGAATAACGTCGGACAGCGGAGAATCAAGCTGACCGAATCAACGCCCAATTAATCTGGCAATGAATCCGTTTGATCGCCGAACGGGAAGAAGGAATCGGCCGCAGGCAGCACTTTGGGGATGGTGAAGCGCAGGATGCGCACCGCCACGCCCGTTTCCCCCGTCTGCGGATGCCTGGTACCGACGCGAACCACTTCGGTCTCACACTCAATTTCCAGAGTCCAATTGCGTCCTTGGTCAGGTGGCACTTCGAGAGTCAGACGGAGAGTCTGGCCGGTGGCGAAGTGTTGATCGGACCACAGGTAGGCCCCCTGATTGCTGATGTCGCGGAGGTGGCCGATCAGTCGGCGGGAGACCGTAGGGCGTGCGCCGGGGATAGAGGCGGCGCTGACCGCGGCCGACACCGGCTCGATGCGCGCGATGAGTGCCAGCGGCAGACGCCGCCGCTTCCGCCGATCGGGTGCCGCCGGTACGCGCGGCACGTCCTCACTCGCAGTGAAGTCGGCGGGCGGACTGGTCGTTGTTTGACGGTGTCTCATGATGGCGCCGGCCAGCATCGTCGCATTGTGCCGTGAGTAGCGCAATAGCCATCGCGGCCAATGCCCAGCCATACAAGGTACGGTACTGTTTCGAGAACCTCTACCAAAACCCAGAGCCCGGTTGCGTATCGCTGCCCTTCCTGCTATCTTGCTGGGCGTTTTCCCGGTAGATACCGAGTCACAGATTAGAGAAACTCTGGCCAGGAGGAGACGATTATGGGTACGACTGGCGCACCGGCGGAAATGTCTGAGGCCCCGAAGTCCTTGGGCGCCCGATTGGTGGGCGTCTTCTTTTCCCCAGGCGAGACATTTGAGGACATCGCGCGCAAGCCCGATTGGATTGCGCCGCTGGTTTTGATGACCATTGTGAGCATCGCAGGCATGGAAATCTTTCTTAACAAGATTGGTGTTCGACCGATCATCGAGTGGGCGCTCGAACACAGCAAGAATCCGCAGACTCTGCCTCCTGAGCAACTCGACCGGGCGGCTCAGATTCAGACGCTCTTTTTCCATGCTCTAGGAGTGCTCGCGACGCCGGTGGAGGCGCTGGCCCTTGCGGGGATCGGGTTGCTCATCGTGAACGTTATCCTGGGTGGCAAAATCTCTTTCAAGACGGCCTTCGCTGTTGCTTGTTACGCCAACGTGGTGACAATCGTCGGAGCCATTGTCGGTGTCGTCATGGTTCTCGCCGGAGGGCCCGAACACATCATCAGCAATCCCCAGAATCCCACACCCCTGAGCCTCGGATTCTTTTTGGATCCGCTGGAGACCTCAAAGCCTCTTCTGTCCCTTGGAGGATCAATCGACGTCATGACCTTCTGGTTCATGGGAATGCTTGGAGTCGGCTATTCGCGCGCCGCCGGAGGAAAAGTCAAAACGGCATCCGTGTTCCTGATATTCCTGGCCATCTGGATTGTCTGGGTTCTGATCAAGATGGGACTTTCGACGCTGGGATCGTAACCGGCGCCGTCGCGCCGGCTCAGTCGCCTCGCGAGCGTGCTTCGCAGCGTGCTCGTACCCCCCCGCAAAAGGGGTTCCCAAGTCGCTCCAGTCCGCCATGTGATGGAAAGCGGTTTGAAATTTGATCTGGTGGCGCGCGATCCGAGTACGCGGGCCCGCGCCGGGCTCCTTCGCACCGCCCACGGCGTGGTAGAGACGCCCGCCTTCATGCCGGTAGGTACGGCGGGCAGCGTCAAGGGAATCGCTCAGGAAGAACTCGAGCGGCTGGGCGTCCAGATTCTTCTTTCCAACACCTATCACCTCTATCTGCGGCCCGGACACGAGGTCATTCGCCAGGCGGGTGGCCTGCATCGCTTCATGGCCTGGCGGCGCCCCATCCTTACCGACAGCGGCGGGTATCAGGTGATGAGCCTCAAAGGTCTGGGACGCGTCACCGAAGACGGCGTCACGTTCCGTTCGCATCTCGATGGCTCGTCACACTTCCTTTCGCCGGAGCGTGCGGTCGAGATCCAGCTCGCGCTCGGGTCGGACATTGGCATGATTCTCGACGAGTGCGTGGAGTATCCCTCGAGTTACGAGTCTACGCGCCGGGCCATGGAACTTACGGGGCGGTGGGCCCGACGCGCGCGCGACTATTATGAGCGGGTACTTGAATCGGCGGCGCGCAGCCTTCCCAAATCGAAAACTTCCGGCCCCGGACCCCTAACCTCGGCTCTTTTCGGGATCGTGCAAGGCGGAATCGACAAGGCACTGCGACGCCAGAGCGCCGAGCAGATGCTCGAGACCGGATTTGCCGGCTACGCGGTCGGGGGACTCTCGGTCGGAGAGCCCAAAGGCGACACCTACGACGTTACGGAATACACCGCCGGGTTGTTGCCCGCCGACCTTCCGCGGTATCTGATGGGTGTGGGGACTCCGGCGGACCTGGTCGAGTGCGTGGCACGCGGCATCGACCTGTTCGATTGCGTGATGCCCACGCGCAACGCCCGCAACGCCTGTGTCTTCACCTCGGAGGGCCGGTTGGTAATCAAGAGCGCGCGCTACGCGAGCGACGAGCGCCCGCTCGATCCTGCCTGCGCGTGCGACGTCTGCCAGCGCTATTCGCGAGCCTATATCCGCCACTTGTTTCAGGCAGGTGAGATGCTGGCGGGCATCCTTGCCACGCGCCATAACCTCCACTTTTACCTTGACACCATGCGCATAATCAGGCACGCTGTCGTTTCCGGAGACTTCGAAGATCTCTTGCGCAGGGTTCGTGCCGGGTATTTATCAACCAGTTAAGCCTGAACTGAGCCGGTGACGCCGGTCCGGCCCTGCGGAATGTCCTCGGCCAAGGCGTTCCTAATCTCACGCTGTCTCTGATCGGCCCAACCTTGATTGTGAGTGCTGGTTCTTCATTCCTATCATCGTGGCCTATTATGCTGGCCGCTGATCCCGGTGCGGGCAGCGGGCTGGCGCAGTTTCTTTTTCTGTTTGCTCCCCTCTTTCTCATCTGGTACCTTCTCGTTATCCGCCCGCAGCAGAGCCAGCGGCGTAAGACCCAGGAAATGCTCGCCAACCTGAAAACCGGTGATCGGGTGGTCACCACGGGCGGCGTCTATGGGACAGTGATGGCTTTCCGCAACGGTGTGGTGCAGTTGCAGGTCGCACCGCAGGTGAAAATCGACGTGGCGCGGTCGGCGATCAGCGGACTTCAACCCGTGGACGGCGGGGAGGCGGAGGCCAAGTCCAAGAAGTCGTAGAACGAACACAGAAAGGTTCGGGAATCGGGATTTATGGCTGAGAAGATTCAAACTCGTGCTCTCATCATCGCCGCCGTGATTCTCCTGTGCGTTTTCGGAATCGTCGGACTTCCGAAGAACGTCCAGCAACTCGAGGCAAACATGGCGGACCGCATCCACCTGGGGCTGGACTTGAAAGGCGGCACGCACCTCGTCCTGCGGGTCCATGTGGATGACGCGGTCAAGATCACCACCGACGAGGACCTCGAGCGCCTCAAAGACGATCTCAAGGCGAGGAACATCTCTTACTCCGACGCCGTGAAGACGGATGACACCCACATCGTGCTCAAGGGTGTGCCTCAGAGCCGGGCCGCCGACGTCCAAGCGGCCGTCAACGAAGGGTTGTCGCGCTGGGACCTGGCGCGCGGGCCGCTCGATTCTGCGACCGGAACGCTCTCCTTTAACCTCGGCTTCAAGACCAGCGAACTCGCAACGCTGCGCAGCCAGACCCTTGAGCAGGCAAGGGAAACCATCACCAACCGCATCGACCAGTTCGGCGTGACCGAGGCGGTGGTCGCCGACTACGGTAACCCCCAGGATCACGAGTTAGTGGTCGAGCTTCCGGGTATCACCGACACGAATCGGGTCAGGGATCTGATTCAAGCACAAGCCGTGCTGGAGCTGAAGATTGTCCAGGACGGCCCTTATCCGACGCAGGAAGCTGCTCTGGGCGCTCACGGAGGGGTGCTTCCACCCGACGCTGAACTTGGCCAGGCAACCCGTGGTCCGGAGGGTGGCGGCGAACCTCCCTGGTACATCCTGGACCGCATCGCAGCGATCACCGGGCGCGACTTGACGGGCGCGCAGACGGGCACCGACACCAACGGGCGTCCGGACGTTAACTTTACCCTGAACCGCGATGGAGCGAACCGGTTCGGGCGCATTACCTCGCAGAACATCGGCAAGCTGCTGGCGGTCGTGCTTGACAGCCGGGTGGTGGAAGCGGCCACGATCAAGAGTCAGATCAACGATCGGGGAGACATTGAAGGGAATTTCACCCTGCAACAAGCATCGGACCTGGCTCTGGTGCTGCGCACGGGCGCGCTGCCGGCGTCGGTCGGGTACGAGGATGAGGAGACGGTGGGACCTTCGCTCGGCGCCGACTCCATCCGACACGGCGTCATCGCCTCGATTGTGGGCTTCGTGGCGATTATGGCCTTTATGCTGATTTATTATCGGGGCGCCGGCATCAACGCTGACGTGGCGCTCACTCTCAACCTGCTGATCCTGATCGCGGCGCTGAGTTATTTCGGCGCGACCCTCACCTTGCCCGGTATTGCGGGAGTGATCCTGACGGTCGGAATGGGTGTCGACTCAAATGTCCTTATTTTTGAGCGTATTCGCGAGGAAATTCGGTCGGGCAAGGCAGTGGGTGCCGCGGTGGCGGGTGGCTTCGAGCATGCCTTCAAGACGATTATTGACACCCACGTTACGACGGTAGCGTCGGCGGCAATTCTTTTCACCTTCGGCACCGGGCCAATCAAGGGATTCGCGGTCGCTTTGACCATCGGCTTGGTGGCGAACCTTTTCACCTCGGTATTTGTGTCGCGCGTCATTTTCGATTACGTGCTCTCGCATCGGGAAAAGGGCGCGGAGCTCAGCGTCTAAGTTGTGTAAGTAATTGTAGCCGAGCAAGCTTTTGGGAACTTCGGGACACTGTCCGGTGTCCCTCTAGTTGTCAAGGAAAGGTCTGGCTCAATGGAGTTTTTCCACGAACCCAAGATTGACTGGATGGGCAAGAAGTGGTTCTTCATCGGGATTTCGATCCCTCTGCTGGTCGCGGGCTTGATTTCTATGGCGGTCAAGCGCGGATTCACCTACGGCATTGACTTCCGTGGCGGCACACTGGTTTACGTGAAGTTCAACGCACCCCCCGACTTGGGCCGCATCCGCGCCGAACTCGACCGGCAGCAACTAAAAGGGGAGACCCTCGTACCGTACGGTCCCGCAGCCAACCACTCCGTGATTGTTGGCTTGGATCTGAAGACGACGGCTGCTAGCTCGGCTCTTGATGCTGGCCAGCGGACGATCGTCGCTGCTCTGAACGGGATTTACGGAGAAGCTCCCGCCGGCAAAACTGATTTCAACAACGTGAACGCGCCGACGCTGGCGGATGGCCTCGCTGCCGCTGACCCGCTCCAACTGGCCTCCAAGGGCGGGGACATCCAGGCCCAGTATAAGGATTTGGCGAACGCGATGTACGCCTTCCGCAACAGCTCTCAGCAGGGCGGCCTGATTACCGACTTCCAGCAGTTGAATGGCGTCAAGGGTGTGACCCCGGCGATCGTTTCATTCCTGAAGGATAACTATTACCTTTCCAATTACGCCGTCTCAAAAGTCGAGATTGTTGGACCCAAAGTAGGAGCGGACCTGCGCCGCCAGGCGGTCTACGTGACCCTGGCCGGACTAGGCGCAATGCTTATTTACATTTGGTATCGCTTTGAGCTAATCTACGGCGTCGCGGCGGTCATCGCCACGTTTCACGACGTTCTCATAACGCTTGGCATCTTTTCCCTGTTCAATAAAGAAATCACTCTAACGGTGATTGCGGCCCTACTGACGCTGGTGGGCTATTCCATGAACGACACCATTGTGGTGTTCGACCGGATTCGGGAGAATGTCCGCCTCAGCAAGCGCGAGAGCATGTTGCCGCTGGTCAACCGCAGCATCAACCAGACGCTGAGTCGGACCATCCTGACCTCTGGGCTGACCTTTTTGGCCGTGCTGTCGCTGTTTCTGTTCGGCGGCGAGGTGATTCATGGGTTCGCAACCGTGCTGGTGGTCGGAGTGATCATCGGTACCTACTCGTCGATTGCGATTGCCAGTCCGGTTCTCGTCTACTGGCAGCAGCGGACGGGTGGGGGCACGCGGCCGACCGCGGTTGGAACGTCGAAGGGTTCAACGCCTGCGCCAGCGCGGAGTCGCGCCGAACGCCAGACTGCTGGAGCGCGCCGCTAAGGGCGGTACTGGACTGGACGGGGAACGAGGACGCTGATTCGAACGAAACGGGGTGGAGGTATCAACCATGTTTGACGAGACCTTGCTCGATTCCGCACCGTCGCATGCGCCGGTCCTCAGGAACGTTCACTGGATTATCGCGCTGGTGGTGGCGGTCGCGGGCTACTTCGCCGGTAACTATGGGTTGCCCCTGCTGACGGCAGCCGAGGGAAAGGTGATCGTCACCCAGTCGCTGATCCTGGCAGTCCTGCTCGGCTCCTGGGCGCTGATGCTCTGCTATGTTTATGCGGACGCCAAGCACTTTGGCTTCAGCGTCTGGGCTTGGTTCCTGCTGACGCTGGTGACCTACCTGGTAGGGTTCATTCTGTACCTGATCTATTCGGCCTCGAAGACGGGCAACTGGAAGCGCGCCACCATGCCTATCGCCTACATCTTCGAGATACTTTTGGTGGGCGTGCTCATCCTGCTGCCCTTGATTAACTACGGCGAGTTGCCGGCATCGACCCTGACCGTCTCGCTGACGGCTCCGCCGCCGCCGCCGCCACCTCCTCCACCGCCCGCGGCGGCTCCGCCGAAAGTTGTTGTCCACCGGGTGACCGTGGAAGACATCATGAAAGCCCCCACTGTAATCCCCAAGACCATCAAGCAAATCAAGGAAGAGCCTGAGCCTCCACCGCAAATGGCCGCTGTCGGCGTAGTCGGTGGAGTCCCGGGCGGCGTGCCGGGAGGCAGTGCGGGTGGAGTAATCGGCGGCATTATCGGAGGCGTCGGTACGGCCCCTCCACCTCCCCCGCCACCCAAGGCTGCAACTCCGAAGCGGATCCGCGTCGGCGGACAAGTGGAGTCTGCCAAACTGATCTTCCAGCCGAAGCCCGAGTATCCGCCGCTCGCCAAGATGGCGCGTATTCAGGGGACCGTGCGCCTGGAGGCGGTCATCAGCAAGGATGGCACCATCCAGGATTTGAAGGTCGTGAGCGGGCACCCGCTTCTGGTTAAGGCGGCCCTCGAAGCAGTACAACGCTGGCGCTACCAGCCGACGCTGCTCAATGGCGAGCCGGTGGAAGTGGTGACTGAAATTGACGTGAACTTCACGCTGGCAGAATAGCCGGCGGACCGAAACCTTAGAAGGAGGAGACAGAAAATCATGATAGCGGCAAACCTGATTACCCTTGGCTTCTTGTTCTTTCAGGAGGAAGGGGCTGCCGTCGGCTTTGACATCATCAGCATGTGGCGTTCGATGGGCTGGCCCGCCCGCTGCGTCGTCATTGTGCTCCTGATCATGTCGGCGTGGTCGATTGGCGTGATGATTGATCGTTGGATCGCCTACCAGGGCGCGCGGAAGCAGTCGCGCGTATTCGCTCCGGCGGTGGCAGGCGCACTGAAAGACGGAAAGATGGACGAGGCCATCCAGATTGCGGAACAGAATCAACGCAGCCACCTTGCGAAGGTCGTGACCGCGGGCTTGCAGGAGTTTCAGGCGCATCAAGTATCGAGCGAGATTCCCGGAGAAGAGATCGAGGCGTCGAAGCGGGCTCTCGAGCGGGCGGCGGCAATTGTCCACGCCGAGCTGAAGCGCGGCGTTTCGAGCCTTGCGACCATTGGTTCGACGGCGCCCTTTGTTGGCCTGTTCGGTACCGTGCTGGGCATCATCCACGCGTTTCAGGGTATTTCAACGGAAAAAACAACCGGTCTGGCGGCCGTGGCAGGCGGCATTTCGGAAGCCCTGGTCACCACCGCCTTCGGTCTGTTCGTCGCCATCCCGGCGGTGTGGGTGTATAACTACTTCACCGGGAAAATCGAAGCCTTTGACGTCGAGATGGACAACTCGGCTTCCGAGCTGATCGACTACTTCATCAAGCGAAGCGGTCGGGGGAAGAAATAATGGCTCACAAACCCAAGGCGCCGCCCACCGTGGCGGATATCAACGTCACCCCCCTGGTCGACGTCATGCTGGTGTTGCTGATCATCTTCATGGTCATCACGCCCATGCTGCAACACGGGTTCAGCGTGGATATGGCCAAGGCCGCCAACCCACGCCCGATGCCCGACGCCGATAAAGAGGACGCCGTGGAACTGGCCATCACTCGAGACGGAAAGGTCTATCTGGGCACCAGCCAGATTCATCTCGACGAAATCACGACCAAGGTGAAGGACCGGATCTCCAGTAAGCTGGACAAGACGGTCTACGTTAAGAGTGACGCGCGGGCGAAGTACGGCGATGTGGTGAAGGTGGTCGACAACGTTCGGGCCGCTGGGGTCGACTCGTTGGGCTTGGAGACGGAGCGGATCGAACGCCGGCCGGGGGCTGTGGCGCCTACGGTCACGCCTTAGGTGGCTTACACCCCGGTCTCTGGCGTCGGTGCCGTAGGCGAAATGCCAGGCCTCGGGCGGCTCGCAGGCCTGGTTTGCGTCTGCACGATCCGTCCGCTCTTGAGTGTGGCTGCGGTTGTGGCTTATGGCCAATGGAAGTGCCGGGCCCGGACACTTGGAGTGGTTTTGAAAGCAGGAGGAGGGTAAGACTATGGCAATGGCTGTTGGCAAGAAGGGTGGGACGATGGGCGACATCAACGTTACCCCTTTGATTGACGTCTTGCTGGTTCTGATCATCATTTTCATGGTGATTACGCCGCTGACGCCTCAAGGGCTGGACGCGATGGTTCCCCAGCCGAACCCTAACGCCAAACCCACCGAAGAAATCCTGGAGCATACGATCGTTGTTTCCATCGATGCCGAACGGCGGGTCAAGATCAATCAGGATCAGGTCGACATCCGCAATTTGGGTACACGCCTGGAAGATATTTTCAAGACGCGCAACGATCGGGTGATTTTCGTCAAGGGTGATTCCAGCCTGCCGTTCGCTGCCGTGGCCCAGATCATCGACATTGCGAAGGGTGCCGGCATCGACAAGATCGGTTTGATCACCCAGAAACTGGAAGAGGCGAGCCAGTAACCTAACTCACGGCTTGGGTAGGGAGGACCCCAGATGAAATTCCGCAAGCTCGCCCCGTTGTGTGGGGTGCTGCTCTTGGTCGTCGCGACAAACGGGTGCGATAAACTCAAGGCGCGCGATCAGCTTAACAAGGGCGTGGCGGCTTACCGCAATGCTCAGTTCCAGACCGCGATCAATCACTTCAAGCAGGCAGTGACCTACGATCCCTCCCTGCTCAACGCCCGCCTTTATCTCGCGACGGCGATGCGGCAGCTCTACATCCCCGGCGGCGATTCTCCTGAAAACATCAAGATCGGCAAGGACGCGATTGCGGCGTTTGAGGACGTACTGAAAGACGATCCGAATAACGCCAACGCGTTAGCGACGGTCGCGCAGACTTACTACGAGATGCGCGATTTCGACAAGGCTAAGGATTACCAGAGACGCCGTCTCCAGGCCGACCCGAACAATCCCGAACCTTATTACTGGATCGGAGTCATCGACTGGGCCCTGTGTCAGCGCGAGAACAGCCGGATTCGAACGGACCTGAAGCTCAATGTGCCGAACATGAACGGTGATTTCCCGCCCTTGCCTGCGAAAGCTCGAGAGGAGTTGACGCAGAAGAACGGTGATTTGGTGGACGAGGGGGTTAAGGCACTGCAGAAAGACCTTGAAATGAAACCCAACGACTCCGACGCCATGGCGTACCTGAACTTGCTCTTCCGTCAAAAGGCCGATCTCGAGGCGGACACCAGCGCTCGTGAGGCTGACATCAAGCAGGCCAACTCACTCATGGAGAAGTCGATTGCGGTGAGGAAACAAATGGGCGAGAAGGCTTCCAAGTAACGCTTGGCGCACCCGCCTCTGGATTGATTTCGAGCTCGGCAAGAGGGGCTCTGGTTACGGCACCGGAGCCCTTCTTGGTTTTTGTGCTGCCTTTGCAGGAATCCCCGTCCGAAGGGCCGTAGCGGCTTGGCCCAGACCCTACTGGCTGGGAACCGGCCCTCCTAGCGATCTGATCATGTTAGTTTCGGCGTCATGGAAGGCGGCGACGTTTGTCTTGTCGACCCAGGCCGTTCCAGTGTCCACGCGAGTTGGCAGCGGCGAGACCGGCGCGTTACGCCAGTCCTTGAACTCCCGCACGATGTTGTGGTGAAGGTCGTCCAGGAACTTCAGCCCGTAGTAGCTCATGGTGTAGGGCTTCTGGGCGATCGTCCCCTTGATCACGCCGCTCGAGATCCAATCCAGTGTTTCAGGATTCTTGTCAAAGGCGAGGAAAACGATTTTGCTTTCCAGGCTGAGCCGGTGAAGCGCTTCGGCGGCGCCGGGTCCTCCGGAGGCCTCGAGGCACAGGATGCCATCGATCTTCTCCTTCTTGTCGAGCAGCCCTGAGACCTGGTCGTTGGCGCTTCGGGGATCTCCTTTATCGTCGAGCTTATGGGTGACTTTGATTTTGGCATAACGTCCCAAAGCCTCGGTGGCTCCCGCAATTCGCTGGTCCTGGTTGAGTTGACCGGGGATGGCGATGATGACGATGTTGCCCTCGCCGTGCAGCAGCTCTGCCATGTGTGTGCCGCTCTCCGCGCCGGCGAGGCGATTGTCAGTACCGATAAAGAGGACGCGCCGGGTGTCAGGCGCGTCCGTGTCGATGGTGATAACCGGAATCCCCTGCTGGATAGCATCGTTGATGGAGGTGGCGAAAATGTCAGGGCGTGCAGGCGCGACGAGGATCCCAGAGGGGTGCTGGCTGACGGCTTTCTGGAAGGCGGCCAACTCGTCACTCGGGTTATAGGTATCCGGGCCCGTGAAGTCAGCTTTGACGCCCAGGATCCGAGCGGCGTCCTTGAAGCCCGCTTGCGCTTCCTGCCAATACGGCAGCGCAATGTTAGAAGAGACGAAGACGTAGTGCTCGGTCTCCTGATGAAAAGGCTTCTCGCAAGAGGCAAGCAACGCAATGGCAAGAGCGAGGGCGAGCAGCCTGGCAGATTGGTTCTTCATGGCCTCCTCCTTTCAGGGGTCCCAGGCCGGGACGACGGCGCGGTGGCGGCAAAGAGGGGTCTCAAGCCTGCATGGGATTGGTTACGTAGGCTACCACAATTCGAAGAAAAGCAATAGGCCCCTGCGGAGCGGAACGGTCGGTTAGCGCCGCGGCTCTTCGTTTCCGTGGCGTCACTTGAACCGGCCTCGGCGGGTACCCTAGAATGCAAGTAGGCATGCTGGAATTCGACGAAATCGTCCACAAGGTCCAGGCGTATCGCCCTGGCAACGATCTCGTCTTGTTGCGCCGCGCTTATGAATTCAGCGCCGCCCAGCACCAAGCGCAGAAGCGCGTTTCGGGCGAGCCTTTCGTTTCCCACCCCCTCGCCGTGGCCAACGTGCTGGCTGACATGAAGCTGGACGTCGTTTGTCTGGCGGCGGGCATGCTGCACGACGTGGTCGAAGATACGCCGACCACCATCGAGCGCATCCGCCAGGAATTCGGACCCGACGTGGCGCGCATCGTTGAAGGCGTCACCAAGATCAGCCGCCTCGAGTTTGTGTCGGCTCAGGATCATCAGGCCGAGAATCTTCGCAAGATGGTTCTGGCCATGGTGGACGACATCCGTGTGGTGCTCGTGAAGCTGGCCGACCGGCTGCACAACATGAGAACGCTCGAGTACCTGCCGCCCGAAAAGCGCGAACGCATTGCGGCGGAGACGCTGGAGATTTACGCGCCCATCGCGCATCGTCTGGGTATGGGCAAGATTCGCGGCGAGCTCGAGGACCTGGCGTTCCGCTACCTCGAACCGGAGGCTTTCGAGGACGTGCAGAAGGCGGTCGAGAGCCGGCGCAAGGTGAGCGAGGAATTCCTGACGGAAGTGTGTGCGCAGGTCGAGGCCAAGATGAAGGAACACTCCATCCCGGCGCACATCGAGGGACGGATCAAGCGCCTCTTCAGTATCTGGCAAAAGCTCAAGCGCCAGCAGATCACGATTGACCAGGTCTACGACCTGCTGGCCATCCGCATCATCACCGACAGCGTCAAGAACTGTTACGCGGCGCTCGGCGTCATCCATAACACGTGGCGTCCCGTTCCCGGCCGCATCAAGGATTTCATCGCCATTCCGCGCCCCAACCTGTACCAGTCGCTGCACACCTCGGTGATCGGCCCGCACGGCCAGCCCTTCGAAGTGCAGATCCGCACGGACGAGATGCATCGCGTCGCCGAGGAGGGCATCGCCTCGCACTGGAAATACAAAGACGGCCGCCCGCTCGCGCAACAGGACGAGGAGCGTTTCGCCTGGCTTCGGCACCTGGTGGAGTGGCAGCAGGAGATGCGCGACCCCGGCGAGTTTCTGTCGACCCTGCGCATCGACCTCTACCCGGAAGAAGTTTATACGTTCACTCCCAAGGGCAAGGTGATTGTCCTGCCGCGCGACGCCACGCCGATCGACTTCGCTTACGCCATCCATACGGAGGTTGGCCATCGGTGCATCGGAGCGAAGGTCAATGGAAGAATTGTTCCTCTCAAGTCTCGCCTGAAGAACGGTGACATCGTCGAAATCCAGACCCAGATGAATCACACGCCTAGCCGCGACTGGCTGGCTCTGGTCAAGACGTCGCGGGCGCGCAACAAGATCAAGCACTGGATCAATGTTGCCCAGAGGCAGCGGGCCGTCGATATTGGTAAGAAGCTCCTAGAAAAAGAGGCGCGAAAGTATGACGTCATCCTGAAAAAGATTGCGGACGAGGACTACCAGCGCGCGGCACGCGAATACGGCTGTAGCCAGCTTGACGATCTCTATGCTGACATCGGCTATGGCAAGATTGCCGCGCGCCAAGTGTTGGCCAAGCTCGCGCCCTCGGTGCCGGCCGAGGGCGGTCATCCGTCCCGCATCAGTACCCTCAAGCGGGCGCTGGGCCTCGAGCGCGATCTCGCCATTCAGGTGCACGGGCACGATGACCTGCTCGTGTACCGCGCCAAGTGTTGTAATCCTATCCGCGGCGAGGAAATTGTAGGCTACATCACACGCGGCAAGGGTATCGCCGTGCATTCCAAGTCCTGCCCCAACGTTCAGAACCTGATGTACGACTCCGACCGGCGGATCAACGTGGAATGGGTCGGGCCCAAGTACAGCCTATACCCCGTCAAACTGACTCTCCAGACGGCCGATCGCCAAGGCTTGCTGGCCGACGTCACCTCCGCGATCAGCGGCGTTCGATCGAACATCGAGAATATCGAAGCGCAGACGCGCGACGGCGGCGCCTCCATCGACATCACGCTCGACATCGTGGACCTCCACCACCTGGACCAGATTGTCTCGTCGCTCAAGAAAATCAACGGCGTCTACCAGGTCGAGCGGGTCATGCACGTCTGACCGACGGGGTATATCAGTCCGTCCTGGCGTTGAAACTTGGCCAAAACCCGCATCCCGGGCCCCAGGTCGCTTCATCCAATAAGCGAGTTGAGGCCGAGGGAGAGTCGTGGGAAATGGGCGCCTTTCGCAGGATGAGCTGAAAGCGGGCGATCCGGCAAACGGCTTGAATCGCGCGCGGACACCATCTATTCTGATCGTCGAGTGTCCGGCCGATGGCATAGCGCGTCAAACGGCCGGGAGCCCCAGACCAGTGAGTTCCACCGGAGTATGGTCGCGAGGAGCGGATGCCCACGCATCTCGAAAACGAGGCGGCGTTAGTCGCCGAGGCACGGGCCGGGAAGACCGAGGCATTCACGACGCTGGTCAGGCAGTACGACCGCTACATCTACCGCTTGGCCCTCAACATCACCGGCAATCCGCAGGACGCCGAGGACGTCCTGCAGGAATCGTTGCTCAAGGCCTACACCAAGTTGGGGCAATTCCACGGCGAATCGCGCTTCTACACGTGGCTGGTTCGTATCGCGGTGAACGAGGCCTTGATGAAACTGCGCAAGCGCGCCTCCGAGAAGTCCGTTTCCTTGGACGACCCGATCGAGAGCGACGACCGCAGCTTGATGGCGCGGGAAATCGCGGATTGGGCGGATAACCCCGAGCAGCGCTATGCCAAGGTGGAACTTGGGCAGATCCTGAACGAGGTCGTCGCGAAGCTCGAGCCGCAATTCCGTACTGTTTTTGTTTTGCGCGATGTCGAGAACCTCTCGACCGAGGAGACGGCGGAGATCATGGGGCTATCCGTGCCCGCCGTGAAGTCGCGACTGCTGCGGGCGCGGTTGAGGGCTCGCGACTTGTTGAGTCCGTATTTCCAGAAAGGAAAAGGATAAGCGCTTGGTCTGCAAGGAAGTCATTCGAAAACTGTCGGAGTTCCTGGATCACGAGCTGGCGCCCGAGCTGGCCGAGGAGTTGTCGCGTCATCTCTCGCGCTGCGACGATTGCAATATCGTCGTGGACACGTGCCGGAAGACGGTTGAGATTTACTGCAACATGGAGCCCTTGCCGCTTCCCGAGGACGTGCGCGCGCGCCTCGATCATGCGCTGGCCGAGAAACTCGGCAAGCAACGCGCTTGAAAGCGTTGCTGCGCGCCGCCCGCCGCTCACGCCCCGCCGCTTCGCCGGTTGGCGACTCACCACCGCTACGGAGGTCTTCATGGCTGAGATTACCACCGTATTTTCAGATGTCGGCGGTGTTCTGCTGACCAATGGGTGGGACCGCAATGCGCGCCGCAGGGCGGTCGAGCGCTTCCAGCTCGGCGGGGAGGAGTTCGAGGACCGGCACGAGCTGGTGGCCTCGGCGTTCGACAAGGGCCAGTTGGGACTCGAGGAATACCTCCAGCGCACTGTCTTCTATCGGCAACGCGAGTTCACGCCACAGCAGTTCAAGGATTTCATGCTGGCGCAGTCCGCAGCCTGCCCGGATTCTCTGATCGTGATGGATCGGCTCGCGCGCTCAAGGAAGTACCTGCTCGCCACGTTGAACAACGAGTCGCTCGAGCTCAACCGGTATCGAATCGAGCGCTTCGGCTTGCGAAACGACTTCACGGTGTTTTTCAGTTCATGCTTTCTGGGCGTCAAGAAACCCGATGAGGCGATCTACCGGCTGGCGTTGCAGATGACTCAACGCGCCCCGGAAGAATGCGTCTTCGTCGATGACCGGCCACTTAATCTGGAGTGCGCTCGCGCGCTCGGGATCCGCACCATCCTTTTCCAGAACGCCGGCCAACTCGAGCATGAACTGCGTGCACTGGACATGGTTCTTGCCTGATCCCGCTGCGCACCGGATCATCAAGCGCCGACCAGTCGGTCGTTGTATGATGAATCCTGGCTGAAGGTCGAGAGCATTCACGCACCCGATGACTCGTCCCAATTCTTTCACTGTCTCCGCCATCCGACTGCATTGGATTCGCATTCCGCTCCATGAACCCTTTCGAATCTCGAACGGCGAGGTTTCGACGAAGGACGCGATCCTGGTTGAACTTCAGGCGCAGGGCTATGACGCCCCAGGGTCGACGTCGGCCCTGACCGGCTGGGGCGAAGCCTCGCCCATGGCCGGCGGTTTCTATTCAGCGGAGACTCCTGAGAGCACTTGGGACGCTCTGCGGCTTCAGTTGGTGCCGGGCTTTCTGAAGCAGCCGGAACTCGATCCCCGCCGCTGCTCCGAACGGTTCGAAGAGTTTCCTGGCGAGCCGTTCGCCAAAGCAGGACTGGAAGGCGCCGTCTGGGACCTTTGCTCGCAACTGAACTCGAGACCGCTGTGGGCGGAGCTGACAGGCGTAGAAGTTAGGGAAGGGCAGATCGCCAAACCTCGCGATTTGGCTTCCGGAGCCGCCATCGGTCTGATGCCCACGGTTGACCTCCTGCTCGAGCGGGTCGCCCGCTTCCTCGATGAAGGCTACCGGCGCATCAAGATTAAGATCGAGCCGGGACATGACGTGGAGCTGGTGCGAGCGGTCCGCCAGCGCTTCGGCGATATTCCCCTGATGGTCGACGCCAACGCCGCCTACCGTCTCGAGGACCGTCACGTGTTCGACGAGCTGGACGGTTTCGGCCTCATGATGATTGAACAGCCTCTCGCCCGTGAGGCTCTCGCGGAACATGCGGACCTTCAACGCCACCTTCGCACACCGATTTGCCTCGACGAGTCGGCAGACACACTCGATTCGATTCGCGAGATCATTCGGCTGGGCAGCGCTCGCATCCTCAACCTCAAAGTACAGCGCATGGGAGGATTGTGGCCGGCGCGCTGCGCACATGACCTGGTGCTCTCTGCCGGGATCCCGTGTTGGCTCGGGACCATGCCGGAGCTGGGGATCGCCTCGGCGCAGGGACTGCACCTGGCGACGCTGCCCAATTTCAAGTTCCCGACGGACGTTGAAGCTTCTGAGCGATGGTATGTCGATGATATCATCACCCCGCCCATCGAAGTTTCACGGGACGGTTTCATCGAGCTTCCTGATGGGCTTGGGATGGGCTATCAGGCGGATCTGGAAAAGGTATCCCGCTATCGTGTTCGCCTCGAGGAGTTGCGCACATGAGCCGTCTGACACCGGAACAGGTTCGACGCCGCCTGGACGTGGGCTTGGTTCCGGCGGTGCCCGTGCCCTTCAACCGTGAAGCCGTGATCGACCTCGCCGCGCAGGAACGGTACATCGATTACATGAGGGCGCAGCCGATTGCGGGTGTCGCAGTGTGGGCGCACACCGGACGCGGCCTGCTCCTCAGTCGCGAACAGCGTCTTCGTGTGCTCGAAGCTTGGTCCGAAGGACTCCAGGGTGGCCGAACGCGTGGCCGTCGAATCATCGTCGCAGGGGTAGGAGGTTCGTCGGCTGAGCCGAGCGACTCGGAGGCGTTCATTCAGTCAGCGCTTGAGATGGCGCGCGATGCTCTCTCGGGTGGCGCTCACTGTCTGCTGATGCATCCACCGGGGTGCCTTCGGAACTTGCCGGAGGCGGAAGATCTGATCTTCGATTATCATCGCCAACTTGCGGCGCTCGGAATGCCGCTCATCCTCTTTTATCTTTATGAAGCCGCGGGCGGGATTGCTTACTCGCCCGCTCTGCTCCGCCGCCTGCTGGCGCTACCCGAAGTCGTCGGCATCAAGCTCGCCACTCTCGATTCTGTGATGACCTTCCAATCGGTTGCCAACTTGGTGGCACGAGAGTTCCGTCGCAAACTGGTGATTACGGGTGAGGATCGCTTCCTGCCCTACAGCTTTATGTGCGGGGCGCACGCAGCGCTGATCGGGATGGGATCCGCATGTACCGCCTTGCAGGCTGAGTTGATGCAGGCCTGGTTCGGGCGGCGGGCGAGTGCATTCCTCAGGCTCGCGAACGACGTGGAACGCCTGGCCCAGGTAACCTTTGTGTCTCCCATGGAGGGCTACATCCGGCGCATGCTGTGGGCTCTAGTGCATCTCGGCGTGATCAACCGCGAGTCAGCCTACGATCCGTGGGGACCGTCGCTCGACGAGCGTGAGTTCGTCGCGATCGGAAAAGTGGTGCGTGCCTTGGAAAAGCTGCCGGCCCGAAGACGTGCTCGGAGCCGCTAGCCCGTTATGTGGGAACACCTTCCTCCGAGAATCCGTCTGTGCGGGACGCCGCGCGTCGCTGAGTCTCGGGCGCAGCAACTGCGAGCCGACTTCGAGCGCTTCAGTGCTGGACTGCCCAGACCGCTTGAAGCCTATGTCCTCTCGACCTACGGTGTCGACCTCGCGAGCGAGTACGGGGGGCTGCGCATCAAGAATCCTTTCGGCAAGGCTTCCGGACAATTGTCGCTGGCGACGCATCAGGTGGAGCGCGATGCCCAGGCCGGACTCGGTTTCGTGGTGCTCAAGACGGTGATCGCTCAGAACGCGCTGGGCGAACAGACCATGGCAGCCTGGGCGATTCCCGAGACCCGGATGCTGGTTGAGCGTATGGTGGGCCGGAGCGGCGAGTGCGGTTGGACGGTCACTTGGAAGGGCCGCGGGTGGTTCGACTCCTTTGACGCCTATCTCAAACTGTTCGACGCGGCGCTCGCCATCGCTCACGAGTCCGGTCTTGTCGTCGCCCCATCGGTGAAGTATCACTTGCCGACACCGGCGGAGAATTTCTGGAAGGAGGACGAATATACCTTTACGACGCAGGCGCTGACTGAGGTTTGGCGCCGGCACGATCCAGCGCGGCCGATGCCGCTCGAGAAAGACTTCAGCCCCACCCTGGCGGGATCCGAGCGTGCGACTCAGCAGGCAAAGATTCTTGAGTGGCTGCTGACGGTGCCACACTTGATTCATCGCGCCTCGTCCGGCCAAGTGCATGTCGGCCTGAAGATCTTCAATGCGATGTTTGAGGATGACTTCCAGCTTCGAATGCTCGAGGCTGTCGAAGGTGCGCAGGACGTAGAGGGTCGAGCCGGCTTCGTGGTCTATGCGAACCGGCTCTTTGATCCCGAGAAAGCGTTCGAAGGGAAACATGGCGTCGCCTACGGTGGGCTGGACCTCAGTGAACGCAACCTCGCAGTGCTCGAACGGTTTCTTGGCGCGGAGCGGAAGTCAGGAGTTCAGCCTAACCCTGGGAGGCTGCCGCTCTCGGCGACCGGTGACATTCACAGTGGACGGACGGCCGTCGAGTATCTTCTGCGAGGCGCCTCGAGCTTTCAGATGCACACTATCTTCCAGCTTCCGGACAGCGAGTTCATGATGCAGGTCGGCAGCAAAACGGAGAAGGCACTGCATTACCTGATCTTTCACCCGCAGGATGGATTCCTGGCCTGGCTGCTTGACCTGCGGGCGCGATTCGGCTGGAATGCCGGATGGGATGTTGCGACTGCGGCGGATTGGTCGCGCCGATACTGGGACATCGTGGCGAGTGAGTTGGGTCAATGAACCTGCGCCTGATGGCCAAGGCCGATATTCCGGCGGGGATGCGCCTGAAGGACTTGGCGGGTTGGAACCAGACCGCCGCGGATTGGGAACGTTTCCTCGCCGCCAGCCCCGCGGGATGCTTTGTCGCTGAGATCGAGGGACACGTCTGCGGCACGGCGACAACGATCGTCTACGAAGGGCGCTTCGCCTGGATTGGTATGGTTCTCGTGGACCCTGAATACCGCGGGCGGGGCGTCGGTACGCGGCTGCTCGAGAGAACTATTGAGCATCTGGACGGCCTCGGCGTGCCCACGCTCAAGCTGGACGCGACGCCGCAAGGCAAGCCGCTCTACGCAAAGCTGGGCTTCGTAAGCGAGTATGAGATCGAGCGCTGGATGCTGAAGCGTCGACTCGGAGATCCATCGGGAACGTTCACTCTCGGCGAACGAATTATGATCGAGCGACCTGACTTGGACGCGATGGCGAAGCTTGACCGGCTCGTTTTCGGCGCCGATCGAAGCGCGTTGCTTAGCTCACTGGATGACACGGCGCCGGAGTTTACGGTGGCGATCGATGCGGCCGGCGAACTCGCAGGGTACGTGCTCGGCCGGCACGGCTCGCGAGCCGATCATCTTGGTCCGTGGGTCGCGAAGGACGAAGCCAACGCTCGAAGCCTGCTGGTTGAATTCGTGCGGCGCTCGAAGAGGGAGTGTATCTTCATCGACTGCGTGAAGCCCAGTCCATTTGCCTGTGAACTTGTGCGCGACCTGGGCTTCGAGTTCACACGCCCGCTCATGCGTATGTATCGCGGAGCAAACCCTTATCCCGGAACGCCCGGACTCGTCGGCGCGATTGTGGGACCGGAATTCGGATGAAACACCCAGCTTGACCAACGCGAATCCAGACCGCATCTTCTATGGGTGGTGGATTGTCGTCGCCGCCTTCCTCAACCTTTTTTTCTCGGTTGGAATCATCTACTACGGTTTTCCGGTCTTCTACCCTTCGCTGGTCCAGTCCCTCGGATTTACTCGAGCCCAGTTGATTCAAGGATTCTTCATCGGATTCGCGGTGGCGGCGCTGCTCCTTGGAGTACTCGCCGGCGTGATGATCGATCGTTGGGGCGCTCGCCCGGTGATCCTGGTGGGTATTTGGTTGGTCGGCCTGCCGTTGATTCTGATGGGCCTGATGACGCGCCTGTGGCACTACTATGTTCTCTGTATCGTCGAAGTCGCAGGCTACGTCTTGACCGGACCCATTCCCAATCAGGTGCTGATCTCGAACTGGTTTCGCGCCAAGCGCGGGCGCGCCATGGGGTACTCCTACCTCGGGCTGGGTGTGGGCGGCGTCGCCTCGCCTCTGCTGATCAACGGCCTGATCACGCGCTACGACTGGCGTCGTGCCTTCGAGGTTATCGGAGCTCTCATTCTCGTCGTGCTCTTTCCAGTGGCGCAATGGGTCACGCGCTCGACTCCTGAAGAGATGGGGCTGTCTCCTGACGGCGCGCCCGCAGCGTCGAGTCAGGATCGCGGCGAAGCGCTTCCCACGCAGGATGCCCAATCCGCGGACGTCCGCCGCGCCGTGCGCAGTTTGAACTTCTGGCTGATTTTGATTGGCTGTACTCTGACGATCGGCGCCATCGGCACGGTAATCCAGCATTTCATTCTTTTCCTGAGGGACGTCGGGTACACCACCTCGACGGCGCCGCGCATCTCGAGTGGGTTGCTCGTGGCGAGCCTCGCCGGCCGCGTGATCGTCGGGTATATCGCCGACCGCTATCGCAGGAAGAATGTGATGGCGCTGTTTTACCTCGTGCTCGGTCTTGCGATTCCGGTGCTGTTCGTGGCCGGCCGGCCTGCTGCCGCCTGGGGATTCGCTGCCGTCTTCGGCTTCGCCATGGGCGCCGATTACATGCTGATTCCGCTGGTGACGGCGGAATGTTTCGGACTCGAGGCGCTCGGCAAGCTGCTGGCCTTGCTGATCATGGGCTATTCGCTGGGCCAGTGGTTCGGACCGTGGCTCGCCGGACGAATCTATGACTCGACCCACAGTTATCACTCGGTCTGGCTGATTATGGCTGCCGCGGGAATCATCGGGGGCGCGACGATCTATGCGGTCTCGCCCGAGCGTGGGGCCGCTACGTTGGCCGGCGCAAAGACAGAGCGCAAGAAATGATACCCTCATCGTTCTAAGAAGTGGCGGCTGGAAGATCACAAGAACGGTAAGGAGGCTTATGCTGTACCGGTGTTTTCGTCGTGCCTCACTGGCAATGGTTCTTATGATCGTTACCCTCAGCGCGTCGGGGATGGCCCAGACGACTGAAACATCCACGCTCGCTGACCAGAAAGACCTCGCGGTCACGGTTTACAACTCGAACATCGCGCTGGTGCGAGACGTGCGCCAGCTCCGACTGCCCTCGGGAACGTTCGACCTGCGCTTCATGGACATCGCCGCCCAAGTGAATCCCGCCACCGTGCATATCGTCTCGCTGACCGCGCCCAAAGAGTTGACAGTGCTCGAGCAGAACTACGAGTACGACCTGCTGAATCCGCAGAAGCTGCTGGAAAAATACGTGGGCAAGGAAGTGACGCTGGTGCGCCTGCGCACGCAGAATAACTCGACGGTGGAAGAGAGCGTGAAGGCGACGCTGCTGGCGAACAACGAAGGCCCCGTTTGGAAGGTCGGCAACGAGATCATCACCGGGATGGGCGCCGATCGCTACGTCTTTCCTGACTTGCCCGAGAACCTTTACAGCAAGCCCACGCTTATCTGGTTGCTTGACAACCGGCGGGCCGGCGAGCAGACGGTCGAGGCTTCGTACCTGACCAACGAGATGAACTGGAACGCCGACTACGTACTCACCGTTGGACAAGAACAGAAGGCGGCCGACCTGAACGGCTGGGTGACCATCAACAACCACAGCGGGGCGGAGTTCAAGAACGCGCAACTTCAGCTTGTGGCGGGCGCGGTGCATCGCGTCCAGCCGCCGGCCCCCATGGCGCTTGAGGCAGGTAGGATGCAGAAGGCGGTGAACGCGGCGCAGTTCGCCCAGGAAGCTATCTCCGAGTACCACCTCTATACGCTCGAACGCCGCACCACTCTGCAGAACAATGAGACCAAGCAGATCAGCCTGCTGTCATCGACCGGCGTCCACATCGAGAAACACTTTGTGGTTAACGGGCAGTACTACTATTACCGCAGCCAGCAGAATCCTGGGGCGCCTTTCAAGGATCCCGTACAGGTACGCCTGAAGTTCAAGAACTCGGAGGCGAACTCGCTCGGCCAGCCGCTGCCTGCAGGCACGGTGCGCGTCTATCAGGGTGACTCGAAGGGACGAGTGCAGTTCATTGGCGAGGACACGATCGACCATACGCCCAAAGATGAGACGCTCGACCTGCACATCGGCGACGCCTTCGACGTGGTTGAGGAGCGCAAGCAGACTGACTTCCACGCGTTCGGCAGCAACACGTACGAGATGGCCTACCAAATCACGCTGCGCAACCACAAGCCGGACGCGATCACGGTGGAAGTGAACGAGCCGATCGGCGGCGACTGGACGATGCTCGACTCGACCTACAAATACGAGAAGACGGCGGCCTTCGCGGCGCAGTTCAAGGTTTTCGTCGCGGCCGACGGCGAGGCGGTACTGAAGTATCGCGTGCGCGTACACTGGTAAGACCTCAGCAGAATGACGCGAGATCACACGATAAGCATACAGTCGCCGTAGCTATAGAAGCGATAGCCTTCGGCGACGGCGTGGCGATAGGCGCCGAGGATCAATTCGCGGCCGGCAAACGCCGAGACCAGCATCAGCAGAGTCGAGCGGGGCAGATGAAAGTTCGTGATCAGGGCGCGTGTCACCTGGAAGTTGAATCCAGGGTAGATGAAGAGACTGGTCTTGCCGCGACCTGCCGCAATGCGCCCGCCGTGCAGGAGGGCGACGTGCTCGAGCGTGCGGACGCTTGTGGTCCCGACGGCGACGACGCGCCGGCCGCCGTCGAGAGCGCGGTTGATGGTCTCGGCGGCTGGAAGCGGAATCTCGTAGCGCTCGAGTTCCATCTTGTGGTTCTCGATCCGCTCCTCATGCACGGGCTGGAATGTGCCGAGTCCCACGTGAAGCGTGATCTCCGCTGTCTCCACGCCGCGCGCGCGCAGGCGGTCGAGGATTGACCCGGTGAAATGCAAGCCGGCCGTCGGAGCAGCCACGGCGCCGCGCGCTTTAGCGTACACGGTCTGATAAGTCTCTCGATCGCTGGCTTCGTCGGGACGGCTGATATAAGGCGGCAGGGGCACATGCCCGAGACGGTCTATGGTCTCTTCGATCGTGCCGGACGCCGCCGTCAAGTGGACGCGTCGGAGGCCGTAGGCTCCGCGGCCGAGTACCTCAGCTTCGAGTTGACCTTCACCGAAAACCAGAATCTCACCCGTACGAATCTTGCGCCCCGGCCGCACCAGCGCCTGCCAGGTGTCCTCGCTTTCCTGGCGTGTGAGGAACAGTTCAACCTCGGTGGTAAGGAACTCGTGGCGCGCGGGATTGCACTTGCCGATGGGTTGCGCGGTCACTCCGCGGCGCCGGCCCAGGAGCCGCGCCGGAAAGACCTTGGTGTTGTTGAACACCAGCAGGTCGCCGGCGCGGAGAATCTCAGGCAGCTCACGAAAGACATGATCCTCGAACCGTTGCGCGGCGCGGTCGACGACGAGCAGGCGCGAAGCGCCGCGTTCGGCGAGCGGATGCTGGGCAATCAACGCGCTCGGTAGGTGGTAGTCGAAGTCCTCAAGCAGCATCGTTGGCGCCATGACCGCGGCGTCAGCTCACCGGCGGCCCTTTGACAGCTTACAACAGCGTAAGCGCAGCCCCAAAGAGTGAAAAGAAATGTGGCTGTGATAAAGTGGGTTGATGGCGCAACCGGCCGTCACCATCACGCAGCGCGGCGTGGACCGCATCCTCTCGGGTCATGTCTGGATTTATCGCACCGACGTGAGCGAGGTGCCGGAGGTCGAGCCGGGCGCGGCGGTCGCGGTGCTCGACCGGCGAAAACGATTTTGGGGGCAGGCGCTTTACAGCAGCATGTCGCAGATCGCGCTGCGCCTGCTGACGCGCGAGAAGCGGCTGTTCGATCGCGGCTTCCTCGCCGAGCGGATCGCCGCGGCAGCGGCGTATCGCAACACGATTGTCGAAGGAGCTCAGGCTTATCGCGTGGTGGCGTCGGAAGGCGACCTCCTGCCGAGTCTGATCGTCGACCGGTACGGCGGGCATTTCGTCGTGCAGACGTTCAGCCAGGGGATGGAACGCCTGAAGCCGGAGGTGGTCGACATCCTGCGCGAACAGTTCGCTCCGCTGGCGATTCTCGAACGCAACGACGCCGCCGTTCGCGCATTGGAAGGACTTCCGGAGCAGAAGAGTGTGCTGTTCGGCGAGGGTGCGAGCGACGTGGTGATTGAAGAGGACGGCGTGAAGCTTCGCTACAATCTGATGGGCGGACAGAAGACCGGCGGCTTCCTCGACCAGCGCGAGAACCGCGCGGCGGCTGCGAAATACGCGCACGGCCGCGCGCTCGACTGCTTTTGCTACACCGGAGCGTTTGCCTTGGCGCTGGCCCGGCATTGCGAGTCCGTGCTCGGGGTCGAGATCTCCCATGATGCACTGGAAGCGGCACGGCACAATCATGAGCTAAACGGTCTCGGCAATATGGAATGGAAAGAGGCCAACTGTTTCGACTACCTGAAAGCCGCGGATCAGGCGGGCGAGCGCTGGGATACGATCGTGCTCGACCCGCCGGCCTTCGCGCGACAGAAGTCGGCGGTTGAGCCGGCGCTGCGCGGGTACAAGGAACTGAACCTGCGCGCGCTGAAGATGCTCAAGGCGGGCGGGTATCTGGTCACCTGCTCGTGCTCGTTTCACGTGAGCGAGGCGGACTTACTCGAAGCCGTGGCCAGCGCCGCGCTCGACGCCCATCGGACGGTAGTGGTGGTCGAGCGGCGCACCCAGTCGCGCGATCATCCCATCCTGCTGACCGTTCCGGAGACGCATTACCTGAAATGCCTGATCCTGCGAGTGCTGTAATGATCAAAGCACGCCGGCTTGCGGTGCAATGTTGCCTGGCCACCTTTGTCGGATCCTCGTTGGTCACCTCTCAAGCCGTCGCCCAGGCATCCAAGCCTGAGCCGCTGAAGCTGCTAATCTCGGTTGAACAGCCGAGGATCACCGCGCCGTTCCCGCTGCGCGTCACGCTGCATCTCCACAATTCCGGCGCAACACCCTTGTGGCTCTATCGCCACGCGCGCGACCCGAACGCCGCCGGGGTCAGCCCTGTTCACCGGATCGAGTCTGATGACAATGGTCCAAGCGGTACGGCGGGTGGCTCGACCTTGAAGGTGCGGCTCGCTCCGGCTGGGGCGGGTGACATCGCAACGCCGGCGGCGGGCAGAGTGCTCGAAAGCGTCGGGATGCCGCATCCGAAGCTCGTGAAGCTTGCGCCGGGCGATGACTACGAAGAGCGTGCGGTGATCCACGTCGCGCCGGCACTGGTTGGAACCGGGACAAGCGCGAAGCCGGTGTGGGGCCGCTACCGGCTGTCGACCACGTACGGCGCGACGTTTTCGAACGGCGGCGAGGTGGCGCGCGACCTTGGACTCACCGTCTGGCAAGGCGAGGTTACGAGCAACACGATTGAGGTTGAACTCGCGCCCCCGCAGGGCGCGGGATCCGTGGCGGGCACGACTGTGTCGGCGGACATGCGTCCAATCAGTGGCATCCTGGTGTCGCTGACCGACAACGACGAGCGGCTGATCGGCCAGGTGTTCTCGGGCGACGCCGGACGCTTCTCATTCAGCGATCTCCCACTCGGCCTCTACTGGGCGACGGCGCGGCGTCCCGACGCCCAGGAGGATACGGTGGTGTTCCGGCACGTCGAGATCACGCCAGCGGCGCCGGCCGGCGTGGTCGAGCTGCCCTTCTTGCCGAGCGAGGTCTATCAACCGAAACAACTGGTCCACAAGCCGGTGCTGGTGCGGGTCACGGACAGCGCCGGCCGTCCCGCGGACAAGGTGGAGCTCGACTTCACTTGGTCGACCGGCACGGTGCTCGACAATGTCAAGGCGGTGACTGACGCGGACGGCGCAGCGGCAGTCGAGCTCATCCCAGGAAGGAACTACGTCAGCCTGAAGCGGCGCGGCTGCGCGACGCTCGACCAGTGGGTCGACGTGGCGCCGGGTACGGGGATTGACGACGGGAAGCTGAGCTTCGACTGCACGCGGAAATGAGCCCGCGGCAGGATTCCGGTTCTCCAGCGTTTCCGAAACTTAATAAGCTAGTTTGATAGCCTCGGCTACCGCAGCCCGGCCATCACCTCGTCGAGGGCGCTCTGGGGCGGGCGCACGCGCGACTCGGGCAGGGTGGCCAGCGGTTCCTCGACCAGGTTCAGCAGCTCGATGAAGTTCTGCCGCTTGGTCTCCACGTAAAAGAGGCCGGTGACCACTTCACCCTTGTCGTGCGACTCGGTGAGGGCGCGCAGCGCCTCCCCTTTGTTGGTCGGATCGTACCCCGAGTCGAGCTTTTTGAGCAGCAAGTGCGAGCCGTCGTGCAGGGTGATGTCCGTGGTCGTACCAGGATCGTACTCGACCGAGATGTCTTCGAAGAAGGGAACGAAACTTACTTCTTCCAGCGGCTCGTCGTGGTCGCGGACGTAGCTGTAGCTCTTGGTCGAGCCCTCATGGTCGTTGAAGGTCACGCAGGGCGAGATGACATCGAGCATGGCGGTGCCGTTGTGGGCGATAGCGCCTTCGAGGAGCGCGAGCAACTGCCGCTTGTCGCCCGAGAAGGAGCGTGCCACGTAGGTTGCGCCGAGCTCGATCGCCAGCGCGCAGGTGTCGATGGGCGGAAGGTCGTTGACCACGCCCGTCTTCAGCACCGATCCCAGGTCCGCGGTGGCCGAGAACTGGCCCTTGGTCAGGCCGTAGCAGCCGTTGTCCTCGATGATGTAGATGATGGGCATGTTGCGGCGCATCAGATGGACGAATTGGCCGATCCCGATGGACGCGGTGTCGCCGTCGCCGCTCACGCCGATGGGAAGCAGGTGGCGATTGGCGAGCAGGGCGCCGGTTGCGACCGAGGGCATGCGTCCGTGGACGGCGTTGAAGCCGTGCGAGCTGCGCAGAAAGTACGCCGGGCTTTTCGACGAGCAACCGATGCCCGAGAGCTTGGCGACGCGATAGGGCTCGACGCCCATCTCGTAGCACGCCTCGATGATGCGCTCGGTGATGGCGTTGTGCCCGCAGCCCGCGCACAAGGTGGTCTTGTTGCCTTTGTAGGCCGCGACTTCGAGGCCAATGCGGTTGACCTTCTGGGGCGGCGAGGGAAGTGTGGTGGTTGCCATTTTATCTTTCAGCCTCCTGCGCAAGGATGGAATCGGTCACACTGCGCGCGTCGATAGGCAGCCCGTCGTAGTGCAGGACGCGGCGCAGCTTCTTCACCAGGTCGTCGGAGAGGTCGAGCCGCAACAGGCCCGCCAGTTGTGCGTCGCGGTTCTGCTCGACGACGTAAACCCGCTCGTGCCGCCCGATGAAGTCGGCCACCTGATCGTTGAACGGATAGCCGCGAATGCGGCAATAGCCGGCTTCGATACCGTGCTCGCGCTTCAACTGATCGAGCGTCTCGACGATCGCCCAGTGGCTGGTGCCGTAAGCAATGATGCCGACGGCGGTGCCGTGGTCGCGCTCCAGGACCGGGCCGGGCACGCGATTCCGCGCCGTCTCGAACTTGCGGCGCAGCCGGTCCATGTTGTTGACGTAAACTTCCGGCCGCTCGCTGTAGATGGCGCGCTCGTCGTGGCCGCTACCGCGCGCGAAATAGCCCGCGGCGGGATGCCGGGTGCCGGGAAGCGTGCGGTAGGGAATCCCGTCGCCGTCCACGTCGCGATAACGCTGGAAGCCGCCCAGCCGTTCGAGATCCTCGGCGGTCAGCACCTTGCCCCGGGCGATGGGTTTCTCCGGATACGGGAACGCGTCGGACATCCAGGTGTTCATACCGAGGTCGAGGTCGCTCATCACGAAAACCGGCGTCTGGAACTCCTCGGCGAGATCGAACGCCTCGATGGCCAACGAGTAGCACTCTTCGACCGAGCAGGGGAAGAGCAGAATGTGCTTGGTGTCACCGTGCGAGAGGAGCGCCGTCGAGATGATATCACCCTGCGCCGTGCGCGTCGGGAGCCCCGTGGAAGGTCCGACGCGCTGGATGTCGAAGATCACGCCGGGGACTTCCGCGTAGTAGCCGAGGCCGACGAATTCCGACATCAGTGAAATGCCCGGCCCGGCCGTCGACGTCATGGCGCGCGCTCCCGCCCATCCGGCGCCAATGACCATCCCGATGGCCGCGAGTTCGTCCTCCGCCTGGACAATGGCAAACGTCGCCTTCTTGGTTTCCGGGTCGATGCGATAGCGCTTCATGTAGCTGATCAAGGTTTCGCACAGTGACGACGAAGGCGTGATGGGATACCAGGTGACCACCGTGACGCCGGCGAACATGCAGCCCAGGGCCGCCGCCGAGTTGCCATCGATGAGAATCTTGCCGGCCGTCAGATCCATCGGCTCGAGCCAGCAGCGGTCAGCCTTCTCCAGATTCTTTTCGGCGTAGTCGTAACCGGCGAGTACGGCGTTGAAATTCAGCTCGGCGGCCTTGACCTTCTTCTTGAACTGCTTGCGTACCGCCTTCTCCACTTCTGCCATGTCGACGCCCAGCAGGCGCGCCAGGACGCCGACGTAAATCATGTTGCGGACCAGCTTCCGCAGCTTGGCGTCAGGGCAGACAGGAGCGACCAGCTTGTCAAAAGGCACAGGATAGAAGGTGAGGTCGTTGCGGATCTGGTTCAGGTTGAGCTGCTCGGCATAAACCACCGCAGCGCCGGGCTCGAGACTGCGGACGTCCTCCTCGGCGGTCTCGGGATTCATCGCCACCAGGAAATCAATCTCCTTCCGACGCGCGATGTAGCCGTGCTTGGAGGCGCGGATCGTGAACCAGGTGGGCAGGCCGGCGATGTTCGAGGGGAAGAGGTTCTTGCCCGAAACCGGGATCCCCATCTGGAAGATCGCCCTCAGCAGTACCAGGTTGGAACTCTGACTCCCCGAGCCGTTCACCGTCGCCACCTGGATGCTCAGGTCGTTGACGATGCGCTGCTGTCCTTGCTCGGCCTCGATCTCGCTTACTGCAACGTGTGTAGTTGCCATCATACTCCTCGAAACGGTTTGTTGATTCTAAAGGACTTCTTCGGTTCGTTCCTTCATTTCACAATAACTTGACCGGCGAGTTTCATCCCTCGCGGTCTTTTCGAAACAGCCAGATTCCGTACCCGACCAGAAAAATCAGAAGGCCTATAGGTACCACTGGGTTCAGACGCATGAACATTGTAGCGACGACGGCGAATAGGCCCAAGAACGCAACGAGGCCGTGGTAGCTCCGAAGAATGATGATTGCCAACGGTCGCTCTCCTCAAAACCACGTGGAATTCGCGGCGCTCGGAAAACGGGTTTTGTTGATTCTAAACAACTTCTTCGGTTCGTTCCTCGAGATTCGAGCTTTCAGCATTCAGCCCTCAGCCCTTCTAGCTTCTTAACTCCTGTCTCCTGACTCGTGTCTTCTATCTTCTGACTCCTAACCATCCAACCGCACGGTCTCTATTCGAAGGGAGGCCGATTCGGGAGGGTGCTCAACAGTAGCGGTAGGCAATGGAGCGGCGAGCGCTGCCAGCCCATCGAGCCGAGCGGATGTGTCGCGCTTTCTCGTCACCCAGACCGCTCGCTCGACCTGCGACATTATACCAAATTGCAGCAGGGTGTAGAGAGGCGTCTGTGACCTGCGTCACGCGGGGAGCGAAAACAGCGTCCAATCCCAGGCAGCGGGGAATTGGAGCGGCGGCCGGACTCGGCGATCTCGCTCTCGACTTGTCAGGTGAACCTGTGCGACCCTGGTGCGTTCCGGACCTTGACGTAATGGCCCGGGATGGAATTGGAGGCCCGCAGGAGGAAACTTGTGGGGCCGAAGACGAGCCGGTGTCTTACGATAGCAGCACGGAAGGAACGCTCGAGAATGTCGACGGTCAGTATCGCGTTATCCGGGTGACGGTCCAGCCGAGCATCGTGCTCAAGTCGGAGGCGGATCTCGCCGTCGCCACGAGATCATGAAGAGTGTGAAAGAGAACTGTTTCATCTCGAACTCACTGTCCGGCCGAGTGACTTTCTCGCCCCAGCTTCGAGTCAGCGTCTGACGGAAATGCACCGCCGCGAAACTCAGGAGAAGAATCCTGATCCGTGATTTTGGCGGGCGAAGCGAGTGGATGAAGATAGCGAGCCGAGCGCGCGCTGCCAAGGCGGCTTTTTCCGGCTGGCTTCATTCCCCCGCGGCGCTTTCGATGGCTGGTCTGCTGGTAGGAGCCGCCGTCACCAGAGTTTTGGTGTATTGGTGCTGCAGTACTCCGTACGAAGACGCTCTGATCTCGATGCGTTACGCTCGCAACATCGCGAGCGGGTTGGGGTTTGTGTACAACCCCGGGGAGCATGTGCTGGGCACCAGCACTCCGCTGTGGACTCTCATTAACGCTCTTTACATCCGGCTATTTGGCTCCAGCACTTTGTTTGCGTTTGGATTCTGGCTGAGCCTGCTTCTGGATCTCTGCTCCCTGGTCATGATCCGTGTGGTGCTCGTTCGCGCCGGGTTCGGATTGCCCGCCGCGACAGCGGCGATCCTGCCTGCTGCTCTGTTCTCGCCCTTCGTGTTCAGCGCCTCTTCCGACATGGAGATGTCCTTGTTCTCGGCTCTCCTCGCGGGTTCCATCTTGGCGTTCCAGCGGAGAAATATGATCGCGTCCGCGCTCAGCGCCGGTTTCCTGGCACTCTGCCGTCCCGAGGGATTCCTGTGGTTGGGATTGGTGCTGTTGATCTTGGCATGGGAGCGCAGGGGCTTGCCGTTGCAGGAAGGTCTGGTCGCGAGTGCCGTCGTGGGTCCCTGGCTGGTCGGAGCCGAGCTCTACTTTGGACATGTGATTCCGCACTCCGCCGTGGCCAAAGCGCCGTGGACTTATATGGCTCTGCCTCGCGTTCTGAGGATGGGTATTCACTGGCTTCCCCGCACCCTGCTCGGATTGGTGTATATCGAGCCGGGACTGGGGTTGATGCGCTCTTTGAGGGGCAAGTGGCTTGTCGGTGGCTTGGCCGTACTGCCGATCCTGTTGTTTCTTGCGGGGTTGGGCGCCGCTTTGCGCCGGCGTGGCACAAGGGAAATGGCGTTGCTTTTCGCGGTATTGGTCTGCTTTTACACGTTTTGCGCGCCGACCGTGCTCTTCCCGTGGTATGGCGTTCCGGTGAGCATGCTCTTTTACCCCATCCTGATGCTTGGTGCGTGGCGGCTCTACTCTAATCTGGCGCATGCGCAGAGATGGAAGAGTCGGTTGGAAGTTGCTGTAGGGAGTGCCGCCTGTTGCGTTCTGGCATTGGTCCTCCTCGTCGGGCTCGACAGGATGTCGCAGCGTCTGAGGCTCGCCAATCAGGATACCGAGAATACGAACAAAGCGATGGGAGTGTTCTTTTCCAGCAGCACTCCGAAGGATGCCAGGATCATGCTCGAGCCTATCGGGTACGTCGGCTTTTACTCCGATCGCTACATCCTGGACCTTGCAGGCCTGGTTTCGCCCGCCATAACCCGGCTCAGACAGCAGTCTCCAAATGACTGGTATCTTCGAGCCATCCTTTCCTTCTCTCCTGACTACCTGGTCCTGAGAGACTTCGAGATTCGGGATAACGCGGCTTTGGGGAGTAAGCAGAAGTTGTTCCGGTCCGACTTGGAGCGTGTCCGCTTCTTTGCGCAATATCGCAAAATCAGGGAATATCGAAGCAGCGGGCTCAACGGGTCAGAGTCCTTTCTGGTCTTTCAAAAGGTGGACGCCCACTCGACCCGTCAACCCAATGGGCCATGACGGTCCCCGAAGGAAAGTGTGAAATGGACTTTTCTCGTACGCGAAGCCGCGCTATGATACCCGCACTCAGCGCCTCAGGACGGAGGTTCACATGGACGGTGGCAGGCGGTCCCATCGAGTGTTTCGCTTCCGCAACAGCACAACGTGGAAATCCGGCCGTACGGGAGTGGTCTCGGCGAGCGGCAAACCCGACCTTGCCGTAGCGAGTCCGCCGGAGTTCGGAGGCCGGCCGGAATACTGGTCGCCCGAGGACCTCTTCGCGGCGACGGTCAACGTGTGCCTCATGCAGACGTTCATGGCCTTTGCGGCGCGCTCCAACGTCGCCGTCGTCTCCTATGAGAGCGAAGTCGAGGGCGTGCTCGAACGCGCCGAGGGCCGTTATCGCTTCACCGAGTTTACGGTGCGTCCCGTTCTGGTGCTCCAGACTGCTGCCGACCTCGAGCGCGCGCGCACACTGCTTGAGAGCGCTGAGTCCTCCTGTCTGATTTCGGAGTCGGTGCGCGCCAACGTTCGGCTGGTTCCTGAGTTCCGTGTAGCGGAGATGGGACAGCGTACGGTGGCGTAATGTAGGGGAAGGGCGGGCGCTCGGAGCGTCCGCTACACCGCCGCAGGTTCCGTTGACGAGAGCGGCCGGGTACGCGGTGGAGGACCTTGCGGCTTGGAGCGCGGCTCGACTTTCCAGAAGTCGAGCAAACTCTCCGACCACGTTTCGAGGATCTGCCGGGCGCGCAGGCTGCCCGTCTTCTCGGCGTGGGAAAAGACAAGCTGGCGCAAAAACTGCAAGTCCTCGGGTTCGATGATGCGCTCGAGGCGCACGAGTTCCGGATTGTAGCGATGCTCGAACTTGTGTGCTGCGTCGTAGACGAACGCCACGCCGTTGGTCATGCCGGCCCCGAAGTTGCGGCCGGTCTCGCCTAGAATTACCGCCACTCCGCCCGTCATGTATTCGCAAGCGTGATCGCCGGCGCCTTCGACCACGGCCGTCGCGCCGCTGTTGCGCACGCAGAAACGTTCGCCGGCGCGTCCCGCGGCGAACAGGCGTCCGGCAGTCGCGCCGTAGAGCACGGCGTTGCCGAGGATGGTGTTTTCGTGGCTCAGGAAGCCGCTGTTCCTGGGAGGCCGGATGACGATCTCGCCGCCGCCCATGCCTTTGCCCACGTAGTCGTTCGCTTCGCCTTCGAGCACCATGCGGATTCCGCCGGTCAGAAAAGCCCCGAAGCTCTGGCCGGCGCTGCCTGTGAAGCGGAACTCCGCCGTGTAACGTTGCTGTTCGCCGCCCGGTCCGAGCGGCGCTTCGAGTCCTTTGTTCCCGTGGACGCGCGCGATTTCTCCCGACACCCGTGCCCCGATGGTGCGGTTCACGTTGCGGATGGGGTATTCGCGGATGATGGGGACGCCGAGGTTGATGGCGAATTTCACATCGTCGCAGGTCTTGAGTGTCAACTGGTCGACGGGGCGGACGGCGCGGCGTGGCTCGCGATTGCTGCGCGTCTCCGGATCATCGCGCAAGGCGGGCCGAACCAGCAGCGGCGCGAGGTTCAGGCGTCCCTCGCGGCCGCGGACGGCGTAATCGACGGCTGAAAGCAGGTCGGTGCGGCCGGTGATTTCATCGAGCGAGCGGCAGCCGAGCTGCGCGAGCAGGGTGCGCACGTGCTCGGCGATGTAGCGGAAATAATTCACCAGGCGGCCGGGATCGGCAGGGAAGCGCAGGCGCAGGTCCTCGCGTTGGGTCGCCACGCCCACGGGACAGGTGTTTAGGTGGCACTGACGCGCCATCACGCAGGCCAGCGCGACGAGCGCCGCCGAGCCGAATCCGAATTCGTTGGCTCCGAGGATGGCGGCCATGACGACGTGCTGGCCGGTTTTCAGCCCGCCATCGGTGCGCAGGCGTACGCGCTCGCGCAATCCATTCGCGACCAGGGCCTGATGCGCTTCGGCGAGGCCCAGCTCCCAGGGTGAGGCGGTGTTCTTGATGGAGCCCAGGGGACTCGCGCCCGTGCCGCCATCGTGACCGCTGATGAGCACCACGTCGGCGTTGGCTTTCGCCACACCGCACGCCACCGTCCCGACGCCCGCCTGCGAGACGAGCTTCACGCCGATGCGCGCCCGCGGGTTGATCTCGCGCAGGTCGTAGATCAACTGCGCCAGATCCTCGATCGAGTAGATGTCGTGGTGCGGGGGCGGGGAAATCAGCGCGATGCCTTCCACGGCGCGCCGCACGCGCGCGATCAGCGGCGTCACCTTGTGGCCCGGCAACTGGCCGCCTTCGCCGGGCTTCGAGCCCTGCGCCATTTTGATCTCGAGTTCCTCCGCCCGCACCAGGTATTCCGGGGTCACGCCGAAGCGCGCCGAGGCCACTTGCTTGATCTTGTGCGCGGCAGACTCGCCGTTCACCAGTTCGATGTAGACCTCAGCGTCCTCGCCGCCTTCGCCGGTGTTCGATTTTCCGCCGATGCGGTTCATGGCGACCGCCAGCGTACGCTGGGTCTCCGGGCTCAGCGAGCCGAGCGACATGGCCTGGGTCGAGAAGCGCTTCAGGATCGATTCGACAGGTTCGACTTCGGCGAGCGCGACGGGCGTCGCGGAGCGGAATCGCAGGAGGTCGCGCAGCGTTATGGGTTCGCGGTCGTCAACTTCGTGCGCGAAATTCTGGTAAGCGGTCTCGTCGGCGTCCTTCGCCGCGCGCTGGAGGTTGCGGATCACCTCCGGGCTGTAGGCGTGGCGCTCGAAGCCGCGGCGAAAGCGATAGAATCCCGCGAACTCGAGCTTCTCGCCGGGCTTCGCAAAGGCGTTCTCGTGGCGGTCGAGGACGTCGCGCGCGAGATCCGCCCAAGTGCGTCCGCCGATGAGCGACCGGGTATCGGGGAAACATCGCTCGACCACGCGGTCGTCGAGTCCGAGGATCTCGAAGAATTTTCCGCCCAGGTAACTCGCCAGCGTTGAGATCCCCATCTTCGACATGATCTTCTTGATCCCCGCTTCGATCCCGGCGCGGAAATTCTCGAGCGCCTCGGGCAGCGAGACCTCGCCCAGCGCGCGCTGGCGGGCAAGGTCAGCGACGATTTCGAGCGCCAGATAGGGATTCACGGCTGCCGCGCCATAACCAACGAGGCACGCAAAGTGATGGGACTCCCACGCTTCCGCCGTCTCGAGCACCAGATCGGCCTTGTTGCCGACCCCGGCCGCAATCAATCCCTCGACGACCGCGCCCACCGCGAGGAGCATGGGTACGGCGGCGTGCCGCGCGTCCACGCCCCGGTCGCTCAGGATGAGAATCGAACTGCCCTGTTCGGCCGCCGCCCGGCATTCGTCCACAATGCGGTCGAGCGCTGCGAGCATGAGGTTCTGCGGCGCGCCCTTCCCGGACGCTGCCGGGATTTCAAACAAGGTTGAGATGGTGGCAGGCTTGAAGTCGTCACGCGCCACGCGCTTGAGTTCTGCGAGTTCTTCGTTGAAAAGAAACGGCGACTCGAGACGAATCATGCGGGCGTGATCCGGAGTCTCGACCAGCACCGAGTGACGCGGGCCGAGATACAGGTCGAGCGCCATCACCAGCGACTCGCGCAGCGGATCGATCGGAGGATTGGTAACCTGAGCGAACATCTGCCGGAAATAGTGATAAATCGGTCTCGGACGCTGCGAGAGCGCGGCGAGCGGCGTATCGTCCCCCATCGAGCCAATGGGTTCTTTCTTCCCTTCCGCCAGCGGCTTGAGCAGCAGTTCGACGTCTTCTTCCGTGTATCCCGCCGCGCGTTGGGTGGAGACGAACCAGGTACGCCGCGAGGCGGCGTCAGCGCTGCTCGCGCCGTTGCCATGGTTCTCGCTGGAGCCGGTAGGCGCCCGGTCGCGGGGCTCGAGCCGGGGCAAGAACGTCATGTTGCGGGTAATCCACCGGCGATACTTGCGTCCGTGGGAGACCTGGCGCTTCACCTGGTCATTCTTGAAAATCTTCTGATGCGCGAGGTCCACGAGTAAGATCTGCCCGGGGCCCAGGCGTCCTTTCTCTTTGACGCGCTCGGCCTCGATCTCGAGAATACCGACCTCCGAGCCCATCACCACCAGGCCGTCGTGCGTGATGGTGTAGCGCGCCGGACGCAAACCGTTGCGATCGAGCGCCGCACCCACCACGTGTCCGTCGAGAAAGGCCATGGCCGCCGGGCCGTCCCACGGTTCCATGAGGCAGGAGTGGTAATGGTAGAACGCCTGGACGTCGGAAGGAATCTCGACTGAGCTTTCCCACGCCTCGGGGATCATCATCAGGAGCGCGTGGTGGACGGTGCGGCCGGAACGCGTGAGCAGCTCGAGGGCGTTGTCGAAGCTCGCCGAGTCGCTGCCCGCCGGCTGAATAACGGGCTTCAGCCACTCGACCTCCTCACCCCAGGTGGGATGTTCGAGGACCGCTTCGCGCGCGCGCATCCAGTTGCGGTTGCCGAGCAGCGTGTTGATCTCGCCGTTGTGCGCCACCAGGCGGAACGGTTGCGCGAGAGACCAACTGGGCGACGTGTTGGTGCTGAACCGCTGGTGGAACAGCGCGGCTGAGGTGACGAAATCCGGCTGCTGCAAATCCTGGTAGAAGACCCCGAGTTGCGAGGGCGACAGCAGGCCCTTGTAGACGATGTTGCGCGAGGAAAACGACGGGATGTAACTGTTCGTGACGCGCGCTTCCATCCAGCGGCGCTCGACTTCCTTGCGCACCAGGTATAGGTGCTGTTCGAACTCACGCTCGCTTTGCGAGGCACTTGCTGCGTCGGACGGTTCGCTCGGGACGTGAGTACGATGAGCGGTGTCCGAATGCGGCGGCGCGATCAGCAGATGCCAGATGGCGGGCAAAGTTTCGCGCGCCTGCCGTCCGAGGACGCTGGTATCCATCGGGACGGGCCGCCAGCCGACGAATTCGAGACCGCGCTGGCGGACAACCGTTTCCACGACGGCCATTGCCGCGGCGCGCTCCGAGTCGTCGATCGGCAGGAAGAACACACCGGCGGCGAGCTTCAATTGAGATTTGGCTTGCGGTTTGAAGCGGGGGTCTAGTCTTGCAGCTTCGCGCGCGAAGAAGGCCGCCGGCAACTGGACCATGATGCCCGCGCCGTCGCCGCTCGCGCCGTCGGCGTCCACGGCGCCGCGATGGGTAAGGCACGCCAGACACTCGAGCGCCTGCTCGACGACGCGGTGCGAGGCCGGCTCGCCGAGCTGAGCCACGAACCCCACGCCGCACGCGTCGTGCTCCTCGCGCCGGTAAAGGCCGTTGCCACGCCAATCACCATCCGGTTGGGTCGCCATTCGGTCCAATCCCTGTCAGAAAGGAGCATCCGCCATTGTGAAGGGGGCGCCAGGGGTTGTGAAATGAATAGTTTTTATTCAGTGGATAATATTTTTTGCGGAGCGAGGGCTGTCCTTTTTCACGAGTCGAACGCTCGCAAGAATATCATTCCGAGGAGCCGAAGGTGACGAGGAATCTGCTTCTGGCTTCAAAGCAGATCCCTCGCTTCGCTCGGGATGACACGCAGTGCTGGGAGCGTGCCATCAGCATTGGGGCTGCAATCGCACCGCCGAATCACGATCCGGCGTGTTCTCCCTTCATCGAATAAATGAACTGCCGGATCTTGGTGCGCTGCTCGTCGATCTCGACCAGGTGCTTTTCGTAGAGTTCCTTGTGGAGCTGGAATTCCTTTTGCGCCAGCTCCTTTTGGTCCAGGTGGACATAAGCCTGGCCCAGCCGGTAGTGGGCGTCCGCCACATTGGAGTCAAGCTTGAGAGCCCGCTGATATTCGGGCACCGCCTCGGCGTACTTGCGCTCCTGGGAGTAGAGATTCGCGAGCTGCAGATGAGCGTCAGGGAAGGACGGATCGAGCGAGGCGGACTTCTTGAGAAGTGACTCGACCTGGTCGACCCACACGCCGGAGTTGCGCGCCTGCTTGCCTTTCCAAAGGCTCATCGCGTAATAGAAATGGGCCCTGGCGTTCTGCGGTTGAAGCTGCGCGAAGCGCTCGAAATGCCGGATCACGTCGTCGGCCTGGCCCGGCGCCATGTCATAGGCTTTGCTCAAGAAGTAGTAGGCGCGCGCGTCCGAAGGCGTGAGGTCGGTCGCTTTGAGAAGGGCTTTCACCGCATCGTCGTAGCTCCCCCGCAAGAAGAAGGCGATCCCCAGGCCGACCGCGAGGCGAGGAGAATCCGGGTAATGCTCTACGCCTTGCGAAAAAACCTGAATGGCCGGGTCTATGGTGTGGTGCAGGAGAAGCTCGCTGCCCCAGTCGAAAATATTGGATTCGCTCGGATCCATGTGCGCGGCGCGCTCGTACTCGTTCGCGGCCGCAACATAGTCGCCTGATTTCTCCTCCGCCTCGGCGAGCAGGTTGTGCAGCTCCGCGGTGTCCTTGCTCGCGAGCATTTGCCGAATGAGCTGCTGGGCGGACTTCATTTGGTTGGTTTGATCGTACGCCAGGGCGAGGTCGTAGCCGTTTTCGTAAGCTGAAGGATCCTGCCGCGCGGCTTCCTCGAGATAAGGGATCGCCGCCCGCAGATTCCCGGCGCGCACGTAGAATTCGCCGAAATCGTGGTTGGCTTCGTAGTTGTGCGGCTCGAGCGCGATCGCCTTTTTGAACTGCGCTTCGGCCAGGCCGTTCTCCCCGAGCTTCGAAAGGCTGATCGCCAGGTTGGCCCGCGCCGCGCCGGAATCCGGCTTCAGTTTGACGGCCTTTTCGAAGTGTGCCCGCGCCACCTGTTCCTTACTTTGAGCGGAACAGACGAGTCCCAGGAGTTCCTGAACGTCGAAACTCGCTGGCTGGCGTTTCGCGAGAGCCTCCAGCTCCCGAGCCGCGTCCTCGAATTGCCCCGCGTTGTAATGCGCGACAGCCGACTGAAACTCGTGGTCGAGCGCATCGCGCATCTGCATTCCGCGCGCGCTGGCGCTCATTCCCGCCCACAACGCCACACCCAGCAGTGGAGCCGCTGCCGGCCGAAGCATCCGCGACATGATTTTCATCTTAGCACTGGCGAGCGGCGGGAAGGGGAACTAACGGCAGGAGAGGGTGCTCTGTTATTTGGGGGACACGGGCGCGTCAATGTGCCGTCATTCCCGCGAAGGCGGGAATCCACTCCCGCATCCACCCCTGAGGAAATGAGCCGCAGACGGACTGGATTCCCGCCTTCGCGGGAATGACCCGTTGTTTCGACAGGAATCCCACTCCAAATGACACAAGTGCTCGCCCTCGCGAGCGGCTCATGGGTGGTACAGGATCTGGCCGTGGCGGCTTTTCCCGTCGCCCCGTCCGTAAAAAGTCAAAGGGCGCCTCACCCAGGAGGCGCCCTTTATAAGGAGTTTCGCGGTCGTTTAGAAGTAAACCTTCAGAGCAAACTGGATCTGACGCGGATCCTGGAACGGGAAGCGCGTTGATCCAATCTTGCCAAAGTTGGTGCTCAGATAGTCTCCTGACCCCGAGACCGAAACGACGCCGTTGCCGCCGAAGTTCGGAGCATTGAACGTCGGATGGTTCAGGATGTTGAAGAACTCGCCTCGGAACTCCAAGTGGGTGCGTTCGGTCACCTTGAAGTTCTTGAACAAGGAGAAGTCGAGCCGGGTGACGCCGGGCCCGGCTACCTGGGTGGGTGCTCCGCCCAGAAGCCCGAGGCCGGTTCCTACGTTGACGCACGACGAGGGTTGTGAAAAGCCCGGCGCCGGGCAAGGCTGGGTGAAGGCTTTGGGGTTGAAAAACCCGTCCACCCCTAATGATCCGTAAGGACTGACGCCAGGAATGAGCATGGCGTTGCAGCCGATCGAGCCATTGGTGCCAAAAGGACAACCAATGGTCAACGGCTGGCCGCCCTCAGTCGTGAGGTTCCACACCCCTTGCCATCCGCCAACGATCTGGTTAGCCAACCCTCTGCTCTGCGCCAGGAAACGCTTTCCGCTGCCGAACGGCAACTCGTACCCACCGGTCAAGTGGAACACGTTGAAAATGTTGTAGTCGCAGTTTTGGTAGTCCCCCTGGATCCCAAAGCCTGGAAGATACGGAGCGCGGTAGCCCTCGCCGACACCGCCGTTGAGCGGGTCGCCCGCGTCGCCTCGGCAGTGCGACCAAGTATAGTTGGCCAGGAAGTTGAAGCCGTTCGAAAAGCGCCTCTCCCCCGTTATCTGAAGCCCGTGGTAATTGCTGTTGGCTTCGCTCGCCTGGTAGCTTCCTCCTTGCCCGAAGTCCGGGAAGGGATCAATGCCGCCGGGACCCGAAATGAGCTGGGTGGGATTCAGTTCGATGATGGATGGCAGATTCGCCCCAGGGAACGCGTTACCATGACGTGCCCCATCGCCCACATAGGCCATGGTGAGCGTTGTATTGGACGTGAGCTGATACTGCACTGTGAAATTCCAACCCATGGTGTAGGGAGTGATGTAGTTGTATTGACGCCCCTCTAAGCCCAGCGCGCCGCCGGTGACGTTGACGAGCGATGTGGCGAGGGGGATGCAGGCGAACCAGGTTTCGATAACCGCCGCAGGTGCGCAGACGCCTCCGCTCGAGTTCCTGGCGATAATCGGGGTCCCGCCGTTGGGGCTTCCCGGTGCGATGGTGAACTGGAAGGGATAATTCTCGCCGATGTTGGGTCCATATCCCACGTTCTCAAAGGCGTTATAGAACAGCCCGAACCCGGTCCGCACCACAAGCTTCGGCGTGACTTGATAGGCAAGTCCGAAGCGCGGTCCGAAGTTGGTATCCGGCACGGTCGCCAGCGCCGGAAGATTGATATACTTGAGCGCGATACCATCCTTCGCAAGCGTGGCGGGGAAACTCGGATTCACCGGAATCTGCTGGTTCTTTCCGTTGGCGGGTTCCAGGTACTCAGCGGTGCTGAAGGGAGTTCCTGGAACGAAGTTCGCTTGGCGGCCCCAGTTCTCTTCAACTTGCCCGAAGTGTTCCCAGCGCAGGCCGAGATTCAGAGTCAATTTCGGGGTTACTTTCCAGTCGTCTTGGAAGTATAGACCCCAATAATTGTGGCTGTCATCGGTGGGCGAAAAGTTGGAGATATATCCCTGGTCGGAGCCGCCAACGTAATTAATTCCGGTGGGGACAGTAGTTGTGGTTGGGCTGATAAGGAACTGAGCCAGTCCGACCCCGGTGTAGGTGCCGTTGTAGTCGAGTTGGCCATGCGACCAGGCGGGCTGGAGGGTCGAGAACTTCACGTGCTGGAACTCGATACCCCCTTTGAAGGTGTGCTTTCCGTAGATTTTGGTCAGGTTGTCGGTCATTTGCGTCGTCTGGGTGATCTCATCGGAAGGCAGGAAGGCGTTTGACCCGAGGGTGTTCAGGCCGCCGATGGAGAGCGCCGGCAACCCGCCATTCTCGGTGACTTGCGCGATGCCTTGGATGCCGTACTGGGCCGGGATTCCCAATTGTGTTCCAACCGGCCCGAAGCGCGAGGCGCGGAGACGGTCTTCTCCCAGCCGCGCTTCGTTGACCAGGCTGGGGGAGAAGATATGCGTGTAGCTCAGCGCCCCCAGGATCGAAATTGCATTCTGGTCGCCTTGCTGGAAAGCACCGCCATCTGCAATCCCCGTGAAGGGCGCCGGGATGAATTGCGGGTCCTTAACGTAACTGAATGTTCCAAAAACCTGGTCCTTCTCGCTCTTGTCCCAGTCGATCCGCGTGTCGAAGGCGTTCCGGTTTTCTCGCAGCACGGGATTCGTCGTGTTGTTGTTAATAATGAGCGGGGCCGTCGGTGTACCCACCAACTGGGCAGCCGGGTAGAGGCCAAGAACCTTGATCGCGTTCGGGTCGAGCCGGTTGACGGGGAGTTGGTTGAGCATGCAGTTCGACTCGCTCGGGCACAGACCCGTAAAATTCATCATGTTGCCGACGGGGCCGCCCGAATAAAACGGATCGGCGACGTAGCCGCTGTTCGTCGCGACCAGCCCTGTCACGGGGTCCACCTGTCCTGCCGTTGTCACCCGCATGGTGGCGGGATCAAGGACGGTTCCATTGAGAAGCGTTCGGCCCAGGTTGTCCTTACCTGTGCAGGTTTGGGCGCTGATGCAGGCCGCATTCGTCTGGCCAAGAATCGTATCGGCCAAATTGGTGAACCCGCTGGACACTTCTGAGGGTGTCGGGACTGAGTTGGTGAACACGCTTCCTTGGCGCCTGCGCAAGGCCTCGTAATCCCCGAAGAAGAACAGCTTGTTCCTTCCGTCGTAGACGTGTGGAATCACCACGGGGCCGCCGATCGTGCCGCCCAACTGGTTCTGCCGGTACTCACCTTTCTGAAGGCCTCCTTCGTCCTCAAAAAAGTCGGCGGCATCCAGTTTGTCGTTGCGGAAAAACTCCCATCCGCTGCCGTGAATCTGATTCGTTCCCGACTTGATGGTAGCGTTCAGGATGGCGCCGCCCGCCCGGCCGTACTGCGCTTCGAAGTCGGTAGTCTGGACCTTGAACTCGGAAATGGCGTCCGGGGGTGGGAGAACGACGAAGTTGGTCCCATTCAGGAAGTCGACGTTGTCCGAATTATTATCAATGCCATCGAGCAGATAATTGTTCTGCGAGGGACGCAATCCGTTAGCCGCAAAGGCGCCATTGGCGGCATTGCCGCGCGTATCCGCTTGCGGCGTGTTGACGCCCGCCACGATTTGCGCCAGGAAGGTGAAGTTGCGGCCATTCAAGGGAAGGTTCACGACCTCACGATCGCCAACGACCTGCCCGACCGAAGCGTCCGTGGTCTGGAGCGCCGGGGCTGCGGCGGTCACCTCGACCGTTTGGGTCACCGCTCCGGGCTTGAGCGTCAGGTCTACGACCAAGGATTGGTTGATATTCAGCGCTAAGCGGGTTTGGACCGCCTTCGCGAACCCGGAGGCTTCGGCGCTGACGGAGTAGGTCCCGATCTTCAGGGGGGTGAAAGTATACCCACCATCGGGTCCCGCCGTGGTCTCCAGCGAGAACGATGTGCCCTCGTTCGTTACTGTGATCTTGGCTCCCGGAACCACAGCGCCACTTTGGTCCTTCACTGTGCCGAGGATTGTGCCAGTGTCGACCTGGGCTCTCAATACGGGCGCCGCCAACAGAATCGCAAGCGCCGTCAGCATGAGATGCGCCCGAAACCTCAAAAACCTGCCGTCCTCGTTCATGTCTAACCTCCTTGAAGGATTAACAGTTCGAGAAAGCCGCTAAACTGAGAGTTCATGTGGGGCACATTGGCAACCAACAATGAATGAAATTGACCAAATTTGAAACTAATTGATTTCAACTAGTTTAGGGATTGGGTTCTAGTACGCTCGTTGCTCTAGGTCAAGAGGTCTATGATTATGCATAAACTTTGTTCCAGAAAATCGGAATTCCGAAAGCGGATAGGCTTTCTTCGTGCCTTGACTAAGGTGTCTCGTCAGCCAAGGCGAGGGCGATTCCGAGGAACTGGCGACGGGCTTCAGATGACAGCGTCTGGGGCGGTTCCGGCTTCTGGGTCGCGCCCTCGAGGGTCTGCTGGATACGGCTCACGTTCAGCAGGCCGTGGGGGAAGAGTTTCTGGTAGCGGTCCAGCGTCTCACGCGCTTTCTCCACTTGGCCCGTCTGATAGTAGAAAGTCCCGAGCGCCGAATAGCCACCTTGCCACTCCGGCAGCAACTCCACGGCTCTCTTGAGGTATTCCTCCGCCTTGGCATTCTCCCCTTCGAGGACCGAGAGCACGCCCATCCCCCACAGGATGCGGCCGGAGTCGGGGATACGCACGAGGCCGCGGGTTAGCGCCTGGCGAGCCGCCGCGGCGTCGCCCGCGCCCAGCTCCGCCAGCGCCAGCGACAGGTAGTTCAAGTCGTTGTCCGGATCCGTTTGGGTCGCCTGCTCGAAGATGTGGATGGCCTCGGCGGTCCGGCCGAGACGGGTGTCGACATCGCCGAGCAGGGACAAATAGGCGTCGTCATGGGCCTGGGGCGACACTTTTTGCAGCATCTCGAGCGCGTGAGGATAATCGCGCATCCGGAAGTAAGTGGTCGCCAGATTGTAACGGGCGTCGTCCGAGGACGGGTCGGCCGTAAGCGCCGCCTGGAAGTGCTGGATCGCCTCGGGGTATAGGCGGTAGCGCGCGAGCAACACTCCGATGCCGAGCATCGTTCGGGCATCACCGCCGCTCAACTGGTCGAGCTGTTGGACTACCTTGCGTGCTTCGTCCGCCTGTCCGAGTTTCAAATACGCCTCGGCGAGGAGGTAAATATTGCGCGGATTCTCGGAATGCCGCTTGGCCTCCTGCTGGAGTTCCGCCAAGTCGAGTTGCTCTTGGCTCTTCTCCGGCAGGGCGGTTCGCTGGCTCAGATAATCGAACAGGTGTTGGAAGGGATACGGTCCCGGCTTGGGATCCCGGGCCAACGTCTCGAAGATCTTCAGGTCCCTTTCGGCGGCCTGGGTTTGATGCAGAGCCCGCTCGGCCGCCGCGAGCTTGTAATACGCTTCGGCGGGGTGAGGCGCGAGCTTGGTGCACTGCTGCAACAGGGGGACGGCCTCGGCAAACTTCCTTTCGGACATTTTGACGCCGGCGAGCTCAAAGAGGGCGTCCTCGTAGTCCGGAGCGACTTGAATGGCGTGCTCGAGCAGCTTCTCGGCCCCCGTCTGGTCGCCCTGCTTGTTCGCGATATAACCGAGATTAAAGAGGCTGGCGGGATTCTGGGGATCCTTGTTCAGCCCCTCCTCGAAGTATTTCTTCGCCTCATCGAACTTCCCCAGGTGCCGGTAGCACAGCCCCATGAAAGCGTAGGACCGGGCCGAAGGCTCGAGTGCGAGCAGGGTCTGGAACTCCTCTTTTGCTTTATCAACCTTGCCGGCGACGAAGTAGCTTTCGCCGAGTGCGGCGCGCAGATCGGCACGCTTGGGAGCGATCTTCACTCCCTGTTCGAGCAACTGGATCGCGTCCTCGTAGTAGGACTGCTGCATGCTGAGCCGGGCCATGAGAAAGATGACGTCGGTGTTCTCGGGAGCCAGCTTATGCGCGCGCAACAGCACTTCGAGACCCTGCAGGATTTTGTGCTGGTCGTTGTACGCCTGCCCGAGCAGGTAGAGCGTATCGGGGGAGTCGGGTTGGAGCGAAATGGCTCGCTCGAGCACCTGCTGCGCCTTCTCAGGCTTCTTGTCGCGCAGGTACGCCTGTCCCAGATTGTGAAGGATTTCGGGCGTCCCGGGCTTCAGGGCGTCGGCGAGCTCGAGTTCATGCACTGCTGCGTCGTACTGTCTTTGCGCGGCGAGGATCACCCCCAGCGAGAAATGAACTCGCACGTCATTCGGCGCCTGGTCGGACAGAGTCTGCGCGAGTTTCAACCCCTCGGCAGTCTCGTGGGCGCTGAGATAAGCTTGGGTGAGGTTGAGCGACGTGCCGGCATCGGGTGGTTGCACGCGGAGGAGATAGGTGATGGCGTCCTTGGGCCTGCCCTCGGCCAGCTCCACGAGCCCCAGGTTGTAGTTTGCTGTCCGGTCGTGCAGATCGAGTCGCAGACTGCGCTGGAACTCCTCTGCCGCAAGTTCCAGCTTTCTCTGGCTGAAGTAGCTGATGCCCAGATTGTTGTGCGTCTCGGTCGAACGCGGATTAATCTCGAGCGCCCGGTTGAACGCGGTCAACGATTGCGCGTAGTCGCGCTGCTGCCCATAGATGATCCCGAGCAGGTTCCAGCCCTCGGTGCTCCGCGGGTTGAGCTTCAGGCCTTGGCGTACAGCCTCCAGCGCCTTGTCCGCATCGCCCTGGGCGGCAAGCTGCTGCGCTTCTCGAAAGCGTTCCCGGGCTGCGCTCTTGGCCGATGTCGCGGCGCGGGATGACGATGGCCTGGGAGCCGCCTGCCCCCACGCTACGCTCGGACCTCCTGCCACGAGCACAACGGCGCAGACGCAGATGCACAGTGGTCTCGCCCAGCTATCGGGTCTCCGGTCCATGAAATCTTTCAACGCTTCGATTCTACCAGTCCGCCAAGAAACTCCTCAATCGCCCGGTCTTCGTCGCGGCCAACGGCCGCATTTACCGCGAAGTCCGTTGGCTCGCGGCCAGCTTTTCGACCGCTTCCTCGAGTCGCTGTCGCCGGTTAAAGAAATCAGCCCACAAGTCGCCGTGCTTCTTCAGCCGCGGGAGGATCGTCTTGATGTTCAGACGCTCGGGACGCAGTCCTTGGCGCAGCTCGCTTAAGGCAATCGGCGTAGACACGGGCGCTTTGGGGAACGCCCGGACGGTGTAGGCGGCGGCGAGTGGCCGGCCCGAGGCGTTCTGGTAAGCGTCGATCAGCACCGTGCCGCGCGGGCGCTTCCCGACGGTCCGCTCGGCGGTAACCTCACCCGGATGCTCCGCCGCCACCAGCCGTCCGACGATGTCGGCGAAGGTGCGCACGTGCTCGTAGGTATAGCCGCGCTCCACCGGCAAGTACATGTGAAACCCGGTGGCGCCCGACGTCTTGAGATACACGGTCAGGCCCAGCGCCTCGATCTTCTGGTGAATGGCGCGCGCGATGCCGACCACAGTGTCGAACTCGGTGCCGTCGCTCGGGTCGAGGTCGAAGAAGACGTAGTCAGGATGATCGAGGTCGTCGATGCGGCTGGCCCACGGATTGTGGTCGATGCAACCGAGGTTGGTGAGATACAGCAGCGTCGCGCGGTCGCCGCCGACGAAGTAGTGCGTCTCGCCAGGCCGTTCCTCATGACGGACGGCGATGGTCCTCAGCCATTTGGGCGCTGACTCCGGGGCGTCTTTCTGGAAGAACGATTTCTCGGCGATGCCGTTAGGGTACCGCCGCAGCACCAGCGGGCGGCCTTTCAAGAAAGGCAAGACGTAATCTGCAACCTGATAGTAATACGCCAGCAGATTCCGTTTCGTGGACCCGGACTCAGGAAAGTAGACTTTGTTGAGATTGGTGAACTGCAACGGCTGGCCGTCGATCTCCACGTTGATGTTTTCAGCGCGGCCGTGGAACAGCTCCTTCTCGATCGCCTCGGGGCTGGTGACGACGCGGCCGGCGATCGCTGGCGCGGCGTTGACGACCGAGGGCGCGCTCGCGGGAGCCTCAGTCTCGGCGCGGCAATCCGTGGGATCGTGGTCCGGCAGCAGGCCGAGGAATACCGGCGCGCGCAACCGCCGCTCGTCGGTCCAGTTCGCATATTTGATCCGGGCCACGAGCGCAGGCGACGTCCAGCAGGACTTCTCTTGCGTCTCAGGGACGCGGTCAAACGGGCAGCGATCCTGTTCGAGCTTCTTGACCTGCTCGTACACCGCGCGCTGCGTCTTCTCGTTGAAGCCCGTTCCCACGCTGCCGATATAACGCAGCAGCTTGCCGTCGTAAAGGCCCAGCAGCAGCGCGCCGAAGTGTTCGCGCGATCCTCGCGGCGCGGTCCAGCCGCCTACCACGGCGTCGAGCTCCTGGGTCACCTTGAACTTCACCCAGCTCGCGCTGCGCGTGCTGGTGTAAGCGCTGCGTGCCAGCTTGCCGACGATGCCCTCCAGTCCCTTCTCTTTCGCGAGCTCGAACAGCTCGCGTCCGTGCTCCATCTGATGGTCGGCGTAGCGGAAGGTATCGCCCGGCTCGAGCAGTTGCTGGAGCAGCCGCTTGCGTTCGAGGAGCGGCGCGTCGCGCAGGTCGTAGCCATCGGCATAGAGAAGATCGAAGAGAAAATAGATCGCTGGGGCCTGGTGCACGAGCGCCGCGGTTGGACGCGCGACGTTGATCCGCGACTGGAGGCGTTCGAAGCTGCTTCGACCGTGCTCATCGATCACCACGATTTCGCCGTCGAGGATGGCTTCCGCGGCGCGCACGTGCTTGGGCAAATCGTGGAGCTCGGGAAACTGTGCGGTGATGGCGCGACCCGTGCGCGAGCGTAGCTCGAGCGCGCCGTCCTTGATCCAGGCGAGCGCGCGGATGCCGTCCCACTTGATCTCGAAAAGCCAGTCAGGATTCGAGAAAGGCTTGTCGACCAGGGTTGCGAGCATGGGTCCGAGGCGCGCCGGCATCTTCGCCCGATGCGCGCCTTCGAGCGCTGCCGGACCCGGTTCGTCCGCGACCTCGTCGCCGGGCAGTCCCGCCTCAATCTCCTTGAGCACACGGCCGGTGAGCACTGAGCCGTCATGCTCGTCGATGTTCCAGTTCGGATCGACGGCCGCGTCGCGGTGCTTGATGAGCAGCCAGGGTTTCCCTTTCTGATTCGGCTGCTTCAGCTTGACCAGCACGAAGCTGCCGCGCAGCTTGTGGCCGTGCAGGATGAACTTCAGCTCGCCGCGCTCCAGTTGCTGGCTGGCCGGGAGGTCGCCCTCCATTTCGTACGTTCCGTTGTCCCACACGCTCACCGGTCCCGCGCCGTAATGTCCCTCCGGGATGACGCCTTCGAAGCCGGCGTAGTCCAGAGGATGATCCTCGGTTTGCATGGCGAGTCGCTTGTCGGCGGGATTGAGCGACGGCCCTTTGGGCACCGCCCATGACACCAGGACACCGTTGATTTCCAGGCGGAAGTCGTAGTGCAGGCGCGTGGCGTCGTGCTTCTGCACCACGAAGCGATTTCCCGCGTGCGGCGCGGCCTTTTCGCCCGAGGGCTCGGGAGTCTCGGCAAAGCGCCGCTTGGCGCGGTATTCCTTGAGCGAAGCCATCGCCTGATTATAACTGTAGAGGGTCGGGTATGGGCTGCGCGCCAGGCCTGAGCTCGCTACGGGTGCAACCAGTGAAAGCGGCCCAACCAGTAGGGCAGCAGGAAGAACGCGCCGTCGTCCTCTGACCGGCCGTCGTTGCCGCAGTCGAGCTCGAACGGATTACCGTTCCACTTCATCACACAATGTTCGTTCAGAGGAATAGCGCGCCGCGCTTGCTTCTCCCCAAATCGGCCGCCCGTGGAAGCCAGCTCGAAATCGGCGCGCTGCGAGTTTTTGACCGTCCACGACACGGTGTCGAGTGGAATGCGCTCGAGTGTATCCACGGCTTCGGCGCGGGCGTAATCCTTCGCGCCCGTCGATGCCGCATAGATGAAATTCCACAGCGGATTGCGCTCGCCGCGCGTGCGCTCCCAGAATCCTTCGAGCGCGGCTTGGTAGCGGCGGTGAAGTTCAGGATCGTCTTCGAGCTGCATGAGCTGATACCATGCGAGGTACGCCAATTCTTCGTCCGAGTAGTTAATCTCGACGCGCTTCTCCGTGCCCATGCGCATGACGTAATCGAAGTAGCCGAGTTCGCGGCCGACGCGCTGGTACTCCGTGAGAAAACGCCGGTTGCCGGTCACGTGATACGCGACCCGCAGGTGTGACAGCAATTCGAGCGAATTGAGCGACCGGTCAGCCCGGCCGTCGGGAGTCGCAAAGTATTCGGGATTGTACTTGCCCCACGTTGTGACGCGGCCGCCGTAGCCGACGAGCTGCAAATGGTGATCGAGCAGATGGCTGGCCATGCGCTCGACCACCGGCCGGATCGACTGGCGATCGCGCTCGTCGGGCAGCAGGTCGTAGGCGACTTGGTAGGCGAAGAAATGCCCGACCAGCTCGTCGGAGCTGGTGTCACCCTTCCACTCCCACTCGCTGTCCGGCGTCCAATGCCACTCGCCGCCTGGATCGCGGTAGTCGCCGCGACGAATCAGGGCGCGCGCCGGATAACCGGGAATCCCGGTGATGGCCTCCAGGCGTTCGAGCGCGGCGAGCGACGCGCGGGCGTTCGCGAGCGCTTCGGGCGAGTGCGACACCGCGTAGCGGAAGCACTCGGCGGCCACGTAAATCGCCGTCCACAAGCCGTCGTTGTCGCTGGGGGTCATGCGGTATGAACTTGTATCGCCGGGCCGCAGGAGGTCGCAGTCGGCGACGTAACCGTGGCGATTGTGCCGGTGCTGCAAGCGATCGATGAACATTGCGCTCTTGTGTTCGAGATCGTAGGGCTTGAATTGGATGAGCGCGAATCCCGTTCCGGTGCGAAGCCACGCCCTCGGGAGTTGACTGTTGCCGTGCCGCTCTCCCTGCTCGTCGACCGCGATGTTTTCCACGACATTGTCGGGCAGATAGCGCTCGCCCCAGAAGTAGAACCACCGATTGGAGCGCGCGGCGTCCGCATGCGGCTCGAAGTAGACCGCACCGTCCTCGGTCGCGAGCCAAAGTCCGCCAGACGAGTCCGCGGCGATCCCTGTCAGGCCCACGATGGGCAGGCCGTCCTTGCCGGTCCAAAGCCTTGTTCGGGCCGTGGAGCCGCTCGTCCCGGCCCGGGATCCCGAACTGCGATTGTCAATCTCGAGCAGACCCTGCGCGGTTGCTCGCCACAGGGTGCCGCGTGCATCGCGGACCTCGCGCGCGGCGGGCGCGTTCAGCTTTTTCCTGACGTCAGTTGGTATCGATGAATCATCGAGGGGAAACTGGCGGCAGAAGATCTGGAGGTAGGTGGTGGGCGTGATCTCGCCGGCCTGCGGTGGATCTGGGACGCGAGTCTGAGCTGTAACAGCCGCGGCGAGCAGTAAGGCGAGTCCAGCCGCAGCGGGCGCCGGCCACGTTGTGCGTTGTCTCATAGTCTGGGCGAAGCGTACCACGACCTGTTCAACTTTTGTCGTCGGGCGGCGCGCGCGGTGCTAGAATTTGTTTCTGGCGTTCCCCCGACCAGCAGGACACGAAGCCAGTAGGGCATAGAGAATGGACCGGCGGAAGTTTCTCGATGTAGCGGCACGGGGCGGGGCTGCCGCGGCAGCCTGGGCGACGAGCAGCTTGACTCGAAGCGGGAATCTGCTCGGAGCGCCTGCCGGCTCGCCACTTCCGGCGCTACCTCCTTCACTATCCGCGACAGCGCAGGGCAAGCTCATCATCCCCAGCGACACCCCGGATCGTTTCAAAGCGAAGGTGATGGAATTCAATCCCATCCCGGCGCCCGATCCCGCGACTTGGGAACTCCAGATCGGTGGGATGGTCGAGCGGCCGATGAAACTGAAGCTCGCCGACGTGAAGCGCCTCCCCAGGATCAAGCAGAGCAGCCGGATGAAGTGCGTGCAGTGCTGGTCGACGCGAATCGAGTGGCAAGGGTTCCGTTGCAGTGAGTTGCTGCGTCTTGCGCATCCCAAGGCCGACGCCACGTGGGTTCGCATCGACTGCGCTGACATGTATTACGACTACATCAAGATGACGGAGCTGCTGCATCCGCGCGTGCTCTTTGCCCTCGGGATGAATGGCGAGCCGCTGACACCCGAGCACGGCGCGCCCCTGCGTCTCGTGATGCCGTTCAAGTACGGCTACAAGTCCTCCAAGCTGATTACCAAGCTCACGCTGACCAACAAGGGCGGCCAAGGTGTGGTCGCGGACACCTGGCCGTACTACTCGCAGACCGGGGACATCGAGCCCGGGTACGATCACCCGTTTGATTTTCCGGGCGAGACGCGGAAGATCAAAGGTGGGGAGATCATGGATTACTGAGGGCAAGGAGTCAGAAGTCAGGAGTCAGGAGTAAGGAGTCGGAAGTCAAGAGTAAGGAGTCGAGAGTCGAGAGTCGAGAGTCGAGAGTGAGAACTGGGAATGCAATCCTTCCTCCGTATTCCGCGTGAGAAACCCGGAACCACGTGGCGCACGCGCCGCCGTGATTTCCTGAAGCTGACGGCGGCGTTCCTCGCTGACCATTTCCTGCCGCGCCGCGCGTGGGCTCGCGGCACCAATGAGGAGTATGCGAAGCCTAAGCAGCGCGCCATCATCGTAACTTTTGGCGGGGGCTGCCGCTATCAGGACACCTTCGCGCCCGAAGGCTGGGTGAACATCCCGCACCTGACGCGCGACTTGGCTCCGCAGGGCCTGCTCTACCCCGTTGCGTTCAACCAGGGACTCACGGGTCACTTCAACTCGAGTTCCGCGCTGATCACCGGCGCGTGGCAGAACGTCGACACTTTCGGCAGCGAGCCTCCCGTCACCCCCACCGTCTTCGAATACTTCCGCAAGGAGCGCCGGCTCCCCGCCGAGGAGACCTGGGTGATTGCCACCAACAAGAGCTTCAGCCTGATCGGCGCGAGCCGCGTGCGCAGCTACGGCGACCCGGTTGCGGCGAACGTCATCCTGCCCAAGCAGCTTCTGCTCGAAGCGATCGAGTCGGCGGTCGCAACGGACAAAGGGCCCGGCGTTGAGGATCGCCAGGCGTTTCTCAATCAGATGCTCTCGGCGCTTGACGAGGGATACGAAAGCTACGGCTGGCAGGTGTACGACTCGGGCCACAAGCTCGACAAAGAGCTGAAGGCGAGCCTCGCGAAGTCGCTCCTCGACTATTTCAACGATCCCACCGTGCCTTCGAGCGGCGACGAGCTGACTTTCTTCATGGCCAAAGAAGTGATGAACCGCTTTGCGCCGTCGCTGCTGCTGGTCAATTTCTGGGACATCGACATCGCGCACTATGGCTCGTATTCGCTCTACCTCCAGGCCATCGAACGCACCGACCGGCTCACCTACGGGCTGTGGCAGCACGTCCAGGATTCGCCGTTGTATAAGGGCCGCACGACGATGCTCGTGATCCCCGAGGTAGGACGCGACGGTGACATCCACGGCAACGGCTTCGCCAACCATCGCAGCGGTGACGACGCGTGCCGCCGCGTCTGGCTGCTGGCGCTGGGCGCGGGAGTCCCGCACGGCACGGGCTCTGAACGCCCCATACGCCACATCGACGTCGCGCCGACCGTGGCCTCGATTTTGGGATTCAAGATGGAGTGCGCTGGGAAGCCACTGGGAGAGTTGGCCCTCTAGGAGACCGATGAGAAACCGACAGACAGTGTCATTCCGAGGAGCCGCAGGCGACGAGGAATCTTGCTCCGCTTTTCTTTCAGAGCGAGATTCCTCGCGCAGTTTACCCTGAGCTCCTTCGCCGCGCTCAGGACCGTTCGCAGCGGAGGAGCGAACGGGCTCGGAATGACACGATTCCGAAAGGTCTCTCAGCAAACCGCTAGGCTTGGCCATGGACCTTTACAAGACACTGACGGGTGAGGCGCTCACGCTGGTTCGAGATCACGAAGCGGCGCTCGACCGCCTGCCGCGCACTTTTCTGGTTGACACGCTGGTCGAGCTCGAGCGCTGGCCGGTCTTCTTTGAGCCTGAGAAAGCTTATTTCCGAGTGCTCGTCGACCAGCTTGCAGCGCTCGACGCCGGGCAGTTCCAGGAAATCTTCGGCAGCCTTCTCGACTTCGAACGGCGCACCGGTTGCGATCGGGTGCGCACGGCAGATGTCGACGAGTTTGAAGCGAAAGCACTGGCGTACGTCCAGCGCCAGGGTGTGTACTCCGAGTGGCGTCACGAAATCGACGGCGTGTTCGAAAAACTCGAGCCCATGGTCGAGGCTCGACTGTACAGCGGCGCGCTTCCGCCCCGCCTCGTCGTGATCCTCTATGGTGAGGGTATCGCCATCGAGCGTAATACGCTGTGGCAGCGCTTTCGGACGCTCGGGACGCGCGTGTCCCTCGACCTCCACGGCGCGCAGTCTTCCGAGCCTTTCTTGCGCGCTCTGTTTACCGGCCGGCCCGCGATCCAGAATGCGAGCGCCGACGCCGCACCCACGCTCTTTCAGGTACTCGGGCAGTCTCTCGCGCCGTCGCCGGCGAACTCCGCGCCCCTCAACGCCTGGATTGTCGAGGCGGGGGATGCGCTCCATCGGCTCTGTCGACAAGGCGGTCAAGGCGTTCGATCCAACGCAGGCGACCCCGCGGCCCATTGCGCCACCGGCATGAGTTACGACCTGCTGCACGACTACCGCGACGAGTTGACCAAGACGCTTTGGGCCAAGGTGAAGACAGGACTCCGCAGCCCGCTGGAGCTCGCGGCGTACGTGAAGACGCTCGAAGTCAGGCCGCACGACGGCGTCACGTTGTACTCCGATCCGGCTGTGCTCGCCTTCATCCGCGACACGTTCCTGGCGGGCAACGGGACGCTGATTATCAACAACACGTTTGTCGAGTGGGGAGCGGTGCGGGCGCTCAAGCGGGCCCAGCCGCGCCTCCTGGTTGCGAGGTTCGGCGTCCGCGACAAGATGAAGCCGTTCTCGAGCCTGCTGCTCTTCTCGAAACCGCGCCCCACCGACCAGATCCCCATCATGCAGGACCCGCTCGGTTCGTTTGTCGACTCGGAACTGCTCGCCTATTACATCTGGCTGAACGCGGAGAAAGGTCCGCCCTACAAAGGCAGGACCATGTACCTGCTGCTGGCGGAAGGTGTGGACGAGATGCTGGTGGTATCGCCAGCGACCTCACCACACGCCCAGCCACCGGCTGCCGCGACGCTTCCCGATGTCGCCGCGACCATGGCCCGCTGGCTGGGGGTCACGCTGCCCGGTTCGCCCGGCCGGCCCATCGAGCCGCTGTTCGCCTAGCCCCTTGCCCAAATGTTAATAGACTAATGACTTGACAAGGCGATAATAAGCGTTTATAAGAATCTTCGCGGGGGGCTTCGCGCGGCCAACAACCTTTGGAGGGAGATGACATGCGACGTATCCTGAACGCGCTCCTCGCCGGCACGCTGCTCGCGCTTGCAGCCTGCTCCGGCTTCGCCCAGGCCGGCACCTGCGCCGGAATGAGTACTGGCCAGTTGTCTAGCCTCAACGGCTTCGTGCCGTTCCCCAGCACCAGCCTTTGGAATACTGACATCTCGGCCGCGCCCGTTGATCCTAACTCGGCCAACATCATCAACTTCATCGGCTCAACCGTAACGCTGCACCCGGACTTTGGCTCCGGGACTTACAAGAACCAGACCATTGGCATTCCCTACCAGGTCGTGGATACCACGTCGCAGGCCATGGTCAACGTTTCGCTCGGCCTCTACGCCAGCGAGAGCGACCCCGGGCCGATGCCTATTCCTTCTAACGCGCTTATCGAGGGCTATCCCAAGCCGGGGAACGGCGACCGCCATGTCCTGGTGCTTGACCGCTCCGGATGCTGGCTGTACGAGCTTTTCCACGCCGCGATTTCGAAGAGTGGCGCGTGGAGCGCGGACTCCTCGGCCATCTGGGACATGACGATCAACGAGCAGCGGCCTTATACCTGGACCTCGGCGGACGCGGCGGGTCTGCCCATTTTCGTAGGGCTGGTCCGCTATGACGAAGTAGCGGCGGGCGCCATCAATCACGCCATCCGCTTCACCGTGCCGACCACGCGCCAGGCGTTCGTGCTGCCGGCCACTCACTGGGCGTCATCGAACACCAGTACCAGCGCCCCGCCCATGGGGGCGCGCCTGCGCCTCAAGTCGAGTTTCGATATTTCTGGGTTCTCACCAGCCAATCAGGTAATCCTGACGGCGCTCAAGAAGTACGGCATGATCCTGGCCGACAACGGCAGCGCTATCTTCATCAGTGGCGCACCGGACAGCCGCTGGAACAACACGGACCTTGCGAACCTGAAGACCCTTACCGGCTCGGACTTCGAAGTCGTTCAGATGGGTACCATCTACACGCCGTCCAACGTCCCCACCGGCTCGAATCCCGTCATCAGCAGCTTCACTGCCAACGCGACCTCCGTCACGAAGGGAACGCCGGTCACGCTGAGCTGGTCGACGAGCGGCCAGCTCTACAACATCATCTCGCCCACCGTCGGTCCGGTGCGCGGCACGAGCGTCACCATCTTCCCGACGGCGACCACGACGTACACGCTTTATTCGACCAACCAGTACGGACGCACCACGGCCAGCTTGACGATTACGGTGCACTAAGCCGAGGCGCGCGGTGCTCCCCGGTGAACAAGGGAAACCGCGCGCCACGCCCGCCTAGCCGCGGAGAGTCTGAGTTGGCTATAATACGGCTTCGGAGTCCCTTTGAATTCCTCGAAGCCCGTACTGGATTTGGAGTCGCCTTCCGGGCGCGACAGCGCAGGCATGCCGGTGGCGTCCACGCCGCCCCGCAGCAATCGCCCGAGCATCATCATTGTGCTCGTCCCCGTCCTCGTCGTGCTCGTCACCTTTCTCTTCTGGTATTCCACCTGGTTCGGCCGGCCGCTTGGAGATCGCGAGATGGCGGAATGCCTGACCGACACGTCGGTCCCGCACAAGACGCAGCACGCGCTGGCGCAGGTTGCCCAAGAGATCGCGCGCCGTGACCCGGCGGCCAAGCGCTGGTATCCTCAGGTGTTGGCGCTGACTCGCCATCGCGAACCGCAGTTCCGCCTGATGGCGGCCTGGGTGATGGGTCAGGACAACACTTCGGCGGAGTTCCATCAGGCCCTCAAAACCCTGGTCGCCGACCCGGAGCCGCTGGTGCGCTGGAACGCTGCGCTGGCGCTCGTCCGCTTCGGCGACTCGACGGGTGAACCGCAGTTGAAGCTGTTGCTGCGGCCCTATACCCTGGTCGCGCCGCAGGCGGGCCGGGTTCGTTTCCGGCTGAAGCCCGGCGATCCGGTCGACAGCGGCGGAGGAGTGGCGCAGATCCAGGACGCCGGTGCGCCACCCGTGGATGTTCGCTCGCCTCTCACGGGTCATCTCGAGCAGCAGGTCGCGAAGGAAGGCGCCCAGGCCGAGGCGGGCGCGCCGATTGCGGTGCTTTCGCCCGGCGAACAGCAGGTGTGGGAAGCTTTGCGCGCGCTTTATCTCGTGGGACAGCCGGACGACCTGGCGGATGTGGATCGGTACGCGAACGGCGTCGCGGGGATGCCCGAGCGGGTGCGACAACAGGCGACGCTCACGGCCCAGGCGATACGGCAGCATTTAGCTTCCAGCGATCAGCATTCAGCACGGTGACGAGCGGCAAGTGACAAGTGGCGAGGAAGGAGGAACAGAGAGCGAAAGGCGAGCAGGTACAGGCTGCCCCTCACCCGCCGCTCACGCGCCACTCTCTCCCGCGAGGTGAGAGGGTAATTGTTTGTCGGTTTGTCGATTTGTGCTGAGGGCTGATTGCTGACCGCTGATAGCTGAAAGCTGACCGCTGAAAGCTAAATCGCGAACTTGATCCCCAGCGTGCCCTCGACGTCCTCGATAGGAATCATTTCGATGGCGTCCCACGGGCAGCCGTCGAGGAAGGAGCCGTCGGGGCCTTTGCTGGTACACTTCTTGCAGCCGATGCAGAGGTAGGGGTCGACTTCAATGCGGCCGGCGGGCGGGTGGTCCTCATCGACGACCCAGTACATGCAGTCCTCAACCGGGCAATAGGGGACGCAAGCGGGCGAGCCCGCGCAACCAGTGCAGCACTCGGTAATCACCGCCAGCTCGCGGGGCTTCTTCTTGCGCGGCGTCGCGATGCCCTCGGACTTGGGTTCAAGCTTGGCGACTTCGCCGGTCGGAATGAAATACGTGGGCATTGCGTGACTCCTGGATCGAACGATTCCACAAGGATTGTCCCAAACAGCCGGCGTGGGAGTCAACGACTTTTGTCGCGATGGTCTAAAGTCAATTTGGGAGGCGGAACGGCATGAACAGTGGCGTAGCATGGGCGCTGGTTTTTCACGTTTTGGGGGTAGTCTTCTGGATAGGCGGACTGCTGGTGACGACGCAGGTGCTCGCCATGCACGTTGATGAGGACTCGCCCGCAGCGCGCGAAGCGCTGAAGCACCTCGAGACCAAGCTGCTCAGGGGCGTGACGCATCCCGGCGCCGCGATCACCGTGCTCGCGGGAATCGTGATTCTCGTGCTCCAGCCGGACTATCTGCATCAGCACTGGCTGCATGCCAAGCTGGCGCTCGTCGCGATCCTGATCGCGCTCGACCTCATCGTGTACTTCCGCACCCGCGCCTTGCACGAGGCCGATTTTACGGTCGTCGAGGACTCAGGTCACGGCGCCCACCTCACGCTGCCGCTTGAGCGGCGCACCTGCAAAATCCTGCACGGCGCCATCTCCCTGATCTTTCTGGGCATTCTGGTGCTGGTCATGATCAAACCCTTTTAGCTTCAAAGGAGGACTCCTTGGCTGAAACGAAGATCACTGTAAGGAATAACGGGTCGCTGCGCATCGAAGGTGAGTTCACGATTTACGATCAGGACGGCAAGCCGTTTGATCTGGCGGGCCGCACCGCCATCAGCTTGTGCCGGTGCGGGCACTCGCAGAACAAGCCCTTCTGTGACAGCAGCCACAAGACCGCGGGGTTCCAATCCGAAGTCCACGCGCGACGGCTGGATCCGCCGGCTCCGCTTCCGGTCGCACCCAAGCCGCCCGAGCCCCAGGGGTGAGGATCTCGGGCCAAGCGTCCGGAAGTACACCCGGGAGGTCGATGAGATGCCCAAATACGAGGTTATCATCTACTGGAGCGGCGAAGACGCGGCTTTCATCGCTGAGGTTCCTGAATTGCCTGGCTGTGCCGCAGATGGCAGCACCTATAAGGAAGCCTTAGCCAACGTTGAGGAGATCATCAAAGAATGGATCGAGACTGCGAAAGAAATGGGCCGACCGATTCCCGCCCCGAAAGGCCGGCTGGTTTTCGCCTAGAAACCGCTTGCGGTGATTCGCCGCTCGCCTCGAAAAAACCCTTGCGCCTCATCAAGTGCCGGGGGTAGAATCTACCTATCTCACCAAGAAAGGAGCAATCCTATGCCAACTGATAACAAGTCCATCGCCAAGCGCATCCTCGAGGAAGCCTGGAATCGCGGCAACCTGGAGGCGCTGAACGATGTTGTGGCGTCCAACTACGTCGGTCACGACACCCTCGGTCCAGAAATCCACGGGCTCGAGGGCTTCAAGAAGCGTGTCCACTCCATCCGTACCGCGTTCCCCGACCTTCAACTCAATATCGAGGACATGTTTGCGGACGGCAACGTGGTGGTTACGCGCTTCAGCAGCCGCGGCACCCACAAAGGCAATTTCGAGGGTGTCGCTCCCACCGGCAAGTCCTGCAAGATTACGGGGATTACCATCAACCGGTTTTCGGATGGCAAGCTGGTGGAGGCCTGGGTCCAGACCGACGCGCTCGGCCTGATGCAACAACTCGGCGTGGTTCCCGCACTCGGCCAGGCCAAGGCTCAAGCCGCAAGATAATACGCAGCACTTGTTTCCTATTGGTTCATGCTTTCATTAGTCCAAGGCCCGACTCCCCGTCGGGCCTTTTTTATTGTGCGATTGTAGCCGCCATCCGACGTGTCATCCTGAGCGCAGCGAAGGATCTCGCTCTGCCGCTCAGGGTAGACTTCGCGAAGAATCTGCTTTTGTTGTTTTCGAGAACTACGAGATTCTTCGTCGCCTTCGGCCCCTCAGAATGACACCTTGCTCTGGGTAGTGGGTCAGTCTGAGGTAGGGGCGGCTTTATGCCGCCACAGATGGCGGGCTAAACCCGCCGCTACATCGGAAACTGAACCACTACCTTGCTTTGCGCGTTCTTGCAAACCGCGTTATGAACGCAGTAAACTGGCCGTTGGATGGCGTATCCGACTCGATAAGGAGCCCCGATGGCCACCTCCGTCTGGAAAGGTTATCTCACCTTCGGCCTGATTTCGGTGCCGGTGCGGTTGTTCTCCGCCGCGCGCACCGAACACATCTCGCTCAACCAGCTTCACAAGGAGTGCAAGACTCGCGTCAAGCAGCCGCTCTACTGCCCCTTCCACCAGCGCATCGTCGAGCGCTCGGAGATCGTGAAGGGCTACGAGTACGAGAAGGGTCAGTACGTGCTCGTCGAGGACGAAGAGATCAAGAAGATCGCGCCGCCCTCGGCCAGCACCATGGAGATTCAGGAATTCGTCCACGTCTCCGACGTCGATCCGCTGTACCTCGACGCCTCGTACTACATGGTCCCGGAGGACGCGGGGCGCAAGGCTTATCAGTTGCTCGTGAAGACCATGGAGGAGTCAGGGCGCGCCGCTATCGCCAAGCTGTGCATGCACCAGCGCGAATACGTGGTGCTGGTGCGGCCGCGCGACAACGGCCTGACGCTCCACACCATGTACTTTGCCGACGAGGTTCGCGCCCTGCCCGAGTACGGGGAGCAGGGTGAGGTGAAGGTGAAGCCGGAAGAGGTCAAGCTCGCGAAGCAATTGGTCGAAAGCCTTGCCGGCGAGTTCGATCCCAAGAAGTATCACGACGAATACAAGGAGCGCCTGAAGGCGATGCTCGACGCCAAGCTGGCCGGCCAGGAAGTGGTGGTGGCAGCTCAGCCGCAGCTCGCGCCCGTCATCGACATGATGGAGGCGCTGAAGAAGAGTCTGGCGGCGCGCGAGGCTCCGCCCAGCAAGCCGCCGGCGCGCGCCGTGTCGTCGGAAGAAGCGGAGGCGCCGGTCGCCGTCGCCCGAGCCGCGTCGTCCGAGAGAACGGCCGAAAAGAAAGGCCGCAAGAAGGCTGCTGCCCGTTAGCCGCCTATGTCGAGCCAGTCTACCGACACCACGCCGCTCGCGACGCTCGAGCGATTCACGCGGGACGAGGTCCTGCGCATGGTCGGAGTGACGGCGCGCGAGATCGGACACTGGGAGCGCCTCCACCTGGTCGAGCCGCACGAGTTCCCCGGCAAGCCGGGCGAGAAAGTCTACTCCTTCGAAGACCTCGTCAGCCTGCGCACTGTCAAGCAACTGACCGGCCAGGGAGTTGCCGCCGTCCGCGTGGCCGAAGCGGTAGAAGCGGCGCGGCGTCAACTGGGCGATCCCGCCGTCTCGCTCGCGAAACTCCGCATCGTTCCGGTCGCGCCGGCGGCGGTCGCGGCTCCCGCTTCGAACCAGACCGCCAACCAGCCTCCCGATCAGCCTCGAGGACCGGCGCGCGCCGGGGTTCGCAAGCTCTCCGTCGAATACGAGGGCCGGACGCTCGAGCTCGACTCCGGGCAATTCGTCTTCAAGTTTGACGCGGGGGAAACCCGGCTGCATGCCATGAAGGCTCGGACGCCGGAAGAGTGGCTTCGCGTCGCGGCGGAGTGCGAGGGCAATCCCGAGTTGCGCGCGCCGGCCATCGAGGCGTACCTCCACGTGGTCGAAGCCATGCCGGACTCGGTCGACGCGCATGTCAACCTGGGGATGTTGTTCTACGAGCAGGGTGAGTTCGAGGAAGCCAAGGAGCGATTTCAGCTCGCGGTGACTCTGGCGCCCGACAACGCGCTCGCCAACTTCAACCTGGGCAGCGTGCTCGACGAACTCCACGAGCCGGGCTCAGCCTGCCACTACCTGCGCGAGGCGGTGCGGCTGAAGCCTGACTATGCGGACGCCCACTACAACCTGGCGCGCGTCTTCGAGGAGTTGGGCGGATACGTCGAGGCGCGTCCCCACTGGCGTCGCTACCTGGAACTGGATCCTGACAGTTCCTGGGCCGCGTACGTCCGCGAGCGCCTGGGCGGCGGGTAGGACTTCGGTATTCTCCCGTAGCGCCGGTCTATGACCGGCGAACGTGTCTCTTCGCTTCGGATCGCGAAACCTGTGGCGGAGGAGGCAAAGTGTCAAAGCTCCTTCTACGCGTAAACATGTGAGCAATCTGGCTCCTGGGCGGCGCGCTCGCCTCGGTGCTGGTGGCGTGAAAGGGCCTCTGTGCTGGCAAGACTTGCCCGATGGGCAAGACGGCGAGTAGCCGTAGGTGTCAACCTACGGAAAGCGGAGCCCCGTTGATGTCCCGACCCTTTAAGGGGTCGCACAGCCGCCCAGAAGGTGGTCAACCCGCTGGGGTTGCAGAAAGCCATTTGGGGGTGCACGCCTGACCCGTAGGTTTCACACCTACGGCTAATCAAGGGACGGCCTCTGGCGGGGCCGCAGCAGGATGGTTTAGCCCCTCGCGTCCGGCCGGGGAGGCTTGTCGGGCGCGAGGGGATGAGACAGGTTGGGCAGGAGGGTGCTCACCCAACCCACATCAAACCGTCGCAATTCCGGACAATCGTTCGGTCGAATCGCCGTCGACCGCACACTGGAACTCGACAGGAACAAAGGTGTCCTCGCGGTCGAGAGCGGCCTCGCAATACACTTGGTACAACGCCCAGTACTTCTCAAAGCTTTGCGCGATTTCGAGTTGGCGCCGAAAGACAGGGCCGCCGTCCGCGCCGGCAACGCCAGCCCGCGCCTCGCTTGATTCTTTTGCTGCTTCGCTGACTCCTAGGAGCGGTCGGACTTCGGGGACTCGCGCTCCAGGGTGCCGACCGCCCTCAACCAGTACTGGTCCGGCCCCTGCTATTCGGCGATCGCTCATCATGTGGCCCATCCCTTGGGCTGGCCCTTGGCCTGGTTTTCCTGCCTGTCACAAGGGCATCGGCGGGGAGCGCTCCAAAAACGCCTCGCAACACACCCCATACGATGGCCAACGCGACTGACAGCGACAACAGCATCGTTCCGGCCAGTCCTGCTGCGGTCTCAATGAAGTTCGGCATGATGCGCAACTTTCTTGAGTTTTTCTTCTGGCCGTAAACCGATGCAACCAGACCTGCTGCTGACGGGCTACTGGAATGAGTCCACACGTGAGGTGGGCAAGGCGGGTGCCAAAGGCGCCCCTCGTCTAAGTGACTGACGTGGAGTGCTTTCAATTCGAGATGCACATTGCGGAGGCGCGGCGACGACGGGAATCCTGGCGTCGGTGAAGGTAGGATTTACCCCGGTCCTTTGCTTCCAGGCATACTTACGCGGCCCGCTCCGACAAGTGAAGAGGCAATCGTGCCGGTTTTCCTCTTGACAATCGGTGCGGGTCGATTACTATATATCCATTAACCTTGAATTTAACTCATATGCGACGTTCAAGCGTTTCCTCTCTGCCCTGCTTGTCCGGCACATGGGACTGCTCGGCGTGGCCTGTCAGTTGTGGGATCTGGAGCCAGAAGGAAGAGGGGCCTAGGAAGCAAAAAAAGATAGTTATTTAAGGGTATCCATGCCCGTAACTCGTAGAAAACAAACAAAGTCTCGAGGAACGAACTGGTGGAACGAACTGTCCCAAGCCGCGTGGAATTCTGATACGTGGTGATAGTAAAGGCTTTGAGTGCGAGAAAACGAACTCCCATCGCGCCAACTTATTGAAAACATAGGTTGGTTTGCACGGCAGTTGTCGAGCTTCTTTCAGGGCGAGATTCCTCGCTCCGCTCGGAATGACACTTTTCGGAAGCGGTCTTTCACTAGCCCGCGGCGGATGAGTGTGCCGAGCGGCGTCGTCGTGACATGGTTCAGATTTGCTGGGTCTTCCAGCGGCCGCGCCGAAACAGGATCATGCTGGCGATGGCCAGCGTCCCTTCCGCGATGGGAATCGAGAGAAACGCCCCGCGCGCCTGGAGTCCGGCGTGGATGGCTAGCCAGTAGGCTAGTGGAATCTCCCACAGCCAGTAGCAGAACACGTTGACGATGGTGGGCGTCACCGTGTCGCCCGCGCCGTTGAACGCCTGCACCATCACCATGCCGTAGGCGTAGAAGATGTTGCCGTAGCTCAAGAGGCGCAGGCAACTCGCGGCGAGCGGCACGATGGCGGGATCGGTCGTGAACAGGTGAATCACCGGCTCGGCGAACAGGATGAAGAAGACGCCGAGCGCGCCCAGAAACACCATGTTGTAGAAGCCGGTCTTCCACACCGACTTCTCCGCGCGCTCGGGCTCGCGCGCGCCCAGGTTCTGGCCAACCAGCGTCGCCGCAGCGTTGCTCATCCCCCAGGAGGGCAGGATGGCGAAGATGACGATGCGGATGGCGATGGTATAACTCGCGATGGCCGCGGCGCCGAACATCGCGACGATGCGCACCAGTCCGATCCAGCTCGTATGCGCGATCAGGAATTGCAGGATGCCGGTAATCGAGACGCGCACCAGCCGCGCCATCACGTCAAAGTTCAGCCGGAGCTGCTGGAGTCCGATGCGAATCCGGTCGGTGCCGCGCGCCAGCACGACGAATTGGAACACGACGCCGAGACCGCGTCCGATAGTGGTGGCGGTGGCGGCCCCGGTCACACCCAGGCGCGGAAACGGCCCGAGCCCGAAGATCAGGCACGGGTCGAGGATCAGGTTGACGAGGTTCGCGAACCAAAGCACGCGCATGGCGATGGCGGCATTGCCCGCGCCGCGGAAGATGGCGTTGTTGAGGTAGATCAACACCACCGTGGCGCATCCGCCCAGCATGATGCGCGTGTAGCTCGATCCCACGCGGACCATGTCGGGCGGCGCGCCCATCAGGCGCAGCAACGCAGGCCCGTCCACGACTCCGATGACGCCAACCACAACGGCGACCAGGAGTCCGATGGCGATGGCCTGCACCGCGGCGACGGCGGCGCCTTCGTGGTCCTTCTCACCGATGCGCCGCGCTACCATCGCCGTGGTCGAGAGCGATAGCCCGAGCGCCACCGAAGCGACGAGGATGATCATCGACTCGGTCAGTCCGACGGTGGCGACGGCATTCGAGCCGAGATGCGCGACCCAGAAGACGTCGACCACGGCGAACAGCGACTCCATCGCCATCTCGAGCACCATGGGGATCGCGAGCAGCAGGATGGCGCGGTTGATACTGCCGGTGGTGAAGTCCTGCTCGGAGCCGCGGATGGCTTCGCGCACCGACGACCAGAAACGCGGCGCCTCTCGGGTTGTGACAACACTGCCCACAGAAACTCCTGACTTTTTGGCTGAAGTGAAAGTCTGGTGGACCCAACCTCATCCTGCGTGAGGCAGGTTAAGGGTGGGAGTTAGAGAAGTACGATGACGGACGGTTTCATAGGCGACACCTTCGATTGCAGTCGAGCGACTCTAACAGTTCTTGTCGAAATGAGTCAAGCAAAATCGGCAGGCGGCCCTCAACGTTGACAGACCAGCGAACACCGGGTGACTATGGAGCGAGGGGGAAACTTCGCGGCGGGCTCTGGACTGACGCCGGGCCCATTGGAGGATCCCATGCGCAGGCTGGCGGGTTGGTTGGCGATTCTGCTTCTCGGAGCGCTGCCGCTCCGGGCGCAGTCCAACGTCGCGGTGTTTGGCGGATATTCCTACTGGCACGCGGGACGCAACTTCGGCTCAGGCTTCAGTTTGAACGGCTGGGATGCTTCGGCGGAAGTCGGCGGGAGCTGGCTGAGCGGCGTGGCGGACATCAGCCGGCAGTACGCTTCGCCCTCGGGTATCAACGAGAATCAATACTCGCTGCTCTTTGGCCCGCAGTTCTCGGTGCCGCACCTGCCGGGCGTGATTCCCTTCGCACACGCGCTGGTGGGCGTGGTGCATGGGACCACCGGTGCGTCACCTATCTTAATCCCCCCTTGTTCGCCCGTTCTCTGCCCGCCTCCCGGCATCACAACGGGCAACGCTTTTGCGACGGCGCTGGGCGGCGGTCTGGACATCAAGGCCTTCGGTCCGCTGTGGATTCGCGCCGCTCAAGTCGATTACGTTCACGCCGTTCTCAATCCCGATCATCACACACAGGTGCGCCTTTCCTTCGGGGTTGTGTTGCGGTTAGGAAGGTGACCGCCCGAAGGACGACCACGGGTGGCGCATACATGGCGGGGTTTGCTATGTATGCGTTTTCTCCTACAGCGCGTTTTGTCGGCGATCGCATCCATCGCATAGGGCGCGACGTATGCCGTACTTAGCGCTTACCGGGCATGGAGATGGTACAGCATCCAGTAAACGACGACGCCGGTGATCGAGACGTAGAGCCATACGGGCAACGTCCAACGCGCGATGCGCTTGTGCCGGTCGAAGCGCCGCCGCAGCGCACGATAGAGCGTGATGAGCACGAGCGGCACGATGACCGCGGCGAGCACGGTATGTGAGCCGAGCAGCGTGAAGTAGAAGCCGCGGATGAAGCCGTGTCCACGGAAGTGCGTCACGCCGTGGTGAGCGTGATACCAGAGGTAACACACCAGGAACACGACCGACGTCGTGACGGCCGAGAGCATCGAAAGGCGGTGCGCCGCCACGTTCTTGCGCCGGATGAAAATGAATCCCATGACGAGCAGGACGGCGCTCGCGGCGTTGAGCGCCGCATCGAGGGCAGGGAAGTCAGCGAGCGGGAGCACAGGGCATTATAGGCACGGGCGAAAAATATCGCCACCGAGACACCGAGGCACAAAGAAGAGAAGCACAAGAAAACTCATTACATGAAGGCGGCTTACAGTGCCTTTGTGGTGAGGATGTTTGTTTTTACGACGACGGCGGCTGGTCAGAATGCGATCCCTGCCGTAGCTCGCTGAACAGCGTCTTGAGTTCGCTCGTGCGCCACGACCACGCCACGTTGAACATGAAGAAGGCGCCGATGGTGAGGCTGAGCAGCGCCACCGCAATGCCGTCAAGATAAGCGATGCGCCCGGTCGCCACGTCCCAGACCACGACCAGCAGGCTCGCGAGGCCAACCAGCAGGCAGAGGATGAGTTCGAGCAGGCACTCTCGCAGTTCAGAACGCATAGGCTACACACGCACCTTATCGATCATCAACAGCGCCAGCACGAGCGGCAGGTAGACGACGGACGCGAGCACCAGCCGCCGCGCCAGGACGTTGGAGCGCGAGAACGCGAGACGCGCGCCGCACCCGAGGAACGCGAGCCCAAGCAGCAGGGCGCCGGTCAAATACAACGTCCCGGCCTGCCCCATGGCTACGGGTACAAGACTCACGAGTACGAGCGCCAGGGTGAAGGCGAAAATTTCGCGGCGCGTGAAGCGGCCGAGCTCGAGGTCGCGGCTCGGCAGCATCCGGAGGCCGGCGCGCGCGTAGTCCTCGCGGTACATCCAGGCAATGGCCAGGAAGTGCGGGAACTGCCAAAGGAACAGAACGGCGTAAAGCACCCACGCTTCCGGCGACAGGCGGCCGCGTGCTGCCGCCCAGCCGATGAGCGGCGGCATGGCGCCGGGAAACGCCCCGACCAGTGTGCAGAGCGGCGTCCGGCGCTTGAGCGGCGTGTAGAAGACCAGATAGCTCGCAAGCGTGGCAAGTGCCAGCACGCTCGAGAGCGTGTTGACGGCGAGCGCGAGGTCGAGCCCACCCGCCACGCTCAGAGCGATCCCGAACCAGAGCGCGTGGGATGCGGCGAGGCGTCCCGAGGGCAGCGGCCGGTTGGCCGTACGCCGCATGTGCGCGTCGTGACGGCGTTCGATGAACTGGTTGAGCGTGCCGGTGCCGCTGGCGACCAGCAGCGTCCCGAAAAGCGTATGCAGGAGCCGCGTCCAGTCGAGCGAGCCGCGCTCTCCGAGATAGAAACCGGCGAGCGTGCTCGCAACCACCAGGAAGTTGACCTCAGGCTTGGTCAGCGTCCAATAGTCGGACAGCGTCGACGACCAGTCGCGATCATGACTTGCTTCAGACATCTTATCGTTATCGCCGCCTTCGGCGAATCCCCCTCACCCCCCGGCCCCTCTCCCTCTCCCCCAAGGGGGCGAGGGGGGACTGAGAGACTTTGCTACACAGTTCATTACGCCCGGCCGGGATGCGCCACAGCGGCGGCGGGCGGAACGACTTTCGCAACTTGTATCGCTTCGCCGGGGGCCAAGGTGCGAAAAACTTCCAGCGTCAAGGCCAGGCTGGCAACCAGTACGAGCGCTCCAACCGCCACGTGCGTCGTGGTTACGGTCACGGCGGGCGGCAGCGGCTGCGGCGCCTTCAGCTCGGCGAGTTTCTCGATGTACGAGCCGATGCCGAGAAGCACTTGCAGCCCGAGCAGAGCCGTGAGGACTACTGCCCATCGTACCAATCGCGTATCGCGGCGGTGATCCGCCAGTATGCGTACCAGCAGCCACACGATGCCGACGGTCACGACGACGGCGCCTATGACGTGGGGAATGATCCCAAAAGCATTATGCCGGAACGCCGCGCCCAGCATCAACTGGAGAAAAATGGCAGCCGTCGTTGCGGCGGCGAGCTGGCGCAGGGTGGGTGATCCCGCGTCCTCAACGCGCACGCCGTTCCAGCGCCAGTCGTATCGCGTAAAAAGCGACAGGCTGACCATGATGCCGAAGAACAGTTGCGCGAGGCAGGCGTGCGCCACCGAGACGGGTGCGGGCAGAAAGAAGAGTACGGTGATGCCGCCCAGCACGGCCTGTGCGATGACGGTCAGGACGGCAAGTCCGCCGAGCCGCCGCACCCAGCGTCGCTCGTCGGAGCGCCAGAGCCAGAGCGCCAGGAAAATGGTCAACAAGCCGACCGTTCCGGCGATCATGCGGTGGCCGTGTTCGTACTTCACGCCGCCGACCATGCGCGGCATGCGAAACGTACCGAAGGAAGTCGGCCAGTCAGGCACCGAGAGTCCGGCGTCGTTCGAGGTGACGAGTGCTCCGGCGATGATCAGCAGAAACGTGGCGAAGGCGACAAACGCCGAGTAGCGCGCGAGCCACCGGTTTCGGGTTCGACGAATCAGTTCCAAACGTGGTCCTCTTCCGCCCGGGCTTCGACCGGCTCGGTTTCCTGTTCCGTTCCTGGCGCCGCAGCTTCTTCCGAGTCAATAAACCGGTCGCGTCCGCGAACCGCCATGAGCGTTACCAGTCCGAAGATGATGACCGGCGGAATCATCAGGATGAGAATGCCGCTGCGCAACGCGGCCACAGCGCCTGACTTTGATGCGGCCGCGGCGCGGTAACACAGAGGACAGCTCTGCGCCCAGGCGGCGGTCGAGGCCGCGAACGATCCGAGGCCCACAACGCCCGGGAGCACCCACCTTATATATTGGAGTCGGAATGACGACATCGGGTTTCGCAAAATGCTTCCTTTAATTCCCCCTCACGGAGTGGGCACAAGTCTTAGCCCGCGTGGTCTTAAGCGGCTTTGCCGCCCCGCTGTTTCGAAAATAGCCGGTGGCACCCCCTCACCCGGCGCTTGCGCGCCACCCTCTCCCCCAAGGGGTCGAGGGTATTTTCATGCTTCGAGGTGTGCCCAATCATATCTAACTGTGCGGAAAGGCGTCTTTCCGCACAGCAGAGCGGCGGAGCCGCTCGTTTTCACACGCACTCTAAAGGGGCGAAAGCAACGCCCAGTTACACCACACTAATGTGCGCGCATCAGCAGGGCGCGGAGGCTGTCAGGAAATACGATGAACATCATCCCCACCACGAATACCAGCGCCGGCATCAGCGTCCACGCCAGGCTGCGCCGCTCGTAGCGCAGGTGCATGAAGTAGGAAATGATGAGCGTCGCCTTGACGATGGAGAGCATCATCAGGACGGTGAGCATCACCTTGATCGCCAGATGCTGATACGCCAGGACGACTTCGAGTCCGGTGATGGCGAGCAGCCATCCCCAGACAAAAAAGAACGTCCGCTTGCTGGCTTCGACGTGTTCGGCAGCTTCATGCATGAGTTCCGTCAACCTCCGCAGTATTCTGGCTCGTGGCGCGCTATGCCATCTTGTTCGACATCAAGTAGACGAGCGGGAAAATGAACATCCAGACCAAGTCGACAAAGTGCCAGTAGAGTCCGCTCACTTCGACGTCGTCTGAAGTGTACTTGCCACGGCTCGTACCCCAGGCGATCACGCCGAGGTAGACGACGCCGATGGTCACGTGCGTCATGTGCAGCCCGGTCAGGCTGAAGAAGGCGGCGCCAAACTGGGGATCGCCCCAGGGATTCTTGAAAAGCGTCACGCCCTCGTTGATCAGGCCGAGCCACTCGCGCAAGTGCAGCACGTCGAAGAGTATGCCGCCGCACATGGTCGCGAGCAGCCATCCCACCACGCCCTTGCGGTTGCCGGTTTTTGCGGCGTGCACTCCGAGCACCATCGTCAAGCTGCTCGAGAGCAGGATGACGGTCATGATGGTGGCGTTCAGGATGCTTGGCCATTCAAACGGCATCGGCCACGTGGCGCTTGCGACACGCACGAAGGCGTAGGCGATGAGCAGGGCGGAGAAGGTGATGGCGTCCGACACGATGAAGAGCCACATGCCGAGCTTCTTTGAAGGGACCGCATAGGGCGACGCTCCGCCGCTCCACACGGATTCCCGTGTCGTTCCAAGATCGCCGGTTGCTTCTCGACTCGCCATCTATAACCTCACCGTAAGGAGAATTAGGAGGTACACCCAAAGTCCGTCCATAAAGTGCCAGTAAAGCGCCGTCAGGTCGACCACGATGCGCTTGCGGGGCTGGGCCACGATCTTGCGCGCGACGAAAGCCGCGTAGGCGAGCGCCACGATCCCGCCCAGCAGGTGAACGCCGTGCGCGGCGGTCAGCAGGTAGAAGAACGAGCTGCTGGGGTTGGTCGAGAGATACACGCCGCGCGCCGCGAGTTCACGCCAGGCGACGAGCTGTCCGGCGATGAAGCCGATGCCCAGCGCGAGCGTCAGGTAAAGCCAGCGCGCGCCGCGCTCTACCGAGAATCGATCGCCCTCATCCAGCGCGCGCCGCGCCAGCTCGAAGGTCAGGCTGCTCGCGAGCAGCACGGCAGTGTTCAGCCACAGAATGTGCGGCAGCTCGGTGCGTACCCAGTCATTCGAGATGCCCTTGCGCACCACGAGCGCGCTAGTGAACGCCGCAAAGAGCATGACGATAGCGGCGAGCGCCATCCACATGCCGGTGCGATAGGCGCGTGCCGGGACCAACCAGCCATGGCTACCGTATCCACCATGGCTGCCGTCGCCGCCAAAGCGATATCCGCCGTTCGAGCCGCCGCCGGGCCCGAGGTCATCGGTCCGGTCGGGGACTCCGGGTTTAACCGGGGTTAAAACCGTTGGCGCCATGATCCGAACTCTTTCGAGAATCTCAACCCCCTCACCCGGCGCCAGCGCGCCACCCTCTCCCGCAAGGGGAGAAGGGATAAATCGAGGGCCGTTCTCCCCGCCCCCCTTGCGGGGGAGGGCAGGGGGTGAGGGATTCGTCCTTCGAATCGCAAGGCGGGCGAGACGCCCGCGCTGCTAAGTCGCCGCAATCTTCTCTGGCGAGCCTTGCATCACGTAATCCTTCTCCGCGCCCGGCACGCCGTACTCGTACGGGCCGTGGTAGACCACCGGATGTACGCCGGCGAAGTTGTCGAAGGGCGGCGGCGACGGGATGCTCCACTCGAGCGACGTTGCCTCCCAGGGATTCTCCGTCGCTTTCTCACCCTTGAACATGCTCCAGAACACGTTGATGAGGAAGATGAACTGCACGGCGCCGGTGAAGAGAGCGGCAACGGTCATGAACCGGTGCACTGGAATCATGGGAATCAGATAGTTGTCCGTCCACGTTGAATACCGTCGCACCGCGCCTTCGATGCCGATGAAGTGCATGGGCATGAAGATGCAGTAGACGCCGACGAAGGTCGTCCAGAAGTGCACCTTGCCCCAGGTCTCGTTCATCATGCGGCCGAACATCTTGGGGAACCAGAAGTAGGTGCCCGCAAACATGCCGAAGATGGCCGCAACACCCATGACCATGTGGAAGTGAGCGACCACAAAGTAGGTGGCGTGCAGCATGGGATCGAGCTGAGGTTGCGCCAGGAAGATTCCGCTCAGTCCGCCGGTCACGAAGAGCGACACAAATCCGATCGAGAAGAGCATGGCGCTGGTGAAGCGAATCTTGCCGCCCCAGAGTGTCCCCAGCCAGTTGAACGTCTTGATGGCGGACGGAACGCCGATCGCCATCGTGAACAACGAGAAACTGAAGGCGCTGTAGGGGCTCATGCCGCTCAGGAACATGTGGTGTCCCCAAACGGTGAAACTCAGGAAGCCGATGGCCATCAGCGAGTAGGCCATGGCGCGATAGCCGAAGATGGGCTTGCGTGCAAAGCAGGAGATGATGTGCGACGTCACGCCCATGCCGGGCAGGATGGCGATGTAGACCTCGGGGTGCCCGAAGAACCAGAAGAGGTGTTGATAAAGGAGCGGCGACCCACCCGAATGCGGCATGATCTTGTCGCTGACGATGAGTCCGCCGGGGATGAAGAAGCTGGTGCCGCCCACGCGATCGAGCAGCAGCAGGGCGCAGGCGCCGAAGAGCACGGCGAAGGAGAGAAGGCCGAGCACCGCCGTGACGAACCACGCCCAGCAGGTGAGCGGCAGGCGCATGAGCTTCATGCCTTTGGTCCGGAGGTCGAGCGTGGTGGCGATGAAGTTGATCGCACCCAGAAGCGAGCCGACGCAGAAGATAGCGATGGAGATGACCCACAGCGTTTGTCCCAGTCCTTCTCCGGGTCCGGACGCTGAGCCGACGGCGCTGAGCGGCGGGTAGCTCGTCCAGCCGGAGAGGGGTGGACCGTCGGCGACGAAGAAGGTGGCGAGCAGGACGAGGAGGCCGACAAAGGTGGTCCAGAACGACAGCATGTTAAGCCGCGGGAAGGCCATATCCTCAGCGCCGATCTGGATGGGCAAGAAGAAATTGCCGAAACCGCTTTGGGGCGCGGTGGTCAGCACGAAGAAGACCATGATGGTGCCGTGCAGCGTCATCAGCGAGAGGTAATACTCTGGCGTCATGACGCCGCCCGGCGCTCCGTTGGGAGAAAGCGCCGAGAGCCCCGGAATCGCGGCCTTCTCCCAGCCCAGGTGGATGCGCATCAGCCACGAAAGAATCATCCCTACGACGACCGAGAACAGCGCCAGGAAGTAATACTGCTTCCCGATCACCTTGTGGTCGAGGCTGAAGATGTACTTCCAAATGAACTTGGTGGGCGCGTGGTGCTGATGCGCGGCTTCCGCGTGCGCTTCTGCCATCAAATTCCTCCCGACTCCTGCTCTATTGTGCTGCGACTTGGCCTTGCAGCCACTTCTCGTAATCTTCCTCGGTCATCACCTGAAGGAAGGCTCGCATCTTGTAATGACCTAGGCCGCAGAGCTGCGTGCAAACGATCTCGAACCGGCCGGTTTCGGTGGCCGTGAAATGGATAGGAATCTCGATGCCCGGCACGAGGTCCTGGTGAATCCTCAGCTCACGGACATAGAAAGAGTGTCCTACGTCTTTGGAGCGCAGGAGGAGCTGGATGGGGCGGTTCACCGGGATGCCGAGGGTGGCGGTGACGATGTCATCCTTCGAGTCTGGATCGTGGTCGCGGTCGAGCCCGAAGAAATTTCCCGTGGCATCGTCAACCTTGTCCACGTGAGTGGGACCGAACTTACCATCCGGACCGGGGTAACGGAAATAGTACGCGAACTGCTGGCCCTGCACCTGGATCTGAAGGGCGTCAGGCGGCACCGGAGTGAAGTACATTTTCGCCCAGATTTGGTACCCGAGCAGGTTGAGTCCGATAAACACAACGGCGGCAGCAATCGTCCAGGCTGCCTCGAGCTTGTTGTTGCCGTGAGAGTAGGTCGCCTTGCGACCATCCTTCCGGTCGCGATACTTCCAGGCGAAGTAGCCGAGCCCGAGCTGGGCGCAGACGAAGATGACGCCCGTGAGGATCAGGGTGAGGTTGAACTGGTGGTCGACCGACGGGCCGATAGTCGAGATGGCGTGCGGCGGCCACCAGATGTGTGCCCCGAAGATGTACACCGAGATGACGGTAATCAACACCAGGACGACAAAAAACGCTAGACCCATGGGCGCTCCTCAGAGAGGTGGTCGACGCTACGATGCCTTGAACGCGAAGTCGACGGACTTGGTTTCCTTCGGCCCGACAGTGACCTTCTGGTCCTGTGTCTGGCCATTCGGCCCGCCGATGGCGGTCCAGGCCTCGATGGTGTAATCGCCGGGAGGCAGTCCTTTGATACTAAACGTCCCCTCGCTGCCGGTCACGGCGTAGAAGGGATTCTTGGTGACGCCGATGTAAGCCCGCATCCACGGGTGCTGGTTGCACTTGACCGGGATCACAACTTCGCCGCGCGCGAACTTCTTGTCGAGCGGCGCGGCACCGGGCGGCTGCGACTCGTTCCACTCGCGGTTGTCCTTGGGCATCGGATGGATGTTATGCGTCGTCGGATCGCTCGAGACGATGTGCAGGTCCTGGCCGGCCATGATGCCGAGCACGTGCGGCTTGTACATGCAGCCGTTCTGGTCGAGGGTCACGGGTTCGGAGGGAGTGGCGAAGGTATACTTCTCGGCGCCCTCCTTCACATAAACGAAAACGTTGGGCAGCGTCCCGTTCTCGTTCACCTCGCCGTCCTCCACGTGGACCGCCTCGCCCTGGTGCTTCTGCACGCAGACGGGATCCTGGTCCATGTGGATCACCGCCAGCTTGGGCTTGTCGCCCGAGAACGTCACTTTACCGCTCACTTCACCCACCGTCGCCTGATCGATGGGAGTGGCTTGCTGCTCGGTCGTCGTCGCGGTTTCCTCGGTGGTCGCTTCCTTCTTGCTGCAACCCACCATCAAAAACACCGCGACCAGGGTACACAACCACAAAAATCGCTGTTTGTTCATATCAAGAATCCTTCCTCACGTTGAAATGGCACGCGCATCAGAAACGCGTTAATGAGCTTTCACGAGCATCCCTACCAGCGTACCACGGGAGCCATGGTCCGGCTTGCGTAATTGGGTCGTCGACGGCTTGGCCGGCGCCGCGCTCATCCCGCTGCCCGTCATCTGAATCAGACGCTGCTGCTCCGCCGGCGTCAGCTCGAACAAGTATCGCATCAGGAGACTTGCCTGGTCACCCTCGTAGCCTTTGAAGATGGGCGGGGTCGGGCCGTTGAACACCCAGTGTCCCTCCGCCTGCTTGAACAGGCCGGAGGGCATGGCCGTACCCGGATCGATCATCGCCGGGTCGAGGATCCAGTGCGTCACCCAGTCAGGCTTCAAGCGTCCTGAGGCCAGCAGGAAGTTGGGCGCCGAGGCGTACTTGTCGTGGGCCGGCAGGCCGATGGCGTGGCACTTCAGGCATGGCGCGCCCTTGCTGGTAAACAGCGCGCGCGCCATCGCTTCCTCTTGCGTCGAGAGCGGCTCGAGCTTGGGGGCGATGTAAGGCATCGGCTGAGCCGACATTGCCTGGAAGAATCGCACCAGCTTCTGGATCTCGATGGGCGAGAAATTGAAGGTCGGCATCCGAACCTTCAAGTAGCTGCGAACGCCGTCGCGGTCCGTGTCCTTGTCGTTCAGCGCCGGATTGGCCAGGAACCTGGCCAGCCACTCCGGACTCACGCGCGCCCCTTCGGTCACCAATCGCGGCGGAAGCTGACCCTTGCCGTCGGGCGTCTGGTATTGCGGGAGCGTCATGAGCACCGAGTCCTGGTCCAGCGTGAACTGGTGGCAGCCCATGCAGTTGTACTTCTTGACGATCCACCAGCCTTCCTGGATGTCCTTCTTCTGCCCTTCCGGAAGATAGAAGTAGCGCGGCGGATACTGGGAGTTGACGCTGCCCATCAGGAACGTGGTCAATTCGGTGACCTGTTGCCGATCCTTAGCGCTCAGCTCGGGCTTGCCCTCGACCACTTTCGAGCTCGCCGGCTCGAAGAAGTCCGGCATTTTCAGCTCCTCACCCTCGGGCTTGACCATGCCGTCGTCGAACATCTCCGGGCGCGAGAGCTTGTGTTCGAAGAAACCTTTGTGCGTCCACCAGCCCTGATCCTTGGACTGCTCAACGTAGAGCGCGAAGTCGAGCTGCTCGAGCGGCTTGCTGCCTTCGACGGTCAACTCGGTGCCGATGCGGCCCTCGTCCTCGAGTCCGGCGATTTCGTGACAGCCGGCGCAGCCGTAGCGTCGCACGATGAGTTCGCCCTGAGCCTTGAGTTTCGGATCATTGAGGTAAGGCGCAGGCGCGTAAGAGCTCGGATCCTTCTCCTTGAGCGTCATCAGGTAACTGGCGATGTCGCGCGACTCCTCCCAGGAAAGGCGCAGGTTGGGCATGGGCGTCATCTGCTCGACCAGCAGTTCGTGGCCGTCGTTCGGGCACTTCGAGTGGTCGAGGTCGAAGACGTAGGGCAGGTTGTGCTTCTTGTAATCGTCTGGCGTCAGGTCGCGTTTTTCATAAGGACAATAAGGCGCCGAGCGCTCGCGCGGGTTGTGAATCCACCGCACCAGGTAATCGTAGTTGACCTTCTCGCCGATGCGGCTAAGGTTGGCGCCGAACCATCCGCCGTCGGCGTTCGCGCCTTCGCCCACCGCGTGGCAGCCCATACACCCGCGCGCCTCGAAGCTGGCCTTACCCTTTACCGGATCGCCGGCCGCTTGCGACGGCGCTTTGACGTCGAGTCCACTCTGCCAGATGAAGGCGGCCACGGCCGGCAGTTCATCTTCGTCCAGGCGGAAGCGGGGCATCCGCGTGGTGGGACGGAAGGCGTGGGGATTCTTGATCCAAACGGGAATCCATTCGGGGCGCAGTTTGGCGCGCACTTCCTTGAGGTCGGGCCCGACCTTCTTGCGGTCCATCATCAGGAACTTGGTGCGGGCGTTAAGCTGATCAGTCTCGAGGTCAACTTTGCTGACGTCGAGCCGCAGGTCATTTGCTTGTGCATAGAACTTGCGCGCCGCCTCGTTGTCAGGGGCGTTGTCGCCGGCCTGCACCGCTTTCTGGGCGTCGATCAGGTCCTGAGCACGCTGCGCCGCGAGCTGATCGATCTGGCGCTGGGCGGAAACCAGATCCTCAGGCTCGGAATCGTAGCCCTGGAAGCGGTGGCAGCCCACGCATCCACGCCACTGGAAAAGGTCCTTGCCCGCGGTGAGCACGGGCGCGTGGGGCAACACCATGTCGGTCGCGTGGCATTGCTGGCATCCGGCTTCGACGTTGGCGTGCGGGAAGAGCGGCCACAGCCAGTGCTCGTCGTGGCCGTGCGCCTTCTCGACGTGCGCGATGTCCATGCCGTTGCCGTTATGGCAGGGTGTGCAGCCGAAGGTCTCCGGATCATGGATCTGGAGCAACTCGGCGTCGGGATGGCTGGTAAAGGCGCCGGCCTCGGGATCCTTAACATCTCCCATGCTGGCGCGGGTCAGCGTGACGGGCTCACGGATACCCAGATGGCAGGACTCGCACCGGTCGACGATGCCGGCGTCGGGATTGTTGATCTGCCGGATCTCGATGGTGGACTCTTCGTCCTTCTTCTGTAGTCCCTCGAGCGCTTCGACCGTCAGGCCCTGGATGTGGTCCTTGACGTAGGAATCCACCTTGGCCTGCAGCGCGGAAACGGGCTTCAGCAGGTCCGCCTTCTGCAGCATGAGCTTTCCCTTTTCTTGCTGTAGAAGATTGAACTCATTCTCCAGGTGGTCGAAGTCGAGGCTGAGTGTCTCGTCCTTGCCACTCGCGTCGGCCGCCGGCAGGGTCACCACAAAAGGGCCCTTCTCGTAGGCTTCGAGGTCCTTTTGAAGGGATTGCCTCTCGTTCCGGCCGCTGGGCGACTTGTAGTCGACGTGGTCGATGATGTAGATGCGCGATCCTACGTAGGCCCGTGCGGTAGTGAGCACGTTGAGCACGGCGGTGACGCGCGCGTCCACGCGCTCGGTCTGGTCGTCTATTTTCTCGACTTGAGGGTCGACCTGCTGATGAAGGCTGGTCAGTTGCTGCTCGAGGCCCAGGTACTCAGGGGAAGTCTCGAGCGTATGCTCGGCAGCTCTCTGTTTGGGGATTTCTTTTTTCAGGAAGGCGGCATAGCGCTGGACGAAGTCAGCCTGATAGGTCTTCCAGGGGCGCAGCCCGAAGAACTCGTCGTAAAGCGACCAGGACAGCACCAGCATCAGCAAGAGCGATGCGACGAGCAGGTAGATCGCCAGGGATTGGCCGACGACCGGATCTTGCTCAGGAGTCTCAGGCAATCCGTGCCTCCTCAGCGCGTATGGGGTGCGTGCCTAGACGTTGAACCACGGAGTAATCCAGATGTATTTGATACGGAACAGATGCCGGATCAGGATCTTAATGGGCAGCAGCAGCATCATGATCAGGAAGACCTGCAGGATGGTGTACTGCACCAGGCTCATGCGCTCGTAAATCTTCCGGTTGAAACCTTTGCGGGTAATCAGCTTGTGAAAACCAAAGCCCGCCGCGGCGAAGTAGATCGCCATGACGATGGCGCCGAAGATCGATTTCCCCACCATCGAGGTGATACCGAACAGGTCAGGCAGGTCGCGGTTGGGCTCGAAGACCACGCGGCCCGGATCCCACGTCTGGCCGGGCCAGAACCACATCCAGCCTGGTCCGCGGATGAACGTACCGATAAAAACCATGGTTAGCCACAGGACCATAAATCCGAAGCAGAAGGTGATGATCGCCCACTTCCGCTGCTTCAGCGTGTAGTAGCCGGAACCCAGCGGATTCTCGTCAATATAAGGGATGACCATCAGGCCCACGATGATCAGCGTCGGCATCACCACGCCCGCGATCCAGGGATCGAAGTAGACCAGCATCTCCTGGAGGCCCAGGAAATACCAGGGCGCTTTGGCCGGGTTCATCGTCAGGTTGGGATTCGAGAGCTCCTCGAGCGGCGCGTTCAAGGTGAGCGACCAGACCGTCAGGATTACCGTCACGATGATGGCGACCAGCAGTTCCATCCGCATCAGATAAGGCCAAGTATGAATTTCTTTGAGCCAGCCAGGCTTCCAGGGGTAAGTCTTGCGATAGGCCGTCTTGGCAAGCTGCGGGTCGGACTCCAGTTGAGCGATCAACTGATCGTTGGCGCGCGCTTGCCGGAAAGCGTACCAGGTGTAGAAGGGAACAAAAAACAGGAGCGCCACAATGGGGACGTTGTCAGGAGCCGAGACAATGTCCCAGAGCTGTCGCCAATCGATTCCGCCCATAAGCTAACCTCGTCGCGGCTCCAGGGGCTGACGGAGCCGGTCGCATCAAATCTTCCGGATCGGCTTGATTTCAGACTCCAGTTGCACCGGTGCCGGACCGGAGATGCCTCCGTCCTTCCTGACGCGCCAGAAGTGTACGCCCAGCAGCAGTGAAACGATGATCGGGATGGCGAGGCAATGCCAGATGTAGGCGCGCAGCAGTGCATTGGCGTCGACAATCGAGCCGCCCAGCAGCGCGAACCGCACGTCGTTGTAAGGCGTCATGCCAAGCTGCGGGCCAAACGGTCCCTCGTGACCGAGCAGCGGTGTCGCCCGCGCCATGTTCGTCCCCACCGTGACCGCCCAGAATCCCAGTTGATCGTCAGGAAGCAGGTAGCCGGTGAAGGAAAGCAGCAGCGTGAATACCAGGAGCACCACGCCCACGCACCAGTTGAACTCGCGCGGCTTCTTGTACGAGCCGGTCAGGAAGACGCGGAACATGTGCAGCCAAACGGCAATCACCATCAGGTGCGCCGCCCAGCGGTGCATGTTGCGGAGCAGCCGTCCGAAGGGAACATCGTTCATCAGGTAGACGATGTCGCGGTAGGCCTGACCCTTGGTCGGGTGGTAGTAGAACATCAGCAGCACGCCGGTGAAGGTCAGGACAATAAAGAGGTAGAAGGTGATCCCGCCCATTCCCCAGGTGTAGTTGTAGCGGACGGCGTCGCGGTTGACCTTGGCAGGATGCAGGTGGAAGAAGACATTGGTCAGGACGCTCAAGGCGCGGCTGCGTTCCGAGTCGTCGTGCTTGACGCGGAACATCGACTTGTAGAGCGGCGTCTTCTCCGGCTTCTTGAGGTTCCCGAGCTCCTCCTTGGCCTTCTCTTTGAGGACCTTGGTACCCTCGCGGACTTCCTCGACGAGGACGGCCAGCCCCTTCTTACCGTTGGTTTCCTTTTCCTGGTCTGCCATTGACCTCACTCACCTCCAGCCTCTCCATCTTTACGATGGGTGGGACGCTGGCGTCTGATCCAATACCCTTTGTTTTAGGCGCTTGCTGCTTCCCGCAGATGGCGCGTCGCCTAAACCGTGATGAAAGCCCCAGGGTCGTCGAAATGGTCTGGGCCACCCTGGCTCTTGAACCAGGAGAACAGGCGGCTGGTATCGACGACGATCTCACCTTGCGCGTTCAGCTCGACGTGCGCGCGATCCATGGGCCGCGGCGCCGGACCCTCAAAGTTGATTCCCTCCGGCGTGTAGCCGCTCCCGTGACAGGGGCACTTGAACTTGTTCTCCGCCGGCTTCCAGTCGGGCGTGCAACCGAGGTGCGTGCATTTCGCGAAGATGCAGAAGAGCCGCGGAGGCTCCATGACCACCCAGATGCGATAAGCTTGCTTGTATTTTTCGTTGACGCCGATCTGGAAGTCGGAAGGATAACCGATGTTGTGTACCGTGTCGGGCTCGAACAACGCGCGCGGGAAGAAGAACCGCAGGAACATGAAAAAGCTGGCCGCGATGTATCCCCACACCGCCGTCCAGATAATCCTGCGCCGCAACCGGTTCGGTTCCAGCTTCTTTGGTGCTTGGGCAGCGGCTGCGGCGGGTGTAGAAGGCCGCGCGGTAGGCGACTTCGGGGCAGCCTGCGGAACTACAGTCGCGGTCCCCGCGGCCGGTGGCTTGGCCGCTGTGAGACGCGCGTCGTCCGGATTCGCCATCGGTTAACCTCTTCTTTGTGCGAACCGACTTCCTGCGGCAGTGAATGGGTGCTCGTTAAGATAGCGCACTATAAAACTGCCTGCGAAGCCTGTCAACGCACTCGCACCTGACACTCGATTAAATATGGACTGTCCCCGACCAGAGCGGAGCGACGTTCCTGTAAATTAAACTACTATCACTCGCAACCGCGCCTTGTCAACAAATCCTCGGTGAATCTCGGAGGCGAATCATATAGAATCCGCAGATGACGCGGGGCTCACTCGGACTGCCGTGGACTGCCCACGTCATCGTCGGAACAGAGAGGGAGCGATGTTTGACGTGGTGACATTCGGCGAGGCGATGATTCGCCTTGTGCCGCCCCATTTCCAGCGCCTCGAGCAGACCACTTCGCTCGACGTGCAGATCGGCGGGGGCGAATTGAACGTGGCGGTCGGCGTGGCGCGACTGGGTCTCAAAAGCACGTGGGTCTCGCGCCTCCCCAAGAACGCGCTGGGCCGTTTGCTCGAGAACCGCGTGCGCCAGGCGGGCGTCGACGTCTCCGAGCTGATCTGGGCGAAGGACGGCCGGCTGGGCCTCTACTTCGTCGAGTTCGGCGCCGCGCCGCGTCCGAGCTCGGTGCTCTACGACCGCGCTTACTCGGCCATCAGCGCTATCCAGCCGGGAGAAGTCGACTGGAAGCGTGTCTTCACGGGCGCGAAGTGGTGTCATACGAGCGGTATCACGCCTGCCTTGAGCGACTCGACGGCGGCGGTCACCCTCGAAGCCTTGCAGGCGGCGAAGCGCGCTGGAGCGACGGTGAGTTACGACTTGAATTACCGCGGCAAGCTCTGGTCACCCGACAAGGCACAGGCCGTCCAGGAGCCGCTGATGCAGTACGTGGACGTGCTCATCACCACCGAAGAAGACTCGGGAGTGGTGTTCAAGATCAAAGCCGAAGGCAAGACCGACGCGCGCGGGTTCGCCGAAGTCTCGGCGGAGTCTTACAAGGATGTGGCGCGGCGCCTCCAGGAGAAATTCCACTTCAAGGCTGTCGCCATTACCCTGCGCGAGAATCCGCTGGTGTGGCGCAACACCTGGACCGCTATCGCCTACGCCGACGGCAAGTTCTACGACGATGTGAAGTACGAGCTCGAGATCGTCGACCGCATCGGCGGCGGGGATTCCTTCAGCGCGGGATTCATCTACGGCGTGCTGGCGAAGAAAACGTACGAGGCGGGCGTCCGCTATGGCAATGCCTTCAGCGCCCTGAAGCATACGAATCCGGGCGACTTCAACTGGTCGACGCTGGCGGAAGTGGAGAGTCTGTTGAAGGGTGCGAGTCTCCGCGTCGCGCGGTGAAAACGAAGAATTCACCGCAGAGAACGCAAGGCGCGCAGAGGATAAGACATGCAATTCGCCAAGCCCGAGTGCAGGGCCCACGGGATCCCGGGCCGGACGAGTCGCCCATGGTCAGCGGAATCCCGACGGCAGTGTTTCGTCTTTGCGTACTCCGCGTGCTTTGCGGTAACGTCCTCCTGAACCCAAGGTGCCACGATGTCCTGGTCAAAAGAAAAATCCCTCGCTCTGATCCGTGAAGTGGGACTCGTCCCCATCGTGCGCGCGCCTTCGCCCGACGACGCGTTGCGCGCCGCGGAAGCCATCATCGCCGGTGGCATCGGGATCGCGGAGATTACCCTGACGGTCCCGAACGCTATTCGCGTCATGGAACGGGTGGCGGAGCGCTATGGGGACAAAGTACTGCTGGGTGCAGGAACGATCCTCGATCCCGAGACCTGCCGGGCGGCGATCCTCGCCGGCGCCGAGTTCATCGTCACACCGTCGCTCAACCGTAGCGTGATAGAGCTCGCGCATCGCTACTCGAAGCCCTGCCTGCCAGGCGCGCTGACGCCCACCGAAGTAGTCACGGCGTGGGAAGCCGGCGCCGATCTGGTGAAGATTTTCCCTTGCGGGCCGGTGGGCGGTCCGAAGTACATCAAGGCGCTGAAAGGCCCGTTCCCGCAGATCGAGTTCGTTCCAACCGGCGGCGTGAACCTCGAGACAACGCCCGAATTCATCAAGGCAGGCGCGACCGCCGTCGCCGTGGGCGGAGAGCTCGTTGACCTCAAAGCCCTGCGCGAAGGCAAAGTCGAGGTGATCACCTCGACGGCGCGCCGTTTCCTCGACGCGGTGCGGGCGGCCCGGGCGGGGACGAAAAGCTGATGGGTCATGGGCTCGACCCTGGCTCAAATCGCGCTGGCCGTTGCCATTCTCGGAGGCGCCTACCTCGTCACCCATCGGTTTGCACGCGCCATGTACATCACCTGTCCCAACTGCCGTACGCTGAACGCACGTCGCCGTACCCACTGCCGAAAATGCGGCCATGCCTTGTGACGCCGGTGCTGCGGGTCGCTGGAGCCGGAACCTTGTCGCGGGACGCTGCGTAATTCAATGGTGACAGCCCAGATGCTTCAGCGTCCAAAAGGGTATCTGGTCCGCGCCACACGCGCAGGAGGTTGGGCAATGGTTGAACTGATTCGCAGGGGCAGGCTCGTAGGGATCGCCTTGGTGCTCGCGTGCGGCATGGCAGCGATCCCCGCCCTCGGCCGGGTGACCGAGGAGTTCCACCGCACCTATCCGTTGAACGCCGAGGGAAGAGTGAGCCTCGAGAACGTGAATGGCAGCGTGCACATTTCGGCCTGGGATCGCAACGAAGTCAAGGTCGACGCGATCAAGTTCGCGAACGATTCGGATCGCCTGGCGGACGTCACGATCGAGATCGACGCCCAGTCGGACTCGATTCACATCAAGACCCGGTATCCGCACCACCTTTTCAACAACAATCCCGGCGGCGTGGAGTACACTCTGACCGTGCCGCACGGCGCGCGGCTCGATAAAATCGACCTGGTGAACGGCAGCCTCGACACCGACGGTTTGACCGGTGACCTGCGAGGGTCGTTGGTCAACGGGAGCGTGAAAGCGCACGCCACGCGCGGCGGAACGGAGCTTTCGACCGTGAACGGACGTGTGGAACTGACAGTCGACGAGTCTGACCTGAAGAAGCCGATCAGCCTGAGTTCGGTGAATGGGAGCCTGGTTCTGAATCTGCCGCCGGACGTCAACGCCCGCCTCAATGCGAGCAGCGTGACGGGCGGAATCAGCAGCGACTTTCAGATTGCCGTGCACGGGTGGTTCGTGGGCCACAGCCTGGAAGGCGAACTGGGGCACGGCGGCCCGGAGGTCCACCTGAGCGACGTGAACGGGCGCATCTCGATTCGCCGTGCGAGCCAGGTCACCAACTGAGCCCTGCCGAGTTCGTCGCCAGCGGTCGCCAGTTTCCCCCAATGTCCCGCGGCTGGCTTACAACCTTTTCCAACGCCCCGCGTCAAAGGAATCGCAAGGCAAGTGCACGCAGAGTCCCCCAACGAGTTAGGAAGGGCGGGGCTTCAGCCCCGCCGGTGAACGGCCCTCACCCGCTCGCCGGCTTCTCTATCCCGCAAGGGCTGGGGAGGCCGGGGTGAGGGGGCGGCCTCTCGGCGGGGCTGGAGTCCCGCCTTCCTGCACCGAGGGCTTTTGTCAGGGTTGAGCGGAATGCTGATGGCCGACGGCGGGTGAAGTACGCCGGGTTCGGATTGCAAGATTACGGGAGAGCCGCTAGAATGGTTTATTGTTAGCGAACGAAGGAGTTCCATGAAAAAGGGTATTCATCCGGACTATCACGAAGTCAACGTCGTCTGCGCTTGCGGCCATACCTTCAAGACGCGCTCGACCTACAAGGGCGACGTGCTGCACTTGGAAATCTGTTCGCACTGCCATCCGTTCTTTACCGGCAGGCAGAAGCTGGTCGACAGCGCCGGGCGCGTCGAGCGGTTCCGGCGGAAGTATGCAGGACTCCAGAAGCCCGCATCGGAGCCAGCGTCGAAAACGACTTAGGCGCCGGGGCCTGCCGCCCGGCCGATCCCCGACATGCCTGATCCATACATCACCAAGCCGAGAGTCTACCTCCTTGGACGCCAGGCCGTGGCCACGGAGGAGTTGGCGCGCTTTCTCGCGGACGAAGGTGTCACCTTCACGACCGACACGAGCGTCGCGGCCGAGATCCTGAATGAAGTTGCCGGCCGCACCTGCTACATGTCGTTTGGCAAGGGACGCAAGAGCAACCAGGAATACCTCGAAAACATCCTGAGCTCGAAGCACGGCAGCGTACTCGAGCATGCGGTGTGGAACCTCCTGATCACCGGCGTCAGCCGGTCGCTTACCCACGAGCTGGTACGCCACCGCGCCGGGTTCGGGTACTCACAGCTCTCGCAGCGCTACGTCGATGAAGGCGACGCGCGCTACGTGGTCCCGCCACTCTACCAGGAGAACTCCGAACTGTGCGCCCGATGGCAACAGACCATCGAGTGCATCCGCAAGGCCTATGTTGAACTCGCGGAAGCCACTAGCCAGTACGTCCAGCAGAAGCATCCCGAGATGGCGCCGCGCGACCGGCGCAAGTGGGCGCGGCAGGCGGCGCGCTCGATTCTGCCCAACGCCTGCGAGACCAAGATCTTCGTTACTGGCAATTCGCGCGCCCTTCGCCACTTCCTCGAACTGCGCGGCAGCCCGCACGCCGACACCGAAATCCGCCTGCTGGCGGTTGAGGTGTGCCGGGTGTTAAAGCGCGAGAGCCCCAACATCTTCCACGACATCGAAGTCGTCGATGAGCCCGACGGTATGCCTTCCGTCCGCGTCCAGCACTCCAAAGTTTAAGCTTGTCTCACCTGCAGAGAACCGAAACCTCATTCACCCCAGAGACCGCTGAGGACGCAGAGTTAGTGGATACTGCTGGCGTGCCATTAGCTCAATTCTTGACAACGAAGATGATCCACTCGCGCCGCCCTCAATAGAACACCACAAGCCGGGATAGTTATTGGGTTGTTCTGGGCGCTCGGCGTCCTCTGCATTCTCTGCGGTGAACTGCGGTTCGCTCACATGCCGGCAGATTTGCGATAGCGCGCCATGTGATCCTTGTACTCGTCGTTATTGGGTGCGAGGGCCATCGCCTGGGTCTCGACCTTGACCGCTTCCGCGTAGTTCTGGTTAACGTACCAGGCCTCCGCCAGCGTGTCGAGATACTCAGGCTGCCGGCTGCGGCTTAGCGAGACAGCTCGTTGGGCGTGTTCGAGCGCCTGGGCAGGATTGCGGAACTGCGGGTCATCAGCCGTGGCGTAAAGCCAGGCGAGATTGTTGTGGGCGACGGCGAGATCGGGTGAGACCTGGATCGCTCGCTGGTAGTGCTGGATGGCGTCGGTGTAAAGCTTGAACTTGGCGCAGAGGTCGGCCAGTTCCTCCTGGCTGTCGGCGTCGGAAGCGTTCTCCTTGCGGATGCCATCGAGGAGTTGGCGCGATTTCGCCTGATCCCCGCTTTTCTGGTAGGCGACGGCGAGTCCCAATTGAGCTTCGTCGGAGTCGGGGCTCGCGCGCAACGCCTCGCGATACTGCTCGACGGCCTCACTGCTACGGTTCTGCTCGAGATACCAGAAGCCGAGCGCTTCATGAGGACGCTCGTCATTGGGCGACAACCCCTCGGCCTGCTGCCAGCGCTCGAGCGCCGCGTCGTCTTGATTCAGGGCTTCAAGATGCGCGCCCTCGTTGAGCAGCCGGGTGACCGCGCTGAAGGTGCGGTAGTGGCGCGCCGTGAGGCCGAAGGCCAGTATCACGATCGCAATGGGAGCGACGACCATGGCTTCAGAGCGCGCCTCGGATGAGGCCCCGCCGGGTGCCACCTCATCCCCTGGCCGGGGTGGGGCGATAAGCAGCGCGAGGAGCGCGCCGGTCGCGATGCCTCCCAGGTGAGCCCAGTTATCGATTCTCGGCAGATTGAATTTGAAGATACGGCTCGCGAAGTCGAGTGCTGGACCAAACGCTAGGCTGATCAGAATCACGGCAATCATGCGCCGGCCAAAAAGGCGATGCCACCGCCAGGGCACGACCTCAGGATGCCGGTAACCAACTACCACCATGGCGCTGGCGACGCCGAAGATCGCTCCGGAAGCGCCGACGGCGATACTGTCGGCGCGCCAGGCGGAGACGATCGAGGCACCCACGCCCGCGCCAATGTAAAGGCACGTGTAGCGGCCATAGCCGTAGATGCGCTCGAGCAGCGGTCCTAGCACCCAGAGCGCATAGCCGTTGAGGAAGATGTGCAGCAGGCCGGCGTGCAGGAACATCGGCATCACCAGCCGCCAGTATTCGCCGCGGCGGATGTAAGGCCCGTAAGACGCTCCGAGCTCGAGCAGGACGTCGGGGTTGGTCGAGCCGCCAGCGGCGATTTCGAGCAGGAAGACCAGGATGGTGAGGCCAAGGATCACCAGCGTCGCGACTGGCAACTGGCGGTGCGAACGGGGCTCGGGAACGTATTCAGACCCTACGATGAGGACTGGCCGCTCGTCACCGGTCACGGGTCACCCGCCGCGACTTCGTAGTAACTCTCGCCCGCGCAGCTCCGGCAGAGGGTGCGCCCGCCAAGCGTCCGCTCGCGCCGGTCGTTGATCCCCTCGCTGCACTGCTCGCAGACGACGCGCGAGTGGGGACTGCCGGGCAAGTCCTCGGGCTTCAGCCGCACGCGCACCTTCTCAACCGTGAACAGATCCGAGTCGTCCATCACCTTGTACGCTTCAAGCTGCTGGCGATAAGATTCCGACTTCGAAGGCTCGTGCCCGGCTTCGTTGAACATGGCTTTGGCTTTGAGGCGCGAATCATCGCGGGCCACGACGCGGACGGCCCGCCGCGTCTCGAGGTCGAGGAAGGTGGCCGCAACCTTACCATACTCGACGTACTTGAGCGAGCGCTTGCCGAGGCGGCATCCGGTCACCAGGCTCACCGCATCGGTCGCGCAGCGGTCGATCTCAACAAAGGTCATCAGTCGCTTCTGGTACTTGGCAGGATCGTCGATGCCCAGTTGCCTCAGTCCCAGCATGGCCATGCGCACACCCAGCACTTGGCCCGGACACATGTGTCCATGATTTTGCGCGGCCAGGACGAGGTATTCTTCCAGGGATTTCATTCTGCGACCCGTGGAGCGGCCGTCGAAGTCCTTACCGGGGGATTATAACATTGCGGACGGATGACTTGGGTTGCGAGCCACGCCGCTGCGCCCGCAGCCGTCGGTTTAGCAGGGCTTGGGCGCTTTCGCGTGCGAGACCTATGTTCAGCCACAAGTGAATACGGCTTGTGCTGAAACGCGCCATCCTACGCCATTTCAATCACATACAAAATCACCTTGACAACATGAGACTCAAGATTCATTATAGCATCTAACTAATGTGTCAGCGAAGAACTGGCCGAGTGGCGCCGTGCGAGGACTCATTGCGGTGCGATCTCATAAGGACCTGGAGCGCAGTTCAACGAGGAGGATGTATAAGCAATGGCTAAGATAATCGGTATCGACCTGGGGACGACCAACTCAGTGGTGGCGGTCATGGAAGGCGGGGAACCGTCGGTGATCGCCAATCCCGAAGGCGGCCGGACCACGCCGTCAGTCGTCGGCTTCACGAAGTCGGGGGAACGGCTGGTGGGCCAAGTCGCCAAGCGGCAGGCGATTACCAACCCGGAGAACACGGTCTATTCGATCAAGCGGTTCATGGGACGCCGCTTCAGCGAGGTCCAGAACGAAATCAAGACGGTACCCTACAAGGTGGTGGCGGCGGCGGGCGGTGGCGACGTGCGCGTGGTGGCGCTGGGCAAGGAGTATTCGCCGCCCGAAATCTCGGCGATGATTCTTCAGAAGATGAAGGATGCCGCCGAGCAGTACCTAGGCGAGAAAGTGTCCCAGGCGGTGATCACCGTGCCGGCGTATTTCAATGACAGCCAGCGCCAAGCGACCAAGGACGCGGGAAAGATCGCGGGTCTCGAGGTGCTGCGCATCGTCAACGAGCCGACGGCGGCGGCGCTGGCTTACGGCCTCGACAAGAAGAAGGACGAGACCATCGCCGTCTATGACTTCGGAGGTGGCACGTTCGACATCTCGATCCTCGAAGTCGGCGAGGGCGTCGTCGAAGTGAAGTCGACCAACGGCGACACCCATCTGGGCGGCGACGACATCGACAAGCGCATCATCGACTGGATTGTGGACGAGTTCCGCAAGGACCAGGGCATCGATCTCTCGAAGGACCGCATGGCCCTGCAGCGTCTCAAGGAAGCGGCGGAGAAGGCCAAGATGGAGCTCTCGACCGTGCTTGAGACCGACATCAACCTGCCTTTCATCACCGCCGACGCTTCCGGACCCAAGCACCTGAACCTGAAGCTCACGCGGGCGCGCTTCGAGCAGATGTGCGAGGACATCTTCCAGCGCTCGGTGAACCCGGTGAAGCAGGCGCTCAAGGACGCGGGCGTCGGGCCGGAGAAGATTGATGAAGTCGTGCTGGTCGGTGGATCAACGCGCATCCCACGGATCCAGCAAATCGTCAAGGACCTGTTTGGCGGCAAGGAGCCGCACAAAGGCGTGAACCCTGATGAGGTCGTGGCGGTAGGCGCCGCGGTACAGGCGGGCGTCCTGGGCGGCGAGGTGAAGGACCTGCTGCTGCTCGATGTGACGCCGCTGACCCTGGGCGTCGAAACCCTGGGAGGCGTCTCGACGCCGCTGATTCAGCGCAATACAACGATTCCGACGCGCAAGAGTGAGACTTTCTCGACCGCGGCGGACAACCAGACCTCGGTGGAGATTCACGTCCTGCAGGGCGAACGCCAGAAGGCGGCGGACAATCGCACGCTCGGCAAGTTCCACCTGGTGGGGATTCCGCCCGCTCCGCGTGGCGTGCCGCAGGTCGAGGTGACGTTCGATATCGACGCCAACGGCATCCTGAACGTCTCGGCGAAGGACCTGGGCACCGGGAAGGAGCAGAAGATCACCATCACTTCCTCGGGCGGTCTCGCCAAGGACGAGATCGAGCGCATGACCAAGGAAGCCGAGCTTCATTCCGATGAAGACCGGCGCTACAAGGAGGACGTCGAGCTCAAGAATCGCGCCGACCAGATGATTTACGGAACCGAGAACTTGCTCAAGGAGCATCGCGACAAAGTGCCCGCCGAGGATGCCAAGAACATCGAGTCGGCGATCGAAGAGGCCAAGAAAGCCATTCAGTCGGGTGACACCTCGCAGATCACCGCCGCGGTGGATCGCTTGACGCAGGCGTCGCACAAGCTGGCGGAGGCGATGTATCGGCAGGCGGGCTCGAGTTCGTCGGACGCCGCGCCGGGAGCGGACAGTGGCGCCGGAGCTGCATCGGGAGCTCATGCAGGAGGCTCGGGTTCTGGTAGTAAAGGCGATGGCGAGGTGATTGACGCGGAAGTGGTCGACAGCGAAGAAAAGAAGAAGAAGAGCTGATTCGGATGCCGAGGAGGCGCCTGGCTCGCCGCAGCGTAGCTCGGGTGCGGAAGGCGAGCCGGAGACGAAAGGACTGAAATGCCCGCTCCCGTTCTGAGGAAAACGTGCATTGTGGACTCGCGGCGCGGCTTCTTCAAAATATATGTCTCGCAGGCGCAGAGCATTTTCTGGGGCACGGTCGTCCTTGATGACGCGAGTGGGTTCCGCCGCGGCGCCGGCGTGCCGACGCTCCAGCTCAAGGAGAAGCACTTTACCGGGGAGTCCGCCGAGGCGGCGCTGCGGCAGTGCTCGGAGTGGATCAGGCGGGAGATCGATCCCCAAGCCAAGATTTCCGAGCTCTGATCAGTTGATTGAGTCGCGCAGAACGAGTCTCAGTAGTCAGGAGGAAACGGTGGAGCAGAGAGTGCAGGTCGGGGTCGAATGCCCCCAGTGCCACTGGAAGCACTTCATGGAAGTCGGAATGGATACGAAGCTGCTCAAGTCACCGCTCTATCAGGAGATCAAGAACCAGCTTGAAGCCTGGCTGAGGTCCCGCTGTCCTGACCACTTGGGGATCATTGCGAATCTGAGCAAGAACTAGACCGACGCTCGGTGAGTTCATGGGCGGTCGAATTGAGTCAATATGCCGGTGGGAACACAAAAAGACTATTACGCCGTCCTGGGTGTAGACCGCAACGCCAAGCCGGAGGCGATCCGGAAGGCCTACCGGCATCTGGCGAGGAAGTTCCATCCCGACGTCAATCCCGGGAACAAGGCCGCAGAAGAAAAGTTCAAGGACATCTCCCAGGCTTACGACGTCCTGGGCGACGAGAAGAAACGCAGGATTTATGATCAGTACGGCTTTTACTCGGACAACATTCCGCCTGGCGGCTACGGGCCAGGGTATCGTCCGAGCGAGGGACCGGGCGCGGCAGCGGCGGGTCCGGGGTTCGACTTTTCCGGCTTCGACTTCTCCGACTACGCGCCGCAGGGCCACGAAGAGGAAGAGGGCCGCGGCTTCGGCGGTTCATTTCGTGACCTCTTCTCGCAGTTCTTCTCGCGCGGCGGGGCGCAGAACGCCGAGGCTGAAGGACCCCAGCGCGGTACCGACATCGAGCACCACATGCACCTGGGTTTTTGGGATGCGATTCGCGGTACCCAAGTGCGCATTACGATCGCACGGCAGGAGGAGTGTGGGCGCTGTCACGGCACGGGCGCGGCGCCCGGCCCGGCCGTCAAATGCCCGACCTGCGGCGGCGCGGGCAAGGTCACGCGCCAGATGGGCGCCATGCGTTTCTCGGGCCCGTGTCCGGACTGTGGAGGAACGGGCCGTCGCAAGCAGCCGTGTCCGGCTTGCCACGGTTCCGGGGTCATCCGGAAGCCGGAGACGTTTGAAGTCCGCATCCCCGCGGGCGCCGACAACGGCTCGCGGGTTCGCGTGCCGGGAAAAGGCAATGCTGGAGTGAACGGCGGGCCGCCCGGCGACCTCTACATCGTCACCGACGTTGAGTCGCACCCACTTTTCGAGCGCAAGGGCGATAACATTTACGTTAAGGTGCCGGTGACGGTGACTGAGGCGGCGCTAGGCGCCAAGGTCGAGATTCCGACGCTCGACGGCCCGAACACCATCAAGATTCCGCCCGGCACCCAGAGCGGCCAGAAACTGCGGCTGCGCGGCAAAGGTGCGCCGTCGCTGCGAGGCAACGTGCGCGGCGATTTGTTTGCCGAAGTCCAGGTGATGGTGCCCAAGGTTGCCGACGAGCGGACCAAGGAAATCCTGCGCGAACTCGCGCGCTTGAATCCCGAGGATCCGCGGCGCGACCTGAAGAGCGATGGGACGAGGAGTTAAGCGATGCCGCCCCGAGAGAGAAAGCGGCGAGGCAAAGTCGGCTACATGATCAGCGCGGTTGCCGAGATGTACGACATCCATCCGCAGACGCTGCGCCTCTACGAGCGCGAGCGCCTGTTGATTCCTTCGCGTTCCGACGGCAACACCCGCCTCTACACGCAGGAGGACATCGAGCGCCTGGAAGTGATCCTGAAGCTGACGCGCGAGCTGGGCGTCAATCTCGCCGGAGTCGAAATCATCCTCAACATGCGCACCCGCATGGACGCGATGCAGAAGGAGATGCAGGCCTTCATGGAGTACGTGCGCCGCGAGCTCGAGCAGCGTTCTCAGGAGGCTGGCGAGCCCATCGAGAACGCTTTGGTGCGCATCGCCCCGCCGCGCATCATCCCGACACATCGCCGCGGATAACACGCCCGCCACTCTTCTAGGGTTTCAGGACAACCTTGACGCGTTCAGAGTCCGGGCGGGCCAGATCCTCGAAGATGGACTGGCCGTCCGAGAGCCGCGCTTCGCTGATCAAACCGTCGAGGTTCACGCGGCCCTCCGCCATCCATTTCGCAGCAAGCTGGAATTCCTCGCGGCCGTAGGCGTAAACGCCTGCCAGCCTCACCTCACGACGGATCACCTCGATAAAGTCGAGGGTCGTTTCGGCCTCACTCAGACCCGCGAGAACAATCACGCCTTCCGACCTCACAAGCCGCATCGCCATCTGGCGCGTTGCGGAAAGCCCCGCGGCGTCAAACACTACGGCGCAGCCGTCTTCGCCGAAAAACTGATCCAGACGTGCGGCCGCATCCGGCTCCTTGGGGTTCACTGTGAGTGCAGCGCCGTGCTTCCTGGCGATCGCCGACCGGTTCGGGTTCACTTCCACGACAGCGATTCGTCCGTCGGGCGCGAGACCCATCTGTCGCGCCACCTCAAGAATGAGCAAGCCAATCGCCCCGGCGCCGAGAATCGCGCTCGCGCCGCGATCCGCCTGGGCAGCGCGCACGAAATGCAGAGCGTTGGCGAGGGGTTCAACGAGCGCGCCCTCGGCCAGGCTGAGGCGCGCGTGAATGGGATACAGGTTCTTGGCCGGCGCTTTGAGATACTCCGCGAAGCCGCCCGGAACGTGCATCCCCAACAACTTCTTCCTCCGGCACAAGCATTCGCGTCCCGCCGCACAGTAGCTGCAATGGCCGCAGCCTACCAGTGGATACACGGCGACGTGATCGCCCGCTTTCACTGTCGTCCCGCCGTCTTCCACGCGCTCGACCACTCCCGCCATTTCGTGGCCTAGCACCAATGGCGGCACGCGGCCGCGGCTATGACCCAGCCAGCCGTGTACGTCCGAGCCGCACACACCCACGCCGCCCACGCGTACCAGCGCCTCGCCACGCTCCAGTTGAGGATCGGGCCAATCCTGTAACTCCAGCTTGCGAACCTCGGTATATACGAGAGCTTTCATTTCGCCCCTTTTCTCATCCTCAGTTTTTCGGCTCACTGACCTTCGTAGAGGCGGCCTTCAGGCCGGCACGCGCCGGCGCCACACGTGCCGACCATAAAGGTCGGCACTACACTCGGAATGGCAAAGTGGCTTTTTGCTTTCACTTACCTTCCAGTAATTCCTGCCGCACGTTCTTGAGGACGTACGTGGCGCGCTGGACGCCGACTTCACCGGTAAGAATGGGATCCTCGTTTTCAATGCTCAGGATACCCTGGTATCCGACGTCCATGTAGGCCTTGACGATATCCTTCCAAACTTCCGCGCCGTGTCCGTAGCCGACGGCCCGAAAAGTCATGGAGCTCTGCCGGAAATTCTTCTCACCCGCGGTAAAGTTCAGGACTCCGTAGCGATCGACGTTGTCTCGGAAGATCACGGTGTCCTTCATGTGCGCGTGATAAAGCGCGCCCTGCTTCCCGAGCAGGTGGATGACCTCGACCGGATCGCAACCCTGCCAGAACAGGTGCGAGAGGTCGTTGTTGGCGCCGATCTCCTCGCCCACTGCCTCGCGCAGACGCAGCAGCGTCCAGGGATTGTAGACCACAAAGCCGGGATGCATCTCGAAGGCGAACTTGGGCGAGCCGTGGTCGCGAGCAAACTTCACCGCTTCCTTCCAATAGGGGATTACCTTCTCCTTCCACTGCCACTCGACCACTTCTTCGTAGTCATCGGGCCAGCGATACGTCACCCAGTTGGGATGCTGGCTCGTGTCAGAATCGCCTGGGCAGCCGGCGAATCCGACTATTACCGGGACTTCCAGCCGCTCGGCGAGCAGAATGGCGCGGCGGAACGCTTCGTGGTCGCGCTGCGCGATCTTGGCGTTCGGGTGCAATGGATTTCCATGCGCGCTGAATGCCCCGATGCGGATGTTACGGTCGTCGAACTTCTTTTTCCAGGCGCGCGCCTTGGCCGGATCGTCGAGCATGTCCTTCACCGGACAGTGAGGCGTCGCCGGATAGCCCGTGGCCGCGATTTCCACCGCCTCGAGTCCGAGCTCAGTGAGCTTGTCGAGGAAGGCATCCAAAGAAAGCCTGAAGAAGACGGGATCAAAGACGCCGATGGGAATCTTCGTACTCGGGGGGGGAGGTGTGGGGATGAGCGGGGCAGCAACTCGACCCAACTCAGGTGATTCGCCCGGCACGACGGCCGCACTTCCGCTGCTTCCGCGAGCGATGATGGGACTGGACGCCAGCAGGCCGCTCGTGGTCGCAAGAAATCTTCGGCGGCTGACCGAGCTGAGATTCGGCTTTCTGCTCATCGGATACGCTCCTTTGGAGGACGGAGAAGTATACGCCATTCTCGCGTCATCGCTGCGCCGACTGCATGTTGGAGTGAAGCGCGGTCGACCTGTCAGAACTGAACATCTACCTCCAAGTCATGCTCGACGTGGTACAATTCAGCATTCAGTTCCATTCGTCGGGAAGATCCAAGTCTAACTCCACCCTGAACAGGGAGGGCCTAATCGCATGACTTCGTTGAGAAGAGGGCTCGAAGGAATTTTACTGGCAGCGCTCGTGTCTTTGATGTTCAGCCTGGGCGCGTCAGGACAGGCTGTTTCCGGCAACATCGTCGGCACGGTGACCGATCCTTCCGGCGCCGCAATCCCCGGCGCGGACGTCACGATCACCGACGTCGACCGGGGTTTGACCTACCAGTCCAAGAGCAACGCCGACGGCAACTATACTCAGACGCACTTGCTCGCCGGCCACTACACGGTTAAGGTGACGGCGTCAGGCTTTGCGGAATTCGCTGCGCCCGTCGACGTCGAGGTGGACCAGACGACGAGCGTCAACGCCCAGCTCCAGGTAGGCAAGGTGGGGAACGCGATTACCGTCACCGCCGAGACGCCGCTGCTCAAAGTGGATCGCGCCGACGTGAGCACCACACTCACCGGCGACGAAGTGCAGCAGCTCCCGGTCCTCAACCGGAACTTGACGCAGCTGATGCTGGTGATGCCGGGCGCTTACGCGGATAGCTTTCAAGTCGCGACGGCGGAGAATCCGCAGCAAGGTCTACAGGTCGACGTCAACGGCCAGAATTTCACCGCTAACGGATTCCTGCTCGACGGCACGACCAACCAGAATCCGCTGCTCGCGATCGCCATCATCAATCCGAACATTGACTCGATCCAGGAACTGAAGGTGACCACCAGCAACTACGACGCAGAGTTCGGCTCCGTCGCGGCAGCACTCATGCAGGCGACCACGAAGTCCGGGACCAATGAGCTGCACGGGTCCGGCTTTGAGTATGTTCAAAACAATATCTTCAACTCCGCCAATCCCTTCACGCAGTTGAAGCCACCCATACGCTGGAATCAGTTCGGAGGCTCGATCGGCGGCCCGATCAAGAAAAACAAGCTCTTCTTCTTCGGCGATTACCAGGGATCGCGCCAGCGTAACGGTGCATCCCTGCTCACGACAGTACCCACCACGGCCGAACGCGGTGGCAATCTTCAAGCGTTGCTGGGGAACTACATTTGCTCCAATGGATCGGTTTCCGCCACCCCCTGCGCGAATCCGTTGATGGTACCCACCACCGAGGGCGGTATGGTCCCGGCACAAGGCGGTATGGTGTTTGATCCCAACACTGGAAATCCGGACGGGACCGGACGGCAAGCCATTGCTACCAACGGCCAAGTGAATGTGATTACCGTTCCGCAGCCTTTAACCAACATCATGTCGTATCTCCCACCCCCCAATACCGGCGCTCCGGGCCAGATCGCCAACAATTACATCGCTTCGGGCTCCGAGATTTACGATATCGATCAGCCCGACGTTCGCTTGGATTACAACATCTCCGACAAAGCAAGCTTCTTTGGGCGGTACTCTCTGGCGGACTTCACCATCCAAGCGCCAGCGGCCTTTGGGACCGTGGCGGGCGGGCCTTCGCTGAGTGGGCTCAATTTCGCCGGTCAGTCGCTGGATCGAAACCAGAGCCTGGCCCTCGGACTCACTTATACCTTCAGCCCCACGCTGGTGGGGGAGTTTCGCTTCGGCACCTTCCGCTATCGGATCCGCGTGGAACCGTTCGGCGTGGGCACTCAACCCGCTGCGCAGGCGGGGCTGCCGGGTCTCAACCTGGGAAGCCAGGATACCAGCGGCATGCCGGCCTTCTACGTCAACGGCAACGGCGGGTTTGATTTCGGATATGCGCTGGGAGTGAACGCCTGCAATTGCCCGCTGTCAGGAGACCGAGAATCAATTCGACTGGATCACGAATTGGACCAAGGAACACGGCAACCACACTATCAAGTGGGGCGCGGAGGTTCCTCGCGACCAGCAGCAGCGCGTTCCGAGTGACTCACACCGCTCTGGCGAGATCTCTTTCACGGATTCGGTGACGGGAAATGCCGCGGTCGACGCGCTGGCTAGCGGCAATGCGACCACCGGCGCTGCCCTGGCTTCCTTCCTGCTCGGCGAACCCTCATCCTTTGGGCGCTATTTCACTGGAATCGGTTTGTATCCCGGACTGCGTGAAACGCGTATTTTCCTCTACGGGCAAGACACTTGGCGCGCGACCCGGAAGCTGACCCTGGACTACGGGTTGCGCTGGGAGAATTACCTGCCTCAAGGCGCGGCCAAACCTGGAGGCGCTGGCACCTTCGATCCGCTCACCGGGATGGAACTCGTCGCCGGCCTCGGACCCAACTCCCTCAGCTTGGGAGTGAAACCCTACAACCTGGGATTCACGCCGCGTCTGGGCATTGCTTACCAGGTGCAACCCAACACCGTTGTCCGCGCGGGCTACGGCTGGGGCTTCACGCCGGCCGGCTATGGTTCGATTTTTGGACAGGGGCTCGAGTACAATCCTCCCATCCTCAATGGCCAGACGATTCCCCAGGCGAACCCTTATAGCGCGGATTTCAATCTGCTCACGGGTCCGCCGCTGCCCGTCAATCCTCCTATCGGGTCAAACGGCTCGTATCCCCTGCCGGATGGCATCAGCGTCTACAACTGGTTCTGGCCCCTGAAAGCTTACCGGATACCCATGGCCTACTTCTGGAATACGACCGTCCAACATCAGTTCTCGAACGGCCTCTCGTTCCAGGTGGCTTATGTCGGTAACGTCGGGCGGCATCTGTATCTCAATCCCAACATCAACCAGGCGGTCCCGGGACCCGGTAACTTCGACTCGCGCCGGCCGTTCTTCCCCCAGTTCGGACTCGAGCAGGGAATCTTCTACACGTGCAACTGCGACACCAGCAACTACCATAGCCTGCAAGCCAAGCTCGAGAAACACGCTTCTCACGGCCTCGACTTCGCGCTCAATTACACGTACTCGAAGGCCATGGGCAGCAGCAACTTCGGCGGCGGCGGTTTCGATGACAACTACCACTGGAATAACTCCTACGGTCCCGCCAGTTACAATTCCACTCACGCCCTGACACTCACCAACGTCTGGCAGATTCCCTACGGGCGCGGCAAGCGGTGGGGGTCCTCGAATAGCAAGGCGCTGGACCTGATCCTTGGGGGTTGGAGTCTTGACGGCCTATCTACGCTCGATTCGGGACGTCCCTTCTCGCCCATGGTCTCGAACGGGTCCTCCGTCAATGCCGATTTCAACGGTGTGCGGGCGGACATCATTGGCAATCCGCACGTCGCCAATCAAAGCGCCGCAGAGTGGTTCAACCCGGCAGCCTACACGGATCCGCTCCAGCCCTACCGGGACGGCACGGCGGCCGCCAATTCGCTCTGGGGACCTGCGCTCTACGTTGTCGACCTGGCGCTCGCCAAGACGTTCGTCATCCGCGAAAACAAGTCGATCGAGTTCCGCTGGGAAAACTTCAACGCGTTCAACGTTAACAACTACGGCCTGCCCAACAACACGGTGGACGTTTCGGGCGCCGGCCAGATTACTTCGACGCAAGTGCCGATGCGCCAGATGCAGTTCGGCTTGCATTTCCGGTTCTAGCGCCGCGGAAATGAAGAAGTTGGCTGCCTGCGAAAGGGCACGCCTTTAAGCGTGCCGAGAGCTACCGAGAGGGAGAATGCGGCTTCAGCCGCTGAAGTGGTAGGCCCCAGGGCATGGGAGAGGCCCTGGGAATCTCGGAGAGGCGCCTTCCGTCGGCACGACTGAAGTCGTGCCCTTTCACCCGAAGCCCGAGGCCCAAAGGTCTTCTGACTCCTGTCTCCTGACTCCCGTCTTCCATGCTCCATCTCGCCATCCTCGCTGTCGCACTCTCCGCCCGTAGTCAAGGATGCTCGAAGGTCGCGACCGGCGATCCAGCAGGCAACTACATCGTCCCCGGTGTGCTGGGGAACGTTGTCTATCACGACGGACTCACTCTCGATGCCTATGCGCCCGAAGGGCCCGCTCGGCCGGCCGCGGTCATCATTCACGGCAGCTACGGAAACAAGCGTACTCACGTGACCCAACTGTTCGAGCCGCTCACGCGCGCCGGTTACGCCTGGTTCTCGATTGACTACCAGACGCTTGACGACGTGGACGCTGCGATCCGCTTCATCCGCTGCCCAGGCCGGTTCAACATCGAGACCCACGAGATAGTCCTCATTGGAGAAGATACCGGGGCCGAGGTTGCATTCAAGCTCGCGGCGCGCAACGGATTTCGCGTCGCGGCTTTCGGCGCCAAGCTCAGTCCAACGTTTATCGAGAGCACTTCAAGTGGTGGAAATGCTGCGCGCCGCTTACTCCCCACGGCACCCGTCGTGATGTTTCACGGCGCTGTCGACGATAATTCGCCGCCCGCACCGATCGAGGCCGTCTGCAAGCGGATGCCGAACTGCACTTTTCACTTGGTGCCGGGCGCGATCCACGAGTTCGAGAATTGGCATCCCGACCAGTGGTCGTGGAAGGAAGACCTCGTCGCCTGGCTGCGCGGCGACAAGCGCGGTCTGTGGAAGGGCATCGCCTACGCGCGTCCCGGCGGCCGCGACCTGCTGATGGACGCCGACATCCCCGAAGGCGCAGGGCCCTTCCCGGCGGTCGTGGTTGTCCACGGCGGCGGTTGGGAAGCCGGCGACAGAGTCACTTACGTCTCGCCCGTCTTCGAGCCGCTGGCGCGCGCCCGATTTGCCTGGTTCTCGATTGACTACCGCTTGACTCCCTATGTGCGCGTGCCCGACGAGCTCGAGGACGTGCGAACCGCAGTCCGCTACGTGCGCACGCACGCCGCGCTCTTCCACGTGGATGCGAACCGTCTCGCTCTGCTCGGCGAATCGGCCAGCGGACACCTGGTTGCCGAAGTGGCGTCAGAGCCCTGCTCGGGTTGCGAAGTCCAGGCAGTCGTCTCGTTCTACGGCGTGTACAACTTCACCACTTGGCCGCAGGGTCCCGACTGGCAGCGCGGAATGCTGAACCGGTTGTTCGGCGATTGGACGCCCGAGACGCTCGCACGCTACTCACCGCTCGAACACGTCACGTCTGGCCTTCCGCCCATCCTGCTCATCCAGGGTACGAAGGACGAGCTTTACCAGAGCACGCTCGCCTACGCTGAACGATTGAAGCAAGCAGGTGCGCGTTACGAACTCGTCGAACTGAAGGACGCGCCCCACGGGATGGAGAACTGGGAAGGCCACGCGGATTGGGCATTCTACAAGCAGAAACTGTTCGACTGGCTACAGTCGACTTTCAACTACCACTAGCGACGGGTAAGTGAAATCAGCGGTACGTGCGACCGCGCGGAAGGGCGCGCACGCCTTCAGGCGTGCCGAAACGTGTAGCTGGATGCGGCTTCAGCCGCTGAGGTGCTGCGTTGCAGGAAAGGCCCGCGAGTTCTCGAGAGGCGACCTCTGGCGGCACGACTCAAGTCGTGCCCTTTCGCAAACTGGCTGTGGTCCTTTATACATGACACCTGAGACCCTGCGTGTCACAATAAGCGCTCTCATTAGCACTTCGACGTCAAACCGACGGAGGACACACTCCCGTGACCGGATTCAGCTCTATCGAACGCTCTACACTCGGCGTGCTCGTCTTCCTGACGCTTTCGAACCTGGCGCTCGCGGCGGGCCAAGGCACTGTCGCCGAAGCGTCGCCGAGTCCCGGGCCTGACGATCGCTATAAGGCGGACATCCTGGTCGTCGTCGCGCATCCCGACGATGAAACCGAGGTCACAGCGTATCTCGCGAAGGCCATCTTTGACGATCACAAGCGTGTCGCAGTGATCTATGGCACGCGCGGTGACGGCGGCGGCAATGCCATGGGATACGAGCAGGCCGCCGCGCTCGGCGCCGAGCGCGAAATCGAAGCCCGCCGCGCCTGCGCTTATCTCGGCATCATGAACGTGTGGTTCCTCGACGGACCCGACACGCCGGGCCAGGACGTTCTGCGCTCGCTCGAGACGTGGAACCACGGCGCGGCGCTCGCCAAGGCCGTCCGACTGGTGCGGCTCACGCGTCCCGAGATAATCCTGACGTGGCTGCCCGATTACGTGGCGGGCGAGAATCACGACGACCACCAGGCGGCGGGCGTCATTGCGACGGAGGCGTTTGATCTCGCGGGCGACCCGACCAAGTTCCCCGAGCAGGTCGCGTTCCCGCGCAATCGCTTGAGCATCAGCAACCTCACTGAAGGGCTGCGTCCCTGGCAGCCGAAGAAGATCTATTACTTTTCGGACGCCTCGCACACCGAGTTGCTCGAAGGCCAGGGACCGGAGTTCGCGACCACGGGCGTCTCGCCCTCCCGCCACTTGCCCTACTATCGCTTGGCCGCGGAGGAGATGGCGTTCCATCTGACTCAGGGCGACACGGGTCAGGAGGCGAAGAAGGCGCTGGCCACGGGCCAGTTCCAATACTTCGAGCAGCCGGTGCGGCTGATCTTCGGCAAATCGCTGGTCGGTGGCTCGAAGACCGAGGACATCTTCGAAGGCATCACGTCCGAGCCTATCCCGTTCAGTCCAGTGCGTGGTTACCGGCCTGAGACACGCCAAGGATTGTCATTCGAGCTGGGCGGCTCATGGGCGTTCTATCGGGAGTTCTGGAAGGCGCACAACATCGAGCACCTCGCCGACTTGCTGCCGACTCCTGAAGTCGAACTTCCTTCCGGTTCGGTGCTCCATGTTCCGTTCCTGATTCACAACGACTCGGCGGAGTCAACGGAAGTTACGGTTAGCGCGACGCCGCCCGAAGGTTGGCGCGTGAGGAATGGACCCGCGCGTTATCCGGTCGGGGCGCACGACGTGTATCCTGTCGAAACCGCAGTCGTCGTCGAAGCCGCGAAGGGACAGGAGTGGCAGACAATAACCTGGAACGCGGAAGCGAATGGCCGCGCGGTTGGTTCTGTCACGCTGCGCGTGAAAGTCACTTCCGGCGGTGGACTGCCGCAGTAGGATTCAGGGCACTCTTAAATTTCAAATCTGAGATTTGGCTCTTGAATTTCAATCTGAGATTTGATTCTGAAATTTTCCGATCTGAGATTTGAGATTCCAGCCTGCCGAGGAACAGCCCATGTCGAGGTTGATGCCCAGAGTATTCACCCCCAGAATGTTCATCAGGATTCTTGCCTTCACCGCTGCGCTGCTATCGCTTGCGACGACCGCCTGGCCACAGACCGGCATGACCGTTGTCACGGACCAGGCGTCCTACAACGTCGGGTCGGTGGTGCGACTGCGGATCGTCGCAACAGGCGAACTCGGCTTGCCCCGTCCGCTCGATCTTTCGGCGACACTGCGGTACGCGGGTGAGACGCAGTCCATCCTGCACCACACCTTAGCCCGCTCTTTCAGCCTTTCAGGTCCAGCGCATTCGACCGAGTATCAGGATTACTGGAGGATCCCGCGCGATGCGCGCACCGGCCGTTACGAGATTGTCGTCGAAGCTTTGGATTCCGGTTCGCATCAGCCCGTGCCGCAGCCCGAAGATTCCGTCGCCTCTTTTGTTGTGCATCGCAAGCTGGTCGAGATCGAGCGCGTCAGCCTCGACAAGACGTTCTACACCTCAGGCGACCACGTCGCGGCGCAGGTCAGCCTGAAGAACGCGAGCGCGCGGCCGTTCAGCGGCCTGCGTGTCGAATTCTCGAAGCGCTATTGGCCGTGGACGGCGCAAACGTCGGAGCGCGCGGGCGTCGATTACGCGACACTCGCCGAATCCCTCGCACTGCCCGCGGGCGCCGAGAAGGAAGTCCGCTCGGCGAACGCCGCTGTGGCGGCCGACGTGAAGCAGCCCACCGTGGCCCAGTACGCCGTGGTGGTCTGGGACAGGGCGCGCGAGCACGTGCTCGACATCGCCTTCACGCCTATCGTGTTCATCAATCCGCCGGGAGTTCGGTCACCGCGACCGTACGCCGGACCGCCCGGTTACCCCATGCAGTATCTTCATCCCGACCTCAACTCCATCAATACGACAGCCTATCGGCACTTCTATCCGCCCGAGCAGGATTCCCCGGCGATCGAGTTCGACACGAGCCATACGATGTTCGCCTCAGGGAGCACCGGCACTGTGAATTTCTCGCTGCGTAACCCCACGGAGAGCCCCTGGCACAAAGCCTCGATCGGTATCGGGGCCACCATGCGAGTACAGGGGAGGATCTTCGAACTCGTTAATAAAAGCGAGTTCATGGGTCAGACGTACGAACTCGAGCCCGGCAGTGCGCCGCTCAGGAAAAGCGCTGAACTGCAGTTTCCAATTGAAGACGCCGGACTCATGCACCTCACAGTCTGGATCAATGGGCCAGGAGACCAAGTTTTCGCCTCCAAGTCGCTCGAACTCGGCGTCAATCCGCTGCCGAAGTCGATCCTCATCTTCTGCGCTCACGCAGACGATGAAGGCGCGCACGCGGGCATCATCCGCGCCGCGGTCGAGAACCACATCCCCATTCACTTCGTCTACTTCACCAACGGCGACGCAGGCTCGTGCGACCGCTACTACCAGCACTTTTGCGGGCCGGCGGAAGCGCTGAACTTCGGCGCGTTGCGCATGGACGAGGCGCGCGGCGCACTCGGCCACGTCGGCGTGCCGCGCGAGGATATTTTCTTCCTCGGGCTGCCCGACGGAGGCTCGGGCGAAATCTGGAACCACGTCGCGCCATCTGATCCGTACCATGCGGTCCTGCTGGCCGTCGATCACGCACCCTACGAAGGAATCGCGTCACCGAACCTTCCCTATGCGCGCGATTCGGTCGTCCAGATGGCGAAGGAATTCATCAAGCGATTCCAGCCCGAGGTGATCTACACCGGACATCCGGACGAACGCCACGTCGATCACCGGACCAACAATTGGTTCGTGGTAAAAGCCATGCAGGAACTGCTGCGCGAGGGCGAGATCTCGCCCGATACCATCTTGCTCACCGACCAGAGTTACGGGCCGGGTCCGCAGAAGCACGCTCCTTATCACTACGCGAAGAACGTCTTCTATGTGTCCGGTGAGGCGATGGCGCTCCAGCAGGAGGCCGGCTGGTTCTATCAATCGCAGGGCGGTAACACGAGCGAGGGCCATCTCCGCACGTTCGACAAGCTGCGGCGCGAGCAAGTACACTGGCAGATCCTCGACTGGAAGGATCACGAAGGCTGGAACGAATCGCGCTGAGCGCGGGCTCGACCGCGGCATCCAACAGGTCAATGAACGAGGAAACCCATTTGCCGGATTCAGCCAATCAGGAAGCGGCTGGCGATTCAGCCGTTTCGGCGGCGGCGTTTCCCAGCGAGCCGTTCGCCTGTCCAAACTGCGGCCAGATGCTGGCGCCCGAGTGCCGGGTGTGCGTCGCGTGCCACCAGGCGATCGACCTGGCGCTGATCAACGCAACATCAACTCAAGCCGCGACGAGTCAGCCCGAGGCTGCGAATCGAGCCGCGGCGGCCGTGTCCAGGGTCCCATTCCCCTGGGTTCTCTTTTTCGCGCTCCTGCTCGTCCGCCTGGCTGCGGCGGGACTCGCCGAACGCCGCTGGGGACTGGTGAAAGCGGAGCTCGTGCTGGGTGGAGTCGAGATGCTCTGTGCGGTGTGGGTTTTCTACGACGCTCACCACCGCGCCGCGCCGCGGCCGTTTCGCTGGGCGTTCGGAACGTTGCTTCTCTGGCCCATCGTTTTTCCCTGGTATCTTGTCCGCCGCAAGACGCCGCACGCCGTCTGCCCCTTTATCGAGGGGATGGGTATGCCGATCGTGCTGCTCGTCCTGCTGGCTCTCGGTGTGGTCATCACCCTCATCCGAGGACCGCTCAAATAGCGCGACCCGCCACGCGCCAGGAGAATCACTTCCATGCTGAATATTCGCCCTGCCACGGCACAGGACGTGCCGCTCATCCTCGAGTTCATCCGCGGACTCGCCGAGTACGAGCGCGAGCCGCATGCGGTGACGGCCACTGAGGCCGACCTACTGCGCGACGGCTTCGGGTCGAATCCCAAGTTCCGCGTCGTTATCGCCGAGTGGGAGAGAAAGCCGGCCGGCTTCGCCTTTTTCTTTTACAGCTACTCCACCTGGGAGGGTCATCCCAGCCTGTTTCTTGAAGACCTGTTTGTCCGCCCGGAATTCCGCGGCAAGGGGATCGGCAAGAAGTTGATGGTCTACCTCGCCGAGCTTGCGCTCCGGGAGAACTGCCGGCGCTTCGTGTGGCAGGTGCTCGACTGGAACACGCCGTCGATCGAGTTCTACGAGTCGCTCGGAGCGCGAGTGATGAAAGAATGGCTGACGGTGCGCGTTGATGGTGACGCGCTGAAGCGCCTGGCGAACCAAGTCTAGGCTTACACCGCCAGCGCGCCGTCTGACGCCTGGCAAACGTAGACCTCGGCGTGGAGTCCGAGCGCCTGCTGATAGCCTTCCTGAATAGCCTTCGCGAACCCCTCGGCGGCGTCGGCCTCCACCAGGTTCACCGTGCAGCCGCCGAATCCGGCGCCCGTCATGCGCGCGCCGAATACGCCCGGCTGGCGGCGCGCGATCTCGACGAGCACGTCGAGCTCCCGCGAGCTCACTTCGTAGTCGTCGCGCAGACTCTGGTGGGAATCGTTCATCAGCTTCCCGAAGTACTCTAAGTCACCCTGCTCGAGTACCTTGATCGCCTCGCGCACGCGATCGTTCTCGGTCACCACGTGACTGGCGCGCTTGAGCAGGATAGGGTCGAGCCGTTTGCCGTGACGGATGAGGTCGCCGAGTTTCACGTCGCGCAGCGAGTTCGCCTCGACGCCCGCCTGGCGAAGCTGCGCGACGGCCTCGCGGCATTGCGCGACGCGCACCTCGTACTCCGAGTGCGCGAGGGCGCGCTTGACGCCGGAATTGCAGACCACGATCTTCACGTCGGCGCGCAGCGGCACGTGGCGATACTTCAGATTGCGGCAATCGAGGAAGAGCGCATGGTCGCGGTGGCCTAGCGCCGAGATGAACTCGTCCATGATGCCGCTCGGCACGCCGACGAACTCGTTCTCACTCCGGCGCGCGAGCTTGATGGCTTCGACAGGGTCGAGCGGGAGCTTCATGAGCCGCTGCCAAAAGGCCACCGCGCCCACGACCACTGCCGCCGACGAACTCAGCCCCGCCTCGCGCGGCACGTCTCCGCCGAATACCAGGTCGGCGCCGCCGAGACGGTGACCCGCAGCCTCGAGGAACTTCACCACGCCGCGCAGATAGTTGCTCCAGGGATGCTCGCCATCCTTCGCAATGGCGTCGAGGCTGAACTCGGCGGAGTCGTTGAAATCGGCGGCGTGCACGCGTACCTGGCGATCCGGGCGCGCGTGTCCCGCGAACCACACGTACCGATCAATCGCCGCGGGCAGCACGAATCCATCGTTGTAGTCGGTGTGCTCGCCAATCAGGTTGACGCGGCCCGGCGCGCGCACCACCACATCGGGAGGCGCGCCGAAGATCTTCCGGAACGCCTGCTCGATCACCGAAGCTCCCTCAGCCGGACGGGCTTCGTAGCGCGCAGCTCGGCGGCTTTCTCTTCGGCAAGCGAATCATTGAGGAAGGTTCCCGCGCCGCTTTCGACGCCGGCGAGGTACTTCAACTTGTCGCGCGAGCGGTGCGGCGGATAGAACTCGATGTGGAAATGGAAGTAGCCGAAGCGCCCTTTCACCGGCGCCTGGTGCAGCAGCATCATGTATGGGAAGGAGAAGCCGTAGAGGTTATCGTACTTGAGCGTGACCCACTTCAGCATCTGGGCAAGCGCGCGTTCCTCCGCCGGCTGGAACTGGTCGAGCGAGCCCAGGTGCCGCCGAGCGAAGATGTGGACCTCGTACGGCCAGCGCGCGTAGAACGGGACGAAGGCGGTGAACGCGCGGTTCTCGGCGATCACCCGCCGGCCGTCCCGGCGTTCGTGTTTCAGGATGTCGCAGTAGAGACAGCGGCGATGCTTGTGCTGATAAGCGCGCGCCGTCTCAACTTCGCGCTCCAGACGCGGCGGGATAAACGGGAAGGCGTAGATCTGCCCGTGCGGATGCGGCATCGTAACGCCGATTGCCTTGCCCTTGTTCTCAAAGATCAGGACGTAGCGGATACGCGGCGTCCGCTTGAGTTCCACGAATCGCTTCCGCCACAAGCGAACGAGCTTGGTGATGTGCTCGACCGGGAGCTCGGGCAGCGACGTGTTGTGGTCAGGATGATAGAGCACCACGTCGCACTTGCCGTAGGAACGCTGGACGCGATACAGGTCGTCACCTTCGATGCTCGGCTCAGCGGGCGGAATAGAGAACGCGGGGAAGTCGTTAGGGTAGATGTAGACGTCGTAGTCGTCCGGAACGCGGCCCGAGCCAGGATCGAACGGACACCAGTCGGTGGGCATCAGCGGGCGATCTTGCCGGTGCGACGCCGTCGACACCCATTCACGAACGGTTGGATTCCAGCGCAGCTCCGTCATCAGCGGCCGTTCAGTTCAGGAAGTAGGTGCGATAAAGCGTGTCGCGCTTGAAGGGGCGGAAGCCCGCGCCCAGGATGAGCTGGCGGAGCTTTTCCTCGTTCGACGTGTTCTTGCAGCCGGCGGCGAACACCACGTTTTCCTCGATGAGGATGCTCCCCACGTCGTTCGCGCCGAAGCGCAGTGCGATCTGGCAGAGCTTGTGGCCCGGCGTGAGCCACGAGGCCTGGACGTTCAGGATGTTGTCGACGTAGAGGCGCGAGGCGGCGAGCGTTTTCAGGTAATCGACGGCCGTCGCTTCCTCTTTCACAAAGCGGCCGAGCGAGGTGTTCTCACGCTGGAAAAACCAGGGGATGAACGCCGTGAAGCCGCCCGTCTCCTCCTGCAAGCGCCGGATGTGCTCGAAGTGGTTGATGCGCTGCTGAAGCGTTTCGCCGCAGCCGAACATCATGGTGGCGGTGGTCCGCATGCCAAGCTGGTGCGCGGTGCGGTGCACGTCGAGCCATTCTTCAGTGCGGCACTTCAGCCGCGCGATGCGGAAGCGTACTTGGTCGTCCAGAATTTCCGCGCCCGCGCCGGGAATGGAGTCCAGGCCCGCGTCGCGCAGCCGCGCGATGACGTCGCGCACCGTGAGCCCGCAGATATCGGCGATGTTCAGAATCTCGGGCGCCGAAAAGCAATGCAGGTGCAGCCGGGGATAGCGGCGCTTGATGCTCGCGAGCAGGTTCTCGTAGTAATCCATCTTGAGGTCGGGATGCAGCCCGCCCTGCATCAGGATTCCCGTGCCGCCGAGCGCCAGCGTCTCATCGATTTTCTGGAAGATGGACTCGAGCGGCTGCACGTAACCTTCAGGAGAGCCCACGGGACGATAGAAAGCGCAGAAGGAGCAGTATTCGGTGCAGAAGTTGGTGTAGTTGATGTTGCGGTCGATCTGATAAGTGATGACGCGGCCGGGGTGCAGGCGCCGGCGCACGGCGTCGGCTTCCATGCCCAGGCCGATCAAGTCGTCGGAGCGAAGCAGGTCGAGCGCTTGAGCGTTGGTCAAACTCATGACGCGAACTTCAACTCCTTCACGGCGGGAATCTGCCCCGTCTCATGCGCCAGTTGATAGAAGAGGACGAGACCCCGACGGTTCTCCTCGTCCAAAGTATAGTCGATGTTCGTAGTGAGGTAAACCTTCACCGCCTGAGGATCGAGTCCGCACTTCGGACCATACTCTTCGGCAATTTCATCCACGTGCGCGAGACCAAAATCGCGCGAGCTTTCGAAATCTTTGGCGAAACGCGCGAGCTTGGCGTCGGCGCTCCCGGCCCACAACGCGAAGACGAACGGCAGGCCGGTGAACTTCTTCCACTCCTCGGCGAGATCGTAGACCGCGGCGACTCGTCCCGGGTAAGCGAGCGCCGGATCGCCGATCACCAGCGCGGCGTCGGCGCGCTCGAGCATCACGTCGGGGTGGGGCGCGAACGGAATCGATTCGACCTCGCGGCCGTAGAACTTGCGGAGCAGTATCGCAAGCAGCGCGACCGAAGTCCGCGAGGAGTTGTCGAGCGCCACCGTCCGGATGCGTTCGATCGGGGACTTCGAGAGCAGCAGCACGCTGCGCACTCGACCCTTGGATGCGATGGAGACGCCGCCCACGATCTCGGCGCCGTCCAGCCGTTGATACTCGATCGACGGAATGATGCCCACGTTCGCCGCGCCGCTGCGTACCGCGTCCGCACAACAGGCGGGCGTCGTGAAGTCGAGCTCGAATCTGCCGCGCTCGTCGCCGTGCAGCATCCCCCACACGAGCGGGACAGTATTGAGGTATTGGACGACGGAGACCCGCGGCTTGCCCATAAAGATAAGGAGGAATCCGAACAAAAGCGGCAATTACTGCCATCGGCCCGCTTGTATTTTCAATAACTTACGGGCGCGCCAGACAACTAAGCCGTTAATTATCAGGAGTATCCAAGCTTTGCAGCATATTCACAAGAGCTTTTACTGATTCTAAAGCACTTCTTCGGTTCGTTCCTCGAGATTTGATATTTTCTTCAAATCAGGCCTTCGGGTGCGTGCGATCGTAAACCTCCATTAGTTGTTTGATCGAAACCTGCGTGTATTTCTGCGTCGTCGACAGGCTCGCGTGCCCCAGCATCTCCTGGATGGCGCGCAAGTCGGCGCCCTCCGTCAGCAGGTGCGACGCGAACGCGTGACGCAGCGAGTGCGGGTTCCCCTTGGCGCTCGGGACAAAGCGGCGCACGTACTTCGTCACCAGCCGGTCGACGGACCGCGTGGTCAGCCGGCGGCCGCGCGCGTTGAGGAAGAGCGCCGTGCTCCCGCTCTTCGACTCCCAAAGGACCCTCTCGCGTACTGCAAGATAGTTGTTGAGCGCCTGCTTCGCCTTCGAACCAAACGGAACGATGCGCTCTTTGCGGCCCTTGCCCCTGACCAGCACCATGGTGTCGCCGAAATTCACGCTGCGCAGGTCGAGTCCCACGAGCTCGCTGACGCGCAGTCCCGAGGCGTAGAGCAGTTCGAGGATGGCGCGGTCGCGCACCAGTGCTGCACTGCGCTCCGGCGCGCCGGGACCCGCCGCCTCCGCCAGCCGGTCGAGGAAGTTGTTCATCTCTTCCTCGCTCATGATGCGCGGCAGGGTCTTCGCGAGCTTGGGTGTCGCGACACGGGCCGCTGGATTCTCCGCGACCACCTGCTCGCGGCTAAGGAACTTGAAAAAAGCGCGCAGCGCCGCGAGCTTGCGGGCAATCGAGGTCTTCTTCTTCTCGCGCTCGAAGAGAAACGCCAGATAAGCGCGGATGCGGAAGGCATCGACCGCGCGAACGTCTGCCGTCGCATCCGCTTTTCCTTCGGCGAGGAAGTCACGGAACTGTTCGAGGTCGCTGCGATAGTTGCGGATGGTATGCGGCGACGCGTTTCGCTCGTACTGGAGGTAGTTGGTGTAACGCTCGATCAGTTCGGTCATGAGAAAGCCGTCAGCGATCAGCGGTCAAGAGCCAGAAGTCAGGAGTCAGAAGTCAACGGCGCGCTTTCAGCCGCGTTCGCTGCCGGCTCGTGCATCGTGGAATCCACGGTGAGAGCCTCCACGGTGCGGCTCGCACACCTGACAGAATCAAACCAGGCTCCGAAATCAGCGAGCGCGCGCTCACATTGGCGCTCGCGGCGCTTTCGGCGATCGCGTGCCACGGCCCGCGGCAGGCCATCGACAGGCGGCAGCAAGTCAAACGAGATGTTCGCCGGCTGATAGTTCTCGGGATCGGCGTGCGTGATGTAGTGAACCAGCGAACCGAGCGCGGTGGTCGGCGGAGGTGGCGCAAAGGTTCCGCCTCGGGCGCGTTGCGCGAGCGCCAGTCCGGCGAGGAATCCTGTGGCGATGCACTCCACGTAGCCTTCGACGCCAGAGAGTTGGCCCGCGACCAGCACCTCGGGCGCCGCGCGCAGGCTGAGGTCGGGCGCGAGCGCCTTGGGCGCGTTGATGTAAGTGTTCCGGTGGATCTGGCCGAAGCGCAGGAACTCGGCGCGCTCCAGTCCCGGAATCAGGCGCAGGATTCGCTTCTGCTCGGGGAACTTCAGATGGTTCTGGAATCCCACCAGGTTGTAACTCGAGAAGCGCAGATTCTCGGGCCGCAATTGCACGACCGCGTACGGCCGGCGGCCGGTGCGCGGATCGATCAGTCCCACGGGGCGCATGGGTCCGAACCGCAACGTGTCGACGCCGCGGCGCGCCAATTCCTCGATCGGCAGGCAAGCCTCGAAGTACTTCGCGTCCTCAAAGGCGTGAGTCTCGACGCTTTCTGCCGAGCGCAGCGCCTCGTAGAACGCCTGGTAGTCGCGCTCGTCCATCGGGCAGTTGAGATAATCTTCGCCGCCCTTCCCGTAGCGCGACGCGCGAAAGATGCGCACGAGGTCGAGCGTCTCCGCGTCGACGATGGGACTGATGGAATCGTAGAACGCCAGATTCTCGGAGCCCGTGAGCGCTTGAAGCTGCTGCGCCAGGGCGTCGGAAGTGAGCGGACCGGTCGCAATCAGCGTCATCGCGCTCGACGGAATCTCTGTGAGCTCCTCGCGCCGGATCTCGATCAGCGGATGCTCGGAGAGCGTCGCAGTGACCGCCGCCGAGAATCGCTCGCGGTCGACGGCCAGCGCTGCGCCGCCCGGTACGGCATTCTCGCCCGCCAGGCGCAGCAGCACCGAGCCGCCACGCCGCAACTCTTCTTTGAGCAGCCACGAAGCGGCGCCAGGCGCATTCGACTTGAGCGAATTACTGCAAACCAACTCGGCGAGCTGATCAGTCTTATGCGCGGGAGTTGTGTGCGCGGGCCGCATCTCGTACATCGTGACGCGCGCGCCGTACTCGGCAAGCTGCCAGGCAGCTTCCGAACCCGCGAGTCCACCGCCGGCAATGATGACGCGTGCTTGCATGCCAAGCCGTTCAAAGCATTATAGCAGGATCGCAGATCGTCCGGATGCCCAGGTCATCTTGGCGGAGCCCAACAGATCAACCACGGCGTGGCAGGCGTGCTTCACCTCCTGGCGGAATGCGTTATAATGAGGGCTATCCGAAAGGCGATGGAGTTCGCCTCAACCGTCCGGATCGGATTTCGGACTGATGACTCCTGGGCCGCCGTGAGCGTCTCAGGAGTTTTTGTTTTGAGGCTCATGGCGCCAGAAAGAGGAGGTGCCATGCGGATTGCGCTCTTGATTGTCCTCGGCTCAGCCGGCACACTGGCGCGTTACGCTTTGCAAGGAATCATCCAGTATCACTCGGACTCCACCTTCCCGACGGGAACGCTCGCGGTCAACCTGGTGGGTTGTTTTCTGCTGGGAGGAGTCGCGCAGTTTTCGCTCCACCACTTGTCGATCCCGCCCGACTGGCGGATCGCGCTGACCATCGGCTTCTTCGGGGCGTTCACTACCTTCTCAGCTTTCGGCTGGGAAACGATCCGCATGCTCGAGGATGGCGAGTGGACGCGCGCCACCCTCTATGCCTTAATCAGCGTAGCCGGAGGGCTGCTCCTGGTGAAGCTGGGCATGCGCCTGGCGGACCGGTTCTAGCGAGGAGGTTCCATGGAACACCAGCGCTTTGAGGGCGAGCGGACGCTGATGCGCATCCACCTGGGCGAGTCCGACAAGTGGCACGGCAGGCCGCTTTACCAGGCCATCGTCGAGCTCTTCAGGCGCGAGGGATTCTCCGGCGTCACGGTACTGCGCGGCGTGGGCGGCTATGGCTCCTCGAGCCGCTATCATACTGACAAGATTCTGCGCCTCTCCCAAGACCTGCCCATTGTCATCGAGATGGTCGAAGATCCCGAACACATCGAGCGCATCCTGCCCAGGCTGGACGAGATGGTCGGCGGCGGACTCATCACTCTGGAAAAAGTCCGCGTGATTCTCTATCGCTCCGCGAAATCATGACTTGGACAGGAACTGGGCAATCATCGCGGCAAGACTCGGCTGCTCGCAGCCCGGACTCAAGTGTCCGCAGTCGGAGTCGAGTTCGACCGCCGGAACGCTGAGCAGCCGGGCAAAGTTGAGCGCGGGCTCGGGATTCACCATGTGATCGCGCGTCGCCGCGACCACCATCACCTGGGCGCGCACCGCGGCGGCAGCGCGCTCCATCGACCCGCTGAACTGGGCCGATACGTCGAGGTCCATCATCGCCTGAAGCTGCCGGACCCAGTTGTTGGTGTCGAAGCCCTGGAGCGTCGTTAGCTCGGTCGACTCGAGGTAATGCGGAAACTGCTGGCGGCTCGTCTCGGCGACCCGATACGCGGGCGTGGTCAGGGCAAGCGCGTGGATGTCGGCCACGGTCTTCATGGCGGCGACGGGCGGCGTCGAGTAATCGCCGTGCTGCCAGGCCGCGTCCTCTTCGATGGCGTGCAGCTCGGTCTCCCAGAGCAGCAAATCGTAGGAAGTGAGTTGCGGCGAGCCGACGATAGGTATCGCCTTGTCCATGAACTCGGGATAGCTCACGATCCACTGGAAAGTCTGCATCCCGCCCATGGAGATTCCCATGACAGCGTGGAGGTGTTCGATACCCAAGGCGCGCGTCACGAGCTGGTGCTCGGACTCCACCATGTCGCGGACGGTGAAGCGCGGAAAATGCATGTGGGGCTGCGCGGCGCTGTTCGAAGGCGACGACGATACGCCGTCGCCCAGGGCGTCCACCAGGATCACAAAGTATTTCGAGGAATCCACCAGCTTCCCGGGTCCGACGAGGCCGAGCAAATCTTTCGTCGTACCCGTAAACCAGGTGGGAAACAGCACGGCGTTCGACTTCGCAGCGTCGAGCTCACCCAGCGTGCGATAGCCGAGCTTGCAGTCGCGAATCACCTCCCCGCTCTCGAGCCGGAAATCGCCCAGCGCGGCGAACTTCTGGTCCTGCGCGGCCAGCGACGCGGCGCACACAAGGAAGAGAGTAGCGATAACCGCCAAATGTCTCATGAAGGAAATCCCCGCTATTTGTGGAATCACCAAGCAAAACAAAAAGAAGGCTACGTCGAAGGTGTTGCGAGACCATCTTCAGCAAGGCTTTCAACGTACAAGTCCATCGCCTCGCGAATGTTCCTGAGACCCTCCTCGACGCTCTCACTCTGCGTGTGGCAACCAGGCAACGCGGGACAAAAAACGTGGTACCCGCCTTGGTCCTCTTTCTCGAAGATGACCGTGAATCGATGATTCATGGAAGCCTATGGAGTTGAAGATCCCGCATGGGATAGTGCTTCATGTTATCGGTGAGCAGGACAAGGCTGTTAGCGAGCGCGACGGCGGCGATGGTGACGTCGGAAACCGAAAGCGTGATCCCCTTGCGCGCCCAGTCGCGTTTCAGAAGTCCAGCATGCTTGGCAACTGCCCAGGTGATCTCGTAATAGTCAAGGCTATTGAGCAACTCTTCGGTCCGCGCCTGCTCGGTCGGGCGCATGCCTGCAAACACCTCCGTCACATTCACGGAGCAACAACCGAGCGAGTGGTCCTGGAGCAACAGCTCTTCCAAGAGAGCGGCTCGGCCACGCCGGTCGTTCAAAGTATCGATTAGAACGCTGGTGTCCAGGAGATAGGTCACGCGAGTCGCTATCCAGTCAAGCCCTTGAAGCGCTTCTCTTCGCCCCGGCGGAGCTTATCTACCCACGCCGCGGCGCCGCCTTTGAGTTCCGGGTGGTTCTCGCTCTTCCAGGCGCCCCGGGCACGTCGCAACGCTCTGAGCATTCGGAGTCGCTTGACCTCTCGCAATGCCGCCTGCGTCAAAAAGCTGCTCCGCCGACGCCTGCCCACAAGTCTATCAATCTCGGCAGCGAGCATCGCTGGAATGACGATGTGTGTTCGCTTGTTCATGGCCCACTGGAAGTTTAACATCAAGTGGGCCGACGTACAAGGTAAGAGCATTACGGCCGCACGCCCGGGATCTTCAGCCGGATGCGATAGAGACTCGTCGACGCGGTGATGTAGAGCGTCTTGCCGTCGTCGCCCCAATTGCAGTTGGCGACCTTCTCGCCGGGTTTGATGGTTCCGAGATGCTTGCCGGCAGGCGAAATCACCCAGACGCCGCCCGGGCCGGCGCTGTAGACGCTGCCCTTCTGGTCGACCTTCATGCCGTCGGGCAGGCCGTCCTCGGTGCTCGACGTTGCATCGTAGAACAGCTTGCCATTCGTGACGCTCCCGTCGGGCTTCACGTCGTAGCGCATCCAGATCTTGTGCTTTGGATCCGAGGAGTCCACGTAGAGGTACTTCTGGTCGGGCGAGAACGCGATGCCGTTGGGGCGCGTCAGGTCCTTGACGATCAGTTGGAGCTTGGCGTCGTCGGGAGGAGCGCCGGCCGGGTGCGAGGTCGCGCCGGGAATGCGGAAGACGCCATTGAAGGGCAGCTCCTTTGCAGGATCGTTGTCCTGCTGCGTCTGAAGGCCGTAGGGAGGATCGGTGAAATAAAGCGAGCCGTCGGCGCGATAGACGACGTCATTCGGACTGTTCAGCCGCTTGCCCTGATAGCGCTCGGCGAGGATGGTCATCTTCGCGCCTTTGGCCAGGCTCTCGAGGCGGAAGACGTTGCGCGCTGCGTGTCCGGCAACCGTGAGGCGGCCGCGGCGATCGAGTGTCATGCCGTTCGACCCTGACTCTGGCCCGGTGAAAGCCGCTTTACCGGTGTATCCACTCGGCTGCATGAACACCGTCAGCGACCCCGAAGGCGTCCACTTCATGATGCGGTTGTTGGGAATGTCAGCGAACAGCAAGTAGCCCGAGTGAATCCAAATCGGACCCTCGGTCCACTTGCAATCGTCGGCGAGCTTCTCGATCTTGGCGCCCGGAGGGACGATGGCGTCGAGCGCCGGATCGACGCGTTCAATCGTGCCCGCGGCGGGGAACGTCGCCGAGGTCAGCAGCGCTGCGGCGCCCACGACCGCCATTCCCGCCAGGAGTAGTCCCGTAAGCCAATAGGTTTTCAGGTTGGTTTTCATGCGAGGGATTCTACAACAATTCGCGGCGTGCGGTGCGGCGAAGCCGTCCCGTTTGATCCGTCGTCGACTCAAGCAACGCCCGGCCTCGCGAGGTAAGTGTCCATCCACTCGAGGATCAGCTTGCGCATTTCCGGCGGCTCGACATGGGCGCAGTCAAACAGCTCGATGCGATTGTCCTCGGCGCGGCCGTACTTCGCGTAAAGCGGCGCGACGTGGTCGCGCACCTTTTCGACACCCAGTGGCGGCGTGAGCGGATCGAGGCGTCCGTTGACGCTCAGGCGCGGGCGCGGCACGATCAACTCGTTGATATCGGCTGTCTCGAAATGCTTGAGCAACGACGGCACGTAATAGTAGACGCCATGGCCCTTGAGGTTGTGGGTACGAATCAACTCCTGGTAGTCAGTCAGGCAGCAGACGTCGAGGCAGAGGCGGATGCGCGGGTCGAGCGCCGCGAGCCACCATGCCTTTGTCGCGCCCATCGACATGCCAAAGGCCGCAAGACGCGCGGGGTCGACCTCCGGGCGGCTCGCGAGATAGTCGAAAGCGCGAAGCTCATCGAACATCATCATGCCCCAGAGCACGCTACCCTGCCAGAGCATGAGCTTGAACGCGTCCTCTTCGCCCACGTGCCCGTCGGACTCGTGCTTGCGCTCGCCGAAGCACCAACTATCGATCGCCAGCGTGATCAGGCCTTTCTCAGCGCAGACGGGCGCGTATGCGGGTTGCGCGTGCCGACCGAGAAGCAGTTGCTCCTTACCCAGGTCGTACATGCCGCCGTGCCAATGGATGAAAAGCAGCCCGGGCGCGCGCGGTTCGCGCCTGTCAGGCACGAGAAGCAGCGCCGGCACCGGCTCGAGGCCGTTCAAGTCGAGCACCAGTCGCTCGAGCGTGTAGCCGTCGTGCTTCTCGGACTTCACAAGCTTCGGTGGCGACGGCTTGTGGTCCCATGGCAAATCGCCCAGCAAACTCCAGAGTTCGTGACGGCGCTGTTCCTGATGGGCGGCGAATTCCTCGCTTAATGTTTCCCCGCTGGCATGTTCGTTCATCGCGAGACCTCCGGCCAACAACGCCGCGGACTGCTTGACGAATTCGCGCCGGCTCGTCCGGCCGGCAGAGTCACGTGGCTTCACTTTCTGCCCTCGATGGGTTTACTGACCGGATGAACTTTGCGACGCAGGTTGGATGATGTCAAGTGAATTCGCGCAAGCTGTTGTCATTCCGACGACGCGAAGGCGACGAGGAATCTCTCGTTATTCTCAGAGCGAGATTCCTCGCTCCGCTCGGAATGACAAGTCACAGAATGGTTGTCGAGACTCCGCTCAGGATGACACTTGGGCTTCCGATTGCAGACGCGGTGGATTCACGCAACCACGGCGTGTTCGAATTTACATTCTTCTTTGGGGCAGTAGCGGATGGGACCAGACTTCTTCGAAAGCTTTTCCAGCAGGATGGGCGAACCGCAGTTCGGGCAAGCCTCAGCGACGGGCTTATCCCAGGCGGTGAATTTGCAGTCAGGATAGCGGCTGCAGCCGTAGAACGTCTTGCCGCGCTTGGTGCGCCGGACGACGATCTCACCGGTGCAGCCCTTTTCGGGACACGGAATTCCCAGCGTCTGCTTCTTGACATACTTGCACTGGGGATAATTGCTGCATGCGGTGAAGAGCCCGTAGCGGCCGTGCTTGATCACCAGATGGTTACCGCACTCAGGACACTTCTCATCCAGCGGCGTGTCGGCGACGGCAGTCGCGGCGCCTTCCTTCATTACAATCTTCTTGGTGTTGCGGCATTCCGGATACCCCGTACAGGCGAGGAAGTAACCAAAGCGCCCGCGTTTCACGGCCATGGGCTTGCCGCATTTCTCGCAGTTCTGTTCGGCGACTTCGGGGGCGGCCGAAGCGGCGCTGCCGTGCTTGGCGGCGAGTTCGGGCGTCAGGTCGCTCGTGCCGTCGCAATCCGGATACCCGGTGCAGGCGAGAAACTGGCCGTTGCGTCCCAGGCGAATCACCATCGGCTTGCCGCACTTCTCGCACTTGACGTCGGTCGGGATGCCTTCGCCTTTGATGTCGGCCATATCGCGCTCGGCCACGCGCAAGTCCTTCTTGAACTTCTTGTAGAACTCCCCGAGCGCCTCGGTCCAGGTGAGCTTGCCCTCCTCCACTTCGTCGAGCTCCTCTTCCATGCGCGCCGTGTAGGGGATGTCGAAGATGTCGCGGAAATTCTTCACCAGCAGGTCATTCACGACCATGCCCAGCTCGGTGGGATAGAAACGGCCCTGCTGCTTCTCCACATAATCGCGGTTTTGGATGACCGACAGGATGGAAGCGTAAGTCGACGGCCGGCCGATGCCCTTCTCCTCCAGCGCCTTCACCAGCGTCGCTTCGTTGAAGCGCGGCGGCGGCTCGGTGAAGTGCTGCTCCGGCGTGATCTTGTGCACCCGGAGTTCTTCGCCTTGCTCGACCGCAGGCAGACGGCGCTTCAATTCCTCGTCCTCTTCGGCGACGGCCTCGTCGCGTCCCTCCTGGTAGACGCGCAGGAAGCCGTCGAACTTCTCGACCGACCCGGTGGCGCGGAACAGGTAGTCGCCGGCCGCGATGTCGATGGTGGTCTGGTCGAAAATGGCGGGATTCATCTGCGACGCCACAAAACGCTGCCAGATCAATTTGTACAGCTTGAATTCATCCGCGCCGAGATATCCGCGCAGCGATTCCGGGGTACGCTCGACCGCGGTCGGGCGAATTGCTTCGTGGGCGTCCTGCGCGCCCTTCTTCGACTTGTAGCGAATCGCCTCCGCCGGCAAATAAGCCGCGCCAAAACTCTTCTGGATATGGTCCCGCGCCGCCGCAAGTGCTGTCTCCGCCACGCGTGTCGAGTCGGTGCGCATATAAGTGATGAGTCCGACCGAACCCTCATCACCGAGCTCGACGCCCTCGTACAGCCGCTGCGCGAGCATCATCGTCTTCTTGGCAGAGAAGTGCAGCTTGCGCACCGCCTCCTGCTGGAGCTTGCTGGTAATGAAAGAAGGAACGGGATACTTGCGCTTCTCGCGCGTCGCCACCGACTCGACGATGAAGCGTGAGGCCTGGGCGGCGCGAACGTGTCCGTCCGCGGCGGCCTGGCCGGGAATCTCGAGGTCCTGCCCCTGATACTTCACCAGGCGCGCCTCAAACGGCGGCGGATTCTTGCCCTCGACCTGAGCGGCAATCGTCCAGTATTCCTTCTTGACGAACGCCTGGATTTCGCGCTCGCGCTCGACGATCAGCCGCAAGGCGACGGTCTGAACGCGGCCCGCCGAGATGCCGCGCTTCACCTTTTCCCACAGCAAGGGACTCACTTGGTAGCCGACCAGCCGGTCGAGAATGCGGCGGGCCTGCTGCGCGTCGACCAGGTGCGAATCGATCTCACCCGGATGCTCGAAGGCTTCACGCACCGCGTCACGGGTGATTTCGTTGAAGACCACGCGATAGAACTTCCGCTTGCGGGAGTCGAGCAGATCACGCAGGTGGGCGCAGATCGCCTCACCTTCGCGGTCCGGGTCGGCCGCGAGATAAATCGCGTCCGCCTTGGCTGCCGCCGCCTTCAGCTCCTGAATCACTTGCTTCTTCGCCGGGATCACCGTGTAGCTGGGCTCGAAGTCTTTGGCGATGTTCACGCCCAGGTTCTTCTTGGGCAGATCCATGACGTGGCCCATCGAGGCCTTCACGGTATAGTTCGACCCCAGGTACTTGTTGATGGTTTTCGCCTTGGCAGGCGATTCGACGATAACGAGTGACTTAGCCATTCTTCTGCTTCCGTGTCACAGCTTACGGACAAAATTCATGCCTGGCAACTGCCGCACCAGTCCGTTCATCTCGAGCTCGAGCAGCGTGGCCAGCACGCGCGTCTGCGACAGTTCGACTGACCCGCAGATCGAGTCCACAAACAAGGCCTGGTCGGCGCGCAAAATCTCGAAGACCTTCTTCTGATCCGGCGTCAGCGACTCTTCGAAAAGCACACCGCTGGCGGATTTCCCATCGTCCTCGGATGCCGCGACGGCGGGTAAGAGTTGCGTCCGTACCGAGGCCGGAAACTCTTCCACGACGTCGAACCACTGGTCGACGAGCTTGGCTCCCTGCTTGATCAGATGATTGGGACCAAAGCTTTGCGCCGACGTGATGTTGCCGGGAACGGCAAACACCTCGCGGTTCTGCTCAAGCGCCAGCCGTGCCGTAATCAACGAGCCGCTGTACTCGGCGGCTTCCACGATGACTGTCCCGAGCGTCAGTCCGCTGATGATACGGTTGCGGATGGGAAAGTTCTCGGGCGCCGGAGGCGTGCCTGGCGGAAACTCCGAGATCATCGTACCGCCGGAGCCCACGATCTCCTCAACCAGCCGCTTGTTCTCCCGGGGATAGATGACATCGAGGCCCGAGCCGAGTACCGCGACCGTTTTCCCTTTCGCTTCGAGCGCGCCGCGATGGCTCGCCGAGTCGATGCCGCGCGCCAGCCCGCTCACAATCACCAAGCGGCGCTCCGCAAGCTCGCGCGCCAGCCGCCCTGCCACGGAGCTGCCATACGCGGTCGGGCGCCGCGTCCCGACTATTGCCACCGCAAACTCGGAGAGCGCCTTCACATCGCCGAGCACGTAGAGCACAAGCGGCGGATCGGCGATCTGGGCGAGCCGTGGCGGATAGTCTTCGTCCCCGAAAGCCAGGATGCGATACTGGCTCTTCGCCGCTGCTTCTTTCGCCGCCTCCGCTTCCTTAAGTCCTGTGTGCGCGAAGACGGCCTGGGCGACGCGCGCCGGCAATCCGCAACCTTCGAGGTCAGTGAGCGAAGCGCGATAAACGTCGCGCGCCGATCCAAACCGCTCCACCAACTTGTGGGCGGTGCGCGTCCCCAAACCCTCCACCCGGGTCAGGGCCAACCAGTACGAGCTATTGTCGTCCATCGGACTACCGTCGCCCGAGCTTGGAACGCGGCGCGGCCCGCATCTCTCACCCCGCTCGAGCCCTCGTTCGCCTTACCATGGCAGAACACACGGTTTCCGCGCAAGAGAAAAAGCGTCATGCCCTGCCGCAGCGTCGGCGCCGCGTGGCAAAATCTCCTGCACCCGCGATGTTGAATGGACTAGTCCGCGTGGTGAGAGTTCATGGAGCAACTGGGGTTCGAGGTCACCATACGTGGGATCGGAACCGCTCCTGATCCTTCTGGCGGCGACGCGACACCACCCAGTCGCCGACTTCGGCGGAGGCCTCGGAGAAAACATTGAGCGTCGCCTTTGACATCCTAAGCACACCGTACAGAGCTTTCACTCCCAGCCACACCAGCAATCGTTGAAGCGAACGAAGGGGAGCATCAAGGTCAAGTCTGGGACGATAGCGCGGCCCGTCCGTGGCGTAAGTCATCCAGACCAAACCCGCATAGACCACGACGACGACAGCGATCACGAGCCTGAGGGCCCACGCCAACACCACTGCTGTGGCCGAATCCATAACCGCTCCTGTAGGTTCATCCATTAGATTCGGCGACAGGCGAAAAGGTCTAGGTAATTAGTAATTATAAGGGAATCAATGAGCTGCCGGCGAGTCGAGGCTTTAGAAAAGGCGATGCGATGGCGCAACGGTCCAATCGCTGCTACAGGTCATCGCGCTTGGATCTGCTGGGTGTGACGTTCTTCGTGGGCCGCGATCAAACTCAGCCAGCCGGCGCCGGTCAGCACGCCGACGGCTTCGAACGGATGAGGCCGCGAGATGCAGCGGAGTTCGTCGTAAGTCGTTCGGGCCACCAGCGCCAGCAGGTCCTCGCGTGATTGCTTCAACAAATCGAGCGACACATCGAAAGCCGGCGCATGGGTAGGGACGGCAAAGTCAGGAGCTTGAGCCTTCGTACCTCTTACGGCCACCAGACGTCTGATTCTGTCCCACTCGGCACGCAGTACGGCTTCGTCGGCTGGCTCGTGCCGCTCGCCTGAAGCGAGCGCCTTCGCGAGCAGGCGTACGATGCTGCGCTCACTCAGGTGGAGGTGATAGACGATCTCGCCCGTCGACCATCGTCCTGGCTCTGCGCTGCCTGTCGCACTACTTGCTCCGGCAGTGCGGATCGCCCCGAGCAAACGCTTCCGCGCTCCATCAAACTCCGCCCGTCGGCCGCTGAGATTCGTGGGAAAGTCCATGTCACCCACGGTGAATCCCTTTGTCGCAAGGCTCCTTACTGCGGCGCCTGAAATCCAGGCACGCCGAATTGCCAGAGTAGAAAACTCCACTCATCAGCGAGCTCTTCCTGGCGTTGCGTTTTCGTCGAGCCAAAACCGTGACCTGCTTCGTAGTCGACGCGCAGCAGGATCGGCTTGCCGCTCGAGGTCGCGGCCTCGAGGCGCGCCGCCATCTTACCCGGCTCCCAGGAGCTGACGCGCGGATCGTTGAAGCCGGTAGTGACCATGACGGCGGGATAAGCCGTGCCGTCCACCACGTGATGGTAGGCGCTCATCGCGTACAATCCCTTGAAACCGTCCTCCGTCTTCACCGTGCCAAACTCGGGGATGTTGGGCGGGCCATTGGGCGAAAACTCGGCGCGCAGCATGTCGGACGCCGGCACCGCGTCGATGACCGCCGCGAACACCTCTGGACGCTCCGTAATCGACCGGCCGATGGTGATGCCGCCGGCGCTTCCGCCGAGTCCCCCCAAGTGCGCCGAATCGGTGTACTTGTGGTCGATCAGATACTGGCCGCAGGCGATGAAGTCACGCCAGGTGTTCTGCTTGGTCAGACCTTTCCCCGCCAGATGCCAGTCTTCGCCATACTCGCCGCCGCCCCGGATGTGGCCGACGGCGACCACGCCGCCCAGTTCGAACCAGACAAGCCGCTTGGGGTCAAATCCCGGGTCCTGCGTGATGCCGTAGGCGCCGTAGCCGATCAGCAAGGTGGGATTCGAGCCGTCGAGCTTCAGGCCTTTCTTGTAGACGATGGAGAGCGGAACCATCGTCCCGTCGTAGCTCCGGGCCTTCACTTCGACGGACTCGAGGTCCTTCGGATCGTCGTTCGGGCCAATGGGCTGCAAGCCGGTGTCGGTAATCTGCCGCGTGGCGGGATCGTAGGCGTAGATCTTCGGCGCCTTCGTCCACGAGGTCATGTCGAGCAGGGTTCCCGGCAGGCGCTGGTCCGTGGAGGCGATGCTGACCGTCCCATCAAACGGCAGTGAGACCGGCGCGGGGCGCGCGCCATAAGGGACGCGGAGGAGCCGGCCAATGCCGCCGTCGAGTTCCTGGACGTAGAGGGCGTCCGAGGCCGCTACGACGTTCCGAATGACCGCTTCACTGGGCGGCACGATCACGTCGGCCGAGGTCACGCTCGGGTTTGCGAGCGTGGTGTGCAGCACTTTATAGCGCGAGGCGTCCTTATGAGACTGGAGGTAGAGGTCGTCGCCGTGGACGTCGAACCCGGTCACGTCGTCATCAACGTCGCAAACCTTCTTCCACGGGATCTGGGGCTTCTCGAGCGAAGCGAGCGGCGCAACATAGAGCGTGATTTCATTGCGCACGCCGTGGGCGATGACTCCCAGAGCATAAGGTGAGCCGGGCGCCGTCACGGCAAAGGGGATGTCGGCAGAGTCGACCTTGACTCGTGGGGAGACTTCAAAGCCAAACACCGCAGGGTCCTTATCAGGGTCCGTGCCGAGGACGTGCACAAAGCCGCGGCTGTTGAGATAACGATCGGTGGGCGCGGCGTTCGGTCCGAGTTTCTGCAATCGGTTGTACAAGAACGACCGGCCATCCGGCAGCCACGACGGGCTGCCAAATTGCGCCCGGTCGATGGTGTCGCCGGTTTCTTTTCCGGTCGACGTCTCCATAACGTGCAGGACGGCGTCTTCCGAGCCGGCGGGCGAAACGCCGAAGGCCACATAGCGGCCATCGAGCGACGGAGCATAGTAATCGATGGCGTAATGAGGACCGCCGGACTTCACGAAGGTTCCCGGATCGACCAGCAGCTTCTCTTGGCCGTCAAGTCCGTCGCGCATGTAAATCTTCGGCACGTCCTCAGAGGCCAGTCGCTTCTGGTAGAAGTAACGGCCACCCGGCAGCCGGCGCACGTCAAAGACCCGTGACGGCGCCGATTCGTCGAGCTTCTTGATCTTCGCGAGCAACGCGTCACGCCCGGGAATGCGGGCAAGCGTGGCGCGCGTGTAGTCATTCTGACCCTTGAACCACGCTTCGACCGCCGGATCCTTCAGGTTTTCCATGTAACGATAGGGATCAACGACCTTGGTTCCGAAATACTCCTCGGTCACGGGCCGCACCGGAGCGACGGGCGGCGAAGCGGGGGCCGGAGAATCATTTGGGCCCTCCGCCAGAGCCAAAAACCCCAGCCCAATGAGGGCTGACAAGCATGCAGCAGCAATTCGGGGCTTCATTGTTACCTCCTTGTTCCTCCGGCTAAGGCCTCTTGATTCCGAACTTCTCCAGGCGATATTGCAAGGTGCGGAACGTCATCCCGAGCAGGTGCGCAGCCTTGGTGATATTCCCGTTGGTGCGCTGTAGCGCTTCCATGATCTTGGCTTTCTCGTGCTCTTCCCAGGAACCCTCAGGGATGATGGGCTCGAGTCCGCCCGCGCCGCCGGCTGCCGCCGCGGCTCCCTCGGCCGGCGTTGCCAGCGCGCGCTCCGCCGGCCGCTCCAAAATCTCCGGCGGCAGGTCAGGCAGCTCCACTTCTTCAGTTTCGCCCAGCAGCACAGCGCGCTCGATCGCCATCTCGAGTTCGCGCACGTTGCCCGGCCAGTCGTAAGTCTCGAGCACCTCGAACGCCGCGGGAGAAATCCCTTTGACCTCGCGACTCGCCGCCAGCGCCGCCTTGTGCATGAAGTGTAGCGCCAACTCCTTGATGTCCTCGCGACGCTCGCGCAGCGGCGGACAGACGATGGGGATGACCTTCAGGCGGTAGTAAAGGTCTTCGCGAAATTTAGCCTCTTTGAGCATCTGCTCCAGGTTCTTGTTGGTCGCGGCGATGATGCGAACGTCGACCTTGATAGGCTCCGTCCCGCCGACGCGCAGGAATTCGCGCTCTTGAAGGACGCGCAGAATCTTGGCTTGCATCCCGAGGCTGGTATCGCCGATTTCATCGAGGAAAAGCGTGGAATGATGCGCCCGCTCGAAGAGTCCCTTCTTCTGCTGATGTGCGTCGGTGAAGGCGCCCTTCTCGTGGCCAAAGAGTTCGCTTTCGAGCAATGTCTCCGTCAGAGCGGCGCAGTTAACGGCGAGAAACGGCTTGTCGTGGCGAGGACTGTGATTATGAACCTGGCGCGCCACCAGTTCCTTACCGGTGCCGCTCTCACCCAGGATCAGCACGGTGTGCGAGGCGGGCGCGACCTTCAGGATCATCCGCACCATCGCCTTGGTGGCCGCCGAGCTTCCGATGATCGTCTGCTTCAAGGTGGCGAGGTGCCCGAAGACGTCTCCCACCACCGCCAGAAGCTTGTCGCGGTCCACGGGCTTTTCGAGATACTGGTAGACACCCTTCTTGGTCGCCTCGATGGCGGACTGGATCGAGGGGTACCCGGTGATGAGGATGACGGCGACACTGGGATCAGCGGCGAGAATCTCACTGAGCAGTTGGACTCCCGTCATGCCGGTGAGGTTGAGATCCGTCAGGATAAGATCAAAGCGTTTCTGAGCGAGCAAGTGCAGCGCCGCTTCGCCGCTCGGCGCCGTCTCGGTTTCGTATCCCTCATCCTGTAGGATGTCGCGATAGATCTCCCGCTGTCGCCGTTCGTCGTCGACAACCAGGATGGTGCCTTTTGAAACCGTATCAGCCATGGCTTATTGACGGACGCAGAAGTGGCATAACGCTTGTTTGCGCGGGTGGCGCTCCATGAGCGCCGTGAGACGGCGAACATCGGCCATCGCGACCAACGAGCATCACGCCGGTCAAGCCGCAGTGACCGCAGGACGTGAAACCGGGCGAGGCAGGGGCAGCTCGACCACCACCTCCGTGCCGGGTGCGTTACCGTCACTCACGAAGATGCGGCCGCCGTGGTCTTCCACAATTTTCCTGGTAATCGCGAGACCCAGGCCGAAGCCTGTCGTCTTGGTCGAGAAGTAGGGCGTAAAGACCCGTTCGCGGTCTTCCGGACGAATGCCTGGACCCGTGTCCGCAAAGCGGATCTCGAGCGCGTCCGAACCGTTGTTGCCCGCGGCCCGTCGTGCCGTGATCCGGATCTGGCCGCCGTTAGGCATGGCCTGAACGGCGTTGGTGAGAATATTCGAGAAGCACGTCTTCATCTGCGCCGCATCCGCTTCAAGCTCCGGCAAGTCCCCCGCCAGGTCCGTGCCGATTTCGATGTCCTGGCTCTGCGCCTGCTTCTCCACCAGAGTCACGGCGTCACGAATCATGGCTCGAAAATCACAGGGGGCAAGCTTGGGCGGCGTCTGGCGGCCGGCGGTTAGGAATTCGTTCACCAGCCGGTTCAGGCGGCTCACTTCTTCTTTGATGTTCGAAAGATTGCGCTCGAGCTCGCGCGCCGCCCGCTCGTCGTTTGATGTCCGCTTGGCGCGGATCTGATCGATGCTGAGGTTGATGAAGTTGAGCGAATTGCGGACTTCGTGAGCTACGGTCGCGGCGAAACGTCCGAGCAGTGACGACTTCTCCGCCTCGTTCAGCCGCTCCTGAAGCTTCCGGTTCTCGCGCAGACGCTCGACCATCTCATTGAAGGTCTTGGCGAGGCGACCCATCTCGTCGGCGCCTTTGACCGGCAGTGAGACAAACAGATTGCCTTGCGCCACCTGGTGCGCGCCTTCCGCCAGCATGTCGACGGGCTTGGTGAACCGGAACGCGAGGTAGACCACCGCGAAGAGCGCCGTCAGCATGGTGCCGATGATCCAGAACAGCCGGACCATGTAGGTTCGGCGGACCAGTTGACCCACCTCCTCACCCAATCCCCGCGCCTGCAGGTAGCCAATCACCTTGTCACCGCGAATAATCGGAAACTGGACCGAATAGGTCCTCGGCTCGGTGTTGGATTCCACCTCCACGTCTTTGAACTGGGCGGAGAGGCTGACGGGCGGTGGTTTCTGCTCGGTGCGACGCTTGGGCGTTTTGATCTTCTTGTGCAGCAGTCCCGGATCAGTGCTGGCAACCACTTGTCCGGTGGGATCGGCAACGGTCACCGAAGAAAACCCGGCATCCTTGAGGTTCTTCTCATAGACCTGGAGGGCCTGGTTCTGATCGCCGGTGGCCGGCACTTGCTGCTGGGTTACCTGGCTAATGGTGAGGAGCTCCGAAGTCACGCCCGAGACATAGGCCTTGATGCGGCGGTTTTCCTGGATGTAGGTCCAGATGAGGATGGCGCTGGTACACGCCATGGTCAGGAACATGACCAGAGCCAGGCGGGTGCGAAAGCGAAGGTTGAGCAAGGTCGGCGAGCGCCTCGAAATGGGGCGAACCTCCTTGCTGATTGTATCGAAACCGTCAGGGCAGGGTCAACGAATCGGCGCGGTCAATTCGTAAACCTTGGCGTCCGTGAAGAGCTGGAACAAGGCGGGATCGAGCTGCTTTGACTCGGTTTCTCGAGCCAGGATGTCGAGCGCACTCTCGACCGACACAGCACGCTTATAGGGGCGGTCCGCAGCCGTCAAGGCGTCAAAGATGTCGGCAATGGTCATGATCCTCGCCTGATACGGAATCCGATCCGCCTTGGCATGGTCGGGATAACCGCTGCCATCCAGCTTCTCGTGGTGAGCTTTGGCGATGTCGGGGATATGGCGAAGTTCGTGGGTCCAGGGAATCTGGCTGAGAAAACGGACGCTGTGTCCGACGTGCGATTCGATCTCGGCGCGCTCCTGGTCGTCCAGAGTCCCCCTGGGAATCGAGAGCAGGCGGATCTCGTCGGGTCTAAGCAGAGGCACGGCCTCGCTCGTCGAGCCGGCCGACGGGGACGCCGAGATTCCTGCCAGTTTCCGCGGAACGTCTGTCAGGTGATGAGAAGGCTCATTGGCGGCCAACACGAGCGCGAGAAACTCATCGAGCCGCTTGAGTTCCTTGCGCTCCGCCGCGTCGAGCGTGGCAAAAAATGATCGAGCGGTTGACCTGCTGCTTTCCAGCAGGAAGTTGAGCTTCCGCCTCGTGCATTCGAGCTCAACGCCCTTTCGCGCCGCCCGAAACCGCTCCTTAATCAGCTCGACCTGCGAAGGATAGAGCTTGTTCGCCTTCACCAGGACGCTTTCGCGCACGCCGACCTTTCCGAAATCGTGCAGGAGCGCAGCGTAACGGAGCTCCTGAAGATCACTGCGCGAGAAGCGGACTGCCATGTAGGGTCCGCGGTCGGCGCGATCCACCTGCTCGGCGAGCCCCTGGGTCAGCGTTGCGACGCGTTCCGAATGGCCGCACGTCGAGGGATCGCGGAACTCGATGGCGGTTACGGACGCTCTAACGAATCCCTCGAACTGCCGCTGGATGTCGCGGTAGAGGATGCTGTTTTCGAGCGCCACGGCAGCCTGGCTGGCGAGCGATGCTGCGAGGTCCTGGCTGCGCTCAGAGAACGGGATCACCGCCTCGTCAACGGCGGAGTCCGACAGCAGGCGCGCTTGCGCATCCTTCTTCGAGTTGATCAGTTGCAGCACACCGATGACCTCGCCCTTCTGGTTCTTCATCGGCACCACCAGCATCGACTGGGTGCGATAGCCGAAGCGCCGGTCGAAGTCGCGATTCAGGTGAAACGGCTCATTATGGATGCGGTAGGCGTCCTGAATGTTGAGGATCTCGCCGTGTGCCGCCGCGTAACCTGCGGCGCTGTCGTGATCGATGGGCAGAGTGGACTCGCGGAATGGGACGTCGTGGCTGTCGCTCTGGGTCAGCTTGAAGACGAGGCGCCGGACTCCACTGGCATCCTCGTCGACGAGGTAGAGCGATCCCGCGTCAGCACTGGTTATCTCGCGGCTCTTGGTCAGGATGAGACTGAGCAAGGACTCCGTGTCGCGTTCGGCGGAGAGTGCGACGCCGATCCGGTTGAGCGCTTCGAGGTCAGCCGCCGCCCGGTGAAGTTCGCGGCGCGCCTGCCGCCGCTCTTCCCTCGATTGCATGCTCTCGAAGCAGCGGTCCACGCTCTTTTCAATCACTACACGAGGCGTGCGGCGAGGTAGCAAGGCAAATACCCGGTCGCTCGTGCTCGAGCGCGGGGGAATCTCTCCGTCCAGCAAGACGATGAGCCGCCAGTCATCGCGTTCGGGACCCATCCTCTCGATTTCCTCCAAGTCGTCCTGCCCGGCTTCTGCGATCATGACCGCCGGCAACTCCCAATGGAGGGTCTCGCGAGCAGCACGGTCAACGGCCGTCAGCGAATAGCGATCGGCCATCTGGCCAAGAACATCCTCGGCCGAACAAGGGCGGAAATAGTAGAGATGTTGTTTCTCCATCTCCATGCACGACTCGCCGAGCAGTTTACTATATAATTATTACGATTGGAAGTTTAAATATATCGTTACTAACAACCAAGCGAAGACCGCCACCCCTTATGGAAGCGGACTTGGGCGATTTCCGGGCCAGCAAGGCGAGTCCGTGGCGGTTCTGTCAGGGCTGACCCGCGGTGGTATACTGGCGGCTTGCATCGCCGTCTCGAAGTGGAGAAGCGCGCGCCGCCCGGCTAACCTTTGGGGAGCGCTAAGAGTCTAAGTACCTGCCAGCAGGGCGGCTACTTTCAGTCCTTCCCAGCCACGCCGGACGGCCGGAGAGGCGGACAGGTTGACTGGCCCAGTCAAATCGATACTCAACCGTGCCACGACGACGGAGTTGCCGCGCACGACGGCGCCCGAGCGTCCGCCCGTCGAGCCACCCCCTCCTCCTCCTCGACCTCCACAACGCCCACGCCGCGTCGTGGTAGCTGTGGTCGTCGGGGTGGCCATCCTAGGCGCCCTGTGGGCGATCCGATCCTGGCATCGCGCCTCCACCGGGACACCGGCCCAGGGTGTCCCCGGAACCGCCACCGTCGAGCGCCGTGACTTCGTTCGCACCTTACGCCTCACCGGGACCACGGCAGCCGTTGAGGCGCGCGCCGTCTTGGTGCCGCAGTTATCGGCGCAAAACTTTTCCCAACTGGTCATCACCAAGCTCACGCACGGCGGCATGAAGGTGAAGCAAGGCGACGTGTTGCTGGAATTCGACCGCCAGGGTCAGATGAAGGAGTTTCTCGACCGGCAGGCGGAATACCAGGATTTCGTCGATCAAGTGGCCAAGAAACGTTCGGACGAGGACGCGGCGCGCGCCAAGGACGAAACAGAGCTGAAACAGGCTGAGGACGAGCTTGGGAAGGCCAAACTGGAAATGCTCAAGAACGACATCAGTTCCCGCATCCAAGCGGAGAAGAACCAGGAGACCCTCGACGGTGACCAAGCCAATCTCAAGGCGCTCCGCGCCACCTTCGACCTGAAGCGCCGCGCCGCCCAAGCCGACATCCGCATCCTCGAGATTCAGCGCGACCGCGCCAAGGAAAGGATGCTCCACGCCCAGAAGAACGAAGATCAGTTGACGGTGCGGTCGCCCATGGCTGGCGTCGTCGTTCTCAACACCATCTGGAAGGAAGGGAAAATGGGCGAGGTCCAAGAGGGTGATCAGGTGCGTCCCGGCCAGGGGATCATGCAGGTGATCAATCCCGCGGCGATGCAGCTCCGCGTCCCAGTCAACCAGGCCGACCTGCTCGACCTTTACGCAGGCCAACACGCTCAGGTGCGGCTTGACGCTTACCCCGGGATGGTGTTCCCCGCCAACCTGGAATCACTCGAACCGATTGGCAAGAATGGACAATTCTCCGATACGATTCGCACCTTCACGGCGACTTTCTCCATCCAGGGCAGCGATCCCCGGCTGATGCCGGACCTCTCGGCGGCCGTCGATGTGGAACTCGAGCGAGTGCCCGACGCGTTGGTTGTGCCACGCTCGAGCGTCCTCAGTGAAGGGGGCCGGACCTACGTCGAGGCCAAGAGCGGCTTGGGCTATGAGAAGCGCGACGTAAAACTCGGGCCGGGGAACGACGTCGAGGCCGTCGTCAAGTCTGGGCTTCAAGCTGGAGACGTCGTCGAGCGGAACGCGGGTGGCTAAGGCTAACGGTCATTACTGAGAGTATGGCGTCTGAAGTCAAAGCACGGCGGCGACGCTGGTGGGTGATGGGTCTCGCCATTCTCATTCTCGGCACGGGCAGCTTTGCAGCGGTGCGTTTCGCGAACCCGGCGCCCGCCGTGCCGACGACTGAGGTCAAGCGCGGCGAATTCGTGGACTACCTCCAGCTCCGCGGGCAGGCGTCGGCGACAAAGTCGATGACCGTGGCGGCGCCTTTTGAGGCGGGCGAAGACCTCCAGATCATCAAGCTGGCGAAGAACGGCGCCCAGGTCCATAAGGGTGATGCCGTGGTGCAGTTTGACACCACGAAATTCGAGCAGGACCTGGCTCAACACCGCTCCGAACTGCGCGCCGCCGAGGCGGAAATCGAGCAGACACGCGCCCAAGGCCGGATGAAGGAGGAGCAGGACCTTACGGATGCCATGAAATCGAAGTTCGACCTCGAGTCGGCCAAACTCGACGCCAGCAAGCAGGAGATCGTCTCCAAGATCGAGGGCCAAGAGGCGCAGCTTAAGGTTGCCGACGCCGAGCAGAAGCTGCACGAGACCGAAGAGAAGCTGAAGGCCGACCGGACGGCGGACGCGGCGGACATCGAAGCCAAAAAGCAGAAGCGCGACAAGGCGCTTTACGACGTGCAGAAAGCGGAGCGCAGTATTGCCGTCCTCACTCTCAGGGCGCCGGGCGACGGCCTCGTCACGCTGATGCACAACTGGCGCGCGGGCGGGTTCTTTGGGAACGCCCCCGAGTTCAAGGAGGGTGATCGCGCCTGGCCAGGCGCTGCCCTCCTGGAATTGCCGGACCTCTCGACCCTGCAGGTCGAGGCACGCGTCGACGAAACCGATCGCGGCCGAATCAACCTTGGCCAGACGGCGAGGGTGCGGGTGGACGCTGTGCCCGACCGTGAGTTCGCGGGCAAGGTCGAGCGCATCAGCCCTCTGGCTTCGATGGACTTCTCGGCCGGTTGGCCCTTTCCCAGGAACTTCAAGCTGGAACTGGCGCTCGATCAGACCGACCCTCGACTTCGTCCCGGCATGAGCGCGACGGCTCGCCTGGCGGTGGATCGAGTCCCTGACGCTATTCTGATTCCTACTGAAGCATCGTTTCAAAAGGCGGGGCAGACTGTCGCTTACGTGCTCCGAGGCTCGAGGTTCGAGGAGCGCATCATCCAGGTGGGGCGCCGCAGCGAGGGTCAATTGCTTGTCACCAGTGGCGTGAGTCCAGGAGAACGGGTGGCAACGAAAGACCCAACCGTCAAGCAGTAGCACCGTCAGACTCGAGTGATGAGAACCTCGCACAAAGCTGTCCTCGGCACGTTGCTGGCCGCATCGGCGCTGGCCGGCGTGTCGACACGCCACGCGCTCGGCCAGCTCAAGAGTACTGACGAGGCAGTCCCCACCACGCGGGTCAGACGTGGCAACCTCGACCTCAAGGTTTACACGACGGGCGAACTGCGTCCCGCCAAACGCGCGATGTTGGTTGCACCTCCGGTCGGCGGCGGCACGCTGCGCATCGTCCACCTGGCCAAGACCGGCACGCCCGTCAAGGCAAACGACGTCGTCATCGAGTTCGACCCCACCGAGCAGCAGTACAACCTGGAGCAGAACCGCTCGGAGCTCGATCAGGCGGAGGAACAGATCGTCAAAGCCAAGGCGGACGCCGCCGTCCAGACGGCCCAGGACCAGGTAGCGTTGCTCAAAGCAAAATACGCCGTACGTCAGGCCGAGCTTGATGTTCAGCAGAACGAACTGCTCGCACCCATCGATGCCAAGAAAAACCTTCTGAAACTGGACGAAGCCAAGCGGGCACTTGCCCAGCTCGAGCAGGACATTAAATCCCACGCGGCGTCGAACCAAGCCACCATCGCCGTCAGTGAGGAGAAGCGCACCAAAGCCAAGCTGGCCATGCAGCAGGCGGAGCAGAATATCGAGAACATGCGCGTGAAGACGCCGATCAACGGCCTCGTCCAGGTGCGCGAGAACCAGGAAGCGTCCGGAGGTATCTTCTTCACAGGCATGACCTTGCCCGACTACCGTGAGGGAGACCAGGTTTATCCCGGAAGCTTCGTCGCCGAAGTGCTCGACACGGACCAGATGGAGCTCCAGGCCAAGCTGGTCGAGAGCGATCGCGCCAACCTGAAGCAGGGCGAGGCGGTCGAGGTGCGCGTCGATGCGCTGCCCGGCGCCTCTTTCGGCGCCCACATCAAGACGGTGGCCAGCATGGCCTCGAGTGACATGTGGGGTGGCGACAGCACTCGCCGGTTCGACGCGAGCTTCGAGCTGGACAAGCCTGACCCGAGGCTGCGGCCGGGCTTCACGGCCCACCTGACGATTCTGGCGAGCGACGTCAAGAATGTTCTGGTACTGCCTCGCCAGGCCATTTTCGAGAAGGCTGGCAAGCCAATCGTCTACGTCAAGAGCGGCGACCGCTTCGAGGTCCGCGACGTCCAGCTGAAGTATCGTAGCGAGAGCCGCGTGGCTGTCGAAGGCCTGAACGAAGGGACCGAGGTCGCGCTCGTGAATCCGGAGGAGGCGGCTCGCAAGCCCCAGAAGGTTGCCGGACCCCTGACCCCGGCGGGCGGAGTCTCACGATGAGCACTCACGCCGCGGAAATGCCGAGGCCGGGCCGTCCGCCAAGCTATCGTCAAGTCCTGCCCGACTTCCGCCTGGGACTCGACAATCTGTTGCTGCACAAGCTGCGCGCCTTGCTCACCATGCTGGGCATGATCTTCGGCGTGGCGGCGGTGGTTTCCATGCTCTCGATCGGCGCCGGTGCGCAGCAGACGGTGATGGCCTTCATCGAGCAACTCGGCGTACGTAACTTGATTATCGAGGCCAAAGAGACCACGGATCAGCAGGCGCACCAGAAGATCCGCCAGCTCTCGCCGGGCCTGACCTTCCAGGACTACCGGGTGATCGGCGTAAACGTCACGGGCATCGTCCAATCCACGCCGCGCAAGCGCTTCACGCCCTCGAAGATGATCCCCAAACCGCAGCAGGACATGCCGATGGTCTACGGCGTCAACCCGGAATACCAGGCGATCGCCGCGCTACGCCTGATCGAGGGACGATTCTTCACCGCCGACGAAAACAGCCGAGCGGCCCCCGTCTGCGTGCTGGGCGAAGGCGCCAAAGCCAGCCTGTTCGGACCCGCCGAAGTCGTGGGCCGGTACATCAAGGTGAACGAGCAGTGGTTTCACGTCATCGGCGTGGTCGGGCCGCAGCTCAGTTCCCAGACGGAGGTGGCGGGTCTGCCGGCCCAGGACCTGAACAATCTCGTCTACGTACCGCTGTACGCGACGATCTATCGCCTCGAGGACGCGTCGAGCGAGATGCGAGACGAGATCGACGGCGTCTACCTGCGGCTCGCTCCTTCGAACGACATGGTCAATACGGCGGAGCTGGTGCGCGGCATTCTCAACGTGTCGCACCGCAACGCCGGCGACTTCTCGATCATCGTCCCGGCGGAGCTGCTCGCCCAGCAGAAGCGGACCGAGCGGCTCTTCAGCATCGTGATGGTCGCCATCGCATCGATCTCGCTGCTGGTGGGCGGCATCGGCATCATGAACATCATGCTGGCCAGCATTCTCGAGCGGACGCGTGAGATCGGCGTGCGCCGCGCAGTGGGCGCCCGCCAGTCGGACATCGTGCGCCAGTTCGTGATCGAGGCGGTCATGATTTCGTTCGTCGGCGGCGTGATGGGGATCGCGTTCGGCTTCGGGATTTCGCGGCTCATCGCCTGGCTCGCGGGCTGGTCGACTATCGTTACCGCCGGCTCCATCCTTCTGGCCTTCGTGGTATCCGTCTCGGTGGGGCTGGTGTTCGGTATTTACCCGGCGGTGCAGGCCGCGCGGCTCGATCCCGTCGAGGCCATCCGCTACGAATGAGGTCGTAACGAACGGCGAGGACGATTGACAGTGAGAAGCGGTCCCACCCGCGAGAGTCCCCGCCCGTTCACCTGAAGCAGCCTGTCCGCAAATTCATAAGTCACCACAGTTCACCCAATCAATCCTGCAATTCCCAAGGGGGATGTTATGTCATTCGATGATCACGACTCGTCCGTGCGCTATCGCCGTCCGCGATGGGTACTGCTGCTCCTATTGCTCATGGTATCCGTCGCGAGAGGGGCCCGGGCCCAGAACGCGGGCGTGCCCGCGGCACCAACGCCCGCGACCGCTGTCCCTGCGTCACCCTACACCGGCAGGCTCTCCTTCAAGCCGGTACAGGCTCAGATCGCGGGGCCGCAAGGTTTGCGCGGCTACGTGGTCGAGGGAAAACTGCGGCTGACGCTCGAGGATGCCATCCGCCTGACGCTGCTCAACAACTCCGACGTCCACGTCAACCACACTCCGGTGGACCAGGCGCGCTTCAACCTGCTGAATGCTTATGCTCCTTTCGATCCCCGCCTCACGTCGAACCTCGCAGCCACGCGGGCTACCACTCCGTCCACCAACCAGCTTGTGGGAGCGCCGACGCTCAGCACCCTCTTTCAAGGCGGATTTGGCAATTACTCGCAGACCTTCGAGACCGGGACGAATATCCAGGCCAGTTTCAACGGCAATCGTTCGACAACCAACAGCAGCTTCTACTTCCTCAACCCCTATCTGACCTCCAACCTGGGCCTCCAGTTCACGCAGCCGCTGTTGCGCAATCGCGGACTCTTCCCCAACCGCGCTCCCATCGTCATCGCGCGGCGCAACTTGAACCAGTCCCAGGCGACCTTCGAGTCTTCGGTGAACAACTCGATCCAGCAGGCGGTCTTCCAGTACTGGAACGTGGTCCAGGCGCGAGAAAACCTGAAGGTGGTCGAGGAGTCGCTGCACGCGGCGAACGCCACTTACCAGCACGACAAGCGCGCGCTCGAACTGGGCGCTCTCTCGCCGCTCGATATCTACCGCTCGGAGTCGCAGGTGGCGCAACGCCGCGTCTCGGAGATTCAGGCGGAGTATCAATTGAAACAGGCGGAAGATCAGTTTCGTCCGGTAATCGGCGCCGACCTTGATCCCTTCATCCAGGCTCTGGACCTCGACCTCGTGGAAAACCCCGAGCCGCAGGGAGAACTCTATTCCATCGATGCCAAGACGGCCCTTGATGAAGCCTTCCGCAAGCGGCCGGAACTCGAGGCCGCCCGCCAGCAACTGGCGAGCGACGAGACCAACTTCCGGCTGGCACGCAACGGCCTGCTTCCTGACCTGGAACTGATTGGGAGTTATCAGTCGAATGGAGTCGGGGGCAACCAGATCACCACGGCGTCGGTCATCGTCCCGGGAGGCTTCGGCGATGCGCTTTCGCAACTCTTTCACTTCAGTTACCCAACGTACGGCGTGACCTTACAGCTCAATCTGCCCGTTCACAACCGTGCGGCGCGGGCGGCGCTCGGGACGGCGTCCGTCGCGAGACGCAACGATCTTTACCAGATACGCCGCCAGGAACAGACAGTCCGGCTCGACGTCCTGAACTCCGTCCACCAGCTCGAAGAAGCCAAACTCTCGCTCGAGGCAGCTAAGATCGCCCGGGGCCTCGCGCAGAAAACGCTCGAGTCCGAACAGCGCAAGTACGAATTGGGCGCGGGGCAGATCTTCTTGGTGCTCGAGGCCCAGACCGAGCTCACTCAGGCGGAAGTCAGCCTGGTGCAGTCCGAGGTCAGCTATCAGCTCTCCCTGACTGCCGTCGACCACGCTACCGGCAGACTTCTCGAGAAGCATCGCGTGGAAATCAAAGACTAACTGGTTGCGTTCGACAGATTAGTTATTCCGAGCAGAATGCATTGAAGACGGCCGGCAGGATGTGCTGCAGCGAAAGCAAGAAAGGGGAACTCACGCCATTTGCGCCCAGGCTGAGGACGAAGTCCCCGCAGGACTGAATGCGGTTCTTATCTCCAGCCCGGCGCCCGACCCCGAACGTGCATCACGCTCCCGCGGCCTTGTCGAAGCTCGCGACCGCCTTGACCTCGTCGTCGTGGACGTCAAAGACGGTCAGGAGTTTGGTGATTTGCAGCAGGTCGTGGACCTTCTTGGTAAGACTCAGCAGTTTCAACTGACCACCCTGGTTCGACACGGCGGTGAAGGCGCTCACCAGCTCGCCGATTCCTGAGCTGTCGATGTAAGTGACATCGGCCAAGTTGAGCAGAAGCTTCTTGTCACCTTTGGCGAGGTGAGCGCGGATCAAGTCGCGCAACTGGCTGCACCCTTCCCCCAGGGTAATGCGGCCGCTGATGTCGAAAATGGTGACGGAATCAACTTGGCGGGTCGTGGCCTTCATGCTCACGGTCTGGTTCCTCCTTGAGTATCTTTCACTTTGGAATCTATGCGCTTGACCATCGTCACTTCGGTTCCTGATCCCTTCACGCTCTTGACCTCGAACTCGTCCATGAACGTGCGGATCAGGAAAATGCCGCGTCCTGAAACCTTGAGCAGATTCTCGGCGGCCAGCGGGTCGGGTACGTGGCTCAAGTCGAACCCCGCTCCTTGGTCGCGGATGCGAATCCGCAGCCGTCCGTTCGAGATCTCAAACCGCAGGTAAACCTTCTTGTTTGCGTCCTGCCGGTTCCCGTGAGTGACGGCGTTGATCACGGACTCGTGGACGGCCATCTCAATCTTGTGCTGCTCCTCCTCATCGAATCCGGCCTCGACACAGACACGATGGGCAACTTCCTCCGCGACCTCAACGCTCTCGAGCGTGCTTTCGAGCGTTAATTCGGTGACGCCAGCCTCAGCAGTCATTTTGGACGGGTGTAAACGCAAGTCCCAGGGGAGAACTTACAATAGGGCCCATCGAAAGTCAATGAAACCCAGTGACCACAGGGGCTTGCCGCCCTCCACCTCCCTTCCCGGCGAACCACAGGAAGGCCGTCATTCCTCAAATCTCGATGATCATGTCGTTCAGTCGCGTCGGATACTGATTCAGGATTTCACCTTGATTCTTGCGCACCACCACGGTGTCAGAGTGGCGGAATCCGCCGAAGCTGGGGTCATAGACGCCCGGCTCGCAGCTGAAGGTCATCCCGGTCGAGAGCACGGTCTTGTCACCCTCCGCGATCCAGGGAGACTCATGACCCTCGAGACCGATGCCGTGTCCCGTGCGGTGCCGCAGAAAAGAGCCGAATCCCGCCTTGCGGATCTGGTCGAGCGCCTTCCGGTCGACGTCCTCCGCCACCGCGCCGTCTTTCATGTCACGCGCGCCTTCGTCGTGCGCGGCCAGCATCGCATCAAACAGGCGGCGCGCATAGTCTGAGGGCTGGCCCACAGAAAAGGAGCGCTCGCACTCGACGTTGTAGCCGCCCACCTGCGCGCCGAAACTCAGGATCAGGGCATCGCCTTTCGTCAGCCGGTCGGAACTCGGGACGGCGTGCGGAAAGGCGGAGCGCTTGCCGAAGGGCACTAGTCCGCCAAAGGGTGGATCGATCGAAACTCCGACCACGTCCTTGAGCTCCTTCGACATCTTGTCGGCCACGGCGTCGGCGCTTGCCTTGAGGATTTGGTCTTCCGTCACGCTGCCGTTTCGCGCCACGAAGTCGCGGCCCGCCTGGACCGTGAAGTCCGCGAAATACATGGCGCGCCGCATCATGGTGATTTCGTCGTCATCCTTGACCCAGCGCAGGTGCTCGATCAGCTCATCGGCGATGGCGAGGCGCGCGCTGGGCGCTCCGGCTCGCATGTGTTTCAGACGGCTGACCGTCGGCTCTTCGATGCCGATCTTCGCGTGCGCGAGTCCGCGCCGTGCGACGCGTTCGAAAATCCATTGGATGCGGTTGACCGGACCGGGATAGTCGAAATACGACTCGTAGTCCTTCACCCACCCTAGCTTGACCTGATCGGCCTCGAGCTCGGGAATGAAAAGTACGGGATCGCCCGACTTGGGGATCAGCGCCGCGAGCGGCCGTTCGGTCGACAGATGGAAGTAACCCGTAGCGTAGATGATGTTGTGTGCGTCCAGCAGCACAAAAGCATCCAGCTTGTTCTTCGCCATTTCCGCCTGGATTTGGCGGATCTTCCTCCGATACCAGTCCGGCTGGAGTCGATCGTGACCTCCGGGTCCTTGGGGGATGGCGACGGTACCCGACAGGGCGAAGACCCGCCCACCTGCAAGCGGCCGGATGGAAGACGTGAGGCTGAGCGCTGTTGCGCCACCCAACGTGCGGAGAAACTCGCGTCGATGTCGGCCTGCCTTGACCACTCCCCTCCCTGCTCTCTCGAATCCTCTGGACGAGCGACTGAGCATAACGGAAGCGTCCGGTGGGCGTCAACCACCGCGCCGCTGCCGGCTAATGGTAGGGCAGGCTCTCGAGAAGATCTTTGTCCGGGGGAACGTTTTCCGGGACCGGAGCGCGAGAAGCTGGAGTGAAATACGCCTGAGCAAAACCGACTCCCTCAGCGTGCGGCTGACCGGGCCGCTGCTCTTGCGTGAGGAGGGCTGATGCAAACGAGGGTCGCAAACGGCCGAGCGCCAGCAAGTACTCGGGACCAAGCCACGGGTTCAGGGATTCGGCAACTATCTCCTCCAGATGGCCCCGCATCTGGTTCAGTACCGGCTGGTACTGAGGAAGCGCACTGAGGTTCATCTTCTCCGCCGGATCGTCGGTGCGGCGATAGAGTTCTTCGGCACCCCTCGCGGAGCGAATGTAGTGCCACTGGGAGCTCATCAGGCTGATCGTACCCACGCCCGCCTGCACCAGACTCGAACTGAGCTCCGAGAGCGCCACCTCGTCCGAATTTTGCGCCGTCCGGCCGGGCTCCCAGTTCCGGGCGACGCTCAGACGGCGAAACGGAACGGCTGCGCCCAGCGCCAGGTCCAGCACGGTCGCAAACAAGCGGCGGGTCTCGACCGTCGAAGCGACTCGCACCCCAGCCGGAATTCCGCGGCCTGCGAAGATCAGCGGCACGTGGATCTCTTCCTCATGCAGATCGAGGCCGTGGTGATATACCCCGTGCTCACCAAAGGCCTCGCCGTGGTCGGAGGTGAGGATGACGACGGTGTTCTTCCAGCCGGGCGAGCTCTCGATGGTCCGGAGGAGTTCGCCCACCTGAGTGTCGAGGTAGTTCAAGCAGTCATCGTAGCCATCAACGAGATCAGCCTGCTCCTGGGCGGAGAGCCGCTTGACAGCATGTGATTCTCCTGAAAGAGGTGAATGATGCTCGGCGAATTTGGCGGTCCGGCCGAAGCGGCGGTCGTAGGGAGCAGGCGCCAGATACGGACCGTGCGCGTCGTAATAGTTGATGAACAGGAAGTAGGGCCGAGGAGACGAATCCCGCAGCCAACTGAAGACGTCGGCGTTCAGATCCTGAGCATTGCGCCGGCAGAAGACGTCATAACGCTCCGCGGCCTGGTACACCGGCTGCACGAGCACGCGGCCAATCAGGGTCCGGCTAAGGTTGTAGCGCAGCGAGGTCGCGTCGTCGTCATAGACCCGGAACCCTTGCGCCAATCCCCATCCCGACTCGCCATAGAAGTAGTTGGCATTGAAGCCCGCCGTCGTGTATCCGTGTTCGTCAAGGACTTCAGCGAGCGTCTCCCAAGCCAGGTTGACAGGCCGGAACGCATTGGCTCCGCCCTGATGGGGCAGTAAACCCGTAAAAATCGAAGCGAGAGACGGAAGAGTCCAGGAACTTGCAGCAACAGCGTCCTCGAAAAGAACGCCTTGCGAGGCCAAGCGGTCGATGTGAGGAGTCGTCGGTCGCGAGTAACCGTAGGCGGAAAGGTGGTCGGCTCGCACGGTATCCAAGGTGATCAAGACAATGTTGGGCCTGGCTGCCGAAGCTCTGTCGTGTGACGGTCCGCCGGAGCGGATCCACGGCTGGCCCACAAAGAACGTCAAGCCACCGGCGAGCGCCAGCAGAACGGAAATCGCAGCAATACCCAGCGGCTTGAGCGGCCATCGCTGCCCCACCCCAAAAAAAGTTGAAGCCCGCTTCCAGGATCGGAGCGCGAGCCACGACAATGCGAAGACGATCGCGAAACGGACCAGAGGAAAAAGTAAGGATTTGGCGCTGGCATAGACTTGCATGTTGGCGCCAAGCGTGTGGAGGAAATGGCCTGACCATCCGACACAGGCGCCCGCCGCGCCGAAGAGCACAGCGATAAACGCGGTCGTGCGACCGAAGCTCGGAGTTTTTCCGAGCGCGGCGGCGCACCCTAGCGCCGCCCCCAATAAGCCGAAGAGGGTCATGTCCGTTAGCGGCGCGAGGAACCAAATGACGTTCGCAGCATCAACCTGGATGAATTGCCGTACCGAAGGATGGAAGTAAAGGAGTCCCGCCTCCCACAACCCCAGGCCGAACCCCACCGCGGCTCCGCAAATCAGGAAGCGGGCAAACAGATTCGCACGCCAACGGTGCGCACGCTCTCCGGGTTCGGACGACGTGTCCAGCTTGTTCTACCTCTCCGCGACGCAGGCGCAGGGCCTTCGCGGCCGGCTAAAACTCACTCACTCTACCCCGCAAATCGGCCAGAGCATAATCGAGGGGCCGGCGCGTCGTCAACCGGCTTACCGGTGGTGCGCTACCCGACTCGGCCATAACCAGAGCCTGGGTTTTCTGTGAACGGTTGGCATCACGTTGAATCGGGTGGCCGCCGCTGTCACCCCCGCAGAGTCGGCCGGAACTCGATTATTTATCAACGGAATACATACCAACCGGTAAACATTGGGGCGTTTGGCATAGCCGTTGCTAAGCCCTACCGGACACAACTGCAGGTTCTTGACCTGCCCAATGAAGGGGGATTGATGCGAAAGCTGTCGTTACTGCTGAGCCTCTGTACTATCAGTTTTCTGAGTTTCTCGGCGAGTGGCCAGTCGCCGAATGCCAACGACCCGTTTTTCGGACAGACCGACAACGGGCAAACCTGCCACGTAGTTCCCACGACGGACGCCCTTGAAAGACACTTCGGCAAGAAACCGTCTTTGGCCAAAGCCTCCAAGACCGCGGCCGTGTATCCTCCGAGCTACGGCAGTGGCCTCTTGCTCGGTTCCGGCGCACCGGAAATCCCCAATGCGGCCTTCCAGGCGATCTATTGGAACTCGTCCGTCGCCGCTTCCACTTCCACTTCCAATGGTTACGCGACAGTCCAGAATCAGGTCGACGGATTTGTCACCGACTTCGCGGACAACCAGGACTGGGATAACTCCACCACCGACGACTACACCATCATCCAGCAATACGGGACCGACTCTAGCACACCGATCGCTCCTACCTTGGGTCTGAACCCTTTGAACAGCGGCAGCGCGTACGTTGACACGCAGGCTGACGTCGGCACCATCACCGACGCGCAGATTCAGACCTACATCGCAGGCCTTTTCAGCGCCGGAAAACTGCCGGTCAACAGCAATACGATTTACGGCGTGTTCTTTCCCTCAGGAACATCAGTCCAACTCTCGTCCAGCGAGGCGTCGTGCACTTATTTCTGCGCCTACCACAGCGGTTTCTACTACAACAACCAGGCGGTCATTTACGCGGTATTCCCTTACCCCGACTGCGGCGGCTGTAATCCCTGGAATTACGCGGCTGCTGACATGCTGACGATGTTCATCGGCCACGAGACCCGGGAGTCGGTGACCGATGCCTACGGCGCATGGCGTGACTCGCAAGGATACGAGGCCGACGACAAGTGCGCGTGGAGCAACCTCTACCGGACGTCCAATGGTAACTTCTTCGTCCAGCCTGAATTCTCGAATGGCGGCAACGTTACCGCGTCAGGATTCACCGCGACTTACCCTGGGGCGGGCTGCGTCGTTCCGAACGCCTCGTCAGGCCCGCTGAGCATCACGGGACCAGCTTCGCTGCCGGCGGGGACTGTAGGAGTAGCCTACACTCCAACCACCGTCACGGCGACGGGCGGCACAGGCCCCTATAGCTGGTCGGCTACCGGACTGCCCGCCGGCCTTTTGATTGGCGTATCAACCGGCACAATTTCCGGTACTCCGACTACCAACACCGGCAGCCCTTTCAGCGTGACGGTGACGGTGACCGACAACACGTCGGCGACGGCCAACCAGGTCTATTCGCTGACCATCAATCTGCCGCCGCCCCTGAGCATCACCGGTCCGGCGTCATTGCCCACCGGCACCGTGGGCGCGGTATACCCGGCGACTACCGTGACTGCCACCGGCGGCGTAACTCCTTATACCTGGTCGGCGACCGGATTGCCGACCGGCCTCTCGATCGGCCCCTCCACCGGGACCCTCTCCGGGACGCCCACGGCTTCGGGAGGTTTCAGCGTCACGGTAACGGTCACCGATGGCGCTTCTCACAGTACCAATCAGGTCTACCCACTGACCATCAATCCGCCGCCGCCGCTGAGCATCACCAGCCCTGCTTCTCTTCCGAACGGAACGGTCAACGTCACCTATACCTCGACCACGGTGACGGCTACGGGGGGCGTGCCTCCCTATAGTTGGTCAGCGACGGGATTGCCGGCGGGCCTCTCGATCGGCGGTTCAACCGGGACGATCTCGGGAAAGCCGACCGCGTCCGGGAATTTCAGCGTGACGGTGACGGTCACCGACAGCGTCTCGAACAGCACCAACAAGTTGTACTCACTGACGATCAGCGCGGCGCCGGACTTCACAATCAGCGCGTTGCCCCCCAGCGCGAGCGTAAAACGGGGCGGCAAGGCGACCTACACCGTGACGGTAGGATCCCTCAGCGGCTTCACAGGTTCCGTCAGCCTCAGCGCCAGCGGCGGACCTTCCAAGGCCACCTACGGTTTCAGCCCCAGTTCAGTGACGCCGCCCTCAAACTCGAGCGGCAATTCGACCCTCACGATCACCACAAGCTCGAGGGGTGGAACCGGAACCTTCACCGTGACCATCAAGGGCACGTACAGCGCTGGCCGCAAAACCACGGTGACGCACACCACCACGGTCACCCTGACAACAACGCCATAGTTCGAGCCAGCACACACCCAGGACCGTTCTCGCCCCTTTGCGGGGACGGTCCTCCCCTTTTTCGCGCCTTCCCGCCAGCATCAGCGCCAGCACACGCTTCCTCCTTCGTCCCTCGCCACGTCAGGGATCACGCGCTGTTTAGGGCTTCGATTCCGGCACGTGGGAATCAGGCTCGGAGCCTGCGTCAGCGAACACAAAACCTGAGCACTCGACCACAGGTAGTCTCGGATAGATGGGAAACTTCGGGTCGGTTCGCGAGAGCTCGCACAAATAGAATACCGATCCGTGGTCGGACTTTACTTGGCGGGAATAACGGCACGCGAGGCAAAGTCCAATCCGCGGATCAAGCCAGTGTTCGCGAACGGTGTTGTGGTTCACTTGATCGTGCAGTGGGCGAGCCCGCGCTTCTCGAGATACTGCTGGTGATAGTCCTCCGCCTTCCAGAACTCCGCGGCAGGGACGATCTGAGTCACGATGGGCCGCTTGAAGACGTGGGCTTGCTCGAGCTTCTCCTTGGACGCCTTGGCAGCCGCCTCCTGCTCCGGAGTATGGAAGAAGATCGCCGAGCGGTACTGCGTGCCGGCGTCCGGTCCCTGGCGGTTAAGCGTTGTCGGGTCGTGGTTTTCCCAGAAGACCTTTAGCAGGCTATCGTAAGAGACCTGATTCGGATCGTACACGACTTCAACCGCCTCCGCGTGGCCTGTCCGGTCGGTGCACACATCCTCGTAAGTTGGATTTTCGAGTGTACCGCCCATGTACCCGACGGCCGTCGATACCACGCCCTTCACCTGACGAAAGGTCGCTTCAACTCCCCAGAAACATCCCGCTGCGAAACTCGCTTTTTCCATGTTGTTCGTGCTCTCCATTCCGGCGCCGCGCGCTCGAAGCCTGCGGCGCTTGCCACCAGTATTCCGCGACTCTTGGATGATTTCAAGCTGCGACGCGATCCGTCCGTGTTTGACGATCCGTCGTGCGAACGGCCGCGGGCCGGGTCGATGGTATCATCCCTGCGGCGTGCGGGAAGCGCCAGCCAGGGATGTCGCACGAGGACCGGGTCAGCGTTGCCTCACCGCAAGCGCCCAGGACGGACGCGACACGCGGACTCGCGCGGCGGCTCGGCCTGTTCGACTCCACCATGATCGTGATGGGCGGGATCGTAGGCTCCGGCATCTTCATCAATCCCTACGTGGTCGCGCGCCAGGTCCACACTCCGGCTTTGATCCTGGGCGCTTGGGCGCTCGGCGGACTGATCGCGCTGGGCGGAGCCTTCGCCTACGCGGAGCTGGCCGCGCTGCGACCCGAGGTCGGCGGGCAGTATGCTTACTTGCGCGAGGCGTATCACCCTGCCGTGGCCTTCGTCTACGGATGGGCGCTGCTGCTGGTCACCCAGACGGGCGGAATGGCCGCCGTCGCCGTCACCTTCGCGCACTACTTCCTCGAGCTCGCGCCTTGGCACGTTGCACCGTGGGCGGTCGCGACGCTCGCGATAGCCGGACTGACGCTCGTCAACTGCTTCGGCGTGCGGGCCGGCGCTGCCACCCAGAGCGCGCTGATGGTCACGAAGATCGTGGCCATCGCTGCGCTGGTCGTCTGCGGCTGGCTGCTGATTCACCCTGCTCCTGCCGGACGCGTCGCCATCCTCGACCGGCCGCTCTCACTCGACTTCGTGACTGCGATGGGCGCGGCCATGGTACCCGTGCTGTTCGCTTACGGTGGATGGCAGACGGCGAGCTTCGTCGCGGGAGAAATGCGCGAGCCGGAGAAGAACCTGCCGCGCGGACTCCTGCTTGGCGTGCTGGGGGTCATCATCCTATACCTCGCGGTCAACTTCGTTTCCGTGCGAGCGCTTCGACCCGAGGGTCTGGCGAGTACCACGACTCCCGCCTCCCAGGTGATGCTTCTCGCGCTCGGTAAACGCGGCGCTGCTCTGCTGGCCGTCGGCATCGCCGTCTCGACCCTGGGATTCCTGAGTCAATCGATCCTGACGGCGCCGCGTGTCTACTTCGCGATGGCGACCGACGGCGTGTTCTTCAAGCGTGTGGCTTGGCTTCATCCGAGGACGCGCGTACCCGTCGTGGCGATTGCGCTGCAAGGTGTGCTGGCGGTCATCATCGCCGTGTCGGGAAAGTACGAGCAGATCCTCAATTATGTCGTTTCCACGGATTTCATTTTCTTCGGGCTGACGGCCACCTGCATATTCGTATTTCGCCGGCGCGGAGCCAAGCCCGGCGACGCCGTCCTCGACGCAACCACGCGCCGCCCAAACACATCCGAACGCGATATGATTGACGGCAGGAACGCTGCCGCTTTACGTGAAGCAGCGTTCCGGATGCCCGGCTATCCTGTGACCACCGCGCTATTCACCGCGGCGTGCTGGCTCGTGGTCATCAACACGCTCTACCGGTATCCCAAGAACAGCTCCATTGGACTGGGTATCGTATTGGCAGGCATCCCCGTCTATTTCCTGTGGGGGCGAGAAAGGTCGAGGCGATGAACCAGGTTGAAGCGGCGATGAAAGCCGCGCGGCATACGATGCATTCCGAATATCTCGAGTGGGTGAAGACGCGTCCTCAGACGAGCTTCAGTCTCGCGACGAGCGGCGTCGCGGATTACCCACTCGCCGAGCTGATTGCCGCGACCGGCGGAGCGCTGCGCCTCGAAGACCTGGAACTCTCGGGGCCGAGCTTCTATGGATATGAACCGCTCGAGCAGGCGCTGGCCGCCAAGTGCCGCGTCGCGCCCGAGTGCATCGTGGCCGCCACGGGCACTTCGATGGCCAACCACCTGATGATGGCCGCCACGCTCGAGCCTGGCGACGAAGTCCTGATCGAGCAGCCGGCGTATGATCCTCTGCCTGCGGTCGCGCGCTACTACGGTGCGACGGTCAAGCGATTTCCAAGGCCATTCGAGGATGGATTCGAGATCGATCCCCGTGCCATCGAGCGCGCTCTGACCCCGCGCACGCGGCTCATTGCGCTCACCAATCTGCATAATCCGAGCGGCGTGCTCACCCGCCAGGACGTTCTGCGCGAGATTGGCGAGATGGCAAAGAGCGTGGGAGCCCACGTGCTGGTCGATGAGGTTTATCTCGAAATGGACTACGCGCGCCGCACGCCCTCCGCTTCCGGCCTCGGCGGGCAGTTCATTGTCACCGGCAGCCTGACCAAGGCCTACGGCCTGAGCGGGCTGCGCTGCGGCTGGATTCTCGCCGCGCCCGACCTCACACGTCGCATGTGGCGGCTGAATGACCTCTACGGCGTCATCCCCGCGCACGTCGCGGAGCGGCTGAGCGTCGTCGCGCTCAAGCATCTCGACCGGATTGCGGCGCGCGCCCACGCGCTTCTCGAGAAGAACCGCGCGCTGCTCGACCGCTTCCTCGATTCACGTCAGGATCTCGAAGCGGTACGGCCACTCTTCGGAACGCTCGCATTTCCGCGCCTCGCTCGCGGCAACGTCGACGAGCTCTGTGCGTTGCTCCGCGACGAGTTTGAGACCACACTCCCGCCCGGACGCTTCTTTGAGATGCCGCAGCACTTCCGCCTGGGAATCGGCTGCGCTACTGCTTCGCTGGACGAGGGGCTCAAGCGGTTGGGAGCCGCGCTCGACAAGCTGGCGCCGACCAGCTAAGCGATTCGCGCCGGCAAAATCCCATCGCTTGTCTTGTAACCGAAATGAAATGCGTGCGAAAGGGCACGCCTTTTAGGCGTGCCGAAAGGAGTAGGATAAGGAGCGCGGCTTTAGCCGCTGCGGGGGCTAGGCCTCAGGGCCTGAAGGCCCTGGCAGTCGGTAGGGAGGCGCCCTTCGGCGGCACGACTGAAGTCGTGCCCTTCGCCAACCTCTGTCCTACACCAGCATCTACGCTGCTTTCTTCTTCAGCGGAACCCAAATCAGGCAGTAAGTGAGGAGCGCGAAGGAAATCAGCGAAAGCCATCCGCCCCAGTTCGCGAGGAAAGGCAGCTCGTCGCGGCCGGTGAGAAGGTGGGTCAGCGAACCGCTCGTCGGAAACAGCGCCGGCAGGACGATTCCCGCAATGGCCTCGCCCGCGACGAAACCAGAGGCAATGAGCGTTCCGCGCTCTTCATACTTCGCAGTCTCGGCCGAGGCGAGTCTGCGGCGACGCGCCACGGCGTCGATGGCCCACTTGAGTACGCCGCCGACAAAGATCGCGGACGTGGTCTCGAGCGGCAAGTACATCCCGACCGCGATGAGCATGGGCGCGGGCGCCTTGATCATCAGCAGCCCGATGCCAAACAGGCATCCCATCAGGAGCAGACCCCACGGCATCTGTCCACCAACAATGCCCTGGGTGAGCTGAGCCATGAGGCCAGCCTGGGGCGCGGGCAGATCGCGTCCGCCGATGCCGCCCGTCGCGCGATGGGCAACGTCCAGCAGCATGATGGGGAACAGCAGAAAGAAGGAAAGCACCGTCACCGTGATGATCTCGACCAGCTCCATTTTCCAGGGCGTGCCGCCCAGGAGGTACCCTGCCTTGAGATCCTGAATCAGGGATCCCGAAACGCAGCAGGCGCAGCAGACGACGGACGCGACGCCCAGAACGGCGGCCATCCCGCCCAGCCCTTTGACGCCGATCGCGACCATCACCAGCGCTGCCACTACCAATGCTGCGAGCGTCAGACCGGAGACCGGTTGGTTGGACGAGCCGATCAGCCCCACCAGATATCCGCCGACCGCGGAGAGGAAGAATCCGGTCACCGTCATGACGACGCCCGCGACGATCGCCGCCTTCCAGCTTTGCGCGAAATGGTAATAGATGATGGTGATGGGGACCACGAGCGCACCGGTCGCGATAATCGTCCACTTGAGCGGAATGTCGATATCGAGGCGGCTGCGCGTAGCGCCGCCGGATGCAGTGTGCCCATGCCGCTCGAACGCCCCGCGCACCGACTGGATAATCGAAGAACGCATGTCATAGAGCGTATCCACCGCTCCAACCAGCATCGTACCCACGGCGATGGGGCGCACCACGTTGTACCAGACCGTGTAGCTGACCAAGTCCCACGGTGCCTGGCCGCCTGAGGATGTCGTCCCCACGCGGCGCGGCAGATCAGGGTCGATAAAGAGGATGAGAGGAATGAGCAAAAGCCACGCCATGACGCCACCCGAGAAATTGATGGCGGCGAGGCGCGGCCCGATGATGTAACCGATACCGATGAGCGCCGGCGACGCGGACGGCGTGGTGTAAGCGACGCCGCCCGTATACGCCACTGTGCCGATGGTCTTCTTCTGATAGTCGAAGTAGGCGATCGCCGACCTGGGGAAATGGATGAAGAACGAGACTGAATCCTGGAAGACCTGGAAGCCTTTCGAGTCCTTGAGCGCCTGCAACAGAGCGCCCAGCGCGAGCGCGCCAAACACGTACTTGGGAGCATCGGTTGAGGCTGCCTGCCCCGCCTTCACGACTTCGGCGCTCGCCGTACTCTCGGGAAAAGGCAGGTCAGACTCGACGCACAGCGGACGCCGCAGGATGATGATGAAAAAGACGCCGAGCAAACCGCCGGACAGCAGAATCAGGATGCCTTCCCACAAGTGGCTGTGCAGGTCGACCCAGAGGCGCTGGTCGCCGACGCGAATCATCATGAAGGCGGGGATGGTGAAGACGGCGCCGGCCACGAGCGCCTCACCCACCGAGGCGGCCGTACGCGTGATGTTCTGCTCGAGGACTCCGCCGCGAAAGAACGGCAGCCGGAAAAGTGCGATGGCAATCACCGCGGCGGGAATGGTGGCCGCGACGGTCTGCCCGGCCTTCATGCCGAGGTAGGCGTTCGACGCGCCGAAGAGCGCGGCCATCAGAACGCCGGCCACGACTGCTTTGAGCGTGAATTCAGGCTCCGTGGATTCAGGCGGGAGAAACGGTTTGAACTCAGGCAAGCAGGCCCTCCAGCCGGACGCCAGGGCGTCCGACCGAAATCACAAAGCGGGGACTATACCACGAGGCGAGCGCGCGGAGGCGCTACTTGCCGTTGGCTGCGGCGACAAGGTCCAGATAGCGTCCCACCGATTCGATGCCGCCGTAGAAATTCGGCAGATGGAACTTCTCGTTGGGCGCATGGATGTTGTCGTCGGGCAGGCCGAAGCCCATCATCACGACGGGAGTCCCGAGGTGGACGCTGAAGAGCTCCGCCACGGGAATCGATCCGCCGGAACGCATATAGACCGTCTTGTGTTTGAAGACCTGCTCCATCGCCTCGGCCGCCAGTTGCACGTAGTGGTTGTTGGTCGCGATCACGGTGGCGGGGGCGGCGCTGATCACCCTCACCTTGGTCGTGATGCCGGGCGGCGTGAGCTTCTTCACATAAGCCGTGAACTGGCGCACCACTTCCTTTGGGTCCATTTCGGGAACGAGGCGCATGCTGATCTTGGCGGTCGAGACGGCGGGGATCACCGTCTTCGCGCCTTCGCCCGTGAATCCGCCGCGGAACCCGTGGACGTCGAGCGTCGGACGCGACCACATCCGCTCGATCACCGAGAAACGCTTCTCGCCCACCAGCGCCGTCCCGCCGATTTCATCCTTGAGCATCTTCTTGGCGCTGAAGGGCAGCCGCTTCCACGCCGCCAGCTCCAGCTTGCCCGGCCGCTTGACGCGCCGATAGAAGCCGGGAATGCGGATCTTGCCGTCGCGCCCCTTGAGTCCGCAAATGATCTCGGCCAGCGCCTGCATGGGATTGGCCGCCGCGCCGCCGTACTGCCCGGAATGCAGGTCGTGGGCGGCAGCGCGCGCTTCAAGCTCGGTGTAGACGAGGCCGCGCAGCCCGTTGGTGATCGTCGGCAGGCCCTTGGCAAACATCTCCGTATCGCAGACGACGGCGGCATCCGCCTTGAGCTTCTCGGTGTGCGCCGGCACGAACTGCTCGATATGCTCGCCCCCGACTTCTTCCTCGCCTTCAATCAGGAACTTCACATTGAGGGGCAGCCGGCCTTCCGCCTTCATGAAGCCTTCCACCGCCTTGAGCAACAAGTACGTCTGACCCTTGTCGTCGACGGCCCCACGCGCGTAGATATTGTCATTGCGCACCGCCGGTTCAAAGGGCGGCGAAATCCATTCATCCAGCGGGTCGGGTGGCTGGACGTCGTAGTGGCCGTACAGCACGATGGTCGGCTTGCCTGGCGCGCCGAGCCACTCGGCGTAGACCAGCGGGTGCTGGCCCGGCCGGCCGCCGATGATTTCCACGCCGACCATGCCCATCGTTCGCAGTTCCTCGGCCAGGAACTCGGCGGCGCGGCGGATGTCGGGCTGGTGTTCGGGCAATGTGCTGATGCTGGGAATCTTGAGGAGGCGGGTCAGTCCTTCCAGGAACCGTTCACGGTTGGCCTGGTAATACTCGAGCGTCGCAGTTCCCATCTAGTCTCCTGATTGGACGGTCGAACGATTGAGTCTCGCGTTTCATTCGCTCCGCCTCGCCGGAAGCGGCCGCGACTTCATGACTTTACACTGTAGCCGGTCTTCCGTCAATTTTGAAGCGTGGCCATCACCACCCTGGGCGCCTCGCCCCACCCGCCTAGCCTACTGGGATGAGCCGCCCGACGCTGGCGTTTCGTCACCCGAAGGGTGAGCGAAACGATGGCGCGCCACCATCAGATAATGAAGGGCCGAGGCTACGGTCAGTGTGGCGGCAACGTAGATGAACGCCTGAAGCACCGGCTGGGTGGCCAGCGGCATTCTCGCCCGGTAGGCGACGGCCACGAAGACGGTCGCCACCTGGATAAACGTCGAAGCTTTGCCGAGCAGCGTGGGATGGAACGGCCGGTAACCGGCGACCAGGCTGATGACCGCCGCCGTCACCAGAATCCCTGCGTCGCGGCTGAGCACCAGAATGGTGAGCCACCAAGGCAATGTGCCGCGCGATGCCAGCAGGATGTAAGCCGTGGTCATCAGCGTCTTGTCGGCGATGGGATCGAGCGCCATGCCGAGCGGGCTTTCCTGATGAAAGACGCGTGCCACCGTGCCATCCGCGATGTCCGAGAGCGCGGCAACCGCGAGAACAGCGAGCGCCGCGGTGTAGCGACGCTCGACCACCAGGATGGCGAAGAGCGGCACGAACGCCAGGCGAAGGACGGTGATCTGATTCGCTGTAGTGAGGGTGCGAGTGGTCATCGTTTAGGAGCCGGCGGCCCGGGAGACAGCCTGGGGCGCGGGCAAGGCGCAGTAGGCGCCCTCCGAGAATCCCTGTGCTTCGATTCCGAAAGCGTGATCGAACCGCGCGCGATAGTTCTCCCAGGCGATCGACGCGGTCAGCTCGACCATCTGCGGCTCGTTGAATTGCTCGCGCAGCGCCGCGAACATCGCCTCGGGAACCTCGACCGGAGTCCGGGTCATCGCCTCGGCATATTCCATCACCAGCCGCTCGAGCGGCGAGAACGCCGCGCTTGTCTGGTAAGCATGCAATTCGCGAAGCTGCTCTTCAGTGATGCCTTCCGCCCTGCCCACGGCAGAGCCGATGTCGATTCAGAACGGGCACCCGACGAGCGTCGCCGCCTTGAGCGAAGCGAGTGCTTTCAAACGAGCGTCCACCAGCCGCGCGCGCGCCAGCGCGAACTCGTAAGCGCCATAGCCTTTGGAGATCGATGCGTGGTGCGCGACGACGGTCAGCGGCTCGGGGACTTTGCCGAAGCTGCGGCGCGCGTACCAATAGGCGAACCGCGCCATCAGGCCGGCCTTGCTTCGAGGAACTCCCTGGATTCGCGCCATGATGTGCCTCCCATTCCGCGCCCGTCAAACCTGATACACGCGCAATTGGGAATCGACCTTGAGCAGTGGCTCCGTCGCCCTCTGAACGGACTCGGCGGTGACGCCCGGCGCGACTTCCTTGAGCATCAACCCCTCGGGCGTCACGTCGATCACGGCCATCTCAGTAACGATGGTATCCACGACGCCCTCGCCGGTCAGCGGCAGGCCGCAACGCTTCAGAATTTTTGGACGCCCATCCTTAGTCGTGTGCTCCATCGCCACGATGACGCGACGCGCGCCCGCCACGAGATCCATGCTGCCGCCCATGCCCTTCACCATCTTGCCGGGAATCATCCAGCTCGCGAGGCTGCCGCGCTCGTCAACTTCCATCGCGCCCAGCACCGTCAAGTCGATATGGCCGCCGCGAATCATGGCGAAGGAGTCGGCGCTGGAGAAGTACGACGTGCCCGCGAGCTCGGTCACCGTCTCCTTGCCGGCGTTGATCAGGTCAGGATCTTCCTCGCCCTCGAGGGGAAACGGACCTACGCCGAGCATGCCGTTCTCCGATTGCAGGATCACTTCCATCCCCGGCGGAACGAAGTTCGACACTAGCGTCGGGATGCCGATCCCCAGGTTGACGTAGTAGCCGTCCTTCAATTCCTGCGCAATGCGCCGCGCAATCTGTTCGCGTTTGTCCATATTCAGCCGATTGCTGAAAAGCGCGATGGAACCGTGTCATTCCGAGCAGAGCGAGGAATCTCGCTCTCAGCATGACAGCCGGGGCGTGTTTTCGGAACCGTCCTACCGGCTTCTTACCGTGCGCTTCTCAATCCGCTTCTCGTAATTCGCTCCCTGGAAAATGCGCTTGACGTAGACCCCCGGCGTCACGATGGCGTTCGGGTCGAGCGCGCCGAGGTCGACCAATTCCTCGACTTCGGCAATCGTCACGCGCCCGGCGGTGGCCATCACCGGGTTGAAGTTGCGCGCCGTCCGCCGATACACCAAGTTGCCCCAACGGTCGCCCTTCCACGCCTTGACAAAAGCAAAGTCGGCGCGGAGTCCGCGCTCGAGCAAGTACTTGCGGCCGTCGAATTCGCGCCCTTCCTTTCCTTCCGCAACCACCGTGCCGACGCCGGTCGGCGTGTAAAACCCGGCGATGCCTGCGCCGCCGGCGCGCATCCGCTCGGCGAACGTCCCCTGCGGCATCAATTGCAGGTCGATTTCGCCCTTGAGCGCCAGCTCCTCGAGCAGCTTGTTCTCGCCCACGTAAGTGCCAATCACTCTCTTGATCTGGCGCGTCTCGAGCAGGCGTCCCAGGCCGAAGGTATTCACGCCCGCGTTGTTGCTCATGACGGTGAGGTTCTTCACGCCCTTGCGGCGAATCGCTTCGATGAGGTTTTCCGGGATGCCGCAGAGGCCGAAGCCGCCGACCATGATCGAGCCGCCGTCAGGAACGTCAGCGACGGCGGCATCTGCGTTGGGGAATACCTTGTTCATGACTGTCGGGTCAGGCCCAAAAGCGTGCTCCTTCACAGGCTCGTTTCGATGGGAAGACGCCGACGACGAATCCGGCGCTTCTCGATGATGATGATTGAAGTGAGCAGTTCTTTAGACGGCACCGCCTCAAGCGCCCGCTTCAAACGCTCCACCGTTTCATGCTCACTATAATTCCCCGCTCGAAAGAGTATCAGGCCGGGTCCATCCGTCTGACTCAGGGCCAGAAGTCGCGTGTAGTCCAAGTCCGCAGTGACCACCACCCGTTGCTCCATTCGGGCACGTTTCAAGACCATGACGTCCGAGGGCGCGATGCAATCCAATGTCCCCAGCGTGCACCGCATCGTGGCCCAGCTTTACGAGCCAAGTTGCCAACTTGGGTGAAAGCGGCATATCGACCAGAAACTTCATCGCGAGAATTCCAAGGTTTCTTCCTCCGCCAGAAGCGCGGCATACATCAGCGCTTGGTCAATGTCTTCTGCCTCCAGGTAGGGATAGGCTTTGAGAATTGTCTCCTTGGTTTCTCCGGAAGCCAAAAGACCAAGCAAGCGCGATACGGGAAAGCGCAATCCCCGAATGCAGGGTTTGCCGGTACAAACATTCGGATCAATGGTGATGCGTTCGATGGTCATGGTTCTTCGGCCTCCTCGTACGAACCGCGAGGCATGACTACTGCAGCTTGTAGAACTTCTGCATGTTGCCCATGTGCGGCCACAGCGCGTAGCGCTTCACCTCCATGATCTGCTTCAGGTGTCCGAGGTCATGGAACGCCCATTCGTGGATCATCTCTGCCGCCGTCACTTCGCCGACCGTCTGGTGAATACCCTTGCGCCGGAGTTCGCTGGGCTTGAGCGTCCGCAGCCATTTGAGATTGGCGCGGCGCTGGCGCACAAAACTTTCGAAGCTCTTCTGGGGATTCCGGCGGTCATAGCGCTGCTCGACGGCGCGCTTCTCCTGGTCAAAGGGCGCGAGCGACGGCTCGTTACCTTCGATCATGGCGGCGACGCGCGCCCGCATGCCAAGTTCTTCGACGTCGTCGAGATGGGCGAGAACCTCCTGCACCGACCACTTGCCCGGCGCCGGCCGGCGGCGCATCTCGCTTCCAGACATGCCCGCTACTTCACGGCGCAATTTCTCCGGCGTCGCAGCCAGGATTTCCAGCGCGGCCTCGAGCATCGGCATCCCTCAAAGCCAGTATAGCGCCTGGCGCGGGCGGGATACACCCGCTACTTCAGGCGTCGCAGGCGTTCGCGCAGCTTGGCCGCCTGCTTGAACTCCCGCTCCAATTCACGATCGCTCAGGTGAAGCTTGACGGCTTCAAGCTTCTCGATGAGCTGGTCCAGCGCCGACTGGATGTTCTCGATGTTGGTCAGGCAGATGTCGCGCCACACCGCGTACGGACTCTCTGCCAGCCGCGTGAGGTCGCGAAAGCCGCTGGCCGCAAGCTCGAGCGGCAGGAAGTCCTCGGCGCCCTGCTCGGCGATCAGGCTCGCCAGGCTGGTGGAAAGGAGTTGCGGCAAGTGCGAGAGATACGCGACGGCGCGGTCGTGCGCCGAGGCGTCGCAAAGAAACGGGCGCGCGCCGAGCGCCTCGAGCAGATGCGAGAACGTCTTGACGCGCTCGTCCGCCAGATGGTCGGGCGTGAGGGGCGTCAAGGCATAGCGCGCGCCTTCGAACAAGGCGGCGTCAGCGTTCTCGAAGCCGGAGAGTTCCTTGCCGGCGAGCGGATGTCCGCCGAGAAACAGCGGCTCATCGCCGAACAGTTCGCGCGCCCGCTGGCAGATGAGCCGCTTGGTCGATCCCACGTCGGTAATGAGCGCGCGCGCCGAAACAACCGGCTGCAGCTTGGGCAGCAGGTCGAGGATCACGCCCACGGGCGTCGCGAGCACCACCAGGTCCGCGCTGCGCACCGCGACCACGGGGTCTTCGGCGCCCTCGTCGATGGCTCGGGCGGCAAGCGCTCGGGCGAGCACGTCAGGCCGGTCGGAGCCGGTAATGGTGCCCGCGAAGCCGTGCTTCTTGAGCGCCAGTCCCCACGACCCGCCCACCAGACCCAGGCCGACAATCGAGATTCGCTGAAAGCTGATCGTCACAGAATCCGCAGATTACGCAGATGGCGCAGATTTAGCCTTTGAAAACGCATAGCGTCGAGACTGGAGAGACTCTATACCGAAGTTGAGCAGCAGGCCGACCTCGTACTTGGCGGCCTTCAAAGTAGTTGATGATTTGCGCCTCCTCAGCGCCGGTCAGTCTTGGCAGAGCCTTGAGCTCAACAACAACCGAATCAAAGCAGATGAAGTCGGCGCGATAAGTATTCTTTAACGGCTGCCCTTTGTATGATACCGGCAATTCGACCTCTCGCACGTGCGGGACGTTCCGCAGGCGCAGCTCAAGAGCCATGGCTTCCTGATAGACAGCTTCGAGAAATCCGCAACCTAATTGGCGGTGGACCTCCATAGCCGCGCCTATGACCGCATGCGTCCTCGGATCTCTCTTGTCCGCCTCTGTCGTTTGTGAGCTCCGTCCGCTCATCTGCGTTATCTGCGTAATCTGCGGATTCCCATCTGCGGAGTCAGATCGTCCGCCCCACCGCCGGCGCGATCATGCGCAGCTCCTTCATCAACTGTGCGAACTGGTCAGGATAGAGAGCCTGCGCGCCGTCGCTCAACGCCTTTTCGGGATCGTGATGGACCTCAACCAGCAGTCCGTCGGCGCCCGCCGCGACCGCCGCGCGCGCCATGGGCATCACCTTGTCGCGCCGCCCCGTCGCATGCGAGGGATCGGCGATGATGGGAAGGTGCGACAGCTTGTGGACCACTGGGATCGCCGAGACGTCGAGCGTATTGCGCGTCGCGCTCTCGAAGGTGCGGATGCCGCGCTCGCAGAGCACCACGTCGTAGTTGCCGCCCGACATGATGTACTCCGAGGACAGCAGCATCTCCTCGATGGTCGCTGAAATCCCGCGCTTGAGCAGGATGGGTTTCGAAACCTTGCCCAGCTCCTTGAGCAGGTTGTAATTCTGCATGTTGCGTGCGCCCACCTGAAAGATGTCCACGTAATCGATCATCATGGGGATCTGCGTCAAGTCCATGACTTCAGAGACCGCCAGCAGGTTGTACTTGTCGGCAGCGCGACGCAGCAGCTCGAGGCCTTGCTTACCCAGTCCCTGAAAGCTGTAAGGCGAGGTGCGCGGCTTGAACGCCCCGCCGCGCAGCACGCGCGCGCCGTGTTCGGCGACAACGGCAGCGACGGTGTCCACCTGCGAGGCGTTTTCCACGCTGCAGGGTCCCGCCATCATGATGATTTCCTGGCCGCCCACGGCCACGCCGCGTCCCAGTTGAATAATCGAGCCCTCCGGACGGAAATGGCGGCTGGCCAGTTTGTAGGGGCTCGAAATGCGGTGCACCGCCTCGACGCCTTCCAGCAGCTCGATGTCGCGGTGGTCAAAGTCGGGCCGCACGCCCACCGCGCCGAGCACGGTCTGCGCGACGCCCGTCGAGCGATGAATATCGAATCCCATCTCCATCAGCCGGTTGATGACGCGCTGCACCTGCTCCTCGGGCGCGCCTTCCTGCATCACGACAACCATTCTGGCTTACTCCTTCTCTCCGGAACTTTTAGCGGCCGGCGACGGCCCGTGCGCATCCATGGCGTGCCGCTCGAGCGAGCGCGCCTCGTCGATGATGCGCTCGAAGAGGCGCCTGATCGCCCCGTCATCGAGCGGCCCGCGATTCGACTTCACGACGTTGCGCAGGATCTCCGCCTCGCGCTGCGGCGCCCACGCCGGCAGATTGAGCTTCTGCTTGATGTGGCCGATCTCGACCGCGCAACCCGAGCGCTCGTTCAGGAGCTTCACGAGCTGCTGGTCGATCTCATCAATGCGCTTGCGCCAGTCGTCAAGATCGCTCATGGTTTCTTCGCTTCGCATCCGCAGACCGAATCCGCAGATTGCGCAGATGACACAGATTACAAAGAATGATCGCCTTCCGTCCCTTTTCTGTACCTTAAACTTTCACTTGTATCGCCCTGCTCTCTTTCTCTTGCCTTCATTCTGCGAAATCTGCGTAATCTGCGGATTCATTTTAGCGGGCTGCCCTTCAGCCAGCGCACGAACTGCTCGATGGCGGCCGCGCCCCCCGACGCATACTTCTCCTCGATGGCGTGCACCAGCGCGCTGCCGACTACGGCCGCGTCTGACACGCTCTGCACCTCGCGAACCTGATCGGGCGTCGACAGTCCGAAGCCCACGGCCAGCGGCAATGACGTAAACCGTCGTGCGCGCTCGACCAGCGGCCGCACCGCGCTCGAGATCGAACTGCGCTCGCCCGTGACGCCCGTACGCGAAATCAAGTAGAGGAACCCGGACGAGCACCCAGCCACGCGCGCCAGACGCTCATCCGTCGAGGTCGGCGCGGCGAGGAATACGGTGTCGAGCCGGTGCGCCCGCATCGCCGCAACGTAGGCGTCGGCTTCCTCGGGCGTCAGGTCGACCACCAGGGCGCCGTCCGCGCCCGCCTGCGCCACGTGGCGCGCGAAGTTGTCGAGCCCATAGCGTAGGACGGGATTGTAGTATGTGAAAAGGATCACCGGCGCCTGAATTCGCTCGCGCCAGCGCGGCAGCCGCTCGAGGATGCGCCCGAGCGTCGCGCCGGACTTGAGCGCGCGCTCCGACGCCCGCTGGATCACCGGGCCGTCCGCCAGGGGATCGGAGAACGGGACACCCAGTTCAATCAGGTCAGCGCCGCCACGGTCGACCGCCGCGAGCAAGTCGGCAGTGGCGTCGAGCGACGGATCGCCCGCCGTCAGATACATCACTAGCCCCTTGGCGCGATGTTCCCCGAGCTCGCGGAAACGGGCTTCGATCCGGGATGTGGAAGCTACCGGCACCTTCGTCTGCCTGCCCAATGATGACTCGAAACCGGCACTCGCTGGTTCCTGCTGTCCTTTACTTTCAATAAGTTAGCGAACCGGCTTGACTATCAAGCCTTGTGTTTTCAACATGATGTACGAATTACAGCATGTGTTTTTCAGCTTTTGTTGATTCTAAACCACTTCTTCGGTTCGTTCCTTCAATTTTGATATTCTCGAATTCCTCACAGGATTCCCGCCGACTGAAATATCCCCAGGTCCTTGTCGCCGCGGCCTGAAAGGTTCACGACGACAATTTCCTCGCGACGCATCTTGGGCGCGCGCTTCGCAATCTCGGCGAGAGCGTGCGCCGACTCGAGCGCCGGGATGATTCCTTCGCGGTGCGCGAGCAGGCGCGCCGCCTCGAGCGCTTCCCCGTCACTCACGCGCGTGTACTCGACTCGTCCCTGGCGGTAGAGCGCCGCGTGCTCGGGTCCCACCGCAGGATAATCGAGTCCGGCGGACACGGAGTGCGTGGTCGAAATCAAACCGTCATCAGTCTGAAGAACGTAAGTATACGTGCCGTGCAGGACGCCGGGACTGCCGCCCGAAAAGCGCGCCGCGTGCTCGCCGAGCTCGACGCCGCGCCCGCCCGCCTCGACCCCAATCATCTTCACGTCGCGGTCGCCGAGGAAGTCATAGAACAGCCCGATGGAATTCGACCCGCCACCTACGCAAGCGAACAGGTAATCCGGAAGACGTCCCGCCGCACTCAAAATCTGCTGACGCGTTTCCTGTCCGATGACGCGATGAAACTCGCGCACCATCACGGGATAGGGATGCGGGCCGAGCACCGACCCGAGCAGGTAGTGAGTGCTTTCGACGTTGGTCACCCAGTCGCGCATCGCCTCGTTAATCGCGTCCTTGAGCGTACGCGAGCCGGAGCTGACGCCAACGACCTCGGCGCCCAGCAAGCGCATGCGGAAAACGTTGGGCGCCTGGCGCGCCATGTCCTCCTCGCCCATGTACACCGTACATTTCAAACCCAGCAGCGCGGCCACCGTGGCGGTCGCGACGCCGTGTTGCCCGGCTCCCGTCTCGGCAACGACGCGCGTCTTCCCCATGCGCGCGGCGAGCAGCCCCTGGCCCAGGCAGTTGTTGATTTTGTGCGCACCGGTGTGCAGCAGGTCCTCGCGTTTGAGGTAAATCCGCGCGCCGCCCAGGTGCTCCGTCAGGCTGCGTGCTTCGAAGAGCGGCGTGGGGCGCCCGGCGAAATCTTTGAGCAGGCGAGCGAGCTCGGCCTGGAACTTGGAGTCGCGACGCGCCGTCTCAAACGCCTGCTCCAGCTCTTCCACCGGATGCATCAGCGTCTCGGGGACGTAGCGCCCGCCGAAATCGCCGAATCGCCCGCGAGCGTCAGGCCATGCGCCGAGTTGGGGTTGGCTGCTCATGAACTTCCTGAGTCGCGTGCTCCTTGTTTACTTCTTCGACCGCGGCAAAAAAGGCGCGCAGTTTTGCCGCGTCCTTCTTGCCCCGCGCGGACTCGACGCCGCTTGCGACGTCCACCGCGAACGGCTGTACCTCGCGGATCGCCTGGGCAACGTTCTCGGGCGTCAGCCCGCCCGCCAGGATTACCGGGCCAAACTGCTTCGCCTCGCGCGCCACCGACCAGTCAAACGTCTTGCCGGTGCCGCCGATAAGCTGCGGGTCGAAAGCATCGAGCAGGAAGGCGCTCGCGTGAAGAGCCGCCAGTTCTTCCAGCTTGAACGCCTCACCCACCGCCACGGCGCGGATCACCAGGTAATTCCGCAGGCGGCAGTTCGTCGCGAAGAAGCGCGGGCCGTGCAATTGGACGGCGGCAACGTGTCCTTCGCGGGCGATCGTGGCCACGTGCTCCGCATCCGTTTCGTCGGCGAAAACGCCCACCGGCATCACCAGCGGCGGCAGTTGCTGGATGATCTCGGCGGCCGCCGCCGGCGCGACATAGCGTGGTGACGGCGGATAGAAATTGAACCCGAGGGCCGCAGCGCCGAGTTCAACCGCCAACCGCGCATCTTCAAGCTCCGTGATGCCGCAGATTTTGACTCGCGTCGGCATGGAAGAACAGGAGTCAGGAGTCAGAAGCTAGAAGTTAGAAGCTAGGATCCCTTCTGCTTTCCGCTGCTTCAGTTCCTCACTCCGGACCTCTGGCTTTGGGCCTCCATCGCCCCGAGCATCTCAGCGAGCGCCTTGCCGGGATCCTCGGCTATCATGAATCGCTCGCCGATGAGCGCCGCGTCGAAGCCTGCGTCGTGCAAGCGCTCGAGATCGGCCGCCGACCGGATGCCACTCTCGCTCACGCTCAGGCAACCGCTGGGAATCTTCGGGCGCAGGCGAAGCGAAGTCTCGAGATTCACATCCAGCGTCTTCAAGTCGCGGTTGTTGACGCCGATGATTTTCGCGCCCGCCGCTATCGCCCGGTCGAGATCTTCCGCCGTGTGTACCTCGACCAAAGCGGCGATCCGCAAGCGGTCCGCAAGCTCGATGAGCCGCCGTAACTCCTGATCCGCGAGCGCCGCGACGATCAGCAGCAATGCATCCGCGCCCGCTGCGACCGACTCATACACCTGATAGGCGTCGAGAATAAAGTCCTTGCGCAAGACAGGCACACCGGCCGCCGCGCGCGCCTCCTTAAGATGCTCGAGCGAACCGCGGAAGTACTCCTCCTCTGTCAGCACGGAGAGCGCCGCCGCGCCCGCTGACTCGTATCGGCGCGCAATCTCCGCCGGACGGTAGTCGCGCTTGAGCACCCCGGCGGAGGGTGACGCCGCTTTGAGCTCGGCGATGATCGCGAGATCCTCCGCCGCGCGGTCCTTTCCCGCTGCGCCCTTCTTGTGATGCCGATCGAGCGCTGCACCAAAGTCGCGCCGCTCCTCTCGAATCCCGGCCGCATGTTCAAGCGCGGCGAGCGAAACGCGAGCGCGCGCCTCGGCCAACCGGCGCCGGCGCGAATCGATAATGTCGTCCAGGATGCTCAATACGTTTCACCTTCGGCAGCCCGGCCGCTGCGTCCTGTCGAGATTCATCGCGAAGGGGTAATAGCTACTGTAAGCGCGGGCGAAAGGTTAGTCAAGGTTGCGGGGTGTCCTAATTTGCCATGTAGCGGCGGCCTTCAGGCCGGCAAATGCCGGGCTTTTAAAGCCCGCCTCTACGCCGCAAGGGAGGACACCATCCAAGGTTGCGGCGACTCGGCGACGCGAATAAGATAGCGCGATGATTCCAGCGCCCGTCAAGCCACCCATTTCGATGGAGCTTCTGAGTCAGATGGATATCCGCGTCGGAACGATCGCGGCCGTCGACGATATCCCCGGCGCCGATAAGTTGGTGAAGCTTTCGGTCAACTTCGGCGATCATACGCGCACGATTGTGGCTGGCCTCAAGCAGGAACGGGCCGACCCCAAGGAAATCGCCGGCAAGCAGGCGCTCTTCGTGATCAACGTCGAGCCGCGCAAGATGCGCGGGGTCATGTCGGAAGGAATGCTGTTCGACATCGGCTACGCCGACGGCATTCGGCCGGTCCTCGCCGTTCCGGAAGCGCCGGTACCGGACGGCGCGCGTGCCGGTTAGTCTCGCGACCCATGCAGCAGCGAAGGAAAACCCGCGATGTTCGGCGTCCAGCCAGATACGCAGGATTTCTGGCTCTGTCGGCGTTATGCACTGCTTTTTCCGGCGGACCACTAGTCGTCGAATCCAAAGGGACAGGCGGCGTCGTGGTGAAGACGGCGGCGGGTCCTGTACGAGGTGAGACGGAAAAGGGAGTACTGGTTTTTCGGGGAATCCGGTATGCACTGCCGCCCGTGGGCCGCCTGCGATTCCGTCCCCCGGTTCGACCTGCGGCTTGGACCGAGGTTCGTCCAGCGCTGGATTTCGCGCCGGCCTGCCCTCAGCTTGTCGACATCGATCCGACCGAGAACAACAACTCGGTGATGGCGGAGGACTGCCTGGCGGTGAATGTTTGGACGCCCGAGGCCGACGGGAAGCGGCGTCCGGTGATGGTATGGATTCACGGTGGCGGGTTCGTCGAGGGGAGCGCACGAAACACGTGGTACGACGGCGCGACGCTAGCAGCGCGTGGCGACCTGGTCGTCGTCACGCTGCAATACCGCCTCGGCGCGTGGGGTTTCCTCGAGCTGGCCGAAATAGGAGGATATGATTACGCCGAAAGCGGAAATCTGGGCATTCTCGATCAAATTGCGGCTCTTGAATGGGTGCACGAGAACATTGCAGCCTTCGGCGGCAACCCGGACAACGTGACTCTGTTTGGGCAATCAGCGGGAGCGGGCAGCGCTGGTATTCTGATCACCACGCCGGCGGCCCGCAAGCTCTTTCACAAGGCGATCCTCGAGAGCGGGACTCCCAAAGAAGTCGGCGACAAGGCGCGAGCCCTCGAGGTGACGCAAGCCTATATGAAGATCGCCGGCGCCCGCACCATCGAAGATCTCCAGAAGTTGAGTATGGTCGAGATGCGGGATGCCGAGAGGAAACTGTTCGCGACGCCCTTTGGATACTCCGCGTTCCGGCCCGTCTTCGACGGCGCCGTGATCAAAGAGATGCCGATGCAAGCAATCGCTGCGGGACGCACCCCATCCGTGCCGATCCTTCTCGGGACGAATCGGGATGAGATTCGTCTTTGGTCCGCGCTCTATGATCTGCCGATCGGCCAGAAGCCAAAGGATCTGCTGGCCAAGCAGCTCGCTGCGATCGCGGGCCCGCGGACGCAGGAGGTCATTGAAACCTACCGCAAGACCGACGTGAACTATGACGATTCGGTGATCCACTTGCTCGGGGACCTGCTGATGCGGATGCCTGCGATTCGATTGGCGGAACGCAACAGCCGGCGGCAACCGACCTACATGTATTTTTTCACTTACCGCTCGACGTCCTCTTACAAGAGGTTCGATTCATGCCATGGCATGGAGATGCCGTTTGTGTTTAGCGTGATTGACGATCTGGACGTCATCCTTTTCACGGGCAGGGATCCCCGCCGGGAGGCCGTGATGAGGCAGGTCGAGCGGGCGTGGATCAACTTTGCTCGCACCAGCGACCCGAGCCAACCGGGTCTCGCCTGGCCGAGGTACGACGAGAAGCAACGAGCGACCATGGAACTCGGCGTGGCGTCTCGCGTGGTGAATGACCCGAATTCCGCCCAGCGTGCGCTGTGGAGCGATCTGCCTTTTGACGGCATCAATCCACCAGCGGCCAGCGTGTGGTCAATGGTCTGGGAAAACAGCAATTGATTCGCTGCGGGTCATCACTCGGCGTGAAACGTATAACCCGCTTGCTTGATGGCCTTGCGGTAGTCATCCGACGACATTTCCACCAGCTTGCACATCTCGTAGAGACGCGAGCGTAGCGTAACGCCGAACTGGTTGAGCGTCGTTTCGACGTCGGGAACGGACTCGCCCGACGGCTGGCGCACCTCGGGACGCGGAGCGCTGCCGCCGAAGGGGAGCGTGGTGGTGATGAGCGTGGCCCTCTTCCGGTTGTAGCGGGAGTTTATGATGTGGGCAAGCGTTTCCTTCATCCAGTCGCTGGGATTCGACGAAACCAACTCGTCGAGCAGCAGGACCTCGACGTCGAGCACCGGCTGGAGTACGCGCAACTCGGAACTTTGCGAAATGGGGTCATAGCTTTCGCGGATTTCCTTGAGCAGGTCGTGGAAGTCGTAGAAGAGGCATTCGATGCCTTTCTTGATGGTGAGGTCACGGAGTACGGCGACCGCCAAGTGCGTCTTGCCCGCTCCGGTAGTTCCGGTGAAAAGGAGGCCGAAATCGACGGGATACTCCCCGACGTACTTCTCGGCAAAAAACTTGGCCTCCGCCAGCGAACGATTCGTCTGGCCGTTCGAGTCCTTGCGGATGTCGAAATTCTCGAAGGCGCAATGCTCGTAGCGCCGGGGAATACGCGCTTGTGCCAGCAGCCGCGCCGATTGCTCTCCGTCCATGCACGCGCAGCGCGCCATGCGGCGGACACCGGCCACTTCGACCGGCTTCCATCCCGTGCCTTCGCAGTCCGGACAGTCTTTCTTCGCCATGATCAAAAACTATAGCAGTATTGTAAGCCATCTTGCGCGGCGCTAGGGAGGGGAAGAATTCAAAGCCGGGATGGCCGCTGAAGAAGAAGCTCGGCATCCACGTCTGCGATGGCGGACTGACGGCTTTTCGCCGTTGATCTTCTGGCGTAGGTGTTAGCGCGCTTTCGCCGTTTCGAGCTCGACGACGGGTGGCCGCAGTCCAGCCTTGGCGAGGACGTAGTACACCACGAATCCCGCTACGAACGACCAGAGCACGGCGGGACGGTCAGCGCTGATGAGTCCCGCGGGCACACCGGGTATTTTGTCGAGGATGCCGATGACGAAGCCGATGGCCCAAGAGATGTATCCCGCCCCGTTGATGCCCTGGCGGGGACCCGACCACTTGTATCCGGCGAGGATGTAGTCGGCAGCCATGGCGCCGCAGATCGGCCCGAACGACGCGCCCACGATGACGAAGAATCCTACCAGGTTATTGGCCACTCCGGTGATCGCCAGAATGAAGCCGACCGTCACGCCCGCCAAAGTCGACACGCCGCGCGGAATCTTGGGCAGCATCGTAGCGAAACTGTTTGAGGCGATGAAGGTGCAGAAACACGTCGGTGCTACCGAAGCGGCGGCGAACAGGAAGAAGATAATCGAGGCCAGACCGCTCACGCCCGCGATCGCCGCCGTGTAGGCATAAGGGTCGTCGGGCGCGCCGGGTTGAGCGCCGGGAAGAACGCTTTGCCCCGCTGCCCCCAAATGGCCCGCTACCGAAAGCATCGGCAACCCGCCTGCCACGAAGATCGCGAGCGCGATACCGATCAGTCCTCCCCACGCCACATCGCCACGATTGCGGTTGTTCATGCCGAAATCGGTGCCCGCCGCGCCTGCCGTCGCGAAGAAGCCGATAACGATGGTCAGGATGGTCAAAAATCCGTTCCACGGATCGTCTTTGTGCGGATGGAAGCTCGCGATGCCGCCACGATTGGCCCAGAAGATAATCAAAATCATGATGAGCGGCACCCAGTTGAGGAACTGGGCGACACGCGCCACATACTTGATGCCTTTAATCGCCACCCAGGCCAGCAGATAGGCCCAGACAAACGAAATGCCGATGGAGAGGGCGCGGTGCTCCTTGGGGTCGTCATGCAGTCCCTGCAAAATGAAGGAAGTGGCCACGGACGTGGACACGGCGAACCAGCCGAGTTGCAGCAGCCCCATCAGCAGTCCCGGCATGACGTAGCCACCGGACGTGCCAAACGTCGAACTGCCCACGACGTAGAGCGGCCGGCCCGTCTGCATCCCCAGCATCGCCGGAGCGTAGTAGTAGAAGGCGAAACACAAGAGCCCCGCGACCGCGAGGCCGAGCAGCAAAACCCCCGGGCTGGCCTGACTGAGCGTCGGACCGGCAATCCCCAGGTAGAAGGCCACCCAGAGAAAAATGCCGGCGTAGGAGGGCGCCGTGTTCTTGTACCAGGGGCCGCGGTTCGAAGTCGGATTGGGAACTGAGGCTCTGACGTAGTCGGGCAGGGTCGTGGCCATGGTGCGCTCCAGGTGTTGGACTTGGTTCGGCGGCAAGCATATTCAGGACGCGCGTTGAATGCAAGTGCCAGGAAGCGAATGGGGCATAGCGGCGGCTCCGGCTTGACGACGAACCCATCTTCGTTCAGACTTCTGCGCGTTCAGCGCCGGCTCGGAGCGCTTCCGGGTTGTCGCCAAAATCAAGCCAACAACCAAGTTGGAGGAGGCAGCCATGCTGAAAGAGTTCAAGGAATTTGCCATGCGCGGCAACGTGCTCGACATGGCCATCGGGATCATCATCGGTGCGGCATTCGGGAAAATCATCACCTCACTTGTGAACGATATTCTCATGCCGCCGATCGGGCTGGCGCTCGGGAAGATCGACTTTTCGAGCATGTTTATCAATCTCTCCGGGCAATCGTATGCCAGCCTCGCCGACGCCAAGAAAGCCGGCGCCGCCGTGGTCAGCTACGGTGTGTTCATCAACACCGTCCTCGACTTCCTGATCGTTGCGTTTGTGATCTTCCTGTTCGTCCGCCAGGTCAACCGGTGGCAGAAGCCTAAGGAAGCGCCCGCCGCGCCCGCCACCAAGGAATGCCCGTACTGCACTTCGAGCATCGCGCTCAAGGCGACACGCTGCCCGCAGTGCACTTCAGAACTCAAAGCGGCGTGAACGCGCGGCGATCCAGCAGATGCAGGAATCGGCACGGGTTTTTTATGACGGCTGCTCGTCGTCTTCGGGGGCCAAGTCGTCCGCGAAAACGTTGTAGCCGGCGTTGGGAGGGAACATCTCGGCTAGCAGTGTGATCCGGCGGCGCAACTGGGGGAGGGGAAGGTGTTCGGGTCCGACGCGGATCTGCACGTCGTGCCAGAGTCCATGCATGTACTCAGCCATCGTGCTGACGAAGGAGACATCCCGGTAGCGGTCGAAGGGCGAACGTCCACGACGATGGGACGTGCGATTCTTGAGCACCGGCTGTTTGGCGGCGACCGCATCTTCGTCGATCTCACCTTGCACTCCGGCGCGCAGTTCCTCTTCGACCAGTTGACTGTACCGTTCGAGTTCCGGGGCTTCGAGCCGCGGATGAAGCAGTTCGGCGATACTCGCCAGGAACTCGAAGCCCGTGTCGTGGGCGTCAAGTTCACGGCAGGGAAGGATCAGGTGGATGCGCTCGTCGGCCTCGAGCCTCACCGAGGAGTGGGTTTCGCCTCGGGGTTTCGAGAAGCACACGAGGTCGCCCGAAGCCGAACAGGACACGTAAGGAACCACCAGAACTCGCAGTTTGCCGAGGCGCTGGGCCACGGGCGCCGGCACGGCTTGCGCTGGTTCGCGGACCATGGTGCGTTCTTCCGCCGGCGACAGCAGCACGGCGGAGTGCATCTCCCAGTCGTGGCTCAAGCGCGACAGAGGAATAAAGGCGCCCCGGATGTAATCGGGGAGGGGAACGCTTTCACGCTCTCGAGTCGTCGGAGAATCGTTCCCTGGCATGGCGATCACAGAATCACAGTCTGGTATTTTAGGTTCCAAAACCCTGGCCCTTATTGTGAAGGATTCGGCGTCTCGTTGTCCAGCGCTGTAGCGGAAAACACCGGCGGCGCGTCAGGCCGCGAGAAGAAACCGGGTGATCCCGACGCGGGCATCCGCGCTCAGGGTTGTGAGGCAGGACGCGACGTTGTCTGTGCCTGCGCCGGACGCAGCACGCCGCTCGATTCCATCTGGCGCATGATGTTCTTGATCTTGGACGCGAACCGGCCGTTGGGTTCGATCTGAAGGTACGCCTGCATCGCTGCGTAGGCCTTGCTGTAATTCATCTCTTTCAGATAAACATCCGCGAGCTTTGCGTCGACGTCGGAAAGCGGGGCAGCGCTGAGCGACTGCGCCTTCAGATATTCTCCTTCGGCTTCACTGTAGCGGCCCAGACCGTAGAATGCCGCGCCCAGCTCGGAGTAGAACTGCCAGGAGCTGGGAGAACGCCGCAATCCCTCCTGGAGAACGGTCTGGCTGTCGTTGTACTTTTTCTCCGCGTTGAGGAGTTGTCCGAGCTCGGTGTAGGCGTTGAGGAATCCCGGGTCGCATTCGATGGCCTTTCGCAGCGCGGTTTCGGCCGGAGTGAGTTCGTGTTGGGAGCTCAACGTCAAAGCAAGGTCCGTCTGAGCCCGCGCATAGCAAGGATACTCCGTGACCGCCTTCTCGAAATGAGTTCTCGCTCCGGAGAGGTTTCTCGCTTCGAGCGCGTGGGCGCCTTTCTCGTATTCCTTGCGAGCCTTCTTGGGAGCGGTGGCGTCCGTCAGAGCCGGAGCGTCGGCCGGCGACGGCCGGGCCTTGCCGACCGGCGTCAGCATGACGTTAACAATGAACTTGTTGGCTCCTCGCCCCAGGTCCATGGTTTGCTGCCAGGTTTGAAATCCAGGTGCGGTCACGGTCACGACATACGTAACCTTGCTCAGATCGGAGAACTCAAACTCGCCGGAGGTGGTGGCAGGCTGCTCTGCGGCGAGTTGCCCCTCGCTCGTCTCCAGCCGCACCAAGACTCCTGAAGGCGTGACTTGGCCGCCCTCAACGCGAACCCTGCCTTCCAGACTCACCGTCTGAGGCATTTCCGTCTCCACGGTACCCGGGAACCGCTGGCCGGCTGCGTCGGAAGCCCAGACGACGCACACCGCAATGACTCCCAGGGCTTCGAGGGGAACGCTGAGACGGCGGTCGCGACGGCGATCCATGGTGTGCCTCGTTTGAAAGTCGTCCCCGAACATTGGGCGGACTGATCCGCCGGGCTTGTAAGCAATCTAACACCGGCACGAACCGAAAGCAACTTGGCCGGCACTTCGTTGCGACGCGGGCGAGCGCCGATGCGTTCTGACGGGAAATAACTCAGGGCTTCGACCCGACACACTCAGGCATTGCGGTTCGACCGTGCGGCTCGAAGTCAGGTACGCGGCCGTAAAGGAATCCGTCGGCCACGCGTCCGACATGAATATCGAGCAGTTCGTTCGGTGAGACCTCCGATCCCGGCAGGACAACTTGGAGGAAGTTGCTGCTCAGCGCGATACGAGCCGAGTCTCTGGTTTGATCCAGGGTGACGACAGAAAGCGTTTGTCCGATCTGAGCGTTGAGAAATGCCTGATGCTTCCGTGCCACCAAAGCGCGAACTTCCTGGCCGCGCTCGTGGGCGATGCGGCCGTTGACGTGGCCAGGCAGCTCCGCCGCCGCAGTGTTGGGACGCAGCGAGTAGGGGAAGACGTGGACGTAGGTGAACGGCATCGCCTCTAGAAACGCGAGAGTGCGCGCGTGGTCCTCGCGAGTCTCGCCGGGGAAGCCCACCATGACGTCGGCGCCGATGGCGCATTGAGGAATCTGCTCGCGGATGCCTCGCAGGCGCTCCGCGTACTGAGTGGTCCAGTACCGGCGGTTCATGAGGCGCAGAATCCGGTCGGAGCCGCTTTGCAACGGGACGTGGAAGTGCCGCGCCAGGCGCGATTCGCGCGCCACAAGCCGGATGAGTTCCGCGCTGACGTCCATGGGTTCGATCGAGCTGATCCGTAAGCGAAGGATGGAGGTCTCAGCCAGGAGCTTCTCGATCAGCCCGAGAAACGTGATCTTCCGATCGAGGTCGCGTCCATAGCTGCCCAGGTTGATTCCCGAAAGCACGACCTCCTTGTAGCCCTGACGGTCGAATTCACGCACCTGCTCGACCGCTCGCTCGGGTGGAAGACTGCGGCTATCACCGCGGACGTGGGGGATCACGCAGAAGGAGCAGCGCGCATTGCAGCCGTCCTGTACCTTCAGGTTGGGGCGCGTCCGCTCGTCGGCTCCACGATGTGCGGCGCCGTCGAAAAGACTCGGCGTAAAGTGAAATTCGTGGGAGATCTCACCCACCAGCACTTGAGCCCGCTGCGCTCTCCCTGAGAGGCCCGCGATCTGGACGAATTCTGGCCGCGGGTTCGTTTCGACGCCTCCGTTCCTGGCGCGCGTGCCATCACCCACCGGCGCGCGACCTGTAGTCCGGCCGCTATCACAGCCGAAATGGGTCCTTACAAGATCCGCGACCGCGTGTTTGTGCGAGTTCCCGACCACCCAGGTGACTCCGGGTAGCTCGGCGATCTCCTCAGGAGCACGCTGTGCGTAGCAGCCGGTGACGAGAATCTGGCAGTGAGCGTTCGAGCGATGGATACGGCGAATCACTTGGCGGACTTCGGCGTCGGCAGTCGACGTCACCGTACACGTGTTGAGGACCGCGAGGTCACCCGGTTCGCCTCGCGCCGCTTCTTGCAGACCGGCTTGAAGCAGTTGGCTGCGGAGAGCGACTCCGTCCGCGTAACTCGCTCGACAACCGAAATTGAAAAGGCAAAACGTAGCCATCGACAGAGGCTATTGTAGCGCACAATTGAGCGTCGCTGGTTTGCAGGCAAGCGCCGGGGCTAGGACGAGGCGGCAGCGCGCCGCTGCTGGAAACATTCCCGGCAGTACACCGGCCGGCCCTGAGTGGGTCTGAAGGGTACGGTGGTTTCCTTGCCGCACTGCGAGCAAACCGTGGTGGTCACGGCTCGCTGATACCCTTCACTCTTGGGAGTCTGATTGCGTTTCGACTTGCAGGATTTGCACCGCTTGGGCTCGTTCCTGAAGCCCTTGTCGGCATAGAAGAGCTGCTCACCGGCACTGAACACGAACTCCTCACCGCAGTCTATGCATTTGAGAACCTTGTCGCGGTACTCCATGGTAGTCCCCCCGGACCTGCCGTCGCCGCGCAGGTCCCAAGGGCGAAAGCCGTTTCGCCCTTGGCTACCGTGGCTCGGTCGAACGGTTAATCGTGTTCCTGTCTGGTCTTCTTGCGAGCCCGCTTCCGAGCCAACGCTTGCTTGACTCGGCGTTTTTCTCCAGGTTTTAGATAGAAGGAATGTCTCTTGATCTCCTTGATGATGTCTTCCTGCTGGACTTTCCGCTTGAAGCGGCGCAGGGCATTCTCCAGAGACTCTCCTTCCTGAAGCCGTATTTCCGCCAAACTTACAAACACCCCCGTTTCCGTGTCAGATTATGCGAACACACTTGTGCCAGGTTGTTGGGATTGTTACCCATCCTGTTAAAGCAAGTCAAGACCAATTTGACCAGGTGAACACCGTACAAACCCGCCGCTGAATGCGGACATTATTCACTGGCGGCCGCGTCCTAAGCGCGTGGCTTGACGCTTTATCAAGCCGTGTGGTACGGTCAGCATCACGATTGGAAGTCCGGCCCCGGCGGTCTCATGTCAGAAATCATAAAGGTTGACCAATCTCGCCTCGAATTCGTGCTGGAGTACGCCGTCCGGCTCATCCTTGCGGGCAAGGTGGTAGCTCTCCCGACGGACACGTTCTATTGCCTGGGCGCCGATCCGTTTAATCTCGCGGCCGTCAGCGAGGTCTACCGCATCAAAGGCCGCACGTCCGATCGTCCTCTGCCCTTGCTCGTCGCCTCGCTGGATCAGGCTTCTGATCTGACGACCAATCCGCCGGCACTCTTCTTCAAGCTGGCGGAGAAGTTCTGGCCGGGCCCCCTGACCATCGTCGCGCCGGCGTCCCGTCAGATCCCCCTGAAGGTAACCGGCAACACCGGTAAGGTGGGACTACGCTGGCCGCGCGCCCCACTCGCCGTCGCTCTCATCGCGGCCGCCGCGCGGCCGATCACCGGTACCAGCGCCAATCTTTCCGAGCATCCCGCCTGTGCGACCGCCGAGGAAGTTGACCGCCAGGTGGGCGATACGCTTCCGCTGATTCTGGACGGCGGCGCAGCGCAGGGCGAGTTGGCGTCCACGGTCGTCGAACTCGAGGGTGAGGATGCGCGGATTCTCAGAAAAGGCCCGGTGACCGAGGATCAATTGAAGGAGTTTCTCGACTGAACCGCTTCCGCCTGTATCGCTGGACCTCACTGGGACTGTGGCTGGCGGTGATCGCTGTGGCCGTGGTCGAGGCCCTCCTCTACCGGGCGATACGGCGGGAGGCGACGCTCGACGAAGCGCGGCCGGCCAGCGCGATTGTGGTGTTCGGCGCGGCGCAATACAACGGCGCGCCGTCGCCGGTCTTCAAGGCTCGCCTGGACCAAGCCTTTGACCTCGAAGAACAAGGCCTGGCGCCTCTGGTGATCACCACCGGCGGCAGGGGTGGAGATCCGCACTACAGCGAAGCCGGCGTCGGTGAGGACTACCTCGTCCAAAAGGGCGTGGACGCCGGCAAGATCCTGATCGAAGACCACAGCGATACAACCTATGAAAGCGTCGCGTCGGTGAGCCGCCTCCTCCGCCAGCGACACGCGCACACCTGTCTCGTCGTCAGCGACGGCTTCCACATCTATCGCGTTAAACGGATGTTCGAGGCGCAAGGCATCAGCGCGTACGGCTCTCCGGCGCCGGACAGCCCCATCGAAGCCGACTCCCTCGATCGCACACTTTATTCCCTGCGCGAAATGCTCCTCGCGACGCTGTGGCATCTTGGCTACCGTGGATAGCCAGACCGGCTGCCGTTCTCAAGGCGTCACGATTTTTCCGAGAATCACGGAGCGGCGGGCGCCGGTAACTCTAGGCAGGTTCCCCGGCAGGCCGTGCAGCGTACGGTCGGCGAGCAGCGCGAAGGCGATCGCCTCTTTGGCATCAACCGGGAGGCCGCAATCATCCGACGGCCCGACATCGAGTTCGGGCAGAAACGCCTTGAGCCGGCGGACTAGCAGCGGGTTGCGTGCTCCGCCTCCTGACACAATCAGTCGTTGAATGGCCACTTTCGCAAGCACGAACCTTCGTATCGCATCCACGATGGTTTGAGCGGTTAGCTCGGTTGCGGTGCGCAACAAGTCTTCGCGGCGCGCCCGGGTCATCCTGAGAAAATACTTCTCCACAAACCGAGGGCCGAATTCCTCGCGTCCAGCGGTTTTGGGTGGATGCTGCCGGAAGAAGGGAAGCCGTAGGAGAGGAGCGAGGAGCGGCTCGATGACCTTCCCGCTGGCGGCCCAGCGGCCCCCGGCGTCATAACTTTTCCGGCCTTCCGTAAATCGATTCACCAGCGCGTCAATCACCATGTTCCCTGGGCCGGTGTCGAAGCCGAATACTTCCTCCGGCTTCGCGTTCGCCGGAATGACGGTGAGGTTGGCGATTCCTCCGATGTTCAGCGCGACCACGCCTTGCCGCGCGTCGCGAAGGAGCAAGTAGTCGACCAGCGGAACGAGTGGAGCGCCTTGTCCGCCGGCGGCGATGTCGGCGACGCGGAAGTCCGCGACGACGGGGACCCGCGTCCGCTCGGCGATGATCGCCGGTTCGGCCACTTGAAGGGTCGCGCCCGTGCGCAGGTCAGGCAGGCGCCCGCGGCGCCCCTTTTGAGCGGCCACTCTTGGGCTTTGGTGGAAAAGTGTTTGGCCGTGCGACCCGATGACCGAGAGCTTCCCTGGAGCGACGCCTGCTTGCCGGCAGACGCGAAGCGCCGCATCCGCAAAGATTTCGCCAAGGCAGAAATTGAGCCGGCTGATCTCGCCTGTGTCCGTAGGCGAGCCGCTCGCCAGTTCAAGGAGTCTTTGTCGCAGCCGCGGGGCATACGGCGCGGTCAGGAAGGCAAGCAGGCGAACGCCTGGATTCTCGGGCGTTCCGGAGATTCTCACCAGAGCGGCGTCAACGCCATCCATCGACGTGCCAGAGATCAGGCCTAGCGCCAAACGGCTCGCGCCCGGGCGTGCGTTTCGCGAATTGCGCTTCATCGTTGTCTGCCTGCACTTGTCGCGCTACGAGCTGCGTCGCCTGGATCGATGGACCGGCCGAATTCCTCAAATTCTCGGGCCAACCGTTCGATTTCAACCTTGCTGATTCTCCCCATCGGTCGAGCGATCTGCTTCCTTGCGCTGCGCAGTCGCGCGCCAGTCTCGTCGATCCGCCCCGCTTCCAGCCTCCCCGACTGCCTGGCGTTCTCCAGCGCGGCCTGCGTTGCCGCTAAACCTTTCTCATCCCCTGGAACGACCACCAAGTCGCAGCCCGCGGCGATCGCCCGAACGGCGCGGTCCGCGAGTGCGGCCGCGTCGTTAGCCTCGGCCGTGCATGTCACGTCCGCGACCGCGAGCCCAGTGTACCGAAGCTTCAGCCGCAGCAAACCTTGGAGAATGCTCGTCGACTCGGCGGCTGGACGGAGAATATCAAAGTCATAAGCTTTGTATGCCGCGTTGCTCACCATCACGAGAGGCAGGCGTCCGAGCAGCTCTCGATACGGAACCAAGTCTTCGTGCCACAACCGGGTCATGGGTTTCCCGACCACGCCATGCTCGGCTGGCGGGTGGCCTTCGGAAGTACTCGCGCCGGGAAAATACTTGGCGCAAGCGAGAATCCGTTGCTTCGTCAAGCCCCTTGCAAACGCTCCGGCGGCGCGAGCCACTTGCTGCGGGTCGGATCCGAAAGTGAGCGTCGCAGCCCGATTGCCGCGCTGATCACGATTGGCGAGGTCGAGCATCGGTGCGTAGTTGGTATTGAAGCTCAGAAGCCTCATTGCTGCTCCGATCAATTCGCCCAGTCGCCCGGCCGCCGATGGACCGCGCTCCGCGACGGAGAGGGGTGTCGGAAGGGTAGGAAGGAAGGCGCTGAGCGGACCGGTACTGCCGCCTTGTTCTTCGAGCCAGAGAAGGGGTAGAGCGTCCAGCGCCCGAGTGATGCGCGCCGCAAGGTCGGCTGCCGACTCGGGAGTCCCCAACCTTGCCAGGAAGAGTCCCGCGGGCTGGTAACGCTCGATCATCCGCTCGAGTGCTGTACCCCATCGGCTTTCGTCCAGTTTGACGATTAGCAGTTGCCCGAGCACGCTCGGCCCTGAGACGCTCATGACTGGAGTTGTTTCTTGAGTTCGGCGAGCAGGTTCAAAGCCTCGAGCGGCTTCATGTTGTTGAGATCGGCCTGCTCGAGGGCGCGGACAATCTCCGAATCCAGCGGAGTGAAGATCGTAAGCTGAACCGGACCGGACGGCGGCGCGGCGGCGTCAGACTCCAGGCGTTCGCTCAGCGTACGCTCGCTCTGTTCGTGCCGTGCCAGGATCTCGCGCGCCCGGTCGATGACGCCGGGCGGCAGACCCGCCAGTCGCGCCACTTCGATGCCGTAACTCTTGTCGGCGCTGCCGGGTTCTACTTTGCGCAAGAATACAATGTTCGACCCCGACTCCTTGACCGAGACATGGTAGTTTTTCACCCCTGCCAGAAGGTCGGCCAGCTCGGTGAGTTCGTGATAGTGAGTGGCAAACAACGTCTTTGCCTGGGTATGGGCTTGAAGATGTTCGACGACGGCCCAGGCGATGGCCAGACCGTCGAACGTCGCGGTTCCCCGTCCGACTTCATCGAGCAGCACCAGACTTCGTGGGGTGGCGGTGTTCAGGATGCCCGCCGCCTCCGTCATCTCCACCATAAACGTCGAGCGGCCGCGCGCCAAGTTGTCCGACGCGCCGATGCGGGTGAAGATGCGGTCGAGAATGGGAAGCTTGGCGCGTTCGGCGGGAACGAAGCTGCCCATCTGCGCCATCAGGCAGATGAGCGCGGCCTGGCGCAGGTACGTCGACTTGCCGCCCATGTTGGGTCCGGTGATGAGCAAGATGCGGTCGGACTCCGAATTCAGGTAAAGGTCGTTGGGAACGAAGCGTCCGCTCGGAGTGTGCTCCGTAATTCGTTCAATGACCGGGTGACGGCCGGCAACGATCAGGATCTCCTGGTCGCCGGAGAATTCCGGCCGATGGTAACCGCGTTCCGCGGCGAGATGCGCGAAGCACGCGAGGATGTCGAGCTCCGCCAGCACCCGCGCGGACTGGCGGATCCGGCGCGCCTCGGCGGCGACGCGGCCCCGCACCTCGCGGAAGAGCTCGAGCTCCATCGTGCGGCTTTTTTCCTCGGCGTCGAGGATCCGCCGCTCGAGTTCTTTCAGTTCCGGTGTGGTGAAGCGCTCCGCATTCACCAGGGTTTGCTTGCGCTCGTAATCGGGGGGGACGAGCGACAGGTTGGGCTTCGAGACCTCGATGTAGTAGCCGAAGATGTTGTTGAATCGCACTTTCAACGAGGCGATGCGCGTCCGCTCGCGCTCCCGAGCCTCGATGCGCGCGACCGCCTGCTTGCTGTTCTGGCAGAGGTTCCGGAGTTCGTCGAGTTCCGCGCGGTATCCGGGTCGAATGAGGTTTCCCTCGGTCAGCACGGCCGGCGGCTCAGGATGAATCGACTGCTCGATCAGGCTACGGATGTCAGTGAGCTCGTCAAGCCGCTCGTGAAGCTCGCCCAGCCGGCGAGCTGTGAAGTGGGCGACGTACTGCCGAATCAGCGGCAGATGATCGAGAGAATGCTCGAGCGCGAGCAAATCGCGCGCATTGGCCGTCTCGAGCGTCACCTTGCTCAGCAGACGCTCGAGGTCCTGGACCTGACCGAGCACGCGGCGCAACTCCTCGCGTTCGATGGTGCTCCGGGCGAGCACTTCGACGGCCTCCAGGCGCCCTTCGATTTCGTTACGATCCACTGAAGGTCGCAAAATCCAACTCCTGAGCAGCCGCGCGCCGAGCGAGGTCACGCAGTGATCGAGAACGGCGATCAGCGTGGCGGCACGGTGGCCGCCGAAGGCCGGCTCAAGCAGTTCGAGGTTGCGGAGCGTGGTGGGATCGAGTACCAGGCAGTCTGACTGCTCGTAGAAGCGAACTCCATCGAGGTGCGACAGCGAACCGCGCTGGGTCTCGCGCACGTAGTGGAGGATCGCCCCGGCGGCTGCCACCGCTAGCGCATGGCCTTCGAGACCATAGCCGGCGAGAGTCGCGACCCCGAAGTGTTCGTGGAGCAGACGCGAGCCGTAATCCTCGCTGAACACCCAATCGTCAAGGGGCGTTTCGATCGGTGCATTATCGAGTTGCGCGCCCGAAAGTTGGGGCTGGACTCCTTGAGTCGGCGGGCTCACTTCCCCGGCGGGAGCAGGTGTACCGAGAGGGGACGTGGTCCGAGTCGCGGCGTCGGGCGGGACCAGCAGTTCGCTCGGACGCATGCGCGCCAGTTCCTCCAGGAAACGCGCGCGTGAATCGGGCCCCGTGAATTCGGTCGCTCGGTAATCTCCGGTGGAAAGGTCGGCGAAGGCGAGCCCCAGGACGCCGTGGCGCTCGACCATCGCCGCAAGATAGTTGTTCTGGCGCGGATCCAGCACCTGCGCGTCGACCGCCGTGCCGGGCGTGACGACGCGCGTGACTTCGCGCTTCACGAGTTTCTTCGCCAGGCGCGGGTCTTCCATCTGATCGCAAATGGCCACGCGAAAGCCTTTGCGGACGAGCCGCGCGATATAGCCTTCCGCGGCGTGGAACGGGACGCCGCACATGGGAATCGCGACGCCTTTTTCCTTGTTACGTGACGTGAGGGTAATCTGCAATTCTCTCGCGGCGACGATGGCGTCCTCGAAGAAAAGCTCGTAGAAATCCCCCAGGCGGAAAAGCAGCAGCGCGTTGGGGTGCCGCTGCTTGATGCTGCTGTACTGGCGCATCAAGGGGGTCGAGAACTCGTTCATAGGCAGAATGCAGCCGTCATTATCCTGCCCGCTCGCCGAGTTTGTAAACGGCTTTATCGATAGCGGAGGCGAAGCGGCTGACTAGTGTTGCGTAACTGAAATAGGTGACACGCGCCTAAGTGCTGTAGCGCCGCCCTATGAGCGGCGAAATGCTTCAAAAGGCAAGGCCCGCCGGTCACAGACCGGCGCTACAGCGGACCTGCCCATGTGTCACCCTTTTGCGAAACGCGACACTAGAGCTGCTTCTCGGGCGTCGGGCGCAGAATACAGACGTCGGGAAGCTCGCGGTATTTCTGCGCGAAGTCCAGACCGTAGCCGATCACAAACGCATCAGGGATGGTGAAACCGATGTAGTCGGCGTGGACGGGCCGGATGCGGCGCGCGGGCTTGTCGAGCAACGTCACGACGCGCAGGGTCTTGGGTTTGCGGCTTCCCAGGACTCGCATCAGGTAATGAAACGTCTCGCCCGTATCGAGGATGTCCTCCACGATCAGCACGTCGATGCCTTCGATGCTCATGTCGAGGTCTTTGGTGATTTGCACCTCGCCCGACGAGCGCGAAGAAGCGCCGTAGCTTGCAACTCCGAGGAAGTCAACGCTGACTTCGTCGAGGCTCAGGTGTCGAATCAAATCGGCGAGGAAGATCCAGGCGCCCTTGAGAATGCCAATCAGCCGTACGGGCCTGCCCCGGTAGTCGGCGGAGATCTCGGAGCCCAGCTCGCGGATGCGCTGGGCGATCCTTTCCCGGTCGAGCAGAATGTCGTAGTGCTTAGGTTTTGGTTCCGCAGTTGACGTGGGCATGGTCGTCACCATTGACGCCTCGAGAAGCGTCTGTTAGATTGGAGAATCGTATTTTCAGCGACAGGAGAATCTGTGGCAAGCCATAAATCAGCTCTCAAGCGCATCAAGCAGACGCATCAGCGCGAAGAACTCAACCGGCAGCACCTCACCCGCCTGCGGCATCAGATTCGGCGGCTGCGGGAAGCGATCGCCCGCAAGGACAAGGCGGGGGCACAGGCGCTGCTCAAGCCGACGCTTTCGCTCATCGACCACTCGATCCACAAGGGGATTCTGCACCGCAATACTGCGGCCCGCTACAAGTCAAGACTCAGCTTCGGCTTCAACGCTCTTTCTTGAGGTTCCGCCAGCTCGCGCTGCGTCAGCCGTCAAGCGACGACTCGACCGGCATCCCCTCCGTGAGGGGAGGCGCGCTGCCCACTGCTTTCCCCACGATGATCTGCCAGACCAGGAATTCCAGCAGCAGGCGCGAGTCCTTCCATGACGACTTGATGCCGAGGTCGGCCTGGCGGACGTGCCGCAGCGCTTGAAGCAGCTCGCGATGCGAATACTTGCCGCGCGCCACCGGTCCGAGTTCCTGAGTCGAGTAAGGATTGCGGCTCCAGCCACCGCCGTAGCGCGCGCCTGAGTATCTGTAACCGGAGCCTCCGCCGCTCCGTAGCGCCTGCCGGAACAGATCGCCGATCGACCAAAGGATCAGCATCTCCGATTGCTTGCTCGCGAGCAGAGCGCGCAAGTTGTCGTAGGCGGAAGAGAGCTGGCGCTGGGCGATCGCGCGCAGCAGCTTGCCGATTTCGTGCTCTTCGCGGAATACGACGAGCATGTCGAGGTCGGCGCGTTCCAGGCGCCTACTCTCAGGCTTCGCGGCAAGCGCCTTCTCAATTTCCGTGCGCATCCAGAGCAGGTTGACGCCCGACTCCTTCGTCGATCCCCTTTCGCCGCCGCTCTCAAACCGCGCCGCGATCTCTTCCGCGAGGTCGGGGGCGATTTCGACTCCGGCCTCGCCGAGATGGTGCCTGAGCCATGATGCCGCCTCGCGCCGCGAGAGGGGCAGCATCTCGACGAGTTCGGCGTTCTTTTCGAGGAACTGGATGAAGCGTCGCCGGCGGTCAGGCTCGGTGGCGGCGAAAACCACCGTCGCGAAGGGCGAGGGCCGCGCGAAATATTCTTCGAGCGCGGTGTGATCATCGTCGGCGGCGTGCTTGAAATCTTCGGGATCGGAGAAAATCAGGAAGCTGCGTCCCCCGAGCATCGGCATCTGAGACGCGGCCTGCAATTCCTGGCGGAGGCGCTTGGGCTGAAACTCGATCTCCGTCAGGCACCATTCGCGCGTCTCGGCAGGGAGCGACGCGACGATTGCTTTCCGGCACTCTTCATGCAGAAAGCGGTCGGGGCCGCGCAGGAAATAAGCCGCCGCAGGTTTCTTGCTGCGCAGCGCCGCGATGAATTGCGTCGGGCCCATGCGAACGCAGTTTACTGCGAATTCGCCGGAATTGTAAGCGTCGCTCGAAATCGCTTGCCGCGCAGCACGGCCATCCGCCATGATTCACATTGTGAAGCCTGCGAAGGTACGGCTGGATCGCCTGCTGGTCGAGCGAGGGCTGACGCCGTCGCGCGAGAAGGCGCAGGCATTAGTTCTGGCCGGCCAGGTGCTGGTCGATGAGCAGAAGGAGGAGAAGTGCGGAGCGCGCGTCGGCCCTGACGCTTCCATCCGGCTTCTCGGGGAGTCCGCAAAGTACGTCAGCCGCGGCGGGGTGAAGCTCGAGGGCGCGCTCGAGCATTTTGGCGTGGACGTCGGCGGCAAAGTCTGCCTGGACATCGGCGCTTCAACGGGAGGGTTCACAGACTGCCTCCTCAAGCACGGCGCGAACCAAGTCTTCGCCGTTGACGTGGGAACCAATCAGCTGGATTGGAAGTTGCGCGGAGACTCGCGAGTCATCGTGCATGAGAAGACCAATGCGCGCTACCTTGCTTTCGAGCAAGTAGGAGTATTGTTCGATGTCGTGACCGTCGATGTCTCATTTATCTCCGCCACCTTGATTCTGCCGGTGCTGCCTCCGCTGCTCAAGCCGGGCGCGGAAGTACTCGTGCTCGTCAAGCCGCAATTCGAAGTGGGGCGCGGCCAGGTGGGAAAGGGCGGAATCGTGCGTGACGTCCGGCTGCACCAGGAAGCGATCACCAAGGTGTCGCGCAAACTCGAGTCGCTCGGCTTGGCGGACATCGCGCCCTCCGAGAGCGTCCTGCCGGGCGTCGGCGGCAATCGCGAGTATTTCCTCCATGCGGTTTGGCGGAAATCCGACTAGAATAGCGGGTCGCTTCGATTGCCCTGGCCGGTAAAAACAGCCACGAGCGCAAACGGGTTCAAGGATGCGCGTGAAGAAGATCGGCATCACGTCGAAACCTCTGAAGGCGGAAGTGCGGGAAATCGTTCCGCCGCTGATCGAGTGGCTGCGCGAGCGCCACGTCGACGTCTGCATCGACGAGGAAACGGCAGCGGCGCTGGGAGGCCACGAGGTCTGCCTGGCGCGCGACCAGATACCCGCGCAAGTTGACCTCATCGTGGTGCTGGGAGGCGACGGCACGCTGCTGGCGACGGCTCGCGCCCTGAACGGCAAGCCCGTCCCGCTGCTTGCCGTGAACCTGGGTGGCCTCGGATTTCTGACCGTCATCACCATCGACGAACTCTATCCCACCCTCGAGCGGGTAATCGCGGGAGATTTGCGTACCGAGCGACGCGTGCAGATTCAGGCCGAAATTGTCCACGACGGCCAGGTCGTCGCCGAGTATCTGGCGCTGAATGACGTGGTGCTTAACAAGGGCGCCATCGCGCGCGTGCTCGACTTCGACGTCTGGGTCGACCAGAGTTTCATTTCAACCTATAAGGCGGACGGCCTGATTGTTTCGACTCCCACGGGATCGACCGCGTACTCGCTGGCGGCCGGCGGTCCCGTGGTCGCGCCGGCGGTCGCGGCGTTCATCATGACCCCGATTTGCGCGCACACCTTGACCAACCGGCCTGTCGTGCTGCCGGATTCGGTCACCATCGAAGTGGCGGTGAAGAGTCAGCGCGAGCCGGTCTACCTAACCGTGGACGGTCAGGAGGGAATCAACCTGCAAAGTGAGGACACGGTACGGATCAAGCGGGCGGCTTCCCACGTGGTGCTCATCCAGCCGCCTCACAAGACCTACTTCGAGATTCTCCGGCAAAAGCTGAAGTGGGGCGAGCGTTGAGCTCGCTATGCTGATTCGCGGGACATCAACTCTTCCACGCTCTCGCGGCGTCCAACGAGTTCCGCGTGCTCGCCGTCAACCAGCACTTCCGCGGGACGTGGCCGTGTGTTGTAGTTCGAGGCGAGTACGTAGCCGTAAGCCCCGGCGTTGAGCACGGCCAGCAGTTCGCCCGGTTTCACGTCCGGCAGATCGCGATCGCGCGCCAAAAAGTCCGCGGTCTCGCAGAGTGGGCCGACCACGTCAGCGCGCACTCGTTCCTCGCTTCGGCGCCCGACAGCGACGATCTCGTGGTACGAGCCATAAAGCGCCGGTCGCATGAGGTCGTTCATCCCGGCGTCGGTAATCACGAAATTCTTCTCGGGGTTCTGCTTGACGTACAGGACACGCGTCACCAGGATGCCGGCGTCACCCACCACAGCGCGTCCTGGTTCGACAAGCAGCCGGTAGGGCGTAGCGCGCACCCGCGTGATGAATTCGCGCGCCAACCGATCGAGGTCGAGCGCCGGCTCGTCGGCGTAGCGAATCCCGAATCCTCCACCCATGTCGACGTCTTGAATCGTGACGCCGAGGCTGCGCAACTGCTCGGCGACTGCCAGGACTTCATCGAGCGCCTCGAGAAACGGTTCGACCGCGAGGATCTGCGAGCCGATGTGGCAGGCGACGCCGCGCACCCGGAGATGGGGCGACGCGGCTGCGCGCCGGTAAAGTTCCAGCGCCTCGCCGGGCGTGACGCCGAACTTGTGAATGGTTTCGCCGGTCGAAATGTACGGATGAGTTTCAGCCGCGACGTTGGGATTGATCCGAATCGAGATCCCGCCGGGCTCGCACTGCGACGCGGCACGGACGCGGCTTTCGATCCTCTCGAGTTCACCGGCCGACTCGACGTTGAACATCAGGATTCGAGCGCGCAGCGCGGCGTCGATCTCGCTTGCCGTCTTGCCCACGCCGGAGAAGACCACCGTCCGCGGGTCGGCTCCGGCGCGCCCGACGCGCGCCAATTCGCCTCCCGACACAATGTCGAAGCCGGCGCCTGCCTCGCGCAGCAGCTTGAGAATTGCAAGGTTGGAATTCGCTTTCACCGAGTAGCAGATCAGGGATGAGACGTCTCGGAAGGCATCCACGAGTCGGCGGAAGTTATCGAGGATCCGCTGGCGGCTGTAGATGTAAGCGGGCGTGCCGAATCGTTCCGCGATGGATTCGATAGGCGCTTGCTCGCAGAAGAATCGGCCGTCGCGGTACTCGAAGGTTGACATCGTCAGTCGAGGCGAAAGGGCACGACTTCAGTCGTGCCGTCGAACAACAAAAGAGAAAAATCAACATCCTGGCGTGTCCTGCCGGAAAGGCAAAGCCTTTCCGCACAGCGGGGCGGCAAACACGCTGAACCGTGCTCTTTCGCACTTTGTCTCATGCGAGACCCTAACGCGCCCGCATCAGCACGAGGGTCTGATCGTCGCGGCGTGGTCGCCCCTCTTCGAAGCCCGCGACTTGGGAGAAGACCGCCTCGATGATCCGCTCGACGGGCTCGTGGAAATGCTCGCGCAGCAGATTCTCGAGGCGCCGCGTGCCGAACTCTTCCTGGGCGGGGTCGTTGGCCTCCACAATTCCGTCTGAGTACATGGCCAGCAAGTCGCCCTTTTCGATCGTGAGCGTCAGTTCCTGGTAATCGGAATGTTCGAGGAGTCCCAGCGGTACGCCCTCGGCGCGAATGGCATGACTCCGCCCGCGGCGCACCAGGATGGGAAGCGGCATGCCGGCGTTCGCGAGCCGCAGAGTTCGCAGTTTAGGTTCCCAGATGGTGTACGTCAGGGTGATGAAGTGGCCCTCGATTTTGCGCTCGAGCAGCGCGGCGTTCAGCCTTCGCAGCATATCGGGCCCCGTGGGACGCTGGAGAGCCAGGCTGCGCATGATGCCGATAGCCAGCGCGCCGTACAACGCGGCGGGGGCGCCTTTGCCGCTCACGTCGCCGATGGCCAGGACGTGGCGTTCCTTGCCGTAGGGCAGGAAGTCGTAGAGGTCCCCTCCCAACTCGCGCGCCGGCTGGAAGCGCGTCGAGACCTCGAGGCCGGCAATCGTAGGATTCGGGGTGGGCATGAGGTGCATCTGGATCTCACGCGCGCGCTCCAGGTCGCGCTCCAGGCGTGACTCGCTGCGTACCACGCGCTCGTAAAGCCGGGCGTTCTCGATGGCCACGGCAATCTGCGGCGCCAGCGTCGAGAAGATGCGCACGTGTTCCTCGGAAAAGTAACCCAGCCGCGGACTCTCGAGATCGACGACACCGATGACCCGGTCGCGGTAGATGAGCGGAATGGCCATCTCCGAGCGCGTTTCGGGATTCAGCGGGATGTAGCGCGAGTCTTGGGTGACATCAGGGACCACGACGGTCTGGCGCACCTTCGCCGCGGCGCCCACGATGCCTTGCCCGAACGGCACGGTGTATTTCTCGGGGGTCCGCTCGTCCTGTTTGATCGAGATGACGGCGTTGAACGTCTGCGCGCGCTCGTCGGCCAGCAGGATGCCGAAGCGCTGGTAGTCGATCAAGCGTTTGGTCAGCGTGCCGATCTTGCGCAGCAGTTCGTTGAGCACCAGCACCGAGCTGAGTTCGCGGCTGATCTCGTTCAGAAGCTGGAGCGTCTTCGACTGGCGGACGCTGCGGCGGTAAAGCGCGGCGTTTTCGATCGCCACCGCGATGCGGCCGCCCAGGAGTTCGAGCAGGTTCTGGTGCTGCTCCGTGAAGAAATTGGGCCAGGGCGCTTCGAGGTCCACGACGCCGACCACGCGGTTCTTGGCGATAAGCGGCACCGCCAGCTCGGAGCGGACGGAGGGCAACGATTCGATGTAGCTCGGCTCGCGGCGCACGTCGCCCACGCGCACGGAGTGGCGCGTCTGAGCGGCGCGCCCCACGATTCCCTCGCCCACCTTGATCCGCAGGCTGCGCACCAGATTGTCGGGATGGCCGATGCTGAAGCGCACCCGCAGTTCCTGCGTCTTCTCGTTGAGCAGGAGGAGCGCGAACACCTCGTAGTTGGCGGCACGCTTCACCACCTCGGCGATGCGCACCATCAACTCATCGAGGTCGATGGTGGAATTCACGCGCTCGCTCAGCTCGAGCAGCAGACTCAGCAGTTCGGTCAGCTCGAGGGGTCGCGCAGCGGCTTTGGCAGTGTCAGGCATGTGCTCCTGTTGGAATTCAAGTCAGGAATCAGAAGCAAGACGCTAAGCTTCGAGGCTGGCCGCCTCCGCCAGGATCGACAGGCTGGCGCTGGTTCCGAGGCGCGTGGCTCCCGCCTGGAGCATACGTAAAGCATCCGCGAGGTTGCGAATTCCGCCCGCGGCCTTGACGCCCATCGCCGGGCCGACGGTACGCCGCATCAGTTGCACGTCGCTTTCCGTCGCGCCGTGCGGTCCAAAGCCCGTCGACGTCTTGACGAAATCCGCTCGAGCGCGTTTCGCGATCTCGCACCCGGCTACCTTCTGCGCGTCGGTGAGATACGCATTCTCGAGGATCACCTTCAGGAGGGCGCCGCCCGCGTGACAGGCCTCGGCGAGGGCGCGGATATCCGACTCGACCCGTTCGAGGTCGCCCGAGCGCATCGCGCCGACGTTCATGACCATGTCGATTTCGTCGGCGCCCGCCAGAATCGCCGCCTCGGCCTCGGCGCGCTTGGCGGCGGACGACGTCGAGCCGAAGGGAAAGCCCGCGACGGTCGCGACGCGCACCCCCGAGCCGCGCAGCTTCTGCACTGCGACCGGCACCCACGCGGGGTTGACGCACACCGCGGCAAAACGCGCCTGCAAGGCCTCGTCGCACAGGCGCTCGATCTGCGCCTGCGTCGCCTCAGGACGCAGCAGCGTGTGGTCCATCAACGCCGCCAGAGCGCGAACGTCGTCCGTGAAGCGGATGCCGCGCGGGTCGACGGGCGCGGGTCCGGCATTGCGAGGGCAGCCCTCACACACCTCTTCTTTAGCGGCCGGCTTGGCCGCCGGCGAGGCCTCAGGGGACGAACCAACCTGGCGTACGACTTCGGCACTGATCACGGCGACCAGGTCTTCGAGTTCTTGTCGGCTCAGGACTTGCGTTTCCACTCTCACCTCCGGGCGCCTGGATGGCTGACTTCGCCTGCCTAGCCAAGCCTCCGCGGCGATTGTTCCCGCTCGAGGTTCGTAGAGCCGGTCATTGTAACATACGGCTGCTCGGGCTCTGGGCTCCGGCGTGGATTTGACGGCACGAGTCAGGGCGTCGGGTCGGAGGTTCGCCCGTCACCCTGGATACGAGGCGTGCGCCGCGACCACGCGGATGTAGTGGTCCGTGAATCGAAAGTGGCCGCCCGGAAGCTCGTTCTTGGGCATGTGACAGGTTACGCAGCGGCGCGTGCCAACCGGACAGGGCGCACCGGGATGGCGTTCGTCGGCGACCTGTTCCTTTGGTTGATGGCATGCCTGGCACTTCACATCATAAAACGACGCGCTCCGCACAAGATTGCGGTGAGGATCGTGGCAGGCCAGACAACTGATGCGGGAGTCGGTGGCGCTCCAGCAGCGGCTTTTCTCCAGCCGGTACGGCTGAAAGCGTACGTTGCGCACGTCGAGGACGTGCATCAACTGGACCTCGGTCCAGGTTCGATGGCAGGAGCCGCAGAAATTGTCCAGGTCGTAAGGGGCCAGCCGGCCGGGATTGAACATCGCTCGATGCGCCGGGCTGCCGCTTTGGACGGCGGCGAGGTGCTCGGCGCCCGGCCCATGGCACGCTTCGCACCCGACTCCCGGCGCGGCGCTCGCCGGATGGAATTCGCCTCCCACCACCGCTCCGGTGGTGTGGCAGGCGATGCACTGCCGCGCGTCGTTTTCCACCTGGCGATCTCCCAGCGCATCCTCGAGCGTCGCCGGGACTTCGGCAGAATCGCCCAAAGTCACGCCGAGCCTTTGCGTGTCGTTGAAGAAGCTCACTCGGCTTTGGTAGTACGCGCCGTCGTGCTGGAACACGTAGGTTTGACCGGCTTCACCTTTTCCCAAAGCCCAGAGGAGAGGCTCGGTGATGGTCTGCTTTCCGTCGCTCGCGGAATACAGGCTCTGGTGGCCCTGGCGCACGATCTCATATCGATAGTGCCCCTCCCGGAAAGCCAGCCGCGGGTGTGAGCGTAGGATTTCCGCATCGGCGGTGAGCGACGCGGCCTGCGCCATAGGCGTTGATTCGTAGGTCTTTGCTTCGGGAGCGTGGCACCCGGCGCAAACGGCGGATCCGACGTACCTCGAACCCGCCGGAGGCCCCTCGATGGGATTCCAGAGTGGCTCACCGTCGCTTTGAGCTTCTGCAACTGACAGTGCCGCAGACATCGCCAAAGCCAAGGCCACTGACCTGGCGGTCACGAACATGTGCCTTTTCTTAGGTTTCTCGATGTAAGGCGCCAAGGTTCCCTCTGTGATGCCACGACGAGCTTACCAGAAGAGTTACAGAAACCGACAGACGGAGGCCCGAGGAGCCCAGTTACCGGCCTGCGCGGTGACCGTCTGGGGCGGAATCGCCTTGGAACGGGCCGACCTCTGAGTAGCGGCGGTCGGCAGCAATGACCTGCATAGTTGTTTCACACTACCTACGCCCAAGAAAACTATTGCAAATTCTCTTGACAAGGAATTATTCCGAGAACTAGAATCCGCCCACAAGGGGTTAAGGTAAGTCCCCTTCGAGCAGGTTCGTGAGTTCTTTCGGGTCTTAATTACCACATTGCGTCGGGTCCGCGGGTTGGCCGTTTGGCCTCAGGAGGTGGGTATGAAGCTGAGTTCGGGCTTAAGGTCGGAGTCCGCCTTGGTCAGTCTCCGCCAGGCTCATGTTGCCGTCCTTTTGGCGGCAGCTTTATGGGTTCTCGCAGGGATCGGCGCGCCGTCTGGTTTCGCCCAAAGCAGCAGCGGACGCGTCAGCGGCATCGTGCATGACCCAAGTGGAGCGAACATTCCGGGCGCAACCGTCATCCTGCGCGACGAGGCAAGTGGCACTGAACTGAAAACGGTTACCGACCCCGGGGGCTTTTACTCGATCGAGCCCGTCCCGCCCAAGACCTATTCACTCATCGTACAGATGAACGGCTTCAAGACCTACACGCAGAGCGGACTCACGGTCAGTTCCTCGGCGCGGCTTGACGTCGGCGTGACGCTCGAGGTCGGCAAGCAGGTGGAGACGGTGGAGGTCACGGCGCAGGCCACACAGTTGGTTTCGACTTCCAGCGGCGCCGAGACCCCGGTCATCGGTTCAAACCAGATTCAGAACCTGGCGACCGAAGGGCGCAATACCATGGAGCTGTTGACCCTCCTGCCTGGGGTGGTCAATGCAGGTTTCAACCCCGAGTTTGGATCGAATACCGGTCAGGGGATCAACCAGTTCAATGTCAACGGTCTCAGAAACGATCAGAACTCGATCCGCCTCGACAACGCCAACATGATCGACCCCGGTAACAACGGCGGGTTCATTATCGAACCGAATATGGACATGGTCCAGGAATTCTCGGTCAAGTCATCGAGTTTCGAAGCAGACCAGGGACGCGCCGCCTTGATCGTCGACGCGGTCACCAAGTCCGGGGGTAGTAGCCTGCACGGCGAGGCGTACTACTATGGACGCAACGCGGCGTTCAACGCCAACGACTGGTCAAACAATCACGCCGGGATTGGGAAACCGGGCAGCAAATTCAACTATCCCGGGTTCAACATCGGCGGTCCGGTGCGCCTTCCGCACTCCGACTTCAACAAGAACGGTGACAAGATGTTCTTCTTTGCCGCTTTTGAATGGCAAAGGCAGTTGCCCGATTTCGGCACGCAACTCGCAGTGGTCCCTTCGGCGGCGATGCGCAAGGGCGATTTCAGCGAACTGCTGACCAACCCGGCCTGCCAGGGCAAATCCCGTTGCCTGAACATGCCGACGCAACTTCTGGATCCGGCGAGCGGCTGGAGCAACACGCCCCTGCCCGGCAACATTATTCCGGCGGGCGAGATCAACGCGAACTCCGCGCTTCTCCTGAACGAGTATCCGCTTCCCAACTACGTGGATCCCAACGGGAACTACAATTTCGCCGGCAATCCGCTCGAACCCCTTAACCGGAACGAGCAGAACGTCCGGGTGGATTACAACTTGACGGACAACACGCGCATGTACGTGCGGTTGTCGCGAAACCACGAACAGCAGTTCTACCCGTGGGGACTGTGGTCGGGGATCAACAGTGGGTGGACGTCCAACGTTCCCGAGCCCACGGCGACGGTGGGAGACAACCTGGGAGAATCCGCCAGCGTTAATCTCGTCAGAGTCATTAACCCCACGCTGACGAATGAATTCCAGTTTAATGCGACGCAATTGACGCTGCCCAACCACTATCAGAACCCGGCTAAGCTCAGCAAGTCGGCGCTCGGATTCAAGTTTTCAGGCATGACGTTCGCCAATTCCCAAGTCCCCGGCTTCCAAGGTGGCCAGCAGTATACCGGCGACTCCATGCCACAGATCACCGACCAGTGGAATTTCTACAACGGCGGCAATCCGGGGACGGGTCGCTGGGGTGAAGGCGACGTTGGCGATGGCATCTTTGCCGACAAGACCATTTTCGAGTTTCTCGACAACGTCACCAAGGTCCGCGGAGCGCACACGTTCAAGTTCGGCGGCAACCTGGATCGAACCCGTAATGATCAGAACGGCGGGCCGGTTAACGAAGGCTTGCTGATCACGGCCGAGAATTGGGGAGGATACACCAGCGGCAATTCGTTTGGCGACATCCTCACCAATAACTTCGCGGCCTTTGAACAAGGGCTTCCCAACAACGACGGTTTGTGGCGGTTCTGGAACGTGGAGTGGTACGCCCAGGATTCCTGGAAAGTCAACCGCAAGCTGACCCTGAATTACGGCGCGCGGTTCTCCTGGTTGCAACCTTGGAACGAGGTGCGGGGACTCTCGACGACGTTTCTGCCTTCGGCCTACAATCCCGCCAACTCCAAGAGCTTCTTGGACGGCATTCAGACGGGCCAGGCAGGTCAGGTATCCCACAGCGTCTTCCCGAGCCCGGCACCTGTGCTCCAACCTCGCGTGGGATTTGCTTGGGATGTGTTCGGAACGGGAAAGACCGTGCTACGGGGAGGAGTCGGAAGCTATGTGAGCCGGGACCAGGGCAACGTCTCCTTCTACATGGCCAACGCCGATCCGTTCTCCTTTACTGCGACCGTTCAGGAATCGGGACCTCCTTTGACACTGGCTGCGATCGAGGCCGCCAATCCTTTCAGCGCGGTCGGCAACATCAGCGTCCAAGCGGAAGACCCTAAGGATCCTAACCAGCCACAGACCTACGAGTGGAACTTCGCCCTATCGCAGAACGTTGGGTTGAAAACCTTCGTGGAGGCGGCGTATGTGGGCAACGTGAGCCGTCACTTGTACCGGCAAGTGGACCTCAACAACGTACCGCCGGGCGCGATGTTCGTCCCGGGGACCACGGACTGCTGTATCAACAACGATGGGAATACCCCCGACTATCGACCGTACAAGCCCTTCGGCACTATCGACTGGGCAACCCACAGTGACACCGCCAATTACAACTCCATGCAGGTCACGCTGCGCCGCAACGTTTCGCACGGCCTGACGCTGCTCGGGTCGTACACTTGGTCGAAGACTCTGGGTTACACGACCTCGTTCCAGGGAGTTATGGATCCCATGAATTCCCGCAGAAATTATGGGTTCCTTCCGTGGGACCATTCCCAGATATTCAACTTGTCTTACATCTACCAGTTCCCGAACCTGGGAGCCAGGCATTTCTCGTCCAGCAAGCTGGCCAAAGGAGTGCTGGACGACTGGCAGTTCTCAGGGATCACCCACTACACGGGCGGCGCTCCAGTACAAATCGGCAATCCGACGATCAACTGCCAGACTGCCGCACCGCCGCCCGGCATGCCGGCCAAGAATCTCTGCCAGGGTAAGGCCCTTGATAATGGCCAAAGCTCATTTCTTGGAGACAGCCGAGGCTGGTATGGGACGCCTGATTTTTACAATGGCGGCAATCCCGGTCCGGTTCGCCCCTATATCAGTTGGCAGTCCGGTGGATTCCAGAACGTCGGAAACACCTGGTTCAGTCCCGCTTCCATTTCGCTGCCGGGTATCAACCAGTTCGGAACCTTCGAGCAGCCGATCTTTCGAGGCCCGGGCTCGAGCGAATGGGACATGACCCTGTTCAAGAGCTTCAAGCTGGGCGAGAATCGGCGACTCGAGTTCAGGTTCGCGGGGTTCGACGTCTTTAACCACGCCAACCTCTGTACGACGGGTGCCTGTTTCAACACGACACCCATCTTCAATTGGATTCTGCCCTACAACGCCACGAGTTTCTCCCAGGGTCATGCTGAGCTGGCTCCCGGACAAACACTGGGCGAGATAACCAACAAGTTCGGCCACCGCGAACTGGAGTTGGCTCTGAAACTCTATTTCTGAGGGCTGCTTTGCGGCCTACGATCGGCTATAGCACGTTCCCCTAGGGGGCGGGCGTCCAGCTCGCCCCTTCTTTTTTCTGGGATGGCTTGAGTGGACGGCCATGCCTGCTTGGGGGTACGATTCCATTGAGGGGGATTTGCATCCGAGCTTCTAAGAGAATGTGGGTGCTGGCCAGGGAGGACGGTGTAAGAATGCTCTCGCCCCGTAGATGTCGTAGAGCGACGACGCTGGCGGGCAGGCAGATTACAGCCCTGCCGGAGGATCTGTACCGGAGCGAGAAAAAGATAGTTATTTTGGGGTGGTCATCGACGTAAGTGATTGACAATAAACGAAGCCTCGAGGAACGAACTCTGGAACGAACTGTCCTGAAAACGCCCGGAGCCTCACTAACCTATTGATAATAAGCTCTTAGAGGCGCTTGGAAACGAACCCCCCTCAAAGAGAATTCTGAGGTTAAGCTGTTGAAACCAAGGATAATAATGCGAACACCGCGAATCCTGCCGAACTCCGCGTAACTGACCTGCTCCGGTCAAAGCGAGATAAGCGATCTGTCATGTTGATCCTGGCTCTTGATACAACGAGCGAGCACGGCGGCGTCGCCCTTTGGCGCGACTTCGAGTGTCTGTCGAGTGCCGAGAGTCGCGGCGAATCCAACTACTCGGTCACGCTTTTCCAGATGGTCGACGCTCTGCTGCGCGACGCGAAGCTCAGATTGCAGGACGTCGACCTGATTGCGCCCGCGACCGGCCCCGGGTCGTTTACGGGCATTCGGGTTGGCCTGGCAGCCGCGCAAGGATGGGCGCAAGCCATGGGATGCGCGGTGCGAGGGGTTTCAGTGCTCGAAGCGATGGCGGAGCAGGCGCGTCCAGCCGCGCACTGGGCCGTGCCGATTCTCGACGCGCGCCGTGGGGAGTTCTACGTGAGCGTCGTGCATCGTACTGATGCGATGGGCGCGCCGATCGGCCGGGCGCGCGCGAGCGAGGTGCAAGCGTGGGGTTCAGTCGATATGCAGGTTGCGGCGCAGCCGGAGGGCTCGCGCGACGGCGCACGCCAGCCGGGTCTCCTGCTGAGCCGCGAGTCCGTGCCGCGGTTTCTCGAAAAGCTTAAGGAGGGCCGGCGTGCCGGTGAAAGCGTCTCGTGCGTGGCACGCGAGTGGGACAGCGCGGCACAGGCGCTGCGCGGCGCGGTGCCTGCGACCCTCGGCTGGCACGCGATCACCGGGCCGCTCACGGGAGCCATCGCGCGGCGGGCGCTGATCGCGCACCGCGAGGGCGGGGAGGCGCCTAATCAGCTTGACGCTTTGTATCTGCGCCGCTCTGACGCTGAAATGCACTGGAAAGAAGATTGAAAGAACCGGTCGCGGTGAAAATCAGGGATTACCAGCCGCAAGACGGGGCCGCGATTATGGCTATCCAGGCCGGTTCGCGCCAAGCCGCGCCATGGCGCGTCGAAGACTATCAGCAGCTCGCCGCCGATCCTGGAGGCCTGGTCCTGGTCGCGGAATTCGATCCGCTGCTGACGCTTCCGCCGTCGAGCCACGTGCCGGCCACGAGTGGTGTGCCGGTCGAGGTGCCCGCGTCACTCACCGGGTTCGTGGCGTTTCACCGCGTGGGTGAGGAGGCCGAGCTAAGAAACCTGGCGGTCGCGGCCGGCTGGCGGCGACAGGGCATGGCGCGGCGGCTGGTGTCCGCCGGGCATCGCCGATTACTCGCGGCGGGCGTCCGCCGGGTTTTCCTCGAGGTCCGGGCCTCGAATGCCGCCGCGTTGTCGCTCTACTCGTCATTAGGCTATTTAACTAGCCTAACGCGCAAAGCGTATTACCGCGATCCGGAAGAAGACGCCCTGGTCCTGTCGCTCGCACTTCAAACCTCTTGAGTCCCTTCCGTCGCCAACTGTGCACAAGAGTGTATCCGCATGGCGACACTTCCGCTTGACCATTTATTACCTTAAGAGTATACATGACGTTACGGCCCTTGAGGCGTCCAGGAGTGCCTATGGTGATTTGTGCCTTCCAATTCTTTAAGTTAGACGAACATCAGATGTTATCTTATAATATAAGTCCATCATAGATAAAAATATAGTAGCGGTTTAGAACTCCACTTGCTATTACCCATATCCTAAACGCGCGGCAGCTTTGCTGACGCCGCTCGTCGAAGGGGGAAAGCAGTTGTCTCGGGATATCAGCGCAATCCGCTGTATCGCCACTTGTTAGCCCCCGTCGTGCGTCCGACGATCAAGCTCGATCATGATCGCGGGCTAGCTGGACTCACCGGTTGAGAAGGGGGAACTCTGGTGGACACAAAGCACATTCAAACCTCGCGCAAAAGACTATATCGGCGCCTGGTGACCGCCTGCGGCTTGTGGTTCGGGCTGGTTCTCTTTCTGATGGCCGCGACAAGCCTGAGGCGATTCACGACTCCGGCCGCGCCTGTTGACGACGCAGCGCCCGCGCCCGCTCCGAACCAAGTCGACGGGCAGACGGTGACCCCGGACGCGCGCCCGGCTTCAACTCAAGAGCGAAACTCGGCCAACAGAAATGCTCAAGCCCCTAAGCAGGGAACGGCGGATGCCAACTCCGCTCGGCCAGTCGAGACTCAGAAGACGCCGTTGCGCTCCGATGCTGGAAGCGCCCTCGGTTCGACGATTCGAGTGGCGGAGGCTTACGGCCGCCTGCCGCTTAGCTTCGAGGCGAACCAGGGCCAGACGGACCGGCACGTGAAGTTCCTGGCGCACGGCAGCGGGTACACGCTCTTTCTGACCGGACATGAGGCGGTCCTGGCGCTCCAGGGGAAGAAGAACCGCACGAAGAAGAGCCGCCCTGAAGCTCGCAATGCCCTTGTGGCCGCGCGCTTCGTGGCAACCCATCGCCAGCCAAGCCGCGCAGCTTGGACCACGAATGTGCTGCGCATGAACCTGGTGGCGGCCAATCCTTCGCCTGAGGTTGTGGGCACGGAACAGCTTTCCGGCCGCAGCAATTATTTCGTCGGCAAGGATTCGAGTCAGTGGCGCACCGGCGTCCCGACCTACGCCAAGGTGCGTTACCAGGATGTGTATCCGGGCGTCGACCTCGTCTACTACGGCAACCAGCGGCAGCTCGAGTATGACTTTGTCGTGGCGCCCGGCGCCAATCCCAAAGCGATCAAGCTGAGCGTGGCGGGCGCGTCGAAGCCGCTAGCCGTCGACTCCGCCGGGAATCTTGTTGTACACCTCCGCGACGGCAAGGTCCAGTTCCACCAGCCGGTCGTGTATCAGACGGAGGGAAGCTCCACGACGGCCGCCCGTCAGTTCGTCGACAGTCGCTTTGTCGTGAAGGGCAGGAACCTGGTGGCGTTTGAGCTCGGCCCATACGACCATTCGCGCGCGCTGACCATCGACCCGACATTGAGCTATTCGACGTACCTGGGAGGCAGCGGTTTCGACGCGGCGAACGCCATCGCGGTCGATGCGAACGGCGACGCCTATGTGGCAGGATTCACGGGATCGACAACGTTTCCGCCGTCCTCGATCGCGGGCGCCTGCGTGGCATCCTGCGGTTCGACTCAAGACGGCTTTGTCGCGGAACTGAAGCCTGACGGTTCCGGCCTGGTTTACTCCACGTACCTCGGTGGCAGTAAGACGGATGTCGTCCAGGGCATCGCCGTCGACAGCTCAGGCAACGCCTACGTTACGGGAAACACCGACTCATCGGATTTTCCCCAGGTCCAACCGATTGCGAGCGGCTGCGTTGGCAGCTGCAGTTCGGGGAGTGTGGTGAACGCTTTCGTGACCGAGATTAACGCTGCCGGCAATGCGATCGTTTACTCGACTCGTCTGGGAGGCAGCACCTCAGACTTCGGCCAGGGTATCGCCGTCGATTCCAACGGCAATGCGTATGTTGCCGGGTTTACGGAGTCAACAGATTTCCCTTCGGTAAATCAGACGAGCGGCACGTGCGTCGGGACGTGTGGTACGGCCCCGAAGGGTACGACGGATAGCAGTTTTGTTGCTGAGATCAAGCCCGGCACTCCGCCAACCCTTGCCTTTTCCAGCTTGCTGGGAGGAACCGGTTTAGACCAGGTTTTCGGACTCGCCCTCGATTCATCGGCAAACATCTATGTAACCGGTATCACCACTTCGGCCAACTTTCCCACAAAGAACCCGATTGCCACTGCGTGCAACGGCACAGTGACAGTCCCCCCGACTGCGTGCGGCACCGGGGCGGATGAGGACGCTTTTGTCACCGAGCTCACGGCGGGCGGTTCAGCGCTTCAGTTCTCGACCTATCTCGGCGGCAGCGGCACCGATAACGCCTTCGCTATCGCCGTCGATTCTTCAAACGCCGTCTATGTAACCGGCGGCACGAGTTCGACCGATTTCCCCAAGGCGGGCACGGTGACGGGCGCCTGCGCTGGGACCTGCGGCAACGGGCTTGTCACGAACGCTTTCGTCACCAAACTGAAAACCGATGGTTCAGGCTTGGTCTATTCCACCTACCTGGGTGGAAGCATCTTCGACCAGGGTATGGGGATCGCGGTGGATTCATCCGGCGATGCGACGGTGGCTGGCATGACTATGTCGGCTGACTTCCCCAGCGTGAACCCAGTCGCCGCCCTATGCGCCGGACCCGGCGGGTTGTTAAGCTCGTGCGGCAACGGGACGACTCTTGATGCTTTCGTGACCCAAGTGAACGGCGCCGGTAGCGGGCTAAGCTACTCGATGTTCATCGGCGGCAGCGATGTCGATGCCGGCTTCGGCGTCGCTCTCGACTCGCTGGGCAATGCCTACGTGGCCGGCCAAACATCGTCGACCGATTTCATGACCACGACCGGCGCGTTCCAAACCACGTATGGCGGCGGAACTGCGGACGGCTTTGTGACCAAGATTGCAGCCGGGCCCGTCGTGAGCCTGTCGGGGAACAGCCTGACCTTCGGCAGCACTGAGTTGGGTACGACCAGCGCGTCTCAGAACGTCACCTTGACCAATATCGGTAGCGCAGCGTTGAACATTACGAGTATTACCGCGAGCGGCGACTTCGTTCTCGTCACCACCACTGGTACTTCTTGCCCCTACACGGGCGGTAGCGTCGGCGTTGGCGCACAGTGCACCGTCGACGTGGCTTTCAAACCCACGGCTCTGGGCGCACGCATCGGGTCCGTGAGCATCGCCGACAACGCTCCCGGCACGCCGCAACCGGTCAGTCTCTCGGGGACCGGAATCGACACTATCCCGCCGGCGCTGACCATCTTGGCCAACCCGTCGGCGATCCACGCTCGCAACGGCTCGCTGGTTGCTGTGACCGTGTCGGGCACGATCACCGATAGCGGTTCGGGCGTCAACGCCAGTACAGCGGCTTTCAACGTGGTCGACGAGTATGGCTCGGTGCAGCCGCACGGCGCAGTGACGCTGGGAGCGGGCGGCAGCTATTCGTTCGTCGTGATGCTCCAGGCATCGCGGCTCGGCTCCGACGCCGACGGCCGGCAGTACACGATCACGGTCAGCGCCCGGGATAACGCAGGCAACCCCGGCGCGGTTTCGACCGTGGTGACGGTCCTGCACGACAACTGAGGGAAATCGTGAGCTCCTCTCCTCACAACCTCCAGTGCTTGGGGTTAGGGCGCACGGTCTAAACGGCGGCATAGTTGAGGTGCTGGCGTTTAACGAGGAGAGTCGTCAACACGGGAGAGTCCTGGGACTCTCCCGTGCCGTGCGAGTCGTCGAGTTTGCTCCGGGGACCGCGGGTGCGCCACCCCGCAGTGGTGGTCTTGGGAGGGGCTGCCATCCCCGGAGTTCTTAAGCTTCCGTCCCCTGCCACACCATGAGCAGTGGGGAATCCTAGATTCCCCACTGCCCCTCCTCTTCTAGCCTTGAACACTCCCTGAGCCTTGTGCTACTCTTTTTTTCAGTTCGATTCCAGTGGAGGAGGTGACACGCCAGTGAGCACTCCTACCGCGGCCATCCGGGAGCAGTTGATGGCCAGCGATCCTGAATATCAGCGCCTCAGTCAAGAACACGCCCGGTACGCATCCCAGCTCGATCAATTGGCCTCAAAACGATATTTGAATGAAGCAGATCAGGTGGAAGAGGTTCGCCTGAAGAAGTTGAAACTGCGTGTCAAGGACCAGATGGAGATGTTGCTGGTCCAGCGGTTGCGCTCGGAGTAGGGACGCGTGCAAGTTGCTCCCGACCTCGGGGGCGGCTTTCTGTTGCCATGACGGTATTGTTCGCCGGTGCGACGGCGCTGGGCGCGGCTCCGGTCGCGTCGCCACGAAGGCCCTTGGGAGGAAATGGTCAAGGAGGGGTATTGGTACGGACTGCCGTTGCTCGTGGCGTCGGCTGGCCTGCTGGGGCTGAGGCTCTACGCATTCGCTCTGGGCTTTTTGATTCTGGCGTTATTCGTCCTTAATTTTTTTCGCGACCCCGACCGTCTTATTCCTTCCGTGCCCGGAGCGATCGTCTCCCCCGCCGATGGGCGCGTGGTCGAAATCGTGGACGAGGCCTTTGACGGCCGGCGTTTTCACCGCCTCAGCATCTTCATGTCTCCGCTTGACGTGCACGTGAATCGCTCGCCCGTCGCGGGCACGATCCGGCTGGTGCGCTATGAGAAGGGAAAGTTTCGCATCGCCTCGGCGAGCGAGGCTTCGATCGAAAACGAGCAGAACGTCTTCAGTGTGGAAGGGCCCTCGGGCACCGTGATCGTCAAGCAGATCGCTGGATTGCTCGCGCGGCGTATCGTATTCTGGAAGCGGCCAGGGGACGACGTGGCGCGGGGCGAACGCGTCGGGCTGATCAAATTCGGATCGCGCGTCGACCTGCTGGTTGAACCCGGAGTCGAGTGGCGGGTGAAAGTGGGAGACCACGTCCGGGCGGGGAGCAGTATCCTTGGAATCGGTGGACCCAGTGCCTGAGCCGCCGCGCAAGCGAGGTCCGGTGCGGCGCGGCCTCTACGTGCTACCCAGCCTGTTCACGGTGGGCACGCTGATTTGCGGCTACTACGCCATCTTGGCGACCTTGCACGGTACCCAGATGCTCGCGCAGGGCATGAGCGCGGACTTGGCGCTCATCGCCTTTGACAGCGCCGCCAAAGCGATCGGCTACGCCGTCGTCTTTGACGGCCTCGACGGGCGCATCGCCCGCCTGACCAACGCCACTTCGGACTTCGGCCGCGAGTTCGATTCCCTGGCTGACGTCATCACTTTCGGCGTCGCACCCGCTTTCCTGGCCTTCGCCTGGGGGATTCGTCCCGTCGAGGAGATCGCGGGGTCGATGCTCGTCCAGCATCTGCGCGATGTCGGCTGGGTCGCCACCTTCGCGTTCGTGATCTGCGGCGCGGCGCGCCTCGCGCGCTTCAATATCCAGACCGTGCGTCCCGCGGGTGACCGCCGCTTTTTTGTCGGGTTGCCGATCCCGGCCGGCGCCGGTGTTGTGGCGGCGGTAGTCCATTGGGCGAAGTATCCGGTGAACGAGTGGGTCTACGCTGTCGTTTGGCTGGTCATCGTGGTCGTGCTGGCTTTTCTCATGGTGAGCCGCATGCGCTATTATAGCTTCAAGACGCTCGATCTGCGCCGCCCGCGCTCTTACCTGCTGATCGTCCTGATTGGCGTCGTCCTCTATCTGATCGTCGAGTTCTCTGAGCCGGTCCTGTTGACCATCGCCGTGACCTACGCGGTCTCCGGGCCTATCATGCGGCTTACCTCGAAGATCCGGCCGCATCCTCCCACGCCGAAAGAGGTTCACGCGGCATGAAGCTCTCGACGCCCGGTTACCGCGTCGCGGTGTCGGGCGCTTCCTCGCTACTCGGCAAAGAGCTCCTCACGGTGCTCGAGGAACGCAAGTTTCCGGTGTCTCAATTGATGACGCCGGGACGGGACGCAACTTCGGAGGAGGATCTTGACCTCCCGATCCTCGATTTGGTCGGCGGGCACCACGAAGAGAGCGAGGAAGTAGCTCGCGCTGCCGTGGCCGCGACTGTGCCCGACGAGAATCAGGCCGATATCGTTTTCCACGCCAGCCGGGGCGTGCGGCCGCCTGCTTCGCCCGCCGTTCCAGGCCGCGACGAGCCGGTGGTTATCGAACTGGGCGGGGACCTGGTGTCGGCGGCGGCCGAGGGACCGGTCCGCGCTCCCGACGAGGTCCTGAGCATCCCGTTCCTCGACCGCGAACTCGGGCCCGAGCATCGCGTCAGTGCGGCGCGGCGCTACGTTTCGGCGCATCCGGGAGCGATCATCATCGGCAGCGTCCTACTACGGCTTGGGGCGCGCTTTCCGATCCGCGCGGCGACCGCCCAAATGTTCGGCCCGGCTTCGGAGAGCGGTCCCAAGGGGATCGAGGAACTGCAGAAGCAGACACTCAATCTCCTGAGCTTCCAGAAAATCCCGCAGGCAGTGTTCGGCGCGCAGCTTGCGTTCAATCTGCTACCTCGCCTCGGCCGCACGCGCCGCGGCGGACCTGCAGTCTATCGGGACGATCTCACGGACCTCGACAGCCGCGTCCGAAACCATCTGCGGACCTACCTGGCCGGGCGGGCGCCGTTGCCGGCTCTGCGCGTGGTGCAGGCGCCCGTGTTCTATTCCATGACGGTTTCGCTTTACGTCGAGATCGAGCAGGCGGTCGACTTGCCGTCGGTGACCCAGGCTCTCACTGGCGGACGCGTTCAGGTGGTCCGGTTATCCGATCAGGCTCCTTCGCAGATTGATGTGGCGGGAACGGAGAATATCGTGGTTGACGCTCTCGCGGCTGATGCTGACCATCCCACCGGCGTCTGGATCTGGGCTAGTGGCGACAACCTGCGGCTCGCGGCCGTCAATGCGGTCGAGATCGCCGAGAGCCTCAACGAGCAGGGGCTGCCGCCGAGCCACTGAACGAGCGAATCCTGCATCGAAGTGCGGGAACCGGATGACCAACCAAGGAAATGCCGAAAGCGTCCTCGTGCCGGCCCCGAACCGCTGGCGCCGGGGCCTCGCGCTGTTGCTGATCACGGGCGCCCTCGGCGTCGCGCCTTTCGCCTGCGGCTATCATGTGGCGGGACGCGGTGATCGTCTGCCGCCTGACGTCAAGACGATCGCGGTGCCGATCTTCGCCAATCAGACCAGCCGCTTCCGCATCGAGCAGACGATGACTCAGGCCGTGACGCGCGAGTTCATCGAGCGAACCCGGTTCAAGGTCACAGCCGATCCGGCGGGGGCTGACGCCGTGCTCAAGGGAGCGGTGAAGGATGTGCGGACGGGTGTGGTGGCTTTCGACCTCAACACCGGTCGTGCCACCGCCTTGCAAATCCAAGTGACGGCCAACGTCGAGCTCATCGATCTCCATACCAAGAAGGTTCTGTTCACGAATCCCAACTACATTTTTCGGGAAGAGTACCAAGTGAGCCAAAGCTCCGCGAATCTGTTTGAAGAAGACCAGCCGGCGCTGGATCGGCTGTCGCGCGACCTGGCGCACACGCTGGTGACAGAAATCCTGGAGAATTTCTAGCTGGTAGCGCCGCTTACTCGACGATGGGCGAACAGCACGGCGTGCGGACCGGCTTCGGCTCCATCGCCTCGACGCGCGTCAGGTTCGGGTCGTAGAGGTTGAGCTGCCACTTGCCGTCGCGGCCGATCTGCGGACGTCCTGCCTTATAGCCTCGCTCCGTGACTGTCTGGTAGGCGTCGGCAACGCTCGGCACACCCAGCGCCAGGTGATGCATGACGCCGAGCGAGCGCGGCGAGGGATTGTGCGCGTTCAGCATGTACTCCAGCCAGTCGGTGCCTTCCGGCACTCGCATATCCACCCAGTCGGTACGGTCATCGGTCATGCCGCCGTGCCAAGTCTCGTGGAATCCGAGGATGTCCTTGTAGAAGCGGTCGGCCGCGGCGCGATCCTTGACCGTCACGCCCACGTGGATGATGCGCTTCGAGATTCGCGTGGCTGGCAGGGACTTGCCGAAGTTGCGGGTATGTAGCGAACCTGGCATGTACTCGACGAACTCGACGGTGTGGCCGTCGGGATCCGTCGCTTCGAAGCTCAGGTTGCCGTCAAGGCCGGGTGAAAGCTTCTCCGGTACCTTGACGCCGCGGCTCGCCAGATAATCGCGAAGCTGTTGAGCGCTGGTGGTCTCGAACGCGATGTGCGACAGGCGGTCTTCGGTGGGACTCTTGAGTTCGGGGAAGATTTCGATGTACTGGTGATCGTTCACCTTGAAGTAGGTCAACATCAGCCCGCCGGTCGGCTTGTCGAGGCTGAAGGCGTCCGCCAACCCGAGTACGCCGGTGTAAAACTGGCGTGCCGCCTCCACGTTGTCAGTCTTGAGGCCAATGTGCGCGATTCCGAGAATGGGCGGGCGCTGCGGTTCGGGTGGCGAGGCATGCGCCGGACCGGGCGAGCTAACGCGCAGCCCGATGAAAACGCTCGCCGCAACGACCAGGGCTGTGAGGATTTTCCTGCGACGGCGATGGGCAGACGTGAGAATCCGCAGATTTCGCAGTTCCCGCAGATTTAAGAAATAGTCCATCACTTCTCCTTCTCCTTCTCCTTCTGTGTAATCTGCGTCATCTGCGGATTCCAATCCGCGTAGTCTCGGACTCAGATGTCTCCGCGCTTCATCTCGCCCATCAGGTAATCCGTGGAACGCACCGCGAGCGCCATGATGGTGAGGGTGGGATTCTGGCACGCGGTCGACGTGAATCCCGCGCCGTCCATGACGAACACGTTCTTGACGTCGTGCGACTGCTGGAATTGGTTGAGCACCGACTTCTTGGGATCCGTGCCCATGCGCGCGATGCCCACCTCGTGGATCCCCAGTCCCGGCTCGCGATCGTGAACCGTGTAAGGCTTGATGGTTTTCGCGCCCGCCGCTTCCATCATCTTCGTCGCGGTGTCGGCCATCGCGTCGATGAGCGCGTGCTCGTTTTCGCCGTACTTCATATGAATGCGCAGCACGGGAATCCCGTAAACGTCCTTCCCTTCCGGGTCAAGCTCGATGTAATTGTTCCAGGCGGGCAGGCACTCGCCGAACCCGCGCAGCAGCATCCTCGACGGCTGCTCGTCCATGATCTTTTTCTTGAACGCCTCGCCGAAGCCCGCCGCCTTGTAGCTGGGCTCAGGATCGTCGCCCCAGGTCTGAAAGCCGAAGCCGCGCAGGTATTTTGATTTCGCGCCGCCGGGAAGGTTCTGAAAGCGTGGAACGTAAATCCCGCCCGGACGATTGGGACCGTTGATCTGAGGCTTCGCCGGTAATTGCGGAAATTCGCCCAGCGCGCCGCCTCCCATCCAGACGTGATCCATCAGGTAGTGGCCGAGGACGCCGGAGGAGTTCGCGAGTCCGTTCGGATACTGAGCGTCGGCCGAATTGAAAAGAATCCGCACTGACTCGAGTGATTGCGCGCAGAGCACCACGGCGCGCCCGTAGACTTCATGCGGTTCGTGAGTGTTGCGATCGATATAGAGGACGCCCTGGGCGCGATTGGAGCCTGAGTCCATCAGCACCTTGTACGCCATGGCGTCAGGAATCAGCGTACAGCGTCCGGTCGCGACCGCGTCCGCCACGGTCGTGAAGGCGGAGTTGAAATAGGAGTGCGTGACGCAGCCGCGGCTGCACGGCCCGCAATAGTGGCACGGGGCGCGGCCGTTGACGGAGCGCGTGAGGTTCGCGAGGCGGCCTTGGGTGAGCGTCCAGCCGAGTTTCTCCTTCATCCCGTTCCGGACCAGCGTTTCGACGCAGGTAAAGTTCATCGCCGGTTGAAACTTGCCGTCGGGAAGCTGTGGCAGGCCCTCGGCAAGCCCCTCGACTCCAACATACTCTTCGACGAGATCGTAGTACGGCTCGACGTCCTTATAGCTGAGCGGCCAGTCTTCGCCGTAACCGTCGTGCGAGGCAGCTTTGAAGTCGAGATCACTGAAGCGGTAGCTGTGGCGTCCCCAGAGGTTGGTGCGCCCGCCGGTGATACGCACGCGTCCGACCCACCGGAACGGCATCCCAGGATCGGTGGTGTACGGTTCTTCGAGGTCGTTCGCCACCCAGCTTAGTGTGGACTCGTGGCAGCTTCCCGCCTGAATCGGGCGGGACTTGGTATAGAGGTTCCAGGCGCGATTGCGGTACTTGTACTTGAAGTCGGGCTCGTGCTCGGTGAAGTTGCTGTCCGATTGCCGGCGTCCGGCGTCGACCAACGCAACCTTGATGCCTGCCTCCGACAGCCGTTTGCACACCCAGCCTCCGGAAGCGCCGGAGCCGACCACGACCACGTCATACTGCTCTCCACTCATACAAACCCAATCCGCAGATTACGCCGATGGCGCAGATTCAGAAGAACGCGTAGAGCAAGCCGTGCTGCTCTCGTCGGCCGCGACTTAACGATCGTTCTCTTTTCGTCTTCAAAATCTGTGTAATCTGTGTAATCTGCGGATTCTCAGACGTTGCCCTTCTTCATCTCGCTCATCAGGTAATCGCACGAACGCACGCACAGCGCCATGATCGTCAGCGTCGGATTCTGGCAAGCGGTCGAGGTGAATCCCGCGCCATCGCACACGAACAGGTTCTTGACGTCGTGCGATTGCTGGAACTGGTTGAGCACCGACTTCTTCGGGTCATCGCCCATGCGCGCGATGCCGACCTCGTGGATTGCCCAGCCCGGCGCTGAAGCGTTCGCATCCTTCCTCACATTCTTGGCGCCTGCTGCCTCGAGCATCTCGGCCGCATCGTCGGCCATCGCCTTGACGAGGGCCATCTCATTTTCGCCGTAGGTCATGTGGATGCGTAGGACGGGAATCCCGAAGGTGTCGACCACGCTCGGGTCGATCTCCACGTAGTTATCCCAGCGCGCCAGGCACTCGCCGAATCCGCCGAGGCCGATGCCGGTCATGCGGTCGAGCAGTCCCTTCTTGAACGCCGCGCCAAAGCCCGGCGCGTCAAAGTTGAATCCGACGCCGCCTCCACCTTGATATCCGTAGCCGCGCAGGAACTTCGAGCGCGGGCCGTTGTGCGTGTTGCGGAAGCGGATCACGTAGATGCCGTCGGGACGGTTCGGCCCGTTCACGTCGCGCTTCTCGCCGAGATCCGCCAGCTCGCCGCCGGCCCCGCCGCCCGTGATGTGGTCCATGAGATAGTGGCCAAGGATGCCTGACGAGTTCGCGAGTCCGTTCGGATACTGCGGGTTGGCCGAGTTGAACAGAATCCGCACCGATTCGAGTGACTGCGCGCAGAGCACCACCACTTTGCCGTACACCTCTTTCGGTTGGCGCGTCACGCGGTCGATATAGAGAATGCCCTTGGCGCGATTGGATCCCGAGTCCATCAGCACCTTGTACGCCATGGCGTTCGAGATCAGGGTGCAATTGCCGGACTTCAAGGCGTCGGCCACCGTGGTGAAGGCGGAATTGAAGTAGGAGTGCGTCACGCAGCCGCGCTCGCAGGGGCCGCAATAGTGGCAGGCCGCGCGCCCGTTGATCGGCTTGGTGATATTGGCGGAGCGGCCCAGCGTCACCGTGCGACCCATCTTTCCCTTCACCTTGTTGCGCAGCAGGACTTCCGAGCAAGTGAGTCCCATGGGCGGGTGGAACTTACCGTCGGGCAATTCGTAGACGCCCTCGGAAATTCCGGTGATTCCGACGTACTCTTCGACGATGTCGTAATACGGCGCGAGGTCCTTGTAACTGAGCGGCCAGTCCTCGCCGTAGCCGTCATGCGACGCGGCCTTGAAGTCGAGGTCGCTCAGCCGGTAACTCTGCCGCCCCCAGACATTGGTGCGCCCGCCTGTAACGCGCAGCCGTCCTTGCCAGCTAAACGGCATGTCCTTGGGCGTGGTGTAAGGCTCGTCGAGGTCATTGGCGAACCAGTCGTAGTTGTACTCCATGCAGGCGTAGCAGTCTTTTTGGATGGGGCGGGTCTTCTTGATGACCTCCGGGGCGCGGTCGCGGTACTTGAGCTCGAAGGCGGGCTTGTGCTCGGTGAAGTTCGCGTCAGACTGAGGACGTCCGCAGTCCACCAGGGCCACCTTCAGGCCGGCCTCTGAAAGGCGCTTCGCCGCCCAGCCGCCTGACGCGCCGGAGCCTACGACGAGCGCCTCGAACGTTCGCCCTGCCATATCATCCATTAGGTCACCATCAAGTTAGCGTTCCAAGAATGTTCTCTACCTTGCTCTGTGTCGTGAAAAAGCCTTAGACGTTGCCCCGCTTCATCTCGCCCATCAAGTAATCGCAAGAGCGTACGGCGAGCGCCATGATGGTCAGCGTCGGATTCTGGCAGGCGCTCGAGACGAAGCACGAGCCGTCCATGACGAACAGGTTCTTGATGTCGTGCGTCTGTTCGAACTGGTTGAGCACCGACTTCTTGGGATCGCTGCCCATGCGCGCGATGCCCACTTCGTGGATTGCCCAGCCCGGCTTGCGGTCGGGAATCGTGTAGGGCCGGATGTTCTTCGCGCCTGCCGCTTCCATCATCTGGACGGCTGATTCCGCCATGTCGGGAATCATGGCTGCCTCGTTTTCGCCGTACTTCATGTGAATGCGCACTGCCGGGATACCGTACGTGTCAACCAGCCCGGTGGGATCGATTTCCACGTAGTTGTCCCAGCGCGCCAGGCACTCGCCGAATCCTGCCAGGCGCACGCTCGTCACCGGGTCCAGGACCTGCTTCTTGAACGCCTCACCGAAGCCCGGGGCACGCATGTTGAAACTCGTCGCGCCGCCGCCCTGAAAGCCGTAGCCGCGCAGAAACTTCGAGCGCGGCCCGTTGTGGGTGTTGCGGAAGCGGATGACGTAGATTCCGTCGGGCCGGTGGGGCGCGCTCATACTCGCCTTGTCGCCCAGCTCCGGGAACTCGCCGAACGCGCCGCCCGCCACCCACAGGTGGTCCATGAGGTAGTGGCCCAGCGCGCCTGACGAGTTCGCGAGTCCGTTCGGATACTGCGGGTTGGCTGAGTTGAACAGGATGCGCACAGATTCGAGCGACTGCGCGCACAGTACCACGACTTTGCCGTACACCTCTTTCGGCTGGCGCGTCACGCGGTCGATATACAGCAGCCCCCGGGCGCGATTCGATCCCGAGTCCATCAGCACCTGGTACGCCATGGCGTTCGAGATCAGAGTACAGTTGCTGGACTTCAGGGCGTCGGCCATGGTAGTGAAAGCGGAGTTGAAGTAGGAATGCGTCACGCAGCCGCGCTCGCAGGGGCCGCAGTAGTGGCACGGCGCGCGGCCCTTGATGGACTTGGTGAGGTTGGCGGAGCGCCCGAGCGTCGCCGTCCAGCCCAACTTCTCTTTCACCCGATTGCGGAAAAGCGTCTCGGCACAGGTCAGACCCATTGGTGGCTGGAACTTGCCGTCGGGCAGCTCGTAGACGCCCTCGGAGATTCCGGTGATGCCGACGTAATCCTCGACGAGGTCGTAATAGGGGGCGAGGTCCTTGTAACTCACCGGCCAATCCTCGTCGTAGCCGTCGTGCGAGGCAGCCTTCAGGTCGAGATCGCTCATCCGGTAGCTTTGCCTGCCCCAGACGTTGGTGCGCCCGCCGGTGATCCGCAGGCGGCCCTGCCAACTGAAATCCATGCCGGGCGCGGTGGTATAAGGCTCGTCGAGGTCGTTGGCAAACCAGTCGTAGTTGTACTCCATGCAGGCGTAGCAGTCTTTCTGACGGGGGCGGGTCTTGCGGATGACGTCTGGCGCGCGATTGCGGTACTTCAGTTCGAAATCGGCCTTGTGCTCGGTAAAGTTCGCGTCCGACTGCGGGCGTCCGGCTTCGAGCAGGCCGACCTTGAGGCCGGCTTCCGAGAGGCGCTTCGCGGCCCAGCCTCCCGACGCTCCCGAGCCTACCACCAGCACGTCGTACTGGTCGCTGCTCATGCGAACTCTCCCCAAGAACAATCCGCAGATTTGAATCCGCAGACTTCGCAGTCTTCAAGCGAACCAATCCGCAGATTACGCAGATAACGCAGATTTAAGAAAAAGACGAAGAATCAAAACAAACTGCAAAAACCCGAGCATGACGCTTTTAGCGCCCTGTTCAGTTTCGGTCGTAGCGTTCTCATCTGTGTAATCTGCGGATTCTCCCCCGGGGCAATCTGCGGATTCAGACGTTGCCGCGTTTCATCTCGCCCATCAGATAGTCCATGGAGCGGACGCACAGCGTCATGATGGTCAGCGTCGGATTCTGGTTGGCCGAGGAGACAAACGCCGCGCCGTCACAAACGAACAGGTTCTTGACGTCGTGCGACTGCTCGAACTGGTTGAGCACCGACCGCTTGGGATCATTGCCCATGCGCGCGATACCTAACTCATGGATCGCCCAGCCGGGCGTGGACGGCCGCGCATGCGTGCGAACATTCTTGGCGCCCGCCGCTTCGAGCATCTCGCCCGCTGACTCCGCCATGTCCTTCACCATGTTCGTCTCGTTTTCGCCGTACGTCATGTGGATGCGCAGCACCGGGATACCGAACGCATCCATCACGTTGAGGTCGATTTCAACGTGATTCTCCCAACGCGCCAGGCATTCTCCGAATCCGCCGATGCCGAGCGAGGCGTGGCCGGGCTCGCGCATCGCCTTCTTGAGCGCCTCGCCGAAACCCGGCGCGTAGAACCGGAATCCGCCGCCGCCCCCGCCTTCGTAGCCGAAACCGCGAACAAAATTCTTGGAGCGCGCCACGCCGGGGATATTGCGGAAGCGGGCCAGATAAACGCCGGCCGGGCTGCGCGGACCATTGATATTCGGGTGGGAGGGCAAGTCAGGGAACTGGCCATTCCCGCCGCCGCCCATGATGTGGTCCATCAGGTAGTGGCCGAGCACGCCCGAGGAATTAGCGAGTCCGTTGGGATATTGGGTGTTCGCGGAATTCAAAAGGATGCGGACCGACTCGAGCGACTGCGCGCACAGCACCACGGCGCGCGCGTAGACTTCCTGGGGCTGCCGCGTGATCCGGTCGATGTAGAGTAGTCCCTTGGCGCGGTTTCGATCCGAATCCATCAGCACCTTGTATCCCATGGCGTTCGGGATGTGAGTGCAGTTGCCCGACTTCAAAGCGTCGGCCACGGTGGTGAAGGCGGAGTTGAAATAGGAATGCGTCACGCAGCCGCGCTCGCAGGGACCGCAATAGTGGCAGGGAGCGCGGCCGTTGATGCCCCGGGTGATGTTGGCGCTGCGCGACGGCGTCAGGACGCGGCCCATCTTCTCCTTCACGCGCGTGCGGAACTGCATCTCGGGGCAAGTGAGCGGAATAGCGGGCTGAAAATGGCCATCCGGCAGGTGGGCGAGGCCTTCGTTCTGGCCGCAGATGCCGACGTACTCCTCGACGATGTCGTAATAAGGCGCGAGGTCCTTGTAGCTGATGGGCCAGTCGTCGCCGTAGCCGTCGTGCGACGCGGCCTTCAGGTCGAGATCGCTCAACCGCAGACTCACCCGTCCCCAAACGTTGGTGCGGCCGCCTGTCACGCGCAACCGGCCCTGCCAGCTAAACGGCATGTCCTTGGTTGTAGTGTAGGGCTCGTCGAGGTCGTTGGCGAACCAGTCGTAGTTGTACTCCATGCAGGCGTAGCAGTCCTTCTGCACGGGTCGCGTCTTGCGGATGAGGTCGTGTGCGCGGTCGCGGTACTTGAGCTCGAAGGCGGGCTTGTGCTCGCTGAAGTTTGCGTCCGATTGGGGACGCCCGGCGTCCACCAGCGCGACCTTAACTCCCGCCTCGGACAGGCGTTTGCACGCCCAGCCACCCGAAGCGCCCGAACCCACCACGATCACGTCAAACGTTTGCTTCTGGTCAGGCATCAGGTTACCTCCCCGCAAGAATTCGATTTCTGCCACGGAGGCGCAGAGTCAAAGAGGAAACGCTTAGTCACGTCTCAGTTCTGCGTTTCTCTGTGCCTCGGTGTCTCTGTGGCCAATCCCTCAGACGTTGCCGCGCTTCATCTCACCCATCAGATAGTCCATGGAGCGGACGCAGAGCGTCATGATGGTGAGCGTGGGATTCTGGCAGGCCGTTGACGCAAAGCCGGCCGCGTCGCACACGAACAGGTTCTTGACGTCATGCGTCTGCTGGAACTGGTTGAGCACCGACTTCTTGGGATCGCTGCCCATGCGCGCGATCCCGACCTCGTGGATCGCGAAGCCGGGAGTCCGGTCCGGCACCACGAACGGCCGGATGTTCTTGGCGCCCGCCGTTTCGAGCATCTTGACGGCGGAGTCCTGCATGTCGTAGCACATGGCGCGTTCGTTCTCGCCATACGTCATGTGAACGTTCAAGACCGGAATGCCGAACGTGTCGACGACGCTGGGATTGATCTCCACGTAGTTATCCCAGCGCGGCAGGCATTCGCCGAAGCCCGCCATGCCGACGGTAGTCACCGGGTCCATCAAGCCCTTCTTGAACGCCACGCCGAAACCCTTGGCGTCCCAGTTGAAGTCGGTGCCGCCGCCGCCTTCGTAGCCGAAGCCGCGGATAAAGTTCTTGGAGCGCGGCACGCCGGGGACGTTGCGAAAGCGCGCGATGTAGATGCCGCAAGGGCGTTGCGGGCCGTTGATATCGAGCTTGCCGGGCTGGTCGGGGAATTCACCCATCGCGCCGCCGCCGCACCACACGTGGTCCATCAGGTAATGGCCGAGGGCGCCCGAGGAGTTGGCGAGTCCGTTCGGGTATTGGGTGTCCGCCGAGTTCAAGAGAATCCGCACCGACTCGAGGGATTGCGCGCAGAGTACCACGGCGCGCGCGTAGACTTCACGCGGCTGGTGGCTGATGCGGTCGATGTAGAGCAGACCCTTGGCGCGGTTGCGATCCGAGTCCATCAGCACTTTGTATCCCATGGCGTTCGGGATGTAGGTGCAGTTGCCGGTCTTGAGCGCGTCGGCTACGGTGGTGAAGGCGGAATTAAAATACGAGTGGGTGATGCAGCCGCGGTCGCACGGGCCACAATAATGGCACGCCAGGCGTCCATTGATCGGCCGGGTGATGTTGGCGGTGCGAGTCGGCGTAATCGTCCAACCCAGCTTCTCCTTCACCGTATTGCGCAGCTTGGCCTCGCCGCAGGTCAGTCCCATGTCGGGCTGGAAGTTGCCGTCGGGCAGGGTCGGCAATCCTTCCGCGCGCCCCGCGACGCCTACGTAGCCTTCAACCAGATCGTAGTAAGGCGCGAGGTCCTTGTAGCTGAGCGGCCAGTTCTCACCGTAACCATCGTGCTCGGTGGCTTTCAGGTCGAGATCGCTCAAGCGCAGGCTCACGCGTCCCCAGACGTTGGTGCGTCCGCCGAGCACGCGCAGGCGTCCTTGCCAACTGAAGGGTTTGTCGGGGGAGGTGGTGTAGGGTTCGTCGAGGTCGTTGGCAAACCAGTCGTAGGTGTACTCGTTGCAGGAGCCGAGTTGCGACTGCACCGGGCGGGTCTTCTTGATGATCTCCGGGGCATGGTCGCGGTACTTCAAGTCCCAGGAACGCTTGTGCTCGCGAAAATCCTCGTCGCCGTGCTTGCGGCCGCAATCGACGAGCGCGATCTTCAGTCCGGCTTCCGAAAGCCGCTTGCAGGCCCAGCCGCCCGAAGCGCCAGATCCCACAACGATCACATCGAACGAATTCTTCGTTTCGTTGCTCAAAGAGTCCCCCACATTGATTTGCTTAGCGCTCGAGCAGCAGCCCCGGCCGGCGGTTCGACGGGAGAACGCACAAGTATACCGCGCTGGACGCATCGCCGAACCAGAAAATTCCTTCGCAGGCGTAGAAAAAATTCCGTCCGAAGGCTTGTTTCCGAGCGACCGCGAGTGATAACATCGCCTCTAATCCAAAACGAAGGTGGGATCTCGCTCATGGAACAGAAGACGGAACTCCAGGTGTTGAACAACCACTCGTCAGCGGAGCGCAGCAGCATCAACCGGCGGCAGATGGTACAACGGCTGCTCGGTGGCGCGGGCGCGGCAGGCGCGGGATTCATGATACCCGCGGTGGCCGCGGGCCATCCGATGCGCAAGCATCTGATGAGCGAGTCGACGCTCGCGGCGGCGGACTCGACGGCGGCGGTCGAAAACTGGACGCCCGAGTTTCTCGATCCGCACCAGAACGAGACGCTCATCGCGCTCGGCGAGCGCATCGTTCCCGGCTCGACCCAGGCACAGTCGAATCGCTTCATCGACCTGCTGCTCTCCGTCGATACGCAGGAGAACCAGAAGAAGTTTCTCGCCTCCATGGGCGCGTTTGAGGCGGAAGCTCTCAACACCCATCAGCATCCTTTCAAGGACCTCACGGAAGAGCAGCAGAACGCCATCCTCACCAAGGCGTCGACCGAGAAGTCAGGACTCGGCGAAGGCGGCGGGAGCTTCTCGTGGTTCGCGGTTCCGTCGAAGGAATCAGGCGAGCCTCCCAAGCTTACGCTGCGCGATCACTTCGAGAATCTGAAGCAGTGGACGGTGGGCGCCTACTACTCGTCGGAGGTCGGGATGAAGGAACTCGGCTGGACGGGCCAGGTGATGTGGGACAGCTTCCCCGGCTGCGAGCATCCCGGCGGGCACCAGTAGGCGTCGAGCCCGAAAATCGAAACCCGTGGTAGCCACGGCACGCCTTTTGTGCCGTGGGGGGTACCGACGCTAGCCTAGCTTCCAAACCTAATTCCTGCGTTTACGGGTGCAGCACCGGAGGATGCTTCCCGGCTCGCTGGCCCGGCCACGTCTCCGCGAAACTCTTGATGCGGTTCACGATGCCGTCGACGTCCAGGCCGTACTTGGCGTGCAGCAGGTTGGGCGCGCCGTGCGGAATGATGCGGTCGGGGACGGCGATGCGCAGGATGCTGGCGGGAATCTTGCGGTCGTGGAGCAGCGCCGCGACCGCCGACCCGAAGCCGCCCGCCTCGGTACCTTCCTCCGCCGTCACCAGGAACTGCTTCTCCGCCGCGAGCACCGAGATCAGTTCCTCGTCCAGCGGCTTCATGAACCGCGCGTTGATGACGGTGGCGTGGAGTCCCAGCGCTTCGAGTTGGACCGCCGCCTCGAGGCACGGATAGACCATGCTGCCGAGCGCCAGGATGGCGATGTCGCCGCCCTCGCGCAGGATCTCCGCCTTGCCGACCTCGAGCGTCTTGAACCCGGGCTCGATCGGGATACCGATGCCGTTGCCGCGCGGATAGCGCAAGGCCGCGGGGCCGTCAACGGCGATCGCGGTCGCGAGCATCTGGCGGAGCTCATTCTCGTCCTTGGGCGCCATCACCACCATGCCGGGCAAGGCCCCGAGATACACGAGGTCGTAGAGTCCGTGATGGGTGGGGCCGTCGGCGCCCACCAGGCCGGCGCGGTCAAGCGCCAGGGTCACCGGCAGGTGCATCAGGCAGACGTCGTGGACCAACTGGTCGTAGGCGCGCTGCAGGAAGGTGGAGTAGATGGCCGCGACCGGTCGCATCCCCTCGCAGGCGAGGCCGCACGCGAAGTCCACGGCGTGCTGCTCGGCGATGCCCACGTCGTAGAAGCGGTCCGGGAAGCGCTTGGCGAATTCCTCGAGGCCGGTACCCTCGCTCATCGCCGCGGTGATGGCGACGATGCGCGAGTCCTTTTCGGCCAGCTCCGCAACTGCCTTGCCGAACACCGCGGTGTAGCTCGGCGCCTTGGCGGGCGCCTTGTGGAACGCGCCGGTTGAAACGTCGAATTGTGTCACACCGTGATATTTCACCGGCAGCTTCTCGGCGTGCGGATAACCCTTGCCTTTCTGGGTGACTACGTGCAGCAGCGTCGGACCGGGCTGGTCCTTGACCTTGGTCAGCACCTCGAGCAGCTCTTCCATGCTGTGGCCGTTGATGGGGCCGACGTAATCGAATCCCAGCTCCTCAAACACCAGGCCGGGAATCAGCACGCTCTTGGCGGATTCGACCAGCTCCTTCGAGAGCTTGAGGAGCCGCGGCCCGAGGCGTGGCACGGACAGGATCATTTTCTCGACTTCGTTGGTCACGTGGTGATACGCCTGCCCGTGGACGATGCGGTTCAGGTAGCCTTCGATAGCGCCCACGTTGGGCGAAATCGACATCTTGTTGTCGTTGAGGATCACCAGCACTTTCTTTTTAAGCTGGCCAAGATTGTTGATGCCCTCGAGTGCGACGCCGCCCGTGAGTCCCGCGTCGCCCACCACGGCGATCACGTGGAAGTCCTCGCCCTTCAAGTCGCGCGCCACCGCCATCCCCAGCGCGCCCGAGATCGCCGTGCAGGCGTGCGCGACGTTGAAGGTATCGTAAGGACTCTCGTCGCGAACCGGGAACCCGGAAAGCCCGCCGTACTGGCGGATGGTGGGGAAGCGGTCGCGGCGCCCAGTCAGAATCTTGTGGCCGTAAGCCTGGTGGCCCACGTCCCAGACGATCTTGTCGCGCGGCGCGTCGAAGAGATAGTGCAGCGCCAGCGTCAACTCGACGGCGCCCAGGCTCGACGCGAGATGCCCGCCGACCTTTGAGACCACCGTCACCAGGTAGTCCCGTAGTTCCTGCGCTACCACCGGCAACTCCTCATGCGGCACCTTCTTCAAGTCCGCGGGAGACTCGATGTGCGACAGGTACTTGTATTCCATCAATGATTCCTTTCGATCAGAAAATGAGCGAGCTCTTGCAAGCGCTGAGAGCGACCACCGTAGGCCTGCAGGGCCTCGCAAGCTTCGTCAACCAGGCGCGCCGCGATCTTCTGTGACGGCTCGACACCATGCAGCGCGGGATACGTGGCCTTCTGCTGCCGGTGATCCTTGCCCACCGCCTTGCCCATGGACTGCTTCGAGCCGAGGACGTCGAGCAGGTCGTCAGCAATCTGAAACGCCAGGCCGATCTTCTCGCCGTAGGCCGTCATGCGATCCAGATCCGTCTCAGCGGCGCCGCTCAGGATGGCTCCCGTACGCACGGCCGCGCAAATGAAGGAGCCGGTCTTTGCGCCGTGAATGTAATCGAGCGTGGCGGGGTCGGTAACCTGCGCTGTGACTTCGAGATCGACTACTTGTCCTGCCACCATGCCGTCGCGCGTTCCGATGGCGTGCGCGAGCTCGTGAACCGCACGGAGCTGCGCCGGCCCCGAACCGATCTCGGGCGCCGCCAGCGTCTCGAAGGCCAAGGTCAATAGCGCGTCACCCGCCAGGATCGCCGTCGCTTCGCTGAACTGGCGGTGTAAGGTGGGCTTGCCGCGCCGCAAATCGTCATTATCGAGCGCCGGCAGGTCGTCGTGGATCAGCGAGTAGGTGTGGATCATTTCGAGGGCGGAACCGGCGCGCCGCAGGATTCGCTCGTCGCCACCGAAGAGTCTCCCTGACTCGAGGCACAGGATGGGGCGCAGGCGCTTGCCGCCGGCGAACACCGAGTAGCGCATGGCGTGATGAATGGACGGCGGGTAGGTATCCTCGGGCGGCAGCAGCCCGTCGAGCTCGCGGTCGACATCGCGTCGCTGCGCTTCGAGGTAAGTCTGAATGGTCTCCGCGACAGGCATTAATTCCGGCTCTACGTCATCAGTAAGTTACTATATCCAAGCACTGAAAACAAAGGGAAATATTTGGTTTGCACGAGCCGCTTCGCACCCCGGCGTAGGTCATGCCGACTCCGATTTCTCGGGCTCAAACGGTTCCGGCACCATTTGCCCGCCGGCCTTCTTTCTCAGAATCTCCACGCGGCCTTCAGCCTCCTCCAGTTGCTTGTGGCAGACCTGGGAAAGCTTCATGCCTTCCTCGTAGAGTTGGAGGGCTTTCTCGAGTGGCAGGTCGGCATCCTCGAGCTGCCGGACAATTGCGTCCAGCCGCTCGAGGTTCTTCTCGAAGGGCGCCGACTTGGCGGAGTCAGGCGGTTGTTGGGCCATACTGTGATAAAGCTTTGTTGATTCTAAACGACTTCTTCGGTTCGTTCCTCGAATCTAGCTATCAGCGTTCAGCGGTCACCTCTCAGCCCGGATTGCGGACTCCGAACTTCAGAACTCCGAACTGAAAGACCCCGGGCTGAAAGACTGCCTCTACTGATTCTAAAGCACTTCTTCGGTTCGTTCCTTCGTTTCTTAACTTTCGCTAAGCCTCAAACAAAGAACCTTAGCTTCGGACCGCCGCTCTCTGACGTAATACGCTCGCCACCTCGACAGCCATCGCGTAACGGCCAAACGGAGCCTGGATCTGGACTCCCTGGACCAGGTCGCGCACAGCGGCCACCAACTCCTGGGCGATTCTAACACCTTCGGCGCGCGCCTTGTCGCCGGTATCGGCCTGGCGCATCCGCTCCATAAGGGCCGGGGGTACCGAGACGCCTGGGACTTCGTTGTTCAGGAACTCAGCGTTGCGGAAGCTGGTCAAGGGATAGATGCCCGCGAGGACCGGGATGCGGGTGACGTGGGCCTTGTCGAGACGCTCGAGGAAACGCGCCAGCGGTTCAGGATCGAACACGGGCTGGGTCACGGCGAAATTCGCACCTGCCTCCGCCTTATAGCGGAAGCGATGCAGTTCCTCCTCCGGATCGAGCGCGTAAGGATTCGCTTCGACGCCGATGAGGAAACCGGTCTGAGTCCCCAGTGGATTGCCGCCGACGTCGAGCCCGCGGTTCAGGTTGTTGAGCACGTTGACCAGGCCGATCGAATCGACATCGTGGACGGCTGTCGCGCCGGGATAAGTCCCGAGCGCCGGCGCCTGACCCGTCACCGCCAGAATGTTCTTGAGACCCAGCGCGTAAGCGCCCAGCAGGTCCGACTGAATGCTCAAGACATTGCGGTGCAGGCAACTGTAATGCAGCAGCACCTCGATGCCCACGCGCTGCTGGATGATGGCGGCAAGCGTCTGCGCGCTCATGCGGGCGGTCGAGCCCGCGCCGTCTGAGATGTTGGCGGCGTCCACGCCCTGGTCGAGAAGATACTGCGCGCCCTCGACCTCGCGCGTTGGGTCACAACCTTTGGGTGGGACCACCTCGATCAGCACGGGGAATTCGCGTCGCGCGAGCTTCCCGGCCAGCTTCGACCGCTGCTCGAGCGGCGGCGGCTCCATCACCTGAACGGAGTTCCGGGCTGCCTCGACGGCCGCGCGCCGGGGTCCCAGGTTGAGCGAGCGGACCGCCGCCTTGATGGCCGCGATGTGCTGCGGCGTGGTGCCGCAGCAGCCGCCTACCAGCCTCGCGCCTACATCGATGAAGCGCCGCGCGTAATTCGCCATGTACTCCGGCGAGCAGAGGTAGATGCTGCGTCCCTCGACGGTGCGCGGCAGTCCGGCGTTGGGCTGCGCCGCCAGCTTCTTCCCGGTGACTTGGGCCATGCGCTCGAGCGTTTCGAGTATGCCCGCCGGCCCCATGCTGCAATTGAGTCCGATGACGTCCGCGCCCCAGGCGTCAAGCTGGCGCGTGAAATCCTCGGGCGTCGTGCCGGTGGGAGTCGAGCCGTCCTGCTGGATGGTCATCTGCACGACGACCGGCAGCGAGCCGACGTCCCGCGCCGCGAACAGTGCCTGGCGAGCCTCCTCGAGGTCCACCATCGTCTCGATGACGATCAGGTCGACGCCGCCTTCCACCAGCGCCGCAATCTGCTCGCGAAACATCTCGCGCGCTTCTTCGAGCGAGGTCGGACCGAGCGGCTCCAGGGGAATGCCAAGCGGTCCGACCGAGCCTGCCACGTAAAGCTCGTCGCCCGCGACTTCCCGTGCCAACCTGGCTCCCGCCAGGTTGATTTCGCGGGCCTTGCCTTCGAACTCGTGCTTGCTCAAGCGCGGCCGGGTGGCGCCGAAGGTGTTGGTCTCAATGACCTCGGCGCCCGCCTTCACATAGCCCACGTGGACTTCCTTCACCACGTGCGGCAGGCTGAGGTTCAGCTCGTCAAAGCAGCGGCTGAAGGGAATGCCCTTCGCGTACAGCATCGTCCCCATGGCGCCATCGCCCACCACGGCGCGCTTTTCGATTCTCCGAAGGAACGGCTCTCGCATAATCAGCCAGTTTAGCACGATTGCCGGTGACCAGCCCGCTGCCGGTGTCACTCTTGTCTCCAGCTTGCTTTCCCTATATGCTAAGCGGACTCGCGAGAGAGGTCACCCGTGTCGACCGTCGTCGAACGTCCGCCCGCCGTCGCACCTGCGGCATCGATAGCACCCGCAACAACTCAAGGCCCTCCGCCGCCCGCCGTACGCAACGTCGCCGTGGACGCTTATCGCGGCCTGGTGATGCTGCTGATGATGGCGGAGGTACTCGAATTCGCGCGCGTGTCGCACGCTTTCCCGGCGAGCCTGTTCTGGAAAGTCCTGGCCTATAACCAGACGCACACGCAGTGGTTCGGATGCTCGCTGCACGACACGATTCAGCCCGGATTTTCGTTCCTGGTGGGCGTCGCGCTGCCTTATTCCATCGCCAGCCGGCTGGCCAAGGGCGGCAGGTTCTGGAAGCTGTTTGCGCACGCCTTATGGCGGGCGCTGATCCTGGTAGCGCTCGGCGTCTTCCTGCGCTCCATGGATCACTCGCAAACCTACTTCACGTTCGAGGACACGCTTTCGCAGATCGGCTTCGGCTATCCGTTCCTGTTCCTGCTCGGCTTCCGCCCGCCGAAGTGGGCGTGGGCGGCGCTGGGCGTCGCCCTGGGCGGATACTGGCTGGCCTGGGCGCTCTACCCCTTGCCACCCGCCAACTTCGATTGGTCATCCGTGGGCGTCACCGCCGCGTGGAACGCGCAGCACAACTTCACCGGCTTTGCCGCGCACTGGAACAAGAATTTCAACCTCGGCAACACCTTCGATCAGTGGTTTCTGAACCTCTTCCCGCGCGAGCATCCCTTTGTCTATAACGACGGCGGATACCTCACGCTCAGCTTCATTCCCACACTCGGCACCATGATCCTGGGGTTGGTCGCGGGCCGCTGGCTGCGCGCCGCCGCGCCCAAGATCCCCATGAAGCAACTGCTGGTCGCAGGCGCGGCCGGCATCGCCCTGGGCTTCGCGCTCCACTACTCCCACATCTCCCCGGTGGTGAAGCGCATCTGGACGCCGTCGTGGACAATCTTCAGCGGCGGCATCTGCTTCCTCTTTCTCGCCGCCTTTAGCTGGGTAATCGACGTGAAGCGTTACCGCAAGTGGGCCTACCCGCTCGTGGTCATCGGCATGAACTCCATCACCGCCTACTGCATCGCGCACTTCATGGAACACTTCCTCAGCAGCACCTTCCGCATCCACTTGGGCGCAAACTTCTTCCAATTCCTCGGCGCCGGCCTCGAACCGCTTGTCCACGGGCTGGCCATCCTCACCTGCTACTGGCTGGTGCTCTGGTGGATGTACCGGCGGAAGCTTTTCTTGAAAATCTAAACGTTCGACTAGCCACGGGTCAGTGGTCTTGTGGCCGTGCGTTTATTTTTGCGATAAAGCTCGCGGTCAATCAAAGGACGATTGACGTGGCTACCAGCTTGTCGAGATCCCCGGGATGTCCGCCGGCCACGATGACTTTCAGGCGCTTGGTTGCGGGTGGCGCAGCCGATTGACTCCCGCTCGCCAGATCGGCCACTGGCAGTCCGACCGCCAGTCTAGCCGTAGCCTGACCGGCACGCCTCAATACCTGTCGCCGTGTTACTGAACGCATTTGCTTGCCTCCTTGAACTCCTGAAAACGATTGCCGTGGGAGATTGGGCCTATCAGATCATAATCGCGGAGTGGCGTGGCAGTATAAGTCTCGCCCAAACTGCGGACAAGCTGCAATTTAGCACGCTCTTGTCCCGGCGACCGAATCACCCGCATAATGGCTCGCCGTGGCTGACACCATCTTCCAGACGCTCGCCCGCTTCTTTCACGAATACGGCTACTGGACGATCTTCTTCGGCGTGATGCTCGAGAACGCGGGCCTGCCGGTGCCGGGCGAGACGGTGTTGCTCTTCGCCGGCTTCCTCGCCTACCACGGACACCTGCACCTCGGGCGCGCCATCCTGACTGCCATCCTCGGGGCGACGATTGGCGACAGTTGCGGCTACGTCATCGGACGCGTGGGCGGCACGGCGCTCATCAGCAAACTGCGGGGACGATTCCTGATGTCGGCGCGGCGCTTCGACCGCGCGCAACGGCTCGTTCTCACGCACGGCCACTGGGCGGTCTTCATCGGCCGATTCATCACGGGACTGCGATTTCTCGCCGGGCCGTTCGCTGGTGCTTTTCTCATGCCTTATCCGCGCTTCCTGCTTTTCAACTTCACGGGCGCCGTCCTCTGGGCGGCAACTATCGGCGCCGTCGGATTCTTGTTTGGGGGCAACTGGGCGAGGCTGGTGCGGCTGTTCAAAGACGCCGACCTCGCTATACTGATTGTCGTAGGGGCGGGCATTGTGCTGGCGTACGTGATTTGGAGACGGCGAGGGAATTCTCAATTATGAATAATTCAGAATTTGTAAATTACTGGCCCAACCAACCCTTTCGGAGACCCAACTGCTCCGGAGTCGCCCGCTTCGACTCCACGATCGTGTACTCGCCGGCGACGGGCGGGTCGAGCTTGACAGTAACGCGGAACCGGCGCGCGTGACGCTCTACCGTGAACGGCACCTCGGCGCCCGGAGGATACATCTTGAGGCGCGTTGCCAGGTCTTCGGTGGCGAGTGACAATTCGTCGACCGCCACCAGCACGTCGTCGCGTTCGAGGCCCGCGCGATCCGCCGCGCCACCGGGACGAATCGAGGTAATCCGCACGCCGCGATCCATGGCCTGCACGGCAACTCCGAGGTCGGGCGGCGCGCCTGGCTCAGTCGCAACGCGCAGTTCAAGCCCCGCCTGGGCCAATGATTCCGCGTAAGGCAGCGGCGCGGTCCCCTCCACATAGCGCTCGAAGAACGGGTTCCAGTCGCCGCCCGCGGCGCTGTTTAAGGTCGCGAGGATGTCCTTCTCCTCATAGCCGCGTCCTGCGGCGTAGTAACTCGCCGGGGGCGCGGCCGAACGTGCCGGCGCTGCATAGAACTGCTCGCACATCCGTCGCATGACGTCATCGAGCGACTTCTCACCCTGCGTGCGGCCCCGAATCTCGAGGTCGAGCAGCATCGCGAGCACCGCTCCCTTGTTGTAGTAGGAGATCGTGGTGTTCGCGAAGTTGGTCTCCTGCATCTGCGGCGAGCGGTCGTAGAACCAGGCGTGAAAACTCGAACTCTCCGCCGACATTAGTGCGTGTCCGGGCTCGAGTTCGAGGGTGCGAACCTCATCCGCGAGATGGGTGAGGAATTGGCGCTGGTCCCAGAGACCCGAGCGCAGGAGGTTCACGTAAGCGTAGTAGCTCGTGACGCCCTCCGCGAACCAAAGCGAGCGCGTAGTGTCCTCCTGCGTGTAATCAAACGGGCCGAGTGCGGCGGGCCGCAGTCGCTTGACGTTCCACAGGTGAAAGAACTCGTGCGCCGCGCTTTCCTCCGCCTCCTCGATGCCCGCGTCGTCGTCGAGCGAGCCGCGCACGATGATCTGGGTCGAGTTCAAGTGTTCCATGCCGTCGCCGCCGTTCGACAGGTCAGGCGCGAAGTGGAAGAGGAACGTGTAGTGAGGGAAATCAGGCGCCGGCATCATCGCCATTTCAGAAGCCACGATGCGCTTCACGCCGTTGACCAACTCCGTCAACTTGGGACTCGGGGCAGGCGACGCGGACTTCGAGGCCTGCCCGGGCGAATCGCTGTCCTCCTCCGGCTCGTAATCGTGCACCACCACGCGGATCGTCTTGCCGCCCTCGGCGAACTGCTGCACCTGGCATTCAGGGGAGATCTCCATTGGCGTGTCGATCAGCCGATCGTAGTTCGGCGCGTGGAAGGATCGCTCGTCGGGCGAAAGCGAGAATCCGCTGTACACTTTCCAGCCGTTCGGCGCCTCGACCGTCAAAGCGACCGGGTCGGGCTTGTGGCCGGTGACGTACATGTAAATCGAGGCGCCGTTCAAGTTGGCGTGGGTCGAGTCGATTTGCGAGAACGAGCCGTTGAGATCGTTGCCGAAGACTTTGTACCGCACGTGTACCGTCCCGCCCGCGCCGGCCGTCGAGACGCGCCAAGTCTGCTTGTCCGAGTTAGTCCAGGGCAGGGGATGACCGTCGGCGCCCGTCGCCTCGAACTCCTGCACGTTCTTGGCGAAGTCGTAGATCGCGTAGCGGCCGGGCGACCACGCCGGCATCGTGAAGTCAAGATGTGGCTCCGTCACCTTGCTCGCCACGATTTCCACTTCCGCGAGATGTGTGCTGGGGCGGACGATGCGCAGGTGATACTCGATTTCGAGCGGTGGAACTGCAGGCCCCGCAACGGCCAGCGCCGGAATCGCCAGTGCCACCACCGTCAGGAACACCGCCGCTAGCTTTCTCGGAGTGGGCGGATGATGGGCGGTCGCGGTACGTTTGGATGACAGTCTTGTCATAGTGCGCGGACGGGCCGTGAGAGCGCCAAACTACTTCGCGGGTTCGAGGATCAGTTTGTGGACTGCGCCTCGCTCGACGGCCGAGTCACTGAACAACATGGGAAAGCTGCGGCCGTGATACCAGGCGTTAAACTGGTCGCGGTAGTAGGGACTCGATACCTGGCCGGACTCGCCGAGCGTCAGGTTGTTGACCGAGCGATCGAGGTCCGCAAAGTTGACCACCATGCGCATCGAGGGACCGGCGCCCGGCGTGGTGGCCTTCACGGTCGTCGCCATACCCCACTGCGGGAAAGGTCCGACGTCGAAAAGCCGGCGCCCGAACGGCAAGGCATCGAGCGGATGATGGAAGGTGAGCGGAATCGTATCGCCCCACCGCCAGCGGCTATGGTCCGCGCTGCCCACGCGCTTGGCGACGCCCTTAAGGCCATCTCCGAGGCTCTTCATCAGCGTCATGTTGAAGTCGGCGTCGCCCGGCGGCAGCCAACGCGTCCAATGGTTGTGAATGACGTTATCAAGGAATGTCATCGCGAGCGGCCAGCGGTAGCGGCTGGCGTCATCACCGAGCTTTGGCCTGACAAGGCGCTCGAGCAGCGCGAGCCGCGTCGATTCGACAATCAGCGGGGCGGCGGAATCGGCGCGCGCTTTGCCGTCCCAACTGCGCAACACTTGCAAAGCGTATTGAGTGTCGGGGCTCTCAGGAGGACGCGCGGCGCCCGCGGCGATGAGTTCGCGCGCCAGGTCCTCGTCCTCGAGCGAACGGATGTCCATGTCGACGCGCAGCATGTCGTCAACCGTGAGCTTTGAGCCCGCTTCGAGCAGTTGGAAGATGCGCGCCGTGCGCCAGGGTGCGGCCCATTCGTGGGTGATGAAGTAAGGATAGCCGTCGGGCACGACGCGGCTGTTGGCAGTGGCGATGATGCCGTCCGGCGGATTGTAGGCGTGCGGCAGGTCCTCGAACGGGATGTAGCCGAGCCACTCGTTGTCGTCCGTGTCGCCGCGAACCGGCACCGAGCCATCGCCCTGCTTCCTCACCGGGACCCAGGCGGGCGCGTAGTAGCCGATGTTGCCGTCCACGTCGCCGTAGACCATGTTCTGCTCGGGCCCGGTGAAGTGGCGGATCGCCTCCGTGAACTCCTGCCAGTTGCGCGCCCGCGCCATCCGGAGGAACGCAAAGGTGAGGGCATGGTCCTCGAGCGCCGTCCAGCGCAGCGCGAGTTCGTGCTTCCCGTCCTCGCCGATCACCGGCCCGTGGCGCGTACGCCGCACTGTCACATGGACGTCGCCCCCACCGCGCACCTTGATAACCTCCTCGCGCCCTTCCGCCTCGACCCACTGGCCGTTCACCAGATACTGGTTCGGGTTCTGGGGGTTGAATGTCTCGAGGTAAAGATCCTGAACGTCGGGGCCGGTGTTGGTCATCCCCCAGGCGATGCGCTCGTTGTGTCCGATGACGATGACCGGCCCGCCGGGAAACGTGACGCCGGCGGCGTGTAGTCCCGGAGCTTCGAGTTCCACCTGATACCAGATGCTTGGGACGCTGTGGCCAAGGTGCGGATCGTTCGAAAGCAGCGGCTTGCCGGACTCGGTGTGCGCGCCGCTCACCACCCAGTTGTTACTGCCCAGCGCGAACTCGGGATCGTCGGGTGTCGCGACGAGCGCCGCGAGCGTGGGATCGAGCTCGGCGACTGCGCCCGAGGGAGACTCGGCCGCGAGTGCCGGATTCGCCGCCGAGTCAGGCGCAGCGTGTGAATTCGCCGCCACGAGGACTCCGCTCGCGTCAGGATGCGTCGCTTTCACTGGACCTGAGACGGGCTCTGCGACGGGGCGGTCGAGCGCCGCCTGGTCGGGGAAAAGGTCGGCGTAGAGTTCGGGCGTAAGCTTGCTCTTTAGGCGCTCGCGCATCAGGTCAGTGCGCCAGGAAGTGTTCAGCGCCTTCGCCATGTTGAGCGCCACGCCGATCGAGTCGGCTTCGCGCCAGGGCCGCGGCCGGTAATGCAGTATCAGGAACTCGATAGGCAGCCGGCCGAGATGCGTCGAGATGAAAGCGTTCACGCCGCGCGTGTACGCCGCGAGCACCTGCCGCGATTCGGGATCGAGCTCCTGAATGCCGCGCTCCGCCGCTTCGGGAAAACCCAGCCGGCGGTTCTCTATGTCGACTTGCAACGTCCGCTTGCCGAAGATTTCCGAGAGCTCGCCGCACGCCAGGCGACGGCTCAGGTCCATCTGCCAGAGCCGGTCCTGCGCGGTCACATAGCCCTCGGCGAACATCAGGTCGTCGAGCGACGATGCTTTGAGGTGCGGCACACCGCGCGCGTCGCGCAGGACTTCCACCTTGTTCTCGAGCCCGGCGACCGCCAGCCTGCCATCGATCTGCGGGAGGCAGGCGTGAATTCTCCAGTAGAACCAGCCGCCTACTGCGAGAGCCAGGATGATCAGGCCGTCGATGACAAAGGAGATGCTCCAGACCACGCGACGCGCGGTGCGGGCGGGCGACGAGGCTGACGCTTCTTGGGTCGGAACCGTGGCCATCCTGGGTGAGCTTCGACGACCAGTTTGCGCCGTCAGAGGCACGATACTACTAGAAAGAATTCAGGCTGGCAACGTAAGTGGAAGTCGTTCGCCGCGCTCCATGACCTCGGATTTGGGCTTTTCAGTGGCCTCGGCGCTACCTTCCAAGGGACACTGCGGATCGCCGCGACATCAGGCTGTGCTCCTTGATGTTCCCTGGCAGTTCGGCTAATCTTGCCCCGCGCCGTGGCGGAGTCAAAAATGGCGAAGTACATTCTGGCGCTCGACCAGGGGACGACGAGCTCGCGGGCTATCCTTTTTGACCACGACGGCAAGGTTTGCATTTCGGCGAACCAGGAGTTCAAGCAGTATTATCCTCAGCCTGGTTGGGTGGAGCACAACGCCGAAGAGATCTGGCAGTCGCAATTGTCCGTCGTGCAACGGGTGCTGTCCACGGCCCGCGCCCGCACTCAGGACATCGTGGCGGCGGGCATCACCAACCAGCGCGAGACGGTGGTGCTATGGGACCGCTCCTCAGGCAAGCCGCTGCATCACGCCATCGTCTGGCAGTGCCGACGCACCGCGGCGATGTGCGACCGCATCCGGCGCGACGGCTTTGACCAGACGTTGCGCGCCAAGACCGGACTCGTGACCGACGCGTATTTTTCCGGCACCAAGATTGCCTGGCTGCTCGAGAACGTTCCCGGGGCGCGCGAACGCGCCGAGCGAGGCGAACTGGCTTGCGGCACGATTGACACCTGGCTCATTTGGAAGCTGACGCAGGGACGCATCCACGTCACGGACGTTTCTAATGCCTCGCGCACGCTACTCTTCAACATCAACACGCTCGCCTGGGACGAGGAGATCCTCAATTACTTTCACATCCCGCGAAGCATGCTACCCGAAGTCAAGCCTTCGAGTGGAGTGCTGGGCGAGGCGAGTTTATTCGGTGGGACCGTACCTGTTGCCGGCGTCGCCGGTGATCAGCAAGCGTCTCTCTTTGGCCACCAGTGTTTCCGCCCCGGCAGCATCAAGAACACTTACGGGACGGGCTGTTTCCTGTTGATGAACGCCGGCACGGCGGTTCCGCAATCGAAATCCGGGCTGCTCGCGACCATCGGCTGGCAGCGCGCCGGCACCACAACCTACGCGCTCGAAGGCAGCGTGTTCATCGCCGGTGCGGCCATCCAGTGGCTGCGGGACGAACTGGGATTGATCAAAGATGCTGCCGAGACGGAGGAGATGGCGAAGGCTGTACCCGATACCCACGGCGTGTACTTTGTGCCCGCCTTTGTGGGCCTCGGCGCGCCGCACTGGGACGCTTACGCGCGCGGCACGATCGTGGGCTTGACGCGCGGAGCGAACCGGCGGCACCTGGTGCGCGCGGCGATTGAATCCATGGCTTACCAGACGCGGGCCGTGGTCGACTGCATGGCCGAGGACTCTGGCATTCGGCCCGAGGTGCTGCGTGTCGATGGCGGCGCCGTGCGGAACAATTTCCTTTGCCAGTTCCAGGCTGACATCCTGGGCATGGCGCTCGAGCGTCCGGCGACGTCGGAATCGACGGCGCTCGGCGCGGCGTATCTGGCAGGTCTGGCGACGGGCTTCTGGAAAGACGAAGCGGAGCTCGCTCCGCAACTCAAAATTTCGCGGCGGTTTGAACCCGCCATGGACGCCGCGCGCCGTGAGGAACTTTACGCCGGATGGCAGCGCGCTGTAGAGCGATCCAAGGGCTGGGCGTCCCCGGGCGGGTAGGCCCAGTCTTGTCATGCTGAGCAAAGCGAAGCATCTGCTTTACCCAGGGCAAGAGAGATTCCTCGCTGCGCTTAGGACAAGCCTTCGCTACGCTCGGAATGACACCTTCCGGCGAGGTTGCGCGGAGCGCCAGGCAAAATCACCATGAAGATCCACAAGGCGACCAAGAAGTATGAAGCCTGGCTGGGTGAGCACACGCCGCTGCTGAAAGCGGATATCGAACTCAAGCACCAGCGGATGACGGAAGACCTGTTCGCCTTTCTGCGCGCGACGTTTTACCGCTGGATGCAGTTGTGGCGGGACGAATGTCCCGAAGAAGCCCGCGCGCCCAAAGTGCTCGCGGTCGGCGATCTGCACGTTGAGAACTTCGGAACGTGGCGGGATATTGAGGGCCGACTCATCTGGGGCATCAATGATCTGGACGAAGCGTACCGGCTTCCGTACACCATTGACCTCGTGCGGCTCGCCACCAGCGCGCATCTTGCCATCGCGGCGGCGCACCTCAAGGTGGAACTGGAAGAGGCGTGCCAGGTGATCCTCGAGGGCTACGCCAAGGGGATGGAAGAACGCGGCAGGCCATTCGTGCTCGCGGAGGAGCATAGTTGGCTGCGCGATCTGGCGCTTGGTGAACTGCGAGATCCGGTCGGATTTTGGCAGAAGATGGACTCGCTCGCGACGCTCAGGACGCCAATTCCCGCAAGTGCCCGCGAGGCGCTGGAGCATCTGCTGCCGGAGCGCGGCCTCAAGTATCGCGTCGCGCATCGCATCGCCGGACTCGGCAGCCTGGGACGCGAACGGTACGTGGCGCTCGCCGACTGGCGCGGCGGCCAGGTGGCTCGCGAAGCAAAAGCGCTGGTGCCCTCGGCATGCTTCTGGGCCGCCGGTGAGGAAGGGCCGAAGGAGATTCTGTATCAGAGCGCACTGAGTTGTGCCGTCCGCTGCGGTGACCCGTTCGTCCAGTTGCGTGGCCATTGGATCGTACGGAGGCTGGCGCCCGACTGCTCGCGGATCGAACTCGCGTCGCTGCCCAAAGAGCGCGAGGAGACCAAGCTGCTCGACGCGATGGGACGCGAGACTGCCAATTTGCATTTAGGCAGCCGCGAGATCGTCGCGGAAGTACGCCGTGACCTGAGGAAGAGACCCACTGGCTGGCTTCACGCGGCCGCGCGTCGCATGGTGAAAGCGACTACGGGCGATTGGCAGGATTGGAAGCAAGCGTGAGCGGACGCCCATCGCCCTGCCCGCTAATCCTAGAGGCCTATGGTTGGCGAGGTCGTCTGAGCCCATACAATAGACTTCGGCTGCGACTATCGGAGTATAATCGGAGGAGGGAAACAAGGAGCAGCGCGAGGGTATACCTGACCCATGGGATACATCGAAAACCGGTTCGAGAAGAACTTCATCACCACGAGCGTCGATTACGTCTTCAACTGGGCGCGCAAGTCCGCGCTGTGGCCGCTGACCTTCGGCCTGGCGTGCTGCGCGATTGAGATGATCGCCTCAACGACGTCGCGCTTCGACATGGCGCGCTTCGGCGCCGAAGTTTTTCGTCCCAGCCCGCGCCAGTCGGACCTGATGATCGTCGCGGGCACGGTAACGCTCAAGATGGCCCCGGTTCTCAAGCGCATCTGGGAACAGATGCCGGAGCCCAAGTGGTGCATCTCGATGGGGGCGTGCTCGAGCGTCGGCGGCCCGTTCAATACTTACGCCGTGCTGCAAGGCGTGGACAAGATTGTGCCGGTGGACGTCTACATCGTTGGTTGTCCTCCGCGGCCGGAGAATCTGTTCTATGGACTGCTGAAGCTCCAGGAGAAGATTGACAGCATGACCGTGGCGAAACGGCCCACCGAGGTTCGCCTGGACGAGAGCATGCTGGAGGAGTTCAAGAAGTCGATTCGCATCGGGCAGATGGGCGCGCCGGAATTTGTCCAGATCGGACGCGAGATTCGCTAAGAGAACGAAGTTGCTTCTTGCTCGCCTCTCTGACGCTGTAATCTCTCTTCGCTGGTCACTCGTCACTTGTCACTGACCACCGCTCTTCAATGCCTGAACTCCCCGAAGTCGAAACCGTCTTGCGTGGACTGAAGGCCCGCGTCCTGGGGCGGCGCCTGACCGAAGTTGAGGTCTCGAACCCGCAAGTCATCCATGGCAACGCCGAGGACTTTGTCGCGGGCGTCGCGGGACGGCGGGTCCAGGCGCTACAGCGCAAAGGCAAGGCGCTGGCGATGGAACTGAGCGCGCGACGCGGAGAAGCGGCGAACGGCGGCTGCTTCCTCGTAGTGCGTCTGGGGATGACGGGACAACTCGTCGTCGTTCCCCGCGAGTCGAGCCTCGAGCCCCACACCCACGTCCGCTTGGCGCTCGAAGGCGGAACGGAAGAGATCCGCTACCAGGACGCGCGCCGCTTTGGACGCCTTCGCTGCTCAACGCGCCACGAGCTCGAGTCAATCTTCGCGCGGCTTGGACCGGATGCGCCGGAAATTTCCGAAAGAGAGTTCTTGAGCGCGCTGCGCGGGCGTCGCGGCGCGATCAAGGGCTGGCTGATGAACCAGCAACGGCTCGCGGGACTGGGCAACATCTATGCCGACGAGGCCCTGTTTGAAGCGAGGATTCATCCGCTCACTCAGCCGGGAAGTCTTCCGTTGGATGCGGCGCGCCGCCTGCATCGCGCCGTCAAGAAGATCCTGAAGCGCGCGGTTGAACTTCAGGGCACGAGCTTTCGCGACTACGTCGATATCGAAGGACGGCCCGGCAATTATCTGCCGCGGCTGCGCGTCTACCAGCGGACGGGCGAGCCCTGTCGGCGCTGCCGCACGCCGATCCGGCGCATCATCATCGCCGGACGCAGCAGCCACTTCTGCCCGAAATGCCAACCGCGCCCGCGCACTGCCGCGCGAGCGATCCGCCGGAGAAGTTCAAGCTGAAGTTGGATGCCGCCGCTTGTGAAGGATTCGTCTTGCGGGCTCAGTCAGCTTCCTCGGTCAGCGGTTGACGAACGATCTCGACATCGCGGTAGTCCCCTTCGGGAAGGCGCGACAGTTTCAAATGGTTACGCATGAGGAGATGGCGCTCGCGGAAATGCCGCTGCGCTCGGCGTCCCCAGCCGCGAATGAAGTAGTAGTTGAGCGCGCCGCCCAGCACCGAGCTCAGAACCGGAACCAATCGCGCCGCCCACTTTTCCGCTGCCTCGGATCCCGCTTTGACGGCGATGCTCTCGATGATGCGCGGCACCAGCCGCTCGAGTACTTCCTTCTCGAACACCTCGCGGCCGAGATCGAGGCCCGCGGCGCTGGCGGCGGCGAGCCAGAGCTCCGCCATCTCGTCTTCGGTCGAATACTCGAAGCCGTAAATGAGGCTGAGCCTTTGAATCATGCGGACGGCGATCGTCGTGAGCACGCCGACATCAGGGACCAGGGTGAGGATCCCGCCCACGCCGAATCCCGCGCCCTCGGCCATGGCGAACTTCATCGAGGCGGCGATGGTCTGCCCGGCCATGTGTTCGATGAGCGGCAGCGGCAACGTGTGCATCTCGCGAAATGACGCGATAGGCAAGTCGTAGGCGCGCCGAAGGTGCACGAGGTACTTCGCCGGGTCGATCCGGACGTTTTTGTAGGCGCTCGAGAGCCCGGCACGCACCGCCGTTTCGATGCGCCGGGCGAGCCAGGATTGCCTGCCGCTGGACATGCTCATTTGGATGCCGATTCAATTGCGCGTGAAAGCAGTATATCAAGTTTTGTCTTGCCACGAGGGCATCCGTCGCCGGATGGTTGGGATATACTACCGTTCCAGATCGGTCGGCCTCGGACCATGTTGTTTCTTTCCAACCCGCGCCGCCTTTTTGAATGCGTTATCGTGAGTCTCGCGATCGCATGTCTTCTTCCCCTTCCTTGCCAGGCGCAGGCCACGACTGTCGCCACCGAGTGGCGTTCCTACGGCCACGATCCCGGTGGCATGCGCTTCTCGCCGCTCGACCAAATCAACCGTACCAACGTTCACCGACTCGAGCGCGTATGGACCTTTGACACCGGAGAGGTCACGCCCGGCACGCGCAACTCCGATCAGCATGCGATTCCTTCCTTCGAGGCGACGCCGCTCATGGTGGATGGCGTCCTGTACTTTTCGACCATCGGCGAAAAGGTGATCGCGCTCGATGCCGAGACGGGAAAACGCATCTGGGAATTCGACTCGCAGGCCGGCAGGAGCAAGCGCGAGTTCATGCAGAATCGCGGCGTGGCGTACTGGCAAGCCGAGTCGAGCGGTGGCGGTCCGGGAAACCCACGGGCGCTCGAAGAGCGCCGCATCTTCGTGGGCTTTCGCGACAAGCTGTACGCGCTCGACGCCCGCACCGGCAAGCTGTGCCCGGGGTTCGGGCACGACGGCGTCGTCAATCTGCGCGCCGGCGTCGGCGAGCGCTGGCCCAAGCAGGACTACTCGATGACCTCGCCACCGGCGATTTACAAGGACTTGGTCATCACGGGCGCGCAGTTGCAGGAGTATCCGTCGTTCGGGCCGAGCGGTGACATCCGCGCCTGGGACGCGCGTACCGGCAAGCTCGTGTGGACTTTCCACACCGTCGCGCGGCCTGGCGAAGCCGGTCACGATACCTGGGAGGGCGACGGCTGGCGAGATCGCTCCGGCACGAACGCCTGGTCGATGATAACCGTCGATGCGGCGCGCGGCATGGTCTTTCTGCCGCTCGGCTCGCCGTCCTACGATTTCTACGGCGCCGACCGCAAGGGCCGCGGTCTGTTCGGCAATTCGCTCGTGGCGCTTGACGCCCAGACCGGCAAGCTGCTCTGGCATTTCCAGATGGTCCACCACGATCTTTGGGATTACGACCTGCCCGCCGCGCCCGCCCTCGTGACGGTGCGGCGCGATGGGCAGGAAATTCCTGCCGTCGCCCAAGTCACCAAGATGGGATTGGTGTTTGTGGTCGACCGGCTGACGGGCAAGCCGCTGTTTCCGGTCGAGGAGCGGCCCGTACCCGCGAGCCCGGTCCCCGGCGAAGCATCGTGGCCCACCCAGCCGATCCCGCTAAAGCCGCCGCCGCTCTCGCCGATTTCGCTGAGCGCGAGCGACATCACCACGGTCACGCCGGAGTCGCGCGCGTATTGCCTGAAGGAGTTCGGACCACTCCTGCCCGAGCACGGAGCAATCGGCATCTTCAATCCCGAAGGTCTGACGCTGACGCTGATGACGCCCGGAACGCTGGGCGGCGGGACGTGGTCGGGCGCGTCGTTCGATCCGTCCACCGGATACCTTTACGTCAATGCCAACAACGCACCCGCCGTCGGCATAATGAAGCCGCAGCCGCCGGGTTCGCCCGAACCCTACCGGCGCACGAGCCGCTGGGGCGAGTACGCGCGTTACTGGGATTCCAACCACTATCCTTGCGTCAAGCCGCCTTGGGGAACTCTGAACGCCATCGATCTTGCAACCGGCGAGATTGCCTGGCGTGTGCCGCTCGGGTTTTTCGATGACCTGGCGGAACGGGGAATCCCGACCACCGGAACGCCGAACCTCGGCGGCTCGATGGTAACGGCAGGCGGACTGGTGTTCATCGCGGGATCGAGCGACCGCCGCTTCCGCGCCTTCGATGCGCGCACCGGCAAGGTTCTCTGGGAGGCGCCCCTCGAGGCGAGCGGCCACGCGACGCCGATGACGTTTCGCGGCAAGAAGACCGGCAAACAGTTTGTGGTGATTGCCGCCGGCGGTGGCGGATACTTCAGCGCCACGGTTTCCGATACCGTGGCGGCGTACGCGCTGCCCTAGGCCGACCCGTGAATATCATCCTGGCTCACGGCATTCTCGGGTTCCGCGCGAAATTTGGCATCGAATACTTCAACGGTGTCCGCGAACATCTCGAGCAGTGGCCGGCGCAAGTCTTCGTGCCGGAAGTCAGTGCCACGGAAGGCATCGAGGCGCGCAGCGAGCAACTGCGTGAGGCGGTACTCAAGGCTTTTGCAGACGGCACGCTGAACCCCGACGAGCCGGCGCACCTCATTGCCCACAGCATGGGAGGACTCGACGGCCGCTACCTGCTTTCACCCGCCAATCCGCACACGACTCGGGAGAATGATCTCGCGGGCCGCATCGCCTCGCTGACCACCATCTCTACGCCGCATCGCGGCTCGCCGACCGCCGACCTTTTGGCGCTCGAGCCGGTCGAGGAGTTCGCCGCGCATCATCATCTGCGCGCTCTACTCGAAGGTCTGCTGGCCGGCGGAGACCTCGCCGCGCACTTACTCGGGCATCTGGGGATTTCGCTCGACGGCCTGAAGGACTTGACGACCGAATCTACGGCGCGCTTCAACCGCGCGACGCCAAACAACCCCCGCGTCCGGTACTTCTCGGTCGCCGGACGGGGCCGCGATGGAGCATCGCCAACCTCGATCGTTCTGCTCCCCTTTCACGAGTACATCACCAGAAGGACGGGGCAGCCGAACGACGGGCTGGTGGCGGTGGCGTCCGCGCAATGGGACGGCTTCGACCCGAACGTGTGGCCGGCGGACCACGCCGACGAGATCGGCCACGACCTCGATCGTTTGCTCGAAGCGCCGCGTTTCGATTACCTCGCGAGGTACGACGAGATCGTCCGGCGCGCCGCGTCCGCTTGAGTTTTCCGCGGCCCTCCTCAGCCTCGAATCGGTGCAGATAATCCCGCAGTAACCCTCCGCGACTGATTAACTTTATGGTAAATTAGGGCTGCCGGCGCGGCTGGGAATCCCGAACCCGTGGGGCCGGCGGGAAACTGGGTCCATGCTCTTCAAGAGTTTCAGCGCTGCAGTCTTTGGCATCGATGCCTACTTGGTGGAAGTCGAGGTCGATATCACGGCGGGGAACGCCAATTTCATGACTGTTGGCCTGCCGGATGCCGCAGTACGCGAGAGCCGCGAGCGAATCAAATCCGCCATCAAGAATTGCGGGCTCGAATTCCCATTTCAGAACATCACCGTGAACCTGGCGCCGGCTGACGTGAAGAAGGAAGGCTCCGGGTTCGATCTCGCCATCGCGCTCGGCATCCTGGGTACGACCGGCATCCTGCTCAAAAGCGACCTCCGGCCGTTTCTGTTTCTGGGAGAGCTATCGCTCGACGGCGGGCTGCGCCCCATCAAGGGCGCACTCTCGATCGCCGGCATGGCGCGGCAGAAGGGGATTCGCCGGATGGTCGTACCCGCGGATAACGCGCGCGAAGCGGCGGTGGTCGAGGAGCTCGAAGTCTACGGGCTGCGCTCGCTGCCCGAGGTGCTCGACCTCATCAACGAGACCCGGGAGTTCAAGCCCGCCAAGGTCAGCGCGGCGGAGATGCTGGCGCAAGCCAGCCAGTACAGCGTGGACTTCAGCGACGTGAAGGGGCAGTTGCACGCCAAGCGCGCCATCGAGGTGGCGACGGCGGGCGGCCACAACATCCTGATGATCGGGCCGCCGGGCGCCGGGAAGACGATGCTGGCGAAGCGCATTCCGACCATACTGCCGCCGTTGACGTTCGAGGAAGCGATCCAGACCACGAAGGTGCACAGCGTGGCGGGCGTGCTCGAGCCGGGACTCGGCCTGGTGGGGACGCGGCCGTTCCGCGCGCCGCACCACACGATTTCCGACGCCGGTTTGATTGGTGGCGGAGTCGTGCCGCGCCCGGGTGAGGTGAGCCTGGCGCACAATGGGCTTTTGTTCCTCGACGAGCTGCCGGAGTTCCAGCGCAACGTGCTCGAAGTGCTGCGTCAGCCCCTCGAAGACGGCATGGTGACCATCGCGCGCGCCTCGATGTCGCTGACCTTTCCAGCGCGCTTCATGCTTGCCGCGGCAATGAATCCATGTCCTTGCGGCTTCTTCAACGACCCATCCCGTGAATGCACCTGCACGCCGCCCTTGATCCAGCGCTATGTCTCGAAGATTTCGGGTCCGTTGCTTGACCGGATCGACATTCATATCGACATGCCGGCGGTCAAATATCGCGAGTTGCGGCAGGATTCGGGCGGGCAAAGTTCGGAAGAGATTCGAGCCCGCGTGGTCGAGGCTCGCCAGCGACAGCTCTCCCGCTACCGGGGAGAGAAGATCTACTCGAACGCGCAGATGAGTCCACGGCAGATCGCCAAGTACTGCAGCATCTCACCCGATTGCGAGCGGTTGCTCGAGAACGCCATGACCCGCCTCGGGCTATCCGCCCGCGCTCACGACCGGATCCTGAAGGTAGCGCGCACCATCGCCGACCTGGAAGGCACGGAGTCAATTTCGACCGACCACATTTCCGAGGCCATCCAGTACCGCTCGCTCGATCGCACTTATTGGACGTGACATTGGGGCGGAAGCGCGGGCTATCATTCCGAGGAGCCAAGGGCGATCCTGAGCAGAACGAATGAGGAATCTCTCCTTATTGTCAGTGCGAGATTCCTCGCGCCGTCTACCGTGAGCTCCCTTCGCCAGGCTCAGGGCAGGCTCTTCGCTGCGCTCAGGACCGTTCGCAGCGGAAGTGCGAACGGGCTCCGAATGACACGATTCACCTTCTCAGTAACCTGCTTAAATCTCTACCGAATGGTCGAACAAGGACGACGAGACGCTGATGCCGGAGGTTTGGAGCTTGTCGGCAAAGCGAGGACGGATGCCGGTCGCGTAGAAGCGGCCGAGCACCCGGCCGTCCGGGCCGATCCCCTTCTTTTCGAATTTGAAGATATCCTGCATGCCGATGACGTCAGTATCGATACCGGTGATTTCGGTGAAGTCCGTCACCCGTCGAGTGCCATCGCTCATGCGGGAAATCTGGAGGATGACGGCGATCGCCGAGGCAATCTGTTGGCGGATGGCCTTTTCGGGCAGGTTGAGGTTGGCCATCAGCGACATGGTTTCGAGACGGCTGATGGCATCGCGCGGAGTGTTGGCGTGAACGGTGGTCAGCGAGCCGTCATGGCCGGTGTTCATCGCCTGGAGCATGTCCAGCGCTTCCTCGCCGCGCACCTCGCCCACCACAATGCGGTCGGGGCGCATACGCAAGGCGTTGATCACCAGTTGCCGCTGCCGCACCCCTCCCTTGCCCTCGACGTTGGGCGGACGGCACTCGAGGCGCACCACGTGGTCCTGCTTGAGCTGCAACTCCGCCGAGTCTTCGATGGTGACGATGCGCTCCTTCTCGGAAATGAATCCCGACAGGATGTTGAGCAGCGTGGTCTTGCCAGCGCCTGTACCGCCGGAGATGAGGATATTGAGGCGCGCCTTGACGGCACCCTTCAGCAGTTCCAGCATCTGCGGCGTCAGCGTTCGGTTGGCCAGCAAATCGTCCATCTGAAGCGGCACATGGCCAAAGCGGCGGATGGAGAGGATCGGGCCGTCTACGGCGAGGGGCGGGATAATGGCGTTGATGCGCGAGCCGTCGGCGAGCCGGGCGTCGACCATGGGTGAGGATTCGTCCACCCGGCGTCCGACCGCCGAGACGATGCGGTCGATGATCTGCAGCAGGTGCGCGTTATCCTTGAAGACCACGTTGGTCTTTTCGAGCTTCCCGGCACGCTCGACGTACACCGCTTTGCAGGTATTCACCAGAATATCGTTGATGGTGGGATCCTGAAGCAGCGGCTCGAGAGGTCCCAGCCCGAAGACTTCGTTCAGAATCTCCCGCCCCATCAACTGGCGCTCGGCGCCGCTGAGCGGCATCGCCAGATTGCGGACCAATTCCTGGATGACGCCAAAGATCTGGGCGCGCGCCGCGCCCTCGCCCATGCCCAGCACCTTGCCCAAGTCAACCCGGTTCAGCAGGTCCCGATGCACCTGGGTCTTGACCTCTTGATAGGCGTGCATGCTCAGCTCCCCGGTCGGGCGCTCGAGCGGTGGTCGAGCCACTTCGATGGCTTCCAGTAATGCCGTGCCGCGTTTCTCGTCTGACATGTAGCCTCCGTCGAAAGATTTGTGAGTGGTACGGCACCGCCGTCCCCTTCACTTCACTTATCGGCAGATGGCTTGGGAAACTTTCGGGTTTCTGTTTCGAAGAGCCCGTGACGCCGCCCGTCGCTTCAAGCTGCTGAAGCCACTGACCTTGTATTTCCGGCTGTGAAGCGGTGTAATGCCAACCACGGATACTGGAAGCGCGGGCGTACGGCGGGTTCGAGTAAGCCGGCAGGGTGGATGCGCGACAAGATCTACGTTACGACTTTTCTGCTGGGTGCTGGCCTGCTCCTCTATGTCGGCCGGGGCATGCTGGCTCAATCGACCTACGCCAGCCTGGGCTTGTCTTTTGCGGGGACGACGGCGGCGGGGATTCTGGGAATCGCCTTGTACCGCGTGCAACTCGAACTGCGCGCCAGCCGGCATGAACTGGCTCGCAAAGAGGCCGAGCTCAGCTTTGCCCGCGAGGTGCAGCTCGCGCTTTTCCCGCGAGAGTTCCCGAGCGATCTTGGCTTGAAGTTCACGGCGGCCTGTGTTCCGGCCCGCGGGATCAGTGGAGATTACTACGATGTCATGGAACTTCCAGGTGGCCGCCTGGTGTTTACTTTCGCCGACATCAGCGGCAAGGGAATTTCGGCCGCGATTCTGATGTCCAACGTCCACGCCGTCCTGCGTATCCTCGCGGCGGAAGGCCTGCCACCCGGCGAGGTTTGTTCGCGGCTCAACCGCCACCTGTATCAAGTTACCGAAGCGTCCCGGTTCGCCACCGTTTTCTACGGCGAGTGGAACGCGGCTGCCCGGCGCCTTACCTATACCAATGCGGGCCACAATACGCCGATTCTGGTCGGCTCTCGACGCGCGGACCGCCTGGAGCAGGGCGGCCCGCCGCTCGGTCTCTTCCTCGAATCGCCCTACGGAGAAGGCAGCGTGACACTCGAAGTCGGTGACTTGATCGCTGTCTACTCCGACGGCATCACCGACGCCGAGAACTCCGACGGAGAGCCTTTCGGCGAATCCCGCCTGGAAGGCGTGATTGTGAGTCACGCGGAAAAATCGCTGGCGGAAATCGAGCAACAGGTGCTGAAAGCCGTGCATGAGTGGTCCAGTGAGGAAGCCAGCGACGATGCCACCCTGTTGCTCGCTCGAGTGACGGACTCGAGCAAGGAGGCGTGATGAAGCTCTTCGGTTACCGGTTGAGCGACTACCTTCGCCTGCTCGCGCCATTGTTCGGACTGATTGCGGCCGTCTGGGCCCTCCGCCTCGTCGTGGACGCGGCGGGAGCATCGCCCGGCGTGGTGCGGCTGGTCAGCGTGACGCTCGCCACCACCGCCTCCGTCCTGCTGGCGGTGGTCCTCATCCACACGCGGCGGTTCGGTGGATATCCCAACGTGGTGATTGCCGTCGGATTGCTGGTTCTGTGTGCGCAGGTCCTGATTGTGGTCGCCATTGCCTTCTCGACCCTGACTCACACACAGAACGTTTACTCGGCTCCCGAGTTCACGCCACAGCATTTGAGCCAGGCGGGTCACATTGCGGGCCACTTGACCTTCGGCGTAGGGTTCAGCGTCTTGATCGGGTCGGCGGTTGGCTGCCTTTTCCTCTGGCTGCTCAAGAAACTGCTTCCCCGGCAGTAGGCGATGCTATTCTGGCCATGAGAATAGCCTAGTCGTCGTGCCGGGCCGGCGTTTTACGAGGACTAGAACCTCAGGCGGCCTGCCCCGCGACGGCTAGTTACCGTCTCTACTCGAAGGTGTAGTCAAGCGTGACGGGAACGTTGGGATACTCGGCGTGCTTGGCCACGAATCCGCCGGCGCCACGCAGTCCACGCAGCTCACCCGTTCCGGTACCCGGCACGACGAACCAGCTACACTCGGCGGTTCGGGTCGCGTGGTCGTAGCTGCCAGTGCCTTGGAGAACGAAGCTTCCCGAGCGGCTGCCGATCTGTCCGATGACGCGCTCCACGCGGACAAAGCTGGCGGAGCCATCGTCGCGGTAGATCATGAGGTACTCCGCCGTTCCGTCGCCTTCGATGTCCCCCTGGAACGATTCGGTTACGCTGGCCCGCGTGAGCCTCGGCAATCCCGAGACTTCTTGGTATGGCTTCTCATCCCAGGTTTTCACCTCGTACCTGCCCGTGGCCCGTGTGCTCATTCCCTCCGCCTCCCTTTTGTGATACACTCCGGCTTTCAAAAATAGCACGAAAAGCTTTTGACTCGGGCTGGTGTACGACTCGGAATCGCAAGGGGGGCAATGTCCGATTCCGTTCGCGGGCACAGGGAAACAGGATATCGGGCTCCGTCGTATTTCCCCGCCCGCGAAATCACTGGACTGCATGCCGCCGCACGCGTTTACCCCCCGTTGATCCATCCCGGCGAAGAAATCGCGAAAGTCATTAATACTCTTGGCAATTCTCAGCCGGATTTCGAGCTTGCCGACATGCGATCATCGCCGAGGGGAGGGGAGACGCCAAACCGTCACAGGTCTGCGTCTGGGGGCGGTCGATCTGCGTTGCCAAGTGGTCGCAACGGCGACGGCAGTGCTATGGTCCAAGCCCGCATCGCGGCGTTGACATTCGAGCTAGGGCCGAACCAGGCTTGCAATCGTCCACCTCACTGGCCGTACGAGGGGCGAGGGTTACTACGAGAACTATGCACATAAGTCATTTATGGTTAATGACTTATACGAATGAATAGCACGAAGATCGAGTGCCGCCTGATCTTGGAAAGAAGCGTTGCGTCCCTAGGTAAAGTACAGTATACTGCGTTCTTGATGGACTGAAGTAATTGGTAATTAGCTTTTGAGTGACTTGGAACATAACGTGCTCCGTTCACTTTGTAGGAGCATACGTCTGTCCAGGTTCATGGTAGGATTCGGGCCGTGGAACCAGTAGAACGAAGCTTCGGCGAGTGGGCCCAACTACGTAGCGGGCAGGTTCTCCTGTTCTGGGGGACGCTCGAGTTGATCCTGGAATCGCTCGATGTTCTCTCCAAATGGGACCTGCTTATAACGGTGCGCGGCTCGCTCGCTCCGGGCCTGGAATTCCTCGCCGACCCTCGCATTGCGCTGCTGCTCGTGGCGCTCGCTTTCATCCTCCTTTGGGACGCGAGCCGTCCCAAAGAGCAGGTCCGGTCGATTCTGGATCAGCATGACCAGCCCAGGAGGAAGAAGAACTACTCGGTGGTTGAGGCGACGGCGATTCCGTTCTTTCTGGCTTTCGTCTGCGCCATAAGCTTTGCGGCCCTCGAGTGGAATTCTCCGCGGCGCGAACAACTGGCGCAGCGGACCCTGCGACCGTTGAGCCGCGATCTTTCGGCAAACGTCGAGCGCAAGTTAGACCTGGCGGAGCGCGCCTCCCGGTCCACCTTGGCCGCCGCCACCACCAAGGAGAAACCCGCTGGCCATGCGGGTGCGCCCCCTGCGGCAGCAGCCGGGCACTCGACGCCGCTCGTCACGCCGCGGTCGCTTGAACTCGATACGGACGAAGCGAGCACCGCCGACGCGACCGGCGATCTGGTCAGCCCTCCCACGCTCAACCGGCTCGTCCCTTTGCCGGGTGTGATCTACGCCTACGACGGCGAGCGCAAGGTTTACGACGGCGCGCAGGCGACGTCTGAGACCGATACGCCTCAGCACAAGCTCTTTGACCAAATCCGCCAGGCGCATCGCAGCAAGAACTGGCAGCAGCTCGCGGCGCTCTCGGAGGACGCCATCCAGCAGACTCCCGAGTGGCTCACGCCCTATCTCTTCGCCGGCGAGGCTTACGCCAACCTCGGGCAGATCGATCGCGCCATCGACCGGCTCGAATACGTCCGCAAGCTGGGCGCTGGAATTCCTGACGACCGCTTCAGCGTGCAGCAAGCCTCCAAGCTCCGCGAGTCCATCCGCATCCAGTACGGCCGCTGACGTACTACCCGGCCGGCGCACACGCTCCGCTTCAGAATAACCAGGAAACTGACGAGTCGTTGGCGCGCTCGACGCCCGACTTCTGGTCGCCGCTCGGAGCCCGGGATCAAGAGTGTCTCACGCGTCTCATTCGTCTCATTCTCGCGCATCGAGGCTTGTAACCCCTTGAAAACAGAGGACCGCGCCGTCTCAACTTCCTTGCTGTCGAGTTGACAAAAATTGTCACTTTTGGATTCTGCTGTAAACCACGCTGCATGAACAGGATAGGCATGCTGACCGCCCGCCGAAAGGCCCGATTGACACTTTTTGTCACCTGCCTTCGAGGCCTTCCGAACCCCCGGCCACAACGAGCGAAAAGCCGGGTTTCAGGCGCTCATTCGGACGTGCTCGGCGAAACCTGCCGCGCCGATCAACCCGCCCGGCGCATCGCCAGGTCTTTTAGACTAGCCTATCCATAGCCTAGGTACGCTGGCATCGCATCGAAAGCCGCACCTGGGTGTCATCCTGAACGCAGTGAAGGATCTCGCTCTGGATGTTTCGGACCCCGCTCGCCTCGTAGACACGGCGAGCCGCGCCGCGGGGAGAACGATTCCCGCCGGCGCGGGAATGACGGAGAGTGGATTCTCGCGGAGCCTGTTCCCGTGGAGACGGGAAGCGGGAATGACTGGACGTCGCGCTTGCCGCGTGAGAACAGCTTGCGCGCGAATGACGGTGTGCGTGTTCGAGCCGGGTAGCGCAGAGTTGTTTTGTAACTCTGCGGTTCTTTGCATTTCGTCACAGAAGAGCCGCAGACTTGAAAAACAAGTCTGCGCTACTTTTACTCAGGCTCGCGCGTCCAGACCGGGTGCGTGACCCCACACGTTCCGCGGGTGGCGCATACGTTCAACCTTAGGGAACGTATGCGATGGAAGAGCAGTTATGTTCAGAGCGGGATTCCTCGCCAAGCTCGGAATGACAACGCTGGGAACGTTTTTCAACAAACTGCTAGAATGCCCCCCTGGCCCTGGAAGCGCGTAGCGCGAACCTCCGCAGTTGAGGTCCGCGGCTTTTCAGATCGGGTGGAATCGGCTGGCAGGAATACGCGACCGTTCGCCAGCCCGCGTTTGTGGTGGATGATCTCAGCCGGGAAGGGAAGAACCGCAGACCTCAACCCCGGAGGTCTGCGCTGCGAATCGCCAATGCGCGCGGAACGACTCATCGTTGTAGGCGGAGTGGCGGCAGGACTGAGCGCGGCGAGCCGCGCGCGCCGCCTCGACCCCTACCTCGAAATCATCGTCTACGAGAAAGGCCCTGACATCTCGTACTCCGCGTGCGGGCTGCCCTACTTCATCGGCGGGCAGGTGGCGGACGCGGACGCCCTGCGCGTCTACTCGCCGGAATTCTTCCGCACCCAGCGCAACATCCAGGTGCTTACCGGACACGAAGTGACCGAGCTTTCGACCAGCCGGCGCAGCGTCACGGTGATTCCGCCGGGCGGCGCGGCGCTCGAGGAAGTCCACTACGACCGCCTGGTGCTCGCGACGGGCGCTCAACCGGCGCGTCCGCAAATTCCCGGACTCGACCTCGCGGGCGTTTTCGACGTCAACACGCTGCAATCGACCCTGGCCTTCGAGCGCGCGCTCGATTCCGAGCGGCCACGGCGCGCCGTCATCATCGGCGGAGGATACATCGGACTCGAGATGGCGGACGCGCTGGTCGCGCGCGGCCTCGAAGTGACGCTGGTCGAGCGCGGCGCACGGCTGTTTGAAGCTGCCGACGAAGAGATCAGCAGCATCGTCGAGCGCGAGCTCGAGACGCACGGCGTCCGCGTGATTAAAGGCTCGGCGGTGACGGCGCTGATGGGCGACCGCGAACGTCGCTTGCGGCGCGTCGCGTGGGAAGGCGTGGCGGCGGGAAGCGCGGAGACGGACTGCGTCGTGCTCGCGACGGGCGTCCGGCCGCGCGTCAAGCTCGCCGAGGACGCGGGTATCGAACTCGGCTCGACGGGCGCCCTCGCCGTCGATGACGCCATGCAGACGAGCGCGGCGGCGGTGTTTGCGGCGGGCGATTGCGTCGAGACGAAGCATCGGGTGAGCGGACGCGCCGTCTATTTCCCGCTCGGCACGACGGCCAACAAGCAGGGACGCGTGGCGGGCGAGAATGCGGCCGGCGGACGCGCGCGCTTCGCCGGAATCGTCGGGACGGCGGTGGTCAAGGTGTTCACCCAGGAGGTGGGTCGCACCGGGCTGAGCCTCGCCGAGGCCGAGTCGCTAGGCTACGCGGCGCGGGCCGCGACCGTCCACGCGGCCGCGCACGCACGCTACCTGGGCGGCAAGGACGTGGTGGTGCGCGTCATCGCCGAGCGCGCGTCAGGACGCCTGCTCGGTGCGCAGATGATCGGACCCGAGGGCGTCGCGAAACGCATCGACGTGTTCGCGACGGCGCTTCAGGCGCGCATGACCGTCGAGCAGGTCGCGCAGCTCGACTTGAGCTACGCGCCGCCGTTCTCGACGGTGTGGGATCCGGTGCTGAGAGCGGCGCAGGAGATGCTGCGGGAGTTGCGCCGGTAGTTCCCCCCACCCCCTGCCCCTCCCCCGCAGGGGGGGAGGGGAGAGGGAGCGATGCTCCAATCTGAGTTTGCGAAAGGGCACGCCTTCAGGCGTGCCGGAGGCGATGAACAATCCATATCTTCAGAGCGAGATTCCTCGCTTCACTCGGAATGACACGGCTGGAGGTTTCTCGACAAACTCGCGGTTGGAATTCCAATGATCGTCGGACCCAAAGGTCCGACCCCTAAATCGTTATGACATTCGCCGCAACACTGCGACTCTTTGCTAGAATAATAACCGGCGGGAAATATCGGAGGAGTGCCATGTCGGCTGTCGCCGCGGGAAAGGCCGCACCAGCGTTTGAGCTCACGAGCATGGACGGCAAAGCGTATTCACTCCAGCAGGCGCTGGAGCGCGGGCCGGTGCTCGCCGCGTTCTTCAAGGTCGGCTGCCCCACCTGCCAGTTCACGTTTCCGTTTCTCGAGCGGCTGTACCAGCAGTTCCGCGAGAAGGGCGTCGAGCTGTGGGGCATCGTACAGGACAACGCGCGCGACGCCCAGCGCTTCGCCAAGACCTACGGCATCAACTTCCCTATCCTCATCGACGACGAGCCCTACGAAACGTCGCAGCAGTACGGCCTCGAGTACGTGCCCACGCTCGTACTCATCGCACCCGGCGGCCAGGTGGAGCTTGCGAACGACGGCTTCTCAAAGCGCGACCTCCTCGAGATTCAGAAGTCCCTCGGGCGGCACTTCTCGGTGTCACCCCCGGCGCTCTTCCAGCCGGGCGAAAAGATCCCCGAGTTCAAACCAGGTTGAGGGTCAAAGAGCTAGGCTTGGGTCCAAGCCGGATTAATCCACTTCCAACTCGATCACGCGCTTCCGGTGTTTGGGTGGCTTTCGCTTGGTGGATTCCTGCCGGTGGGAGGGTCGAGGCGCGCCGACTCGCAATCGCGCCTGACGCTTGACTTCGGTCGAGGCTCGAAAGCGCTTTGCCTTGCGCGGGCTCATCGACCACCGTAGCTATTTCGTTCCACTGGGATCGTCTGCCGGGTTGATGTAGTTGAACTTCAAGGGTGACATCCCGTGGACCTGGATCACTGTCTCTCCGGAGGCCAGGGCGTAGTGGTGCATGCTGGGATCGAGGTAAGCGAAACTGCCCACCCCGAAGCTCATCATCTTATGGGCGTCGAATTGGTCTCCCATGCCGACTTTGAGCGTACCCGTGAGGACGGTCACATTCTCCCGGTTGGGATGAAAGTGCGGCGCGACTTTGTAACCGTCTGGCATCTTGAGACGAATCGTGTAATCGCCGGACGTAGCCATCGGGTCGCCTTCCAGGACGGCCAACTGCGCGCCGGGAGGCAGGAAGGGCGGTGCAGGCCCGAACTTAACCTGGTCAGGCGTGAAGGCATTCTGAGCACAGGCCGGTTGGGCTGCGAAAAGTGCAGCCACCGCGAAAGCAACGGCGAGAAACGATCGTTTCATCGACGGCCTCCACACGGTTGCGGTACGACCTAGGAGCGGTTCTGGTATTGGCTGAGGAATTGCTTCAGCGCCGCGTCGTTCATCTTCAGCTCGCCCGAACGCATCATCTGCTGCTTCAGGTTCTGCTGGTAAATCTCGAAAGCCACCATGCGCTTCCGCTCGAGCAATTCTTCGGCAATCTCCGGCTGCTGACTCGCAAACTGCGCCTCGTCGGCGGGAGTATGCGAGATGACGCGGAACACCACCGTAAGCGGCGGGCTGATGCTGACGGCGTCGCTTGTCTGCCCCGGGTCGAGGGTGAACGCCGTCGGCAGTTCGGAGCCGGGAATCGACGGGCCCACAGCGTCCTGCCGGGTGAAGTCCTGGCTTTCCTTGGCCTCAAGACCCGCGGCCTTCGCGAGCTGCTTGAAGTCGCCACCGCTCTTCGCCTTGGCCGCGAATGCTTTGGCTTGGTCGGCGGCGAGGGTCAGGGACTGGTGGCTGCGGTAATCCTGTTCGACCTTGGCGCGGACTTCGTCGAGCGTCGGGATGTGCTCGGGAGCGATCGCAGCGCCCTGGATGACCGCCAGCCCTTTCGGCACGGTAATCGGATCACCCACCTCACGGACGCGCAACTCAAAGGCGAGATTCGCGAATGACTCGCTGGTGCCGAAGTCCGGCAGCACGTCGTTATACTTGAAGGGTTGAGTTTCCTGCGCCTGCAAGCCGAGCTTCGCCGCGGCCGCCGCCATCTCCTCCTGGGGATTGGTCTTGAGCTCGTTTTCGACCTGTCGAGCCAGAGCCTGCTCCGCCGCCGTCGTCTGCTGCCGCTCCAGGGTCTGGCGGATCTGGTCCTTGACCTCGTCGAAGGTCTGAAGGTGGGCGGTCTGCTTGTCTTCCACTTTGATGATGTGGAAGCCGTAGATGGTCTTGACGAGGTCGCTCACCTGCCCGGGCTTCATCGAAAACGCCGCGTTCTCAAACTCCTTCACCGTCTGGCCGCGTACCACCCAGCCGAGTTCGCCGCCCTTCTGAGCGCTCCCCGGGTCTTGCGAGTACTTCTTCGAGAGCTCCGCGAAATCAGCCCCCGCCTTGACCTGCGCCAGCACCTGCTTTGCCGTATTCTCGATCGTCGTCACTTCCGTGGCGCTCTTGCCCGTGGTCATGAAGAGGATGTGAGCGCACTTGACGCGCTCCGGTACGCGGTAGGTCGACAGGTGTTGCGCGTAGTATTGGCGGAGCGTCGCATCGTCGAGCGTCAACTGCGCCTGAACGCGGTCGGGCGTGATGAGCACGTAGCTGACCCGCCGCTCTTCCGGCACCTTGTACGCGCTCGCGTTCGCCTTGAAATAATCTTCGAGCGCCGCGGGCGTCACCTCGACCTTGCTCACGAACTGCGACGAGTCGAAGGAGACGTAGTCGATCTTGGCCTTGGCGTTCCGCTTCACGAACTCGTCGTGTACTTCGGCGGGAGTGACGGTTACTCCATCGGTCACGATGCTGCGTACCTTGTCGAGCAGCATGCGCTGGCGAAGCTGGGTCTCGAACTGCGCCACCGTCAGCCCGGTGGTCTGCTCGATCTGATTCTGGTAGGCCTCGACCCCGATGAACTTGCCGTTGTTGTAGAGCCAGGGGATGGTTTGGAGGGCCTGGGCGAGCTCCTGCGGCGCCACCTGAATCCCCAACCGCTGGGCCTCGATACCCATGGCGCGCTCGATCACCATCTCGTCGAGGGCGCTCGTGGCCACCGCCGCGACGTATTTCGCGTTAAGCCCCGAGGGCGAGTTGCGCATCTGCGACTGGATCAGGCGCTGCAAGTCGTCGGTGGTGATCTGGCCGCCGCCGATGGTGGCCAGGACGTTCGCCTGCACCTGCGACGTGTCACCACCGCCGATGGGCGCCAGCGTAATGACCATGCCGATGGCCATCACTCCCAAGAACGCCCCCAGCAGCCACTTGTAGAGCGTCTGGCGGCCTTTGCTGAATAATCTGAACATAGGACTTACTCTCCGGAAAAGCGCAAAACCATCCTATTATAGGAGACTTCTGGGGTCGCTGACAACGCGAAAAGCGGCGCCAGCGTCTCCGATGACGGTTGGTCCCTTGAGGGAACCCCCTTCTGGGTAATTAAATGCCGGTCTCTTGGCGGTTTATTGAACTCATGCTCGTGTGGTTTTTCGGATGGGGATTCCTATTGCTGAGATTCCCCGTCCAGTGCTACCGAGTTCTGTCTCTTGGCAAAGTGCCAACCGTAAAGCAAATAAGAAGAGCCACACTCGTTGGGTACATGGCAATGTTTTTCGGCTGCCTGATTTTGCTCGAGATAGCAGTTGGATTGCTTTACCCATCAAACTGAGCAATGCCGGGCTAAGCCCGCCTTTAGGCCGCGAATTTAGGACACCGCCGAAAAGCTGCTCTGGCGGTCCATTCAAGTGTCGATTGAGGAGGGGATCATGTTTGGAGGCTTGCTGTTCGTGGTGTGTGTGGTCATGCAGTTTCACTATCATGACACGCTCCCGTGGTACATCTGGGCGCTGGCCGTGATTGGACTGTTCACTTCGTTCGGTGAGCCGGCGATGAAGTTGAAGCGAGGCTGAGCAGCCCGATTGTGTTCAGGGCATCTCCTTAAACATGAGAATACCCTCGCCCCCTTGGGGGAGAGGGTGGCGCGCGAGCGCCGGGTGAGGGGTGCCATTGAGTATTCGAAGCAGCAGGGCGGCAAAGCCGCTAAGACGCATTAAGGCAGCTCTTCTGCGCCGCAGGGCGGCAAAGCCGCTCAAGAACGCATGACAGGATGTCACGCGCGCTCTTAGACTCAAGCGGAGGTTGTGACTTGTCGAAACGTGGCAGCGGGCCGATGGATGCGCTCTACGGCATCAACGCCGTGCGCGAAGCCATCGGAAACCGCCCGGTGGACTACGTTCTGGTGGCGGAAGGGCAGTATGGCGGGCGCGTGCAGGAGATTATCGACGCCTGCCGCGCCGCGGGTGTCAGCGTGCGTTTCGCGCCCCGCCCGGCGCTCGAGCGCGCGGCGGGGACGGCTCAGCACCAGAACGTCGTGGCCTTCTGCCCAGTGAAGGCTTACGACGACCTGGAATCGCTGTTGCCCGCTCCGGACGCGGCGGCGACGGCGGCGCCGCTGCTGGTCGTCCTCGACAGCGTCGAGGATCCCGCCAACCTGGGCGCCATCGTGCGTACGGCGGTAGCGGCGGGCGCGAGCGGCATCGTGATCCCGGAGCGGCGCGCCGCCGGACTCTCACCCGCCGTGGCGCGCGCCGCCGCCGGCGCGCTCGAGCACCTGAAGGTGGCGCGCGTCCCGAACCTGGTGCGCAGCCTGGTCGACCTCAAGGAGCGGAACATCTGGGTCTACGGGTTCGAGCCGGCGGCAACCAAGTCCTACCTGGACCTCGACTACTCGGTGGCCTGCGCGCTGGTGCTGGGCGGCGAAGGTCACGGCATGCATCGCCTGGTGCGCGAGGCGTGCGACGACCTGGGGCATATTCCTCTCGCCGGACACGTTCAGTCACTCAATGTGTCGGTCGCGGCCGGCATCGTCCTCTACGAAGCGGTAAGGCAGCGCGCCCGCGGCAGTACTCATTCCCGGTAGCGGCGTTCGAACCTGGCTGTAAGCAAGCGCCGAAGACCGGCGGTCGGAGACCGCCGTTTACCGGAAACGCTCCTCCGAGTGTTACAATGCAAGGCATGCGGCGGCGCGGAGTTCGGCTGCTCTTTCTCCTCTGGCTCGGCTGGTACTTGTCCGGACCACTGTTTGAGACCATCGACCGCTGGGATAGCCCGCGAGAGGAGATTAGCGACGTGGCGCGTTCAGCGGGCGGCGCCACCACCCTCCTCGCCGTGCTGGTCTCCTTCGGTATCGCCTTGTTCCGCCGGCTGCAAGATCGCGGGTTGGTCCGGACGGTCCTGCGCGGCAACCCGTTTGCGTCCGCGAGCCTGGTGATGCCGGTTCTCGAATCCTCGGGAGCGCCGGCCTTCGCCCATTCCCCTCCTTGTTGTCTTCGCATTTAGCCCCATCATTTCATGAGCTGAGTTCGGACGCGTTTGCGGCAGGCTTGCACGCTTCAGCGGCCATACTCCGTTCATTGGGGGCTGTCCGACGTCCTTCCAGACTGCCATTACGACCCTCTTACTGCTGGTCGCGAATCCGATGCTGTCCGTGTGCGCGCTCGCGCCGACGTCCGCCGTGGGCGCGACGCTCGAAGGCGTCGTGACGGACACGAGCGGCGCGCCGGTCCCGGACGCCGAGGTCCACGTGCGCAACGTCGACACGAACCAATCGCGACAGCTCGCGACCGACGAGCGGGGGTCATTTCGCGCCCCTGACCTGGCCGTCGGCACCTACCAAGTGGCTGTCGAGCACGCGGGCTTCGCATCCTACCGGCACACCGGTGTCGTGCTGCTGGTCGGCCAGACAACTCGCCTCTCGATCGAGCTTGCTCCGGCCGCACTCAAACAACAAGTCACGGTCAGCGCACAGCCGACGCCGCTTTCTCCATCCGAAACCACGATGACGTCAACCATTGACAACGAACGTATCGAAGAGGGTCCGGTGCGGAGCCGCAATTACCTCGACTTCGTCCTGCTCGCGCCCGGCGTCGCAGCGGCCAACCCGGCATCCCCCTCGGGCTCGGCGGCGCCGCTCGCCGCGAGTGGCTTCAGCTTCGGCGGACTGCGCGCCCGCAGCAACAGCGTCTCAATCGATGGACTCGACAACAACGACGAGTACACGGGATCGAGCCGCACCGAGCTTTCCCTCGAGATCGTGCGCGAGTTTCAGGTGGTCAACAACGGCTTGTCGTCGGAGTTTGGCGGCGCCTCAGGCGGCTCCATCAACGTGGTCACCAAGACGGGGACAAACCTATTTCACGGCGACGACTTCGTCTTCTTCCAAAGCGGCGCGTTGGACGCGCGCGAGCCCTTTCAGCTCGAGCCCCAAAAGCCCGATCTCACGCGCTACCGGGTGGGATCGTCGCTCGGGGGACCAATCCGCAAGGACAAGACGTTCTTCTACGCCGCCTGGGAGCAGGAGAGCAGCCGAGGGCAGGACGAGTCGTTCATCCAGCCGGGCGTTGCGAACGCCATCAACGCCGTGCTCCAGTCCGGGCTTTGGACCCGCCTCGGGACGAAGCGCATCACGTCAGGATTCTTTCCCACCGCCCGGTCGGAGACGGAGGCGTCCGCCAAGCTGAACCAGAACCTGAGCGATCGATACTCGCTGATGCTGCGCTATGCGTTCACCAACAATAAAGAGGCGGGCGATGCCTTCAGCACCGGAGCTTTGACCGACCCGAGCGGACGCGGCAGCGGATTCACCAACGATCAGGGGCTCGCGGGCTCGCTCGTCGCACTCGCCGGTACCCACCGCGTCAACGACCTGCGATTCCAACTGGCGCGGCGCCAGGTCACGCTGCGCACGGGCGACGCGCTGGGCCCCGAGATCGACATCAACGGACTCGCCAATTTCGGCCGTCCTTACCTCGGCAACGGCCGGCGTCACGAAAGCCACGACGAAATCAGCGACACCCTCGCCGTCTCGAAGAGCGTCCATCTGATCAAAGTAGGTGCCATCGTCAACCACGTTTCAATCGACACCTCGCTCGCCGACGGCTTTGGCGGGGTCTACATTTTCCCCAGTCTGGGAGATTTCGCGAGCGGGCAGGCGGACTCGTTTCGCCAGGCGTTTGGCGCGCCGGACGCAAGTTTCGGCGTCACCAGCTACGGCCTCTTCGGTCAGGAACACTGGTCCATGACACCACGTCTGACCCTCGACCTCGGCGCGCGTTACGACTTCGAGCAACTGCCGCGCGGCTTTCATCCGGACCACGACAACTTCAGCCCGAGGGTCGGCGTCGCTTACAGCCCCTCGAGCGTCTGGGTATTGCGCGCCGGGTTCGGAATCTTCTATGACCGTTACGTGCTCGCCAATCTTAATCGTGCCATCGTGAAGGACGGCGTCCGCTCCTACGAACAGACCGCCGATGGCGCCGCGGCGACGGCGATCTTCACTCAGAACCTGGGTGGTCCGCTCAGTGCGCCGCTCGCGGGCATCCAGCCGTCAATCTTTCGTGCTGACCCGAATCTTGAGAACGCCTATAGCGCGCAAACAAGCGCCGGGGTCGAACGGCTTCTCGGTCCCAACCTGACTCTGAGCGCCGATTATCTGTTCGTGCGCGGCCTAAAGCTGGCGCGTACGCGGAACATCAACCTGCCCCCGCCGGTCGTGCTGACACCCGACAACGCTGGCGCGCTGGGTATCGTCAATCCTACGCTGCAGCAGCTCGGGCGCGACGTCTTCGGGCCTGGGCGCCTCGACCCGCGCTTCAATGACGTTTACCAGCTCGAGGATTCCGCTAGCTCCACGTATCGCGGGCTCTCTGTGGCGCTCAACCGGCGTCTGGCGGACGAGATTGAGTTTTCCGCGGCCTACACCTTTTCCAAGACGACCGACGACGCCTCGGACTTCGACGAGCAGCCCCAGAATCCCTTCAACCTCGCCGCCGAACGCGGCCTTTCGCGCAATCATCAAGAGCAGCGCCTGGTCTTCAGCGGCACGTTTGATCTTCCTTTTGGGAAGGATGAGGATCAGCCGCGCCATGGCCCCGCGAAACCCGCGGGGTCGAGGTTCCTCGACGACATCCTCGGCCACGTCGAGCTCGCGCCCATTGTGACGCTCGAGACTGGACGGCCGGTGAACCCACTCACCGGACTCGACTCGAACCGCGCTGACGCCTTCCCGCTTTCCTCGCGCCCCGTGGGTTTCAGCCGGAATAGCCTTTCTACCTCCGGGCTCGCGACCATCGACCTGCGCGTCGTGAAGTACATTCCCTTCGGAGGCGTCCGCCATCTCGATTTCGTCGTTGAGTCGTTCAACCTCCTGAATCGAACCAACGTGCACGAAATCAATCCGTTCTTTGGCTCCGCCAGCGCGGCTCAGCCCGGCTTCGGACTGCCGCTTGACGCCTTCAATCCACGCCAGCTCCAGTTCTCGCTGGACTTCGAGTTCTAAGAGCCTCGATTAGTCGGGCTGGCAAGCGCAACGCGCCGTGGGAGATAATCATCATAGGTACGGGGCCGAGAAGCCCAAGCCGGAGGACCTCATGTCATGTAACCACGCTCGCGACCGCTGCACAGCCGACCGGGCGACCGCTTTGGCCGTAGCGGCAAGCCTGGCCGTGGCCCTCGCCGCGCCGGTAATCGCAAAAGCTCAGGAGGGAGTGACGGGCGAGAGTCCGGTGTTCGCGCAGCCGAAAAAAGATGAGCCCCCGCCGGACCTGAAGCATCAGGAAGAAGAAGCTGCCAAGATCCGCGTCCAGTCTCCGCTGGTGACGACGCCAGTGACGGTCTTTGATTCCGCCGGCCAGTTGGTCTACGACCTCCGCCGGAAGGACTTCCAAGTGCTCGATAACGGCGTGCCGCAGCGTATCGACCGCCTGGACGCCGCGACTGACCCGGTGACGGCGGTCATCATTGTCGAGGCCAATGACGCTGTCGCGCCGCTGCTGCCGCAGGTGCGGCCGGTAGCATCCTTGTTCTCGGGCCTGCTGCTCGGTCCGGAGGGCGAAGCCGCCGTGATCTTCTACGGCGACCGCGTACACCTGGCGCAGGATTTCTCGAAGGACAGCGACCAGCTATCGGCCACGCTCAAAGGCGTGACTCCCGAGGGCAGTGAGGCTCGGTTGAACGACGCGCTGGCGCGCGGCATCGCCATGCTCGAAAAGCGGCCCAAAAACGAACGGCGTGTGATCGTCGCCTTCTCCGACGGTTTCGATCGCGGCAGCGAGACCGGAAAGGACGACATCATCCGGCGCGCGACCTCCGCCGAGGTGACGATCTACGGGCTGGGATTCAATCCCGCCCAAGCGCTGCTCATGCAGAAGCCGCAGGATCAGCAGCAGAGCCCGCTCGATGCGAACGTGGCCCATCCGATGCCGCCCGGCCAGGTCCCGACCCCAACCAACTCAGAGAGCGTGTGGAGCACGCCCGTGCCAGTGGTGCCGATTCTGATCGCGACCGGGCAGGTCATCCGCTCAGCGCTGGCCTCGAGCATTTTGGAGTTCTATGCGGGATACACGGGAGGGGTGTTCCTGTCGCACTGGTCGAAGTCCGCGCTCCAGGAGCAACTGAGCCGCATCGCCTCCGAGATTCAGAGCCAATACGAACTCGCCTACATTCCCGACACGCTCAATCAGTCGGGATTCCATCGTATCCAGGTGGAGGTGAAGCGCCCGGGGATGAAGGTGCGGGCGCGCGCCGGGTATTTCTATCCCACGAAGGAGTAGGCCGGGTTACTCGTTATTCTCGTAGTCCTCATAGCCCATCACTTCAACGCGCCGTCCCGCTTTGAGATCGATTTCCGCGAGATACGGACGCATGGCGTCGGGAAGCACGTCGAGAACCATCACGTGCGTCTTGCCTCCTTGGGTGAAGGTCACCGTAAAGTAGCGGTTGAGCTTGCCCCCGCCGCCCATCGGTCTCACCTTCCACTTCGGCTTGAGCTTCCAGACCCGGCGGCTGACGTTGGGCCGGTATTCCATGATGCGGATGGAGGAATACGGAACGGCAATGTCGTACTGAAAGCAGGCAAAGTCGAGATTGTCGGGCGTTACTTCGAGCCGGCCGGTGCAGCCGTCGGGAATCTTCTCGGTGCCGCCCACGTACTTGAACACCGACTCCTTGGGTTTCTCCTCGTGGTGCAGCAACTGGCTGGAGCCTGAGGTCACACCGGCGAGAATCATCGCCGGGAGGATGGCTGCGAAGGTTCCGCACCAGTGGCGCGAGCGCCGGCCTCCGGACGCTCGACGCTCCCCCGAGCGGGCGTGGCTAACATTCATTGCGATCTCCTGGAGTTCTCAGAATCTCTCGTGATGGCGCTCCGGCGGCGAGTCGTTCAGTGGTCAAGGGCCGCGTCGCTCGCTCCGGCAGCCGGCGGGCCGCAGCGCACCGGTACGTCGATCTCCATGTACCAAGGGACGGCGTGATTGCCCCAGCGCGCGGGCTGGAACGTCCAATGCTCCACCTTCTCGCGCGCCGCCTCAAAGCCCGAGGCCGGTCCCGACAGCGGCTGCGCGTCGAGCACGTGACCCTTGTCGCCCACCAGCACGCGCATGCGCACTGACGCGGGGGCAGTGTCCTCGGGCGCACTTGCCAGCAACGCCGGCGGCTTGACTTCGCGGTCGAGGTCCTTCTCGGGCGCCGGAGGAAGCTGTTCGAGGCTGTGCGGATGCAGTGAAAACCGCACGTCCACGAAAGTCGTGAAGCCCATCGCCTGTGCACCGCTCTTGAACGGCCGGTAGAGCCAGTGCCGCGCCGCCTGAAGCGCCGCTTCCGCCAGGAACGGATGTCCGCGCACGATGTGCACGGTGGACACGTGTCCTTCCGGAGTCACCCGCAACTGAAGACGCACCAGTCCTTGAATGTAGTTGACCTTGGCGAGCGCGGGATATTCCGGCTTGACCTCGTCGATGAGCAGCCGCGTCGCCTCTTTGCTGTTGAGCACCACGGGTCCCGGGGCGCGCAACGCCGTTTGTGCCGCCAAGACTGCTGCCGCCGCACAGCATACCGGCAGCGCCCATTGGCCTGCTCGCCCGAACTTTCCTGACCTTGGGCTAGCCATCGGACTCGAAGATCACCTGGGCGACGACGTAGTGGTCAGCGTGCGAAATGGAGACCGCTGTCCGCGTCACGTGAAGTTCGCGCGCTAATTCCCCGGCGCGGCCCCGCAGTACCAGCTCCGGTTTTCCGCTCGGCTGATGGATTACCTCAACATCGAGCCAGCGGACACCGTTGCCCCAACCCGTGCCCAGCGCTTTGAAGGCGGCTTCCTTGGCGGCGAAGCGCGCTGCGTAACGTTCCGCTTTGTTCTTGAACTTCTCGCAGTAAGCGATCTCTTCGGGCGTAAACACGCGGCCTCGGAAGCGCTCTCCGTGCCGATCCAACACGTGCTCAATGCGGACCGTCTCCGCGATATCGACGCCCGTACCCACGATCATGGGGTGCTCGCTCCTAGCTTGCCAAATCGGCGGCATTATTTCAACGTCTGTCATGTCGAAGACTGGTCTGGCGGATCCGTTCTTCCTTTGGATGCCGGTTCAGGCGCCGCGGACTCCTTTTCTTCCGTGTGTTATCGTGAGCGGGTGGGCCGTGAAGCTTTCAAGATCGTGAGGCGTGGCGGACTCGCGTGGCTCGAGTCGGAACGCCTGGCGCGCTTGCCGTGGTTGGTGCATGCCTTCAGCACGCGTGTCATGACGCCGGGAGCGAGGGCGTCCAGAGGTCTGGACTTGAGCTTGCATCATGGCTCGACCAGCACACGCTTGACGGCCGAGCGCGAGCGAAACCGGCGCAGGTTCATCAAGGAGCTTCGAGCTTCGGCGTTTTCGCTGGTCATGCTCCGGCAGATTCACTCGACCAATGCGTTCGAGGTGCGGCGGAATCCCGTCGGCGAGCTGGATTACGAGCCTCCCGGAGTTCGTGGCGTCGCGCCGGTCGAACTTCCTTGCGTCGCAGAGGACTTTCGCGGGGGCGACGCGCTTCTCACGCGCGAGCCGGGCATCCTGTTGTCAGTGCGCACGGCGGACTGCCTGCCCATCCTTATCACCGATCCCCGGCGTCGCGCCGTCGCCGCGGTTCACGCCGGGTGGCGTGGCGCGCTCGAGCGAGTGGTCGAGAAGTCGGTGGGCGAGATGCGCCGGGCGTTCGACTCACGCCCCCAAGACCTCCTCGCGGCCATCGGTCCGGGCATTCGCGTCTGCTGCTACGAGGTTGGCCCGGAAGTGGTTGACGCCTTCCGCGGACGATTCGCGGACACCGACGGTTTCTTCCGGACGCCGCCTCCTGACGACGCGGCACGCGCCCGCGCCGAGCGCTATCCCATGCTTTCCGCGCATCCGCCGGGTCACGGGCCGGATCACGCGCCCGCCGCGCACCTCGACCTCGTCCGAGTAGCGCGCCGCCAGCTCATCGACGCGGGAATGCAGCCGTCGAAGATTCAGGCCGCGGCTTTCTGCACCGCCTGCCGGACGGACCTTTTCTATTCCTTCCGCCGGGAAGGCGCGCGTGCGGGTCGCATGATGGCGGTGATTGGAATCAAGCCATTGAACGATTGAGAGAATCTGGTGACTGAGCCATTGAGTGATTGAGCGAAGGGTAGCCATCACGGTCAGCGCTTTTCTGACCGTGGGCTTGCGCTCGAAGAACCCACAGAAAGTCAGCCCGCCTTGGCGGGCGGCATCCATGTAGCCTAGGGCGTGAGCCCTGGGTCAGCGGCCCCACCACCCCGCCTTCGGCCCCCCTCCCCCCTTGCGGGGGAGGGGCAAGGGGGCGAGGGGCTTTCCCAACCCAGTGAAGGGTAGTGAAGGGTGGCCACGGTCAGCGCTTTTCTGACCGTGGGCTTGCCCTGGAAGAACCCACGGTCAATCACACGACGATTGACCGTGGATACCACTCGCGAGCTCGATCCCTGCTACCTTAGCGAACTCGCGCAGCCGCTCGGCGCAGCCCTTCACCGGACGCGCCAACGCGAGCTTTGCGCCTTCCTCGAAAATCGGAATCAGCTTCTCGAGCTCGGGCCCGGAGACCGCGCCCGTCAGCGCCACGCGGATAGGATGAAACAGGTCCTTGCCTTTCTTCCCCGTCTCCTTCTGCACGCTCTTCGCGATCTCGCGAAACTTTTCGTAGATGAGTGACTCGTTGAGCGCGAGCACCTCGGGGATAAACGCGCGGAGCACCTCATGCGATCCCGCGTCTTCGGCAACGTGGCGCGTTTCTTCGGCGCTCACTGTTCGAGCGGCGTCGTAGTCGAAGACGATCCTGACAAAGTGCGCGAACTCCTCCGGATGATCCCACCGGGCTGTGGCGGCAACGTCAATGACCAGGTGCATCAGGCAATCGGCCCGAACCACTTCATCTTCTTTTAGCATTCCCTCCGATACCAGGCGGCCCGCAATCACTCTTCCTAGGTCTTCAACTCTCTCGAGTCCATATTGCCTGTTAAGCCAATTAAGTTTTTGAGGATCGAAGACCGCCGGACTCTTGTTGACTCGGTCAAGAGAGAATTGAGCGATCATCTCGTTCGTCGATAGAATCTCGGTCTTGCCGTCCGGCGCCGACCAACCCAGCAGCAGCAAATAATTCCGCAGGGCTTCAGGCAGAATGCCCTGGTCGCGGAAGTTATCGAGCGACGTCGCACCATGGCGCTTCGAGAGCCGCGTGCGATCAGGACCGAGGATTGTCGAGAGGTGCGCGAAGGCAGGCGGCTCCCAGCCGAGCGCCTGGTAGATGGCGAGTTGGCGCGGCGTGTTCGAGATGTGGTCGTCGCCGCGGATCACGTGCGAGATTTCCATCAGGTGGTCGTCGATGACGGCGCCGAAGTTGTACGCGGGGTGGCCGCCCGAGTGGACGCCGGAGCGCATGAGGACGAAGTCGCCAATCACGTCACTCGTAAAACTCACGAGACCGTGCACCAGATCGTTCCAGGTGAAGCTGCCGCCTGCGATCCTGAGTCGCACGGCGGCGGGCTCGCCCGACTCGACCCGGCGCGCCGATTCCTCGGGCTTAAGCGCGCGGCATCGTCCCGAGTACTTGGGCTGTATTCCTGCCTTGAGCGCCGCCTCGCGCTCTGCCTCGAGCTCGGCGGGCGTACAGAAGCAGTAGTAAGCGCCGCCCTGCGCGATCAGTTGCGCGGCGTACCGGCGATACAACTCCGGGCGCTCTGACTGCCGGTAAGGGCCGAAGGGCCCGCCGACGTCCGGACCCTCGTCCCAGTCGAGTCCGAACCAGCGCAGGTCTTCGAGCAACTGCCTCTCGAAGCGCTCCTCCGACCGCTCGACGTCCGTATCCTCGATGCGCAGGATGAACACGCCGCGCTCGTGTCGCGCGAAGAGCCAGTTAAACAGAGCGGTGCGCGCGTTCCCCACGTGCAGGGAGCCCGTCGGACTGGGCGCGAAGCGTACTCGTACTTTGGACATCGGGAACTTAAGATAGCACGCTGTTTTGCTCGCGTCATGATCACGACGCCCTGGGCAGGCTTCGACCGCCGCTACAGGGCGCTACTTCGCCACCGTGCTGTTGAGCGAGGGCATCCACTCGGACAAGTGATTGAGGCAGGCGTAATCCGTGCGGTCGACCTGGAGCGGCGTGATGGAAATCTCGTGGGCGCGGATGGCGGCGTAGTCCGAGTCCGGCTCGACGCGGTCAAACGCCACCGTTTCGTCCTGCCAGTAATAAGGACGCCCGCGCGGATCGGTCTTGGCGTGGATGACGTTCTGGGTGATTTTGCGGCTCTGGCGCGTGAGGCGTACGCCGCCGGCCTGGACGCGCGGCACGTTGACGTTGAGCATGACGCCGGGTGGCAGTCCTTCCTCGAGCACCTTGGCCGCGAGTTGCGCGGCGAACGAAGCTGCGCCTGAGAAGTCGGTCTGCTTGCGCGACGCGAGCGACACCGCGATGGCCGGCACGCCGTGCAGCGTGGCTTCGAGCGCGCCCGCCACCGTGCCCGAGTAGATGATGTTCTCGCCCAAGTTGGCGCCCTGGTTGATACCGGAGAGCACGATGTCGGGCATGAAGCTCAGGATCTGGTGCAGCGCCAGGATGACCGCGTCGGCCGGCGTGCCGGAGACGGCGTAGTGCCGCTCGTCGTGCACGCGGACGCGCAGCGGCAGATGAATGCTGATCGACTGGCTGGTGGCGCTCATCTCCCGCTCAGGCGCGACCACGTACACGTCGCCCAGCGGCAGCAACCCTTGCTCCAGCGCCTTGAGGCCCTCGGCGTGAATGCCGTCGTCATTGGTGATCAGGATGCGTTTCGTGCTCATCGTCTTCATTGTAGCTGATAATCCGCTATCCCGGGTTATCGCCGGCCGCGATTCGAGTGGGTGCGCCGGTCTCGCCATCGAATGCCGGAGCCGGGTGCAGCCGCACATCGCCCTCCGCGGACACCTGCGTCTCGGCGATCAACACTCCGTCTCGCAGCACGATGCGTCGCCCGGAGAGCACCGGCACGCGGTCGCCCGGAATAATGATTCCGACGAGATTGAGCGGATCGGCCGCCGAGAGCGTCACAGTTTGACCGGTGATTCGACTGTTGCGCAGGGCGCGCAGCGATTCCACCGCCACGGGCAGCGCAAACTGTTCGCCCAGGAATCCGTCCACGAATCGCCCGCCACGCACTTCGCCGCGATCCTCGAGGCGGCGGAACGCGCCCAGCAGCTCGCGCCACTTGAGATCGAAGTTCTCACGCGTCACGAGCTCGCGGAAGACCACGCCGTAGCGTTCGAGCAGAATCTTGCACACGGCCTCGGTGGCGCGGGTGCGATCCACCGGCTCGCCCGAGAACAGCAGGGACCAGCGGCCGGTGCTGTGTCGCGGGCGCGAAGTTTTTCCGCGACCGTGTCCCGAGCGCCGCTTGGGATCGATCAAGGCGCGCAGATTGTCAAATCCGTCGGCGGTAACGAGTCCTGCGGCCGCCAACTCCCACAATGCGGTTTCCACTTCCGCCTTGAGTTTGCCGGTGCCGCGCACGATGTCGGCGAAGAATGACGCGCCGCGTTGCTGGATGAATTCGAGCACCTGTCTTCCCGGTTGGCTCAAGCCAGCCACAGCGTGGCTCAGGTCGAGATGCCGTGGCATCATCCAATCGGCGTCCTCGCGCACGAAGAAAGTGATGGGCGCAACACTCGACGGCACCACCCGGCGCGTGTGGACTTTCTGGTCTCCGTCCTGCGCTGTCTGGTCGAGCGTGGCGGGGTGCGGCGAGATGCGTCCCCAGCCGATGACGCCGGTGAGGCAGAGCTGGTCGAGCTGCTTGGGATCGTAGTCCGCGAGGCGCCGGGCGAGAATCTGCGTTTCCCAGGCGCTCGCGGGAATCTCAAAGCCCTGCAACTGCCGGACTACTTCCTGCAATCCGCGCTCGCCGTGCGTCTGCGTCCCCGGCGCGACGTGCTGCCAGTCGAGCAGCCAGCGCATGAACTGCGCCGGAGTCACGGGAGCAATCTGGGCGCGCAGCGCGCCGAGCGTCAGCCGGTGGATGCGCGCCAGTTGGCGGCGCTCGCACCATTCGACGGTGGCGACCTGGGTGAACTGGCCGCGCAAGACGTTGCCACTTGCTTCGAGGCGCAGCAAGGCCGCGTCCACTTCGTCTACAGGCAGTCCGAGGATCTGCGCGAGCCACGCCGCCGTCACCGGACCCGCGTGCGCCATCCAGCCGCGTACCATTTCCCAGACGGCATCCTCCCGCGAGGATGAGGCGCTGTCGAGCGCGGCCAGGTCGTTCGAGAACTGTGCCGCGGGGAAAACGGTGAGAAAAGTCTTCGCCTTCTCGGTGCTGACCCATCGGGTTCGACTGTTATCGATCGCGCGTGCGGCGCGACGCTGCGACACGAGGACGTCGAAATAGCCGCCCCACGATTCGCTCACGCGCTCGCCCGACGGAGCCACGAAGTTATCGGGCAGCGCCACGAGCGTAGTGAGCGCGTCCGCCAGTTCATCGGCGTCGCGAACGTCGGGCCAGGATTCCTCGCGTACCCGGGCGATGGCCGCCGGATCGAGCCGTCCGATTTCTCCCAGAACCGCCTCGGGCAGCGAGCGGCGCATCTCGACGGCGCGCGCCCGGCGCTCCTCGAGTGGCGCGTCGTCGAGGTAGGCGTAAGGGTTGGAATTGAGGATTTCGTGCGAGAAGGCGGACGGCGCAGGCGTATCCACGGCGCGGCACTCGATGCTGCCATCGTCGATCGAGGCGAGGACGCGCTTCAGTCCTTCGAGGTCCATCGCCTCGGTCAGCGCGTCTCTCATCACCTCGCGCACCAGCGGGTGGTCGGGAATGTGAATGTCGCCGACGATGTTCTCCTGGCAGGCGGCGGCTTCGGGGAATACTGCGGCGAGCAGGTCGTCCGCCTGCATGCGCTGAAGATAGAGCGGCACCTTCTGGCCGTTGCGGAAACGAAGCAGAGCCAGCGCGCGGCTCGCATCCCAACGCCAGCGGTTGTTAAAGATGGGGGAGGCGAGCACCGCCTGCTCGAGCACCGCGTCCACGGAGTTCACGTCGAGGAAGCGGAAGACATCGGCCAGGGGGAAGCTGTGCTGCTCGCCAAGCGAGATGTTGAGGCCGTCCTCGGTCGCGGCCGCCTGAAGCTCGAAATTGAACGACCGGCAGAAGCGCTTGCGCAGCGCCAGTCCCCAGGCTTTGTTGATGCGTCCACCGAAGGGCGCGTGCAGGATGAGCTGCATCCCGCCCGCTTCGTCGAAGAAGCGCTCAGCGACCACGGTCTTCTGGGTGGGCACGACGCCCAGTACCGCGCGGCCGGCCGCGAGATACGCGACCAACTGCTCGGCGCCGGCGTCATTGAGTCCACATTCCTGTTTCAGCCAGGCGACGGCTTCGGACGGCGCGCCGTCAGTCATCGCGGTGACTCGTTCCCGCAGGTCCGACACCTGGGCTGAGAGTTCTGCCGTGCGCGACGGCGCTTCACCGCGCCAGAACGGGACGTTGGGCGCCGCGCCGTGTGCGTCCTCGACCAAGAGGCGGCCGCTCTTCGATTCCACGCGGCGGATGCGCCACGACGTATTGCCGAGCAGCATCACGTCGCCGCGCATGCTCTCGACGGCGAAGTCCTCATCGACGGTGCCGACCATCACGGCTTCGGGCAGAGCGACGACGGAGTAGAGCGCGCTGTCCGGGATCGCGCCGCCGCTCGTGATCGCCGCCAGGCGGCTGCCACGCCGTCCGCGCACGCGGCCGTTGACGCGATCGCGGTAGAGATAGGCGCTGAGGCGTCCCCGCCGCGCCGCAATCCCTTCCGCGAGCATCGCGAGCAGTTCATCGAATTCCTGGCGCGCGAGTTCGCGATAGGGGTACGCGCGGCGTACCAGCGCGTAGAGCGCGTCCTCGCTCCAGTCCTCGCAGGCGCACGCGGCGACCATCTGCTGCGCGAGGATGTCGAGCGGCGCCTGGGGAATCTCCAGGCGATCGAGATCGCCCTGACGGATAGCGCGTACGAGCGCCGCGCACTCGACCAGCTCATCACGGGTCATGGCGAAGATGCGGCCTTTGGGTACCGCGCCGCGCCAGTGTCCCGCGCGTCCGACGCGCTGGAGCGCGACCGCGATGGAACGCGGCGACTCGATCTGGCACGCGAGGTCGACGGTGCCGATGTCGATGCCCAGTTCGAGCGAAGCCGTCGCCACCAGCACGCGTGCCTCGCCCGACTTTAGTTTCCTCTCCGCCTCCAGTCTTATCTTGCGCGAGAGACTGCCGTGGTGCGCCGCCACCGCGCCCTCGCCCAACCGCTCCGCCAGGTCGTGCGAGACGCGCTCGACCTGCCGGCGCGTATTCACAAACACCAAGGTGGAGCGATGCTCGCGGGCGAGCGCGGCCAGGCGGTCGTAGACTTCGTCCCACATTTCGTTGGTGGCGACCGCGGCGAGTTCGCTCGCCGGAACCTCGACCGCCAAGTCCAGTTCGCGCCGATGGCCGACGTTGACAATGGTGGGCTGGGGACGCGCGCTGCCAGCCAGGAAGCTAGCCACCAGCTCGATCGGCTTCTGCGTCGCTGAGAGGCCAATGCGCACCGGAGCCCGGCGTCCCGGCGCGGAACCGGTCACGAGCGAGTCCAGACGTTCGAGCGAAAGCGCCAGATGTGCGCCGCGCTTGTCGTCCGCGACGGCGTGGATTTCATCCACGATCACGGTTTCGACGTCCTTCAGGATGGCGCGACTCTTCTCCGACGTCAGCAGGATGTAGAGCGACTCGGGCGTGGTCACCAGGATGTGAGGCGGCCGCCTCAACATCGCGCGACGCTCCGGCTGCAAGGTGTCGCCCGAGCGCACGGCGGCGCGGATCTCGGGCATCAGCAAACCGCGCGCGCCGGCGAGTTCCGTGATGCCGCGCAGCGGGACTTCGAGATTCTTCTGAATGTCATTTCCCAGCGCCTTGAGCGGCGAGACGTAGAGCACTTCGGTGCGATCCTGGAGTTCGCCCGCCAGCGCCTTGCGTACCAGGCGATCGATACAGGCGAGGAACGCGGCGAGAGTCTTGCCCGAGCCAGTGGGGGCGGAAATCAGCGTGTCTTCGCCCGCCACAATGTGCGGCCAGCCCTGTTCCTGCGGCTCGGTCGGCGTGCCGAGTCGCTCGACGAACCAGTCCCGGACGACGGCGTGCGCCCACGCCAGCCAGGTGGGGGATTCGCTGGACATGGGATTCATTTTAGCAGGTCGTTTGACAGCTTGCCTGACGTTAGGCCGGTTCGGACGTCGCCGCCGAGAGATCAGTCGTGGTCGGCGCGACTCGCGAGAGTTTTCATTTCATCGAAGTGGTAGACATGTGTGCCGGGAGAATGCCGCGCCAATTTCAACTGCCGGTACGGCCGCAATGAACGTGGCCGTCCTGAAATAATTTGTCTCATGCGTCTCATCGGTCTCCATGGGGCCGTCGCGGTGTGATAGTCTCGTGCGCTTGGGATGGCGGCGCGGCTTGACTTCCAAGGAGCCGAGATAGGAGAGAAGGGACATGAGGATTTCCAGGCGTGACTCGCTGAAGCTGCTGGGCGCCGGTGTCGCGACGGCGGCCGGGACGAGCGGCACGATGCGCGGCTCGCCCACCGCCCTCGGCGCGCCGGCGAATCCTCAGCAGACTCCCGAGACTCCCGAGGTCGTGGCGGATCGCGTGCGCCGCATGCAGTGGTGGCACGCTGCCAAGTTCGGCATGTTCATTCACTGGGGACTGTACAGCGTCATCGGGCAGCACGAGTGGGCGATGGAAGAGGAGGGAATCCCGATTCCGCAGTACGAGCTGCTCGCCAAACATTTTGTTCCCAAGCCGCACGCGGCGCGGGACTGGGCGAAGCTGGCGAAGCAGGCGGGCCAGAAATACATGGTGATGACGAGCAAGCATCATGAGGGTTTTTGCAACTTTTCGACCAGGCTGACCGACTACTGCGCGCCGAAGCAAGCCTGCGGCCGGGACCTCGTCGCGGAGTTCGTGGAAGCGGCGCGTGCCGAGGGACTGCGCGTCGGGTTCTACTATTCGCTCATGGACTGGCATCATCCTGACGGGGCGCGTTGCGCGACCGACGAGAATGCGCGCCGGCGTTTCGTCGAGTACACACATGGACTCGTCCGCGAACTGATAACGCAGTACGGCAAGGTCGACATCCTCTGGTACGACGTCGACTGGCCGCTGACCGCGGAACAATGGGAATCGAAAAAGATGAACCAGATGGTCTTCGAGCTTCAGCCGGACATCATTGTCAATAACCGCAACGGACTCGAGGGAGATTTCTCGACCCCCGAGCAGCACATCCAGGCGGCGCGCAGCGGACGTGCTTGGGAAACCTGCATGACGATGAACGATAGCTGGGGCTACCAGAGGACCGACGACAACTGGAAATCCCCAAAGACCATCGTGCGCAACCTGATTACCTGCGCCAGGGGCGGCGGCAACTACCTGCTGAACATCGGGCCCAAGCCGGATGGCTCGGTGCCCGAGGAGTCGGCGGGCATCCTGACTGAGGTCGGGAAATGGATGGACCGGAATGGCGCGACGATTTACGAGTCTGAACCCTGCCGCGGCGGTGGAACGCCGTTCGCAAACTTCACGCGTAAAGGGAATACGCTTTACATTCACGTCCACTACTGGCCGGGTGGGACGCCGGCGGCCCAGTGGCTGGAATTTTTCCGGCCGCCGACCGTGGTGGCGATTGGCGGCCTGCGCGCCAAGGTGAAGGCGGCGCGGCTGTTCGTATCGGGGAAGCGTGTCGACTTCCGCCAGGACGACATCTCTGTCCAGTTCAAGGGTCTGCCGGCTGAGGCACCCGATTCCCCGGTTACGGTCATCGAAGCCGAGTGCGATTCAGAACCGGTTGTCGATGGGCTGCACGTTCGCGAGCACCGCGAGCGTTACAAGGTGGGCGTGAGCTGAGGCGAGGCGTGCGAGGTCATTTCCCCACGGGTGGGAGGGTAATCCCGGGCGTAACGTAAGTTGGTGATTCTAAGGCATAATACTAATCGACGTCGAAACGCCGGCGTCCCAACTTTTCTCCCGCCTCGTGCATCTAATGGGTTGTTGGGTAAGCGTTTTGCGGCACCCTCCGGAGCACTTCCTGTACTACTGACAGACTGTTCGCCGGGCCGTTCTCGCTCGCGCCTGAAGCGTCGTGTCTGGATGCGGCCGCAACCCTTCCGAAAGGAGAAGATCGGTGTTCGAAGCTGAGCTTGATCCGACAATTGAGATTGCTGAGCCGGAGGACGAGGGGACTTCGCTCGAGGCGCGCGCCAACGAGCAAGTCCCGGTTTCCGATTCCGGAGAGGCAGACGATTCGCTCGACCTGACGCCAGGGGAGCTCGAAAGCTCCGAGGATCCCGTTCGGATGTACCTGCGCGAGATGGGGAAAGTGTCGTTGCTGACGCGGGCAGGCGAAGTCGAGATCGCGCAGCGCATCGAGCGCGGACAGTGGCTCGCGTGGCGCGCGCTTTCGCGCTCGCCCCTGGCGGTCACGGAACTGGCAGCGGTCGCGGGGGAATTGCGGTCAGGGACTCGTTCGATCAGCGACATCGCACACTTTGACGAGCCCTATCAGAACGAGAAGGAACGCCAGAAAAGAGCGCAGGAGACGCTCGAGCTGGTCCGAGGAATCTCGAAGCTCTACCGGCTGGCGCTCACGCAAGCGGCTCGACTCGAGCGCACGCCGAAGTCGGAGGTGCGGGCTCGCCTTGGCGCGCGGTATCGCCTGGCGCGCACCCGCGTCGAGATATCAAAGCTGGTACGCGCCGTCGATCTGAGCGAGCCGGAAAAGAACCGGCTGACGGAGCAGGTCGCGCGGACCCATGAACGACTGTCGGAAGTGGTCCGGCAAGTAGAACGGCTCGAGCGGCGCGTCGAAGCGGGCAGCAAAGCGGCGGCCAATGCTCGGGTTGAGCTCAAGGCGCGCCGGCGCGAGCTCCGGGCGATGGAGTCGGAACTTGGTGTCAGCGCCATCGAGCTGAAGCGCACTTGGGAGAGGATTGAGCGTGGCCTCGCGCAAGCGGAGCAGGCCAGAAAAGAGCTGACGGAGGCGAACCTGCGCCTCGTGGTCTCGATCGCCAAGAAGTACGCGCATCGCAGTGCCTTGCATCTGCTCGACCTGGTTCAGGAAGGGAATATCGGGCTGATGCGGGCGGTGGAGAAGTTTGAGTGGCGGCGCGGCTACAAGTTCTCGACCTATGCGACGTGGTGGATCCGTCAGGCCGTGACGCGCGCCATTGCCGACCGGTCGCGCACGATTCGGATCCCGGTGCACATGGTCGAGGTCATCAACAAAGTGGCGGCGGCACGGCGGCAGCTCGTCCAGGAGTTGGGCCGGGAGCCCCGCGCCGAGGAGATTGCTCGCCGCGTGGGTCTTCCAGCATCCAAGATCCGGAGTCTGGCGCGCATCGCGCAGGAGCCGGTGTCGCTCGACGCGCCGGTGGGCGACGATGCCGAATCGCCGCTGGGCAATCTTATCGAAGACAAGACCAACCCGTCCCCTGCTGAAGCGGTCATCCGCCTGAGCCTCCGGGAGGAAACCGAGTCGGCGCTCAAAACGCTTACGCCGCGCGAGGAGAAGATCCTCAAGATGCGCTTTGGATTGGAGGGCGACCAGACGCACACGCTCGAGGAAGTGGGCAGCGCGCTCGACCTCACGCGCGAGCGGATTCGCCAGCTCGAGAGTCGAGCCCTGCGCAGCCTGCGGCATCCGTCGCGCGCCCATCGGTTGCGGGACTTTGTTTCGCGGAACTGAGCCGAGTGAGTCATCCGCCGCCGCTCGGTCATGAGCAGGCGGCGGAGACTTTAGTGACGCACTTCACTTCGTCGTCGTGGCGGTGGTCGTCGTTGCCGCGGGCTTCTTCTTAGCCGCCGGCTTGGCGGCTGGTTTCGCTGCTTGCGCCGCGGGTTTGGCCGCCGGTAGAGTGGCCTTTGCCGCTACTGGCCTGGCGGCAGGAGTAGCAGGCGATGCGGCGCCTTTGGCGGCTCCGCGTGCAGGATTCGCCGCGACAGGCGTCGTGGGACGGAGACCCCACCGGTTGTTGGCCGCTGGCGCTGAGCCAGCCGCAGGTTGAGCCGCTCCCGTTGCGACGCTCCCCGCGAGACCCGACGCCGCCGTGCCGCCGCCCAGCACGCTAGGTGTAGCCGCAGCGGCAGCGGTTGCAGGGGCGCAGGGTTGGCCCGCTGCAGCGACGTTAGCGGCAGGCGCGGCAACTGGCTGGGCGGCCGCCTTCTTCTTCCCGAAAAGCGACCGGAGATTGCCGACCGCGGACGTGGCAGTCCCGATCGCGGACGTGGCCTGAGTGCTACCGGAAGTCACGGTCTGCTGGGTATTCTGACTGCCCAGCGAACCTGCCAGCGTATTCATGGTCGAAGTGGCGTTCGCTACGCCCGACCCGCCTGGAGGGCAGGGAGGCAAACCACCCGCCGCGCCTCCGCCTGCCAGCCCGCTCGCGGTTCCCACGACGCCGGTTGCTGCGGCTCCACCGGCGGCCGGCGCCGCGTAGGCTGATCCCCCAGTGGCGACTGCGGGTGTCCCGCTGGCTGTGGCCGACGCCCCGGCGGGGCCGTTGCCGAACATGCCGCTCGTGAGTCCCTTGAATTCCAGCGGGAACTCGCCGCCTAGTTGGTATTGATTCCCCTCGAGCGGTGAGATCTCGCGCACCGTGAGGTCGAGCGAGTAGTTCACGCCTGCGACACCGCCCTCCCGCCAGATGAGCTCGAGCATCGCGTCACCCACCGCGCCCGGCTGGAGTTGAAATTTCGGATCGATTTGGTTGTTCACCACCTTGCCGATGCCACGCACGGCGTTCGCCCCGGCATATCCGTTCAGGCCGAAGCGGTTCCCCTGGTCATCCATGGCCATGGCCGAGCCGTCCGCATAGCCGAGGACGAGCCGCTGCGCCGTTTTGTTCTGGAATCGCAGGGTCACATCCATGACCTTCAATCCGCTCACCGCGCTCATACGAAAGTCAATGATGGCGACGGCAAAATCCGTTGCCTCGTAGCAGGCCGGAAGGTTGCCGCACGCCCCTTGAGCGGGTGCGGCGGCCTGAGGCGGAGCTGCGGCCGCCTGCGCGGCTCCCAGGTTGGTCAAAGCCGCCAGCAGCAGTGAGCAAGCGCCAAGTGTCTTCAACAACAGTCTGATTTTCATGGTCTCCCCCTTTTGGGAATCAAGAACTTGCCGAACTACGGCAGTTCGACTGCGAAGCGGCGTCATCTGTGTTAACTAACTTGATAATTGTATGGCCCCAGTTGTGTTGATACCCTGCGACCCAGGGAACGACCTTCTCATCCGTCCAACCTTGTCGACGGAACCTCTGGAGAGTGGGCGTTCACTCAGCATTGCGCAGGAACGCGGGGAAAACCGTCATGCCGCGGCGAAATTTTCAACCGGCCTACCGATTCGATCCCGGAGAGCTGGGCTCGGCGGTTATGGAATACGTCGAAGGCGCGCCACTCACGGAGTACAGCGCGAAGAATAGGTGTTCCGTTGCGGAGCGCCTCAAGTTGTTGAGCTCCGTGTGCGAAGCCGTCGAATACGCGCACGGACAGGCGGTCATTCACCGCGACCTGAAGCCGTCCAACATCCTTGTGAAATCTGACGGGAGCGTGCGGCTGCTCGACTTCGGCATCGCGAAGCAACTGGAGAGCCTCGACGCGCCGCAGGACCAGACGCGCACCGGATTGCGCCTCATGACGCCCGCCTACGCCGCGCCCGAGCAGATCCGCGGCGATAGGGTTGGAGTCCAGACGGACGTCTACTCGCTGGGCGTGATCCTCTACGAGCTGCTCGCCGGACGGCTTCCGTTCGACCTCTCGAACCGGACGCCGGCGGAGGCCGAGACCATCGTCACCCAGCAGGAGCCGGAGAAGCCGTCGGCCGTCGCGAAACGCACCGCCCAACGGCCGGACGCCGGGGAGTCAGGCTCGTCCGTGAGTCCGTCAGCCTGGGCTGACCTTGACGTCCTCTGTCTCACGGCGATGCACAAGGATGCCGAGCGAAGGTACCGGTCGGTCGAAGCGCTGATCCGCGATATCGATCATTACTTGAAGGGCGAGCCTCTGGAGGCGCGGCCCGACACGGTGCGTTACCGGCTGGGGAAGTTTGTGGCGCGCAACCGGCGTCCGGTGATCGCCGCCTCAGCCGCCTTGGCGATCGTCATCGGACTCGTGGTCTTCTACACCGTGCGGCTGGCGTCGGCGCGCAACGCCGCGCTGGCCGAGGCGGCGCGGACGCAACGCATCCAGCGCTTCATGTTGAACTTGTTTCAAGGCGGTGACGAAGCGGCGGGTCCCGCGGACACCTTGCGCGTCGTGACGCTCGTCGACCGGGGCGTGCAGGAAGCGCGCGCGATGAACAGTGAGCCGGCCGTGCAGGCCGAGCTCTATCAGACTCTCGGGGGCATTTACCAGAAGCTGGGCAGGCTCGACCAGGCAGACTCGTTGCTGCGCTCCGCCCTTGACGAGCGGCGTTCGCTCTTTGGCGAGGACAGCCGCGAAGTCGCCGACAGCCTGCTGGCGCTCGGCCTGCTGCGCGCCGACCAGGCGAAGTTGGATGAGGCCGAGCGGCTGGTGCGCGACGGTCTGGCGATGACCCAGCGACACGTGCCGCCTAACCATCCCGCGGTCGCGAAGGCGACCGCCGCGCTGGGAAAAGTTCTGGAAGACCGTGGCGCCTACGCTCAGGCCGTACCGGTGCTCGAGGAAGCCGTGAAGCTCCAGTCGACGCCGGGTGCGCCGACGCCGGAGCTCGCAGCCACTCTGTCGGAACTTGCGAACACGCACTTCTACCTCGGCCACTACGACACGTCTGACGCCTTGAACAGACGCGTTCTCGAGATGCAGCGTCAACTCTATGGTGAGCGCCACCCGCGCGTGGCGGATACGCTGATCAATCTCGGCGAGGACCAGTTCCAGTGGGGCCACTACGACCAGGCGGAGAAATTCGAACGCCAGGCGCTCGACATCAACCGATCCTGGTACGGCAACGATCATCCCGAAACCGCCGACACGTTGACGATCATCGGCCAGGCGGTGGCGTTTCAGGGCCGCTATGACGAGGCGATCGACCTCCTCCAGCAGTCGCTGGCGATTCTGGAGCACGTGTACGGACCCATGCATCCGCGCGTTGCCTATGCGCTCAACGAACTGGGACTCACGGAAATGAAGCAGGGCAAGCTGGACCAGGCCGAGGCGCGATTCCGCCGCGTGCTCGTGATCTACCGGAGCGTGTACGGCGAGCACCACTATCTGATTGGTATCGCCTACTCGAATCTAGGGGGTGTGTATCTGGCGCGCAAGCAGTACGTCCAAGCCGAGTCGATGTGCCGCCAGGCCGTGGCGCACTACGTCGAGTCGCTTTCACCCAACCACCTGAACACCGGCGTCGCGCGGATTAAGCTCGGGCGCGCACTGCTCGGTGAGCGTCGCTACACCGAAGCCGAGGTCGAGAGTCTCGCTGGATATGAGATCCTGACCAAGCAAACGAGCCCTACCGTCACTTGGCTGAAGTCCGCACGGGAAGACCTGGTGGCAGAGTACGACGCACTCGGCCAACCCGAGAAGGCGCAGAAATTCCGCTCTGAGCTGGTCTCGACTGCCGGCGACAAGGTCCCGGTTGTCGCCAGCGGGAAGTGACGTTCGCCTCTCACTCGCCGGACAGCGTTCTGTTTTGCCTGCGCACGCGCCTCGAGGCCCGTTGACTTGCCGCTCTTCACGGCCTACCATGACCGCTCAAAGGTGATTCGCTTTCCGTGATCGGCAAAACCATCTCCCATTACCGCATTCTCGAGAAGCTCGGCGGCGGCGGGATGGGTGTCGTCTACAAGGCCGAGGACACCAAACTGCATCGCTTCGTGGCGCTCAAGTTCCTGCCTGAGAGTCTCGCGAAGGATCACCAAGCCTTAGAGAGATTCCAGCGCGAGGCCCAGGCGGCGTCGGCACTCAATCATCCCAACATCTGCACCATTTACGACGTCGACGAGTTCGAGGGGCAGCCCTTCATCGCCATGGAGCTGCTGGAGGGTCAGACTCTCAAGCAGCGTATCGGAAAGCCTTTCAAGACGGAGGAACTGCTCGAGCTCGCCATGCAGATGGCGGACGCGCTGGACGCCGCGCACTCCAAAGGCATCGTGCACCGCGACATCAAGCCCGCGAACATCTTTGTGACGCAGCGCGGCCAGGCCAAGATTCTGGATTTCGGCCTGGCGAAGTTGGCACAACCCCTCATCCCCAGCCCCTCTCCCCAGGGGAGAGGGTGGCCCGAAGGGCCGGGTGAGGGGGCGACTGCGCCGACGGGATCGATCGACCCGGCGCACCTTACCAGTCCGGGCGTGGCGATGGGGACGGTAGCCTACATGTCACCCGAGCAGGCGCGGGCCGAGGAGCTCGACGCGCGCACCGACCTCTTCAGCTTCGGCGTGGTGCTCTACGAGATGGCGACCGGACACCCGGCGTTCACGGGAAATTCCTCTGCCCTTATCTTCGACGCCATCCTGAACCGCCCGCCCGTCTCGCCCCTGCGCTTGAATCCCGAACTGCCGCCCGGCCTCGAGCCGATCATCACGAAGGCGCTCGAGAAGGATCGCGACGTGCGTTATCAGCACGCGTCGGATCTGCGCGCTGACTTGAAGCGTCTCAAGCGCGACACGGATTCCGGGCGCTCGGCAGCCGTCAGTTCCGCCGCGGCGGCTGCCCCAGCAGTGCCCGCGGCCCGCGCAACGCGGCCCAGACACCTCGGTATCGTGCTGAGCGCCGCGGCCTTGGTTCTGCTCGGTGCGGCCGCAGTCGTCTGGTGGGTGACCCACCGCACCAGCACGCCTGGAACCCGCGGTGCCGAAACGACGCTCGCCGTCCTGCCTTTCCAGAATCTCGGCTCCGACCACAACACGGATTTTCTCCGCTTCGCCCTGCCTGACGAGATCGCCACGACGTTGAGCTACGCGCCCTCACTCGCTATTCGTCCCTTTGCCTCGACGAGAAAATACGCCGACTCGAACTTCGATCCGCAAGCCGCTGGACGCGAACTGCATGTCGCGGACATCATCACCGGCCACTATCTTGAGGAGGGAGGTCGGCTTCAGGTGACGCTCGAGGCCATCGATGTTGAGTCGAACCGCCTGCTCTGGCGCGATGCCGTCGACGGCACCGCCCAGGAAATGATTAGCCTTCAGCAGCAAATCTCGACGCGGGTTCGGCAGGGGTTGCTTCCCGCGCTGGGCGCGTCCGCGGTGGCGGGCGAGCCGGCGACGCGCCCTAAGAACGCCGAAGCCTATGACCTCTACCTGCGGAGCCTCGCGCTGGCCCACGACGGCCCCGCCAACAAGCAAGCTATGGGAATGCTCGAGCGGGCTGTCGGGCTCGATGCGTCCTATGCTCCGGCCTGGGAGGCGCTCTCGGGCCGCTATTACTTTGACGCCAGCTACGCTGATGGCGGGGAAGCGGTCTATCAACGTTCCGAAGAAGCACTCCGCCGGGCCAAAGGTTTGGACCCCAATCTGATCAGCGCGGCGCGGGGACTGGTGATCGTGGATGCAGAGCGAGGCCAGTTGGATGCCGCCTATGACGAAGCGGCGGATATGGTCCGGCGGCGTCCCGACAGCGGCGATGCGCACTTCGCCTTGAGCTACGTTCTACGCTACGCCGGCTTGCTCGAGGAAGCGGCGCGCGAGTGTGATACGGCTCGCACCCTCGACGCCGGAAACTACGTGTTTCGGTCGTGCGCCTTCACTTTCATGGACCTTGGCAAGTACGACCGCGCGACGGATTTCGTTCGCTTGGACGCGGGTTCAGGATGGGCGGTCACGGCGCAATGGCATATCCTCGTGCGCCAAGGAAAGGATCAGGAAGCGCTGCACCTGTTGCAGCAGGCGCCGCAGGAGTATCGTGACCCGATCGCAGAAGCATGTGTCGAACATCGCCCGGCCAACGAAATTGCTTCACTCTCGCGCGACGAAGTGGCCCGCAACATGGCGCTGCGCGATTCTGAATCAAAGTTCTGGGAGGGTACGGAAATGGCATTCTGCGGCCAGAAGGAGGCTGCGCTAAGCCTGGTGCACCGCGCCGTCGATCAAGGCTACTGTGCCTATCCGGCGCTCGACACCGATCCCTTGCTGGCCAGTATCCGAGTGACGCCTGAATTTGCCGGCATCCGATCAACGGCCATGGAATGTCAGAAGAAGTTCTTGGGCCATCGCGCGGAACAAAAGGCAGGAAGCAGTCAGTAAATCCGTGACGCCCTTCACAGATGGCTTTGGGCTGTGCCTTTCTAAAGTCCTCAAGACCACACCCGCAAATTCTGTGTCTCATGCGTCTCATCCGTCTCACGCGGCGAGAGTACACTGAAGCAGGGAGTCAGGAAGAAGGGACTCGGAAGAGGCGCAAATCCCCTGACCGCCATGTTGCAAAGCAAAACCGGAATGTCCTTTGTCATCAACACAATTCGCTCTCAGCTATCCCTCCTATTGCGGATTGGGGAAGGGAACTTCGGAGTCCGTAGTCACCGGCGGGCGGAGGCCGTCTCGCCGTCAAGGTTTCGCGCGTTCGATCGCCTCGACCAGGCCCATCATGGTCTCGTTGGACTCCGGCGGGCGTGCCGCGACTTTGAGCCCGTGGCGTTCGAGCGTCGAGGACGTCACGGTTCCGACGGCGGCCACCAGGCAGGACTTCATCGCGTCGAGGAGCTTTTGGCGGAGGCCGAGTTTTTCGGCCACCTCGAGGAGAATGGTAACTTGGGGCGGCGTGGTGAAGACGAGCACGCCGATCTCGCCCGCGATGACTTTCTGAATGAACGCTTCGATTTCGCTCAAGTCGTCGGGCAGTTTGTAGTGGTAAGGCGCGAACTGATAGACCTCGCCGCCGCAGCGTCCGATCACTTCGGCGAGCGCCGGATTGGGCTGATCCCCGGCGAGCGCCACTGCGACGCGCCTACCCCTGACCTCGAGCCTTTCGACCAACTTGATCACGCCTTGAGTTGTAGGGGGCTCAGCGAGAAAGTTCGGCGCGAGGCCGTGACGACGAAGGGCGCCCTTGCCCTTGGGACCGCGCGCGATTACTGTTGTACGGGCGAGGGCAGCCTTCACGGCATCGTACTGGCCCAACTCACGCGCCGCATCCAGGACCGCCTGGATTCCGAGGCCGGTATAGAAAATGACGAAAGCGAATTTCCCGGCGAGAGTCTCCTTGATGAACTGCCGGACCGGATCTTCGACTCCGTGCGACTCGGGAAAGATCAGCGGGCAGGGAACGACGCGCGCGCCGCGGCCGGCGAACATCGCCGTGAGCTCGCGCTGCCGGCGCGTTTCAAACAATCCCACGGTCATGCCTTCGAATGCCTTTGAGTCTGCCATAGGTCGGCTTCGACTCCCGGCCGTGACAACTCGTCTCAGCCACAGCCCGAATGGCAAGACTTTATCACGCTTCGACTCCGCGCGCCGGACGCTCGACTGCCCGGCTTTGTCCCGGGCAGCGCCGGAACAGTCGTCGTTGCCTTCGAAGCGAAATTGTGGGATAAGACTGCGGGAACCGAATGCACCTGTCCCTGAAAGCCGCTGCGCGGACCTGCTGGCCCTTGATCCTGGCCCTCATCGCGCTTTGGGTGACGGTTGGAAGATTGTATCTGCTGTGCCTCAGAGGTGATGGCGGACACTTTGTTTATGTTGTCGATGATCCCTACATCCACATGGCCATCGCCAAGAATCTTGTCTTGCATGGCGTGTGGGGAGTAACGCCGTACCGGTTCAGCTCCTCGGCTTCTTCCATCATCTGGCCGCTGCTTCTGGCGTTCGTTTACCTTGTCTTCGGTCCTCACGAAATCATTTCGCTGATTCTGAATGTGCTGCTTGCCAGCCTGGCGCTCGGGGTGGTCCACTGCTTGTGGCGCAAGGTGGGACTGCCAAGCGGATACGCGCTCTTCGGGCTCATCGGAATGGTTTTCCTGACTCCGCTGCCCCCGGTCATCTTCACCGGCATGGAGCACACGCTGCAGATTGTGGTGACGATCGCGTTTGTGTATCTGGCAGCCGGGGAACTTGCACGGGAAGAGAGCGAGCCCAAGAGTTCCGCTTGGCTTTGGGTTCTGGCCGCGCTCGGTACGCTGGTTCGCTACGAGGCTCTCTTCGTGGCTTTCCCCGTCTGCTGCCTGTTTCTTCTCCGTCGGCGCTGGCGATACGCCTTCGGGCTGGGCGCGGTTGCACTGGCGCCGGTCGTGATTTACGGCGCAGTCGCGGTCGCTCACGGATGGTCCTGGCTGCCGGCGTCGATCCTGCTCAAAGGCAACGTGCCGAGCCTGTTCAGGGGACAAGGAATCGGCAGTGGCAACTACGGAGGATTCGCGTGGTCGATCAGGACCGCGCACGTCTTGTCGCTCCTGGTCGCGATTCTGGTGCTGTTCGCGCTCTGGCTCTATAAGGAAAGAAGCTTTTGGAAGCGAAGCGGTCTGATGATGGTGATCTTTGCCGTCGCGGCCACCCTTCACCTGCGATTCGCCGCCGTCTTCGCGCTTCCTGGATTCGAGCGATACGAAGCTTATCTCCTCGCCCTGGGCATCTTCGTCGCGGTGGCGGCCGGCTTTGACCATACCTCGCCGTCCGCGCAACCCAACGTGAGGCGGCTACCGACGGTGGTCGAGGTGGCGGCCGCCTGCCTTATCTTCCTTCCGATCGGAGCGATGTGGCACATTGCTCTCTTTGCACTGGAAGGAGTTCCCACGGCATCCAGGAACATCTATGAACAGGATTATCAGATGGGCTTGTTTCTGGGGCGATTCTATCGCGGCGTTCCGGTCGCGGTGAACGACATCGGAGCCGTCAGTTATCTGGGCGATACGCGTGTCGTGGACCTCCAGGGCCTGGGTACACTGGACGTCGCCAAAGTGAGGAGCAAGGGATTCCTAAGCGAGCAGCAAATAGACCAGTTGACGAAGGCCAACGGTGTCCGGATGGCTATTCTCTTCGATCGCTTGTTCAAGAACGGGCAAATGGCGCGCGAGGGCTTGCCTCCCGAATGGGTCAAGGTGGGAGAGTGGAGGATTCTTAACAACCTTGTCTGCTGGGATGACCGGGTCGCGTTTTTCGCGGTCGACCCTTCAGAGAAAGCCCGGCTGACCGAAGCGCTCAGACAGTTTGCCCGGCAATTGCCCCCGGATATTGAGCAGAGCGGAGCATATGTGAGATAGGCGCGGGCGCCAGTAAGGGTTCGCAGGCCAGCTCACGGCATCAGGTTGTAGCGCAGGGTACACCAGACTCCCCGGAAGCCATCCTTCCAGGTGATCTTCTTGCCCTCGGCGTAGGTTCGGCCATAGTAAGCAATGGGGACTTCGTAGACGCGATACTTTGCCCTCGCTATCTTCGCGGTGACTTCCGCCTCGAAGCCGAATCGATCCTCTTTGAGCTGCATGCTTCGCAGGGCCTCGACTCGAAAGACCTTGTAGCAGGTCCAAACGTCCGAAAGGTTCAAGTTGGTTAACATGTTGGAGAGCAGCGTCAGGAGTGTGTTGCCGACGTAGTGCCAGAAGAACAGGACACGGTGTGGTCCTCCGAGAAACCTCGATCCGTAGACAACGTCTGCCAGTCCGCGCTCGATGGGCTCGAGGAGCGGGTGATAGTCCTGCGGGTCGTATTCGAGGTCAGCGTCCTGGATAACTACAACGTCGCCCTGGGCGCTCTCGAAACCGCGCCGAAGCGCCGCCCCTTTTCCCTGGTTCCTGGTTTGGTAGAGCACTCTCAGGTTGTCGGTGGCAGACCTCGAAGCGGTTTGGGCAATCGGCGTTCTTGCGCGACTTCGAGCCAGTTCTTCGAGGAGCTCGCGTGTCCCGTCAGTCGAACAGTCATCAATCACTATGATCTCTTTTGCAATGTCTACGGCCTGAACGCGAGCGAGAAGCGGCTCGATGGTAGCGCGCTCGTTGTACACGGGGATCACGACTGAGATTTTCATAGTTGCAAAGCCAAGTTTGGCACGGTTATCTTACCAGACCGGCTGGCAGTGGTTTAGGGAAACCCGCATCGCTTGCAAATGAAACTGGTCAATTCGGTCTTTGGGGTTGTGCTGGCGGGGCTCGTTGTTTCATTCTTCGGCGTGATCCTGCTGCCTGGATTAAAGGAGAACGCGAAAGTTGGGCGTTTCGATTTCATTGTGCTCTACACAGGCGGCAGCCTCGTCAAGCAGGGTCAGGCAAAGCATCTATACGACTACGAGAGGCAGAGGGAGCTCGAGCGCAATCTGACAGGCCGGTTGAACGCGCTGCCCTTTAACCATACTCCCTATGAGGCTCTCTTATTCGTTCCTCTCGCCTGTTTGCCTTATCTTTGGGCCTACCAGATCTGGGCGCTGATCAATTTGGCGCTGGTGGCGCTTTCGGCTTACCTTCTGCGGGACTATCTGGAGCACGTGCGAAGCTTGCCACTTCGCCTCGTCTTCGTGCTCTCGGTGATTGCCCCTTTGTTTCTGGCGATCGTACATGGCCAGGACTCGATTCTGATGCTGTTCTTGTTCACGCTGGCGTTCGTCAGCTTGAAGCAAAACCGCGAGTCGCGGGCAGGATGCTTCCTGGCGTTAGCCTTGTTGAAATGCCAGTTTGTCCTGCCTTTCGTGCCCGTTTTTTTCATCAAGCGCCGATGGAGGTTGGTGTCCGCGTTCCTGGCCGTCTCCGTTGTGTTGGTGCTGATTTCTTTTTCGGTCATAGGATCGAGGGGTCTCGTTGATTGGATGAGTCTTTTGAAGCAGGAGAACGCCCCCGTGCCTTATACCGCCGGGAGCTCCGAGAAACTCGTTTCTTACTACGGAATGCCCAACCTGCGAGGCTTCTTTTACGTTGCCCTGGCAGGGAGAATGTCGCCCTCCGGTTTGAATTTGCTCCTCGCGGTCTGCTCGGTTGCTCTGGTGGTGTGGGGCATCCGCAAATGGGGCGCTGGCTATGAAGGGGAAGGAGGAGAGTTCCAGCTACTGTTGGCGCTGGACCTGGTGATCACCCTCTTGGTCAGCTATTTCGGTTGGCCGCATGATTTGGTGCTCGTGGGCCTGCCGATTTTGCTGACGTTCAGCTACTTCGAGAACTCCCGAGCCGCGCTTTCGCCCCGCCGCCTGGTGTTTGTTGGATCTGCGTTGCTGCTGTTCGTGGTGCCGCTCTTCTTGTTTAGTACGAACAGCAAACATTCCTGGGTTATCTCTTGGCTGTTACTGGCTCTCTTGTTCTCGCTTTCGGCCGAGATTACCGATGCCCGGCAAAGACAGGCCACCACGCCACCGAGCCATCTGGCATGAATAAGACGGCACCCATTCAACGCCGCCAGACCTACGTCGTCGTTATTCTAAGCTTGGCGTTTGCGGGCCTGCTTGCCGGGCGCAATGTCGCGACATGGCCTGTCCGGCTTCTCTACCCGGGTGAGGAATGTGGCAGCGAGGGAATGCAGCTTGAAGAGGCAGTACGACTGCGAACCGGCGCCCGGATCTTTGCCGCTGCTTCACCGGAGAGGTTTGAGGGTGCGGTCTATGGCCCGCTGTATTACCTGCTGACGTCACGGATCATCGATCCGCGAAGACCGGCCTTCCTGCCCCTTCGACTGCTGTCGCTGATCGGGACGCTGGGTTGTGCGGCCGGATGCGCGCTTTTGGCGTTCTGGTTGAGTCGAAGCTACTTCGGAGCGCTTCTGGCGAGCCTGATATTTCTCGCCTACGGCTTCGTCAGCCGCTACGGTATCTCGGCCCGTTGCGACTTGGTGGCGTTGCTGCTGGCGTTTTCCGGATTCCTGGTCGCGTACCGTTTCCGGAGCGATCGAAGGCTGCTGTGGGCGATCCCTCTCATGCTGTGTGGATTCTTCTATAAGCAGCAGTTCGTCGCCGGGCCGCTCGCCGTATTGCTCTATCTGCTGCTCGAAAAGTCCTACCGGAAAGCGTGGGAATTCCTGGCGCTGCTGGCGCTGGGAGGACTTGCGCTTCTGGCGTTGTTTCAATTCGTCGTGTTTCATGGCCAGGCTTTCTTAACTCACGTCGTCCTCTACAACATGTTGCCGTTTTCCTGGACGCTCTTCCGCCAGCTCGTCTTTGTTTTTTCAGTTGTACTCGTGATTCCGCTGTGGCTCGGCATCCAGTTCCTGCGCGCGCATCCCAGCAAGCTTCTTGGTTGCTATTTGGGTTGTGCGGTGATCTTGAGTGTGGCCATGGTCGGCAAGGAAGGGAGCGATGTGAATTATTTCCTGGAGTGCGCTCTGGTGCTCAGCGCGCTCGCGGCGGCGTTCGTTACCGAGGGGATATCAGACCCAGCGCGCCTGGGTACAGCCCTCTTGGGACTGGTCTTGACCGTTTTCGCTGCCCAATGGCCTGCCTACAAGGCGCCAAAGCCCGGGGATTTCGCCCGCGATCTGGCAATGCAGAATTACCTGCGCCAGCACTTCCCGCCGCATACCCCGGCCTTCGGCCTGTTCACCGGGGACTTGATCCGATCTGGCCTCGACGTCCCTGTCTCAGACCTCTGGGTTTATACGTGGCTTGTGCGTACGGGAAGAATCCCCGAGGACGGGCTGCTGACTGAGCTCCATCAGCGGAACTTTGGAGTGATCCTGGTGAATTACGACCTTGAGAGTGGCCAACGTCGAGGCTATTTGCAGGATTACATGCTCACGCGGGTGCAGCAGGCGATTCGCGCCAACTACCGGGTCGCCACAACCCTCGAGATGCCTGAACCGGAGAAGATCGAACCCGCTGACCGCTTCTACATCTGGGTGCCTCGCGAGTCCTCCCTGGTGATAACGGGCGATTCCCCGGCGAAGTGAGGTTGCTTGCACCTGCCTCGGATCCCTATTCTTCGATCCCTGGAGGCCTCAGAACTATCTGGAGAGCTTTGAATCATCTTGCGTCGAGACCAGAGGCTCGACCGCGCTCTCTCCCGGGTCAGGCGTGGCGGGTTTTCGCCAGGCTCGCCAGATGTTGGGGATATTGAAGCCGAAGTTCCACACACTCCCGGCGACGACGCCGGCGCCCGCCGCCAGCAGCAGCCGCACGCCGGAGGCTGCCGCCGCGAGGGTGACCAGGGCGTTCAGAAGCGCGCCCAGCGTGCAGGCCCTCTCATAGCGGAGCAGGCGAGAGAACACGCTGTCGCGCCGGTCGAGATGGCCTCCCACTGCCGGTGGGCTAGGAGCCTGGCCGCCGACGGGCGCGCGATGAAAGGTGAATAACTGATTCCACAGAAAGTTGCTCAGCAGGGCGAGTTCGATAGCAACAGGGACTGACACGAGCGCCGGCCATCCCAGGTGTTCTGCCAAGGCGTAGACGAGCACGAGATCGATCGTCGCGCCGCTGAGCCCGACGATCAGGTAGCGGACCCATGCGGCGAATTGTCCGGTGGCCCAAGCTAAGCGAATCAGGTGCAAGAGATACTCGAACGACTGGCGTCCACCGAGCTTTGAGCTCCCGGCGCCCCGCCGATCAAACACGTAGGGGACTTCGACCATCGAGTGGTAGCGGGCCTTGGCCAGGACTTCCAGCAGGATCTTGTAACCCGTCGGGTCGAGCTTGACGCCGTTGAGGGTCGAACCACGCAGGGCAAACATCCCTGACATCGGATCGGTGACGTTATCGAGCGTCCAGGGAAGCACGGTCGCCGCCATGTGAGTCGCGGACTTCGACATGAGCCGGCGTGTCCACGACCAGTCGGACGTCCCGCCTCCCGCCCGGTATCGGCTGGCGACGACGATGTCGGCCGCGGGAGAACGGAGAACCCGCGCCATCTCGGCGAGCACCTCGGGCGGATGCTGAAGGTCCGCGTCCATCACTGCCAGCAGGTCGCCATGGGCCAGCTTCCATCCGTCGACCACAGCGGTCGCGAGTCCCAGCCGGCCGGGGCGCCGGAGCACGCGGACAGGCAGTTCGGGAGCCAGCGCTTCGACCAACTCCGGAGTGCCGTCGTTACTGTTGTCATCGACGACAATCAATTCAAACGTCTCGCCACATTGTTCCAGCGCGCGCGCGGCGCGTCGTAGGGTTTCCTGGATAACAGCCGCTTCGTTGTAAGTGGGGATGACTACGGAAATCATTGAGAAGTCTCGGCCTCAAGAGCCGTTGAGACGGCAGAGCATAGCACGGTGATTCGGCAAAGTCGATTGATTGGAAGGATCTCGCAGCGGCTTCTCCGGGAGTCCGCATTTGGTACGTATTCCTCTCTCTAATACTTTGAGCGAGTCCGTTCCTCCGAGTTGCGGCATCAAATATGCACGAGCGATGGGGTTGGCCTTCCTAGCGGTGGGTTGGCCACGTGAGGGTTCAGAGAGGCTCTGCGGGCTAGAGCAATCTTCCTAGGGTTGTGCATGAAAGGGTCTGTGTTTCCAGCCACTTCGTTATTTACTTAAATCTTATAACTAAATAGTATACGTAAACATAAGTTAATACAACTAGTCATTACTTGACATGCGAGTTATATTTGTGGTACACGAGGGTGTCGACAGTCGGAAACAGTCGACGCGCAAGGGGAGCCATGCGGATCGTTAGACTAGTCTCGAGGCCAGCACTTCTTGGGTCATTCCTAGGTTTAGCGATTGGGATCTGTGAAGCGGCACGCCTGTATCTGGTGCCGACCCCGCCCCTCCTTGTTCCGGACGTCCGGTACGTCATCTGGTTCCTCGCGCCCCTGGTCGATATCGTATTAGGCGGATTCATAGGATTAGCTCTAGGGCTCGTGGCAGTTCTTCTCTGGGTGGATATCCGAGTCACTAAGGTCTTTGCTGTGTTGCTGGCTTTCGTGGGAATTTTTTCGATACTTGGGGGGGCGATCGTGCTTCTCCCAGGCATTGTGACCGGCAAGTTCCCGGTTGCCTCCTCGTGGCAATGGCTGGGTGCGAGCACAGTCTTTCTTGCTTGGACCGCATATTACTGGCGCCGGCCCCTTCGTTCATACCTCGAAGACGAAACACCGCCCTACGAGGGAAAACTCGCAATGATCCTGATGACAGTGATTGCCGTGTCGATAGGTGGCGTTGCCGCTTTTGAGCTCGATCCCGACTTGAGTCCTCCTTCGGTCCAAGCCAGTTCAGCTCCAACGCAAAGGAAGCCGAACGTTGTCTTGATCACGCTGGATACCGTCCGGGCGGACCATCTCTCGCTCTACGGATACTCGCGTGTGACGACTCCCAACCTCGACCGCTGGGCACGGCAGGGAGTGGTCTTTGACAATGCCATCGCTGCGTCTTCGTGGACTCTGCCGTCGCACTCATCCATCTTCACCGGGTTGCTGCCACACCAGCATGGGGCTGACTGGTCTGGTCCTATCGATACGGGACGCTGGACGATGGCCGAGGTCCTGAGGGCCTACGGGTACGACACGGGCGGCTTTTTTGCCAACCCCTACTACGGCAAAGCGGGCTGGGGAATGGGGCAGGGCTTTGGGACTTTCGAGGACGTGAGCGCTTTCGCCCGCCACAATCTGGTTGCGACCTGGGCGGGGATCCATCTCCTCCAGCCCTACTACTATAACCACGTGCGGCCGGATCAGCTCGACCGGATCGGGGCAAGCGAGGTGAACCGCGATGTGGCTCGTTGGTATCAGCACCTCTCGGGGCGCCCCTTCTTCCTCTTTGCCAACTACGTTGACGCTCACGAGCCGCACTTTGCTCCTGCCCCTTACGACCAGCGTTTCGGCCGGCTTCCGAGAGCCGTGGCCGAAAAGGCGGCCCGCCTCATGGATACCGACGCGACCAGCAGTCCCACCCAGCAAGAAGACCATTTGTCTGAGCAGGAGCGTCAGTCACTGGTCGACGGTTACGACAACAGCCTCGCTTACCTCGACGTTCAGGTTGATGATCTTTTACGGTTTCTCGCGAGCCAGCCGGGGTGGGCGAATACTCTCGTCATCATTACAGCCGACCACGGCCAGGGGTTCGGCGACCACGGTTTCTATGGTCATGGCAATACCCTCTACCGGGAGCTGATCCACGTTCCGTTAATCGTACTGGGCCCAGGAGTGCCCGCAGGCTTGCGTATCACCGACACGGTGACCACTCGCAAGCTCTTTTCCACGGTGCTCGACGTGACACTGGGGATCAAGCAGCCTTTTAATGACAACAGTCTGGCGCGCTGCTGGCGGCCTGGATTCAGGCCTGTGGCTGATGATGACATCGCCATTTCGGAGCTCGCCCCTCAAACGAAAGGGGGTACGAGCTACATCAGCCTGACGACCTCGGAATGGCAATACATCAGGGATTCGGAAGGCCACCAGGAGCTCTACGACTGGAAGGAATCGCCAACCGAGAGCGTTGATTTGGCGGGATCCCACCCTGAACAGGTGCGGGTGCTCGAAACCTTCCTTCGAGAACGCATTGCGTCGTCACTCGGTCCGTGGGTGGAACCCGATTATCTGGCAGGCCTTGTCCCCGCCGGAAGCCCACCGACGGATCGCACCACTTTCGGTCTTAAGTTCGATCTGAACCACCCAGAGTTGCTCCATCGAGTGGGCGTTTCTCAGGCTTATTTCCCGCTTCAGCAGTCCGAGTATTCTTATTCAGCGCCACGGCCCGAGCCCAAGCCCGACCAGGAACTTCTCGAGAGCTTGCCGTATCATTAGCGCTTTCATTGACCCGTGAACTCTCATACAAGAGTCCGGACCGGCTGAACACCAAGGGCGGCAGCGCTGTTTGACTTTAGGCTTTTTTGAGGCTAAGTTTGCATTCGAGCTTTACCCCAGGAGGGTACGCTTATGACGCGCTGGATCCTCATCCCCTTGGCTGCCGGTCTTGTCGGGTTGCCGTCCTCTCTGCATGCTCAGGCGGCCATTGAGTATGGAATGGCGGCGTCCCACTCCGCCGTATCGACATCTCGGATCTCTCGCGCTCTAGACCCGAAGCTTGGAGAGCGCCAGGGGCCGCGGTCGAAATCCGTCGAGACCGCGATGGAAGAGAATCGCAAGGAAGTGGAGCCCAAGAATCCCAAGGACGGGGGCGCGCTCCATATCGAATCGACGCCTGCGCACGCGGTGGTCTATGTGGATGGGTGGTCTGTTGCCTACACCCCGGCAGATCTCACGCTCACTCCGGGGAAACACGATATCGAACTGAAGCATCCGGTATCAGTTGACTGGGAGAAAGAGATCACGGTGAAGCGCGGGGACAACCTCTCGATGAAGCAGGAACTCAAGGACAAGTACAAGTCGGTCCTGTCGTTCACCATCCAGCAGTGAAGTGAAGTTTAGATCCCGAGGGACGAAGCGAAGCGAGCGAACAGGCGAACCAAGCCGGCTCGCTTATCCCTTCCAGAAGATCCGCTCCCAGCTATCGACGAACCAGTTTCGTACCGCCTCGAGGGTTCTCGGCACCCACCCTACATCCCAAGTGTAGGTCTTCTCCCACGTCTGCGGCAGAATCCAGACTTGGCGGAACCTCGTCCAGTAACGCATGCGGGTGGCCGGGTCCGGCTCGAGGCCATTGGTATGTGAGCTGTGCTCCTCGATCCTGAAATCCTCCGGCGGACCCTGGGGTAGCGTCGCGCCGTACCCGTACTCCCATTGAACCGCGCCTACAGCGGACTTCCAATAGCCCTGGGCGACTTCTTCTTCCTGAACTCGCCGTCGGGCGTCCCACGTCGGATCGGGCTGTAGAAACCCAGGTGGGGGTTCCGGCTTGAGGCGCATCACTCCGCGGACTGAGAGGGCTGCAAAGACGCCGATCGGCAGGAAAATAATAAACCAACGGTCGAAGCTGCGATTGACGATCACAGTACAAACCCGCCGGGGAAACTATGTTAGGTGGTCAGCGGGATTATAGCACCTGGGTCTAAACAAAGAGTCAATAACGTTACAGATACACAGGCCGACCTAGACCCGCACAAAACTCTACCACGCCCGCCTACACACTTTCCCCCGAGCTCAACAGGGGCAAATGACCTTCCAAAAGCCCTCCTATCCACGCCACTTACCGGTTAGACCCCAATTACCGACGCATTCCCTATGCAAGAAGGCCTGTTCTTACACGCAGGGGTGGGGGTGCGACTTGGACGGCTGCGTGTGGTAGGTTTCGTGGCGAGCCGTAGCTTGGGCAGTCTTGGCAGGCGAGAATTTAATTGATAATCAAGTATCCTAGTCGTTACTCTGAGAACTTTCAGATACACACAACTCAGGCTCGATGACTCGACACCGGACACTTCCTGGAGGAGCTCTTTTTTTATAAAGCCAATATTTTCAAGTTAAAACTCTGACTTGTTATGGCTGGTGGACTTTGGTACCCAGATGTAGAACCGATCTGTCGCTCTGAACTTTTCTGGCTCCGGCATTTCGAGATTTGTTACAGGCTCATAGTTGGCCAATAGCGCGTTTCGTTGAAGCTCGGTGAGGTAATAGTTCAGCCAGGATGGGTTTTGCTCGCGCTCGAGGTCGAAGTTCAGCACGACGACAGCGAAACTGCGGCTCTCAAGCATGGATACGACGTCGGGGCTCGCGATCACGCCTCTGCGAACCAGCCCGTTGTAAACCCACAGCGCTGAAACAGGCGCGTCAAGGCCGGCTCTCACGAGATCGCCGGTGTAGTATCCGAAGGCTAGAGTATGCGGCGGGAACCGACGCCGTAAGAAGGTCTGAATCGCCTGGTCCCGAATGAAGTCCTGCGGCTCGGGCGGAGATTCGGCAAACAGGTGACTGGGCAGGAGCGTCAAGATAAGCAGGAACAACACTTCGGAGCCACGCGTGAAATCCGGGACTCTTTCAATCAGGAAGGCGACGAAGAGTGGACTGAGGATCAGCGCGCTCTCAATGAAGTAGTTGGCGTCGCTTCCTTCCTTGGCGAACATCACGATGCTCAGGAAGAGCGCGACGCCGAGGTAACAGGCGACCAGCCGGTTCGAATGGCGGCGCAGAAACTCGATGGCGACCACCATTGGGAACGCAAACCACACCACGAAGATGAAAGCGCCGAGGCCGAGCCGGTGCAGGGAGAACGGGAGTGCACCCACGTAGAGCAGAAAGTGGCGGAGAAACGCCTGGCCACGGAAGACGACGAACTCGAAGAATCCGAGCAGGACCAAACCGCCGGCACCGAGTAGCGCGCCGAACTGCACCATGCGCCGATATTGCTTTCCAAGCAGCAGAAAAAGCAGGACGGCCAGAGGCGCGGCGACAAATTGTTGTTTGTAGAACAATCCCAACAGGATCGGAAGCGCCGCCCACAGCAGCTTTGGACTGTCCTGGAATCGATAGGCGATCAGGAAGCCGGAGAAACAGAACAGCAGGGCAACCAGGTCGCAGCGGTCGGAAATGCCGTATAGGGTCACGAACCGGTAGGACAGGAAGATGAGGGCTGCCACGAGCGCCGCCCGCTTGCTTCCGCTCAGCCAAAGGGCGAGCAAGGCCGAGGCCGCGACACAGCCGAGCGTACCCGCAAGAGACAGCAACCGCAGTGGAAGGTAGGCGGGCCGTTCGGGATCGATCAACCGCGCTCCCAACAAGTAATAGAGAGGACCATAGCTCGGAGTGTCGAATTTCTGCCGGGAGGGAGGGTCATAGATCCGTACTCCGGCGCGATAGTGCAGCATCTCGGTGAGCGGTACTCCCTCCGCCAGATTCTCCTCGCCGGGATACCGGAGCTTCGCGGACCAGCTGGCGATGTTACCCCAGGCGAAGCAACCTGTCAGAACCACGCCCAGCGCGAAGAGCCAGAACTGTTCACTTGGACGGAGAATCGGATTGGAGTTGGTCACAGGTCGGCGTTCCAGATAGTAATTTCCTCTTCAATCTGGAGGCTACAAGGTACCATCTGCCGCTTAGAAAGCAAATCACTCTGGGAGAGCCGGCCGGCTCAGGATCGGATCGGTTCGGTTATAATGCAGCCTCGCACAGCGCGCGAGACTCGCGCCACCAACATAGGAAGGAACCTGCCATGGACGCAAAACCGAGTCACCCGGATGACGGCACGCCACGCGATGTCTTCCGAGCCGTGGACCGGAGAAAGTTCCTCGCCACGGCCACGGGCGTGGCCTCGGCAGCGTTGCTCGGCAGGAATCTTGACGCTGACGAGTCTCGGCCCGCGGTCCGAGGATTTGCGCTCGCTGGCGGCGCGCTGGCGGTTGATGGAGGCTCACCCGTGCGTGCGACCCCGCTCCGCGCGAATTTTCCGGGACCGCTCTATTACGACGATCAGGAGCGGCGCGAACTGCTCGATGTGCTCGACTCGCGCAGTCCGTTTCGCTGGTATGGGATCGGGCCGAAAGGCGGGTCGCCCTCCAAGTGCAACCATTTCGAGAAGGAGTTCGCTGCCCACCAGGGCACCAAGTACTGCGTCGCGGTGACCTCGGGCACGGCGGCTCTGATCACGGCCGTGGCGGCGCTGGGCGCGGGGCCGGGTGACGAGGTAATCCTGCCGGCTTGGACCTGGTACTCCTGCTACGACGCGATCATCGCCGCCGGAGCCACCCCGGTGTTTGCCGAGATCGACGAGTCGATGAACATCGACGCGGCGGACATCGAGCGCCACATCACGCCGCGCACCAAGATCATCATGGCCGTCCACATCATGGGCGAGCCTGCCGACATGGAGCCGATTCTGGCGCTCGCGCGACGGCATCGCCTCAAGGTGCTCGAAGACTGCGCGCAGAGTGCCGGCGCAACCTACAAGGGCCGCGCCGTCGGATCGATGGGCGACTGCGGAATCTACAGTTTCCAGCTTTGCAAAACGATTTCGGCGGGCGAGGGCGGCGCGGTCGTGACCAGCGACCCTGAGATCTTCGAGCGCGCGGCGCGCCTTCACGACATCGGGGAGCTGCGCGGTCCGCACGCCGCGATGCTCGGCGCTCCACCGCGTTTCGGACCGCTGGTCGGCTGGAACTTCCGCATGAATGAATACACCGGCGCCGTGATGCGGGCGCAACTCCGCAAGCTCGACCGGATCGTGGCTGACTTCCGCGACAAAGGCACGCGCGTCGCGCAGGGCATCCAGGACCTGCCGGGTATCCAGTTTCGCAAGTCGCATGACCCGGCGGGCGGGCTGCGCTCTTCGGTCTACTTCCGAACTTCGGGCAAACCGCAGCGGGATCGCTTCATCGCCGCCCTCGAAGCTGAGAACATCCCTGCCGACCGGATCGAGGGGTCGGCGATCCTGCCCATCGAGCCTTTCATCGAGAAGAAGCAGACGGTGGAAGCGGGCTGGCCGTCGTTCTCGACCGCCGGCGGAAAAGCGGTCCCCTACGGCGCCACGTGTTGCTCGCGCACCATCGACATCTGGAACCGCTACGTCGGCGTCCCGATGGACCCGAAATACTCGGACCAGGATGTTGCGGATATCATCGCGGCGATTCGAAAAGTTTATCCCGCGATGATGCAGACTCAAGGGTAGGCCGGTTCTCAGCACTTCTCCCAATTGTACGACGACGGTCTCTGGCTTCAGGCTGACCTCTGATGGAGGGCAATTCATGGAGGAGCTTTCACTCGAATTCGTGCGCGTGGTGGAGGACGCGGCGATTGCGGCGGCGCGTACCATGGGCCGCGGTGACCGGCGCGGCGCGGATCAGGCCGCGGTTGAGGCCATGCGTCAGGTGCTCGACACCGTCCCGGTCGCCGGGACAGTGGTAATCGGCGAGGGAGAGCGCGACGAAGCGCCCATGCTCTACATCGGCGAGAAAGTGGGCCTGAAGCAGGAATACAGCGAGACGGTGCCCGAGATCGATATCGCCGTCGATCCGCTCGAAGGCACCAACCTCTGTGCGCTGGGCGCGGCGGGTGCGATCACGGTACTTGCGGCTTCCGAGCATGGGGGCCTCTTGCACGCGCCGGACGTCTACATGGAAAAGATCGTGGTCGAGCCGGGGGCGAAGGGCGCGGTCGACCTCGACGCGCCGGTGAAGGACAATCTCCGCGCCATCGCGCGCCGGCTCGACCGCGAGGTCGAGGACCTGGTGGTGATCGTGCTCGACCGGCCGCGTCACGAGAAGCTGATCTCTGACATCCGCACCGCCGGAGCGCGCATCCGGCTTATCGGTGATGGCGATCTCTCGGCCGGCATCACCGCCGCCGTGGTCGGGACAGGCGTCCACGCGGTGATGGGTACGGGCGGCGCGCCCGAGGGCGTGCTGACGGCGGCGGCGCTGCGCTGCTTGAACGGAGAGATTCTCGGCCGGCTGGTGGTCAAGGACGGGCCGCAAGCCGAGCGCCTTCAGTCCATGGGGATCCGCGATCACCGCAAGGTCTACACGACCGAGGAACTCGCGCCCGGCAAGGAGATCATCTTCGCGGCGACGGGCGTCACGGAAGGCAGCCTGCTCAAGGGCGTACGCTTCTTCGGCGACGGCGTGCGTGTCCATTCTCTCGTCATGACCCTCGCCACGCGTTCGGTGCGCTTCATCGATTCCATTCACATCTCAAAGCGAGGCGACGTCGAGGTGAGGTTCTAGCCGGAGGGCGGGCTTCACGATCCTGGCAGAGTTAACACCACACGAAATTCCGCCTTGCCGGTCATCATGCGGTCGTAAGCATCGTTGGCGCGTTCGAGCGGAAACGTCTCGATCATCGGCTGGACGCCCGTCAGGATACTGAATCGCAGCGTGTCCTCGGAATCGCTGGGCGCGCCGGACGGCCATCCCTGGATACTCCTTCGCCCGCCGATGAGCTGGAACGGCGTCACCTCGATGGGCTCGGAACTCGCACCGATCACCATCATCCTGCCGTCGACTCCCAGGCCGTCGATAAGAGCCGTCATCGCCTTGCCGCTCGGCGCCGTGGCCAGGATCACTCGTGCGCCGCCCAGCTTTTGGAGTTCCTCGGCGGGATTCACCGCGCTCGAATCGATGTAGTGGTGCGCGCCAAGTTTCTTCGCGAGTGCTTCGTTCGCTACGCCGCGACTGATCGCCACCACTTTGTACCCAAACTTGTTGGCAAACTGGATGCCCAAATGTCCCAAACCGCCCAGGCCCTGTACGGCCACCAAGTCTCCCGGCAGCGCCCCGGCATGACGGAGGGAGTTGTAAGTCGTGATGCCCGCGCACATCATCGGCGCCGCCGCTTCAAACGACAATCCCTCAGGCAGCGAGGCCAGGGCGTTGGTGGGCGCGATCATGTGCTCCTCGTAGCCGCCGTCGAGATGAATACCGGTCACCTTCAAGCTGGCGCAGTTGATGAAGTCGCCGCGACGGCACGCCGCGCATTCGTTGCAGTGCCATCCATGCCAGCCTACGCCCACGCGCTGACCCTTCTGCCAGGCCGTAACGCCAGCGCCGACTTCATCAATGACGCCGGCCACCTCGTGACCCGGCACCCGCGGGTATTGGATTCCAGGAAACAGGTTTTCGCGCGTGAGTACATCACTGTGGCAGATGCCGCAGGCCCGCACGCGAATCCGCACCTCGTCTCGTCCCGGCTGCGGAATTTTGCGCTCCACCAAATCGAAAGGCGCTCCCGGCTTGGTCGCTTGCACCACTCTCATCTTGGGCATGTCACGGTCTCCTTGGGGTTGATCTGTGGGTGCCTCAATAATCAGATGCCCCTAAGCGGCACAGCGGTTCGCGTACGATCCGGCAGTCGAGACCGGGCAGTGTCTCAGTTTGCCTCGTCAGGGCACGACTTTAGTCGTGCCGACTAGGCATGCTTTACGCGCGCTTCAGCGCCTGAGGTAAGCCTTGCCTCATTCGGCCCCACACAGGCTCTAAAGACCAACCTCAGCGGCTAAAGCCGCGCGTCTCCTAATCGCGTGCGGCATGGCTGAAGCCATGCCCTGACGGCAAACTGAGACACTACCCAAGACCGGCGCTTATTGACCATTACCGCTGACTGGGATGAACTTTGTGAGTCCTGGAGGAAAGGCCGATGGAAAAGCTAACAATCTCCGAGTTCAGAGCGAAGTGCTCGACTCGGCTGAAGCAAGTGCGCAAGACAAAGAAGGCCATCCGCATCACCCGCTTTGGCGAACCCGTCGCCGAGTTTGTTCCTCCTGCGCCCGCAGAAGGGCAGGGGGACTGGTTGGGCTCCATGGCCAGCACGGCGGAGATTCTAGGGGACATTGTGTTCTCCGGTCATTGAGGAGACCGACTGGGAGGCACGGCGCGATTGAACCAGCGACCGCCCACGCGCTCGGCTTCACTCTTGCGACCGCCGAACGAGCGGCTGCTGGGCTTGGGGGAGATTAAGAAACTAGCCAGCCGCTGAGTTTGATCATCCCGTTTAGGGAGAAGTCGTTTTCGGTATCCAGACGTAGAACCGGTCGGTCGGGCTGAACTTCTCGAGCTTGGGCATAGGAAAGCTTGCCGCCGGCTGATAGTTCGCGAGGATGGCTTGGCGCATCGGTCCGGTGAGGTAGTAGTTCAGGCTGACCTGGCTCTGCTCGTGCTCCAAATCAAAGTTGAAGACGACGGCCCCGAAGCGCTTGGCTGCGATTTGAGTCTCCAAGTCGCGCTCGGGGATCAAGCCCTGGCGGACGAGCCAGGTGTAATGAAAGAGGTTGGAGATCGGCGTCTCGAGACCGGCGCGGACAAGATCTCCTGTATAGTATCCGAGCGCCGGAGTGTGGGGAGCAAAGTTCGCGCGAAGATAGTTCTGAATCACGCGGTCGCGCGCGAAATCTTCGTGTGTCGGTGGCGGCAGGGCAAAGAACTGGCCCAGCACCAGACTCAGCCCGAGAAGGAACAGCAGTTCCGCGGCGCGCCAGGCGTCGCCGATTCTTTCGACCAGGAGCGCGGCAAACAATGGGCAAAGGATCGCCACGCTCTCGAGGAAATAGTTGGCGTCGCTGCCCTGCCTTCCGAACGTCAGCACGCTGAGTGGAAGGGCGAATCCCACGAAGCATGTTAGGAGCCGGTCTCGATGCTGGCGCAGATACTCCAGCCCGACCAGCGCGGGCAGAAAGCAGAGCGCGGCGAAGAACAGCAGTCCCGAACCCAGACGCTCGAGCGAGTACGGCAACGCATTGTAGACGAGAAGGTGACGCAGGAGGGCTTGCCCTCGGAAGACCACTAGCCCAAATAATCCAAGTCCTGCGACTCCGCCCATGCCGAGTAATCCTGCGAACTCGATGGCCAGCCGGTAGCGTTTTTCGAGCAGCAGACATGAGGCGATAGCGAGTGGCCCCGCCACGAACTGCGGCTTGTAGAAGACGCCCAGGAGGATCAACGGTATCGCCCAGAGCAGCCGCCGGTCGCGCCGGAAGTGATAAGCGACGAGGAAGCCCCAGAAACAGAAGCAGAGCGCGACCAAGTCGGAGCGCGTCGAGACGCCATACAGCGTGACGATTCGGTAGGAAAGGAACGTCAGTGCGCCGAGCGCCGCGGCAAGAGTACTGCCGCTCAGCCAGAGGGCCAGTGTCGCGCAGCCTGCCGCGCAGGCCAACGTAGCAAGCAACGCCACGAGGCGAAGCGGCAGCGCGGAGGGTTTCTCCGGATCGAGCAATCGCGCCCCGACGAGGTAATAAAGCGGGCCGTAATTAGCGGCGTCGAACCGCTCCGGCGTGGGTGGATCGTAGATCCGTACTCCCTGGCGCAAGTGGAGCATCTCGACCAGAGGGATGCCCTCGGCGAGGTTTTCTTCGCCCGGGTAGCGAAGCTTCACCGGCCAGGTGGCCAGGTTCCAGGCCGCCAATGCTCCCGCCAGGATAAGCGCCAGCAACGCCAGCGCGCGTCGCCGAGTCGCTGACGATGAAGCGGGTGGCCGGACCGGGCCTGGCGGGCGGTCCGGCGGGAAATTCTGCGAACCAGTTAGCGCCGGTACGCTCGTCGGCTGCCTCCTTTTCGGGCCTCTGCAGAATCCAGGATTCGATAGCCTAGGAGCCGAGATACTGGCTCCATCACCTGAGTCGCGGCACCCAGACGTAGAACCGGTCATCGTCGTGGATCTGCTCCGGCTCGGGCATCGCGAGCGCCGCGGTGTGCCGGTAGTTCGCCGCGATGGCCTCGAGCAGGGCCGGCGTCAGATAGAGTTCCCGCCGATGTGGGTCTTTCTCGCGCTCCAGGTCGAAGTTCAGGACGATCAGGCCGTAGCGCTGGGCCGAGATATTGTCCAGCAGATCCGCGCCGGGGAGCGTGCCTTTGCGAATCAGCCACACATAGTGGAACAGGTTGGAAGCCGGTACATCGAGTCCGGCGCGCGTCAAGTCGCCGGCGTAATAGGTGAGTGCCGGCGTACCGGCGGGAAAGTTCTCGCGCAGGTACGACTGGATGGCGCGGTCGCGCCCGAGGTCTGTCGAGTCGGGCGCCGGACTGGACGTGAACAGGCCGATGAAAAAGGTAATCGTAATGAGCACCAGAACTTCGCGGGCTCGAGGCGGCTCCACCAGTGTCTTCGCAAACAAAGCGGCGACGAGCGCGCTGAGGACCAGCACGTCTTCCAGGAAGTAGTTGGTATCGGCCCCCACTCTCCCCACCGTCAGAAGGCTGAGGGCCACGGCCAGTCCGAGGTAGCACGCGAGCAGCCGGTTGGGGTGCCGGCGCAGGCATTCGATTCCCAGGAGCAGCGGCACGATCACTACGATCGCGAAGAACTCACCCTCGACAACGAACCGGTGGCCGTCGGGCGGGAGCAGATTGTAGAGGGTGACGTGAGCCAGAAACGCCTGGCCGCGAAAGACCACAAATTGAAAGAGAGCCAGAAGGGCGATGCCGCAGGCACCGAGCAGGGCGGCGAACTCGAGCGCCCGCCATCGTCGCTTCTCGAGAATTAAGTAGACGAGAATGGCGAGCGGCGCGCCTGCGAACTGTTGCTTGAAGAAAAGCCCGGCAAGCAGCAAGGGGATAGAGGCCAGCAACCAGCGGCTCTGGCGGAACCGGTAGGCCACCAGCAATCCCGCGAAGATCAGAAACAGAGCGGGGAAGTCACAACGAATGGTCGTCGCGTAGCGGGTCACGAAGCCGTTCGAGAGGAGCAGCAAGGGCGCGAGCGCCGCGGCCAGCAGGCTCTCAGCCAGCCAGTAAGCGAGCAGCGCGGAGCCCGCCGCGCAGCCGAGCGCACTCAGCACCGCGACCCAGCGCATCGGAGCCGCCGACGGCCGGCCGGGGTCCGCGAGCCGCGAGCCCAGCAGATAGTACAGCGGACCGTAGTTGGCAGTGTCAAACCGACCGTGCGCGGGTGCGGCGTAGATCGGCACGCCGCGCGCCAGGTGGACCATCTCCGCGAGCTGAATGCCCTCGATCCGGCTCTCTTCGCCCGGGTAACGCAGCCTTGCCGGCCAAGTCATGAGATGCCATCCGGCCGCCAGGCCCGCCAGCACGAACGCTGCGGAAGCCAACCCGATCCTGGCGCTCCGATGCATGGACAAGCTGGCCGGCGGCACGAGGGCGTTGGCAGGAGGCGTCTCACCTTGCCGCTTGCCGTCCAGCGTAGGGAGGCTCATGGGTGGAGACCTGGTGAAGGCTTCGCCTCGCCCGTCGACTGGCGAGTGGCGGTCACCGAGGGAAACGAACGGGGTGACCAGGTGGAGGGCGGCATCGGTCCCACCCTCTCGAAAATCTCTGTGACGTGGTCGTTGTAGACGGACTTCCAGTCGGCGTTGTGTTCCAGCAGATAGGACAGCGGCTCCTTGGGCGGGAAGATGACCCAGCGGATCTGGTACTTGTCGAGTACCTTGAGCGAGTTCTTCAAGCGCAACATGTCGAGGTAGTCGCCCAAGACGCCCTCGTACTCGTAGATGTCGCTGCGGCTGTCCACAAAGGTTTGGAGTCCGGAATCCCTCCAGACCAGATAACCTCCCCATGTGTAGTGGTTGAGCGTCCGCCCGGGAAGCCCATGAACCTTGACGTAAGTGACGGCGGCGGCCGGGAAGCGATCGGCCACGCCGTTTTTCAGCATATCTTCGGTGGGAAAGTACGCGATGATGATCACCAGCATCGCGACAATGATCCCGGCGTTGAGCAGCGGCTTGTCGATTTCCGGCTGGTAGGGCGGCACGAAGTCGAGGAACTTGGCAAGGAGCGGGACCAGCAGAATCGCGGCGAGGAACAGAAAGCGGACATAGGTCAAGCCCGAGTACATGGCGAGCAAGGCCAGCCCGAGCTGCCCGAGTTCCCACTTGTGCTTCATCACCAGGGCGCCGACCAGGAGTGCCGCCAGCATGATGAGCACGATTTTACCGCGTACCGGCTCGTTGAAGTCTACGGAGGCCCACTCCTCGATGTTGTTCACCGTGAGCTTCTGGCGAAAGGCCAAGTCAAACGGATAGTAGACGAGGTGGTAGCCCCACGGATTAACAAACAGCGCCGCCACGGACGCGCCGGCCGTCACAATAAGCTGGCGCAACTGCTTCGGGGTCCAGCGGACGGCGTAGACGCGTCCCCAGCTCCCCTCAATAAATCCCGAGGCAATGAGGATGCCGAAGACCACCAGTCCGATCAACCAGGAGCCGTGGCTGTTGATCCACAGGCAGAACAGGATGGGAATCAGCCAGAGCGGAGCCTTGCCCTTGGCGCGGAAGCGCTGCATCACCAGCACCAGGCCCAGCAGATAGACGTAGCCGTAGAGCAAGGTGCGCGGGCCGAATGACACGGCTCCCAGGAAGACGCAGTAGCAGGCGGCGATCCACGAGCCTTTCACGTTGCCGCTCGACTTGTAGCCTAGGTAGAAAATCGCGAGGAAAATAAGGTTGAGGATGCCGAGGTAGACAAGGTAGACGCCCACCAAGCCGCCGGCGCGCCAGCCGAGGTAATAAGGAATTTCGGCTAGCCACTCGTGGTCCATCCAGGGATGGCCGAGAGTGGTGAAGGAGAAAGTGTCGAAGTTGGGGAAGTGGTGGTGGGCGAAGAGATACCGCGCGTTCTCCATGTGCCACCAGATGTCGGGGTCGGCGATTGACGCTTTGGCGATCCAGAAAACCCACCCCAGCAGCAGGGCGCCCAGGAGCACCGGGAAGGAGAAGACGTTGCGCAGTCGTTCGGTCAGCGTCATGATTCAGTGTGACTCTCGGCGGTCACGGACCTCCGCGACGGCAGTATTCGGGCTCGGGGCCGGTGCCGGAGTGGTCCGCACGAAGACCTCGGCGACGTTGTCGTTATAGGCGACCTTCCATTCCTCGGTGTGCGACAGAAAATAGGCGAACGGGTCTCTGGCTGGAAAGAGCACCCATTGCACCTGGCGCTTGTCGAGCAACTTGACGGGATCCTGAAGGCGCGTTACGTCCAGGTAATCCTGGAGGATGCCCGCGTATTCGAAGATGTCAGTGCGCGTGTCCACGAACGGCTTGACGGCCGGGTCCTTCCACTCGAGATACCCTCCCCAGCCGTAATAGTTGAAGGTACGCTCGCTGGCCAGGCCGTGGGTGTTGATGAATTCGAGCGCCTGAGTGGGAAACGTTGCGGTCACATCGTGTTGAAGCTGGGCCGGTGAGGGTAACCGGGTCAGGATAACCGCCGCGACTGCGGCCATCACTCCGGCGTTGAGCAACGGTCTGTCGATTTCTGGGCGGTAGGGCGGTACGAAGTCAAGGAATTTGGCGACCAGCGGCGTCACCAGAATGGCGATCAGGAACAGGAAGCGGATGTGCGTCAGGCCGGAGTAGAGGGCGAAGGCCGTCAGCGCCAGCTCGTCCAGCCTCCAACGGTAACGGCTCAGCAATGCGCCCAGAAGCAGAACGATCAAGGCCGCGAGCACCGTCTTTCCCCGCGGGTTATGGAAGTTCACCGACGCCCACTCTTCACCGTAAGCGATGTTGAGCTTCTGCCGGAAAGCCAGGTCAAAGGGGTACAAGACGAGGTGGTAGCCGAAGGGATTGATGAACAGGACGCCCACCGAGGCGACGGTGGCCGCCGCGAGGTCGCGCAGTTGCTTGGCTGACCAGCGCTTCGCCTGGACGTACTGCCAGTCGCCTTCCTTCAGCCCGGAAGCGATCACCAGGGCAAGAACGATCAGGCCCAGAAGCCACGAACCGTGCGTGTTGATCCAGAGGCAGAAAAGCGGCGGGATAAGCCACAACGGACCCTTGCCTCGCGAGCGGTATCGCTCGAGGATCAGAAGCAGCACGACAAGATAGAGGTAACCGAAGAGGGTGGTTCGCGGGCCGAATGAAATGGCCGCCAGAAGCACGGCCAGACACGTGGCCAGCCACGACGCTTTGACGTTGCCGCTCGCGCGGCACGACAGATAGTAGATGCCGAGAAAAATCAGTTCGACCAGGACGACGGCGACGCCGTTGATTCCCTCGAGCCCCCACTTTCGCCAAGCCAGGTAGTAGGGGATTTCCGCCAGCCACTCGTGGTTGATCCACGGTTGACCCAGCACCGTCGCCGAGTACATGTCGAAGCGCGGCAATTGATGGTGATCGAACAGATAACGAGCGTTGAGGAGGTGCCACCAGATGTCGGGATCGGCGATGCTGCCGTTCGCGAGCATGTACACCCAGAGGACGAGCAGCGACGCGAGCGCCACAGGGAATGAAAAGACAGTCCGGATTTGGTCGCGCAGCACTCCCCTGTCACCTCATTTGGGGCAAACCGTGAAGCGAGGGAACGCCACCACCGGGAGCCGCGAGCCTCAAGGGTGAGTCTCCTCGGCCGTCGGGGTGATTGTTTCTTCGGAAATCTCGAGCTTCTTGAGCAGGCGATGCAGGTACGAGCGGCTGATGCGCAGTTCTTTGGCGGCGCGCAGGCGGTTGCCGGAATGGGTTCGCAGAGCGGCCAGGATCATCTCGCGCCGGAAAGTATCCACCGCTTCGTGGAACGAGCCCTTGGGGACGTCGGACGAGACAGCGAGGGGCTTGAGCTCCGGCGGCAGGTCCTCGACGCTCAACTGGGTGCCATCGGCGAGGATCAGGCTGCGCTCGATGACGTTCTGGAGCTCGCGGACGTTGCCGGGCCACTCGTAGCTGGCCAGCGTGCTGACGAATCCCGGACTGAGTCCGCGGATGTTCTTCTTATGGACGTCGGCGAATTGCCGGCAGAAGTATTCGCCCAGCAGCGGGATATCGGTGCGCCGCTCGCGCAAGGGGGGCAGGTCAATGCGAAAGACCGAGATGCGAAAATAGAGGTCCTGACGGAAAGTGCCTTCCCGCACCATGGTTTCAAGGTCGCGGTTGGTGGCGCAGATCAGGCGGATGTCGACCGGCACGGGCGTGCTCGACCCCAGCCGCTCGAGCGTCCGCTCCTGTAGGACGCGCAACAGCTTGGTCTGGAGCGAAAGTGCGAGGTCGCCGATTTCGTCCAGGAAGACCGTTCCGCCTTGCGCCTCCTCGAAACGGCCACGTCGCGATTGAGTGGCCCCGGTGAATGCGCCTCTTTCATGGCCAAACAATTCGTCCTCGATCAGGGTTTCTGGCAGGGCGGAGGGTGAAAATGCCATGAAGGACTTGTTGGCCCGGGGGCTCTGGCGGTGAATAGCTCGTGCGACCAGCTCTTTGCCCGTGCCGCTCTCGCCCCGGACGAGTACGGTGGTGTGAACACCCGCCACCTTGGTAACGAGTTCGTAAATCCTTTGCATTGACTTGCTGTTGCCGATGAGCCCAGGGATGTGACTGAATGGCGTCATCGCTCTGGCGGCCGACAAATCGCGAGCCAGCAGGGTACGTCGGTAGGCACGGTCGAGCGAGAATTTCAATTCCAGGACGTCAAGCGGTTGGGGAAAGACGTCAAACGCACCATGGCGAATAATCTCCATGGCGACTTCACGCCGTTTGTCCCAGGTAAAGGTGAGAACGGGCACAGCAACCGGATGGCTGCTGGCCTCATTCAGCAAGTCCACACGCTTGTCAGACGATCCCGGCTTCAGCGCGGGCCAGTCCCAATTGAGCAAGATGACGTCAACATCCGGCCCCTTCGAGGCCTCGATTCCGTCCTCGATTGTCGACACGTGGCGCAGAGAATATCCACTACCGAGAGCGCGACGCAGAATGACCGCAAAGTGGTCATCCGGGTCGACGATCAAAACCTCTTTGTCGGGCTCTTGGGCTTTGGCGTTATTGCTCAACTGCCCTCTTTCACCGAGCCTCGAAGTTGGAGTCATTGTGCCCAAGAGTCTCTACCCTCACAGACAGCGGCGCGGATTATATGTGTATACGATGAGAAAATCAAGTGCAGATATGCTCCGAGCCTGGTCCGGAAGTCCTGGTGCGGATAGCACACGTCAGAGACTCCTCCGGTAGACACGGTTCGACGACCGTGTGACGCACATCGGCGACACTCCGTTAATTGGGCAACTTGGAATTCGGCAGGTTCCGGCCCGCGCCACATCTCGGCCATCTGACCGCCTCTTCAGTTGAATATCCGTCCCGAGGTCTTACTTCGTTAGAGCATGGCCCACTTAAGTATGTATCATACGTGTACTCAAGACTGCAAGTCAGAGACCGTACGTCCGGGTGGGACTCAACTCAAGAGCGCCAACGGAACCTTACTTGCAGCTATAGTGAGCCTCGAAGACTTCTGAGAGCTGATGGGTATATTACTTATCGGTGACTTAGATTAGTGGGTAATTAACTCGATAATATAAAATCCTCTTGACAAGTATTGTAGGACGGAATATCATCACCGGGACAAAAAAGGGGGATACCTCGATGCCTTCACCGTTCGCAGCTTTCGCACGGCCCCGTCGTGCGCTCAACAAAGTCTCGCGTGATTCGGGGCAGAGTCTCATCGAGACCGCGCTGGCCGTCCCTTTCCTGTTGCTGATTGCGCTCAACGCGATCAACTTCGCCTATTACTTTTTTGTGGCGATCAACCTGGCGGCCGCGCCGCGCAACGCCGTCGAGTATTCGGTGCAGGGGTTTGCCACGCCCGCCCAGTTGACGATTCCCAGTGCTGGCCCACCTCCGACGAATTGTACGCGCGGCGGAACGGACACGGGTGCCGCGGTGAGTGCCCTCGTTTACTACGATGTAATCGCGGTGTTGCCCAACACCGGCACGGGTAATCCATGCCCGGGCATCGCCGCCGTGCAGGTCTGCAACACCCACAACGGGAAGAGCGGCTCGGGCTCGGCGCTCGTGACCACCTGCACCAACTACGGTCCGGCGGCAAGTCCAGCCTTCGCGTCGCCCGACGCGGATCCTGAGGCCCCCAATTTCGTCCTGGATCGCGTCGACATCCAGTACACCGTGCAACCGCTCATCGGGGGCACCCTTCCGGTCTTCGGCGGCATAAGACTTAGCGTGCTTCCGAGTTACGTATTCCACCGTCAGGTTTCCATGCGGGAGATGAACTGATGAACAGGCTGCTAAGTCGATCCAGAATACGCCGCCGCTTGGAGCGGTGGTTCGGGTGTGATGAAGGCCAGGGGCAGATTGAGTTTGTCCTTTCGATCCTCACCATCATGTTCACCATCTTCTGGACCTGGGAAGTGGTGCTGGCCGTGTATACCTACAACGTGCTGTCGGATGCGGCCAAAGAGGGCGTCCGCTACGCCATCGTCCACGGTTCGAACAACGAGTACTGCAGCGGTCCCAATGCCGGCACGTCAACAGACGGGCAATGCCAGAACACCGGAACCGCACCACAGATTCCGACTCCCCCGAGCTGTGGGATGGCGGCCGCGGTTGGTACTGACAGCGGCACCACCCCCGCAAATATCAAAAGCGTCGTCACGTGCTACGCCCAGCTCTCGTTGCACGACATTTCGGCCATTTCCATCACCGTTGGCTATCCCGACAACAGTAACGTAGCTCCCAGCCGGGTCAACGTTACGGTGAGTTACAAGTACGTTCCTTTTCTGGCCCTGCCCATCACGCCGACCTTGCAGACCGCCGCCTCGGGACGCATCGTCAACTGACCGTCGGCCAGTCGAGCCGCGCTCGATCTGAAGAGAGGAGCAAAATGAAGGACGCGCATCGCAGGCACACAGTCGAACCGGGACCCCACCAGGACGAGGGACAAGTCAGCGTCCTGGTGCTGCTCGCGACTGCCCTGTTCGTACTCCTGTTCGTGGGCTTCGGCGTCGACATGACGAACCTCTATTTCCACCGCCAGGCGGCCCAGGGAGCAGCGGACGCGGCCTGCCAGGCGGGCGCCATGGACATGTTCGCCAACACGGCGGGCACTAACCTCGGCAACTTCACCACGGGCACCAGTTTCGACTGTGCCAGCAGCGGTACCCCGGCGCCCTGCCAGTATGCCAAGCTGAACGGCTACTCGAGTCCCGGTCTGACGGCCGGCGTCGAGTCGAACGATGTGAGCGTGAGCTTCCCCGCCAGCGTGCCGGGCGTGACCACCCCGAACACCGCGCTGACCGGCACTTGGGCCTTCATGCAGGTGGACATCACGGACCGCGTGAAGATGTATTTCTCGCAACTGATCACGCGCAACGGGACCCAGGACGTGCTGGCGCGTTCCCGCTGCGGGATGATTGTGGCCTCGCAGCCCGTACCCATCATCGTGCTCGATCCGACGTGTACGCATCCCTTCCAGGTGGCCGGCGCTTCGACCGTAACGGTCGTGGGCGGGCCTTCCAAGAGCATTCAAGTGAACTCCGACAACACCACTTGCGCCGCCGCGACTACCGACTCGGGCTGTGCCGGCAACGGAACCATCGATCTCAGCCAGGCGGGGCCGGCCTTGACGGGAGGAACTCTCGGGGTCTTCGGCTCACCCCAGACTGCGCCGACGAACTTTCTGCCCGGCACGACCGGCAGTTGGATGTCGCCCTCGGCGCCGATTCAGGATCCCTATAAGCTGCTGCCGCCACCTTCCAACCCACAACCCAATCCCACTGTGCCGCCCGACCCTTATCCGAGCCAGTGTACGACCTTAGCCAACCCGTGCAAGGTAGCCTATCACACGAATGGCTGCCCTGATCCGTCGGGGTGCGTCGAGTATGGGCCCGGCCAGTACACGAAAGCAATCGTTGTCAAGAACACGACGGCCATCTTCGATCCGGGCATCTACTACATCACCGGCACGGATAACGTGAACTGCGGCAAGGCCGGCACTGGCTGTGTCAATGGTCCTGGCCCTGGACAATGCCGCGCTGACTTTGAGGTCGATGCGGGTGGCGTAGTGCGACCCAGCACCGTCACGGGAACCGGGTCCAATAAGATCGGCGGAACCATGTTCTACCTTTCCGGCACGGGCGCCGGCAGCTACGGGTCGGCGTTCTTTGGCGCAAACGCCGGAGCTGCCAACAACGGCCAAGGCAATCCCATCGATCAGTTCGACTCATCGCTCGTCACGTGCGCGGGCGGTCCGGTACCCAACCCGGCGCTTCCTGCCACGCTCGTCGGCGACGTGCTGCTCGGGCCTTGCTCGGGGACCTATGGCGGTCCGAACAACGTCAACCGAGGAATGCTTTTCTTCCAAGACCGCTCCAACGCCGATGGCAACGGCCAGCCCAGCATGAATGGCGGTGGCGGATTGCTTCTGGGCGGCAACCTGTATTTCCACAATTGCCCGGAGTCGCTCACTGCTCCTTGCGCGCCGCCACCCACCGACTACAACGCGTTCCTTCAGTTACAAGGTAATCCTGGTTCCAACACTTACGTTTACGGCAACATCACGACCGATGAACTGATTACCGCCGGGAACGGCTCGGTCACGATGGAATTGAACGCGCAAGCGGTCTACGCCATCCTCAAAGTGGCCCTGCTTCAGTAGGCAGGGCTTTTGGAAGCCCGCGTGCCAACTAATTTCGTTCGAAGGACGCAGGCTTCGTGCTTTTCGTCTAACCGGTCCTTCAGGCGGACTGCTTTTCAAAGGTAACTTCCAGCGCTCGAAAGGATCGCCGATCCTGGGGGGGATAAAGGCGGGTCGAGCCCAAGGGGAGGTGGCGACTTTGCCCTCCTTGAGCGTCCACGCGCTGTCACTATTTGAGGAATTAACGTAGAATGGCCGGGATGGAAACGATCGATGAGATCCGCGCGGCGCTTGGCGCTTCCAAGCCGCGCAACGGCGGCCAGCCCGGCGGCAACGGTAACGGCAAGCCCCCGGAGGACAAGCGCTCCGGCAAGCAACGTTCTGAACCCCGTTTCCCCGCAGAATTTGTCCTGTTCTCGCCCGAATCCGTCGACCTCACCCGCGGACGCTTCCCCGCCCGCGGACTCCTTTACTCCTTCCTGTTCCATGAGATTGCCGTCTTCCTGCTGCTGCTGAGTCCGAGCTACGTCATCGAGCGCACCAAAGAATACCGCCCGGTGAACAACGAGCCCCTGTTCATCGACGCGGAGGTCCTGAAGCAGTATCTGCCGAGCGTGGGCGGCGGCAAGGAAAGCGCGCCGGAGGGCGAGAAGAAAGGCGAGGAGGGCAAGAAGGGCGACGAGGCGCCACCTGCGGAGGGTCACGCCGGATTGACGTTTCCCGGTCCGCAGCCTATCGTCTCCGAGCCGCCGGTTCCTGACAATACCGAGCAGACGATTCGCCAGCCTGACCTCGTGAAGCCGCAAGTGATCAAGGTTCCGGTGGTGGTGCCCAACCAGGTGCAGATTGCCGCGCCCAAAGCGCCCGAGCTCAAGGGGGCCAAGCACACGCTGGAAATCCCGGTCTCGGTGCCGCCCGCTCCGCCTCCACCGCCCGAGGTGAAACCCAAGCTGGTGCTGCCGCCTCCGAAGCCCGAACTTGCGGCGCTGCCGACCGAGTCCGTCCAGAACCTCGCGCAGTCGACGCCCAAGCTCAGCGCTCCCAAGCCGCCACCGCCCAAAGTGCTGCCCTCGAGCGGCGATCAGATGCGGAACCTCGCCGTCCTGAGCCCCCGGCTCAACCGGCCGACTGAAGTGGCGGAGATTCCGGTGGGCGAGCGGCACGGCGCGTTCGCGATCGGACCGCCGGCGCTCAAGGCGACGTCCTCCGAGCCGGGTACGGGGACGGGCAACGCTCCGGGCGCGGCGAAAGCGGCAGGAACAGGTTCGGCCGGCGCGACGGCAACGGGACACGGTGCCGGTGAGGGTTCAAGCCTGGTCGCCGGCAACGGCGCCGGGACGGGATCCGCCACGGGCGCCGGACTCGGCCATACGGGGACAAGCACCGGCGCTGGCGGCTCGGGTACCGGCAAAGGTTCAGGCTCGGGCGCCGGAATCGGCCCCGGACACGGGCCCTTCACGGGACTCGCCATTGAAGGCGGCGTGGGTGCCGGAGGAAGTATTCCGCGCGGCATGCACATGAACTTCGGGCCCGACAAGTCGTACAACTACGGCATGACCGTCGAGTCGCAAGGCAAGAGCGGCGGCGGACTGCGCGACTTCGGCGTCTTTCGTGACGAGGCGGTCTACACCGTTTACGTGGACGTCCTCGAGGCCAAGCCCACGATGGCGCCCTGGACGCTCGAGTACGCGGTGCTCGATCCGCCGTCGTCGTCCGTCATGCTTACGCTGAAGAAGATCGCCGAGCCGCCCGCTGACCAGATCGTCGCGCCCTTCCCGACCACCAAAGAGGATCCCAAGCTGCCCTGGGACCTGGTGAAGCAATACCCGGGGCGCATGATGGTGGTTTACGCCGAGATCAGCCCTGAAGGCAAGCTGAGGAAGATTCATATCCTCGACAGTCCTGACGTCGAGTTGAGCAAGCTCGTACTCGAGGCGCTGGCGAAATGGGAATTCAAGCCCGCCATCGTCAATGGCAAGGCGGTCGCGGTCAAGACGCTCTTTGGCGTGCCGCTCGCGCCGCCCGAAAAGGCCGTGGACCACGCGCCCGTCGCGCCCGTCGATCACAAGCCCGTTCCGCCCGTGGAACATCATGCGCCTGCGCCACCCCCACTCGCCCACGCGTCCGCTCCGGTCCCGCTCAAGCACGTGGCCCCGCCACCTCCGCTCAAGCACGCCCCTGCTCCGCCGCCTCTCAAGCACGCGCCGGCGCCACCGCCACTCAAGCATTCCGACAACGAAGTGCGCAGCCTCGAAATCAAGTAAAGACCCCGGCTGGCGCAGAGCTGAGCTCTGCGTCCAGCTCAATCATCGCGCCCCAAAGGCAGAGCTGTCGCTCTGCGCCAGCCCCTGTTAACCGATCCCCGCCCGCGGCGTAATACGCAGTGGAGCGCCGACGCGGCTCGAGATGGCTCGGCATGGCTCCTACGGAGGTCATTGCGGATGAGCGATAATGTTAGCATCGTGCTGGTGGTGTTCACCATTTCCGGCGGGTTCGTGCTGATTGTGCGCGCCCTGCTCGACTACCGGAAATCGGTGACCCTGGTACGCGCCCAGGCCGACGCGCACATCAAGCTGATGGAGCGCCTGGCGTCCAGCCAGGAACTCCTCGGTTACATGGAGACCGATGCGGGCAAGAAGTTCCTGCAACTGGTGGCGGTCGGGGCGGAGCAGCCGCGCAGCACGCGCTTCCCCTTCGGGCGTATACTCTGGTCGGTCCAGGTGGGACTCGTGTTGCTGCTGGCGGGCCTGGGCTTTCTCTTCCTGCGCTCGCATCTGCACGACCCGGGCGCCGCGGACGGATTCCTGGTGATCGGCACGCTCGGCGTGATGGTCGGTCTCGGGTTCATTCTGTCGGCGGCCGCTTCCTACGTGCTCTCGAAGCGCCTGGGACTGCTCGAGAACGAGGCCATAGCGCGACGCGCCGCCTGAGCCGCTGGATTCATACGACGCGATTCGCCTGAAGTGAAGTAAAGGCGACTAAGGCTGGGACACACAAGATTGATGAGGGAGATTACCCTGTCATCGAGCGAGCATCTCCTGATTGGCGACGAAGTGGCCGAGCCCGCCTTCGCGTTCGCCATGGACGAAGCGGCTTTCCGCGCCTTCTACGAGCGCACAGCGCGTCCGCTCAAGCGGTACCTGGCGCGCCTTACGGATCCCGCGCTCGCTGACGACCTGCTACAGGAGAGTTATTACCGCCTGTTGCGCGCCGGCACCCAGGGACTCAGGGACGCGGCCGATGAGGCGTACCTGAAGAACTACTTGTATCGCATCGCGACCAACCTCGCGCGCGACCACTGGCGTCGCTCGAAGCCCACGGAGCCGATCGAGGAGCTGGCGAGCGAGGAGCGCGCTGGTGAGAACTTTGAGCGGCGCTCGGATCTGGCGGGTGCGCTCGACAATCTGAAGCCGCGCGACCGCCAGTTGCTTTGGCTCGCCTACGTCGAAGGCGCGAGCCACCAGGAGATCGCGCGGATCGCGGGACTGCGCGCGACCAGCGTCCGCCTGCTGCTTTTCCGTGCCCGGCGGCGGCTCGCGGCGGTATTGCGCGAGCGCGGGCTCGCGTCGTAAGGTGAAGATATGAAGCAAGCCATCGAACAACTCATGAACGGCGGCTGCGAACGCGAGCCGGAAGTCCTGCGTGAGGTGCGCGCCGGACGCTGGCCGCAGGCGGCGGATGAGGAACTGCGCCGTCACGCGGCGGCCTGCGCCGTCTGCGCCGACGCCGCGCTGGTGGCGCAATACTTGGTGCGCGAGGCGCGGCTCGAAAGGGAGGCGCCGCTGCCCCATCCCGGCCTTATCTGGTGGCGGGCCGAGATCATGGCGCGGCGCGATGCGGCCCGGCGCGCCACGCGCCCCATCGCCATCGCCGAGTGGGTGGCGATCGCCTGCGGCCTGGCGCTCGCTTTCGCCGCCGTCATCTTCGAGTGGCCGAAGGTCTACGCCTCAGCGCTCAAGTCGGGCGTGGCCTCGCGCCTGGGCGAGGTGGTCGCGGGGTTCGCGAGCGTAGCGTCGAACACCGTCGTCATGATGAGCGTCGCTGCCTGTCTCGCGCTCGCCGCTTTCGTGCTGTACATCGTCTGGGCCGAGTCCTCGCGCTGACGCCAGTCCGTGGCGGGTGAAGAAAATACCAGCGGCACGTAAGAGTTTCTCTGACACGCCGCTCGCCGCCCTCGCCTCAAGGTGCTTCAAGCGACAGACTCGCCGTGACATAGCGGTGGCCGCGACTCTGGTAACGCGCCTGCATCCTCCACGCGTGGTTGCCGGATCGCGGCCGGAAGTACGGCGCCACGCAACGCTTACCCCCACCGGCCTCGATTCGGCGACCCGATTCTTCTAACAAACTCGATACGTCACGCTGCGATACACTCAGCGTCTGCCATCAATGATGCGGGGGTGCGGCCGGAGAGGTGTGCCGGAGCGCCGCCATCTCGGACTCAACGCTCGGCAGGAAGTATCCCACGGCGATACCCATCGCGCCGTCAGGCAGCGTGTGTCCCGTGGGATTGTTGTAGGTGGCCGTCACCCTGATGATTTCGCCTTTGGGTAGTCGCCATCCGTTGCGATTGTCGAAGCGCACGATGGGCATCGACACGATGTGGCCCTGGGGATCGAGCTTGGCGTCGAGCGTGGCGATGCTCTCGTTCCGCGTCATGTCGGCCAGGCGCAACTGCTCGCCGTAATCGTGCATGTGCCCGCCCACGCCGAGGAGTTTGCCGGCATAGGCCAGCGTGAACTGCCCGGTAGTGACGTTGTGGCCCGGCGTGAGGTCGTACGCCGAGTTGCCGCATTCCTTCACGTCAAACCAGACGGGGTAGACGTTCTTCAATTCCTCGGCGCCCGCGACGAGCGGCTGATACTCCATTTTCACTTCCAGGTACACCTTCGGATAGCTCGTCTCCGACTCGTTGTGGACCATGGTCGCGACGCGGATGCGGTCGCCCTTCTGGACACGGTAGCCTACACCGGGTGTCGCGGGCCAGTCGTTCATCTCGCCGCCTGCCCCGAAGATGTGCTCGGGCTTGCCGGGACACAGGAGGTCGGTGCGCTCGGTATTGTAGAACGCGACGTGATGGAGCAGGCGCGGCGGCAGCGTCTTGCCGGCGTCGTCCGTGAGGCGCGGATGGTAGGCGGTGATCCAGCCGTCGAAGGGAATCGTCAGGATGAGGTCGGGCGCCTGCGCCACGTTCATGCCGGCGCGCGCCGGCAGGTTGAGCGGCCCGAGGCGCACCGTGAGGGCGTGGGCCGCGGCGTCATTTGCGACGCTGAGTTTGGCGTCCGCCACGTGATGCGTCATCTGCATGTGCTCGTGCTGGCCGCGAAGGCTCGTGGCGATCAGCAACGTGGACAGCAGCCCGATCGCGGCGATGAATCGAGGAAAAGGGCTCATGGACAATAGAACTCCTTGGTTCGCGAATGCTCCTGTCTCGAACATACGCTCGCCGCACTGAGGTTGCAAGGCGCTCACCTGAGGGCTTGTCGTGCTATCATAACCGCCGTCTGCAACTCCTCGCTCGACACCAGTCCATCGCGAAAGGGGGAACTTCCATGAAAACCGACAAGCAGAGTCGACGCCAGTTCTTCGGCAGGGTGGCGGATCTGGCGGGCGCCGCCGGCCTCGCGAGCGCCGTGACCGCGGTCCCCGGACTCACGAACGCGCTCGCAGCCAGGGGCGAAATACTGTATCGCACGCTCGGGCGTTCGGGCGAAAAGGTCTCCATGGTGGGCCTTGGCGGCTACCACATCGGCATCCAACCGGCGGTTGAGGAGTCGGTCCGCATCATCCGCACCGCCATCGACAGCGGCATCAACTTCCTCGATAACTGCTGGGACTATAACGGCGGTGAGAGCGAAGTTCGCATGGGCAAGGCGCTCGAGGACGGCTACCGCAAGCGCGTCTTCCTGATGACGAAGACCGACGGCCAAGTTAAGGACGCCTACATTCGCCAGCTCGAGGACAGCCTGCGGCGCTTCAAGACCGACCACATCGACCTCGTGCAGTTCCACGAAGTGATACGGCCCGGCGACCCCGACCGCATCTTCGGGCCGAACGGCGCCTTCGAGGCGGCGCTCGAGGCGCGCAAAGCGGGCAAGATCCGCTACATCGGCTTCACCGGACACAAGGATCCGGACATCCATCTGAAGATGCTGAACGCGGGATTCGCGCACGGCTTCACGTTCGACACGGTGCAGATGCCGCTCAACATCATGGACGCCCACTACCACAGCTTCCAGAAGAAAGTGGTGCCGGTGCTCGTCGAGCATGGCATCGGCGTGCTGGGGATGAAGCCGCTGGGCAGCGGGATCATCCTGCGCAGCAACACCGTGACGCCGGTCGAGTGTCTGCACTTCGCGATGAACCTGCCGACCTCGGTGGTGATCAACGGCTGCGACAGCCTGGAGCGCTTGAACCAGTTGCTCGAGGCGGCGCGCACGTTCAAGCCGCTGAGCCAGACGGAAGTGTCGGCGCTGCTCGCGAAGACCGCGCAGGCGGGCGCCCAGGGACGCTTCGAGCTGTTTAAGACGACCCACGACTTCGACGGGACGGTCGCCCATCCACAGTGGCTGGGCTAACCTAGTAAGGATATATCCAACTAGTAATATCAATAGATTACATAATCCGGACCTGCGAATGTATGTACCTGTCTGGTGATGTCCCTCGGGGCGCGAGGGGCGTGGGCGGGAGAAGGCGTTGCCTTTACTCCGGGGCCTGGCCGGCCGGGGACCCGCCAGGCCGCGGATGTCAGTTAGTTCTTCGACGGCCCGTGGTCACGTCCAGTCGGACGTTTGGAAGGCGGTTCCGTCGTGGTGCGGGTTGAGTGCCCGGAGGTCTTTGCCGAGTCGCGTTCTGGCTTCTTGCGATCCGGCTCGTACGTCCACAGGGTCTGCAGCCACGTGAAATCAGCCATTGAGTTTCACCTCGTGATTCTTGGCGCGTAGTACGGCGTCCGGCGGGCGCCGTTTGGCGGTCCCCGGCCCCCTCCGGGAGATCGACCGCCCTTTCCACGTCACAATAACGGGCTTACTTGCCTGGCTTCAGCTATACGACTTCACATCCACCTCGGCCATCAGGTCGAGGTATTCGTGCATGGTTTCATCGAAACCGGTGCCCGCCGATGCGCGGCGTGCCCGCCGGTCTTTCGAAATGGGAATCCCGAACTTGGCGGCGACCAGCGCCTTGGCGTCAAGCGGCATGGCGGCGGAAGCCACCTTGTCGAGCAGGCGCGCGACAGCCCGCCAGTTGGCGCGCTGTACCACCAGGCGCACCTTGGCGTCCATTTCCGCCAAGCCTTCGACGAAGGTGATGGACGGCGCAGGCTGGCGCGGCACGGCGCGGACCGCCTCCTCGAGCCGCCGCCGTGCCTCTGGCGCAATCGTCTCCGTCGTGACGGCAATCAGTTCCTGCGCGCCGAAGCGGAGGTAGCGATCGAAGAGGTCGCGTGCGTCATCAAGTCCGAACGTGCGGTCCTTGAGCTCCATGACGGCCAGCGAGCCGTAGAGGCTCACCAGGAAATCCAGTTCGCCGCCTTCCGTCGAGACCTCGGTGAGGACGTCTTCGGGCGGCACGCCGCAGTTGCGGAGCGATTGCGCCACGCGCGAAGTCATCCAGTGGCTGTGGTCGAGCAGATTGCTTCCGAGCGGAGTGGGCGCGAGGCCTTTCAGAAATTGCTCGTCGCGCAGCTTGGTCCGGCAATGAGGACATTCGCCCTCGAGGCGCGCTGGATCCTCAGTCGAAAGGAGCGCCAGGTTCACGTCGCTGCGCTTGCGGCAGCGCACCAGGATCTTGCGGATGGCGAGGCCCGCGTCGACCAGCGCGTCAGAAGCAACGTTGAGCGAATCGGCTTCCTGCTCGCGCACCACAAACAGCGGCTCTGACGCCTTGATGCGCAGCGCCAGCTTGCGGCGCTCCGGGTCCTCGAGTACGCGCAGCGCCTGACGCACTTCTTCGGGGAAGTCAGGAAAGCCGGCCGAGACGCTGCCGCCCGCCTGCTTCAACGTACGCTCGCGCAGGGCGCTGAATGCCGCGCTCAGCGGATGCCAGGGCAGTTCCTGCCACGTGCCGCCATTCGAGCCGGACTTCGTCGCTTCGCCGGTCAGCCGGGCGAGCGCCGCGTCGAGACTCGAAGTCAGGCGGGCCAGTTCGGCGGGGGGTGGCGTGCCCAGTTCGTGGATCGAACCCGCTTCGAGCGTCGAGCGGGTCTCGGCGTCGCCGCGTTCCGACTCGAGCGAGAAGTAGAGGACGCCGCCGACCAGGAAGACGAAGTCGTCGTTGAACGACGCGTTCGTCAGCTCGTAGAGCGTCGAGCTGGGCGTTGGCTGGCCGAGCGCCAGTTCCGCGCCGCGATGCGCCACCGTCGATCCGAGCGGCGACCAGCCCATCTCGCGGAGATGCATGCCAAGATGTGTAACGGATTCTGACGCTGCAGGAAGCTTACGTCGCATTCGAGTAACAGTCAGTAACATGATCTCTTCTCCGCGAAATTGGCTTCATTATCCCCCTGGTTAATCGTGCCTGCGGAGTATACCATAAATTCGGCGTGTCAAGCCCTTATTTCACGGGCTGTGGACACCCTTGGCGAGTGTCTTAAGTTGATGGCCGATTGGGCGGAGATGTACCTTATAAATAATACTAGACTAGTGTTACTCCAATCTAACCTCTTGTTGGGAGCCGCTTCCGATTTTCGCCCTTTCGAGTGCTCCTTGATGTCCAGGTTTTGTTGATTCCAAACCACTTCTTCGGTTCGTTTCGTCGTTTCTCGTATTCCCGAGAGCGCGGGCGTCCTGCCGCCAACCACCCCACCACCCCTGGCCCCTCATCATCGGCGAGGGGAGTTCTCGCCCGACGCAAACCAGCGACGCTAGCACGCCGCGATGAGACGATTGAGACGGATGAGACGCTTGAGACGAACTTTTTTTCTGAGCCAGGATAGAGTGGATATGCGTGGGGTTCGGGTGTGCAACGTACATCGCCAGACGTCCGGCAGGCCAGGCGCCAGCGCTCCCGGGTATCAACCGGAGGAGTCCCCCGACGGCGCCGTCACACTCGAGGCTAGGCGTTGCGCGAGATCCTTGACCGATTTCAAATCCAGCTTGCCGCTGCCGAGCACTGGCAGGACGTCGACGCGGTAGAAGTTCTCGCGCTTGGGCAGCCACAGCCGGGGCAGGCTGGACTCGCGAAGGCGGCGCAGCAGTTCGTCGACGCTCAGGTCGAGCTCGGTATGCAGCACGATCAGGCGCTCGCCGCGCTGCTCGTCGGGGATGCCGGCCACTACCACGCGCGGCTCGGCGGTGCCCAGCGCTTGCTGGAGCGCTTGCTCGACCTCGGCGTGCGGGACCATCTCGCCGCCGATTTTGGAGAAGCGAGTGAGGCGATCGGTAATGGTGATGAAGCCGCGGGCGTCGAGCCGCGCCAAGTCCCCGGTCACGTACCAGCCGTCGTCGCGGATCACGTCATGCGTGCGTGCGGGATCGTCGAGGTAGCCCGTCATAACGCTCGGGCCGCGGATGAGGAGCATGCCTTCGGCGCCGGGCGGCGCATCATTTCCTGTCTGCAGATCGACGACGCGCGCTTCCACACTGGGAATCGGCCGTCCGACGGTGTCGCGGCGCGGGCTGGAGCCACCGCCCTCGAAGTCTTCGGGCGTCTCGACCGAGACGACGGGCGAAAGTTCCGTGCAGCCGTATCCCTGATAAAGCTCGTGCCCGAACTTTTCCTCGAAAGCGCGAGCCAGCTCGAGCTTCATCTTCTCCGCGCCCACGATCGCGAGGCGCAGTGACGCGAAGTCTTCGGCGGGTGTGCGCCGGACGTATTCCCAGGCGAAGGTCGGTGTAGTGACGAGTATCGTAGCGCGATATTTCCGGCAGAGCTCGCCGACGGTACGCGCTTCGAGCGGGTTCGAGTGGAACACCACGCTGAACCCAGAGGCCAGGGGCAGCCAGAGTCCCACGGTGAAGCCGAAGGCATGAAACACCGGCAGAATGCCGAGGATGCAGTCGTTCCCGGTGACGTGAATCGCCCGCTGGACGCCCTCGAGATTGGCGATGATGTTCCGATGGCTGAGCATCACGCCTTTCGGAGCGCCGACCGATCCCGACGAGAAGATAACGGTCGCGAGCGACGTGGCGTTAATGTCGGGAGGAGTGATCCAGCGCGCCAGGAGCGAGCGCGGCATGAGGTGTGCCGCCATGAAGTAATATGCCTGGCGCGCGCGCGACATCGTCCGCGCGACGTCCTCCATCATCACCAGGCGTGCGCCGGCGAGCGTCGTGGGAAGCGACAGGCGCTCCACGAGTTTTCGCGCCGTGAAAATCGTGCGGATGCTGCAGCGTCTCACGGATACTTCGAGCGAATCGAGCGACGCGGTGTAGTTCAGATTCACGGGGATACGGCCCGCCATGCCGATCCCCACGTTGACGAGCGCGGCCGGAACGCTGGGCGGCAGCAGCAGGCCGATCATCCGCTCCTGCTCGGCGTCGGGACATTCGTTGAGGATCAGGCGGCGCAGAAGCATCGCACCGGCCAGCGCTTCCCCGAAACTCAGCCGGCGGCCCGTGGAGTCGGCCATCGCGAGCCGTCCCCAGTTGCGCCGCGCGGCGTCGAGAAACAAGCGAGGCAGAGTGCGCAGGTCGTCGTCGGAACCGGAGGGGACGGAAGAGCGTGGTCGAGGCGGACTGCGCATGGCGGGGTCACGGGCGGCGCGCCACGTTCCTCCGGCGCAGTCCGCAAAACCCGGCCTTACGGTACTGCCAAACCACCAGCAAATTCAACTCGTATGGAACAATCGGGTGCTGCCGCCAGAATGTCGCGCGCACCCTAGGGTTGGAACTCGATTCGATTTGATTCTTATAGAGAGGATACAGTACGTGGCGATGTAGTATGGGCTCGGTTATTTACAAAGGTTAAGAAAGTGTTACAATCACAGCGAAACAACATTCCGGCCCGGTCTGTTTTCACCTCCGGGCCTCGCAACTGACCGTAAGCTTAACCGTTACCTGTTCCGCACGATACCATTGTGCGCAGGTCCTGCTCGGTCTGGCAGTCTGGCATGGAAACGCCCGTCGAATTTCAGAATTGGTCCAACAAATGGCTGCGCGGCATGATCCACCGGCCGAGCCGGGTGCGGACGCGGCGCGGCGGTCCGTCGGTGGTTTTCTTCCACGGCTTCACCGGCGACCGCATGGAGTCGCACTGGATCTTCGTGAAATGCGCGCGCGCCCTGGCGCAGGCCGGCATCGCCTCGCTGCGTTTCGATTTCTACGGCTCGGGCGAATCCGAGGGCCAGTTCACGGATGTAACGCTGCGGGGCGAGATCGCCGATGCGGCGGCGGCGGTCGAATTCTTCCGGCGGCAGAAGGGAATCGATCCCGACCGCGTGGGCCTCGTGGGACTCTCGATGGGTGGCGCGGTCGCCGCCAGCATTGCCGTGCAGTCGGCGGCGCGCGCGCTGGTGCTCTGGGCGGCGCTCGCGTATCCCCAGGATCTCCGCGCTCTGGCTGCCGCCAACACTCAGCCGATTCCCGGCACCGACGGCGGGCGCGAGTACGCCGGCCACGTGGTTTCGCCGCGCCTCTTCGACAACCTCGATCAGGTTGTCCCGCTCAAAGCCCTCGCCGGCTACACGCGTCCGACGCTCGTCATCCATCCGGAGAAAGACGAGTACCTGCCGCTCAATCATCCGGAAGATTATTTCCAGGCCGTGGGAGCGACGGTCAAGGAGAAGGTCATCATCGCCGGGGCCGATCACACGTTCGCGTCCGTCCCCTGGGAGCGCGAGGTCATCAGCCGGACGGTCGACTGGTTTACCCGCCACCTGAAATAGCCCACCCCGCCGCGGCTCGAACTATTCCCCCGCAATCTCCGCATAGCGCAACTGCTGCCGCGCGATGTCACGCGGGGTGCGGATCTCGACCGTGTCGATGCGTCCCTTGGCGCCGAAGCGCGGCACAAGGTCGGGATTGATGCCCACCCAATACGTGGGCAGGTGGAGCTTGGCGTAGCGCTCGACCACCCCATCGCGCCAGGCCGTATTGAAGTGGATGCCGTATTTCGAGATGAGCGCTTTGGCGGCGTCGTAATCGCCCTCCGCCTTGATGCGCATCAGCTCGGCGAGCAGCATGCCGATGCCCTGGCGCATCTTGGAGTAGTCCTTGACCACCAGATAGACCTTACCGTCACGTTCCTCGGGTTGGATAGCGCCCGTCTTGTCGCGAATAAAGTTGACAATAAGTTGCGTGCCGCGCCGGTGATCCTCCTCGATGGTGTCGCCGGTGGGCACTTCGCGCAACTCGACGAGAGCGGCGCGCGCTTCGATGTCGTAGGCGGCCTTGGCGACTTCCTGGTTCGGTATGGCGCCCATCTCGATGAGTTTGGGATCGAAGAAGTTCCAGAGCGCGACCAGGTCGGCGCGCGTCTCTTCCAGTGTCGAGTAATACTCCTTGAGATAGACCGCCGGCTCCTCGGTCAGCTTGGGATTCATCTTGCCCGAGCCATGTCCGATGACCTCGTGCATGGCGGTCTCGAGGTCTTCGGCGAGGTCGCCGTATTGATGCGCGCGCTGGAACTCCTCGGGCGAATAACAGAACTCGCGCCGCGACGTGTCGCCCGTGGCGGAACTAAAAGCGCGAGTCGAGCCGGTGAAGATGAAGCTCTTCGAGCCGTACTTGTCGTGGATCTCGGCTTCGTTAGGCAGGTTCTCGCCGATGGTCGTCACGCTGTAGCTCGAGGTCTCGATGATGGCTTCGACGGCGTTGGCGACCGGCGGCTTGGGCTGCGCGAGCTTGTACTGATCCAGCCACGGCGCGCGCTGCTCGAAGTAGGCGGCGTTCGAGGCGAATTCCTGCATCAGCTTGTTCATCTTCTGGTCGATGACCGTCACATAGGCTTGTGACGAGCCCTTCACGCCGCGCGGGTCGAGATAGACCTCGATGAACCCGTTGGTGAAGTCGACGGCGGGATTGTCATGCACCCAGTCGATGTTGAACTGGCGCCAGTCGGCGGGCGCGCCGGTCTGGTAATAGCGGATCAGGTCGCGCAGCACGCGCTGCTGCTGCGGCTCGGCGTAGGGGATTGCCTGGGCGAGATAGCGGTTGGCGCGTCTGAGCTCGGCGGCGTAGAGTCCGGGCGGAACTTTGCCGTCCGGCGTCCCGGCGCGATACACCTCCTCCGCCAGCTTGCCATTCTTTTTCACCAGGCGCGAATTGAGCGCGAACTTCTCGGTGAACCCCTTGAGGTCGGCAAGCGTCACGCCTTCGTACAGATTCGCGGCGCCCGCCTGAAGCGGATCCTCGCCGGGCGGAGGATTCTTCACCGTGAGCATGGGCTCGAACTTCGGGTCGAACAAGGGGCGCTCGAGCTCCTGAAGCTCGCGCTCGAGCCGGGCGCGTGGTCCCAGGTGTGCGCCATTCTTCAGCGCCTGCTCGGCGGCAGACTTGAGTTCGGCTGAAATGAAATCCGGCAGGAACTTCGCCGACGTGAACTCGTTGTGATTGCCGCGATTCCCCCAGAAGAGCTTGGTGTAGTCGGTGATCTTTTTGAGCAGCGCGGGATCGATTCCCTTCGAGTGCGTGAGGATGGCTTCGAGCAGCCGCTTTTCGCGCCAGCCGTAGCGTGAGTTCTGCTCGTAGATGATGGGATTGACGGCAATCGCCGCCATCGAGAGCCAGTAGGCGTCGAGCTTCTCTTTCAGCGGCAAGGCGTTGAAGCTCGGCGCTTCGAGCTGGATGAATCCCGTCGCGCCGATTTGTTCCACGAGGCTCGAGGCTTCAGGCTTGGCGGGTTCTTGAGCGCGAGCGCCAAGGGATATGAGAGCGGTGAGGAACGTGACGAGCAGAAATTTACGCCGCAAGAAGACTCCTCACTGCGGATCGACACTGTCGCCGACGGCGATCGTTCCCTCGCTCAGTATCTGCGCGCACAGGCCGCCGCGATGCGTGAGTCCGCGCAAGACGCCGTACTGCGTCAGACCTTCGAGGTGCGAGCACGGCTCGCAGAGCTTCGTGCCGCGCAGGAGTACTTCGCCCACCTTGAACTCGCGTCCCACGAGGTGATTGAGCGCCACCCCGCGCGTCACCAGATTCCGGCGGCTCTGGCGCGGCTCGAGCGCGATGCCGTAGTCGCGATGCAAGGCTTCGAGCGACTCGACCTCGATCAGCGTGATGGCGCGGTTGGGCGTGAACTTGGGGGAGAACGTCCCGACGTGATTGAAATAGCGGTCGCCTTCCAGACCCTTGTCGGGCACGGCGCGCACCTGCTCCACGCAAGTGATGGGCGCGCCGCCTTTCTCCGCCACGTTGATGGAAATCACGGTACCCTTCGGCATCGCTCGACTCCTTTTGATCCGGCCTTTAGATGATTACCACAAACGGCCAGCCGAGGATAGAACCATTCGCTGCTGTGGGCGAACAACGCGGGGTTACCCGCCGACGTTTTCCCGGCAGGATTGGTAGAAATCCGAGAAGGCCTGCCTTCAGTCCATCCCTGAAGAGGCGTATCAATCCTGTCGTCAATCAGTTAGAGCAACCTGGGATATTCCCGGGCAATGTTTATGCGGGTGGGCGGGCGATTGAGGCCAACCTGTTGGAGTATAACCGAAACAAGTCCTTGACAGGTTTCTCAATTAGCGAGAAAGTTCAAGGAGCAATCGGTTTTTTTGAGACGCGGGTAATGGCCTGCGGAAGTCGCGACCGATTGAGGTCGCATTGGGGGCGGTTTCGAGCCGTCGCGAGTCCTCAAGGAGGCAGCCATGCCGAGTCCACGCGGTCAGACAAGTCAGCGCTCACCTTTGCATCATTCACCTCGAGTTTTGGTCGTCGACGAAGACTCCAAGGATCGCGATTACTATCGCAGCCTGCTCGAGAAGCAGGGCAATGAGGTGATGACCTCTCCCTCGTTCGGCGATGCGATGCAGCGGTTGCTGTCGGAGAGGTTCGACTTCGCGGTGATCGATCAGGGCAGCGATCGCTTCGAGTGGCGGGCCGTTGTGGAACACGCCCTGCGGCCGGATCACCGCACGCCCGTGCTGGTGCTGGCGCGCTGCCACGACATGGCACGGTATCTGGAAGCCATGCAGTTGGGCGTCGTGGACTACCTGGAGAAGCCGCTGACCGCTTCAGACCTGTTGCGGCTGGTCAAGGCGAATCTGCCATCGCGCTCGGCCGCTGCCTGAGGCGGCCGTCAGCCGGCAGAGCGGATTAGGAAGGGAAGGGCGCGCTTCGGGACGGGTGGAGTCCGCCAAATGCGCCCTTTCGAGGTAAGTCTCGTCGTTGTTCCCAACATACTCAATCGAGCCCGACGCCAGGTGAGGCTTACTCGCGCGGTGGACCCCCCTGGCCACGCCGAAACCGTCCCGAAGCCACGCGGGTCGCTACGAACTGTCCGTTGGTCTCATCACCCGAAGCGAAGATGCGGTCGCCGACCTTCAAATCCTTGAGCGTGATCGACTGGCCGTCCTTCGTGAATGTCGTCTGGTCGTTGACCACGATGGTCCGCTCGCCCTGCCGCGGGTTCTGAATCTTCAACTGATTGCCCTCAATCGAAGTAATCTGGCCGAAGGCACGATGCGCCTGCATCTGTTGGAACCGCTGCATGTCTTCTTCCGTCACGCGCCTCACCGTCCCCGCCGTGATCTGTTTGTTGTCGGCGCTTTGACCCGTCACCATGACGCGGTCGCCGGGCTTCAGGTCTTCCAGGTGAATATCCTTCTGGTCCTCGCGATAGCGCGTCTGATCGCTGACCGTGACAGTTTGCGTGGTACCGTCCTCGCGCTTCACCTCGAAGCGGTCAACGCCCACGGAAGTGATGGTCCCGAACAGACGCGGGCCGCCTCGCTCGACCCCGCGCTCGCGGCGGGGTCCGCTGGACGATTGCGCGTCAGAAGACTTGGCGTTCTGCGACGAGTCCTGCCCCACAAGCCACGCCGCGCCCAGAGTGAAAGCCATCAAGGTGACGATGGCTGAAAGAATGATCGATCTTTTCATGTTACCCTCCTCTCAGCTTGTACGTAGCTCAGCATGGATGGGTTACAGGCCCATCTGGACGCCTCGACGGAGCCCAAATAGCGGTAACCCAGCCGGGTGGCGATGCGTCAAACTAGCTTGTAGCCAGTTCGCCCGAAGGATGAACATGCCCGCTCGTCCCCGCCTCACACTGCTCGCGTTCCGGATCGCCATTTCGACGGCGTTGGTCGCGATGGGTACGATACTTCCCATGACGGCGATGTCCCAGTCCGCGGCGCCAGCATCCACCGGCACGCTCACCGGCCATGTACACGGGCCCGGTGACGTGGCGGTCCCGGGCGCGACCGTCGAGCTCATCAACTCCCAGACCGGCGAGCATAAGGAAACGTGGACGGATGCCGCCGGGAACTACACGCTGACCGGCGTTCCGCCGGGGACGTACAAGCTGCAAGTCTCGCTGCTGGGATTCCAGACCGACGTGCGAGAGCCGGTGCCCGTCACGGCCGGCGAGTCGCTCAAAGTGAACTCAGCGCTCGTGCTGACACCGCCGGCTGGAACCGAGGCGGCACACCGGCCCGGCGGCTCGTTTGCGTCTCTCTCACCGGAGATGCAAGCGCGTGTCCGCGCCATGATGGCGCAGGGCGGTGGTGGCGGTGAGGGAGGACTAGACGGCGGTGCGATGGGAGGGATGGGAGCATCGCTCGCTGGGGCAGGCCAAGGCCAGGGTCAGGGCCAGTCGGGCGAAGTTCGGTTCTCGAATTCGGCGGCTGGCGCGCAAGCAGGAGAACAAAGCGGACAGGAGGAGCCCGCTTCGTCGGATGCCGGGGCGAGCGCTGCGAATTCCTTTCTGCTCTCGGGCAGCGTCGGCCAGGCACCCACACCGCAAGGTGACCAGAATGCGATGCGCGAGCGCTTTCGCGAGTTCCGCCAGAGCCAGCAGGGCGCGCCGGGTTTCGGCGGTGGTGGAGGGTTCGGCGACGCGGTGATGTTCTGGGGCGGGGCACGACGGCGCCGGCCGCGCGTCAATCGCGTGCGCGGCAACGTCTTCGAGCGCTACTCGAACTCGGCGCTCAATGCCCGGCCCTACGCTTTGAACGCCGCGCCCTCGCCGCAGATCGCCTCCTATTCCGAGCAAGCGGGGTTTGTGCTGGGCGGGCCGCTGGTGATCCCCAAGATCTACCACGGCGCGGATAAGACCAGCTTCTTCGTGCATTACAACTTGCAGCGCAGCCGCAATCCTTTTGACAACTTCGCGACCGTGCCGACGCTCGCCGAGCGTAGCGGCGATTTTTCGCAGACGCTGATTCCTTCGGGGCCGCTCGCCGGCACCGTGCCGACGATTTACGATCCGCTGTCAAATCCGCTCGGGCCGCGCACCGCGTTCACCAACAATCAGATTCCGACTGCGCGGCTCGATCCTGCCGCGGTCGCCTTGCTCAAGTACATCCCAACGCCCAACCTGCCGGGCAGCGTGCAGAACTTCCACTTGCGCGAGGCGCTCCAGTCCAATAATGACCGCGTGATGGGCCGTATCGGACACCAGATTTCGGACAAAGACAGCGTCAACGTCTTTTACTTCTTCAACTCGGCGCGTTCGCTCGGCGTCTCGAGTTTCCCGGAGTTGACGCGTACCAGTTCGACGCGCAGCCAGAACTTGAACCTTGGGGAATCGCATACGTTCAACGCGCACGTCATCAACAACGTCACCGTGAATTTCAGCCGCCAGCGTGTTTCGACGCTCAATCCTTTCGCCTTCCAGCAGGACATCGCCAGCCAGCTCGGGATTCAGGGCGTGTCCACGAACCCTTTCGACTGGGGCGTTCCGATCATCGGCTTCACCAACTTCACCGGCTTGAACGACACGATTCCGTCCCTGGTGCGCAACCAGACGGTGCGCGCTGTCGACTTCGTGACCTGGAATGCCGGCAAGCACAACTTGCGGTTCGGCGGCGAGATCCGGCGGGTTCAGGACAACACACTGACCGACCCCGACGCGCGCGGCACGTTTACGTTCACCGGGTATACGACGAGCAACTTCTCGGCGAGCGGCGTCCCCGTGGCGGGCACGGGGTTCGACTTCGCCGACTTCCTGCTCGGGCTGCCGCAGACTACCTCCGAGCGTTTCGGCACCAGCAGCAACTACCTGCGCTCGTGGGTCTACTCCGGGTTCGTGCAGGATGACTGGCGAGCCAGTTCCCGCCTGACGTTCAACCTCGGGCTGCGTTACGAGTATTTCCAGCCCTTCACCGAGAAGTACGGCCACTTGTCCGACCTTGCCATCGCGCCCGACTACGCCACGGTCGGCGTGGTGACGGGTCTCGCGCCCGGCGGGTTTCCTGCATCGCTGATTCGCGGCGCCCCGAGGAATCTTGCACCGCGCCTGGGACTCGCTTACCGGCCGTGGTCATCGCACCAACTCGTGGTGCGCGCCGGCTTTGGCATCTTCTACGACGGCTCGATCTTCAACCGGCTGACGCCCAACCTCACTGACCAGCCGCCGTTTGCGCAGGCGTCCACGCTGCTCACCTCGCCCACGCAGGTGCTCACCCTCGAGAACGGATTCCCGGCGATTGCCTCAAGCGTGGTGCGCAATACCTACGCCGTCGATCCGAATTTCAAAGCACCCTACGGCGAGTCCTGGAGCTTTGGCATCGAGGACCAACTGGTGCGCGACGTAATCCTCTCGGTGGGCTACGTCGGCACCAAGGGCACGCATTTGGATCTCTTGCTCGCGCCGACCACCGCGTTCGCGCTCACGAGTTCCGGCGCATCGGCGGCCCAAAAAGCGCTGGCGTTCACTTACGAGACTTCGGGCGCTGACTCGATTTACAACGGCCTGCAAGTGACGCTGCGGCGCCAGTTCCACAACGGATTCTCGATCAGCGGCAACTACACTTACTCGAAATCGATTGACGACGCTTCGAGCGTGGGCGGCGTGGGGAACATCGTGGCGCAGAATTTCCTCGACCTTCAGGCCGAGCGCGGGCTTTCGACCTTCGACATGCGCCACAATTTCCGCCTGAACTACAACTACGAGTTTCCCTTCGGCGACCGGAAGCGGTATCTCAACCGGGGCGGCGCGCTCGCCCGCATGCTGGGTAACTGGCAGCTTTCGGGATACGGCACGATCCAGTCGGGCACGCCGTTCACCGCGCGCCTGCTCGGCAACCAGTCGAACAACACGGGCGCCGGGCCGTTCTTCGCCAATCGTCCTGACGCGACCGGCCAGTCTGTGGCGCTGCCGGGTTCCGAGCAATCGACGCTCACGTTCTTCAACACGGCGGCGTTCGCGCTACCGCTGGCGGGTGCGTTCGGTAACGCGGGCCGCGATACGATTATCGGGCCGCACAACATCAGCTTCAACTCGTCGCTCGACCGCCACATTGATATCAACCGTGAGAAAGGCGTGCGCCTCGACTTCCGCATCGAGGCGAACAACATCTTCAACACGCCGAACTTCAGCGGTCTGGCGACGGTGATTAACGCCACGAATTTCGGGCGGATCACCAGCGTGCGTGGCATGCGAACCGTGGATGCGTCGCTGCGCCTGCGGTTCTGACAAGAGAACTGATGAAGCTTTGGTTCAAACCGGCCCCCTCACCCGGCCCTCGGCCAGCCCGTCATTTGTTGTCGAGCGGCTTTGCCGTCCCGCTGCGCGGAAAGGCTTCGCCTTTCCGGCAGGGTGTCAAAGCCTTGATTTTTTTGGTTCCTTTTGTACGGCGTGCGGAAAGGCGAAGCCTTTCCGCACAGCAGATCGGCGGAGCCGCCAACCTTCGCACCGCCGTCGCGCCATCAAGACTACGGAGACTCGTTCCCGCCCTGGCGCTTGCCCTTTGCTTCTGGACTATCGATTTCCCAGCGGCGTTCGCGCCCGCGGGACCACGCCTCTTGTCCGCGCAAGAGCCGGCTGCTGACGCCACGCAGCAGGCCGCGCTGCCGTCGCGGGGATTCGTCCTGCACAGCCAGACCAACCTCGTGCTCGTCGACGTGCGTGTTTGGGACAAGAGCGGCCGGCCCGTCACCGACCTGAAGCAGTCGGACTTCAAGGTGTTCGAGGACGGCGCGTCGCAGGCCATCACGTCGTTCAGCGCCGAGAACGTCGAGCGACTGGCGAGCGCGACCGGCGAGACGGGCCCGCCGCCCACCATCGATCTCGCGAAGATCCCTCCTTCGACGCCGCCCGCCCAGGTGTCACGCGTCCTCCAGGATCATCGCCTGCTCGTGCTTTTCTTTGACATGAGCTCGATGCCCGTCGACGACCTGATGCGCTCGCAAAAAGCCGCCACCGACTTCGTCCGCACGCGTCTGACTCCGGCGGACCTCGTGGCGCTCGTCACGTACACTTCCGACTTGCGCGTCATCCAGAACTTCACCAACGACCGCGACGCGCTCCTGAAGGCGCTGAAGTCGATCCGGCTGGGCGAGTCCTCCTCGCTTGCCGAGGCAGGGGCGGAGGGTGAGGCAGGCGGTACCAACGCCAACGGTGAGGAAATCGTCAATCAGGACGTTTCGGCGGCGTTCACGCCCGACGAGACGGAGTTCAACATCTTCAACACCGATGAAAAGCTCTCGGCCATCGAGTCGCTCGCCGACTTGCTCAAGGACGTGCCGGGCCGCAAGTCGTTGATCCATTTCTCGAGCGGACTCGAGCGCACCGGCATCGAGAACCAGGCGCAGTTGCGCGCCACCACCGACGCTGCCAACCGCGCCAACGTCTCGCTCTACACGGTGGACGCGCGCGGCCTCGCAGCACTGCCGCCGGGCGGCGACGCGTCCTCGGCGAGCCCCTCGGGCAGCGCCCTCTACTCCGGCTCGGCGGTTGCCTCCCAGATCTCGGGGCTCGAGGGCAGCCGCGAGACGCTCGCGACGCTCGCGACCGACACCGGCGGCCGGACGTTCTACGACATGAACGACTTCGCGCCGGCGTTCAACGAAGTGCAGAAGGAGAACTCGAGCTACTACCTGCTCGGCTACTCGCCCTCGAACACCAAGTCTGACGGACGCTTCCGGCGCATCCGAGTTGAGGTGACGCGCGCCGGCGTCAAGATGGAGTCGCGGCCCGGATACTTTGCGCCCAAAAACTTCCGCCAGTTCACGCGCGAGGACAAGGACCTGCAGCTCGAGCAGGCCATGGACCTCGACACGCCGTTCGTCGACCTGCCGATGGCGGTCGAGACTGCGTACTTCCGCCAGCCGGACGGCAACTTCTACGTCGTGCTGGCCGCCAAGATCCCCGGCTCGGCGGTTTCCTTCTTCAACAAGTCGGAGACGCATCGCACCGAGTTTGATTTCGCGTGGCGCGCCACCGACGCGGCAAAGCATCCTGTGGGGGTGCTGCGTGACACGCTTCCCGTGAAGCTCGATCCCGAAACCTACCAACAGGTGATCAGCAGCAACTTTCTCTATGAAGGCGGGATCGTGTTGCCGGTAGGAAAGTACAACTTGAAAGTGGTGGCGCGCGAGAATCAAAGCGGCCGGATTGGGACGTTTGAGGAGCCACTCGTGCTGCCCACGGCGGGCGATTCCGGGCTCGCGCTCAGTTCTGTCGTGGTCTCGAATCAGATGCAGGACGTGACCTCCGGTGGGAAGAGCCGTCCGCGCAAGGGCCAGGTGACGAATCCGCTCGAGCTCGGTGGACGCTCGATGCTGCCCAGCGTCACGCGCGTCTTTCGCACCGACCAGAAACTCTACGTATACCTCGAATCGTACGCGCCCAAGGCCGCCAAGGGATCAGCCGACGCCCCCGCGTCGACGGCCACGGGCGCGAGTACGCCGCCCTCGGTGGCGCTGGTCTTCTTCCGCGGCGGCGCGAAGATTTCCGAAGCCGGCCCGTTCCCCGGTAAAGTTCAAAAGAGTGCTTCCGGCGAAGCGCAGTACTTCGTCGAGATTCCACTCGCGAAGTTTCCGCCCGGCCGCTACTGGATGCAGGTGAACGTACTCGATCCCGCCGCCGACCGGGTCGCCTTCGCGCGCGTCCCCCTCGCCATCATGCGGACGCCGACGGCCGCGAGCGCGTCGCGGACGGGAAGCTAGTCCAGGGGGTCGGAGCTCCGACATCAGTGGGCGACCCTTCCGAGGGTGTCGTTCCGAGCGCAGCGAGGAATCTCGCTCTGAGAAGGAAGCCAAGAATTTTCTTGACAGCGGCGCGTGCATTCCGTAGGATTGCTGTTGACAATTGAATAGTTGATTCAGAGACCCTGAATCTCATCGAGAGTGGCCGAGGGACGGGCCCAATGACGCCACGGCAACCGCTCCGATTTTCAATCGGAGGTCAGGTGCTAACTCCTGCCCGGTAGTTGGGGGAGATGAGAGGGGCTGGTAAGTTCGTTTTTAGCCTCCCTAATCCCACCGGGAGGCTTTTGAGTTTATAAGCCTTCCGCTGGTTCGTCCGACTCCACACTCTCACTCGAAGACGAGACACGGTGTCATTCTGAGAAGCCGAAGGCGACGCTCGGAATGACACGTAGCCTGGAGTTAAGACGGTTTGACAAGCGTCGCGTTGGCGCGGAGGCCGGAGACGTCGCACGCCGCCGCTACAGACGACGATGGAGGCATGATGACTTACGCATTACATTTGAAATGCCGCGAATGCGCGCGCACCTATGAACTCGAGCCGCTGGCGGCGTGTAGTGACTGTTGGGCGCCGCTTGAAGTGGTCTACGACTACGGCCGCATCTGGTCCGACGTCCGTCGCCAGGACCTCGCCGCGCGTCCCGCGACCATGTGGCGCTACCGCGAGCTCCTGCCGCTCAAGGGCGATCCGTGGGTCGGACGCTTCACCGGATTCACGCCGCTCGTTCCCGCGCCCCGGCTCGCCCGCGCCCTCGGGCTCGGCGAGCTTTATCTCAAGAACGACGCCGTCAATCATCCGACCTTGTCCTTCAAGGACCGCGTGGTTGCCGTTGCCTTGAGCAAAGCGCATGAGTTCGGATTCGAGACGGTCGGGTGCTCCTCGACTGGCAATCTCGCCAACGCCGTCGCCTCCCAGGCTGCAGCGGGCGGATTCCACGCCTACGTCTTCGTCCCTGCGGATCTCGAGAACGAGAAGATCGTCGCGACGGAAGTTTACGGCGCGCGCGTAGTGAAGATCAGCGGCAACTACGATCAGGTGAACCGGCTGTGTTCCGAAATCGCCGAGAAGTATCCCTGGGGCATCGTCAACGTCAACCTGCGCTCGTACTATTCCGAAGGCTCGAAGACGCTGGGCTTCGAAGTGGCGGAGCAACTCGGGTGGCGGTTGCCGCAGAACATCGTAATCCCGATGGCGGGCGGCTCGCTGATCACCAAGGTGCAGAAAGCGTTCGACGAGTTGAAGCAACTCGGCTGGGTTGAGCCTCGCCCGACCAGGTTCTTTGGCGCGCAAGCCACCGGCTGCTCGCCCATCACGACCGCGGCGAAGCGCGGCACGCCCGAAATCGAGCCGCAGAAACCGCACACTATTGCGAAGTCGCTGGCCATCGGGAATCCCGCCGACGGCTACCACGCCGTCAAGGCGATCCTCGCGAGCGGTGGCGCGGGCGAGGACGTAACCGACGAGGAAATCGTCGAGGGCATCCGGCTGCTCGCCGAGACCGAGGGCCTCTTCACGGAGACGGCGGGTGGCGTGACGGTGGCGGTGGCGCGCAAACTGGCTCGCGCGGGAAGCCTGCGCGCCGACGAATCCACGGTGCTCGCCATCACTGGCAACGGACTCAAGACGATTGGCGCAGTGAGCGGCGCGGCGCAGGAATCCGCGGTCATCCGTCCCAAGCTGGCGGAGTTCGAGGAGCACTACCTGTCCGTCGAACACGCGCACGCGTAGCCTGTAGCGGCGCTCTCGGAGCGCCGAAACCAAGGTGCGCTCGAAACTTGCTCGAGAAGGGAGCGCCGGACTCGGTTCTTCTCGCCGCTCATAGAGCGGCGCTGCAGATCGGGGAGGTTCACTTGTCCATCAATCTTCGCATTCCGCCACCGCTGCGCAAGTTCACCGAGGGGCGCGACTCGTTCGCGTCGACGGCTGGGAATCTCGCCGAGCTCTTCGACGCGCTGGAGAAGGAATTCCCCGGCATCAAGAAGAATCTCTGCCAGGCCGACGGCAGCCCGCAACGCTTCGTCAACATTTACGTGAACGACGAGGACATCCGGTTTCTGGGCGGCGCGGGATACCGGTTCCACGACGGCGACGAAGTGCTGCTGGTCCCTGCCATCGCCGGCGGCTGTGCGTCGACGCTCTGAGTCATTGACGCAAATAGGAGGCGATTGACAGAGAGTCAGGCGTAACCTAGACTTAGGCCATGGAAGTACATTTCACACCCGAGCAGGAGACCAAGCTCTCCGAAATTGCCACCCAGGCAGGTAAGAATGCCGAGCAATTGGTGAGAGATGTAGCTCTTGAACTGCTGGAGGAAGACGCCCGGTTTCGTGCTGCGGTGCGGAAGGGCATCGAGCAAGCCGACCGCGGAGAGTTGATCGAAGAAGAAGAAATGGACACTCGCGTTAAGCGAATGTTCGAGTCCTGATGCGTATCCGCTGGACGTTTGCCGCAGCAGCAGACTTAGAGCGCATTAGGGACTATCTGCAAGAACACGAACCCCACCTCGCAAGGCCCACTGTACTCAAGCTCTATGAGGGCCGTTCCCTCAAAACGATGCCGCGTCGCGGGCGTGTGGGGCGCGAGGAAGGTACCCGCGAACTAGTGTTTGCGCCGCTGCCGTACATTGCCGCGTACCGCGTCAAGGAACAGGCCATCGAAGTCCTGCATATCTACCACGCAGCACGAGAGCGGTCTTAAAGGCCGCCTGAGTTTGCCGGCACCATCGGGTCGTCACGCGGACGCGCGATGGCGCTGTCACGTGTAGACATGGCAAACCTGGCCATCGATGTGCAACGTTGGCCTTGCTTTGGCCTTGCTTTTGACCCCAAGCCGGTGTAAGAAAAAACTGCCGGCGCTGTCCGACGCTCCATGCCACAACAGATTTCAGTCCGCGTGCCCGCCACGAGCGCGAATCTCGGCTGCGCCTTTGACTGCGCGGCGCTGGCGCTCAGCCTTTACCTGAACGTCCACGTGACGCCGCGTTCCGACAACGTGGTGACGGTCAAGTACCGAGGCGTTACGCCGGAGCGCATCCCGACCGACGCGAGCAATCTCATCGCGCGCACCATCTCGGACACGCTGCGCGAGTGGCAGCATTTCCGCGGCTTCGATCTTGAAATCGAGAACCAGATTCCCGTCGGCGTGGGACTCGGGTCGAGCGCGGCGGCAATCGTGGCGGCACTCGCCGTCTGCCACTGGATGGCGGATGAGACACTTTCCGACGAGCAGCTTCTTTCGATGGCTACGCGCCTCGAAGGGCATCCTGACAACGCGGCGGCCGCGTGGCATGGTGGCTTTACTGTGGCGCTCCAGGACCGCGGCCGGGTGTTCGCGATGTCGTGTCCCGTGCCGGACTCGGTCGAGCTCGTCCTCGTCGTCCCAGACTACGCGCTCCCGACCGAGGAGGCGCGTGAGGTCCTGCCGGCGCAGTATTCGCGCCAGGATGCCGTCTACAACCTGCAGCGCGCCGTGCTGCTGGCTGCCCAGTTCTTTTCCGGCAAGGTCGACTGCTGCCGCACGCTGTTTGATGATCGCTGGCACCAGCCTTATCGGAGTCCGCTCGTGCCGGGTCTGGCGGATGTGCTGGCGCTCAAGCATCCTGACCTGCTGGGCGTCGTGCTGAGCGGCGCGGGACCTTCGGTGCTGGCGTTTGCTCGCGACAGTGCGCCCGCCATCGGCGAGCTGATCCGCCAGACGCTGGCCGGGCACGGTGTCCAGTCGGAGGTCTACCGGCTCGCCGCCGACAACCTGGGCGCCAAGAACTGGAATATCCCGGCGGAAGTGTGAACCAATGGCTGCGCAGCCGGCGTCATTCTGAGGAGCGAAGCGACAAGGAATCTCAGAGTGCAGAACCAGAGCGAGGTCCCTCGCTTCGATCAGGATGACACGCGCGACGACTGCCGCGTGTGTGGCCGTTTACAAGCCGCGGAATTGCGATAGAATAGAGCTTAAGATTCTGGCGAGATCCCTGCGCCAGGGATTCGAAGCCTGCCTTTCGATGACCACTCGATTCGAGCGAGCCACAAGCAAGCCAGCACGAAATCGCAGGCTAAAACCGTTGGTGACGAGGACTTGATGGTCAAACCCCTGGAGTACCTGACTTATCGCGGCAAAGAAGGGCAATGGGCCTGGATCCTGCATCGCCTCACCGGGCTAGGCGTGCTCCTCTTTCTGCTGATTCATATTGTGGACATCGCACTGATTGGCTGGGGTCCGGCGGTGTTCAACAAGCTGCTTTTCCTCTATCGCGAGCCGGTGTTTCGCCTGAGCGAAATCGTGCTGGCGGGTGCGGTGCTCTATCACGCGCTGAACGGCGTGCGCATCGTCATCATCGATTTCTGGCCCGCGGCGACCACCGTCCACAAGCGCATGGCCTACGCCGTCTGGGTGGTCTTCGGCGTGGTGTTCATTCCCACCGCCATCTATATGTTGAGCGACATCATGAAATAGGGGGACGCAATGAACGGCTCGGCTCGGCCACGGCCGGAAAGCGGATTTGAACTTTACGCCTGGGTCTTCATGCGCCTCTCAGGGATCCTGCTCCTGGTGCTGGCGCTCGTACACTTGTTCTACATGCACGTCCTCAACAACGTGATGACCATTGACTTCCAGTTCGTGGCGCGCCGCTACGCGACGCCCTTCTGGCGGACCTTCGACCTGATGATGCTCTGGCTGGCGCTGCTGCACGGTATGAACGGCCTGCGAACGGTGGTCATCGACTATGTGCGTTCGCACGGCTGGCGCTTTGTGTCTCTGGCGGTGATTTACGTTGTCGCTTTCGTGCTGCTGACGCTGGGTTCCTTGGCGATTCTGACCTTCGAGCCCAGCCGCTTTGCGATGATGAGATAAGACCAGATCGAAGATTCAAGAAATCGTATGGCGCAACGTTATGACGCGGTGGTAGTCGGAGCGGGTGGCGCAGGCCTCAAGGCTGCGCTGCACCTGGTGACGCTGAGCCCGGGGGCACGCGTGGCCGTCATCAGCAAGCTGTATCCCGTCCGCTCGCACACCGGCGCGGCGCAGGGCGGCATCGGCGCGGCGCTCGGCAACATGGAAGAAGACCACTGGGAATGGCATATGTTCGACACCGTCAAGGGCAGCGACTACCTCGCTGACCAGGATGCGGTCGAGGTGCTGTGCCGCGAGGCGGTCGAGACGGTCTACGACCTCGAGCACTGGGGTCTGCCGTTCAGCCGCACTCCGGAGGGCAAGATCGCCCAGCGCCCCTTCGGCGGCCACACCAAGGAATTCGGCAAGGCCCCGGTACGCCGCTCGTGCTACGCCGCTGACCGCACCGGCCACATGATCCTGCAGACGCTCTATCAGCAGTGCATCAAGCACGACGTCCACTTCTACAACGAGTTTCATCTGCTCGACCTGCTGGTGGAGGGCGGGCGCTCGGCGGGCGTTGTGGCGCTGTGCCTCGCGACCGGCGAGATTCATACGTTTCACGCCAAGGCGGTCGTACTCGCGACGGGCGGCTGCGGGAAGTTCTACCGCGTCACCTCGAATGCTCACGCCCTGACCGGCGACGGCATGGCGGTCGCGCTGCGGGCCGGCATTCCGCTCGAGGACATGGAGTTCTTCCAGTTTCATCCCACGGGCATCTACAAGATGGGCATCCTGCTGAGCGAGGCAGCGCGGGGCGAGGGCGGCATGCTGCGAAACAAGGACGGCGAGCGATTCATGCAGCGCTACGCGCCCACCTTGCTCGATCTCGCGCCGCGCGACATGGTGTCGCGCGCCATGTACCGCGAGATCCAGCAGGGCCGCGGCATTGGTGGGAAGAATTACCTGCACCTCGATCTGACGCATCTCGGGCCCGACGTGCTCGACAAGAAGCTGCCCGACATCACGGAGTTCATCCGGGTCTACATGGGCATCGAGCCAGCTAAGGAGCTCGTGCCCGTGCAGCCGACGGCGCACTACGCGATGGGCGGTGTCCCGACCGATATCGACGCGCGCGTGGTGATCGACGAAAAGAACACACCCTTGCCCGGACTCTATGCCGCCGGCGAGTGCGCCTGCGTCTCCGTCCATGGCGCGAATCGCCTGGGCACCAACTCGCTGGTCGATATCCTGGTGTTCGGGCGGAGGGCCGGGCGCCACGCCGCCAAGTTCGTTAGGGAGAATGACTGGGCGCCGCTCCCGGCGCAGCCCGACGAGCGCGCCCGTGCCGTGGTCCGGCAAGCGATGGGGGCGAACGGCAGCGAGCGCGCCGCGGACATCCGCGATACGCTGCAGGACGAGATGATGGATAAGGCCGGCGTCTTCCGCGATGCCAACGGCCTCTTGGCCATGCGTGACAAGCTGCGCGAGATTCGCGACCGCTACGGCAAAATCCGGCTCGAGGACCGCGGACACAAGTACAATACGGAGTTGCTGGAAGCGATCGAACTGGGTGGGATGATCGATCTCGCGGAAACCCTCGTCGAGGGCGCGCTCGTTCGCCAGGAGAGCCGCGGCGCGCACTTCCGCGAGGATTTCCCCAAGCGCGACGACGCCAACTGGCTGAAGCATACCCTGGCTTATCTGACGCCGCAGGGGGTTGACTTCCGGTTCAAACCGGTGACGATTACCAAGTTCCAGCCGCAGGAGCGGAAGTATTGAGCTGTTTGCGAGATTCAAGAAATGAAGGAACGAACCGAAGAAGTGGTTTAGAATCAACAGAGGTCGTTTTGCATTTTGCTGCAATGCGTGCATCTTATTGTAAGCATTTGGCTTATTAGAGTTATGATTGTAAGCCATTGATAAGTAATGTGTTGTCGTGGCGTCCAGCGCCGATAGGAGAACAATGAAGGTCAATCTCAAGATCAGGCGCTTCAACCCGGAGAAGGACAAGGAACCCTGGTGGGGCGAGTACATGATCGAAGCTGAGCCGACCGACCGACTGCTCGACGCGCTCAACTACGTCAAGTGGCATATCGATGGGACGCTCACCTACCGGCGGTCGTGCGCCCACGGCGTCTGTGGTTCGGACGCGATGCAGATCAACGGGGCGAACGCCCTGGCGTGCAAGGTGCTGCTCAAGAATCTGGGGAACAACATCCGCGTCGAGCCGTTGCGCGGCTATCAGGTGATCAAAGACCTGCTCGTCGACCTCGACGCGTTCTTCGCCAAGTACCGCCAGGTGAAGTCGTACCTTATCACCCACAGCGAGACGCCGGAGAAGGAACGCGTGCAATCGCCCGAGGACCGCGAGCGGTTCGACGACACGACGAAGTGCATCCTGTGCGGCGCGTGCACCAGCTCGTGTCCGTCGTATTGGGGCAACTCGGATTACGTGGGTCCGGCGGCGATCGTCAACGCGCACCGGTTCATCTTCGACAGCCGCGACGAGGGCAGGGAAGAACGCCTGGAGGTTCTGAACGCCGCCGAAGGCGTGTGGCGTTGCCGCACGATTTTCAACTGCGTCGAGGCGTGCCCGCGCGGCATCAACGTGACGCGCGCCATCGGCGAAGTCAAGCAGGCCCTACTCGACCGGAAACTCTGATGACCCGTCGTCAAATGCTCGCGAGTGTGTCGGGGACGCTCGCGCTCTCCGCAGCGCCGCTTGGCGCGCGACCCGAATCGCCGGGTGCGGGCGAGGCGCTTGCCACCGGCGGGCCTGAGTCCTTCGACCTCCTGGTCGCGGGCGGGCGGGTCATCGATCCCGCGCAGAACCTCGACGGCCCACGCGACGTCGCGATCCGCGGCGGCAAGATCGCTGCCGTCGAGCAGGGGATTCCGCGCGCCCAGGCCCGCGAAGTCATCGATGTCTCCGGGAAGCTGGTCACGCCGGGGCTCATTGACCTCCACACCCACGTCTTTCCTTACGTCGGCCCTTACGGTATCGAGCCCGATCCCTACTGCGTCAAGCGCGGTGTGACCACGGTGATCGACGCCGGCACTTCGGGCGCGCTGACCTTCGCGGCTTTCCGGCGCTACACCATCGAGCGCGCGGCCACGCGCATCCGCGCGCTGCTCCACGTGGTCGCGATCGGGATGGTGGCGGGCAGTACGCCGAACATGGGCGAGCTCGAGGACCTGCGCTACTGCGTCCCGGAGATGGCCGCCAAAGTGGCGAGCGAGAATCGCGACCTGATCGTGGGATTCAAGATTCGCTTCTCCGAGCAGTACACCGGCAAGAATGACCTCGAGGGTATGAAGCGCGCGCGGGTGGCCGCCGATACGGCGCGCCTGCCGCTGATGATCCACATCGGCGGGTCGTACACGCCGCTCGAAGAGTTCCTGGCGCTGATGAAGAAGGGCGACGTGGTCACGCACTCCTTCAACAGTCATCCGCACGGACTGCTCGATGTGAACGGCAAGCTGCTGCCCGAGGTCGTCGTGGCGCGCGAGCGCGGCGTGCTGTTTGACGTGGGACACGGCGCGGGCAGCTTTTCCTTCGACGTTATGGAGAAGTGCCTGGCGCTCGGTTTCGCGCCCGATACGATTTCGAGCGATCTTTACTCCGCCAACATCAACGGCCCGGTGTACGACCTGCCGACGACGCTCTCCAAGTTCCTGCTGCTCGGGATGAAGCTCGATGACGTGGTCCGGCGCGCGACCGTGAATGCGTCGCGCGTGTTCAATTTCGGCGCGCCGATTGGGACGCTCGCGCCGGGTTCCGAAGCCGACGTCAGCATGTTCGAGCTCGCGGACGGGGAGTTTACCTTTACCGACAGCGACCGCAAAACCCGCACCGGCCGGCAGAAGTTCGTGCCGGTTGTGACGGTACGCGGTGGTAAGGTCTTCCGCGCCGCCTAAGAGCGAACTGCTAAGTCTGAGCGGCTTTGCCGCCCTGCTGTGCGGGAAGGCTATGTCTTCCCGGCAGGGCGTCAAAGCTAGATTTTTTTAGTTGGATTTCCTGTGCGTCGTGCGGAAAGGCAGAGCCTTTCCGCACAGCAAAGCGGCCGAGCCGCTTGGCGTGACGGACACGAGCGTGACGGCAGCAAACGAGAAAAGGTCGTGCCCGGAAGTCCTCAGTATCCTGAAGTCGATGGCGAATCCCAAGGACCGCGCGGGCATGGCGCGCTTCGGCATCACCGTCGACCGGGCGTTTGGCGGCGTCTCGACTCCCGTCCTGAAAAAGCTCGCGCGGCAGATCGGCAAGGATCATCGGCTGGCGCAGGAGCTTTGGAAGTCCGGTTACCACGAAGCGCGGCACCTCGCAGCCCTCATCGACGAGCCCGCCAAAGTCACCGAGAAGCAGTTGGAGCGCTGGGCGAGGGAATTCGATTCCTGGGACATCGTCGACGGCTGCTGCCTCAACATCTTCGTTCGAACGCCTTATGCTCACGCAAAGGCTGTCGAGTGGAGCCGTCGCGAAGAAGAGTACGTGAAGCGCGCGGCGTTCAGCCTGATGGCGGTGCTCGCCGTACACGACAAGCAGGCGCCAGACGCGAAGTTCCTGAAGTTCCTGCCGATCATCAAGCGGGAGTCGATTGACGAGCGTAACTTCGTGAAGAAGGCGGTGAACTGGGCGCTGCGGCAGATCGGCAAGCGCAGCCGGCGGCTGAACAAGGCCGCGATCGCGGCGGCGAAACAAATCCGCCAGATCGATTCGCGGAGCGCGCGCTGGATTGCCGCGGATGCGCGGCGCGAGCTGAAGAGCGACGCCGTGCAGCGCCGGCTGCGGGAGCGCGTCGCGAAGCTCTGACTCCGAGTCCGGCTACTTGAGCGTCTTCCCGAAGAACCCGAGCATCCGCCCCCAGGCGTCAGCGGCGGCGTCAGGACGATAGCCGCCCTTGTTGTTGGGATTCTCGAAGGCGTGCCCCGCGCCATCGTAAACCTTCACGTCGATTGTTTTGCCGTCGGCTTTCATGGCGCTTTCAAAGGCGTGGACGGCGTCGGGCGTGATGCCGTGGTCTTCCGCGCCGAAGTTGCCGAGCACTGGCGCCTGAATTTTCTGGATGATGGCCGGATCGGTGGGCATGGTGCCATAGTTGACGGCGCAGGCTGCGAGCTTCGGCTCGTTCTCGGCCAGTAACAGCGAGAATCCGCCGCCCATACACCAGCCGACGGAGCCAATTTTCGCGGGATCCACGTCGGGCCTCGAGGCGAGGTAATCGAACGCTGCCTGAAGGTCGCGCAACACACGGTCGTGGGGCACGCGAGACAGTTCGTGAGCGAGCCCGGGATCGGATGCCACTTGGCCGCGATAGAGGTCGACGGCCAGCGCCACGTAGCCCTGCTGCGCGAATTTCTGAGCTTGCTCCTTCACCCAGTCGTTCAGGCCCCACCACTCGTGGATCACCACGATGGCGGGATGACGTCCGGCCGAGTCCGGCAGGGCGAGGTATCCGCTGACCGTTTCACTCCCGCTCTTGTAGCTCACGGTCTCCGTCTTGGCGGCGGCTTCAAGAGAAATGGTGAGGCTCAGTAGGGCGGCGAGCACGAGGAGCAGCGAACGAATCTTCACAGAGCACCTCCCGGTTGAATGGGTCGGATGATTCTACATCGGCGGCCGCTGTTGCGCCACTGAGAGAATTCCATTCGTGCGTGTCATCCCGAGCGAAGCGAGGGATCTGCTTTTTGAGTAACAGCAGGTTCCTCGTCGCCTTCGGTTCCTCGGAATGACACGGTCAGCGAGGCTCGCGAAACCGGCGTGTTATAATTTTCTGGTCGTTTGAGACACGAAACCTCGTCGACAGCACACGAGTCGAGGCAAGACCATTTCATCCTCCCGGAACAGTCGCAGATCCTTTCTTCACTCCGTCGCGCGCAGCGGACTGGTTCTCGGTGTCGAACAAATCCTCGGCCCGATTCTTCCCGCCGCAGCCGAGACGAAAGCGGGCGCACCCTGGGACGTCCGCCTGGTCGATGTGGCGCGCCAGGCGGGGCTCAATTCGCGTTGTATCTTCGGCCGCGACGACACCAAGCAGTGGATTCTCGAGACCACGGGCTGCGGCATCGCCTTCTTCGACTACGACGACGACGGCTGGCTCGATATCTTCCAGGTGAACGGCACGACGCTCGAAGGATTCCCCAAGGGCCAGGAGCCGACGAATCATCTTTACCACAACAACCGCGACGGTACGTTCACGGACGTAACCGCGAAGACGGGGCTCGGGCGCAGCGGTTGGGGTCAAGGCGTGTGCATCGGCGATTACGACAACGACGGCCGCGAGGACCTCTTCGTGACTTACTGGGGCCAAAACGTGCTCTATCACAATAACGGCGACGGGACGTTTACCGATGTGACGAAGAAGGCTGGACTGCTTCAGCACAGCTCCCGCCCGCGCTGGAACACCGGCTGCTGCTTTGTGGATTACGACAAGGACGGCCGGCTCGACTTGTTCGTCTCGAACTACGTCGACTTCGATCTGGCGCATGCGCCGCGTCCCGGCGAGGGCACGCACTGCCGCTGGAGAGGCGTCGCGGTGAACTGCGGCCCGCTCGGCCTGCCCACCTCGACCAACCTTCTCTATCACAACAACGGCGACGGCACGTTCACCGACGTGTCGGAGAGGTCGGGAATCCTCAAGACGCCTGGCCACTACTGCTTCACCGCCGCCGCCGCCGACTTTGATAACGACGGCTGGCCGGATATCTACGTGGCCTGCGATTCCGCACCCGCCATCCTCTATCGCAACCGGCGCGACGGCACGTTCACCGATGTGGGCATCGCTTCGGGATGCGCCTTCAACGAGGACGGCCAGGCGCAGGCGGGCATGGGCGTCGCCGTGGGTGACTACGACGGGGACGGCTGGCTCGATATTTTCAAGACGAATTTCTCCGACGACACTTCCACCCTCTACCGCAACAACCGCGACGGCACGTTTACCGACGCCACCTTCGAGTCGGGACTGGGACTCAACAAGCGGTATCTGGGCTGGGGCTGCGGCTTCGTCGACCTCGACAACGACGGCTGGCCCGACGTCTTCCTCGCCAACGGCCACGTCTATCCGGAAATCGAGCGCGCCGGACTCACCCCGTACCACGAGCCCAAGATCCTCTATCACAACCTCGGGAACGGCCGCTTCGAGGACGTCTCGCAGCGCTCGGGTCCGGGCGTCCAGCTTGCGGCTTCGGCGCGCGGCGTGGCGTTCGGCGACTACGATAACGACGGCGAGGTGGAAATCCTCATCAACAACATGAACGATACGCCCACCCTGCTCCGCCGCGACGCCGCGGGCCGTCCAGCGGATGCTGCGAAGCGCAATCATTGGCTCGCGGTGAAGGCCATCGGGACACGCTCCAACCGGAGCGGGATCGGCGCACGCGTGCGCGTGACGGCAGGCGGCCGCGCGCAGATCCGCGAGGTCGCAAGCGGCGGAAGTTACATCTCACAGAGCGACCTGCGCCTGCACTTCGGGTTGGGTGCGGCGGCCAAGGCGGATACCGTCGAAGCCCATTGGCCGAGCGGCCAGGTGGATACCCTCAAGAACGTCGACGCGAACCAGGTGATCGTGGTCAAGGAAGGAGCAGGCTTGGCGAAGGGTTAGAGGCGGATTGGCTTGCCGAGCGCCGCTACAAAAATCGACGGTATAGTATAATGAAGCTTGCGTCACGGTCGATGGCTCTGGTTCTGTGCTTGCTCAAGGGTTTGACTCCGCTGTCAGTCACCAAGACCCGGCACGCCACTGAAGCATGAAATCCTCTCGCCGAAAATTTCTGGGCGCCTCCACTCTCGTTCTTGGAGAACGAGTGCTCGAGGCGCTGGCGACTCCGCTCGGCAAGTGGAAGCGGACGCTGCTGCTCAATGCCGCTGTACTTCCCAAAGCGCAGACCGCGCCGGCGTCGCCGGTAACCTACGTTGACGTGGCGAAGCAGGCGGGCCTCACCACGGTCAACGTGTGGGGCGGGGTGGAGCACAAGGACTACATCATCGAGGCCAAGGGCAGCGGCATCGCCTTCTTCGACTACGATCAGGACGGCTGGCTGGATATCTATCTGACGAACGGGCTGCGCTTGAACACAACGTACGCGCCCGGCGAGGCGCCCACCTCGCACCTCTACAAGAACAACCGCGACGGGACGTTTACCGACGTCACGGCGAGGTCGGGACTGGGCCGCAGCGGCTGGAACGTCGGCGTCTGTGTCGGTGATTACGACAACGACGGCTGGGACGACCTCTATTCGACTTACTGGGGCTACAACGTCCTTTGGCACAACAACGGCGACGGCACGTTCACCGACGTGAGTGAGACGGCGGGCGTCAAGGGCGACCGCGTCCGCTGGGGTTCAGGCTGCACCTGGATCGACTACGATCGCGACGGGCTGCTCGACCTGTTCGTCGCCAACTACATCGAGCTCGACCTCAAGAAGATCCCCAAGCCCGGCGAATCGGGCGCCTGCAATTGGAAGGGTGTTCCGGTGATGTGCGGGCCGCGCGGTCTGCCCGGCGGCAGCAACATCCTCTACCACAACAATGGCAAGGGCAAGTTTACAGACGTGTCGAAGACGGCGGGAATTCTCGCACCTGGCCCGCGCTATTCCATCACGGCCGTCGCCTACGATTTCGACAACGACGGCTGGCCCGACCTCTACGTGGCGGTCGACTCCGAGCCCAGCATCCTCTACCACAACAACAAGAATGGGACGTTTACCGACACCGCCGTGATGTCGGGCTGCGCCTACAACGAGGACGGCCAGGAGCAGGCGGGCATGGGCGTCGGCGTCGCCGATTACGATTGCGACGGCAACCTCGATATCTTCAAGACCAATTTCTCCGATGACACCTGCGACCTCTATCGCAACAACGGTGATGGCACGTTCACGGACGCGACCTTCGTCGCCGGCATCGGCGTCAACACGCAGTACGTCGGGTGGGGATGTGGGTTCGCAGATTACGACAACGACGGCTGGGCTGACATCATCCAGATCAACGGCCACGTCTACCCGGAAATCGACAAGCAGCACCTCGACACCACGTTCAAGCTGCCGCGCATCGTGTACCACAACCTGGGCAACGGCAAGTTCAGGGACGTTTCCGCCCAGATGGGTCCCGGCATCACCGAGAAGTTCTCGAGCCGCGGCGCGGCGTTCGGCGATTACGATAACGACGGCGACATCGACGTGCTGGTGCTCAACATGAACGACCCTCCGTCGCTCCTGCGTAACGACGGCGGCAACAAGAACAACTGGATCAAGATCAAGTTGCTTGGCACCAAGTGCAACCGCACCGCCATCGGCGCCCGCGTCCGCGTGGTGACCGGCAAGCACGCCCAGATGGACGAAGTCCATACCGGGACCAGTGTCATGTCGCAAAGCGACCTGCGCCTGCACTTCGGCCTGGGTCAGGCGAAGACCGTCGACCTCATCGAGGTCAAGTGGCCAACCACCTGGAAGGTCGAGAAGTTCACCAACATTCCCGCCAACCAGATCCTCACGATTAAGGAAGATGCTGGCATCGTCAAGGCCGAGAAGGTGCGCAGCTAAGCCCGATTTGGTGACGGCCACACGCCTTCCTCCTTAGGGCGCGGTCGGCCAAAGTTGGCGAATAGAAGGGTTGATGCCGCCCCTAGGTGACTCTCCGATGGGTATTCTAAGTTATTGACACTAAAACATTTATAGTTTTGTCGGATGACAACTCGGAGGCCGCCGGGAGGTTCTAACGAAGCGATCGTGTTGCGGTGGCACGTGGATTGCTCGCTCCGGGGTGCTACGACTCGAAGGCGAAGACGATGGCAGACAGGCTGACCGACAAACTGGGTGACGCGCTGCGAACCGGAATTCGCGGGCTGCGGGCGTTCGCTTATGCTCCGCCGCGGCGGGAGCGTGCGACGGCATCGGCCGCCACTCGGCCCAGAATCGGCGTTGCTTTGGGCGGCGGCTTCGCGCGCGGCATGGCGCACATCGGCGTACTCAAGGTGCTGGTCGAGAACGGTATACCCATCGACGCGCTGTCTGGGGCGAGCGTGGGCAGTATCATTGCGGCAGTATTCGCCACCGGAGCCCGGACAGACGAAATGACGGAGTACGCGCGTCGTGTCCGCTGGGGGAGCTTCGCCCGCTGGACCGTGGCGCGCCTGGGCCTGGCGTCGAACTGGAAGATGGACGCCATGTTACGCGAGTTCCTGCATTGCACGGCCTTTGAGGAACTGAAGATACCGCTGGCCGTTGTCGCGACCGACATCTCGAGCGGCGAAACGGCCGTATTCCGTGAAGGCGAACTCATCGCACCGCTGCGTGCCAGTTGCAGTTTCCCTGGCCTGTTCACGCCCGTTTCGTACCAGGGACGTTTGCTCGTCGACGGCGCCATCGTCGGCAGCGTGCCGGCCTCAGCCTTGCGCGGGATGGGAGTCGACCGGATCATCGGCGTCTATCTGAACAGCAACGGGCCGCACCACGTTCCGACCAACATCTTCCAGGTGGTCGGCCAGGCCTTCCAGATCGCGGAGCGGCAGAGCAGCAAGACGTGGCGGCAGGATTGCGACGCGGTGATCGAGCCCGACGTGACGGAGTTCAACTGGGACGACTTCGACCGCGTCGACGAAATGGTTGCAGCGGGCGACCGAGCGGCGCGCGAGGCGCTCCCCGTGGTCCGGCGGCTGCTGGAACCGGTCGAGTGGCGAGCCAAGGAGGACTCCCCAAGCGCAGATTGGGCGTCGGAGAAGCGTCCGGTCAAAGCCTGAGCGACTTGAGGCGTCGGAAGAACTCTTCTAAACTTATTCTTCATGAAACATTCAGTTCTTTTCCAGCCGCAACACTTGTGGACGATGGTCATGGCCGTGGTACTCGCCGGGTTGAGTTGTATTTGGCTCGCACCGGAGACCCGCGCATCGTCGCTGGCCGCTGGTCAGGAGTCAACGGATGTTGCCGCGGATGCGACGCCGTCGATTCAGCAGGTGCAGCCGGCACAGGCCGCCGCGGGAGCGACGGTCGATATCGAGATCGATGGCGCAAACTTTGCAAGCGATGTCTACGTCTCGTGCTCGAGCCCGGAGGTCCATGTGGTGAAGACGACGCGGGCGAGCGCCGCGCGAGTCGACGTGCAGCTCGCTGTGCTCGCCAAAGCTCAACCCGGCGCGGTCACTCTCTACATTACGAACCCGTCGGGCGCGGTCGCCCAGACGACGTTCACGATTATGGGTCCGGTAAATGCGTCGGGCGGCGCCGCGGCTGCTTCAGCCCCGCCAACCCAGGCGACGAGCGCGCCGGAAGAGGCGACGTCCGGCACAGGCAGCCCGGAAGTAACTTCGCTTGAGCCCGCCAGCGTCACGCCAGGCAGCCAGTTGACGGTGAAGATCAAAGGCAAGAACTTTGCTCAGGGCGCCCGAGCCAGTTTCTCCAACCCCGGCATCCGCGTGCTGAGTAGCAACGTGCGAAAGTCGAGTCAGCTCTCGGTGGAGATTCAAGTCGCTTCCGACGCGGCGACAGGAGCGGGCAGCGTCTTCGTCGTCAATCCCGACGATAGCGAGGTGGAAGCGCACTTCAGCGTCACGGTCGGCAGTCCGGTGGTGACGGCGACGAGTAGCGAATCGCCGCCCGCGACGGCCAGCGCATCGAGCACCGGAAGCACCGGGAGCTCGGGCTCCAATACGTCAGCGTCCGCCAATCAAAAGGGCAGTCGGCAGTTCGAGGTCTACAGCCTGGGCAATCTCAAGGGCATTCTGGGGAGTGGGAGCCAAACCAAAGGCGCGCTGACGTTGAGCTCAGGAAAACTGAAGTACACGGAAGGCGATCAGCAGGTGTTCGCCGCAGCCCGCAAGGACATCAAGGAAATCGGCGCCAACCAGTTTCTGGGCGTCAACACCGGAACGTTTCACATCATGCTGAACTCGGGCAAGACTTATAATTTTATCGCCAGCTCGTTCCGCCCCGCCGACAGCCAGTCGATTGTCGACGCTCTGCTCAAGGCGCTCCACTAGCGGGTGAACTCAGTGTTTCTCATTGAGGATGCGCCAGAGCGTGCCGTAAAAGATGTTGGCCTGCGCTTCGGGCGCCACGCCGCACGCATCGAGCAACTTGTGGTAGCGCTCGAGTTCGCGGTCGAATTCTTCGATTTCGCCGTTGAAAACGTCCGAGCCGAAGACGAGTTTCTCGAAGGCGCTCGCGCCCGACTTCGGCGTGTGCGGGCTCACGACGCCCGACCACCAGAAGATGGACTTGAAGAACGCGTAGTCGTTCTGCTTCTTGATGAGCGAAGTGCCGGAGAGGTCGAAGTAGAGGTTGGGGTTCCAGCGCGCGATTTCAGCGGCCCAGGCGTAATCAGGATTACCGAGGTGGGCGCCGATGATGGTGACTTTGGGGAAGCGCCGGGCGATGCCGTCGAGTGTGGTCGGGCGCATGCGATCGACGCTGATGTCCGCCGCAATGTTCGGGTCCGGCCGGTTCACGATGCCGGTGTGGAAGAGCAGGATCATGCCGTATTGCTGGGCGCGCTCGTAGATGGGCGTGTAGCTCGGGTCGTCGTAGTTCTTGAGCGGCGAGGTCATCTCGCCCAGGCCGCGAAATCCGGCGGCGTGGAAGCGGTCGATGAGCTCGAGCACGTTGGGATCGTCGAGCTTGATGTCGCCGAATCCGATCAGCCGGTTCGGGTGTTGGGCGATGGCCGCCTTGGCGCTGTCGAAGGCCGGAGGCGTGGTGAGCAGGAACGCCATGCCGTCGACCGAATCGAGCCTAGCGATGAGTTTGTCGAGAAAGCCGGGCTCGCCGTTGTAATGGACGTGCGCGTCAATCAAGTGCGGCGGATGCGACTGCGCGAGAAGCGTTGCGCCGTTCAGTAAGACTATCAGACAGATACCCGGCAGGATCCTGGTTTTCACGGTCAGCCTCCAAGGAGTGTGATGAGGTCTTATTCTTGGACATCCTCCGCGGGCTTTGCAAGCGGAAACGCGTGGCGGGCGCTCCGATCGCCTGCGGCGTTGTGGCGCTCCGCTGAATCGGATGCCGCCGGGCGATTTCCAGAAGGCTCCCAGGCCGTGATAGACTCGTCCAGTTTCCAACTACACCGATTGATTCCGCAGGAGCTTCGCGCTTGATGAAACGCTATGGCGAGCACCGGTTCCCTGGCAAACTTTTCGTCGTGGAAGGGATCGACGGCTCGGGCAAGTCCACGCAACTCATGCTGCTCCACCAGTGGCTGAAGGCGGAGGGCTACGGCGTGGTGTTCAGCGAATGGAACTCCTCGCCCCTGGTCCGCGACATCACCAAGCGTGGCAAGCGGAAGCACATGCTGACGGCCGCCACGTTCAGCCTGATTCACGCCACCGATTTTGCCGATCGCATGGAGCGCAACATCATCCCGCTGCTCAAAGCCGGAGCTGTGGTGCTGTGCGACCGCTACATTTTTACCGCGTTCGCGCGCGACGTGGTGCGCGGCATGGATCCGAAGTGGGTACGGGAGCTTTACAGCTTTGCGGTGAAGCCCACCGTGACGTTTTATTTTCGTGTGCCTCTGGAAGTGGCGATGAAGCGCCTGATCGGCGGGCGCAACGGTTTCAAGTTCTATGAGGCCGGCATGGACCTCGGCCTGAGCGAGGACATCGACGAAAGCTTTCGGGTATTTCAGGGCCACATCATCGAAGAATACGAGAAGATGGTCCCGGAATTCGAGATCAGCGTGGTCGATGCCACGCTCCCCATCGAGGTCGAGCAGGCGCAGATGCGGCAACTGGTGAAATCGAAGCTCGCCCAGGCGAAGCGATTGAGGGTGGCGCCGTGAGAGAGACCTACGGAGTGGTCCTGCCAGGGATGAACCTGGAGGACTTGAGCGGCAAGCTGATTGTGATCGAGGGGACGGACGGAGTCGGCCGCTCGACCCAGATCGACCTGCTGAAGCCTTGGCTCGAGCAGCAGGGCCGCGCCGTGGTGGATACCGGCCTGACGCGTTCGGCGCTGGCTGGGAAGGGCATCAAGCAGGCGAAGGAAGGCCACACCCTGGGACCGCTGACCCTGAGCCTCTTCTACACCGCCGACTTTGCGGACCGTTTGGAGCGCGAGATTGTGCCAGCGTTGCGCGCGGGATTCGTGGTGCTCACCGATCGCTACATCTATTCGCCCATGGCGCGCGCCATGCTCCGGAGCATCGACGTCGGCTGGCTGCGCAACGCTTATAGCTTCGCGCTCAAACCCGACGCCGTGTTCTACCTGCGGATCGGCGTCGACGACCTCATTCCCCGGGTCGTCTTCTCGCGCGGGTTCGACTACTGGGAGTCCGGCATGGACCTCCATCCCAGCGAGGACATGTACGACAGTTTCCGCAAGTATCAGACGGCGCTGCTGGCGCGGTTCGACGAGCTCTCCGCCGAGTATCAGTTTGACGTTGTCGATGCCTCGGCGGACGTCGATACCATCTTCCGGCAACTGCGCGACGGAATCGCGCGTGTGTTAAGCGGCGAGCCCCGCGAACCTTTGTTCGGAGTGGCGGGTTCGAAGGAGGGGTCGGAGGAAGCTGCGGCGAAGAAACCAGCGGAGATGCCCGCGAGCAAGGGTGCTGGAAGTGAAGACGGAGATTCGAAGAAGCCCCAGGAACGAACCGCCACTCAGACCTGAGCGGGCTCTTCGGATAGCCCAGCCAGGCGGCCGGCGGTCCAAGTTTTCAGCCGCTGGCTCCCCTCCGAGTCCACGGCCACGGCGAAGAATTTTTCGACGTACTTCTTCTTGGCCTGGCGATTCCGCGCGATCAGCTTCTCAATCTTCATGGCAGTCTCGAGGTGGTCGCGCAGAAACTTGGGCCGCGCCACCATCCTGAGCAACATCTGTTCGAACACTTCCAGGTCGTGCCACCCGCCCAGTCGTCCTTGAAGCGAGCGCAGCCAGGTGAGGATCTCGCTGCTGCCTCCGACTCCCAGGGCGTCGAAAACCTCGATTAGGTATCTCAGCCTTTTGGTTGCGATACGCGCTCCATGGAGCGCAGGAGCTCCCGGATCCCTGTGCGATGCGTCGATCTGTTCCTCGTAATCGCGCCAGAGACGAGCGAGCTCGATCCCGACGCGTTTCTGGAACGGCTCGACGGCCAGTTCTTCCGGCAGCGCCGAGACGTCCGCTGTCCGGGCGTGACCGTTGGAGCGCCTCGTCGCACCCCAGTCGAGGTGTTCCTTCAATCTGATATAAGCCGCGGGCAGGTTGGTCTTGCTGAGTTTACGCTGCGCCTTTTCGAAGCTCTTGGTGCGCCGCTCCGCCAGGTAGTCCCTGACAGTTTCCAGGGTCTCACGCCGCGAAGTCGGGCGCGCGAGGGACCTCTCAACCCGCGCGAGATGAACGTCGTAGTTGCGCACGTCGGACAGCACTCGCCGGGCGGTCTTAGCGCTGCGCAGAGCGCGACGGACCTCCTTAGGCGGTTCGGGGTACAGCAGGTGGATTACTTGCTGGAGGCGGCGGCTCGCGACCCTGAGATCGTGGACAGCGTCCGGGTCGTCGCCCTTGAGCACTTTGGGTTCGAGCGAAGCAAAGCGGTTGAGCTGCCGCAGCGCCAGCCCGCGCACTTGCATCCAGTCGTGCGTCCGCTCCCGAGGCTTTCCTTGCGCATCCGTATCCGGTGTACGCTCCGCGGGCTGCGTTGCTGGTGCAGACGTCACCAGTGCGAGACCTTCGCCGGAGGAGAGACTTGCAGCTTTCGCGGGACGCATGGAAGGCACCTCGTGACCCGGCCGGGGCGCGCTCCCGGCGGTTCGGTCGGTTATCAAGTTGTGGGGTTGGTCGCCGGCGGCGAGCCGCTCGGCCTCGCCAACGACCCCAACAGTCTACCCCCGTCAAGGACGAGTTACAAGGGCTGCGATGGAACGTCGCCATCAGGCGAGCCGGCGTAGGATGCGCGGTGTGAGCCACCAAACGAGCTCGCCGGGTGAGCGCGGCGGGAATTCCTCAAACCGGATCAAACAGCATCCACCCTTCTTGAACGCCAGGTGAGCATGGCGTCCGGCGCCGATCAGCCTTACAGCGAGCTGGCCGAGGTCAGGTTCGTGCCCGACGAGGAGGACTCGTTGGCGGCCGCTGTGTTTGGCGAGATAGGCGATCAGTCCCTCGGCCGAGCCTCCGGGACTCAGAGTCTCGGAGTGATCGAGTGGAACGTCGGGCTGGAGCGTCTGGGCGACAGCTTCCGCCGTCTGGACGGCGCGAACCAGAGGGCTTGAAACAATCCAGTGAAGCTCGACGTCGAGCCGCTTCAGCCCCTTGGCAATCTGCTGCATTCTTACCTTACCTTCCGGCGTCAGCGGCCGTTTGGAGTCGTCGGGGTAGTCTGTGCTGCCCGGTTCGACGGCCAGTCCGTGACGCATGATATACAGCCGGTAGTCGGTTCGAGGTTTCTGCTGGCTCGGCGGAGCTTCGGATGGCATCAGTCACTGTCCTTAGTTCCCGGTTGGTGGAGACTCGATGCGCTCTCGACTCTTAGACCGGCTGCGCGTCTTTCCAGAGCGCCTCAAATTCGCGGCGGTAAGTTTTGATGACTGCCGGTTCGCGCAAGACCAGCAGATTCTCGTAGTTCTGTTCGTCGGAACCCCGAGTCCAGTTGTAACTTCCCGTGAGCAGGACGGCGTCGTCGAGGAGCGCGAATTTGTGATGCATCTTCGATCCTTCGCCGTCGCGCCCGTGAGAAAGACGAAACGGAAAGCGATCCTTGGACAGAAGCTGGCGCGTGGCCTGGCTCTCCTCATACCTGCCTTGGTCGAGTACCAGGCGGATGCGCACGCCGCGTGCGGTCGCTTCATCCAGAGCGTCGGCGAGTTGCTGGCTGTTGAAGCGATAGAGCGCGGCGTCGAAGGAGGTGTTCGCCGCTCGGATCAGGCGCTCGATCATCTCCGATACCGATTGCTCCCGCGTCAACAAGGCTTCAACATTCATCGCGTGCCCGCTAACATGATTGTATTGGGAATCCGTTTCCCCGGCAACTCTCTGCCGGAATCATGATCGTCTCGATTCAGGCGCCGCGTGCCTCAGCACGTAGAAGCAGCGCCCATCGCCGGTCGCACGGGGTGGGATGAAGTCTTCAATTCTGTAGCCGGCCGAGAAGTAGCGCTCGAATATCTTCCTCGCTTCCAGCCGCCAGCGGCGCGCCAGTGGTAGAGCGTGGGCGCGCATGGCATCAGTGTCCGCCGGTACTTCGACCAGCAATCGTGGCGCGTCGAGACTGAGGACGATTCCGCGGTTCTCGAGGAACCCTCGCGCGTTCGTACGCGTGTGGTTGACGCGCGGCATCCGCAGGTCGGAGCGCTGGTTCGTTGTGGCATCCAGGCGGCGAGCTACGTGGCGGGAAGCAATCTCCCAGTCCACTACGAATCGATCGCTCGGCAGACCTTTTTCGATGCGGCTGGAGAAATGTCCGTAGCAGTCCGGCAGGTATTCGCTCACCCGGCCCCCGAGTCGCGCAATGTTGAGGAAAGCGTTGCGGCTTTGCAATGGATCGTAGGTCCAGCAGATGGCCTTGACGCCCTGTTTGAGCGCCAGACGCCGGTGAACGAGCTTCATCCTGAAGCCGAGTCCGTGGTCGCGATAGCCTGCCTCGACGGCCATCATGTGCGACCAGTGGACCAGCCGTCCGTGGCGCCGCGCGAGGAAGGCGTAGATGAATCCGACCACCCTCCCGTTGGCCAGGGCGCCGAGCACAACGCCTCCGTATTTCGCGGTGACGGTCAGCAGCTCACTCGACGCCGCCAGCGTTCCCCAGACGCGGTTCTGGATATGCTCAACCTGCCGAAGCTCCTCCAGGCGTTGCAGTGGCCGAATCTGGAACCGGTTCATGGGCGCTCCGCGCGACTCCGCACACTTTGAGGTTTACACCTTACCACTCATTGGCGGGCGGACGGCGTCGGTTGGGTACTGAGATATTCTTGCGTTGCTAGGCAAGAAGTTCTTTAATCTCCCATACATGATCGGTAAGTCCGGCTTCCATGGCAGGGGTCACTCTCAGCGTCCCGTGTACTCGACAGAAATTATACCAGCCGAAGTATAGCGCCATCATCGCGTAGAGCTTAGTCCATTTCTTCGAGAACGCATTGGTCAGGCGTGTCAGTCTCCGAATTTGCATTCGCATGGTCAGATTCGACCGCTCGACGTGCGACGTGCTGATGTTCTTAGGGTCGGGGTTCCCGTAGACCGGAACCTTTTTGCAGCCGGTGCATTCGGCGGGCGAGTACCGCGTTTCGTTCTCTGGGTTCGCCTTGTACAGTTTGACCAATTGGGCGAAGTCTACCTTTTGCACGCCGAGACTGAGGACAACGGCGTGTTCATACGGCCCGAATCCATCCGTTGTGATCTGGAAACTTCCCGTTGTGGCCGCAGCGATTTTCTCGGTGAACGCTACAGTGTCGGCTTCGGTACGACGGCCTAGGTGCCACGCCAATACCAGCTTGCTGTAGCGTTCGATTGCGACGAACGTCCAAGCATCCCCGATGGTAGTTTCCTCTTTCCCCTGTCGGGCCTTGGTCTTTTCTTTCATTCCGACATATCCCCAAAGCTCGTCGCACTGAACATCCCGGACGCGCAGACCGCTGATGCGCTCCGTCATCAGCCGGTCGCACTTCTCACCCGCCAGCGTCAAGAGATCCAGAATCGTTCGCGCGTGTACCTTGGTTATCCTAGACGTGCTGTTAACCGAGCATCCCTCGACCAAATGCTGCAATACGCTGACGGCCTTTTCTTCGGCCAAGATCATAGCGCCAAGTGGTCGCTCATGCGGCTCGGTAAACGTCTTTTTGCACTTCGGGCAACGGTAGCGTTGCAGACCATTCCTATGCTTACCGAATTTCTTTACTGGCTGGTTGCAGGCTTGGCAGTCCATTGGGTATCCCCTTTCTAACAACGCAAGTATATCAACTATAGCAAGCATTGTCAAGAGAAATCTTTGACGCCACTTTGCCAACTATGTTAACTTGTGGTAGATGGCCCTAAAGACCAAGACGAGACAGGACAAGGCTCTGGACGAGATTATGACCAAGATCGAACGTGATCTCGCATCTGTTCCCGAACCGGAGAGAAGCAAGAGGATTAAGGCTGCCGTTGACTACGGCGCTCGCCGATGGCCTGCCAGAACAGCGCCTCATAAGAACGGAAATCATCGCTCCCCAGGGCGATCTTAAGCCTACCTACCAAGAGTTCTTTGAAGCCCTCGAAATCTTCGCGCCTGACTGCCTCTCGAATCAGCGGCGCTATTTCACGAAACTTACGCCGCGACACATCAATCATTGTCCTTTGCCCCCATGAGACGATCAAAAGCCGCAAACCAACTCGTCTTGAGTTCATCCGACCAGCCAGGGTCAAAGTTGGGAAACTTTGAAAGCAGCAACTCGAAGCGGGTGGAATTTCCCTCGTCCTTCTTATCGTGCCTTGGTTCGGATTCTCCACTTGCCCCGCCAGCAGTTCTCCGGCGCTGGCTGTTACTACGTGGGGACCGCGTCTTTTTCAAGAGGGGCGATAGTTCGCAACCAGCCGCTTTAGATGCAGCCAGAAAGAACGCTACGCATTTTTTGAGCGTTGCTCCCGTGGCCGAGGTATTCGCCTGGAACTGTTCCTCAAGATGCTGCGGAGTTACATTGGCGAGATCGAAATTCTTAAACAGGAACTGGTAAGCATAGCGGGTCATTTCTAGCAGTCTCTTTTTTCTCTCTTCCCCTTCAGAATGAACGAGCGCCTTCATTCTCTCCGTTGGTTGCCCTGCCGTAGTTACGAATTCGAGATATCGCAGCGCCGACATCAAGTGCGACTGAACTCCACCGGACATGGTGGACATCACCGCCTTATCGATTCTACTTGGAATCACCGTCGCACGCAACGAATCTACGAAATTCTCGAAAGTTCGGTAAGAAACGTAAGGTGGTATCGACTTGGACTGAACCTCAGTTTTGTCATTGGTCATAACTTCCTCCTGGTATGGTTCTGATACCAGTCTAATCTACTACGAATCCTAAGTTCCGCGCAATACCCGAGTCGATTATTTTTGCATGTTTCACAAATGTCCTCTAAGATGCTGACAGGAGGCAACTTATGGAAAATAACCGAGTGTTGGTTCGGGACTGCGAGGGCAACCTGTCAGAAATGAAGGTGGTAGCGGCGGTTAGGGGATTAGTTTACGTGACTCGTTGCGGCAAGGATGACGGGCGTTATTCTGTCGGTGTTCCGGCGGAGGATGTGTTCGAGTTTACGGATCATCCAGAGATTCAAATGCACCAATGGATACCGAAGCAGCCTATGGCTTAGACCAACGAGCCTTTGCTGCTCGCTTCGCAATTTGGCGGCGCTTTTTCGGACTCAAGCGCGCAGCCCTAGCAGCACCACCTTTGGCGGCAACGACTCTGGCTGCGTTATTGGTCTTTTGGTCTATCTGCGCGGTAGTCTGAACAGCGGCAGGGTCATGCTTAGCGAGAAATTGGTCAAACATCTGCTTGGCGGTTTTGACCGGATTCGCCACACCAAGAACATAACACCAACGGTCGGCAGACCGCAACCACCATCAACGCAAGAATATCTCAGTACCGTCGGTTGTGGTTCACTGGGCAGACATGATTGAGATGGACCAAGTTCGAGGTGGTTGAAGGATGGCGTCCAGGAGTTGGGTGTCGAATGCACGGCGGGGCCTACTCGCCGCACATGCCGCGTCGTGGAGCTCCACAGGCTCCGCAAGGTCCTGGCTCAGGCGATGTCTTCAGTGAGCCACCCGATACGGCGAAGGTCGAGAGGAGCTTGTCAACGCGCGAGCTTTCGCACTTCCGACAGGTGACGGAGTTGGCGCCGTTCGAACTCACAATCCGCTCGAACGTCGTGCCGCAGTCCTTGCACCGGTACTCGAAAATGGGCACCTTATCCTCCCTATCCTTCTCGGTTCTCCTCGTACTCAACTATATACAAGACTCAGGCGGGCGTTCAACCTTTTGCGACCCACGGTACTCGGATTGATTGTCGCACTCTGCACCAGGTATTCAGCCCTTGTTGCAACCGCATTTTTTCTGCCTTATCGTGAGATTCGGGTTCCGAAAAAGTACCGTAAAAAGCCTTGACAGCCGCCGCTTGATTGCTTAGAGTGTCGGCCAGCCATCATGGAACGCATCCCACACATTACACGAGGAGAGGAGATCACATGGCCAAAATGATGACCAAGTCCCAGGTGGTATCGCACCTGGCGGAGAAAGGCGAGATCGCCAAGAAGGTTGCGGCTTCTTTACTAGAGGAGCTCGTGGCGCTGGCGACGAAGGAAGCGAAGAGCAACGGACAATTTGTCATTCCAGGTCTCGGGAAGGCTGTCAAAGCGCATCGCAAGGCCCGGGAAGGCCGGAACCCACAGACCGGCGAGACTATCCAAATCCCGGCCAAGACCGTCGTCAAATTTCGCTTGTCGAAATCGTTTAAGGACGCTGTTGTCCCGCCCAAGAAGAAATAGTTTGCGGGGACGAGCGGCGGGGCGGCTCCGGTCGCTCGTTCCGTACCCTCAAATCAGTTTGATCGAAGCCCGCCCGATTGCTCTCGGACCTGCCGGGGTGCTGGTGTCGACACCAACGTACGCAGCAGGTACTCCGGCGTGTCTCGCTTGGCGCACAAGAGACCTTTAAACAGGTGGCCGTAACGCCGTCCGATGAAGGAGGGGAGCTATCGAGTATAGCGGGTAGGCTGTGGGCCTTCTTCCAGCATCAGGCGGTCCCAGATCATGCCGTCGCGCGTGTAATGGGCAATCTCAAAGTCCTGGGTCAGCTCGAGCGCGTCCACGGGACAGGCGTCCTCACACAGGCCGCAGAACATGCAGCGCGACAGGTCATAAGTGAAAGTCGTAAGGACCTTCTTGCGGTCCGCCGTACGCTCCCAACCCACCACAATCAGATTTTCAGGGCAGGCCAGCGAGCACAGGTTGCAGGCGATGCAGAGGGTCTCCCCGGTCTCGGGATTGTTGTTGAGGCGGGGGGCCCCGCGATAGCGTTCAGCGACCGGCGGGCGCTCGCGCGGATACTGCTCGGTATAAGTGGCGCTGGGCCGCTGATAGGAAAACGTCAGCTTCAGCCCTTTGATCAAGTCGACCAGGAAGATACGCCGCAGCAGTTCCTTCATTCCCATAGAATCGCCAAGAGGATTCTAGCTCAGCGGTCCTGAAAAATCTAACTTATTCTGCACAGATTCGTCACGCCTTTCTCCTGCTGTGAGCGGGGTATCATGCTCCGGCCGTCGTCTTGGACCTCAAGGATTCCCGCACTCTGGCGTATCCGGGCTTGATCACAGAGTAGATGATGTCGATGCGGTTCTGATAGGGAAGGAACGCGCTTTTCATGGCGTTGATGGAGATCTTCTCGAAGTCGTCGAGTGTCAGGCCGAAATTCTCCTGCGCAACCTGAAACTCCTTGCTCATGCTGGTATCGCTCATGAGCCGGTTGTCAGTGTTCAGTGTGACGCGAAACTTCTCCCGGTAAAACGTCTTGAAGGGATGCTCGGCGACGTTGGGGACAGCGCCGGTATCCACGTTGCTCGACAGGCAAATTTCGAGCGGGATGCGCTTGTCGAGGACGTATTGAGCGAGCTGTCCCAGTTTGACCGCCTTGCCGTCAGCCACCGCAATATCATCGATGAGGCGCGTGCCGTGTCCAATGCGATGCGCGCCGCAGTACTGAATCGCCTGCCAGATCGACTCTTTGCCAAAGCCCTCACCGGCGTGAATGGTGATGTTAAAATTCTGGCGCTGGATGTAATGGAAGGCCTCGACGTGCTTCTTGGCGGGATAACCGCCTTCTTCGCCGGCGAGATCGAATCCTACGACGCCGCGCTCGCGAAAATCCACAGCGAGTTCGGCCATTTCGAGCGACACGTTCATATTGCGCATGGCGCAGATGATCAGGCCGGAGGGCAATCCGAAATCCCTGCGCGCCCGTTCCAGTCCCTTGAGCACCGCGGCGACCACCTGTTGGTGGCTCAATCCTTTCTTGGTGTGAAAAACCGGGGCGAAGCGCGTCTCAAAATAGACGACGCCGTCGTTCTTCAGGTCTTCCGCCTGTTCGTAAGTGACGCGCTGCAGGGCCTCCGGCGTCTGCATCACCGCGATCGTATGCGTGAACCCCTCGAGGTACTTCGACAGACTGCCGCGTGCGCCCTGATGAAACCACCGGCCGAGCTCATCAGGATCCTGGGTGGGAAGCTTCGAGTACTTCACTTCTTTCGCGAGCTCGATAACCGTCTTCGGCCGCAGCACGCCGTCCAGATGCTCATGTAGCAGCACCTTGGGAAGGCGGCTTAGCGTTGCGGGGTCAAGCTTCATAGAGAGGCTCCGCGTCCAGTGACCGATCGGATGCTCGCCCGGACCAACACCCAGCCGTCATCTTAACACTCTTCGAATGGGGGATGATGTCGCGTGCGCACCGGCCCGTTATCGCGTGTAGGCCAGCACTGGTGTTGCGATATCCTCCGGAGCGTGTGGGTCGCCCGTCGCGGGGCCATGCCAGACGCTGCCACCGTAGGTCGTGACGTAGATCATGGCCGGATTCAGCGGGTCAGGGATCACGCGGTGTCCCCACTTGAAATTGAAGCCGCGGATACGCTGCCAGGTCTCGCCGCGATCCGTCGAGCGCCAGGCCGACGACTCGAAGCCGCAAGCGTAGAGGATGCGCGGGTGGCGCGGATCGACGGTGATGTCGTAAACGTGCTCGTCCCTATCGAGCACGTTTCGCCATGATCTGCCGCCGTCACTCGAAAGGAAAATGCCGCCATCGGCAGCGCCGGTCGGCGTCTCGCGGCCCCAAGCCGCGAGATACATCCGGCTTGGATCTTCGGGGTCGATGGCGATACCGTTCGGGCCGTTGACGCCCTCGGGCAACGCGATTCGCTCCCAGTGTTCTGCGCCGTCTCTCGAACGATAAAGCGTTCCATCCTCGGCGTTCCCGAAACTGCCGTTCTCGCTGCGGCGCGCGACGACCAGGTACAAGACCCCGTTCTCATCGCGCGCCAGGCGCCAGGCAAACGGCTCTGGGCCGGGCAGGCCGTCATTCTTCGCCGCCCAGGTCTTGCCGCCATCAGCGGATTTGAAGACCCCCCGCCCGAGGCCCGTCGCATAGAGGACACGCGCCCCCACCGGACTTGTAGGGTCGAGCAGAATGTGCGTGACGGCAGTCGGCGGCATCCCCTGGTTGGACGCACGCCAGGTGCGGCCTCCGTCCTCGCTGATGCACACACCGCCGCGGTAGGTCGAAGGCGACGTGTGGCGCCACATCTTGGGCCGCGGCAGATCGTGGACATAGCTCATCGCGCCCCAAATCCGGCCTTTGACCGCCGGGTCAAACGCGATCCAGTAGGTCGTGTTAAGCCAGGGACGTGGCACGCCCTCGGTTGAACTCGTCCAGCTCTCGCCGCCGTTCTCGCTGCGGAATAGTCCGATGTCGGTGTAGGCGATGAACATGCGCCGAGTGTCGAACGGGTCGAAAAAGACACCGTAGTTCGTGGTTACATCGATGCCGGTTGTCGTGTACGTGCCATTGGGCAGGCGCTTGGAATAGACGGCGTACCAACTGCGGCCGCCATCCGTCGTGCGCATCGTGCGACCGTCGTCAGTGCGGTAACAGATGTTCGGATCGCCCGGTGCGACACCCAGCGAGATACCCGGCTCGCCCCAACCTGTCCCTAAGCGTTCGGTGATCCAGGCGTCGTGGACGTTCGGCGCCGCAGTGTCATCTTCCTTCCACACGAGTTGCCAAGTGCGACCCTCGTCGGTCGTCTTGGCAACGCCATGAAACGCGCCTTTGCCAGCAGCGGGGCGCCAGTCCTCGTAGGAGAGATAAGCGGTCTCGCCGTGCTTCGAACTCGTGGCGACAGCGCCGAGATCGGGGAGTTGAGCGCTGTCGCTAGCGGGCGACTGGAACGGACCGCCGGTTTCCGTCCAGCTCGCCCCACCGTCGCGCGATATGGCGACGACACTGGGTCCTCCGGCTCTCCGCGACGTCTCGCGTAGCGCGTAAACACTCAGCGTTCCCTCAGGGGAGAATCCTGCTGAGGCGTCGCGGAAAACATCTATTCCCGCCGGCGCGCGGCCTTCTGTCCACTGGCCCGCCTTGCGGACTCGCACCGAGTTTCGCCCGATAATGTAGAGGGTGCGGTCCGTCGGCGGAGAATGCGGGTCAACATAGATCCGGTGTCCGGTGAGGCCCCCGACGTCGAGAGCGGTTGAACGCTCCCAATGCATTCCCCAATCCTTCGAGGCATAAAGCGCCGCCGTTCCCCCGCTCCGCACCGTCGCATACAACGACTTTGAATCCGCCGGGTCGACGGCTAAAGCCGTCACTCGCCCGGCCGGCCCGTCAGCCGTCTCAACGATAGGACTAGCGTGATCATCCGGCATGATGAGCCGGGTTACATCGGCAGGCGGCGGATAGACCAGGTTCCAGGTGCGGCCGCTGTCGACGCTTCGCCAGAGCACGCCTGCCCCGGCGTAGATCACCTTCGCGTCGTTAGGGTCAAAGGCAAAAAACTTCACCGGGGCGCGCAGATCGAACAGGCGCCACGAGTCGCCGCCGTCGTGGGAAATGTAAGCGCCGGTCATGTCGCAGGCGACCAACACGAGACGAGGATCGAGCGGGCTCACAGCCGGATAGAACTGCGCTCCGCCGCCGCCCGGACCCAGGATTCGCCAGGCGTCAAAGCGTGGAGCCGAGAAGCTTGAAGATTGCTGTCCTGTAGTCGTGAGGGCGGAGAAAAGCAGGAGAGCTAGAAAAGCGCCGGGCAAGATCGCGGATTTGATGGGTATTCGCCGCATCGCGCGCTTCATGAGGGCTGGCAGATTCGTACCTGTGTCGCTCGGCATCCGCTTGGCTGTGCCGCGCGGTCGCCTATCGCTTCTTGAGGACAACCTTGATGCTGGGCCGCGGACGCAAGGTGAGCGAGGGGCTCAGGAAAACCCGGTGTCCTGGAGCGAGCTTGAACTGAAACCTGCGCAGGATGACGGCGAGCACCAAGGGCAGTTCGGTCAGGGCGAACGTATTGCCGATGCAGATTCGCGGTCCGGCGCCGAAAGGCATGTAGGCGCAGCGCGGCAGCCGCTTGGCGAGTCCGTCGGCCCATCGATCGGGGACGAAGTCGTCGGGACGCTCGAAGTAGCGCGCGTCGCGGTGCACGACCCACTGGAACATCGCGAGCGTCGCGCCCGCGGGAATGGTGTATCCGCCGATCTCGCAATCCTTGAGCGCCTGCCGGACTACGGCGTAAGCGGGTGGATAGAGGCGCAGTGATTCCTTGACGACGCCGTCGAGGAAAGGAAGCTGGGGGATATCCTCGTAGGTGGGCGCGCGCTCGCCGAGCACGCGGTCAATCTCTTCACACAGCCGGGCCTCGACCTCGGGATGCTGGGCGAGCAGATAGAACGTCCAGGCCAGTGCCAGCGACGTGGTCTCATGGCCGGTGAAGAAGAGTGTCATCATTTCATCGCGGAGCTGCCGTTCCGTCATCCCTGTGCCATCTTCATCCTGAACGTGAAGCAGCGTGGATAGCATGTCGGGGGATTGGCCGTCGCTCGCGCGGCGCTGGTGGATCACGCCCTCGAGGATGGAGTCGAGCTGCCCAATCGCTCTGCGGTAACGAAGATTACCCGGCGTCGGCAGCCACTCCGGAATGCTATAGAGGCCGAAGCGCTCGTCGAACTGGTCGAAAAACACGCGCAGTGCTTCGCCGGCGCGCTCCGTTTCGGACGCCATGTCGTCGCCAAACAGGACCTCACCGATGATCTCCATCGTCAGGCGGATCATGTCGCGGTGGATGTCGCGGACCTCACCGTCCTGCCAGGTGTCGAGGATGCGCTGGGTGTGCTCGACCATGGCCTGACTGTACCCGGCCACCCGCTCGTGGTGAAAAGCCGGTTGAAGCAAGCGCCGCTGGCGCAGCCAGAAGCTGCCGTCGCTGGTCAGCAAGCCATTACCGAAGAGCGCCTGGCTGCCCCGCAGGAATACCGACTTGATGAAATTGCTATGGTTCGTAAACAGGACGTACTCGATGTCACGCGGATGGCTGAGGACGTAACACGGATGATTGACGACGCGCACGAAGACGATATCACCGTACTCGCGCACCATGCGGCTCAGAAAATCGAGTTCATCCCTGCGGATTTCAGGCAACACGCCGAGCAAGAAGTGTCCCTTCGGTCCAGGGGGTAAAGCAGACGTCAGCATCCAGCAGCCTCCACAATGTGGTCCTCGCGCCGAGTCATAAACTAGCCATGGTAGCATGCCGCGAAAACAGGTGACAATGTTTGGGACCGCACCCCTGAGGTGAGACAGGGAAATTAGGGACAGGTTACCATTCGCTGCAAAAGCCTTGCCCTTGGAATTAGACCATAGCATGCTGGCGCTGGTCGGTGAAGCGGAGGCGGGCCATGCTG